>JAABUK010000198.1_pt1 | contig 145331 bp, 139 predicted proteins | sample 5559141 | NCBI WGS metagenome assembly JAABUK01 (sample SAMN10711869, study PRJNA513367) | rock metagenome | isolation source: Antarctica rocks | place: Antarctica: Victoria Land, Pudding Butte nord | collected 2016-01-03
GCGTCGCAGAGAGGCGCTCGTGCGTCTCACGAATGACAGCCTCTTCGTTGTAGCAAGGCACGACGACGGAGATGAGCATAGTAAATAGTGGACAGTGTTCAGTGGACAGTGTTCAGTCAGGCAGTATTCAGAATGAAGAAGCATCGATGCTTAAATTCGAGGCAAACCATATCCGCGCTTCGTACCTTTATTCTGACCACCGACCACTGTTCACTGACTTCTAAATCTATACGGCTTCGGACAAACTCGTAAATGAAAAGTCGCGCACTTTGACGGCGGGCGCGAGAATGGGCAGGCGGTCACCGACGCGTTCCGAGCCTGTGATGCGCGTGACGGGCGACATCAATTCGATGTTGTTGAGTATCTTGACGGGCGATTCGTTGAAACGGAAATTTTTGACGGCGCTTTTGAGTCGCCCGTTCTCGATGAGGAACGTGCCGTCGCGCGTGAGTCCCGTGTAAAGCACCGTCTGCGGATCAACGAGGCGTATGTACCAGAGGCGCGTCACGAGCACGCCGCGATCCGTCGCTTTAATCATATCTTCGATGGAAGATTTGCCGCCTTCCATAATGAGATTCGTCGGCGACGGCATCGCCTCTTTGCCCTGCTTTTTCGCCCAGAAGCGCGAGTAGTTCAGATTCTTGACGACGCCGTTCTTGATAAAGTCTATGCGGCGCGTCGGCAAGCCTTCGCCGTCGAAGGGCAGACCGGGCGCGGAAGCGAAGTTCGGATCAGTGTAGATATTGATTTGCTCGCCGAAGATTTTTTCGCCGAGACGATTGCCGCCGCCCTTCTTCGAGAGGAACGAACGGCCTTCGTCCGCTGTACGCGCGCCGAAGAAAAACAGCATGTTCGCCACTAAATCGCCGATGGCGTTCGGCTCTAAAATCACAGTGTAATTGCCCGGCTCAATCGCCACCGGGTTGCGCGACAACTCCGCTTTGCAAATCGCGTATGCGCCGACTGATTGCGCGTTGATGTCGGCAATGCGATGCGACATCGCCGATCCCCAACCCGAACCCGTGCCGTCCGCCGTTCGCACGGTCGTCGTGAACGTCGCACGCGACGCGCGCGCATAGCCGAAATTGCCGCGCGTGTTGGCGACTGCCGTGAATCCGCCTTCGTGATCGTAGAGTCCAGCGGCAATTAAATTCTTCGAGCGCGCCGGGTCAATCGTCGAAGCGATGCCGCGCGCGCGTTGTGCCGCATCAGCTTTGTACGTCGCTTCGTCGAACGCGCCCGCGATTTCGCTGTATTCCTGTTTGCCTAGAAACGGCTGCTGCTCCGAATTCTCCGGCGAAAGGCGCGCGATGGCTTCAGCCGCGCGAACGACTTTTTCAAGCCCTGCATCGTCGAGCGTGTTGGTCGTGGCGACGCCGCCGCGCTGTCCGAAATGCGCGTTGACTACCAAAGCTAGATCGTCGCGGTCGCCGCTCGTATTGGCGGAATTGACGCCGAAGCGCGTGTTGGCGCTGCGTCCGCCGCCCAAACTCGCTTCCAACTCGTCTGCTTTGGAGAGGGCTAAAACTTTTTTGAGAAGCGCTTCGGCTTCCGCGCGTGTGAGCAAAGCCATTTTAGATTTTCCTCCCCGTGTTAATAATGTTCACGTTGCGAAAGCGCGCGGGCGGGCAACCGTGCGACACCGCGTTGACCTGTCCCGGCTCGCCTTTGCCGTCAAAATACGCGCCGCCCAAAATATAATGCTCCCTCGATCCGACGCCGTCGCACGCATTCCAGAAATCCGGCGTCCTCGATTGATAAGCGACATCGCGCAGCAACCCGACTTTCTTGCCGTTCTTGATTTCATAAAACAACTGCCCGCCGAACTGAAAATTGTAACGCTGCTGGTCAATCGAAAACGAACCGTCGCCCTCGATATAAACGCCGTCCTTCACGTCCGCGATCAAATCATCCGCGCTGATTTTCTGTTTGCCCGGCGCAGGCTGCAAACTCACATTCGGCATTCTTTGAAACGCCACGTCGCCCCAATTATCTCCATACGATGCGCCCTGCGATTCCTTCAAACCGATCACCGCCGCATTGTCACGAACCGTTTGATAACTGACGAGCACGCCGTCGTAAATAATGTCCCACTCCTTCGTCTTCACACCGTCATCATCCCAACCGCACGTCGCCAATCCGTTGCGCTGAATCTTATCGCCCTTGATGTTAATGAACTTCGACCCGTACTGAAATTTTCCTAACTTCTCTCTCGTCGCAAAAGAAGTTCCCGCGTAATTCGCTTCGTAGCCAAGCACGCGATCAAGCTCCGTCGGATGCCCGATTGATTCGTGAATCGTCAGCCACAAATTCGTCGGATGCAGCACAAGGTCTTTCTTGCCCGGCTCGACGGACTTCGCCGTGTGTTTCTGAATCGCCTGTTCCGCCGCGCGCGGAGCCTCCCCGATCAAATCGTACTCGCCGACGACTTCGTAGCCTTTGCCGATAGGCGTCCCCAAAGACGAACGCTGTTCAAAGCGCCCTGTTTGTGAATTGATTGACGTCACAGTAAACGTCGGCCACGAACGTATCAACGTCTGGTCTATATATGAGCCTTCGGTTGACGCGAAGGATTTAATCTCCTTCACGAAAAACATACGCGAACTCACGAACAAAGGGCCCGGTCCCTTCACCTTCGCTGCTTCCGCATTGACCTTCAACAAATAATCGACCTTCTCCGACAAAGGCACCGCAAACGGATCGCGCACCACAGGCGTCGCATATTCCGCGTTCGGATATTTCTCAACCGGCACAAGGCTAATCCGGTTACGCTGAATCGCGCGGTTCGCCTTCGCAATGGAGACGGCGCGCTCCGCCACACGCGCAATCTCCGCCTTCTGCACATTGCTCGACGCCGCGAATCCCCACGACCCATCCACCAAAACGCGCACGCCGAACCCGTAAGTCTCCGTATCGGTTACATTCTCAACGCGATTCTCGCGCGTATTGACAAACTGATTAAGCGTGCGGCTAATGCGTATGTCGGCATACTGCGCCCCGCGATCCCGCGCCACATTCAAAGCGACATCGGCTAATTCTTTATCCATCTTTTAATCTCCGCGAAGTGGAAAACTTCAGTGAACAGCTTTTCGAGTGAAGCGCAAACGAACCATTGCCGGAGCGTTGATAATAACGAAAGACAGCGGACACTTGCAAAGCGTCCGTCGGTCTGGCGGCCATCAACATTGCAAACCGGTTGAACGAGGGGCATCTGACGTTGGGATCAAGCGGCTGGTAAGCTGCGCGAAGAGTAGAGGGCAATTTAATTCCCGGCCTGATTGAATGATATGTTGCGGCGTCTTTTATTAGCTGTTTATTTTTATGAATCCGGCTTGCTCAAAGTCTCCGTCAAAGGTCAATGCTTCCCTGATTCCTTCTTTCCGCATTAGCACAAACGAGAGGCAATCTACCAGACCCCATGTTTTATCAGCGTATTTCTCGTAAGCCGCCAATCCATCTTCAAACAACTTTCCGTCCACGCCTCTCACTTCAACTTTCCGGGCTGTTCGGAGCACTCTGATAACTTTAGCCGCTTCTTCTCTGAAATCCTTTGCCAGTGCATTGCCGATCTCCAGAAGGACGGCGTCAGTTGTGATAAGCGCGGAATTCTCAATACTTATACGAAAGCGCATGGGCTTGGTCGTGATACTGATCCTTCTCATTTATCAATGCTATGACAAACGAGGTATCGACAAAGATTCGATCAGGCATCACCCTTCTCCGGGTCGTATAAGTTTGCCTTCATCGAAAAGTCGGGCGAAGCCGAAATCTTTATTTGCCGCAAAGCTGCCATAACATTTTGGCCTGAAGACTCTTCGCTTCTTTCCTCGAAATCCTTAACAACTTTATACAACTCTTCCAGATGCTTTTCCGGCACCTTCCGAATTTCCGCAACTATTTCTTCCCTCGTCACCATATATTTCGGCTCCTTGAACAGTGATATTTAATTTCAGGCCGACGCTCAATGGCGCAAGTATTCTTCCGGCGTCGATAATGTTTCAGGTTGAAAGGACATGATGATGAGGCAACGCTATTACCATATTTCGCGCAAGTCTAACTCGAAGCCGGAAAGAAACGAATCGCCGGAAATCTTTTCCGGGTTATCCCATTCCTGAACCAGCTCGTGAGGGCGATAGATATATACGCGCTTTTGTTCCGGGTCAATGAGCCACGCCAACTGAGTTCCGTTATCGAGATACTCCTGCATCTTCTCCTGCACAACGCTGAGGCTGTCAGTCGGAGAGCGAAGTTCAATCAGAAAATCAGGACAGAGCGGGATAAACTTTTTCCTGTCTTCGGCGGTCAACGCATTGAGGCGCGAACGCCTCACCCAAGCTGCATCGGGAGAACGCACCGCCCCGTTCGGCAGACGAAAGCCACCCGAAGAATCGAAGGTTGCGCCCTCTCCGTTTCGTTTCGCCCACACTCTCAACTGCATCGTAATTTCGGCATTGCGCTCGCTCGTCTCGCCTCCCGTCGGCGGCATAATAATCAATTCTCCACGCGCATTGCGTTCAATCCGCAAGTCCCGGTTAAGCTGCGAAAATCCATAAAGCTGCTCGTCCGTCAGATTCACCACCGGCTGCAAATGGACAATCAAAGGCGGATGACCAACGTAGATTGACCGATTTTCATCTTGGCCTAGCGGCTCCATAATAAACGCTCCGAGTTGCGGCTCCTTAAATAATATCCCAGCTTACAACGAGCACCTAACGCTGGACGTAAGCTGCTGCATGAAGAGATAGCGGAATGAAGATGAACTTGTTAGATGCTGCGTTATTGTTTGCGCGACTCATCTAATTTTATCTGGTGCTCAATCATCTTGCTCTTGAGTTTGGCAATATCCGCAAGATGCCTTTCTACGTTGGAGAAGTCTATGGTTTCGTCTAGCGTGTTTTCAGAAAGGTAAACCATGAATAGCACAAAATTATCGAATGGCAGGATTGATTGATTCGCGTCCTTAGCATTCTGACAATACTGCTTGTAACTTTCGACGGCGGTTTTGAGGATCAGGTCTCTTCGACTTTTTCGCTCTTCAGATTGTCTAGCAGCACGAGTATTTAGCAAGTTGAAGACGGATGTAACAATGACGCCAGCAAGAGAACTAATAGCGGCTGTCAACGCAACGATAACGGCAAGTGTGGTCGAGCTAATATCCATGAAAGGAACTCAACTATAACGACAATGGTTATAGTAAGCGCAGCAATCGGTATAGCGATTGTAATTGTGGCTTACATTGCGGGTGCGATTTCAACTTGCATTGCTCTTCGCGGACACAACAGGTAAGCATCTAACGCCTATATTATACGTCTCTAAGCGGTAGAGTTGCACTTGCATAATTCTAAAGTGGTATTTATGAAAGAGCAGTTGCTTAACTTGTCCACCGCTAATGGTCGGCGCTAGCTGGACAGTGTCGCGTTCGACAGTGTAAAAGTGTTGGTTTCGTTCAGGACGTAAGTTTTCGCTGAGAGGTACTGTTAAATGCTTCGCGCAGGTATTGTCGGGTTGCCGAATGTCGGGAAGTCCACGCTTTTTAACGCGCTCACGTCGCAGCAGGCGGCGCTGGCGGCTAATTATCCGTTTGCGACGATTGAGCCGAACATCGGCGTCGTCGCCGTGCCGGACGAGCGTTTAGAGCCGCTGGCGTTGATTGTGAAGACGAAGGTGATTGTGCCTGCCACCGTCGAGTTTGTGGACATCGCGGGGCTTGTGCGCGGCGCGTCGAAGGGCGAAGGCTTGGGCAATCAATTCTTAGCGAACATACGCGAGACGGATGCCGTCGTTCAGGTCGTGCGCTGCTTTGAAGATGAAAACATCGTCCACGTCGAAGGCTCCGTCGATCCGCAGCGCGATATAGAAACAATTCAGATCGAGCTGGCGCTGGCGGATTTGGCGAGCGTCGAGAAAAGGCGCGAGCGTGCGCAGAGGGCTGCGAAGAGTGGCGACAAGGGGTCTCGCGCCGAGTTGGATGTGCTGGATAAATTGCAGCCCGCGCTCGAGGAAGGCAAATCGGCGCGCACAATCGAGTTGACGAAGGACGAACAAATGACCGCGCGCTCGTTTTTTCTGTTGACGATGAAGCCGACGATCTATGCGGCGAATGTTGACGAAGCGACGCTCGCCAACCCGGACGATAATTCGCATGTGCGTGCGGTGCTTGAAATCGCCGCGCGTGAGAATGCGGAGTGCGTCGTTATCTGCGCGCAACTCGAAGCCGAACTCGTCGAGTTGCCGCCGGACGAGCGGAAGGATTATCTGGAATCTCTGGGCGTGAAGGGCAGCGGCGTCGATAATTTAATCAAGAGCGCATATCGCTTGCTCGGGCTTATGTCGTTTTTGACGGCGGGCGAAAAGGAAGTGCGCGCATGGACGATTCCGCAAGGGACGCGCGCGCCCGTCGCGGCTGGCACGATCCATTCGGACATCGAACGCGGCTTTATTCGGGCGGAAACGGTCAGCTACGACGCGCTCACGAAAGCCGGATCATACGCGGCGGCGCGCGAGCAAGGCTTGCTCCGGCTCGAAGGCAAAGAGTACGTCATGCAGGAAGGCGACATCATCAATTTCCGCTTTAACGTCTAAAGCAAGTCCGCCGTTCACATGCCGCCAATCCACAGGACGCATGAAGATTCCTTAACGCAGCATGGCGCGGAAACCGACGAGCAGCAGATAGCCGATGGCAACGACCACCGCTAATTTGATAGCTAACACGGCGAGGCCGAACAATCCCAGCACGATTCCCACCGTCGCCGCCAGCACAAGTTGCCCGCCGACCACCAGCGCAAACAAGGCCAGCAAAACGATACCGGCAATTCTCATTGTATTTTTCATCTTCCTTCACCTCGCAACCTGCTTTGATTCTTCGATAGCGCAAACATTATCGGATAACATTGTTGCGCCGTTGTTTCCATTATACGAAACTTTTGTGGCTATCGTTCCATGCAAATAAAGGCATCGTTCCGCACGCCGCTTCCTGCTTCCCAACACGCCGCAGAATTATGGTAAGCTCGTTTTCGATCAACAACCACTCCTTTAATATTCCCGCCTGCCGCGTGTCCGGTGATTAACCGACGCACGACTCGCGCGGCGATGATTGAAGGCAGATTGCTCGAAAAATTATGCGCCGTCGAAAGTGTTTTTATTATGCCGCGCCACGTTGCCGGAAATTTATTTGCCGAGCCTGAAGACGAACACCAGCCGGATGCGTTCGCGCCGCTCGCGGAAAGAATGCGTCCGCACGTGCTCGCAGAATTTGTCGGGCAGCAGCATCTCGTCGGCGAAAACCGCGTGCTGCGTCGTCTTATCGAAGCGGGCGGGAACTTGCCGTCGCTCATTTTATGGGGAGCGCCCGGCACAGGCAAAACCACGCTCGCGCGTCTTTTGACCCAAAAGAGCGACGCAAAGTTCGTTGCGCTGTCGGCTGTCTTCTCCGGCGTCAAAGACTTGCGCGCGGCGATTGCGGAAGCGCGCGAAGACAAACGTCGCGGAACGAGAACGGTGCTGTTCATAGACGAAATTCATCGCTTCAACAAATCGCAGCAGGACGCGCTCTTGCCCGCCGTCGAAGACGGAACCGTGACGCTCATCGGCGCGACCACCGAGAACCCATCGTTTGAAGTCAACGGCGCGCTGCTCTCGCGCTGCCGCGTCGTCGTGCTGCATCCTTTAACTGAAAAAGACATCGAAGCGATTTTGCGGCGCGCCATCGAAGATGAAGAAAAAGGTCTCGCCTCGCTCAAGCCGGAACTCTCCGACGAGTTGATCGCGCGCCTCGCGCAGTCCGGCGGTGGAGACGCGCGTGCGAGTTTGGCCGCGCTCGAAGCCGCCGTAGAATCAACCGCGCCCGATGATGAAGGCGCGCGCCGCATCACACTCGAAACCGTGATCGAAGCTCTCGGACGCGCACGCTACGCTTACGACAAAGGCGGCGAAGAGCATTACAACTTGGCTTCCGCGCTCATCAAATCCTTACGCAACTCGGATGTCAACGCCGCTCTTTACTGGCTCGCGCGCCTTATCGAAGGCGGAGCCGACCCGGTCTTTATCGCGCGTCGTTTATGCATCTTGGCTTCCGAAGACATCGGCCTCGCAGACCCGCAGGCAATGGTTCAGGCGGCGGCGGCGGCAAACATCACGCATCTCATCGGTCTGCCCGAAGCGCTTTATCCTTTGTCGCAGGCGACGATTTATCTGGCGCGCGCGCCGAAATCAAACGCCGTCAAACGCGCTTACTTGGCCGCCGTCGCCGACGCCACCGAGACCGCCGCCGAACCCGTCCCGCTGCAACTGCGAAACGCTATCACGCCCTTAATGAAACGCACGGGCTACGGCGGCGGCTATCGCTATGTCCACGACGATCCGCAGGCGCGCGAAGAAATGTCCTGTCTTCCAGAACGCTTGCAGGGAAAAGTTTATTACGAAGAAAACGATCAAGGAGAAGCGAAGGAGGCAAGAAGACAGAAGTCAGGAGTCAGAAGTCAGAATGAAAAGCAGGAATGATTTTCTGTTCGCTGTTAGCAGCCGTTCACGTTATTCATCGCAAACTTGCCATGCCGCAGAGCGCGCTTTTATTCTGTCTCCTGACTTCTGACTCCTGTCTCCTGTTTTTATAATGATGAGCGCGAATAAATCAGATAAAGAGTTGGCCTTTTTGCGCGATCTGTACGTTGCGACGGATTGGGGCGAGCGGTTTGCGCAGTTAATAGATGAGCACGTCAAGCTGCCGAAAACGGGGCGCGTGCTTTATGCGGCGGCAGGCACGGGCGATCATGCGCTGGCTCTTTTGCAGCGCGCAGGACAGGATGCGACGCTTGTCGGCACGGATGAAAGCGCGTTGAATCTCGAGTTAGCGCGCGCGAAGGCCGCCGCCTTGAAGTCCGGCGCGGAGTTTCGCGTCGCGCAGTTGGAGGCGCTCGATTTCGAGGACGATGCGTTTGATCTCGTCATCTGCGATGCGTCGATGATCGCGGCGGAACGCTTGCCGGAAATCTTCGCGGAGTTGGTGAGAGTCGCCGCGCCCGGTGGCGCAGTCGCTTTCTGCGCGGTGACGGCGTCGAGCTTCGGCGAGTTTTTTTCGATTTATTGGGAAGCGCTCATCAACACGGAATTCACGGAGTACGCCTCCGCTGTGGGATCATTATTGACGGAGCATTTGATTGTCGCGGATTTGGAAGAGCGCGCGAGAAGCGAAGGGCTGGACGAAGTTCAATCGTGGACGAACCGCGAAGAGTTCGCTTACGAATCGGGCGAAGCTTTTTTGACTGCGCCGCTCATTGGTGATTTTCTGATGCGTGTATGGCTTGAACCTTTGCCGGACATGGAAGCGCGCGAACGAGTCTTGCAGGAAATCGCACGTATCATAGACGAAGAATACCACAACGCTGAATTTGTGCTGTCGGTCAAAGCAACGCTGCTTGTCGGGCGCAAAGCAGAATAAAACAGTTTTCAGTTTTCGGTTTACAGTTTTCAGTAACAAGAAGGCGGCTCTGTGCTGAAAACTGAGGACTTAAAACTGAAAACTGTTTATCAGCGCATCTGGCTCGATGTGTTTTTGTCTGCTTCGAGTTGAGCGGCGGTGTTGTTTGTTGCGCGCAAGGCGGAGGCGCGGCGACGCGCTTCTTCAAATAGAGCTTCATCATCGACGGCTGAAAGCGCCGGTTGCACGGGTTGTCCGGCGGTCACCGCCGCTTTCACACGGTCGCGATCTTCGGCTTCTTCTGCTTCATCCATGCCTTCCTTGAAAGCGCGCTTGCTTTGGCCGAGCGCCTTTGCGAGTTGCGGCAATTTGCTGCCGCCGAAAAGCAGCATCACGACGGCGAGAATAACGATCCATTCGGTCGGGCCGCCGAAGCCGAACAATAAAATTTCGTTTACCATAAAACTCCTTCGCGCTGCCACAATTGGCCTTCGCGTGTAACTGTTAGACGCGCGGTTATTCTCCGGCGTTTGATTCAAAGAAAAGATATTTGCGCCAAGCCTCATCCGCGCGACCCAAGTAGCGCATGATCTGGCGATTGACGTGCAAGGAGAATCCGCGCGGGCGACGCAAAAGATGCATTCCGGCTTCTTCCGGCGTGCGGTTTCCTTTGCGATGATTACAGCGCTTGCAGCACGCCACCAGATTATCCCACGTCGAATCGCCGCCGCGCGAGCGTGGATGCACATGGTCGAGCGTTAATTCCGATGGCGGCAGATGCTTTGAACAATACTGGCATGTCGAATGATCGCGCAGCAGTATGTTTTTCCGGGAAAGCGAGCGCCGCTCGAACGGAATGTGTATGTACTCGGTCAGGCGAATCACGCTCGGCGCGTGTATCACAAGCTTCGACGAACGAAGCAAGTGGCCGTTGTGTTCTTCGGCGCGCGCGACGCCTTTGAAAATCATCACTACGGCGCGCCGCTCCGTGCACACGTTGATCGGCTCGAAAGATGCGTTGAGGACTAAGACACGTCCGTTCATACTGCCTTAGGATATTACGCGACGATAAAAAATAAGGCAAAGCCGGAAATCTTAATTCTGCTTTTCACGAAAGCGATCCGTCGCTTCGACGAGCGCCGAAACGATTCCCTTCTCCATCGCGGAATGGCCTGCGTCCGGCACAATGCGTAGTTCGGCTTCCGGCCACGCTTTATGCAAGTCCCACGCGCTCATCATCGGGCACACCACGTCGTAACGTCCCTGCACGATGACCGCCGGAATGTTCCGAATCTTGCCGACGTTTTCGATCAAATAATTTTCCGTTCCAAAAAACGCATTGTGCATAAAGTAATGACACTCGATGCGCGCCATGGCGAGCGCCAAATGTGCTTCACCAAAATGCTCGATCAATCCAGGGTCAGGAACGAGCTTCGACGTGCTGCCTTCCCAAACGCTCCACGCGCGCGCTGCCTCTAACCTTACTCGCTCGTCCGCGCCCGTCAAACGGCGATGATAAGCCGCGAGCATATCCACGCGTTCGGCCTCCGGTATGACTCGCTCGTATTCTTCCCACACGTCCGGGAAAATCGCATCCGCGCCCTTTTGATAAAACCAATTAATTTCCTTCGCGCGACACAAAAAGATGCCGCGCAACACAAGCGCCGTCACTCTGTCTGGATGCGTCTCCGCGTAAGCGAGCGACAAAGTGCTGCCCCATGAACCACCGAAAACTTGCCAGCGCTCGATTTTGAAATGCTCACGCAAACGCTCGATGTCGGCGACCAAATCCCACGTCGTATTCTCGTCGAGTTCCGCGTGCGGCGTGCTGCGCCCCGCCCCGCGCTGGTCAAAAAGTATGACGCGGTAATGCGCCGGATCGAAGAACCTGCGATAGTCCGGCGAGATACCGCCGCCCGGCCCGCCGTGCAGAAAGACGACGGGCTGTCCCGCAGGATTGCCGCACTGCTCGTAATAAAGCGCGTGAATGTCCGAGACCTGAAACATGCCTTGATCGAAAGGCTCAAGAGGAGCGTATAGATTTTTCATTTCGTTATTTTGCAGACGCAACTTTCTGAAGATTATGCCGCACAATCAATAAAACTTTTCCAAGCATTTTGACAAGCGCGAAGTCTGACTTACGCTCGCCTACGACAAGCCTGACAATCGAAGCGCGGAACTTTTAAGCGGCCATGGTGTCTAAGAATTCGTTCGAGAGAACGCCAACGCGCGCAAGCGCCTTCTGCCCGGCTATATCGCGTTCTTCTCTTGCATTTAAGTCGAACGGATTGCTACTACAAAACGCAGCTTCCACCGAAAGCAGGCTTCGCAAGATGACAATAAAAATCAGTTCTGAAGACAAACAAGCATCGCCGAACATTAACGTCACGCCGCTCATCGACGTATTGTTGGTGCTGTTGATTATCTTCATGGTCGCGTCGCCGCTCAGACCGAGCCGCTTCAAAGCGCTTGTTCCGCAGCCGCCCGACAAGAGAGCGTATGTAGACCCAAATCCGAAGACGCTGGTCGTGACTGTCGGCTCTGATGCACAACTAAAGCTGAACGGCGAAGCGAATTTAGGATCAATCGAAGATGCGGATAAATTGAGCGCCAGACTCGCGCAAGTGTTTCAAGATCGGCGAGACGCGCATGTTTATAAATCCGGCATCGACATGCAAGCGCTTTCGGCAGAAGACCGCGTTGAAAAAACCGTTTTCATCAAAGCGCCGCGCTCGCTTCACTACGGCGAAATTGCCAAAGTAATCGACGTTGTAAAATTCGCGGGCGCGAGTCCCGTCGGATTACAAATCGACGATCTCGCGCAGTAGCAAAACACCAGCCACGTATAATGCGAAGCACGCGCCGATTATGCAAAGCCGCGTTGTCGTTTTAATATTTGCCGTCTTCAGGCGAGTCCGAATTTCTAATCACCGGCGCGTGCGAGCGTCAGCACAAACACGTCTTGCGCGCCTGCTTCCCTTAATGCACTCGCGCAGGCTGAAACGGTTGCGCCCGTCGTAAAAACATCGTCAACGAGCAGTATGCGTTCATTTGCGATGAGTCGCGGGCGTTGTACTTCAAAGGCGTCCGAGACGCTCTCGCGGCGTGCCTGCGCATCCATCCCTGCGCGGTGCAGCGTGGTGTGGACAATTCGCGTCAGGCTCCATTCATCACACCGTAGATTTGATTTGCGCGCGAGCGCCTGAGCCAAAACCGCCGCTTGATTAAAGCCGCGCTCTTGCCTTCGCGTTTCGTGAAGCGGTACGGGAACGATGCGCGTCGCGTCACACAGCGGCGCGCGCTGCTGCATTTCAAATAACAAATCGAGGAGGCGCGGCGCGATGTACGGCTCGCGTTTGAGAGCCAGCACGGAAGCGCGCAAAGCTCCTTCATAAACGCCGCCCGCGCGCGCCGCAGTGAAAGGCTCCGCATCGCAGCGACGGCAACGCACTTCCACTTTGCGCGTCTGCGGCATCGCCGCCATTAAAACAAGGCCGCACTTGCCGCACATTACTTCTTCGCCGGTAAACAAATGCGTCGCCTGCCAGCACTGCGCGCACGCCACACCGTCAAAATGCTGTTCGACGCTTGCTTCGCACACCGCACAACTGCGCGGGTAAACGAGCGCCAGTGCCGCGTCGTAAAGCGAAATTGCTGTGTGCGCAAACATCATACGGCTCGATTCTACGCTTCCTCGTTTCATGCACGAACGGTCTCTTTGCCTTTCAACATCGATGCAAAGAGACCGCTTATCAGCGCCGGTTCGCTCCGGTAATTCTCAAGTCTAATCGTCGTCTTCGTTCAGCAAGCCGCGCTCCTGTAAATCCTGGCAGCGTAAACAATGGCGCGCCCACGGCACGGCCTCCAATCTTTTTTCCAGCACAGGCTCGCCGCAATGCACGCAGTTGCCGTACTTGTTCGCTTCGATTCTGACAAGCGCTTCGTCAATCAATCCGAGCAGCTTGCGGTCATTAGCTGACATCGAAAAAAGCAGCTCTTTATTGTACGCATTGGCGGCCATATCCGCAGGGTCTTGCGTCGCTTCGGAATCGCGCTCGCGGCTGTAAGTTTCGGCTGCCTGCACTTGCCCGACAAGCCCCTCGCGCCGCCCAAGCAATTTATCCCTGAACGTTTTTACCTTCTTTTTATCCATTGTTCCTTTAACTCCTCATGGTCTTTCTAACCACTCGTCCATGACAGCCATCGCGTTCATGGAACCCCTTGTTTATAGCCGTTACCGACGAAAGATTTATTTCTGGTATGGCAATCCGTGAATAATCGTGTATGCCCTGTAAATTTGTTCGAGTAAAACGACGCGCGCCATTTCATGCGTCAAAGTTAGTTGCGATAAAGACCATGTCACATTCGCGCGCTTCTTAACTTTATCCGAGACGCCGTAAGCGCCGCCGACGATGAACGCCACTTCCTTTGTTCCCGCATCCTGCCAACGTCCGACTTCGGCGGCCAATTCCTGCGAACTCCACTGCTTGCCCTCGACATCCAGCAGCACCGTCCATGCGTCCGCGCGCAGCGATTCGCAAATGCGCTTGCCTTCTTCTTCTTTGCACAACGCGTCGGTCTGTGCGCGCCGCTCGCTTAACACCGTGACTTCGCAGCGCGCGAACCTCGTCAAGCGTTTCAAATATTCCGCGATCAGCGCGCGCAAGTTCGCGTCCTTTGTCTTGCCGACAAAAATCAAACGCACGCGCATTTCCCTTTAAGCCTCTAGGCGATAGCGCGCGATCTTTTCATAAAGATTTTTGCGGCTAATGCCGAGCGCGCGAGCCGCTGCCGATTTATTGCCGTTCGCCCAACGCAACGTTTCCGCGATATATACGGATTCAAGCTCGGCAAGGGTTTGCCGCGCTCCTTCGCGCTCCTGCAAACGGACTGCCGCGCGCAGAGTTTCCGGCAAATCCTTTGCTTCGATGCGCGCATCATCGCTGTTCGCCACGACAACGGCGCGTTCAATGATGTTAGCGAGTTCGCGCACGTTGCCCGGCCAAGCGTAAGCCTGAAGCAAGGCCAGCGCTTCGGGCGCAAGCTCTCGCACGCGGCGGCCATGTTTTGCCGCGCTCGTTTTCAAAAATTCATGCGCTAGTTTTCGTATGTCGGCACGGCGCTCGCGCAGCGGCGGCAACGTGATGTGTATGACGTTCAGGCGATAGTAAAGGTCTTCGCGGAACGTGCGCCGTTTAATCGCTTCATTCAAATCGACGTTGGTGAGCGCAATCAAGCGCGCATCTACCTTGTGCGTGCGCCGCCCGCCGAGCCGCTCGAATTCGCGCTGCTCGATCACGCGCAGCAATTTCGCTTGCGCGTCCGTCGTCAAATAGGCGATTTCGTCGAGGAAGAGCGTTCCCTTGTGCGCCGCTTCGATTCTGCCGGGCTTCGCTTCCGTCGCTCCCGTAAACGCGCCGCGCTCGTAACCGAAGAGTTCCGCTTCGAGCAATTCGCCCGGCAGCGACGCGCAATCTATTTTCAAAAAACTTTGTCCGGCGCGTTTCGAGCGTGCGTGAATAAAACGCGCGACATGCTCTTTGCCTGTCCCTGATTCGCCTGTGATGAGCACGTTGGAATCCGTCGCGGCAACGCGCGTGGCGAGATGCACGACCTCGCGCATTCCGTTCGATTCCCTGACGAGTTCGATCACGGCTGTTCGTTCTCTTCGCTTCCTTCGCTTCCGTTATTGCCCGGAGCATTGGTTTCCGGTTCGCTGGACACAACAACAGTCGCAATTTCATCAGAAGGCAACTTAACGCGTGTTGCTTCGCGCCACAGTCTTTCCAGATCGTAAAAGCGGCGCGCTTTGTCATCGAATACATGGATAATAAAATCGCCGTAATCGACCAGCACCCACTCCGCAGAGTTGTAGCCTTCGACGCGAGCCGGACGCCTGCCGACTTTCTTTAATTGATCGACGACGGCATCGGCAATGGCCTGCACTTGTCTCGTGTTCGAGCCGCTCGTGATGAGAAAATAATCCGTGAAGCTCGCGAGGCTGCGCAAATCGAGCGCTATCATATCAATCGCTTTTTTGTCGCTCGCCGCCTCGACAGCAATGAGGAGATGCTTGTCGAGTTCTTCCGCCCTCACGTTGTCGCTCGTGGTTGCTGTAGAGACAGATGGATTCGCGCCGACTTCTTCGCTGCCGTGCGCTTCCGCGTTCGATTCAATGCGCAGAGCCTGTTCTTTGACTGTCGAGTTTTGTTTCATTTTGATCTTCGTAAAGCTCGTATTTTTGTATGTAACCGGCGACGGGCGGCGGAACATTTTGTCGCCATTCGCCGCCCGATTCATTTCGCACAGCACGTCGAATCGAAGTCGCCGAAACGTCCATCGTCACGGCATCCGTTATGTAAATTTTCGCGCCGTCATCTTCAGTGCTTCTGTGCCTGATTTGTTCTTTATTCAATCCGCGCAGATCGACGATTCGTTCGCGTATCTGCGCCGTTACGTGTTCCGTATCGAGTTCGTAACCGGGACGCGTGACAACGATGTGGTTCGTCAATTGAAGCAAACGCTCCCACTCGCGCCAAGTCCGTATCTCCGCCCATGAATCCGCGCCCATCACGAAAAAGAATTGCGCGCCCTCTTTTTCTTCGGCGCAAAACTTCAAGAGCGTGTCAATCGTGTATGGCTTTTCCGGCGCGTCGAGTTCGACGGTGCTAATCCGCATTCGCTCATCCGATTGCGTGGCGAGCGCGAGCATCGCGTAACGATGAACGGGCGGCGTCCCGTTCGCGTCTCTTTTGTGCGGCGCAACGTGTGCCGGAACAAAGCAAAATTCGTCGAGCGCGAACAAGTCCAGAAAAGTTTGTGCGATTCGGATATGCCCGTTGTGAACGGGATCAAACGTCCCGCCATACAAAGCCGTTCGCTTCAACTTTTTCATCAAAGAACTTTGTCCTCAAATAAACGTCGCCGACCAAAATTCACGATACTCGATCCGGCAAATTCCCGCGCGTGTGAATCAATCTGCGGCGCGTGCGTTATCGCCGTTGCTGCTCTCGCTCGCCGTGCTCATTTGCCGCGCGTTGATTTCATCCAGCGCGCGCGCGATGCCGTTGATTAATTCGCGCACGCCTTTGTTTGTGACGGCGGAGATTTGGTAAAAAGCGCGATTATCGGCGGCGGCGCGCGCGCGCAAGGCTTCCATGCGCTCCGGCTCGTCGAGCGCGTCCGTCTTGGTTGCGACGACGATTTGCGGGCGGCACGCAAGGTCTGGATCGTAAGCCATCAATTCGTGGTTGATCGCGTCGTAATCTTCAACAGCACTTGTATGGCGACCGGAAAGCGACGAAACATCGACGAGATGCAGCAGAAGTTTGGTGCGTTCGATGTGGCGCAGAAAACGATCACCGAGTCCCGCGCCCGCGTGCGCGCCTTCGATCAAGCCCGGAATATCCGCGACGACGAAGGTTCGATAATCGCCCATGTCAACCACGCCCAGATGCGGTTCGAGCGTCGTGAATGGATAATCCGCAATCTTCGGTTTGGCGGCGGAGACGACGGAAATGAGCGTCGATTTGCCCGCATTCGGGAAACCGACGAGACCTGCATCGGCGATTAATTTTAGTTCGAGTTGCAGTTCGTGTTCTTCGCCTTCGCTTCCCTCCTGATGATAGCGAGGCGCGCGATTCGTCGAAGTGGCGAAATGAGAATTGCCGAAGCCGCCGCGCCCGCCGCTCGCCGCCAGCCAGCGCTGTTCGTTCTCCGTGAAATCCTGCAAAAGCTCGCCCGTCGCGACATCGAAGATTTGCGTGCCGACGGGAACACGAACTTCCTTGTCCACGCCAGCGTGACCGGAGCGTTTCGAGCCTTCGCCGTGCCGCCCGCGATCCGCGATGTGTTCCGGGTTATAGCGCAGATGAAGCAGCGTGTTGAGCGATTCGTCCGCGACCATCCAGACATCGCCGCCGCGCCCGCCGTCGCCGCCCGAAGGCCCGCCGCGCGGCACGAATTTTTCGCGCCGGAAGGCCATCACGCCGTTGCCGCCATGCCCGCCCTGAACGCGAATTTTGGTACGATCAATAAACACGATAAATCAATGAATTTTAGATTTGCGATTGCTGATTTTCGATTTGAAGAAATGCAATGTTCAAGGTTTGCCTTCTTCTATGCGATAAGTAATTGCGAATCTGCAAACTGAAAATCGAAAATGAAAAGGACGCCCGGCGCTGAATGTGAGTTGGCGTAACACACTCCCGGCGCGGGCGTCTCGAAACTTGTGCAGCTTCTCTTTTCGCTTCAGAAACCTTATGCGGCGATTGGTTGCGCGGCTTCCTGTTCAGCCGCCGCAACTGCTTCCGCGTAAACGCTGATGAATTTGCCGGTGCGCCCTTTGTCTTCAAACTTCACGAAGCCTTCGATGAGCGCAAACAGCGTATCGTCTTTGCCGCGTCCGACGTTTTTGCCGGGCTTCCATTTTGTGCCGCGCTGTCTGGCAAGAATATTTCCGCCCAGAACGTGCTCGCCGCCAAACTTCTTAAGTCCTAATCGCTGCGCCGATGAATCGCGTCCATTGCGCGAAGACCCGACGCCTTTTTTATGTGCCATTGCTAAAACTCCTTCGGAAAGTCGGAAAGCAGTATTCAGGAGTCAGAAGTCAGGAGACAGAATGAAGAACTGATGCGATCAAATTCACGCTGAAGTTGTTCGCTTCCCTTTCTTTATTCTGACTTCTGAATACTGTCTCCTGACTTCTGCGCCTTATCCAATTGAATCGATCTTCAACGTCGTGTAGTTCTGACGATGTCCCTGCGTGCGCTTATACTGTTTGCGACGCTTCTTCTTAAATACAATGATCTTCTCGCCGCGTCCGTGATCGACGACGGTAGCAGCAATGCGCGCGCCGTCAACGAGCGGCGCGCCGACTCGCGCTTTTTCGTCGCCGCCCGCAGCGACAACGAGCGCTTCGAGTTCGATTTGGTCGCCAGCGTTTTTGTCTATCGAAGGCACGCGCAACGTCGCGCCTTCCTGAACGCGAAATTGTTTGCCGCCGGTTCTGATAATTGCGTAAGCCATAATCTGAGTTGCTCCTTCAAGGGCTTGATTACTGCAAAGCCCGCTAACAGAAAAGTCTGGTATTATAAGTTCGTTTGCGCGCCTGCGTCAACGCAGCAGCGCCCGACGAATTCAGTCGCGTTATTTCGCGCCGTTCTGTCTCTCGTTAAACTCTTCCATAAATTTCGTGGAGAGTTCGCCCGCTTGGAATTTCGGATCATCCATAATCTTCAAATGCAGCGGAATCGTCGTCTTGATTCCTTCGACGACCATCGCGCCTAACGCACGCCGCATACGCGCAATAGCGAGTTCGCGCGTGCGCGCGTGGACAATCAATTTGGCGATCATCGAATCGTAATACGGCGGCACGAAGTAGCCCGGATAAGCAGCCGTATCGACGCGCACGCCGGGGCCGCCCGGCAAATTGAAAGCGGTAATGAGTCCGGGCGAAGGCGCGAACGTTTCAGGATTTTCGGCGTTGACGCGGCACTCGATTGAATGGCCGACGATCATCAAGTCGTCCTGCGTGTAACCGAGCGGCTCGCCTTCGGCAATGCGTATCTGATTGCGCACGATGTCGGCGAGCGTGACCATCTCCGTCACGGGATGCTCGACCTGTATGCGCGTGTTCATCTCCATGAAATAAAATCTATTGTCTTCATCGAGCAGAAATTCGATGGTGCCAGCGTTCGAGTAATTGATGCGCTTGCAGGCCGCAACCGCCGCGTTGCCCATTTGATTGCGCAAGTCTGCGGACAGCACGGGCGACGGCGCTTCTTCTAAAAGTTTCTGGTGACGGCGTTGAATCGAACACTCGCGTTCGCCTAAATGTATGCACGCGCCGTATTCATCCGCGAGCACTTGAATTTCAATGTGGCGCGGACGCTCTATGTAACGCTCTATGTAAACGTCGCCGTTCTTAAAAGCTGCCGCCGCTTCCGTAGAGGCTGTTTCGAGCGCGTGGCCTAGTTCGGCTTCGGTGCGCACGATGCGCATTCCGCGCCCGCCGCCGCCCGCCGCCGCTTTGACGATCACGGGAAAGCCTATTTCGCGCGCGAGCCGCAAAGCTTCTTCTTCACTTTCCAGAGGCTCCGGGCTGCCCTGTAAAATCGGCAAGCCCGCTTCCTGCGCGGCGCGGCGTGCTTCGACTTTATCGCCCATCATGCGTATCACGCTCGCGCGCGGGCCGATGAATTTGATATTGCAGGCTTCGCAGATTTCCGCGAAGTAAGCGGACTCCGCGAGAAAGCCGTAGCCCGGATGAATCGCGTCCACGTTGGCGATTTCGGCAGCGCTAATGACGGCGGAAATGTTCAGGTAACTCTGCGCAGAGGGCGGCGCGCCGATGCAAATGGCTTCGTCTGCAAAACGCACATGCAGCGAATCGCGGTCGGCTTCGGAATACACGGCGACGGTGCGAATGCCCATCTCCTTGCACGCCCAAATAATGCGGCACGCGATCTCGCCGCGATTGGCGATTAAGATTTTGCGAAACTTGCGCGGAGTCATAATTATCAGTGGTCGGTGGTCAGTGAGCAGTTTTCAGTAAAAGCATTTAGCCGATTACTGACCACTGTTCACTGACTACTGAAAACTGTTTCATTTCCTGATTCCGAAAAGCGGCTGGCCGTATTCGACGGGCTGTGCGTTTTCGACGTAAATCTTGACGACTTCGCCGCTCGTCTCGGCCTGAATTTCGTTCATCAATTTCATCGCTTCGATAATGCAAACGGTAGTTTCCGGCGCGACGTGGCTGCCGATGCGCGCGAAGGGTTCGGCGGTCGGCGACGACGAGCGGTAAAAAGTGCCGACAATCGGCGAAGTAATAATATGAAGATTCTCTTCTTCGGCGGCACTCGCGGCCTGCGTTGCTGAAGAATTGGCGGCTGATTGTGTCGTCGCGCCGCTTGTTCCGGTAGCAGCGTTCGGGAGCGGTGTCGCAGGCGCGTGTGTTGGCGTAGAAGCGTGCGGCGCGGCTTGTGTGGAAGCAGCGGCGGCGGGCGGCGCTGCCTGAATGATTTGCGGAGCGAGGTCACGACGCAGGCGAATGCGAAAATCCTGCCGCTCGAATTCAAAGTCTGTGAAGCCGTGTTCGCCGATCAACTCGACGAGGTCGCGCAGTTCGTCCATCGGCAACATGTTTTCCGCAGGACGGCGCGGCGGCGGTTGCAAAGATTGGTGACGACGGCGCGAATGGCGTTCGCGTTCACGGTTTCCGCCGCCGCCACTATTGCGCTGTGGTACGTCGGATGATCTCTGATTTTCTCTTTCGCGTTCATCGCCGGACACTGTTGTTGGTGTCGGCGGCGGCGCGTCTTGGTCGCTCATAGTATTAGACTCCGCGCGTCAAAATAATTCGCTTCTTCTTTTAGCCGGACAAAGCAAAAAGCCTCAATCGTGGCCGCCGCTCCTTTTGTGTTCGCGCCGACGATGAATTGAGGCTCGCGGCTACTTCCGAGCACGCTTTGCAAAAGCTCTTTTGTTTGAGTCAAGAACTATAACGCGTGCCGCCCGTCAGGTAAGCGTTCGGCGCGTTAGCTGTTCGTATCTTTTTCTTCAGCAGTCGATTCCGTTTTTTTGGAGCGGCTGCCGCCCTTCGGCTTATTGGCTTCGAGGTCTGAATCAACTAGCTCTTCGCCGCTTCCGCGTGCGCGCGTGGTTTCTTCTTTCTCGAAAGTCTTATCGGCCTTTTTGCCGCCGCGCCGCGCCGTTTTCGTCGCATCGGCTTCGCTCGCCTTAGTAGTTTTTTGTTTGCCGGAAACGGCGGACTTGGCGCTCTTGCTCGTCGCCGCTTCACGTTCGCGCGGATTATCGACGAGTTCGATAATGGCGAGTTCGGCATTGTCGCCGTCGCGCCTTCCGAGTTTGATGATGCGCGTGTAGCCGCCCGGACGATCACGAAAGCGCTCGCCCAAGTCGTCGAACAAGCGTTTCAAAGCGAGGACTCCGGCGGTGCGCGGCGGACGCGTTTGCCCGCGACGACTTGCGGACACAGATTGGCTGTTGCCGGAATGAAAATATGTCGCGGCCTGACGCCGCAAATGCACTGCGTCGGTGGCGGCGCTGTCGCCCTCTAAGGCCTGCGCGTGGCGCGAAAGCGTGATAACGCGTTCGACGAACGGGCGCAATTCCTTTGCCTTCGGCAGAGTAGTGACAATGCGCTCGTCGCGCGCGTTAATCAGTGAGGTTGCCAGATTGCGCAGCATAGACATGCGGTGCGCCGTCGTGCGTCCGAGTTTGCGATGTGCTTTTTGATGTCGCATTGTTTTTTAGATATTAGATGTCGGATGCTAGATGCTGTTTAGAAGCCTAAATGCTGACATCTAATATCCAGCATCTGACATCTGTTCGTTTACTCTTCGTCTTCGTCTTCGACTTCGTCATCCGTCGCCGCGTCGCGCCCGCCGGAGCCGGGAATCGGGTTGCCCTGCGCGTCGAATTCCATGCCGAAATCGAGTCCCATGCCGTGCAGAATGTCTCTGATTTCATTGAGCGATTTTTTGCCGAAGTTTTTCGTTGCGAGCATCTCTCGCTCCGAACGCTGAACAAGGTCGCGGATGGTTTTGATGTCGGCGTTCTTCAGGCAATTGTAGGAGCGCACGGAAAGCTCTAACTCGTCCACAGAGCGATCGAGTTGATCGTTGCGCGGCAAGGGCGGGCGTTCCATGTTGCTGTAGGCAAGCTCGTCCGTGTCTTCCTCGAAATTGATGAAGATGGACATGTGGTCTTTGATTAGCTTGGCGGCGAGGCCGACGGCGTCATCCGGCTTAACAGAGCCGTCCGTCCAGACTTCGATGGTTAATTTATCGAACTCAGTGTTCTGGCCTAAGCGCGCGGCTTCAACGGTGTAATTAACTTTCTTGACGGGCGTATGAACGGAATCAATCGGGATGTAGCCGAGCGATAAATCTTCGTCGAAATTGCGGTCGGCGGAAACATAGCCGCGCCCGCGTTTCAAACGCATTTCGATTTGCATCGAGCCGCCTTCGCCGACAGTCGCAATATGAACGTTCGGGTCGAGCACTTCAACATCGCCGTCTGTTTCGATGTCGCCGGACGTGACCTCGCCCGCGCCCGTTTTGTTGATCGTGAGAGTCTTCGCTTCAGTGCTGTGCAGTTTGAAAGGCACTTGCTTCAAGTTTAGAATCACGTCTGTGGCATCTTCGACGACACCATTGATAGACGAGAATTCGTGCTCGACGCCTTCGATTTTGACGGCGGTAATTGCCGCGCCTTCGATGCTTGAAAGCAACGCGCGCCGCAAGGAATTGCCAACAGTCGTGCCGAAGCCGCGCTCGAACGGTTGCGCGGAAAAGCGCCCGTAGCGATCCGTCATCGTTTCGGCATCGGCGGCAAGACGGCGCGGCATTTGAAAGCCTGTCCAAAGATTATTCTGATCCATAGCCATAATTTTTAATCGTCCGGGAGTGGTTCAATAAAGGTGCGTCACAGCGTTCGTCCGTTTGCGTTCCGACGCATTCGTTTGCGAAAACGCCGGACGGCATGTGTCGGAGCAACTGCCGCTGCCCGCGTTTCTTGTCGGATTACTTGCTGTAAAGTTCGACGATCAATTGTTCGTTGATCGAGCGGTCAATATCATCGCGCGTCGGAAGACTCGCAACACGCGCGCTCATGTCCGCGCCGTCTGCCGGAGCGATCCAAGAGGGACGCCCGCGCCCGGCAGCCGTCTGCCATGCGCCTTCGACGTGCGGATTATGACGCGAAGCTTCCTTGATGCTGATGATGTCGCCGATTTTCGTCTGGAACGAGGGAATATCTACTTTGCGCCCGTTGACTTCGACATGCCCGTGGTTGACGAGTTGACGTGCCTGACGGCGCGAGGTGGAAAAGCCCGAGCGGTAAACGATATTGTCTAGGCGGCGTTCGAGTAGAAACAAAAGATTTTCGCCGGTGATGCCTTTTTGACGGGCGGCGCGCTCGAAGTAGTTGCGAAACTGTCCTTCGAGAACGAAGTAAATGCGTTTGACTTTTTGCTTTTCGCGCAACTGCTGGCCGTAGCCGACGAGTGCCTTGCCGCGACGCATCGAATTGCCGTGCTGTCCGGGCGGCTGCGTTCCGCGTTTTTCAATCGGGCAGGAGGGCTTGTAACATCTGTCGCCCTTCAGGAAAAGTTTTGCACCTTCACGGCGGCACAAACGGCACACCGCGTCTCTATACCTAGCCACTTCTTTTTTGCCTCCGGTCTATTTTGGATAGACGGAAAAGTTTACAGGCGGCAACGCGCAAAATTTACGCGTGCGATGCCCTTCATCCTTTGGGTTAACTCTCAAGAACAGTTTTGAGTTTTCAGTTTACTGTTTTCAGTAACACGCATCATGCTGGTTGCTGAAAACTCAAAACTTAAAACTGCAAACTGATTAAATCAGACTCTGCGGCGTTTCGGCGGACGGCAGCCGTTGTGCGGAATCGGCGTCGTGTCGCGGATCGTAACGACGCGTATGCCCGCGTTGTTGATCGCGCGAATCGCCGACTCGCGTCCACCGCCGGGGCCTTTGACGCGCACTTCGCACTGCTGCATTCCGGCATCCTTCGCTTTGTTCGCCGCTTCGTAGGCGGCTTGCTGCGCGGCGAACGGAGTTCCCTTGCGCGAACCGCGAAACCCACGCGCGCCCGAAGACGACTGCGCGATCAGATTGCCCTCGAGATCGGTAATCGAGATCATCGTGTTATTAAACGACGCCGCGATGTACACAATCCCATTCGGAATATTCTTCTTTTCCTTCTTGCGAAAGACCTTCTTTTTTCCGGCTGCTGCTGCTTTTGCCATTGTTCAGTTTTCAGTTCTTAGTTTTCAGTTTCCAGATTCGATTTCCAGTCATACGGCTTTTCTTAAAACTGAAAACCGAAAACTGTAAACTTTCAAGATTACTTTTTGCCCGGCGCTTTTTTCTTTGCGACGGTGGCACGGCGCGGCCCCTTGCGCGTGCGCGCGTTGGTGCTGGTGCGTTGACCGCGCACGGGAAGCCCGCGACGGTGGCGCAAACCTCTGTAAGAGCCGATGTCCATCAAGCGTTTGATGTCCATTTGCACGCGCTTGCGCAAGTCGCCTTCGATCTCGCCTTCACGGTCGAGAATGGCGCGAATGCGTCCGAGTTCGTCATCGTTCAAATCGCGCACGCGTGAATCGACGTTGACCTGCGCTTCCTGCAAAATCGAAGTCGCGCGCGAACGCCCGACACCATAAATATAAGTCAGGCCGATCTGCGCGCGTTTGTTCGGCGGAAGATCGACGCCAGCTACACGAGCCATATCCTTCTCTCCACTCTCTCTACAATTTTGGAATTACAATTGCCGCTTTCAATCGTCAATCGCAAACCTAAAATCATTTATCCCTGTCGCTGTTTATGTTTCGGGTTAGTGCAAATGACTCTCACGACGCCCTTGCGGTGAATGACTTTGCAGTTATCACACATCTTTTTTACTGAAGCACGTACTTTCATGTCGCCCTCGCTTGCTGCTGTTCAATCGCCGTTTTACCGGAGGATATTATTTGTAGCGATAAGTAATGCGCCCGCGATTCAAGTCATACGGCGAAAGCTCTACGAGCAGGCGGTCGCCGGGAAGAATCCGTATAAAGTTTTTGCGCATCTTGCCGGAGACCTACGCCAGCACTTGGTGCCGGTTGTCTTCCAGCTTGACGCGAAACATCGCGCTCGACAAATTCTCTAGAACTTTCGCCATGACTTCAATCGCTTCTTCCTTCGCCATACTCTCTTAAAGCAGAATATTTTGATAGCTTCGGCAAACTGCGAATCATAACACAACTATTGATTCTTTTCCAAGAGCAGGACGGGTATACACGCGCATTCGCTGAAAATTCATGCGCCGACGAGTTCCGCCGGTTGCAGCGCTCTTTGTCCGACGCGAGATAAAACTTCCGGGCCGTCTTCCGTGATCGCGACAGTATGCTCGACGTGTACGCTCGGCTGTCCGTCCAGCGTCACAACCGTCCAACCGTCCGCGAGAGCCTTCGTGTGATGTGTGCCGAGGTTGAGCATCGGTTCGACGGCGAAGACGTATCCGGCTTTGATTTTCGCGCCCTTGCCCGGCGAACCGTAATTGGGAATCTGCGGGTCTTCGTGCATCTTGCGCCCGACGCCATGCCCGACATATTCGCGCACGACGCCGTAGCCGTGCGCTTCGGCGTGGCTTTGCACAGCCCAACCGATGTCGCCGACATGCTTGCCTACGCGACATTGCTCGATAGCGAGTTCGAGGCATTCTTCAGCCACGCGAATCAACTTCGACCATTCATCCGGGACGCGCCCGACAGCAACCGTAATCGCCGAATCGCCGACGAAACCATTAAGCGTTACGCCGCAGTCAACCGAGAAAACATCGCCTTCCTGTAATTCACGCCTTGAAGGAAAGCCATGCACGACTTGTTCGTTGACGGATGCGCAGATCGAAAACGGAAAGCCGTGATAGCCCTTGAAGGTCGGCGTTGCGCCCGCATCGCGGATCATGCGCTCTACCATCGTGTCGATTTCAAGCGTTGTTACGCCGGGCGCAATCATCCGCCGCACTTCACGCAGAACCTGTCCGACGAGCTGCCCTGAGAGGCGCATCTTCTCCAACTCTTTTTTCGACTTTCCGATAATCATACGATGGATAAACGGCTGAATCTTAAGCGGCGAATAAATTATTAGCTTCGGCACAACAATTGTTTGGTATTCACTAATTGTCGTTCAATAGCTTTTCGATGTCCGTATAGACGGCTTCCGTTTCGCGCGTGCCGTCAACGCGGCGCAGAAGATTTGCCGATTGATAATAATCCAGTAACGGGCGCGTCTGATTCTCGTAAGTAGCAAGGCGCGCCTTGACTGTTTCGGGGTTGTCGTCGGCGCGATGCTGTAGTTGAGCGTTCGGGTGCAGATCGCAAACATTGTCCGACTTCGGCAGCTTGAAATAAATATTATAAATTTCGCCGCAGACAGGGCAATTGCGCCGCCCGACCATGCGCTGCTCTAACAGTTGAAGAGGCACATCCACTAAAACCGCTTGAATCCCCTTGCCTTGCTCGACAGCTAATTTTTCCAGCATCGCGGCCTGCGCCGGAGTGCGCGGGAAGCCGTCCAGAATGTAACCGTTCTGACAATCGCTGCGCCCTGTGCGCTCGCGCACGACGCGGATCGTCATATCATCAGGCACAAGTTCGCCTGCTTCCATGATGCCGCGCACTTCTTCTGCCAACGCTGTCTGTTCTTCCTTCAACGCGCGAAACATGTCGCCCGTCGAAATCTGCGGCAGCCCCGTGCGTTCTTCTAGGAGACGCGCCTGCGTTCCCTTACCCGCGCCCGGCGCGCCCATTAAGACAATGATCTTATACATACACTGATTTTCGATTTGCGATTGCCGATTTGCGATTTCACAAACAATAAGGACTAAAGATTAACGACAAATCGTCGCGGCTGGTTGCTGCTTTTCAATCGCAAATCGCAAATCTCTTTATGCTCTTCGTCCACGCAATCGTCCGCCGCCCCCTAGGAAGCCTTCGTAATTGCGCATCACGAGTTGCGCTTCGATTTGCGCGACGGTGTCCATTGCGACGCCGACGATAATCAAAAGCGAAGTGCCGCCGAAGTAAAACTGATAACCCATGCCCGTCGGTATCCACGACAGACCGGGCGTCGAACTGAAAAAGGCATCGAGCGTTTGCCCTATGAATGGAAGCCGCCCGACACGGAAACCGTTCAACATAATCTGCGGCAAGAACGCGATCAACGCGAGATAAATTGCGCCGACGAAGGTCAGGCGCGTCAGCACCGTGTTCAGAAATTCGGCAGTCGCTTTTCCGGGTCTGATGCCGGGCATAAACCCGCCGTGCTTGCGCAAGTTGTCTGCTACTTCTTCGACATTGAAAACGATGGAAACGTAAAAGAAGGTGAAGAAAATAATGAGCGACACGAAGATCAATTCGTAGTATGGATCGCCGCCGTGAAACTGTTGAAAGAAACTATGCACGCGGCTCCAGAAGGCAGCCGGATTATTCGGGTCGGCGGGAAACGCAGAAAGCAGTGTTTGCGGCACGGCGAGCATGGACGAAGCGAAGATCACTGGAATCACGCCGCCCATATTGACTTTGAGCGGCATCGTCGTTTGCTGTCCGCCGACGAGTTGGCGTCCGACGTGACGCTTCGCATAACTTATAGCAATCTTGCGCCGCGCGGCTTCGACGAAAACGATAAAGGCGATGAGCGCAATGAGCACGGCGATGAGCGCGATGACGCCTATGCTTGCGAGCGGATCGCCGCCGCGCACGCGCTCGAATACCTGCTGCACGCCGCGCGGCAAACCGATAATGATGCCCGCAAAAATCAATAGCGAAATTCCGTTGCCGACGCCGCGCTCCGTGATTTGTTCGCCGAGCCACATCACGAAAATCGTGCCTGTCGTCAACGTCAAAACAATCGTCAAAAGCGCAGGCCATGTCGGAGCGATAACGCCGTTTCGCTGCAGCCACAAGGCAACGAATGAAGTCTGCACGCTGCACAGCGCAACCGTCAGATAGCGTGTCCACTGATTTATTTTCTGCCGTCCCATTTCGCCTTCTTCCTGCAACTTTTTCAGTTGCGGCGAAACGACAGCCATCAATTGCAGAATAATCGAAGCGGTAATGTAGGGCGTGACGCCGAGCGCGAATACGGAGATTGTGCGAAAGTTGCCGCCGGAGAAAAGGTCTAGCACGCCGAGCAAAGTGCTGCCGACGTCGCGCCAGACGGCTTCGAGCCGCGCTTTATTAATGCCGGGCGCAGTAACGTGCGCGCCGAGACGATACACAGCCAGCAGGCCGAGCGTAAAAAATATGCGCCGACGCAAGTCCGGCACATTGAACATATTGCGAACAGCGGCGAAAAACTTTTCCATAATCAGCAGCGCCTCACGCTTTATTCAGTTTCTCTTGAAAAATTCAGAATTGATTATCGCCTCTGTCACGCGCGTGGCGCAAGCCGTCTGAAACGAAACCACCGAAGCGTTCGGCGCGACTTGCGAATAACGTTTCGGTTATACGCATGCGCAAGCTTCAGTGGCTTATCGGATACGATGTTTTCGTGACTTTACGCGACACACCGGCGAGCCGTTTCAAGCCGTCAAGATTAGGCTTGCGGCGCTTGATCGGCTTGCGAACTTTCGCGCGTAATCAAAGTAACAGCGCCGCCCGCCTGCTCGATTTTTTCGCGCGCGCTCTTGGTGAAACGATGCGCAGAGATTCGTAGTGCCTTTGAAATTTCGCCTGTGCCTAAAACCACCACGTCGCGCTTCGCCTTCTTAATCAATCCGCGTTCGTGCAGCAATTCCGGCGTCACTTCCTCGTTCGCTCCGAAACTTCTTTCGAGCGCCGAGAGGCTGACTTCGATCCACTCTTTTTTGAAGATGTTAGTAAAGCCGCGTTTCGGAAGACGGCGATGCAGCGGCATCTGTCCGCCCTCGAAGCCGATCTTCGCCGAATAACCGGAGCGGGATTTTTGACCTTTTTCGCCGCGCCCTGCCGTCTTGCCCGTGCCGGAACCGGGGCCGCGCCCGATGCGTTTCTTTTTGTGCGTCGCACCCTTCGGGGCGCGCAAATTATTAAGACCGAGTGCCATGATTTTCCTCTACTCTACAATCCGCAAAAGATGCGGGACTTTCTTCACAAAGCCGCGCATCGCGTGTGTGTCCGGGCGTTCGACGATATGATTCAATTTCGTCAACCCGACGCTGCGAACGATTTGCTTGTGCGTCTTCGGCGCGGCGATAAAGCTTCTATAATACTGTATGCGAATTGTGCCGCCGCCACTACGGTTGTTCGTCGCAGGCGCTTTTCCTTTATCGTCCTGCGGCGTTTCTTCGCCAATGCCCAAGACATCTGCTGCTTTGGCAAGCGTGTCGGAAACTGCTTCCGTGACTTTATCTAAAACACTCATCGCTTATAACTCCTCCACCTGCTTACCGCGCAGACGCGCCACTTCCATCGGGTCTTTCATTCTTAGAAGACCATCAAAAGTCGCGCGCACTACATTGTGCGGATTAGCGGAACCTAAAACCTTCGTGCGCACATCGTGAACGCCGACGGCCTGCATCACAGCGCGCACTGCGCCACCGGCGATAACGCCCGTGCCTTCCGAAGCCGGTTTCATCAACACGCGGCCTGCGCCGAACTTGCCGATTAATTCATGCGGCAAAGTGTTTTTGATGAGCGGCACGCGGATTAGATTCTTCTTCGCCGCCTCGATGCCTTTTTTAATGGCGAGCGGCACTTCGCGCGCTTTGCCTGTGCCGAATCCGACGTGGCCGGATTCGTCGCCGATTACGACGAGCGCCGCAAACGACATATTTTTACCGCCCTTAACCACTTTGGTCACGCGGTTGATGGAGATAACCTGATCCTTGAGATCAAGTCCCTGCGCCGTAATTCTTTGTCTAGGTTGTCTCATTACTGTTTGTTATGCACCTTCGCCAGCAGCCGCTTCCTGATTGTTTTCCGCCGATTCGTTTTCCGCTGATTGGTCTTCCTGCGTCGCAGTTGTTTCCGCTTTATTCAATCCCGCCTCGCGCGCCGCCGCCGTCAAAGCTTTGACGCGGCCATGATAAAGATAGCCGCCGCGATCAAACACGACGCTTTCAATACCCAAGCCGAGCGCGCGTTCGGCGATAGCGCGCCCGACACGCTCGGCCGCTTCGATGTTACCGCCCGTTGAGCCGCGCAAATCCTTTTCGGCTGTCGAAGCCGCAGCAAGCGTTCGTCCCTGCTCGTCGTCGATAATCTGCGCGTAAATATGATTAAGGCTGCGATAAACGGCGAGGCGCGGGCGCTGCGTTGTGCCTTGCACTTTGCGCCGTATGCGCCTGTGAACTGCGTTGCGAACTTCCGCTCTTTTTCTAATAGCCATTTCTTTTTATCTCCTGCCCCTGCGCGTTTTTCACAGGGAATAGGTCGAACACGCTTGCAATGAAAATTTCACGCGCGTCTTAGCTCGACCGTCGCAGGCGCGTTCATCTTTCACAGACACCAGCGCCACACAAATAACTAAAAACCTTAAATTGAAAACTATTTGCCTGTCTTGCCGGGCTTCAACTTCAAAGGCACATCCGCGTAACGCACGCCCTTGCCCTTGTAAGCATCGGGCTTGCGCAGCGTGTGCATCTCGGCGGCGACCTGACCGAGCCTCTGCTTATCTATGCCGGTCAACGTCAATGTTACCTGATACTGCTGAATGCTTGCCTTCGTCGGCACGCGTTCCGATTTCACGTCGATGCCATCGGGCAGCGGAAATTCAATCGGATGCGAATAGCCAAGCGAGAAAACAACTTTCTTGCTCTGCACGTCCGCTTTGTAACCGACGCCGACGACATCCATCTGCCGCGTAAAGCCTTCGGTGACGCCGACAATCGCATTATTCGCCAACGCGCGTGCTAATCCGTGCTGCGCCGCCAGATCATCGTTGGCGCGTTCGGCCTGTAATTGATCGCCTTCCTGTTTGAAGGTAATGCCTTCGGGAACCGGCGTCTTCAAAGTGCCTTTCGCGCCTTTGACTTCCAACTCGCGCTCCCGAATCGTGACGGTCACGCCGCTCGGCACTGTAATAACTTTTTTTCCAATACGAGACATAAGTTCTAACCTTTGGTTAGAGATGCTAGATACTAGATGTTAGATGTTAGTAGAACACTGACATCTGACATCTGACATCTGACATCAGCGTTAATAAATTTGCGCCAGCACTTCGCCGCCGACGTTTTCGCGGCGCGCTACTTTGCCGCTCATCAGGCCGCGCGAAGTCGAAACGATATTGATGCCGTAGCCGCCGAGCACGCGCGGAATTTCGCCCGCGCCCATGTAAACGCGCCTGCCGGGACGCGACACTCTTGCGAGGTGCGTAATGGAAGACGTGCCGCGCGCATCGTAGCGCAAAAAGATGCGTATGTTGCGCTTGACGCCTTCGCCCTTCATGACGAAGTTATTGATGTAGCCCTCTTCCTTGAGAATGCGGGCGACTTCCAATTTCAGCTTCGAGGCCGGAATATCAACGCGCGAGTGCTTCGCGGCGATGGCGTTGCGGATGCGCGTCAGCATATCGGCAATAGGATCAGTCATGCTCTACTCCATAATCAGTTATCAGTTTTGAGTTTTCAGTCAAAGCAGGCTGCCTCTTGCTGAAAACCGATAACTGTAAACTGTTTTCTACCAACTCGATTTCACGACGCCGGGGATTTGTCCCTGCAGCGCGAGTTCACGGAAACATATGCGGCACAAATTGAATTTGCGCAAATATCCGCGCGGACGCCCGCAACGCTTGCAGCGCGTATAGGCGCGCGACGAAAATTTAGGTTTCCGGTTTGCTTTCGCAATCAATGATTTCTTTGCCATACAACCTCAGTGGTCAGTGGTCGGTTATCAGTGGTCAGTTAAATCTATCTTTCGGTCACCGGCCACTAGCTACTGACCACTGACCGCTGCGCTATTGTCTGAACGGCATTCCGAGTGCGCGTAGAAGCGAGCGCGCCTGTTCATCGTTTTTCGCGGTGGTGACAATAGAAACATTCATGCCGCGCGTTTTATCGACTTTATTAAAATCGATTTCAGGGAAAATCAATTGCTCCCGGATGCCGAGCGTGTAATTGCCGCGCCCGTCGAAAGCCTTCGGCGAAATGCCGCGAAAATCTCTCACGCGCGGCAGCGCCACAGACACGAGGCGATCCAGAAACTCGTACATACGATCACCGCGCAGCGTCACCATCGTACCAATCGGCATTCCCTCGCGCAGCTTGAACGTGGCGATTGATTTTTTCGCTTTTGTGATAACGGGCTTTTGCCCTGTGATCGCGGTCAATTCGTCCGCCGCCGTGTCGAGAATTTTTGCGTTGGCAATCGCTTCGCCCATGCCCATGTTGATGACGATTTTTTGCAGGCGCGGCGTCGCCATCGGATTCGTGATGCCGAACTCTTTCGAGAGCGCGGGCGCAATCTCTTTCGTATAACGCTCTTTTAATCTGGCTGCCATAACTTCTGTTTCACCTCTCGCGGCTTGGGTCTCGCGGTTTTTACAACAGGCGTTTCCAAACCTTCTCGCTCTTCTCGCTTTAATTACTTTTCAAACGTGTGTCCGCTACGCGCCGCTGTTCGCGTCTTCGAGCCGTCGTCTGCGATATGATATTTCACGCGCGTCGGCTTGCCCGATTGCGGGTCAATCAATTGCACGTTCGAGATATCTATAAAAGCTTCTTTATCAATGATGCCGCCGCCGCGATTGTTCTGCGGATTAGCGCGCTGGTGTTTCTTCACGATGCCCGCGCCTTCGACCTTGACTTTGCCTTTCGTCGGCAACACTTCGAGCACGCGCCCGCGCTTGCTTTTATCGCGCCCGGCGATGACGACTACTTGATCGCCCTTCTTGATCTTAACGCGCCTTTTTTCCTTTTCCATTTCTATATCACCTCCGGCGCTAGCGACACGATCTTCATATAATTTTTGTCGCGCAATTCTCTTGCGACAGGGCCGAAGACGCGCGTGCCAATCGGCGTGCCGTCCTCTTTAATAAGAACCGCCGCGTTCTGGTCAAAGCGAATGTATGTTCCGTCCTTGCGGCGCACTTCCTTGCGCGTGCGCACGATCACTGCATTCTGCACAGTGCCTTTTTTAACAGCTCCATCCGGCGCAGCTTCCTTAACGGCGACCTTAATGCGATCACCGAGGCTTGCGTGGACGCCGGTTGAGCCGCCAATCGGCATAATCATCTCGACGCGACGCGCGCCCGAATTGTCCGCCACGTCCAAAGACGTTTGCATCTGAATCATTGTTGCTCACCCCGTTCGCAGTTTTGAGTTTTCAGTAAGACTTATCATCTCTATCGCTGAAAACTGAAAACCGACAACTGTTCCCTACTTTTCTGCTTTCTGCACTATCTCTGCGACGCGCCAGCGTTTTCTTGCCGAAAGCGGGCGTGTTTCGATGATACGCACTTTGTCGCCGATGGTCGCGCCCGTTTCATCGTGCGCCATAAACTTCGATGTGCGGCGCACATAGCGTCTGTACTTCGGATGCTTAATCAAACGGTCAACGCGCACGACAACCGTTTTTTCCATTTTATCCGAAGCGACGATGCCGACCTTTTGCGCGCGGCTGCCGCGCTTGCCAGCCTCCGTGCCGGAAGCATTGCCGGGCTGCGCGTCAACGTTCGGCGCAACATCGTGCGCTAACATCTCGCCCGAAGTCGTCGCTTTCGCCACATCGCTGTCGGGCATGGTTGCCGTCACGTCCTGTTGATTATTTTCTTCTTCTGCCATCTCTCAACCTCGTCAATCGTAATAATGCAAAACCGTCTTATCTATTCATGATTGACGATTTACCTTTTACGATCTATGCATTCTGTGTTTCGCGTTCGCGCACAAGCGTATGAATACGCGCGAGCGATGTTTTTTCTTCGCGGATGCGCTTGACCGCATCGACTTCGCCGAGCGCCAGCTTAAAGTTCAAGCGAAAGAGCGATTCCTTCAGGCGCGCCGCTTCGCCGCGTAAATCATCGGCGGACATATCGCGCAAACGATCTAATTCTTCACGTCTCTTCATTGCTAAATCGCGCCTCCTTCTTGATCCGCGCGCGTCACAAACTTCGTTTTAACCGGAAGCTTTTGCGCCGCTAGCCTCATCGCTTCGCGCGCCGTCGTTTCATCGACGCCTTCGATCTCGTAAAGAATGCGTCCGGGCTTGACCACCGCGACCCAGTATTCAGGCGCGCCCTTGCCTTTGCCCATACGCGTTTCCGCAGGCTTCTTCGTGACAGGCTTATCCGGGAACATGCGTATCCAGACTTTGCCGCCGCGTTTGATGTGGCGCGTCATCGCAATACGCGCGGCTTCAATCTGGCGATCCGTAATCCACGCAGGCTCCAGACATTTCAATCCGTACTCACCGAAACTCACAGAACCGCCGCGTATCGCCGTCCCCGTCATACGCCCGCGCATCTGCTTGCGGTGCTTTACCTTCTTCGGCATTAACATAGTAATTTCGCTCCGCTTAACCGAAATGCCAGATATCAGATGTTAGTTAAAAACGAGAACCAGCATCCCGCATCTAACATCCGGCATCTTCTTTTTACTGTCTGTCTCCGCGTGGCCTGTTATCGCCGCCGCGCCCGCCGCCTCTATTGTCGCCGCGTTCACCATCACGACCGCCGCCGCCGCCTTCGCGCTCGCGTCTCGTGCGTGGACGGCGTTCGCGTCCTTCGCCGCGCAGATCATTAACCGGATCAGAGCCTGTGCCGCGTGCCATCGCCGCTCGCGGATCGAGAATCTCGCCGCGATAAATCCAGACCTTAATGCCGATCACTCCGTAAGTCGTGTGCGCTTCAGCCACGCCGTAATCAATATCCGCGCGCAATGTATGCAGCGGAAGCTGTCCTTGCAAAGACCATTCGGTGCGGGCGATTTCCGCTCCGTTCAAGCGTCCGGCGATTTTAACTTTAATGCCGAGCGCGCCGAAGCGTTGCGATTCTTCAATCGTCTTGCGCATCGCGCGACGAAAGGCAATACGCTTCTCGAGTTGCTGCGCGATTTTTTCCGCTTGCAGTTGCCCGTTCAATTCCGGCTTGTGAATCTCCTGAATCGAGACGAGAACTTCGCGCCCGGTCTTTGCCGAAAGATCGCCCTTAAGCTTATCAATCTCCGAGCCTTTGCGCCCGATGATAATGCCGGGACGCGAAGTGTAAATGATAATCTTCAAGCGATTCGCCGCGCGTTCGATGTCAACGTGCGAAACGCCCGCGCCCGCGAAACGCGATTTCATATCGCGCTTCAACTTCAAATCTTCCAGCAAGAATTCGCCGTACTGACGCTTCGCATACCAATGCGAGTGCCAATCTTTGTTGTAACCAAGGCGGAAGCCGTAAGGATGAACTTTCTGACCCACTGTTGTTTATCTCCGTTTCAATCTTTCGGAAAACTATTCGGCGGTCGGTGTTTCCGTTGCACCCGTTGCGGCGGCGTTTGCTGCGCCACTATCATTGACAGTCGCGTTCGCCTTCGGCACAGCAACAGCAGCACGTTTGGCACGCGGCGCAGCGGCAGCGCCACCGCGTTTGCGATTGCGGCCGACGCCCGGTTTTGCGCCCGCTTTGGCTTTGCCGCCCACTGTTTCATCCGCGCGCTCGTCGTTTGAGAGCAGCACCGTGACGTGGCAAAAGTGGCGACGCTCACGAAAGGCGCGTCCCTGCGGCGCGGGGCGCATACGCGTGCGATTTTTCGTCGGCCCGCGATCTACAAAGCACGCCTTGACCCACAAATCATCCGGGTCGATTGCGACATTCGCCTTCTCCGCAGACTCGCTCGCGTTGGCAATCGCCGAGCGCACGCACGCTTCGATGCCGTTTGCCGCGCGCTTATTCGTGTACTGCAAAATAGCCAACACCTTATTGACGTTTTTGCCGCGAATCATATCGATGACTAATCGCGCCTTCTGCGCTGAACCGCGCAAATATTTCGCACTCGCTTTTGCTTCCATTACTCACTCCGTTCGCAGTTTCGAGCTTCCGGTTTCAAGTTTTTAGTGCAAGTATTTCCATCTCTTGCTGAAAACTGAAAACCGGGAACTGAAAACTGTTACCTAGCCACCTTCGAGCTTTTTTCGGCCTTCGTTCCGGAATGGCCTTTGAAGGTACGTGTCGGCGCGAATTCGCCGAGCTTATGACCCACCATGTTTTCCGTCACGTACACAGGCAAATGACGTTTCCCGTTATGCACGCCGAACGTCAATCCGACCATATCCGGCGTGATCGTCGAACGCCGCGACCAAGTCTTAATGGCAGGCGGCTTGTTTCCGCTTAAGCGAATCCGCTCGACGGCCTTCGATACATGTGTGTCAACAAACGCACCTTTTTTAAGTGAACGCGCCATAATTTCTCCAGAACATTCTCAGCATTTGCGATTTTCGATTGAGTAAGGACAAAGGCTTATACAAATTAAAGCCCGTGCTGATTTCAAATCGCAAATCGGCAATCGCAAATCTAAAATTTACTTGACTCTTCTATCGCGCACGATCATTTTTTGCGTGCGTTTGTTCGAGCGCGTTTTGTAGCCGCGCGTCGGTTGTCCCCATGGCGTGACGGGATTGCGTCCGCCGCTCGTTTTGCCTTCGCCGCCGCCGTGCGGGTGATCGACGGGATTCATTGCGACGCCGCGCACATGCGGGCGAATGCCCTTCCAGCGCGTGCGCCCTGCTTTACCGAGCGAAACATTTTCGTGCTCCGTATTGCCGACTTGCCCGATTGTCGCCATGCACACGACAGGCACGCGACGAATTTCGCCCGAAGGCATACGAAGCTGCGCGTAGTCGCCTTCTTTTGCGACGAGCTGCGCGAACGCGCCAGCCGAGCGTGCCATCTGCCCGCCCTTGCCCGGACGAAGTTCTATATTATGAATCTGTGTTCCGAGAGGGATATTGCGAATCGGCAAAGCATTGCCCGGCAAAATATCCGCTTCCACGCCGCTCATCACCATCTTTCCGACTTCCAAACCTGTTGGCGCGATGATGTAACGCTTTTCGCCGTCCAGATAGGCGATGAGCGCGATGTGCGCCGAGCGATTCGGATCGTACTCGATTTGCGCGACGCGTCCGGGAACGCCCGGTTTATCGCGCTTGAAATCGACGATGCGGTAAAAGCGTTTGTGGCCGCCGCCGCGACGACGCACGGTAATGCGCCCGTCGTTATTGCGTCCCGAAATACGCTTCTTCGGCTCTAACAGAGACTTTTCAGGCTCCGCGCCGACGGTCAATTCATCGCGCGTCAAATACGTCTGGTAACGTCTCGCGGGTGATGTCGGTGTAAGCTTTTTGATTCCCATAATGATGGATGTCGGATGCTAGATGTTAGATATTAGTCTTTAGCTTTACCAGCATCTGACATCTAACATCTGAAATCTGTTTTTAGATTGCTTCGCCGTAATCTATCGGCCTTTCGCCATGCTTCAAGGTAACGTAAGCTTTTTTCCAAGACGGCTTGCGGCCTTCGTGACGCCCGCGACGCGCCATCTTGCCCATGTAATTGAGCGTGTGGACTTGATCTACTTTGACTTGAAAAATCTTTTCGACCGCCGACTTGATTTCCGGCTTCGTCGAGTTACGCTCAACGCGGAAGGTCAGAAGCTGGCGTCCGTCCTGCGATTCTTCCTTTGCGATCAAAGCCTTTTCCGTAATTACGGGCGACTTGATGATGTCCCAAACTGTGCGCATCGGTTATGCCGCCTCCTCGTTCGCGTTTCCGTCTGTGCCGCCGTTTCTTGCGCCTACGGCTAACGCTTTTCTGCTTTGCGGATCGAGCATCTCGGTCAACTCTTCCGCCGCGCGGCGCGAGAGCACGAGCTTTTCGTGATACAGCAAATCGTAAATGTTCAAGCCGTAGCTATGCACGATCTTCGTGCGCTGCACATTGCGCGACGCAAGCATTAGATTATCGTTTTCGAGCGAATCGACGATCAGCGTTTTGCCTTCGAGACCAAGCGTGCCGAGCGCGGAAAGAAACCCCTTCGTCTTCGGCTGATCGAGTTTGAAATCATCTATCACGACGACGTTGCCTTCACGCACGCGCTCCGACAAGGCCGAACGCAGAGCGCCGCGACGCATTTTCTTCGGCAGATTGTAAGACCAATCGCGCGGTTGCGGCCCATGCACGTTGCCGCCGCCCTTCCACAAAGGCGAACGAATCGAAGCGATGCGCGCGCGTCCCGTGCCTTTTTGCTTCCAGAGCTTACGGCCTGAACCGGATACGTTGCCGCGCGTCTTCGTGCCGACTGTGCCCGCGCGCGCGTTCGCTCTGTGGTTTCTGAGCGCCGCGTGAATCAAAGCTTCGTTCAACTCCGCATCGAATATTGCGTCCGGCAACTCAAAATCGCCGACTTCTTCATTCTTTAGATTGCGCACCTTAACGGTTGGCATAGCTCACTCCGTTCACAGTTTCGAGTTCGAGTTTCAAGTTATCAGCGAAAGCAGTCCTGCCTTCTTGCTGAAAACTGAAAAACTTAAACTGAAAACTATTTCTTTCTTTGTCTCGCAGCTTTTTTGATAATTACGATGCTGCCGGTTGCGCCCGGCACTGCGCCGCGCACCATCAGTAAATTATTTTCGGCGTCAACGCGCGCCACCGTCAAACTCTTGACAGTCACGCGCTCGTCGCCCATGTGACCCGAAGAACGTGTGCCTTTAATAACGCGCGACGGATACGCAGACTGGCCGATTGAACCCGGCGCGCGCACGTTCATAGAACCGTGCGATTCCGGGCCGCGCTTAAAGTTATGACGCTTCACCGTACCCGCGAAGCCGCGTCCCTTGGAGCGCCCGACGACATCGATCACGTCACCATCCGCAAACTGGTCAACCCGCACAGTGTCGCCGACGTTCATTTCCGTGTTCGTGTTATCGAGACGAAATTCCTTCAAGATACGCGTCGGCGGTGTGCCGCCGCCCGTTTTCTCGAAGTGGCCGCGCATGGGCTTGTTGACGTTCTTCAAGCGCACAGGTTTGTCTTCGACAAGGCCGAGCTGCACGGCGTTGTAACCGTCGCGCCCGGCGGAAGATTTCTTTTGCACGACAACGCATGGCCCCGCTTTAATCACAGTCACAGGAGTAACCGTGCCGTCGGCGGCGAACAACTGCGTCATCCCGACCTTTTTACCGATGATTCCGTTAATCATCCAAACATCCTCAGTTTTGAGTTTTGAGTTTTCAGTAAAGGCAATTCTTTCGCGCTGAAAACTGTAAACTCGTAATTATCTGTCTTTGCCGAACGCTTTGATTTCAACATCGACGCCCGCCGGAAGGTCTAGCTTCATCAGCGCATCGACCGTTTGCGGCGTCGGATCGAGAATATCCATCAGACGTTTGTGAGTTCTGATTTCAAACTGCTCGCGCGACTTTTTATCGACGTGCGGCGATCTGAGAACAGTCCACTTGTTTTTCAAAGTGGGAAGCGGAATCGGCCCCGCGACTCGCGCGCCCGTGCGTTTCGCCGTCTCGACAATCTCTGTGGTGGATTGATCCAGCACGCGATGATCGTAAGCCTTGAGTCTAATTCTGATCTTTTCGTTCAGCATAATTTCTTCAACTTAACTTTCGTGCGCGGAGCTATTCAACGATGTCGGTGACAGTGCCAGCGCCGACGGTTCTTCCACCCTCACGGATAGCGAACCTGAGTCCCTTCTCCATCGCTATCGGCGCTATCAACTCGATGTTCATCGCCACATTATCTCCGGGCATTACCATCTCCACTCCTTCAGGCAATGTCGCAACGCCCGTCACGTCCGTCGTCCGAAAGTAAAACTGCGGCCTGTACCCCGTAAAGAACGGTGTATGCCGCCCGCCTTCTTCCTTCGTCAAAACATACGCTTCCGCTTTGAACTTCGTGTGCGGCGTAATACTTCCCGGCTTGGCTATCACCTGCCCTCGCTCGATGTCCTTGCGCTCCACTCCGCGAAGCAATAACCCGACGTTGTCCCCGGCCACTCCTTCATCCAGTAGCTTCTTGAACATCTCCACTCCCGTACACACGGTCGAACGCGTATCTCGTATCCCGATGATCTCCACCGTTTCATTGACCTTCACTCTCCCGCGTTCTACTCGCCCCGTCGCCACCGTTCCTCTACCCTGAATCGTAAAGATGTCTTCGACCGGCATCAGGAAAGGCTTCTCGATGTCTCGCTCCGGCGTCGGTATATACGTGTCCACCGCATTCATCAATTCTTCCACGGTCGCTTCCCACTTCGCTTCGCCGTTCAACGCACCTAAAGCCGATCCTTTTACCACCGGTATGTCATCGCCGGGAAATTCATAGGCGGACAAGAGTTCGCGGACTTCGAGTTCGACGAGTTCGAGGAGTTCTTCATCATCCACCGCATCCGCTTTGTTCATGAACACGACCATTGCCGGCACTCCGACTTGGCGCGCCAACAGAATGTGCTCTCTGGTTTGCGGCATCGGGCCGTCGGTGGCGGCAACAACTAAAATCGCTCCGTCCATTTGCGCCGCGCCCGTAATCATGTTCTTCACATAATCGGCGTGGCCGGGGCAATCCACGTGCGCATAATGGCGATTCGCCGTTTCGTATTCGACGTGCGCGGTCGCTATCGTGATGCCTCTCGCCTTTTCTTCCGGCGCATTGTCGATGGAATCGAAGGCGCGCACGATGATCTTCGGATTATGCTTGGCAAGCACTTTCGTAATCGCCGCCGTCAACGTCGTCTTCCCGTGATCCACATGCCCGATGGTTCCGATGTTTACATGCGGCTTCGATCTATCAAATTTCTCTTTCGACATTCCGAAATAACCTCTTATAGAAATATGAAAACGTTCAAACTCGTTACTGTCACTAAGCTCCCGAAGAGGATTGAACTCTTGACCTCATCCTTACCAAGGATGCGCTCTACCACTGAGCTACGGGAGCACAAACTCAAAGGCTGATCCGGCGTCACACCGTTTTCGACAAAGACTTTTTGGAGCGGGAGACGAGGCTCGAACTCGCGACATTCAGCTTGGAAGGCTGACGCTCTACCAACTGAGCTACTCCCGCCCGAAGCAAAGTTAAAATGAAAGGGGGAAAGTAGAAAGCAAATAGAACGCCTCGATTATTCGCCTTTCTACCTTATTCCCTTACTCTCTGGTGCAGGGGGCAGGATTTGAACCTGCGTAGGGTGTTAACCCGCCGGGTTTACAGCCCGGTGCCATTAACCGCTCGACCACCCCTGCGCAAAATTATGCGGCGACGCCGGTTGTGAAAGAACTGTGGAGCCGGCGGAGGGATTTGAACCCCCGACCCGCAGTTTACAAAACTGCCGCTCTACCCCTGAGCTACGCCGGCTCACTACGGGCACACCGAAGCGCCTTCCGACAAAACGCGGATAATACCAACCACTTTGCCAAAACGCAAGCCGCCGATGCAAAACGCTCATTTACTCTGCTTGTTAAACAAAGACAAAAGATTTTTATTGACCGCCCGCGTTCATCACAGTAGGATGTTAAGTGCCTGTAGGCGCAGCTATCCGTCGTAAGCGGCTGGCACGCGCACATTCATTCTCATGTCCTTGAAGATTAATAAACGACTGAAAGAGGCTTGCGCACGGCAATCGCTTTTTGACCATCCGTCTCATAATCAGATGATTCAGATGATGTTGATTGCAACTAATTAAGGCTTGCCGGTGTTTGCTTTCCGTTTATTTCACCAAACAGTTTGAAGGAGATACGTTGTGCTTATCAAGAAGATCGCCTTTCGCAGCCTGACCGCTTCGCTGCTCGTCTTTGCGTGCGGGCTTGCCGTATCGACAAGCGCGCAAACGCCCACCAATCCATCATTGAATACAGCGCAGCCGCCAACGGAGTTGCGCCCGATGCTTGCGCAGGAAAACAGCGTTGCGTCGCCCGCCGCCAAAGAAAACGAGCTTTACTGCGGCGGCTTTATCCAGTACGCGCCTTCCTACCGCAATCTGGAAATTGTCGGCGGCGAACAGGAACAGGAAAAGCGCATTTACGCAATGGGCGACATTGTTTTCATTAACTCGGGTTCGGCGGGAGGCGCGCGCGTCGGCGAGGAATTTTCCGTGATTCGTCCGCGCGGGCAATTTACGACGAAGCTCTCAAACAAAAAAGGGCTTCTCGGCGTTTACACGCAAGAGATCGGACGCTTGCGCGTGACGGATGTGAAGGAGCGTGTTTCCGTCGCGCAGGTCGTCGCATCATGTGAAGCGATTTTGCTCGGCGATCTATTACGCTCCGCGACGCAACGCGTGTCGCCCGTCAAGCGGCAGGAAACAGCGTTTGACCGGTTCCGCGATCCGAACGGCAAGCAAACAGGCCGCCTTATACTCGCGCGCGACGGGCGCGAAGTCGTTTCCTCGAATCAAGTGGTCTTCATAGACTTAGGCACAGAGGATAACGTCAAGCAGGGCGATCTCTTTACCGTTTACCGTCCGGCAGGCACGGGCAACATCACGCGCTTTCGTGACAAAGAAGAAATAACGGCGGCGAGCGGCGGCTTCGAGAGCGACCGTTTCAAAGGCGGCAAATTTTCCAATCAAGCACAGCGCGTTAAAGACCCGAACAACACGGGCGTCTACGGCCCGACTGTCAATACGCCGGAAGTAAAAAGCCGACGCCCGCCTGTTCCGCGCAAAGTCGTCGGCGAACTCGTCATCATAGGTGTGCAGCAACGCACCGCCACAGCCGTTATTACGCGCGTCGCGCAGGAAGTCCACACAGGAGACTTCGTGGAGTTGCAATAAGATTAAATTGCGTTGATTGATTTATGGTTGTTCGGGTAATTGCCAAACGCGCAGATTAGCGTTGCAGTTGCTCGTCACGCTGATACTTCATCGACTTCAGGCTTCGGCACGCGTCCTGTTTCAACGGCGCGTGCCGCTTCATTTTCCGCCGCCGTGCGCTTCGTTACGACTTCGTAAAAGCTGCGAAAGTATTCGTACATCGAGACGCACGCCGAAAGCACTACGACCCACAGCATCGCGCGTCCCGTCGAATAAAGCAGCACTTGCCAATCCACCGTCGTGACGACACCGCGCCCGAAAAAATGGCGCAGCGCGGCACGCAATTCCGGCACAGTCCAGAACTGAATCGCCGGAAACGCGCGTCCGAAATTTCTCACCGGCGGCGCGCCATTTGCGCTCGAAACGATCAGCAGCGCGACGGCCGCGACCTGCGCCAGCATCTTCAGTTTTCCCACCTTCGAGGCCGCGATTATTATTCCATCCGCTGCCGCAATCGAACGTAAGCCCGACACGGCGAATTCGCGCCCGACGATAATCACCACCGCCCACGCGGGCGCTAATCTATTTTCGACAAGCGAAATCAAGGCGGCTGAAATTAATAATTTGTCGGCAATCGGATCGAGAAGTTTGCCGAGCCTAGAAACTTGATCGCGGCGGCGTGCGATTTGCCCGTCGAGAAAATCCGTGAACGCGGCAGCGAGGAAAATTGCGACGCCGACGATGTGGCGCTGCACGCCGAGCCATTCTTCGGAGAACGGCGTGAGCAGCACTACGACCAAGAGCGGCACGACGAAAATGCGCGACAACGTCAGTGAGTTCGGAAGATTCACGCCCTTCGATTGCCTCTCAAAAACCGTTGCATAAAATTCGCTTCGCTTGATTCAACGATTGATTCGCTCGCCGCAATGAACAATAAAGAATAGTAGCTGCGACGAAGTTTATGGCTCGCCCGCGAAGAGTGTCAAGGTAACTTTTCGTTACAACTCTGCCTTGCTTGCGGCCTCGCGCAACACTCGGTTACAATAACGGATTCTGTGCATCGCACGACTCCCGACAGTAGCACCATGCGCGAATCTCGCAAGCGTCGCGCGCGAGTATTTTACAGCACTTATGGCAATTGATCGCATCACCGTGCGCGGCGCGCGCCAGCACAATCTCAAAGACATCGACGTAGAAATTCCGCGTGACCGCTTGACCGTCATCACGGGTCTTTCCGGCAGCGGCAAATCATCGCTCGCCTTCGATACGATTTACGCAGAAGGCCAGCGCCGCTACGTCGAATCGCTTTCGGCCTACGCGCGTCAATTCCTAGACCAACTCGAAAAGCCTAACGTTGATTCCGTCGAAGGACTTTCGCCCGCCATCTCCATCGAACAAAAAACCGTTTCCCGCAGCCCGCGTTCGACCGTCGGCACGGTCACGGAAGTTTACGATTACCTGCGCCTTCTCTTTTCTTCAATCGGCCAGCCGCACTGTCATATTTGCGGTGCGCCGATCACACGCCAGAGCGTCGAACAGATTGTGCTGAACGTGCTCGCCTTGCCCGAAGGCGAACGAGTGATGATTCTCGCTCCCGTCGTGCGCGGGCGCAAAGGCGAATTCAAAAAGGAACTCGAAAAGCTCGCCAAAGACGGTTTCCTGCGCGCGCGCGTTGACAATGAAATGCTTTCGCTCGACGAAGAAATCAAGCTCGACAAACGACGCAATCACACCATCGAAGCCGTCGTTGATCGCTTGCTCATCAAGCCCGGCATCAACGAACGTCTCACGGAATCCGTCCGCACTGCTTTGAAATTAACGGGCGGCGCAGTGCTCGTCGCAGTCGTTGACGGCGACGAAAAACTTTATTCGGAACGCATGGCCTGCGTGAATTGCAGCATCAACATCGCGCCGCTCGAACCGCGCAGCTTTTCCTTCAATTCGGCATACGGCGCGTGCAAACGCTGTCATGGTCTCGGCACGGTTTTAGAAGTCGATCCGGCGAAGCTTATCCCTGACGCGACAGAGCACGCCGACAAAATTCAGTTCATGGGCGCGAACGACAAGCAAGGCTCTGCTTACTTAAAAAGCGCGCTCGCCGCCGTCATCGAACATTTCAAAGCAGAGGCAAAGACGAGTTTCTCCGATCTGCCGAAGCAAGTGCGCGACGCTTTCTTTCACGGCCTCGACGGGCAAATAACTTTTCGACAGGGAAACTACACATACCAGAGTGATTGGAAGGGCGCTGTGCGGCACTTGCGCGAACGCATGAACGAAGCGCCGTCTGAAAAAGTGCGCCTCGCCCTCGAAGAACTCGTTTCGCCCGTCACCTGTCCCGATTGTCATGGCCGCCGCTTGCAACCCGAATCCATCGCCGTGCGCGTCGGCAATTTGAGCATCGCCGATTATGTCGAACTGCCCATCGAAGACGCCGTCGCATCCTTCGATAAAATCAAACTGGGTGAACGCGAAGCACAAATCGCCGGACTCGTTCTGCGCGAGATCAAAGACCGCCTGCGCTTTCTCGCCAAAGTCGGACTCGGTTATTTAACGCTCGACCGCGCTTCGGCAACGCTCTCCGGCGGCGAAGGCCAGCGCATACGCCTCGCCACACAAATCGGCTCGCAACTGCGCGGCGTGCTTTATGTTTTAGACGAACCGTCAATCGGACTGCATCCGCGCGACAACCAAAAACTACTTGAGACGCTCACCGCCCTGCGTGATTTAGGCAACACAGTCCTCGTCGTCGAACACGATGAAGAAACGATTCGCCGCGCCGATTACGTCGTAGATTTAGGCCCCGGCGCAGGCACGCACGGCGGCGAATTAGTCGCAGCGGGAACGCCTGAAGAAATCAGCTGCAATCCGAACTCCGTGACAGGGCTTTACATCTGCGGCGCAAATAGCATCGCCGTGCCCGCCGAACGCCGCCGCGCAAACGGCAAAGCAATCACCATTCGCGGCGCACGCGAGCACAATCTGAAAGACATCGACGCGACGTTTCCGCTCGGCCTCTTAACCGTCGTCACAGGCGTTTCCGGCAGCGGCAAATCCACACTCGTTGATGACATACTCTACCGCGCTCTCGCACGCCATCTCTACGGCTCGCTCACGGAACCCGGCGCGTACACGACCATCGAAGGTCTCGAACACATCGACAAAGTTATCGAAATAGATCAATCGCCCATCGGACGCACGCCGCGCTCGAACCCCGCGACCTACACCGGACTCTTCACGCCGATCCGCGAACTCTACTCGATGCTGCCCGAATCCCGCGAGCGCGGCTACAAACCCGGACGCTTTTCCTTCAACGTCAAAGGCGGACGCTGCGAAGCCTGCGACGGCGACGGCATGAAACGCATCGAAATGAATTTTCTGCCCGACGTTTACGTGCTCTGCGATGTCTGTCGCGGCGTGCGTTACAACCGCGAAACTTTGTCCGTCAAGTACAAAGGCAAATCCATCGCCGAACTTCTCGATGCCACCGTCGAAGAAGCCTTGCCGCTTCTCGAAAACATTCCGCAGATCAAACCGAAGCTGCAAACCTTGCTCGATGTCGGACTCGGCTACATCAAACTCGGCCAATCCGCGACCACGCTTTCCGGGGGCGAAGCACAGCGCATCAAACTCGCCAAAGAACTCTCGAAGCGCGCGACGGGGCGCACCATTTATATTCTCGACGAACCGACCACCGGCCTGCACTTCGCGGACGTACACAAACTCCTAGACGTGCTCCAACGCCTCGTCTCCCTAGGCAACACTGTCCTCGTCATCGAACACAATCTCGACGTGATAAAAAGCGCCGACCACATCCTAGACCTAGGCCCCGAAGGTGGCGCGCACGGCGGACGCCTCGTCGCCGCAGGCACGCCCGAAGAAGTCGCCCGCGTCAAAAAATCCTACACCGGCCAAGCCCTTCGCCCGCTCCTCAACGGCCACCACACCGCCGCTGCTACTCCTAAGCGCCAACGTGTAAAAAAGATCGCATGATATACTTCGCGGCGTTATTTTAGTTCTGTAAAACCTTGCTCATTTCTTTGGAGAAGCTAATGCAAATCATTTTACGGTTCGTTTCATGTGTTTTGCTCACGTCTGTTTGTTGCGCATTCATACACGCCCAATCGAATGCTAACAGCAATGCTCAACGTGATGAAGAAATTTACACGAGCAAAGAAGTAACGCAAAAGGTAGCAGTTCAATCCAAACCGCACCCAAAACTTTCCAAGAAACTGGTAAATTCGCTCTCCAAATATTCGAGTAATCCTACAATCAGATTGCACGTTGTTCTTCGACCAAATGGAGAAGTGACGGATATTGAAGTATCAAAAATCGTGCCTGAAAATTTACCGGATGACTTAGCAAAGAGCTTAACGGAGGCAACGATTGAGGCAGCACACAAGCTAAAGTTCTCGCCTGCTATGAAAGACAATCATCCCGTGGCTATGCGCGTCTTTCTCGAATATGTTGTCAATATATTCTGAAGCGAGATTGGCTTTGATGTCTGTTTATGAGGACGATGTGCGCCCGCTCGGTTTGGAGAATGTCCAGACGTATCCGCTCGCGTCGCGTGAGAGCAAAGTCACGGTCAAGGATTTCGCGCGGCCTGTAGCGGAAGATTCCGGCTTGCGTGATTTCCTCGATTCGCTTCCCAACATTCTCGCCGTTCAATCCTTACGCGAAATAGCCGCGCACATACGCCGCGCCAAAGAACTTCATAAACCAATCGTCTGGGGCATCGGCGGCCACGTCGTGAAGACGGGACTCGCGCCCTTGATGATTGATTTAATGCGGCGCGGGTTTGTGACGGGCATCGCGGCGAACGGTTCCGTGCTGGTGCATGATGTGGAGATTGCGCTCGTCGGTTCGACTTCGGAAGACGTTGATGCCACGCTCGGCAAAGGCGCATTCGGCTGCGCGGAAGAAACAAGCAGGCTTTTGAATGAAGCGGCACATGAAGGCGCGCGTGATGGAATTGGTTTGGGCGAGGCGACGGGGCGCGCGCTTCTTTCGCAGAATCCGCCGCACGCGGAAAGCTCTCTGCTCTGCGCGGCGTACAAAGAGCGCGTGCCATTCACCGCGCACGTTGCTATCGGCACGGACATCGCGCACTTTCATCAAACGGCAAACGGCGCTCACTTAGGCGCGACGACGCACACGGATTTTCGTCTGCTTGCGGAACTCGTGCGGCGCATGAACGGCGGCGGAGTTTACTTGAACGTCGGCTCGGCTGTGATTCTGCCGGAAATCTTTTTGAAGGCCGTCACGCTCGTGCGCAACCTCGGATTTCCGCTCGCGGATTTTACGACCGCCAACTTCGATTTCATTCAAGCCTATCGCCCGTTGACAAACGTCGTGCGCCGCCCGACAGCCGACGGCGCAGGTCGCGGCTACTCCATCACAGGCCATCACGAATTGATGATCCCGCTCCTCGCCGCCGCCATCCTTTGCGGCGATTGAGGCAATGCCGTTTACAGAATCTGCTCGATAAAAGATTACCGGCAAAAGATACTTGCGGCAAAGCAAAAGCCCGTGCCGGATGCGTTCAAAATTCATCCGGCACGGGCTTCGTTGATTGTGGTGGCGGCGTCTGTGCGCTATGGCTGTGGCGACGTGTCTAGATTCTCCGCGTCGCGCGGCTTGCTCTCGAACAATTGCGAGAATTTCGTGCGCATCTGCGGCGTAATGCGATAGCCCGCGTCCTCGAAGGCTTCGCCGAACTCGTTGCGCTCGCCGCCGGGATGATTGATGTGGCAGACTAAACATTTGCCGCGCAAGTCTGGCTTCGAGTACGGGTCTTTATTATAGCGATCCATAAACGCTGGCTTCATGAGCGTCGCGGGTCGCGCGGCATACAGCACGCTCGCCGTCGCAGTCAGCGCAAGCAACAACGCAACAATTTTCACTCTATGCTTCATTCTATTTCCCTAAAAAACGTAAGCCACTGATCCTGTGAAGCCGTTACGCCCGTAATCTATATGCGGCAGCGGACTCACTCCGAAAAGCGTTTCACCGACGCCCGCAAAGGCGCGCGGCACAGGCCCGTATGTGTGATTAAACAAATAGTTAGTCTTGAGAATCACGCTCGAAGAAGGAGCCAGATTCAAGCCGATTGTGGTGCGCGAGCGATTGAGATAAAAGTTCGGAATCGTGCGATCGAGCCGCACCGCTTCGTAACGCACGACGGGCGCGATGTAGCCGCCTTCATCCAGCTTCGCGGCGATGAAACGCGGCCTGAATCTATATGTGCCTTCGACGTAAAAACCGTCCTGTCCGGGAGAACGCTGCGCGACGAACTCCGCAAGTTCTGTGATGCTGTCCGGGTCATTCAAGTTGGCAACGGGTGGCGACGGACTTCTGCGAGCAATACCGCCGCCGACGATGTTCGAGCGCCCGTATTCGCCGTTGATGGTCAACGCGCCGCGATTGTACGAGCCGTCGAAAAAGAGAATGGTGGCGGACTGCGGTGCTTCACCGAACTTATTAAATTTGCCGTTGTAAACGGACGCGCCGAATTCCAAACCCGCGACGGGCGAGAGTCCCAAACGCCCGACGAAGGCTTTGTTGCGGTTCTGATCTTGAAAAGCAATTGCGCCCGGCTCTGCGGCGGACGATTGACCGAGCAAGCGCGAGAAGGGCGTCGGCTCGTCGTCGTCATTGACGCCGTGCATTCCATTGACGAGATCGGCTTCGTAGCTGAACTTCATTTTGCGCGGCAGCTTGAAACGCCCGCGTATGCCGATGCCCGTGTCTCTGTAAGCCGTTGGGACGATGAATTGGTTGATGAGCGGGCGAATCGTCGTTAAGTTCAAATACGAATCATGATAGACGTTAAAACGTCCGATGGCAGGCACGATGATGCCCCCGCGCAGAGCGAATTCCGGGCGCGCCTTCCATTCGACATAAGCCTGCTCGACATCTATTTCCTTCGAGCCGAATTCATACTCTATCTCCGAATTGAAGACTATGTTCTGCTTCTCGGCAAGCACGGCGGCGATGCCTAAAACCAATCGGGTGTTTTGAAACGTGGGCGTGCCGCCGCCATCCGCGCGCTCGCTGATCGAAGATTGCCGAAACTGGAAATCGCCGTAGCCGCCAATCGTCAAGCGATCCGTCCGCAACAGATTCCCCGCGCCTGACAAATCCCCGCCCTGCGCCTTCGTCGCCACAGCGATGCGGCGATTCTCCGGCGCAGCCGTCGATTGCGGGCTTATCTGCGCTTGCGTCGCCGCGTTTCGTTGCGTCGTCCCGCTTGCTATGTCTGTTTTATCATTATCCGGCAAAGCGTCCGTGACGGGCGCTTGCGAAGCTTGCGCGGCGACGGGGTTGCGATTCTTCAAATCCCTTTCGACAACCGAACGCAAGCGATTGAGTTCAGCGCGCAACAATTCCACTTCGCTCTGCAATCGCTCGACCTCTTTTTGCCCTATGGCCTGCCGCTGCTGGCTGCCAATCGCTACAGAGACACTTTGATCGCCAGCGGGCGCAATATTTTCTGCAACGGCGGGCGGCGTTTGCGCGTAGCCCGAAGCGGTGCCGAAGATAACCATCAATAAACAAACGGCTCGTACTGACTTCATAAAACCGACTCCTTATGATTTAATAGAAATTGAAATTAAATTTCAATTTCAACAAGAGCAGGCACAATAATTGAAAGTCAGATTGCTGTCAAGCCGCCAATGCCACACTCGTTGCGCTTCGCGCGCGCGAGCGTTTATAATTCGCGCTCATCGATTTTGAAATCTATATCTTGCGCTAATCTACGTTAAGCGCTGGAAGCAAGGAACAAACGAACACAGATGGATGCACAAAAGCTGGAACATTTTCGCTCTATACTGACCAAACAATTAACAGAGCGCACGGAGAAGGTGCGCGAAGATCAGGCAAACGCGCTCGAATACATTGCGGCGGACGACGGCGTGAAGGATAGCGTCGATATGTCGCTTTCAGACCACAATCAGGAACTCGCCTTTCGTCTCGGCGAGCGCGATTCGCAAATGGTCGCAGACATAGATCAAGCGCTCTTGAGAATCGACGAAGGCGATTACGGCACATGCGCGCGTTGCGGCAAACCCATCGACGAACGCCGCCTCGAAGCGATGCCCACCGCACGCTACGACGCGCAATGCCAGACACTCATCGAAGCCAACGACGGCACAGACGAAGAAATTTCGACGCTGTAAAAGCAGAGCGGAATGTCATCTGTTAATGCGCTGTCTTTTTGCACGGCTCAAGTCCACCAAAACTTTCAAACATTTAGGCGACAGTTATCATGTTAAAGAGACTTCCGGCTAAAAAGGGTTATTTGGTGTTCATCAGTCATTCAACAAAAGATCGTTGGATTGCAAGACAAGCAGCCAAGTTGATTGAAGCGCAAGGAAGAGGGCATGGCATCAAAACATTTCTTGACGAGAAGGACATTGAGGGCGGAGAATCAATCCCAGAAATAATTCGGCAGAATATACAGCGGTGCCATGAATTTTTAGTTTTACTAAGTCGAAATTCGATTGATCGCCCGTGGGTCTTGATGGAAATAGGTGCGGCGTGGGCGCTCGAAAAACGCATTATAGCAATCACAGACAAAGTGACGCCGGAGGAAATGCCGGATATAATAGCCCCGTACAAGGCTATTGACCTTAACAGCTTCGACGATTATCTAGAACAACTTCTGAAGCGCGTGAAAGCAACAGGAAAATGAGTAAGGTAGAAAAAAAGTCAAATCTTCGCGTTTTCCTGAGCTATGCGGCGCAGGATGCGACACAGGCGTTAAGAATATACAATGTTTTATTCAAGCAGCCTGACATTGAAATCTTTACTACTAATATGCTCAGCGCGGGCGAAAAATGGATACCCAAACTCAGAAAGGCACTCTACGAATCAGACCTGTTTATCGTATTGTTATCTCCGAACGCGGTTGAATCAAAATGGGTGTTATATGAATTGGGTGCGGCTTGGGGTCTTAACAAACCGATTATTCCAGTTGTCATGCAATTGGAAATGTCCGGCAAAGTTCCCCTTGTTTTAAGGGACGTTCCGCTTCTAAGCATCGAGGATTTGGAGAACTCAGAGGCGGTCAATCAAATCCTTGAACGTTACGAAGCAGCCGCAGCTTGATGTAAGACAATCAATACGGCAGCCGCAATAATTCCATCGCAACCGCTAAGAATTTCTTGCAAGTGCTTCACCTCTTTGTGGGATTCTTTCCAAATACCGTTCGCTAATTCGATCTTTCGCTTTTTACGCTTTCGGGTGCGATTTGTCGTACACCTCGATCAATTTTTCCATTGAAACATGTGTGTAGATTTGCGTGGTGGAGAGGCGCGCGTGGCCTAAGAGTTCCTGTATGTCGCGTAAATCCGCGCCGCCGTCAAGGAGATGCGTGGCGAAAGAGTGGCGTAGGGAGTGCGGGCTGATGTCGTGAATCCCTGCGCAGATTTCTATGTATTTATCGACCATGCGCCCGACGGAGCGAGTGGTGATGCGCGTGCCTTGATAATTCAGGAAGACCGCGTTCGAGTCGCGTTCGGCAAGCGGCGCGTTCTGTAAAAAAGCATTCCTCACAGACAAATAAAGCATGAGCGCGTGAAGCGCAGGGTCGCCGAACGGCACAATGCGTTCCTTGCGCCGCTTGCCGGAGAGACGCACCATCTTGTTCTTAAAATCAATGTGATTCAGATCGAGTTTGACGAGTTCGGCGACGCGCGCGCCCGTGCCGTAAAGAACTTCCAGAATAGCGCGATCACGCTTGCCTAAATCCGTTTCGATGTCCGGCGTTTCGATAAAGCGGATTGTTTCTTCAATGGAGAGATGATTCGGCAGTTTCTTTTCGAGGCGCGGCGTCGCCACCATTCGCGCAGGATTATTTTCGACGACGCCTTCACGAACGAGAAATTGAAAAAAGGTGCGCAGGGCAGCGAGCTTTCGCGCGACGGATGTTTTCTTTTTCTGCGCCGTGTGCAGTGACGACAGCCACTCGCGGATCGTGATGTGGTCGATCTGCTTTATATCTACCTCGCGCCGCGCGTTTGCCTTCTCATCGAGCGGCGCAAGATGATCGTAAAACTGCCCAAGGTCGCTCGCGTAATTACGCAGCGTATGCTCGCTCACATTACGCTCGTAACGCAGGTGCTCGAAAAATTGTGCGAGTAATTTATCAATCATAAACAGAAGGTTTATACAACGGAATTGATTTACTGTGGTATCCAGATTTTTTCCGCGACAATCACTTCGACTTGCGAAGGAAGCAATAAAGGCGTTAAAGATTTGGTGAAGAACGCGAAACCTTTATAGCTAACAAGGTAGCGATATTTGGTGGAAAAGAATCCGCCTTCGGAATAGATAACCAGAGGATTCTCGACCTTGCTGAGTATCTTCATAAAATCAGCGGCGCTTATATTTACGACAACACCACTCGCTTTAATCGCGTTTGCGATAGCGGCTGCGGCTGCGACGGCTCCTGCTGCGGCCATAGAATCCTCCTTTTAAGGGTCAGCCCTTCGGCGTGTAATAGCCTTTGCGTGCGCGGACGCGCAAGTTGGCGCGGGCGGGCACGCGTAGGGAGATGACGCGGAAACGTCCGTCGCGTGCGTCGTCATTCGGGTAATAACTAAGAACATATTGCTGCGCGAGGTCGGCGGCGATTTGCGCGAAGGCAGCGTCGAGTTCGCTCGTCGCTTTGGGCGCATAAACCGCGCCGCCGGTTTGCGAAGTGAATTGCTCCATGCGTCGTTCGGCGACGAGGTCGCGCAAATTGGCATTTTCGATGCGGCCTGTTTGCACGACGTAAATCTGGCAGTCGGCGGCTTGCGCGCGGCGCAGAACTTCATCGAAATCTTCAAAACGGCGGCTCGCGGTTTCCACTCCGTCCGAAACGATAACGACAACTTTGCGTCCCTGCTGCGGGCGCAGATATTCGGCGGCTTTAACAATCGCGTCAAAGAGCGGAGTCGCGCCCTGCGGCTTGCCGAAGTTCTCGATGGTGCGCGCGAGTCTCTGCACGTCCTTTGTTAAGGGCTGTTCGAGCGAGTTGTCGGTTTCAGTCGTGACGGAATAAATCGCGGCTTCATCAACCGGGCGCATGACTTGGCGAAAGAAACGCACGGCAGCCTGCTTCTCGAATTCGCGCGCTTCCCGCAAACTTTGACTGTTATCAAAAAGCATTGCCATGCGAACGGGCGTGTCGGCGCGGCTCAGTTCGCTGACGGGCTTTGGTTGGCCGTCAATGCGCAACTCGAAATCTTCGAGCTTGAGATCGGCGACGGCCTTGCCTGTGTTGTCAACGATGGATGCAGGAATCGTGACGAGGTTCGAGTTGATGCGAATCACGTCTTCTGGGTCAACTTCCGTTGGCTCGGAACTGTTGCCGGAGGCAGGCGGCGCGCTGCTCTTGTTCGGTGGAACGGTGGATGTCACCGGCGCGTTGATTGCGGGAGTTTGCGTTGAAGCGTCGGGCGCAGGCGCGTTGGCCTTTGTGGGAGCCGATGGTGTTGCAGCGGGCGCGGGCGTTGTCTCGGCGCGGCGCGGGCGTTGCGCAGTATTAGAAGCGGGCGGGCGCGACGACGTTTGCTTTGCGGGAGTTGTGGTGGTGCGCCGTCCCGATTGGGCAAAGATAAATGGAGGTGCGAAACTCACGCCCGTGAGCAGCGTAAAGCAGAGCGATCCGCACAGCAACCTTGTTCGCCCGCTTACGGCAAGATGAAACTTTCGCCGATCTAAACGGCGGCGGCGCGTGGCAGCGCGTGGTTCGTAAGATGAAATGTGTCGAGCCAGATGTTCCATTCCTTTAATGCGAGTTCGACTTGCAGTTGGTGGCGTTCGCGCTTGCGCCGTATGCGTCGCCTGTGTTCTTCGGCGAGCGGTTCGAGCAACGCGAAGGTAATATTAACCGGCTGATAATTATTCGTCGCGGCGCTTGAAACGTAACGCGTGAGCGCGCCGACGGCGCTGACGTGTGGCGCTTCCACAAGCTCTCGATTAGTGGCAAAGCGCGCGGCATTGATTCCCGCAAGCCAGCCCGTCGCAACGGATTCGACGTAGCCTTCGACGCCGCTGATTTGCCCCGCGAAAAAAACGTGCGGGCGTTCTCGCATTTGCATCGTCGCACGGAGCACGCGCGGCGCGCGAATGTAAGTATTACGATGAATCTGCCCGTACTGCAAGAACTCCGCTTCTTCGAGGCCGGGAATGGTTCGCAGCACGCGCGCCTGCTCCGCGTAGCGTAGATGATTCTGAAAGCCGACGAGGTTGTAAGCGTCCGCCATTAAGGTTTCCTGACGCAGTTGAACGGCGGCGTAAGGCTGTCGTCCCGTGCGCGGATCAACGAGGCCGACGGGCTTCATAGGCCCGTAGCGCAAAGTGTCCACGCCGCGCCGCGCGAGTTCTTCAATCGGCAAACACGCCTCGAAATATTTCGTTTCTTCAAAGCGATGCAGCGGAACGCTTTTGGCACCTACGAGCGTTTCATAAAAGAGCGCGTACTGATCTTCGTCGAACGGGCAGTTTAGATAATCATCGCCGCCTTTACCATAACGCGCGGCGCGAAAAGCGATTGTTTCATTCACCGAATCGGCGGCGACAATCGGCGCAATGGCATCGTAGAAATAAAGCTGGTCGTCGCCCGTCAAGCGCATGATTTCGGCGGTCAAGGCGTCGGAGCATAAAGGCCCGGCGGCGATAATCGTGATCGCATCGTCAGGAATTTGCGTTGCTTCTTCGCGTATCAGCGTGATGTTCGGATGCGCTTCGATGCGTTCGGTGATGAGGGCGGCAAACTTGTGGCGGTCAACGGCGAGCGCGGCTCCGGCTGGCACGCGCGTCTCGGTTGCCGCTTCCATGACAAGCGATCCGGCGCGGCGCAATTCTTCCTTCAAGAGATACGGCGCGGTTCCCGGCTCGTCGGATTTGAGCGAATTGGAACACACGATTTCAGCGAGCTTATCCGTGCGGTGCGCGGGCGTCGAACGCACGGGGCGCATTTCGTAAAGTCGCACACGCGCGCCCGCGTTGGCCGCTTGCCAAGCCGCTTCGACTCCGGCGAATCCGCCGCCGATAACAATAATTTCATTCATAAATATTGGATGCAGCGCCTACGGTTTCTGCGGTGGCGCGGTGTCTGCGTTTGGCGCGGTGATATTGTAGTCCTTGAATTCCGTTTTCGAGCGCCGGTAATCGCTGAACTCTTGCGTGACGTTCACGTTGAAACCCTTAAACAATAAAACTCTGGCGGAAACATTGGCTTGGGAAAAGCGCGGCAGCCAGACGCCGTCCGTCGAGACGCGCGCTTGCTCGAAGGTGAAGGTTGCGCCGGGACGAATCGACGCGAGCAGGCCGCCGCCGACTTTAATGCCTTCGGCGAATCTCGCTTCAAAGCGCATGATCTCTTTGTCAGCAGGATCGATCCACGCGACGCCGTTTAGCTTGGCGACGATTGATTCCGTGCGATTCGTTGGACGAAAGCCGGGACGCGGGCGCACGTCGAAGACGATGGCCTCTCGATCCTGAAAACGCTCGCGGCGCGGCGAGACGAATTCGCAGATACGCACAAAGTCCGCGACCTTCAAATCGTCATCGTCGTCCTTTTTCTTTTTCGCTGTGCCGTTCTTTTCCGCTTCGAGTTTTTTCTGTTCCCGCTTTCCGCGCGCTTCTTCATACTTGGCGACTTGCTCCTGAATTTGTTTGTCTTGCTTGGCGGCGCGTTCAGGCGAGAGCGGCACGCCGTTTTCGCTTATCAAACGCGAGAAGCCGCCGCCGCCCTGAAGACGCACTATCTCGACAATCTTCACAGTCGTTTTCGTTTCTTCGCCGCGATCATTGATTTCACGCTCGGTGCGCTTTTCCGTATACGAGTAATCGGCAACACGCTCGTCTATTTTTTCCTGATTCTTTTCGACTTCGCGTAGGAGCGCGGGGATGTCCAAAGCTTCGGCAGTCGGCGGATCGAAAACGGCGTCGGCGATGTTCGTATTGTAGCGCGCGGCTTGCAGCGTGAAACTGCGCGGCGCAGTGTCTTTCAACGCTATTTGAAGACGATGCGGCTCAAGCGTGCCGTTACCTTCGGCGCGATAATCGCTGAAACTCATTTCCGTGTGGCGCGCGTCGTCGTAGATTTTCAGAAGCAGTTTGCTTGCCGCACTGAAGTAGTAACGCAGGCGCGCGCCTTCGCGTGTCGAGAATTCGACGACGTAGGCGGGGTCATTCGCCGTGCGGTCAAGCGTGACGGTGCGTGCGAGTATGTTCAGTTTTTTGTAGTCGATTAAATGACTCGCCGAGAGCGCCGCTTGAAGTTTAGCCGCGCCCGCTTCCGCGCCCGTGAGCGTGCGCGAAAGACCGCTTGCGTCGCGCACCCAAGCCGAACGCGCGTTGGCCGCCGCGCTCATTTTCCCGCTCTCGCTTGTCGCTGAATTCATCGAATCCATGCGCGCGGCGGCGGGCGCTTTCTGCCGCACTTCCCACACAACGCTCCCATTTTCGGCGGGCGCGCTCGTCCATTCGTAGGTTGAGTCCCTGATCGCCATCAAGCGTTTTTTGCCGCCCGTCGCCTTCAAATAATCGCTGACGATTTTTTCGGGCGCGGGCAATCGCTGCGCGCGCGCGCTGCTCGTGCTTTTCTGCGCGTGAACAAAGATCGATGCGCAAGCGAGCGCGAAGACGACGGCGCAGAGTTGCAGAACGCAGAGAGTTTTGTGAAGGCTCGACGGGCGCAGAGTAAACGGTATGCGCGGAAGTTTAGCGTGAGTTTTAATCATTGTGGAACAGAGAGAAGCTAAAAGCCGGACGTTAAAAGCCGTATAGGGTTGCCGGTTAAAATCTAGAAACTAACATCCGACATCTAAAAGCTGACATCTGTTTAAGAAGGCTGCCCTTCGGTTGTCTTTGAAGCGTCGGGCGGTTGCGGCACATCGGAATCCATTGCTTCGGCGGATTCCTCTTCGATTTCCGGCGCTTCGTTCGGCACCCGATTAACTCGCTCGCTTGCTTCGGCGCGTGCTGCGCCCGTCGTTCCATCCGGTGAATTATTCTCTTTTTCCATGCTGATTCTCCTTAAGTCCCTGAGTGCTTGTAATCAATAAATACGCGGGCAGGGACAAGCCGCTGCACCTACAATCACTCTAATTTTGTTTAGCGTCCCTTAGCCGTTTTGCCGGAGTTACGAGTAGGCCGTTTCGCGGCGGGAACTTTTTTACTCGCACTCTTTTTAGCAACACTCTTTTTGGCGACGCTTTTCTTGGCAGCGCTTTTCTTGGCAACGCTCTTTTTAGCTGCGCCCGCTTTGCTGCCGCCTGTTTTCTTTGCGGCGGTTTTCTTCGCAGCTTTCTTAGCACTCTTTTTCGCGCCGCCCTGTGTCGGCTTGGCGGCTGATTTCTTGGCGGCTGTTTTCGGCGCGGTCTTCGTGGCGATCTTTGCAACAATGGGCGCAGCGTTTTTTTCGTCTTTCTTCGCTTGCTTGGCCTTCTTCTTGGCTACTTTCTCGCGCACGTCGGACATTAATTGCTGGATGCGTTCGGCCTCTGTTTGCGGCGCGGCGTGTTCCGTTTCGCCTTCGCGTATGCGGCGTTCTTCCTCTTGGCGGGCGAAGTGGTCGTGCTCTTCCTCGCTCATCTGCATGTGGTGCTGCTGAAACTCGAATTCGTTGAGATGGTCGCCGCCGATCTGGTAGTTCGGCTGGTTGCGTGTGGCATCTTTCGGCATATCCTTCGTGTTCCTTTCTGCGTCGAAGAATCCCTCGCTTGACAGCGCAAGCGGCGGATTCGTATATTAGCGTGCCAATTCAAAGAAGCCACCTTAGCTCAGTTGGTAGAGCACCTGATTCGTAATTAGGGGGTCTGGAGTTCGAGTCTCCAAGGTGGCTCCAGCAATTTAATAACCGCTACAGTAATATACAAAAACGAAACGGGCAATCTGACCAACAGGCAATCGAGAAACTTCGCCGTCATCGTTTATGCGGCGCTCGTTGCCACCGCCGTGATTGTGGTGCTCGCGCGCAACAATGGTCGCGGGCGAAATCCGAGTCCCGGCACGCCGCGCGGCCCGGCTTAAGCCTAAACAGATTCAAGACAGATTGCATTTCGCGTAAAAGAAAAAGCGCGTCAGGTAAAACGAAAAGCGCCCGGCAGCAATGTAGCTGTCAGGCGCTTTTTCTTTTATGCGAGATGTCGAAGATGCGCAGCTTATGCGCTTACGGCTGCGCCGGTGGTGGGTGCGGCTGGCTTCACGTCCTTTTTGTTTTCCTTAAGGTGCTTGTGCAAAAGGTCTGCAACGTGTTGTTCGTGTTTGGCAATCTCGACTTCCATTTCATCGAAGATGGCGGCGGTCGCGGGGTCTGTCAAAGAGTTGCGCAGATTGTTTGTATCGACGACGCCTGTTTGCAGATCACCGAGCGCGCGCTGCATAACGGATGTATCGTTGCTTGATTGCAGCCAACTCTTAACCGTCGCGTAGGCTCCGCTGCCCGCCGCTTGAAACGATTCCTTTTCGCCGAACACGGACAAACGAGCTTCGAGCAAAGCGATGTGGCGCTGCTTGGTAGTGGCGATGTCTTTGAAGGCGGCGCGGCATTCGTCGCATGAAGTCTTTTCGGCGTATTTCTCGAAGGCTCCGTGCGCGTAACGCTCGCCGCGAATCGCCGTGTTGAGGGCGTCAACGATTTCGCTTTTTGTCGATCCGCCCCATTCCTCGCCGAGTTTCCACCACTCCGCGTTTTTGTCGTTCACATCGGGCGCATTCATGCCTTTGATGGTCAAACCGAGATGGTTGAGAATCGCGGCGGTGAAGATCGGCAAATCGCCGGGACGACGCGATGTTAGCAGATTGCCGTCCGTCACGAGCGCTTCATTTTGATAATCCGCTCCGGCGTTTTCCATGTCTTTGCGAATAGCGCGAAAGCCCGTCGCCTTTTTGCCTTTCAACAAATCGCCTTCGATCAAGACTTGCGGGCCGTGGCAGATGGCTGCGACGAGCGTGTTCTGCTTCATCGCGTCCTGCACAAAGCGCACCGTCTTCATGTTGGTGCGCATCGTGTCGGGCGCTTGCCCGCCGGGAATAATGACGGCATCGAAATCTTCGGCGAGGAATTCGGTGGTAGTGCCGTCTGCTTCTTTGGAAATCTTGCCCTGCTTGCCCTTGTATTTTTCGTTCATGCGCGAGCCGAGCACTTTGACTTCCGCGCCCGCCTGCTGCAAAGCCGTATATGGAATTTGAAATTCCGAATCCTCAAAATCCTTCTCGATCAGAATCGCGACTCGTTTTGTTTGATTGTTTGCGCTCATCAGATTTGCTCCTCTTGAAATGTGTTCGACGCATATGGTTTGTCACGCGTCGGGTAATTTGTGTTCAGCATCGTTGGAAGACTATCAGGCGGCAAATTTTATGCCAACTCGACGGAGCGCACCTTATACGACCAAAGCGCGACACAACGTGACTCGCGCGAGTTCAAACTCATACAGAGATACGCGCAGCGTTGTTCGCTAACGCTACTTTTTATAATCGTCAACGATTTGTTTTGTGGTGAATTAAGCGGCGGGGCGCAGCAGGCCGCGAAAGATGCCTTGCACGGCGACGCGCGAGGCGGCGAGGCGCATGGGAGCGAGTTGTGAATTGGCCGGGCGCAGTTCGATGTCGTTGCCGAGCCGACGTATGCGTTTTAGTGTCGCGCGGCTGCCGTCGATGAGCGCGACGACGATTTCGCCGTCGCGCGCTTCCGTGCGGTTCTCGATGAGCGCGATGTCGCCGTCGCAGATGTGTTCGTCGATCATTGAATTTCCTGTGACGCGCAAGGCGTAAACGTGTTCGGGGCGCACGCGTCCGAGCAGAAAGCGCGGGATGCCGATTTGTTCGACATCCTGTATCGCGTCGAGCGGCGCTCCGGCGGCGATGCGCCCGAGCAGCGGCACATCGCACAAGGCATCAATTGGCGCTTGATCTTCGCCCGGCGTTACAGCCAATTCAAAAGCGCCGTCTTCGCGGCGGCGCGAAAGCATTCCGCGTTTTTCGAGCGCGGCAATGTGTTTGGCGATGGTTCCCTTTGACGAGATGCCGAAGTGACGCGCGATCTGCGTGTAGGAAGGCTCGTAGCCGTGCCGCTCGATGAAGCGCGTGATGTAGTCGAGAATTTCTTTTTGGCGTTGCGTGCGTGGCGGCATAAGTTTGAGCGCTCCTTCGCGTGTGAGCATGAGCGTGGCGAATCGATTGCGCGAAAGTTTTATCGGCGCAACGGTTCGATAATCGATCTGCAAATTCTAAAGGCGCGCGAACCGTAGCGTCAAGCTTTATTCGCGCGCCTTTTGTGTGCGGGTAATGATTATCGGCGATTAACGACTCGAATAGCGGGCAAGTGTTTGCGGGAAAATACGCACTACCGAAGGCATCGTCGCCATCGTCATCTTCTGCGTGCCGGTCAGAAAATCCATCGCCTTCATGCCGTAAATGGCTTCGTTCAAATCGTTGTCGGGATTGATCGTGCCGCCTTTGACGACCGCACCGATGAACGCGCCTTTGCTGCGCGAGTACGAAAGAATGCCTGCCTTGAGTTGCGCGTCGGTAGAGGCCGCCGCAGTGCGCCCGTAGGGGCCTGCCGCAACGCTCAATTCGCCGCCGAGTTCGACTTTGTCCTGCAGCAATCCTTTGATGGCGTCTTCGTTCATAAACAGCAGCACGAAATCCGTTTTGGATGCGCCGATCTGCGCGCCGAAATCCGCGCCGCCGATGTTGAAGAATCCGGGCGCGCTCCAGCCGCGCGGCAAGCGACGGCTAATCACGCCTTGTCCGCCGCGCCCGCCGACGATGAATCCGGCTTTAACGACGCCGGGAAAAACCGCGATGGCTTCGGCTTTATCGAGCAGCTCCTTCGGAATGCCTCTTTCAGCCGTGTTCATCAATTGATTAAAAACCTTCGCCGCAGCCTGCGAGTGGCGGGCGGCATCCTTGGCACGCTTAGGGTTTTTGACAGCCATCGCCTGCGATCCGGCAGAGCGTGTCGTCCTTCTTCTCTGTGCGGTTGTCGTCGTCACCAACGCACACACTATCAACGTTGCGCAGAGCGCGCCCGTCATATTTTTTTTCAACAAAATGTTCATTCTTCTTTCTCCTCTAATTAAAACTGTTGTAATTGTTTTCGGTGCGCGCGGAGAATGGGAAGAGTAATTTGATCCTTCGCAGGGTTTTCATTTCGGGAGTTAAATGAGCAGCGCCAACGTTCTTAAGCATATCACATCCACTGTGTTTGACCATGCGCGGGAAAAGGTGAGACGATACCGCACAAATTCGGTAAGAACATTATTTCGCAAAAGGGTTAATCAAATGAGCATAGACAAAGACAAAATCATTACGCAGGAAGAGGCAGGAGAGGCGGCGCCGATTGATGAAGTCGAAAGCCGCGTCGAAGCGGAAATGAAACTCATCGAAGGCCGCGCCAAAGAACGCGTCGCGCAGGGCTTGCAGGACAAAGAACTGGAACGCGAAGCGCGCAAAATGGAGAGCGAAGCCGAACGCGAATTGGAACGAGAACGCCGCAAAGATTCAAAGTAAGAATCGCCCGCTTTACGTGCTTTCAGAGTTAATCAATACTTGAAGCCGCGCCGCGCGCCGAAGTTCCGCGCGTGGTTTTTTGCATTACAGACTTGTCTTACGAATAAGCGTCGGAGAATTACGCGTCGCCGTCGTCCTCTAAAGCTTGTTCGATGGCCTGATGCAATTGCGCGGGAGTCGAGACGGGGCTAAAGCCTGTGAAATGTTTGAGCAGGCGGCCATCGCGCGTAATCACGAAGCTCTGCGGAATGCTTCCCTGCGCGCCTCCCTGCATAACGAACTGAAGCGCGAAGTCTTCCGCCGCCCAGCCCACCTTATACGGAATCTTCTGCGCGCTGGCGAAAGACTTGACGGCGTCCGCGCTCGATTCCGGGTCTTCGACGCTCAAGCCGACGAATTCCACATCGCGCTTTTTGAATTCGTTGCTCAATTCGACGAGATGCGGCGTTTCCTGCCGACACGGGCCGCACCACGTCGCCCAGAAATTCAGCACCACGACTTTGCCCGCATAATCCGACAGCTTGACGGGCTTGCCGTCCAGCATACGTAATTCGGCGTCCCGAACCGAGGGCGGCATCGGATCGCGCGCGCCCGCACGCGCCGGAGCGACAGAGCCGTTGCCGCTTGCCGTCGGCTTCTCCGCCGCGCTGCCGTTATTCGATGACACAGCAGCGGGCGAATTTGTATTCGCCGCGTTCGAGTTCGTTTCGTTTGTCGAGTGGCTACAACTCGTTGCCGTGAGCGTGGAGAGGAACGCGAAGGTTGTCAGGGAAAGCACGAGGCGCGCGGGCGTCCAGAAACTTTTACGCGATGAAGCGTGCGGCGAAATGAAATTCATGCTGGCTCTTTATCCTTTTTGGTAACAATAATCCTTAGTTGGACGCCGCTTCGATGCGGAACGTTGCGAGGCGCGCGAGGTCTGCACCGATGAACGCATATTCGCCGGGTGTGAGCGGCGCGCGCCCGCGCACTTCCATAAAATACATGCCGCCTTCATGCTTCTGCACAGTGTATAGCGGCTTCACGATTTGCTCGGACTCGTAAGCAAAGCCGCTCTGCCCGCGCTCTGTGGTCACAACGGCACGCCGCACGCCGCGCTTCGCCGTCGTTAAGCGCACCAGAAACGGCGGATGCACGTTCGGCGTGTCCGACACAAACAAATAAAAGCGCGCATCCTTTTCGGCAAGACCGACAAGCGCGTGCTCGCCTTTTATTTCGACGTAGCCGAGACGATTGCTTTTCGCCAATTTGTTCGGATCGAGCGGCGTCGCGCCCGCCTCGAACGATAGCGGCGCGAGCGCTCCCAGCTTGTCAACGAAATAAATGCTTGAGCGATCCGTCGGCAAAGGCACACTCGCTTGCTGAACGAAAGCGCTTATGTCGTCACTAACATGGCTTGCCGCCGAATCCTTTGTAATTAAAACGAGCGCCGCACATAGCGCAAGCATCGCACCCGCTCGCACGCGCCGTAGATTTCTTTTCAACTCTATACATCCTTTCACAATTCGAGTTGCCGTATATACAAAAGTTTCTCAAACGAGAATTTTACTTTACGACGATATTAACGAGCCTTTGCGGAACGACGATCACCTTAACGATCTCGCGGTTGTTCGTCCACACGCGCACCGCTTCGTCCGCGAGCGCCGCCGCGCGCAACTCCGCTTCGCTCGTCTCCGGCGTAGCATTGATGCGTCCGCGAAGTTTGCCGTTGACCTGTACGGGTATTTCCAATTCTTCCCTGCGCGCTAAATTAGCATCGGCTTGCGGCCAACGTGCTGCGCCGTCGGCGTTCTTCAGTATGCCGCCCGCGTGATGCAAGCCTTCCCACATTTCTTCAGCGGCGTGCGGCGCAAACGGCGCGAGCATTAACACCAACGCTTCGAGAGCTTCACGCACGGCGAACTTCGCGGCGGCTGTCGCGCTCGACGGCTCGACTTTGAAATCGCTTAAAGCATTGACGAGTTCCATCAACGCCGCGATGCTCGTGTTGAAATGCAATTCATCGAAGTCTTTGGTCACGCGCGCAATCGTTTGATGAGTCTTGCGCCGCAACGCCGTCGCTTCCGCGCTCGACGAATCGTTTGAAGACGCTGCTGCCGTTGCAATTTGCGATGCGTCGCGCGGTACGGTTGCCAGCGCATCCTGCCAGCGCCAGATCATGTTGTAAACGCGGCGCAGAAATCTGACAGCGCCTTCGATGCCCGTTTCCTGCCAGCGCAATTCGTTTTCCGGCGGCGCGGCGAACATCACAAACAAGCGCACAGCGTCTGCGCCGTAAGCCGTAATCATTTCGTCCGGGTCAACGCCGTTATTCGTTGACTTGGACATTTTTTCGAGCGCGCCGACGATGACCGGCGTGTTATCACTTGCGAGCCGCGCCCCCGTTACGTTCCCTTTTGCATCGCGCCCGACTGTGACATCCGCAGGATTAAAATAAACTTTGCGGTCTTCTTCTTCACGATAAAAAGTTTCAGCGACGACCATTCCCTGCGTCAACAGATTCTTGACAGGCTCCTTGAAATTCACGAGGCCGATGTCGTTCATCATCTTCGTCCAGAAACGCGTGTACAAGAGGTGCATTACGGCGTGCTCGATGCCGCCGATGTATTGATCGACAGGCGTCCAATGCGCCGCCTTCGCTTTGTCGAACGGCGCGGCGGCATTATGCGGATCGAGGTAGCGAAAAAAGTACCATGACGAATCGACGAATGTATCCATCGTGTCTGTTTCGCGCCTCGCTGCCTTGCCGCACTTCGGGCATGTCGTATTAACGAACTCCGCGACGCCCGCGAGCGGCGATTGTCCTGTGCCTGTAAACTCCGCTTTGTCCGGCAACACGACCGGCAAATCCTTTTCCGGCACAGGCACTGCGCCGCAATCATCGCAATAAATAATAGGAATGGGCGCGCCCCAGAATCTCTGGCGCGAGATGCCCCAATCGCGCAAGCGATACGTCACCGCGCCGCCGCCGAAATTCCTTGCTTCGGCGTAGTTCGCCATTTCGTTCATTGCGTCAGCAGAAAGTTTGCCGCTCCACTCGCCGGAGTTGACGAGCAGGCCGTAGTCCGTGAAGGCGTGCGGCATCGCCACAGACTGATCGAGTCCTGCGTCGGGGTCGTGAGGAATCTGTTCCTGATGATGGGAAATGCGTTCGATGACGCGACGAACGGGCAAGCTGTATTTTTGCGCAAACTCGAAATCGCGCTCGTCGTGCGCCGGAACACTCATCACCGCGCCCGCGCCGTAATCCATCAACACATAGTTTGCCACCCACACGGGCAACTGCTCGTCGTTGAACGGATTGATGGCGAAGAGTCCGGTGTTCAAGCCTTGCTTCTCGATTTCTTCACCGAGTGCGGCACTGCTGCGTTCGGCGCGCACACGTTCGGCGAATCTCTCGACATCTTGCCCGAGCGTCGATTTTTTCAAAGCTTGCGCGAGCAAAGGATGTTCGGGCGCAACGACAATCGCCGTTGCGCCGTAGATCGTATCGAGCCTCGTTGTGAAGACGCGTATTTTTTGATCGCTGTCTTTAATCGAAAAATCAACGTAAGCGCCGACGCTGCGATTGATCCAATTGCGCTGCATCGTCAACACGCGCTCAGGCCAGCCCGCTTCGAGTTCCTTCATGTCGTCGAGCAATTGTTCGGCATACTTGGTCGTGCGTATAAACCATTGCTCAAGGCTACGCTTTTCAACCTGCGCGCCGCAGCGCCAGCACACGCCGCCCGACGATTGCTCGTTCGATAAAACGGTTTCTTCACGCGGACACCAATTGACCGGCGACTCGCGCCTGTAAACAAGCTCGCGCTCCAGCATCTTCAGGAAAAACCATTGATCCCACTTGTAATATTCCGGCGTGTGCGCCGCCATCTCTCTACGCCAATCAAAGCTGATGCCGAGACGCCGGAACTGCCCGCGCATGTGCTCTATGTTTTCTTCCGTCCACGCGCGCGGATTGACGCCGCGCTTAATCGCCGCTTGCTCCGCAGGCTGCCCGAAGCTGTCCCAGCCAATCGGATGCAGCACATTGAAATTGTTGAGGCGCTTGTACCACGCGAGCGCATCGCCGATGGAATAATTGCGCACATGCCCCATGTGCAAAAAGCCGGACGGGTACGGCAGCATTTCGAGACAGTAGAACTTCGGGCGCGCCGTGTCATCGTTGTTTGCATGAAACACGCCGGATTCATCCCATAACTTTTGCCACTTCGCTTCTATCTTTTCTGGAAAATATTTTTCGTCCATCGCCTGCATACCTCCGCTTACCATTCACATCTGTCGAAAGACTGAACGCGCATCTTGATTTTCAGCTCAACGAACGAGCGTTCAGTTTTATTAATGGATTTTGTGGTGTGATTGTCGCCGCTTTCGTTCATGCTGCGTTAGGAAATACGCAACGCCCGAGGCGGCACTGTAAGGCAGAGTCTGTTGTTTTTGAGAAAACGTTTCATCGTAAACTTTCCGTTTATCTTAATCGACGGAACGCACAGATTCGAGGTAAAAGCATGAAAGCAAACTGCCGCGCTTTATGCCCCACTACCTTCAAGCACCACAACGCGGGCTTCGAGATCGCGCGCATCAGCACGGCTTTCCAAGATGCGCGCTTCGAGCCGATCAAGCCGCGAAGCGATGACACGCACTTCACCACGCATTTCGCGCACATCCGTCTCGACATCCTTCAGACGGACTTCAAGGCGATCAAAACGGGTTTGCGTTTCGGCGCGAAAAGCGCCGACATCGCGGCTGATGGCGCTCAAATAATTGAGTATTTCGGTTGTCCGGTCTGTACTCATGGCAGCTCTCCTTTGACAACTATGTACACGATTATGTGCGTCCGCTGCTTTCAAAGCATGTTAGCGCAGTTGAAGCGCCATTGTCGAACACTTGTGACTTCGTTCAAAGCGCATACTGAAATCGCAAACGCCGGAGAATACTAGAGCGATAAGCAGAGCCATTATCGAAGTTGCCGATTAACAAACGAAGGCTCGCAAAGCAGCGAGATTGCTCGCGTCGTCTCCGAGCGCGTCTTGCGGAGTTTCGAGCAGAAATGCGGCGTGCGCGAGTTCGCGGCAACGCGCGACGCGGGACAGTGCTTCGCTTCCGATGCGGCCTTGCCCGATGTGGTAATGGCGATCAACGCGCGAATTGTATTCCGCCTTGGAATCGTTGAAATGCACGACGCGTATGTTGGCGAGGCCGATGCTAGATTCGAGTGATTCGAGCATTGCGTTGAAGCCGTCTTCCTCGCGCAGATCGTAGCCCGCAGCGAAGGCGTGCGCGGTGTCGAAACAAACGCCCAAATTCAGTTCGGGACAACCCGCGATGATGTCGCGCAGATGCCCGAAATCATGCCCGATGCACGCGCCCTGTCCGGCTGTGTTTTCGATGAGAATGCGAAGCTTGCCGAACTCGATTCCCGCGCACGCGGCGTTCAAGGTTTCGGCGCACGTCCGCACGGCGTCGCTCGTACACGCGCCCTTCGCGCTGCCCGGATGCACGACGAGGTAATCCGCGCCGAGCAGAATGCCGCGCTCGACTTCTTCACGGAAAGCAACGCGTGATTTTTCGCGGATAACGCTATCGGCGGCAGCGAGGTTCGTCAGGTAGTTTGCATGAACGGCAACGAGGGAGATGTTCGTTTCGGCGCGGACGAGTTGAAAGCGTTCGACTTCTTCGCTCAAGAGCGGGCGAGCCGCCCAGCCGCGCGGGTTGCGCGAAAAGATTTGCACCGCATCGCAATTGAGTTCCGCCGATTTCAGCAGCGCATTGTGGAGTCCGCCCGCCACCGGCGCATGAAAGCCTATGCGACGCGACGCAGATGCTTTGCCGGACTCCGCTGCAAAAGAAAGCGTCGCCATCGTCGTTGCGGCTGTCGTCGTTGTTAGAGCTTCGTCGGCAGGAGCGTGCGCGGTGGCGCTTGTTTCCTCGATGCGAGGTGCGCGGCTTTTTTTGGTCACGGCGCGGCGGCTTCCCATGTTAAATCGAAAACGTAATTTTCGGGCGCGGCGTCTCTGCCGTTCCCGATCTGCACGCGCGCCGTATAGTGGTTGTCGGCATTCGGTTGCTGCACGACTGTTACTTGCCCGCGTCCCCTTTTTTTGTTGACGCGAACAATCGAGGGCGCTTGCGGCAAGCCGTTGTCGAGGCTCAAGTGCGCGCTACGCAAAGAAGGCGCGGAACCTACGACGGATTGATTGCGCCCGCTGAGTTCGATGATCGCCGAGCCGAGCACCGTGCCGCTCCACTCGCCTGCGCCTCTCTGCGGCGCTCCCGCCGGTAAACGCGCCAGAGCAGCAGCGGCGGTGTTATTCGGTACGGCAGATTGCGCGTTGACGGCGGCGGGCGGCGGTTGAACATTAATCGGTTGAACATTAATCGGTGTGCTGCCTTGTTCGGTGGACGATGCCGGAGCAGGCGGCGAAGCAGTTACAATCTGCGGCGGCAAAGCAGCGGCGACGGGATTGGCAGCGGACGAAGCGGGCGCTTCAGAACGCGTGCCGACAATTGGCAGAGGCACGGGAACGACGGGCAAGGCGGCAGCGTTCGCGCGCGCGGGCGCACGATTGAAATGCTGAAAAAGGAGAAAGGCCGTTCCTGTGCCGACGGCGAGCGCGAAGATTCCGACGCCGACGAGCGGAAGCAAGTTCTGCCCTTTCTTCGTCGCTGCAATAGGAATCTCCTGCGCGACGGGAATTGCGGGCGCGACAGCAGCAGGCTTAAGAGTTGCCGTAAAATTCGGCGCGGCTAATACGTCGTTTTCATAAGAAGCGGCCGCGCGCGGCGGGCGCACCAGAGTTTCTTCGGACACATCAGACGCGGCGGATGAACGGTGAGCAGTTGCAAGTGGCGCTAATTCGCCGGTGGGCACGGCCTGTTCTAAAGATTCGGGTGGTTGACGTAGAACCGGCGCGGTGACGTTTGGTTGAAGCCGGGTGGTGGCGTTGATGTCCGTCGGTGCTTCCAGATTGTCAGTTGTCGGGCGCGCCATGCTTACGGAGCCGAGCGCAGCGGTTGCCGCCGGATCGTTTGCGCCGTCATGCTTTGTTTGAACTGCGCCGCACCACTTGCAAAAACGCATCGCGCCGGGCAGTTCGCGCCCGCACGCTTCACACTCGGTGAGCGTGCGCGGCAAGGGCTGCGTCGCGCCGCACTTGGAACAATAGCGGCGTTCGTCCGGGATAAGCGTGCTGCACTGCGGGCATTGGTGCATGGGAATCAGTTTCGAGTTTTCAGTTTTTGGTTTTCAGCAAGCAACAAACAGTAAGCAGTTAAAGATTTTACTCAAAACTGAAAACTTGAAACCGAAAACTGTTCATTGCTTGCGCTGCACGTCTTCCATAACGCGAAGGATATTGCCGCCTAAAATTTTAGCGATGGCTGTTTCGTCGTAGCCGCGTCGCAGAAGTTCTGCGGTCAGGTTCGGCAAGTCCGCGACGGAAGCGAGGCCGCTTGGTGTTGCTTGGATGCCGTCGAAGTCCGAGCCGATGCCGACGTGATTTATGCCGACGAGTTTGACGACGTGATCTATGTGATCGACGAGCCGCGCAAGCGAAACGGGCGGGAGGCGTGCGGCGTATTCGATCATGCGCACGCGGTCGCGCGCGATTTTTTTGTGCGCCGCGTCGCCCTGTGTTTCTTTCGACGCTTTTGTAACAAGAGGTTCGATTTCTGCATCGACGCGCTGCTTTTTCTCGCGCCAGCCGGGTTCGAGAAATTCAGGGTAAAAAACGATGCACGCGACGCCGCCCGTTTTCGCTAAAGCACGCAGCATATCATCATCCAGATTGCGCGGAACATTCGCAATGGCGCGCACGCCGGAATGAGTGGCGATGACGGGCTTTGTCGAAACGTTGATAATGTCCCAGAAAGTTTTGTCCGATACGTGCGAAACGTCAACGAGCATTCCTAAACGATTCATCTCGCGTATGACGTTTTTGCCGAACCCATTAAGGCCGCGCGTTTGCCCTGCGGCATCTCCGCTCGATCCGGCCCAACTCGTGCTGACGCTCCACGCGGGCGACATATAACGCACGCCCATTTCGTAATAACGCCCGACGTTCTCCAATTTTTCGTCAAGCGCGTAACCGCCTTCTAACCCCATCAGCGCCGCGAGTTTTCCCTCACCCGCGATGCGGCGTATGTCGCTTGCGGAAGCGGCGCGCGCCCAAGTTTCCGCGTGCCTTTCAACGAGCGCATGAACGGCGGCAATTTGTTTGTCGGCACGTTCGATTGCCCGCTGGCCGCCGCTTCCGTAATATTGCGGCTCGACCCAGATCGAAAAAAACTGCGCGTCGAGACCGCCTTCCTTCATGCGCACGGCGTCGAGATGCCCGTCCGCGTGGCGAGTGCTGATGTCGAGGTTTTCGTCCACCATCCGCTGCGCCGTATCCGCGTGCATGTCTATCACGATGGCGCGGCGATGAATTGCAGCCGGATCAGATGCGGCAGCGTTCTCCGGCGAAGCATTGTTATTGAAGGATGTTTCCGGCACTTTTTTTGTTTCCGTTAATCGAGCGGTGCGGCAGTTAGCGAAAAGCAACGAAGCGGCGAGCAGCGCACAGGCGAACGCGACGAACAGCGCACGCGATAATTGTAGACGGTTGCGGGATCGAACGTAATGCGACATCGATCAGGAATATTGAAAAACTGCGCGAGCCTTCTTCGTTGCCGAAATGAATTCGGATGGTACGCGCGCCCTCTTAAAGAATCAAGCGTGCCGACGAGAAAGCGCGACGGGAGCGAACCTTGCCAAAGAGCGCGCGTTTACGGTATTGTCGCTTATCTTAATCAGGTTGTGAGGCTTAAAAAGAGGCGCGCGTAAACGCCTGCGATGCTGTTCGTCGTGCCTCCCGCCTGCGTTCCGGCAAGCAGTGACGGCATTGCATTAGCGCGGTTTTTATCATCGCTTATAATTTGTTCTCGAAGGAGTACCACAGACGTGTTTTCAAAGAACGGCAAAACGAAGGACGTAAAAACGCCGCGCATCGCCGCAGATGTCTGGCACAACGGCGAGTTTATTAAATGGGACGACGCGCGCGTGCATGTCATGTCGCACGTTTTGCATTACGGCTCAAGCGTTTTCGAGGGCATACGCTGTTACGAAACAAAGCGCGGCCCCGCAGTCTTTCGCCTCACGGAACACATGCAGCGATTGATGAACAGCGCGAAGATTTACCGCATGGAACACGAATGGACGCGCGATCAATTGTGCAGTGCAGCCGTCGATCTCGTCGCCCGCAGCGGCCTCGAACAATGCTATTTGCGCCCGATTATTTTTCGCGGCTTCGGCACGTTCGGCGTCAATCCGTTTCCGAATCCTTTGGAGTGCTACATCGGCGCGTGGGACTGGGGAAAGTATCTAGGCGACGAAGCGATTGAGCAGGGCGTTGACGTGTGCGTGTCTTCGTGGAATCGCTTATCGCCGAATTCAATGCCCGCGATGGCGAAGTCCGGCGCGAATTATATGAACTCGCAGCTTATCAAAATGGAAGCCTTGACGAACGGCTACGCCGAAGGCATCGCGCTCGATGATCGCGGCTTCGTTTCGGAAGGCTCCGGCGAAAATGTTTTCATCGTTCACGAAGGCCGCGTTATTACGCCGCCGCTGTCGTCTTCTATCCTGCCCGGCATTACGCGCGACAGCGTCATACAGATTTGCCGCGAACTCGGAATTCCCGTTTCCGAAACCGGCGTTCAACGCGCTGCACTTTACGTCGCGGACGAACTTTTCTTTACAGGCACCGCTGCCGAAGTGACGCCGATTCGTTCCGTTGACCGCATCACGGTCGGCACAGGCAAACGCGGCGAAATTACGGAGCGCATTCAGCAAGCCTTTTTCGCTGTCACGAAGGGCGAGCGTCCCGCACCCGATTTGTCATGGCTGACTTACGTTAATGAAAGCAAAACCGTCGAGGCAGGCAACAACGGACACCGCGCCGCCGACGCAGCAGCAATGCCCGCGCAGGCCAAGGAAGCAAGCGCCGCATCGACCGCGAAGGCCGGACGCGCCGACACATTCGAGAATGCGATGACGGAATAAAGAAACAAAACACTGCGCCGCCGCACGCTTAAGCGAACAGAAGCCGCGTTGTAATCCATTTACAACGCGGCTTCTGTTCGTTTTGTCTTTCTGCAGAAATATACAGGCTGATTGCGGCTCTCTGGCCGGGTGTCTATTCGACTTTTACTTGCGTCCTAAACGATGAAGAGCCTTTGTCCTTGAACCAGTTGATTTGTTCCTGCACCATGTCGAGTTCGAGAATGTAGTCGCCGGGAGTTTTCGGAGCCGTGACGGTGATTGGCACTTCCACCTCCTTGCCCGGCTCCAGATTGTTCGGAAGCAGAGCGCGCGTGTCGTCGAGCGTGACCAGTTTGCCGTTGGCGGCGAGCCAGTGATCGCCGAGCGCCACGCGGTACTTGCCGTCGCTCAGTCCCGTCGCAGGCCACTTCGTATCGCTGATGTTCTTCGCCGTCGCGTTGAACGTCGCGGTTTCTCCGGCCTTTATTTTTTTCGGCGCTTCCTTGACCGAGATGGCGGCCTTGAGAGCGCTTTCGGGAAGCGCCTCCAGCTTTGCGTTTGAATCTGCGGCAGAAGAACTTGTTTTGCTTGCGTTCGCCGCGCCGCTGTTTGGAGCATTGCTGTTCGGAGCATTGGACGAGCAATTAATCAATCCGAGCGTCAAACAAGAAACGGCGAACAGCTTGAAAAGTAGTTTCATGTATACGTGTCACCTTTACTTTAGAATTTGGAGCAAACTTTATACGCGCCTGCCGAGTTGTTATCAATCGTCGCAGCGCAATTGATTTTTGCGTGCATCATACGCTACCGTTTCGTTTTTCGGAAAGTCTTGTAAACCGCGCAACCGCCGCACGACGGGTTCTCGATCATCTTGCATCGACGAAAGCGAAATAATTATTTGAAGCCATCTTCCGCTCCCTCACTCGATCCGACGCCGAAGCGACGACTGACACGCGAGTGCCTGATCCTTCTCGCATTCTTGGGACTGACCATCCTAATGACTTGGCCTTGGGCACTGCATCTGCGCGATACGGTTTCCGATCCGGGCGACCCGTATCTCAATGCGTGGATTATGTGGTGGGATTATCACCAGACATTCCACGATCCGCTTAATCTTTTTCAGGCCAATATCTTTTATCCATATCGCTATACGCTTGCCTTCAGCGAGCATAATTACGGCCTCGCGCTGCCGTTTTTTCCGCTCTTCGCGCTCGGCTTGCAACCGCTGACGATTCACGGATTGGCGATACTGCTCGGCTTCGCCTTTTCAGGCTACGGCGCGTTTCGTTTGGCGCGCACGCTCACAGGCTCGGCGGCGGCGGCGTGGGTAACGGGCATCGTGTTTGCCTTTCTGCCGTATCGTTTCACGCATCTTTCGCACCTCAATTATTTATTCGCAGGCTGGATTCCGGTTGTGCTCGAAGCGCTCATTCTTTACGCGCGGGAACGCAGTTGGCGACGCGCGTGGTGGCTCGGCGCGGCGTTTCTGATGAACGGGCTGACCTGCGTTCACTGGTTGGTTTTGACGCTTATCCCGCTGCTGGTTTCCGCCGTCATGCTGATTAGCCGTGAACGGCTCTGGCGCAATCCCGTGTTCTGGCGGCGCGGTGCAATCGTGATGTTTGCGGCGTCCGTCGTCCTGCTGCCGTTTTTGATTCCCTACCTGCGCGTTTCGGCGCTCTACGGATTCGAGCGCAAAATCGAGGAAACACTTTCCTTTTCCGCGCTGCCCCAAGACTGGCTCGTTGCCAGCAGTTATAACAAAATCTGGGGCGCAATGAACGCCCAATACCGCAGTGGAGAACGAGAGCTTTTTCCCGGACTGCTTCCCTTGATTCTCGCTGCCGCCGCTTTCTTTATCGTCAAAGCAAAAGCACGACGTGGGACTTCAGCATTCAATGATGAACCGGCGCTCCGTAACGATGAATCGGCACTGCGCAGCAACTCTTTTTGGCCGCGACTCGCTTTCATTTGTCTCAACCTGTTCATCATCTCGTGCGCGGCGCTGGCATTTTGGGCGGTAAGTTACGGCGCGTTCAAGCTGGAGCTGTTCGGCGTCGGAATACTGCGCGCATCGAGTCCCGAACGGACGCTTAAACTATGCGGCGCGGCTCTTTCGGTTCGCCTCTGGCTGGGCTTTCTCAAGGCACGGCGCGAGAAACGCCAGCCATGGCTGCTCGCATACTTGAATGCAGTTCACAGTTCCGATGCGCTTGTGCTCGGCCTCGTCTGGGTGTGTCTGGGCTTCGCCGGTTCGTTCGGGCTGAACTTCTTTTTTCATCGCTGGCTTTATGACTACATTCCGCTTTTTCACGGCATACGTGTTCCGGCGCGGTGGGCGATGATTTGCGATCTGGGACTTGCGTTGCTCGCTGGGGTCGGCGCGCGCCGTCTTGTTTCAATTCTCACGCCCGCTCATCCAGAAGCGCGTCGGGCAGCGACGGCGGCTTATGTAATCATCGCGCTGGCCTTATTGTTTGAACAGCGCTCTGCTCCGTTGACTTTGCTTCGCGGCGCAGTCGATCCAGACGCGTTGACATTGCGCCTTAAGGCAACGGAAATGCGCGGCGGTCTCGTCGAGCTTCCGGCTGGCGAAGAGGGTTCAAATTATCTTTACGTGCTGCGCGCGGCGGATCATGCGCGCCCGCTGGTCACAGGCGTTTCCGGCTTTGTGCCGCCGCTTGAAGCGGAAATTGAAACATTGACGCGGGAACATCCTGTGCCGGAACGCTTCCTCGATCTGCTTGAAACAATCCCCGCTTCGTATCTGATCGTTCATAACGGCAATCTGCTTCCCGACAACCGCGCCGCGCTCGAATCCGTGCTGGCGCGAGGCACCGCAACAGGACGACTGCGATTCATACGCAGCTACAACGCAGACCCCTTCCGCGATGATCTTTACGCCGTCACGAAAACCGAGCCGCAGGCGAAAGGCGAGGCAGCATTACCAACCTTCGTGTCGTCCGCAAGCGATTATCCGTCGCTCGCTGCGGAGAGCAAGCGAAGCGCCGCCGGAAGCGTTGCAAACCCGATTGACGATGCGGAGTTTTTCGTTCGCCAGCACTACGAAGATTTTCTAGAGCGCGAGCCGGACACTGAAGGCTTGAATTATTGGGCGACGCAAATTAAGCGTTGCGGCGCTGACGCTTCTTGCATTGAAGATCACCGCGCCACCGTCTCGGAGGCATTTCTCGTCGAGCCGGAGTTTCAGGAAACGGCCTTGTTCGTTTACCGTCTTTATAAAGGCACGCTGAACCGCCAGCCCACTTATGAAGAATTTGCGCGTGATCGCCGCGCGGTTGTCGGCGGCGCAGGCCTCGATGCGCGCAAAGCTTCGTTTGTCGAAGCATGGATCGAGCGCGAGGAGTTCATGCGTGCGTATCCGTCTACGGCAACGCCTGAGGAATTTGTCGGTGCGCTGCTCAAAACCACAGAGCAAGCCTCCGGCGTCAATCAATCCGCGCAACGCGAGTCCTTAACGGCAGAACTCGGACGCGGCGGCGTAACGCGCGCAGCGATTGTGCGCCGCGTTGTCGAGGACAAGGAATTTGCCGCCGCAGAATTCAACGCGGGCTTTGTGGCTGCCGCATATTTTGCGTATCTGCGGCGCGCGCCGAACGCCGACGAGGAAAGCCGCTGGAACGATTTGCTAAACAGCAAAATGCGCAACAACTACCGCAATATGGTGCGCGAGTTCATCAGCTCCGAACCATATAGAGCGCGCTTTACACAGCGCTGAAGCGACATAGAGGGAAACAGTTTTGAGTTTTCAGCATCCAGTTTAGAATTCTCAGCGCAGAGCCAATGCTTTATCCACTGAAAACTGATAACCGAAAACTGAAAACTGTTTCTTTGTTGCTGATTTTCTTCCCTGCTACACGTTCTTAGCTATTGACGCGTGTTGCGCGCGCAAGCTATTATGCTCCGTAGCGTCTCCGGGCTATTTAATTTCCGGCGTCGCGCCTGAAACTCCGCGAGCACGCCTGTTACTCCAAGCGCTTTTCCCGTCTACGAGCGCCACACGTCAAACGCGAAAACACACTAGCATTCGCATTCACTCGCTTCCGCAAGCGTTTCACTTCCATTTTTATGTCAACCAAAATAGACGACCTACTCAAGATCGCCGCCGGTTTCGGCGCTTCCGACCTTCACCTCAAGGCCGGTTCCTTCCCTTTTATGCGCGTCGGCGGCGAGCTGCGTCCCGTGATGAATTCTCTGCCGCTGTCGCAGGAAGACACGCTCGACATGGCTTTTTCGATGATGTCGAATCGCCAGAAACAGCGCTTCAAGGAAACATCCGAAGTTGACATCGCTTACGGCGTTTCCGGTCTCGGACGATTTCGCGCCAACATTTTTCAGCAGCGCGGCACAGTCGGTTTAGTTTTGCGCGTGATACCCGATCACACGCGCAACTCTAACGAACTCGGTCTCCCGCCCGTCCTCGAAAAAATCGCCGACGAACAGCGCGGACTCATACTCGTGACAGGAACGACCGGCTCCGGCAAATCGACGACGCTCGCCGTGATGATCGACCGCATCAACGAAACGCGCAGCGGCCACATCGTGACCATCGAAGACCCGATTGAATTTCTGCACCGCGATAAGAAAGCCTTCGTCACGCAGCGCGAAGTCGATGTCGATACGCGCTCGTTTGCCGAAGCCTTGCGCGGCGCTTTGCGTCAAGACCCGGACGTGATTCTCGTCGGCGAAATGCGCGACCACGAAACAATCGAGACCGCTTTGACCGCCGCCGAAACAGGCCACCTAGTTCTTTCAACTCTGCACACGCTCGATGCGACTGAAACCATCATGCGCATCGTTTCCTCGTATCCGCCGCACCAGCAAAAAAGCGTTCGCATACAGCTTGCCGGAATTCTCAAGGCAATCGTTTCGATGCGGCTTGTGCGCGCGGCGAAGGGCAGAGGCCGCGTGCCTGCCGTTGAAATCATGGTTTCGACGGGACTGATACGCGATTGCATTATCAACGAAGACAAGACTTCGCAGATACGCGAGGCCATCGCCGCCGGAACTTCGCAATACGGAATGCAGACCTTCGATCAATCGCTTTTCAATTTGCATCAATCCGGCCTTATCACGATTGAGGAAGCGCTTCGCGGCGCAAGTAACCCGGACGAATTTCGCCTGCGCATGTCCGGCATACACTCTGCCGCCGATCAAGCGAAGGAAGATATGTCGCGCGTCGTCAGCAGCGTCACCAGCCCGGAGCATCGCCCGTCATCGCGCAACTCTATGCGCACGGAAACGGCCAAGTAAAAACCTTCTATCTCACAGGAGCAAACAAGCATGGAAACGAAAACAGGCAACACTGCGGCGAATTTGATGAAGGCGGCGCTCGAAGGCGACACGGCGGCGGCGCAGCAATTAATTCAGAGCGGCGCGAATGTCAACGCGCGCGACGACGGCGAACGTACCGCGCTGATGATCGCGGCGAGCAACGGGCATACATACATCGTGCAGCTTCTCATGGACAACGGCGCAGACCCGGCGGCGCGTGATTCGCGCGGCATGACGGCACTTCGCGCCGCCGAAGCCAAAGGTTTCGCGCGTATTGCTTCAATGCTCCGAAGTTCGACGACCAACAGCAGCGACAGCGGCGCGCAGCAAGCGGCGGCTTCCGCTGCTAATCTTGCCAACGTCGCCAAGCATGATGATCTCGCCGCCGCTTTGCAAAAATCTCTGCAGCAGGCGGCTGACAAAGGCGACGCGAATCTTCTTCTGGCAGCAATCGCAAAGGGTGCTGACCCGAACGCGCGCACGGAAAACCATTGGACGCCGTTGATGCTCGCCACGATCAAAGGCCACACGGAAATTGTCCGGCAACTTCTCGACAAAGGCGCAAACGTCAACGCGCAAAACAATAAAGGCTGGACGGCCTTGATGTTCGCCGTTTCGATGGGCGACGCGGACACCATGCGCCTGCTGCTCAAAGCGAAGCGAATCGACGCCAACCTCACGGACGCCGAAGGCAAGACCGCGCTGATGCAGGCCGCAAGCGAAAACAATCTCGACAGCGCACGCATTTTGCTCGCTCACAAAGTGGATGCCAATGTTGCAGATCGCGCGGGCGAAACGGCGCTTACCATTGCCGCACGCCGCAACTATACGGACATCATCGAACTCCTCAAGCAACCCGCAGCGAATAATGAATCTTCGGCTTCGGATGCGCACGACTCGCGCAAGCCGGAATCATTCGATGAAGCCTTCATCAAAACCGAATCCCTTTTTAACGAAAGCGAACTACAGCGGCTCAAAGAAGAATTGGAAGGCTATCTGCCGCAGACATGGCCGAGCGCCGCGCAAATCGAAAATCAACTCGAAAGCCGCGCGATTCCCGAATCGCAAACGCTTCTCATGCCATCCGAACTTTCACAGCTCGGAGAACGCCTCATCGCCGCGCTCGAAGCGTTGCGCCAAACTCCGTTTCCGCAACTTCAATCACAGCTTCAGCCGCCATCACCCGCGCCGACTGTTTCCATCGCCGACATCGCACACAAAATCATGTTAACGCTACCGGAAGCCGCCGCCCTCGCCGGTCTATCGCGCACGCATTTGCAGCGCGCCGTTCGCAAGGGAGCATTGAAGGCAAAAAAACCGGGGCGCGGCTGGCGCATCAAACGCGCCGATCTGGACGCATACATAAACGAACTCTGAAGATAATTGATATGCTTCTGCAAAACAAAGCCGCGCTGCTTATTGAGTAAACAAGCAGCGCGGCTTTTTTGTAACTTCGATTAATTCGTCTTACGTTACCAGATTTGGCAGCGCGCGCTTTCGATTCGCGCCATCGGTTCGCCCTGCGTGCAGCCGAAGGCTTTGGCGAATTCCGGCATGTTCGAGAGCGGGCCGTTGACGCGGAAACGCCCGAGTGGATGCGGGTCTGTCAGCACTTGCAGGCGCGCCGCTTCCGGGCGAATGTTGGCTGCCCAGACCTGCGCCCAGCCGAGAAAGAAACGCTGCTCCGGCGTGAAGCCGTCAATCGACGCGCGCGGCTTGCCCTGCATTGCTTTCTGTAAGGCTTTATATGCGACGGTCAATCCGCCCAAGTCCGCGACGGATTCGCCGACGACGAGTTGGCCGTTTTCCTTGAGGCCGGGTTCGACCTCGAAATTGCTGAACTGATTGACGACGCAATCCGTGCGCTGTTTGAAATTCTGCAAATCGGCGGGCGTCCACCAGTTCGACAGATTTCCCACTCTGTCGAACTTCGAGCCTTGATCGTCGAAGCCGTGCGTCATTTCGTGGCCGATGACCGCGCCGATGCCGCCGTAGTTAATCGCGTCGTCCGCCTTCGGATCAAAGAACGGCGCTTGCAGAATGCCCGCCGGAAAAACAATCTCGTTCATCGACGGATTATAATAAGCGTTGACGGTGGGCGGCGTCATGCCCCACTCCGCGCGGTCAACCGGCTTGCCGATTTTGCCCAAGTTGCGATTGATCTCGAAGGCGTTGGCGCGAAGGATATTGTCGAGATAGGAAGTGCGCTCGATTTTTAGCGCAGAGTAATCGCGCCATGTATCCGGGTAGCCGATCTTGCGCGCAAAGGCGTTGAGCTTGGCGGTCGCTTCGCGGCGCGTCGCATCACTCATCCAAGACAGCGTCGAGAGATCATCGCGCAAGGCTTCGACTAAATTTTTGACCATCGTCTGCGCGCGCTCTTTTGCTTCCGGCGTGAAAGTGCGCTTCACGTATTCCTGTCCGAGAGCTTCGCCGAGCGCGCGGTCTGTCGCGCCGACGCAGCGTTTCCAGCGCGGCAATTGTTCGGTCGTGCCTGTCAAAACTTTGCCCTTGAAATTGAAATCTTCGTCAACAAACTTTTTCGGAAGCGCCGCAGCAGCCGAGTCAATCAAGTGCCAGCGCAGATAAGTTTTCCAGTCATCGAGGGGCGTCGCGTTCAACTGCGCATCAATGGCTTTGAAGAATTCCGGCTGCCCGACATTGACCGCGCCGCTTTGAGCCATAATGCCGCGCGCCTTCAAATACTCGTTCCACGAAAAGCCCGGCGTCAATTCGCTCAACTGCGCGAACGTCATTTTGTTGTAATTCTTGTCCGGGTCGCGCCGCTCGACACGCGTGCGCGAGACTCCTGCGATTTTCGTTTCCGTGCTCAACACAGACTGCGCTTCCGCCGCGCTTTTGTCCGCGTCATCGCCGAGAAGTTCAAACATCTTCGCAACGTGCTTAACGTATTCGTCGCGCAACTGCTTCGACTTCGCGTCGTCCTTCATATAGTAATCGCGGTCAGGCAACGACAGACCGCCCTGCCCTGCCTGCGCGATCACGTCCGTCGAGCGCTTGTAATCCTGCGCCGCGCCGAAACCGAAAACTGCGCCGACGCCTCTCTTATGAAAAACCGCGATTTCATCCTGAAGATTTCTCAACGATCCTATCGCATCGATGCGCGCGAATTCCGCTTGCAGCGGGCGCGTGCCTTCGGCTTCGATCTTCGCTTCATCCATGCAGCTCGCGTAAAAGTCGCCGAGCTTCTGCTCGCTCGTGCCGCGCTTGGCGTTCGTGGCCTTATCCGCTTCCAGAATCGTGTGCAGAGTTTCGCGGTTGCGGTCTGCCAATTCCTCGAACCTTCCAAAGCGCGAGTAAGCGCCGGGAATCGGATGACTCGCCAGCCAGCCGCCGTTGGCAAAGCGATTAAAGTCTTCACACGGCTTGCAGGTTCGATCAAGATTAGCGACATCGAAGCCGCGCCCGCTCATTTGTTTGGCGACGACTACTGCGCCGAGCGACAACGCGATAAACAGGCTCGCAGCAAGCCACCACTTAGAAAAACGCATAAACAATTCTCCTCGAAAAAAAAAGAAACAGTTGATTGGATGGAAACAAAACTTCGTGTTTCAAAAGACGTGCAATGTATTCGGTGTAAAAGTTTGATGACAAGACGCGCGAAAAAGTTCCCTATCGTGTTTAATTTTCCGTACTTCCGCCATCCGCTTTCCTACTTAACCCAAGTTGCCAGTCATCAATTTTGACTTCAATTAGTTGCCACTAGCTTTAGCTAGTGGGCAAGATTTCTTAATATGTCGGCTTTAGCCGAACTCTTTCGGCTAAAGCCGATTCTCTAGCTAACTTATCCACTAGCTAAAGCTAGTGGCAATTTATAATTAGCAACTCGGGTAACTTACTACTTTTGTTCAATCCTTTACCGTCAAACCGTCAATCGCTTCGACTAATACTTTCTGTTCGGCCTTTTTGTCGCCGACGGCGAGCACGACTTTATACTCGCCGGGTTTGACGAATTTCGGCTGCGTGGTATCGGGATCGCCGCTGCCGCCTTCTTCCTTTTCCGGCTGCAAATCCCACACGACGCGGTTGATGCCAGGCACGGTCGGCCCCGTCAATTTGCGCACAGTGCGATTGGCGCTGTCCGTAATCGTGAGCGAGTATTCTTCGCCCGCGTAAGTTTTCTGGTAAAAATTGATATACGCGCCGAACGCCGGATTGGATGACTTGAACTGCCGCTTGCCCCACACAGCGCCTTCCGGTAAATAATAAAACTCCTGCGCCGGGCGAATCGTGAACAAATGCAGATTCGATGCAAGCACCTCCGCCGTCAATTCTTCGAGCGGGCGTATGTCGTCCAAAACATAAACAGAGCGCCCGTGCGTGCCGATCACAAGGTCGCGTTCGCGCGGGTGAACAACGATGTCGTCAACGGCGACGGTCGGCAGTCCGGGCATAAATTTTCGCCACTGCCTGCCGCGATCAAACGAAACGTAAAAGCCGAACTCCGTGCCTGCAAATAGCAGATTCTTATTGACGGGGTCTTCGCGCACGACTTTGACCGGAGCGTTCTGCGGCAGATTCGCCGCGATGGAGCGCCACGTTTTGCCGTAGTCCGTCGTCATAAAAAGAAACGGCCTGTAAACGTCGTTGCGATGCCCGTCAATCGCCGCATACGCCGTGCCTTCTTCGGCGCGCGACGCCTCGATGCGGCTGATCCAAAATCCCTTCAATTCCTTCGGAAAGTTCGCCGTCAAGTCCGCCCACTCTTTGCCTTCGTTGCGCGTCAACCAAACTTTGCCGTCATCCGTGCCCGCCCAGATCAGCCCGCGCGTCACGGGCGATTCCGACAAAGTGTAAATCGTACCGTAAGCCTCTGCGCCCGAACCCGTGGTTAAGATTTTCGCTGCGTCCTGCGTCGTCAGATCGGGGCTGATGCTTTCCCATTCGTCGCCGCGCTTCGTCAGTTTGAAAAGATGATTGCCGCCGACGTAAAGCGTTGACGGATCGAAATGAGAAATCCAGAACGGCGTCGTCCAATTGAAACGAAACGCGGGCTGGCCTTCCTTCGCCTGCGGTTGAAGATATTTTCTTTCGCCTGTTTTGATGTTGGTGCGCGTCAACGTGCCGTTCTGCGATTCGCTGTAAACGATGCTCGAATTCGTCGGGTCAATCGCGCAGTACATTCCGTCGCCGCCGCCGAGAGACATCCAATCGGCGTTCGTGATGCCGTCCCGACTATGCGTTTGCGAAGGCCCCAGCCAACTGAAATTATCCTGAAGGCCGCCCGCGATGTGGTACGGGCGATCCATATCGACTGTTACGCGATAAAATTCGCCGAGCGCAAAATTATTGATGTGATCCCAAGAATCCGTGCGGTTGTAGCTTGTGTAAATGCCGCCGTCCGTGCCGAGCAAAACGTGATCTGAATTCGTAGGGTCGATCCACATCGCGTGCAAATCGCCGTGAATATCTTTCGCGCCGTTGCCGCGAAATGTCTTGCCGCCGTCGTCGGAAATGTGCAGGCCGAAGCCGAGCACGTAAATGCGTTTGTCGTCGTTCGGGTCAACGCGTATCTGGCTAAAATAAAACGAGCGCGGCGTTAAATCATTCACGCGCTGCCACGTTTCGCCTTTATCGTCGGAACGAAACACGCCGCCCGTTTTGCTTTTGATGTCGAACAAATTGGAGCCGCCGCCGATGTCCGATTCGATGACGGCATAAACGACGTTCGGATTTTTGCGATAGACATCGAGGCCGATGCGCCCCGTCGCGGCGGGCAAACCGTTCGTCAATTTCTTCCAAGTGCGCCCGCCGTCCGTCGTCTTGAAGATTCCGCCCGTCGAGCCGCCGCCCGCAAAACTATACGGCGTGCGGCGACGCGCATACATCGCCGCATACAAAGTGTTGTGATCCTGTGCGTCCATCACGAGATCAATCGCGCCCGTGTTGTCGTCAATTTGTAAAGCAGGCGTCCAAGTCTTTCCGCCGTCTGTGGTTTTGAAAACCCCGCGCTCACGATTTGCGCCCCACAAATGCCCGAGCGCGGCAACATAAACCGTATTCGCATCACTTGGATCGACGACGATGCGCGCGATGTCCTGCGTATTTCTTAAGCCCGTGTTCGCCCATGTCGCGCCGCCGTCCACAGATTTGTAAACGCCGTTGCCCCACGAAGAACTGTTGCGCCCGTTCGGTTCGCCCGTGCCGAGCCACACGATTTTTGAATCGGATGGAGCGACCGCCACCGCGCCTGTCGAGGCGACTGCTTCATGCTCGAAAACACCGCCGAAGCTCGTGCCGTTGTCGGTGGTTTTAAGCAGCCCGCCCGTTCCCATTGCGACAAAAAACGTGTAAGGCTTTTTCGGATCGACGCCGAAATCCGCGACGCGCCCGCCCATGTTCGCGGGGCCGATAGAGCGCCATTTCAATTGTTTGGCGATGAGTTGATAAGTCCCGTCGGCAGAATTCTGCGATTGTTCTTCGCCTGTCGCGGTGGTCGAAGATTGCTGCGTCGAGGCGGGCGTTTCCTCGCCGCCGGGAGCAATCGGTGCGGGCGCTGTCACCGGCGGCCCCTGCGCCTCCGGGCGTTTCCTTTTCTGCCGTTGTTGAGCATCGGAAACGATTGAAAGCTGCGCGAATAACAGACACCAGATAGCGATGAAACAAGCGAACGAAATGTGTTTGAACGAGCGGGCAAAGACAGTGCGAATGTCCGACGAAACGCGAATCATATATGTTGTCGATCCTTTGGAGAAGTGAAAAGTTGTGTTGTTAAAGTAACACCGGCGGGCAATAAAAAGCGACTCGCGGCTAATAAAAGCGATGCGCGGCAAAGTCAGTCGGGCAGCGCCAATCGTGTTTGTCGCGGGCGTGTCCGTGCTGTATAACAATATTCCATGACCCACCACATCGATCTACAGTCCATTGCGCATCGAGCGATGATAAACGCAGGCTTCGCGCCGGATTTTTCAAGCGACGCGCTCGACCAACTGCACGCAATTAATAATCAAACGCCGCCGGAAATTCATGCCGCACAAACGCGCGATTTACGCTCGCTGTTGTGGTCTTCGATTGATAACACTCAGTCGCGCGATCTGGATCAAGTCGAATATGCAGAAGCGTTGCCGGACGGCTCGATTCGCGTGCTCATCGGCATCGCGGACGTTGACGCGTTTGTTTCGCGCGGCTCGGCGCTCGATTTCTTCGCAAGGGAGAATACGACTTCGGTTTACACGGGCGTGAGAACTTTTCCGATGTTGCCGGATGAAATATCGAGCGGCATTACGTCCTTGCTCGGAGACGTTGACCGCCACGGCATCGTCATCGAATACGCGGTTGACGCGGGCGGCGCGCTTGCCTCAATCGAAGTGTATCGCGCGCTGCTGCGCAATAAAGCGCAGATGACTTACGAAACCGTCGGCGCATGGCTCGACCAAAAAGCCGATGCGCCAAATGCTTTCGCCAAACTTCCCGGCCTCGAAGCTCAAATTCGCTTGCAGCTCGAAGCGGCAAATCGCTTGCGCGCGCTTCGCATCAAAAACGGCGCGCTTAGTTTCGAGACCATCGAAGCGCAGCCCGTCATACAAGATGGCCGCGTCGTCGATTTGAGCGTGACCGAACACAACAGCGCGCGCGACATCATCGAAAATTTTATGATCGCGGCTAACAGCGCGGTGGCCTCGTTTCTCGAAGCGCGCGGTGTGGCGTCGATTCGCCGCGTCGTTCGCCAACCCGAACGCTGGCCGCGCATCGTCGAACTCGCCGCAACCTTCGGCGCGCAGCTTCCCGCCGCTCCGAACGCACGCGCGCTCGCCGATTTTCTTGCCGCGCGCAAGGCCGCAGACCCGGCTCACTTCCCGGATGTTTCGCTCGCCGTCGTCAAACTTCTAGGCCCCGGCGAATACGTCGTCGAGCAGCCCGGAGTGACGCCCGAAAACGAAGGCGGGCATTTCGGCCTCGCCGTGCCGGATTACACGCACGCCACCGCGCCCAATCGACGCTACGCCGATCTCATCACGCAGCGATTAATCAAAGCCGTGATTGACGATGAAGCAGCGCCGTATAGTGTGGATGAATTGACGCTGATTGCCGCGCGCTGCACGGAGCGCGAAAACGCGGCGCGGAAGGTTGCCAGAATGATGCGCAAGGTCGCGGCGGCAGAGCTTTTCAGCAATCGCATCGGCGACGAATTCGACGCCATCGTGACAGGCGCGGCGGACAAAGGAACTTTCGTGCGAACCATCGCGCCGCCCGTCGATGGTCGCGTCGTGCGCGGCGAAGCCGGACTCGATGTCGGCGACAAAGTGCGCGTGCGTTTATTATCGACAGACTCACAGCGCGGCTTTATAGATTTCGCGCGCGCCGGGTAGGCGGAATAATTAGCCACAAAGACACAGAGACACGGAGAAGGAAGAAAGGTAGTAGGAGATATTTTAACGCATATATTTTTCTTTCATATACTTCTCTTTTTGTATCTACCTTACTCTGTGCCTCTGTGTCTCTGTGGCTAAAATTTAGGCTTTGTTTACGCGTTCGCCGCTTTCCTTTTGTTCTTCGCTTTCCTCGTCTTCATCGTGATGTTCGGCTGTGATTCCGGCTGCTTCTTCGAGCGGCTCGACTGCGCCCCTGACTGCGCCGCGCGCCGCGCCCGTGACCGCGCCGACGATTATTTCACCGGCGAGCTGTTTGGTCTTGGCAAACAAACCCTGACGGGCAGCGGGCTTGCTTGCCGCGCGGCGCTTACCTGAAGTCTGTTTTTTTGCTGCGCTCTGTTTTTTGCTTGCGGTTTGTTTTCCGGCTGGCTTATCAGCACGCGCGGCGTTGTTTGTTGTTGCCGCTTTGTTTGCCGACGCCGATTTTTTCGCGCTCGATTTCTGCGGTTCACTCTTTTTGCCTGCCGCTTTTTTACCGACGGATGGCGGCGCGGAAGTTTGGTTGTTTGTCGTCTTCGATTTTCCGGCGCGAGCGGAAACGGATGTTTTTTGACTCGTTTTTTTAGTTGGCATAGCTGCTTTGTCCCTTTCTATTTTTGTCGCGCGGGTTTGTTGCGCGCCTTCACGCTCAAGGTATAACGGGCGCTTGTTGTCCGGTCAAGGTCGAGAGTGGCGGCGACTGCAATCCGAAGTTCTGCGGGTTTTCGCCGATGATGGCGGCGGCGAAAAAGTTCGGGACGTAGCCAGCACCTTCATTGCGAAACTCTTCGTCGAGTTTGTCGCGGTTGGCGTAAAGCGTCCAGAAGTTTCTTTCGTAATTGTCCGCCGTTCTTAATTGCCGAAGCTCGCTTCTAACTCCTTCCGCGCCGCGATTGTAGCTCAAGAGAACGAGCGTCATGCTTTCGGCATCGTCGCCGAGTTCCGCCATGCGATCCGCGATGTAATGCGCGGCGGCGGGCGTCATTTTTTTCACGTCGCACATTTCTTCAAGAGCGACGCCGTAATGCTTCGCAGTCTGCGGCAAAAATTGAAACAAACCCTTCGCGCCCATGCTGCTCTCAAAACACGCTCGATAGCCGGACTCGATCATCGGCAGATAAACGCCGACGATGACGGGAACTTTGCGCGCCGCAAACTCGCGCGCGATGAGCGGCAGATACGGCACAGCCCGCGCATAAGCAACGCGGAAATCTTCGCCTTGAGGTTGATTCAAACGGGGTGGCGCAATGTAATAATCCACGCGACGCTTGATCGCGCCTAATGCTTCTTCATTCGGTTTTACGCGACGCTGGTCGCCCATCATCGCGGAAATGCGCTGTGCCTGCTCGTCAATGAAACGGCGTTGCTCCGCGTCGCTCATCTCTGCGTATAGTTTATTCGATGTTGCATTCGCAATTACCGCGTTTGATCCGTCAGCGTTGCGGCGCACGCTCGCGCGCCTGTAAAGAAATGTTCCGGCCATCGCCAGCATTAGCGAAACGGCAACAATCAGCGGAACGAAGGCATTTCGATACGGCGAGCGGCGCGACGTGTTTTGCGCATTGGATACGGCGTCCAATGAATCATGCACGACGGGGAATGATGAATAAAGCGAGATTGTTTCAGATGCGGCGTCGAGTTGGCGGCGGACGTTTTCCAAGTCTGCAAGCACGTCCGTTATCGTTTGATAACGCTCGTTCGTTTTCTTGCAAAGAGTTTTGCCGACGATGCGCTCTAAGTTTTGCAATGCGGTTGGCGTGTCTTTTGCGAACTGCGTAGATTGAAAGACGGGCGGCGGCTCGCGTTCGAGAACGGCAACGAGCGTGTCCATCCGCGTGGCGCTCGCAAACGGCTGGCGGCGGGCGAGCATTTCGTAAAGCACGCAGCCCAAGCTCCAGATGTCCGTGCGTTCATCGACGGAAAGCCCGCGCGCTTGTTCCGGCGACATATAACCGATTGTGCCTATGACAGCGCCCGTTTCGGTTTGCGTCTGGAGAATCATCGCGGCTTCGTTTGACGAATCGAGCGCGGGCTGTTCCGTTAATTTAGCGATGCCGAAGTCCAGAATCTTCACGATGCCGTCGGCGCGCCGCATAATATTTTCCGGCTTAATGTCACGATGCACGATCCCGGCAGCGTGCGCCGCTGCCAAACCGTTTGCAGCTTGTATGGTGATGTCCAGAATTTCTTTGAGCGCTAAATCGTGCGCGGCAACAAGCTCGCGTAGTGTTTGCCCGTCGATGAATTCAGTGGCGATGAAATGGATTTCCTCCTCTTCGCCGACTTCGTGAATCGTTAGTATGTTCGGATGATTCAAAGCTGAAACGGCGCGCGCTTCTCTTTGAAAGCGGCGCAAACGCATGTCGTTTGTCGCAAAAAAAGCGGGCAGAATCTTGAGCGCGACAGGGCGATTCAAACGCTCGTCCTCTGCCAGATAAACTTCACCCATGCCGCCCGCGCCGAGACGCTCGATGATTTCGTACGAACCGACCATGTGCCCGCCACTGACATCAAATCCATCGCCCAACAGCACGCGCGCGTGTTCTGCGACGGCGGGCGACTCGATAAAATCGCCCGCTTCATCGTGCGCGCGAATCAGCAACTCGGCTTCGCTTTTCAAGTCGCCGTCGCCCGCGCACGCTTCATCCAAAAACGAGGCGCGCTCCGGCGGCGAGCGATCAAGCGCCGCCTGCAACACCTCTTCGACTTGCTGCCATCGTTCGGGCGTCATCATTTGTTTTCGTCGTTGAGCGCGCGATAGAGCCATGCTTTGGCGGCGCGCCAATCGCGGCGCACGGTCATCGCTGAAATGTCCAACACGTCTGCTGTTTCTTCAATGCTCAAGCCGCCGAAGTAACGCAGTTCGACGACGCGTGCTTTGCGCGCATCGAGTCTGGCGAGTTCGTTCAAAGCTTCATCCAGCGCGAGTAGTTCGGCGGCGCGCTCTTGCGGCAGGGCGGCGACATCTTCGAGCGAGACTCTTTGCGCATCGCCGCCGTGTTTAACGTAACGAAGCCGCCGCGCATGGTCAATCAAAATATGACGCATGATCTGCGCGACGACGCCGAAAAAGTGCGCGCGGTTTTGCCATTCGATTCGCTGCCCGCCGACGAGCCGCACGTAAGCTTCATTAACAAGCGCGGTGGTTTGCAACGTATGTCCGCCGCGTTCCTGCCGTATGTAGCGATGCGCGATGCGACGCAATTCATCATAGACAAGCGGCGTCAGCTTATCGAGCGCGTCATGGTCGCCCTGCTGCCATTCGAGCAGCAATCCCGTCACATCCTGAACTGAGCGCATTGTCATTCCGATTGTTCACTACGGCGTATCGCGTCTTCGGTATTCGTCTGCGCAAGATTCTATCATCATTCATTCACGCTCAAGCGCGACGCAATGACTCAAAAAAATTTTATAATTGTGTGAACACTTTCAGCGCATTTTCTCGCTTGCGAAGGTTACGGGGCGTTCTCAGTGTTCAGCCTATCAATCAACGATCATGATACGCTGTCTCGTAAAGATTTGAAGGAGCGATTACTAAATGAGATTTGTAGCAATTATATGTTTGTCGTTAGCATTTGCAGCGAGCACGGAATCAACCACGCGCGCGCAGGATTTGAGTTCGTTCTTTAAGAATACGAATGGCGCGTTTGTGCTCTATGATCTGAAGAACGATCATTACATTCGCTACAACGAACAGCGTTGCCGCGAGAGATTCAGCCCGAAGTCAACTTTCAAGATTCCAAACTCGCTGATCGGTTTGGAAACGGGCGTGATCCGCGATGCCGAGTTCGTCATTCATTGGAATCGTCAGAAATATCCGCCGCAGGATAATTGGAATCAAGAGCCGTTCAATCACTGGGCGCAAGACCAAACGCTCCGCTCTGCAATCAAATATTCCGTCGTTTGGTATTACAGAGAACTTGCGCTGCGTGTCGGTGAGCGGCGCATGAAGAAGTACATCACAGGTTTCGATTACGGAAACAAAGACACCTCAGGCGGGATAGATAACTTCTGGCTTAACGGCTCGCTGAAAATTTCCGCCGACGAGCAAATCGAATTTCTGAAAGCGTTTTACGCCGGACGCTTGCCTGTTTCTAAACGCTCGATTGATATTGTCAAAGATATTCTCGTGCGGGAAAAAACCACCGCTTACAAGTTAAGCGCAAAAACCGGTGGCGGCTCGACGGCCGAAGGGAAATTTATCGGCTGGTACGTCGGTTATCTGGAAACGAACGGCAACGTTTATTTTTTCGCCACAAATATCGAAGGCGCAAGTTATGTGGAAATCCGCGACAAGCGCATTGATGTGACGAAGCAGATACTAACGGCGCTGGGCTATTTACCGAAAGAATGAAAAGAGAGAACGGGCTAGATGGGGTTTGAAATGACTTCTACTAAAAGCACATAACAAAACCTGCCACAGAGACCGGAGAGGCACAGAGTAAAGCAGACATAAAAGAGTTTTGAATTCGGTTCTAACCTTTTTCCCTCTCTGTGTCTCTGTGACTCTGTGGCTAATCTTCCGGTTTTGTTAGACGGTCTAAGCCGCACTTTGCTGGCAAGCGTTCAGCAATCTGCAAACGCTTGCCAGCCGCGTGAACACTTTCGCCGCGCTTTCTCGCTTATTAGATTGAAGGGCGTTTCTTATGCGCCCGCATTTCAAAATGAAAGATGAGGAAAACGACGAATGAAGATTCAAAGAATATCTCTTTTGCTGGTTGCTACAATAATTTCCATGGCGACATTTGCGCGCGCGACCCAAGCGCAAGCGACGCAGCCGAATAAACTCTATCAACAGATGACGCGGGAAGAACGAACGGCGTTCGTCGCGGAGCAGGCACGGGGCATCGCCCGTCGCATGTCGAATACGGAGTATGAATTTACGCCCGCGTTTACGGCGGACATCGGGAAGGCTGTGGATTTTTATGCGCGTCGCATCGGCAACAACGGCGGTGATCGTTTATGGAAGGGCGATGCGCGTTTCGTTTTCGAGCGCGGGCAGACTTACGCTCCGGCTTTGATTGCGGCCTTCAAAAAGCGTGAGGTGTCGCCGCTCATAGGCCTTTATATTCCGCTCATCGAAAGCGAATACGTCAATTTACAATCGCCGAATTCTGTGGGCGCGCTCGGCATGTTTCAGTTTCTTCCGCAGACGGGCGCGCGCTTCGGGCTAACCACGCAGGAACTTTTAGACGTAGAGAAATCAGCGGACGCTGCCGCGCGTTACATCGGGAAGAATCTTGCTAAATTCAAAACGGATTCGATGAAGGAAGCGCTTGCCTTGCTCGCTTACAATCGCGGTGAAGGCGGCGTCGAGCGCGACCTTGCGGCAATCGTCAACGAGCAAAACAAAGCTTGCAGCATCTGCGCTCTGACGGCGGCGCGCAATCAACTCGACGAAACATTTCAGAACGAAAATGTTTACTATGTGCCGCGCTTTTTCGCCGCCGCCATCATCGGCGAAAGCCCGCAAAGCTTCGGCCTTCAAACACAACCACTCTCGTCGCTTGAAACAAAGCGTTAGCGTGAGCGCAAGCGACGCATTACGCGCACGCCAGCGCGCCAATCTTCGTTAAGATCAAAGCGATAGATTTCGATGCGCGTGTTGATGCACCCGGCTAATGTCTGGAACGCGCGATGAAAGCGCAGGCCGGGCGCGACAAGGTAAACAAGCGGCGGCTCGTCCGCAATCACGGCGTTTCCGAAAAGCCGCGCGCGCGCGATGCCGCCCGTTCGCCTGTAAGCTTCGACGCGATGCCAGTAATCCACTCCCTGTAAAACATGCTCGCGGTCTTCGCTTACCTTTAACTCAATGACGACGAGCCGCCCGTCTTGCCTGAGCGCCAGCAGATCGACGGGACGCGCCGCATTCAGGCGATTGCCATTGATGTCGTTGCCTGTGCTGCTTGTTTCCCTTACGCGAAATTCCCTGTGCAGCGGCGCGATGATGAGTCCCGGATCGAGCCGCGTAATGTCGCGCCGGAGCAAGGATTCAAGCCACGCTTCGGGCGCGGCGCGGTAAAGCGCATGGCGATGATCGGGCGCATTCGCGTGGCGGTGTTCGCTCAATTCTCGCAAAAGCTTTTGCCACTCTCCGGCTGTGCTGTCTGAAAGAAGCCTTCTTCCTTTGCTTTCCGTGCCGAACCACACACGTTCTCGATTCATTACACGGCGCACGCGCGCGAAGGCTAGTCCGTGATAGCGCAGGGTTTCGCCGTGCCGCGCGCGCAGAACGTCAATCGCATGGGGCGCAAGTTCAACGATGCCGCGCGCAACGTCTCCCGCCGACGGAATCGCTGCCGTGCGACGCACACGCGCACGCGCTTCAGGCCATAGCTCCGCTTCATTCAATGGCGCGACGGCGGTTAGCGTTCGCCGCTCACTGTCAATTTCGTATATCGCTATTTGATCGCGCAAGTCATCACGCAACAGCGCGATTCTTTGCCGGACAGCCGCCAGACATTCCTTATTCACGATGAGCCATAACTTGCGCACAGCCGGGCGCGCGGCTCTTTCGCGCACGCGCAGAAACCACAACAGCGCGGACGAGAGAAGCGCATCGACTTCGCCCGCGTTCGCTTCCGTGACATAGCCTGCGACGGCGATGCGCTCGCGGCTTGGGCGCGACAAAGAAACAATGATGCGCGCATGGCGTCCGGGTTCGTCGCGGCGCACGCCCGCGCTTAATCCGGCTTTTTCAATTTGCGCATCTCCCGCCTGCTTTGCCGCGAGCGCCGCCAAGCGTTCGCACGAAGCGCGGCGTGCGGCGTTCACTCCGGCAGCGATTGTTTTGGCATTGGTGCGCGGAATAATGTCGAGCCGAACACGCGTGCGATTCAAATTGCGCGCCGCATCCAAGAGAAGCTTTGCGCCCGTCCATTCCCATCCGGTAATGCGCCAATGAAGCGCGCCCGCCTCGTTCCAGTAAGCAAGCATCAAACGCCCCTGCGCGATGCTTATATCAATCTCGCTTCTACGCAGTGAGATTGTGCGAAGGCTTTCGTCCTCTGCGCCGATAAACCATTCGGAGTGGGAAGCAAGCAGTTCGTTGATGCGCTCTGCGGCTTCTTTGAGAGCGTCGGTATCGGTGAGAAGTTTCATCATCAATATGAGCGTAATCCGAGGATGCTTCCGGCGATTCGTCTGCTTTGAGCGGTCTCGCGGCGTGTGCTACATTTTCATCAGTATTTATTATTTGAGGACGGCATGGCAATGAATATGGCGATGAAGGATGTTTATCTTGTCGGTTCGGCGCGCACGCCCATCGGACGCTTCGGCGGAACTCTCGCGGGTTGGACGGCGGTTGATCTGGGCGTGGCGGCGGCAACGGAAAGTATTAAACGCGCGAGAATAAACGCGGATCAAATTCAGGATTCCGTCTGGGGATCGGCGCGGCAGGCGGGCGGCGGCCCGAACGTCGCGCGCCAGATTACATACCGCGCGGGCGTGCCGGAAACAGTTCCCGCTTCGACGATCAATCAAGCCTGTGGTTCGGGCATACGCGCGATTATTCTCGGCGCGCAAGAAATAATGTTAGGGCGCGCGCGGTCTGTTTTGGCGGGCGGCACGGAGAGCATGTCGCGCGTGCCGTATTACGCGGAAGGCGCACGCTTCGGCGCAAGGCTAGGCAACATGGAACTCGTTGACGGCATGTACCGCGACGGATTCAATGATCCGCTGTCTGGATTGATAATGGGCGAGACGGCGGAGAATCTCGCTCGTCGTTATGAGATTTCGCGCGATGAGCAGGACGCATACGCGCTTCGTTCACAGCAGCGCGCCGAAGCCGCAATCCATTCCGGGCGCTTCGATGCGGAGATCGTGCCGCTTGAAATAAAAGGCCGCAAGGAAACGACGACGTTCACGCGCGACGAGCATTTCCGCGCAGGCTCGACAATTGAAGCCTTGCGCAAGCTCGCGCCCGTGTTTGCGAAGAACGGCACGGTGACCGCCGGTAATTCATCGGGCATTACGGACGCGGCGGCGGCAATCGTTTTGATGAATGAAGAAATGCTGAAGGAGTCGGGCGCGGAAGCGGAAGCGCGCATCGTCGATTACGAAATCACGGGCGTCGCGCCGGAGATAATGGGCATCGGCCCCGTGCCAGCCGTGCGCGCTTTGCTTGCGAGACAAAAACTTGCACTCTCCGACATCGAGCTTGTGGAACTCAACGAAGCCTTCGCCGCGCAGGTCATCGCCTGTGATCGTGAGTTGCATTTCGACGCGGAGCGTTTGAACGTCAACGGAGGCGCAATCGCGCTCGGACATCCAATCGGCTGCACGGGCGTGCGCATCACAACCACCTTGCTGCATGAAATGAAGAAGCGCAAAGCGCGGCGCGGCCTCGCCACTCTCTGCGTCAGCGGCGGCATGGGTCTCGCCTTGCTCGTCGAGCGCGTGTGAATAATCTGAATAATCCCTACATGAAAAATTCGCGCACGGCGTTCGCCTGCCTGCTCTTGATTTTGCACCTCATCGCAACGGGCTGCGCTCGTTACGGCGCGGACAGCAATGCGGCTGACAGCGGCAATTCCAATTCTTCCGCGACAACTGCAAAAGGCGAACTGCGCTCGACGCCGCCCTACTCGACGAAGGAGCCGGAGCATTATCGCGCGACGATGGTGACGGCGGGCAGTCTCGCTTATCAATCAACTCAATTAACGAGCGAAGGAGCGGTGCCAAACTCTGCAACGCAAAACTCCAACTCCGTAGTGCAAAACTCTGCCGGAGAAAATTCTGCGGAGCAGCGCATGACAGTGGCGCGTGACGGCGCGCGGCGGCGCGTGGAATATGAACTGCCTGCGGGAAGGAAAATCTCCCTGCTGCAAATGCCCGAAGGCGATTATCTGCTCGACACGAACAAAAAACTTTACGCGGAGTTAGCTGACGATACGAACACGACTGCCGCGCACGCGAGTTCCGGCGCTGTACATGCGAGTTCCGGCAAAGCCATGCGCGATTTTTCGCCGGACGAGTTGCTTGGCAAAGGGCGCGCGGCGGCGCGTTACGAAAAGCTCGGCGCAGAAACGTTGAACGGGCGCGCAACAACAAAATACCGTGTCACGCCGACGGGCATTACAGGCGAAGCAGGCGGCAATGTCGGCGAGAGTTTGATCTGGATCGATGACGAGTTGCAAATGCCGATTAAGCAGGAAATTGTTTCAGCGAACGGCGCGGACGGCGCGCGTTGGTCGATGGAATTGCGGGATATTGAAACAAATGTTCCGGCGGAGACGTTTGAAATTCCGGCGGGCTACCGGAAAGTCGCGCTGCAAGTTCTTTTTCCATCGAATGAAGGCGCACGTAAGCGTTAATTTTTTGACGACGCGCGCTTTTTGCATGAGCGTTGGTGCTTTGTCGGTGCTGAATGAGTGCAGCGAATGAATCGAGCCAACCATGGGCGCGGCAGAAAGCATCCGAAACCAGCGCGCCCGTGCAAAGGCAGTGCTAATAACGCGCGGATCGAGCGGCACGCGCGGCGCTCTTCCCGCAAGAAAAAATCTTCGGCTAACAAACGGGCGGCGGCACGCGTCTTTTCCTTAAACAAGAGAAAGGTAAACTTAATTATGAACAAGAAAATCTACACTTCGATTTTAATGGTTGCGTTGATGGTCGGCGCGGTAATCGCGGCGGTGAGTTTCAATTCTTCGCGCACGGCGTTTGCTGCCAGCCCGATGGCGGCGGCTGATGCGCTGGCAATGCTTCCGGCTTCGGACGCGGTGGTTTACGTCGATGTCAGGCGCTTATTGACGGAAGCGATTCCGAACATTCTCGCATCCGATCCGACGAAGCTGGCGAAGTTCAGCGCCGAGCTTGAAAAGATCAAAACGAAAACGGGCTTTGACGTGCGCTCGTTTGAACGCGTGGCAGTCGGCATCCCGTACAGCAATCCATCGAACGCCGTCGCTATCGCACGCGGCTCGTTCAGCGCCGATGCCCTCATTGCCGCCGGGCGCATCTACGCCAACGGCAAATACACGGAACAGAAATACAATAACAAGTCCATCTACAATTTTACGTTGACGGAGAAATCGAAGGTCGCGGGCAAGCCGGACAAGACGCAGCAGATTTACGTTGCGGCGCTCGACGCGAACACGCTCGCCTTCGGCATGAACGCGCCGACGGGCGTGCGCGCCGCCGTCGATGCTAATGCGGGCGGGACAGCGAATCGCGCCAGCGCGGATTTAGTTGCGCTTGCTGCGCGCAATCCGAACGCACTCGTCAGCTTTGGCGGCAATGTGCCCGCTTCGCTTGCGCAACAGGCGACAGCCTTTAATGCGGAGATCGGCAAATCAATTGCACCTATCCGGCAGGCCTACGGTTCGGTCAACACGACGGGAAGCAACGTAGATACGCTTTTCGCGATGATTACAGGAAGCCCGGATCAAGCGAACGCGCTGAATAGCACGCTCGGCGCGCTCAAGCAGTTCAGCGGTCTCGCTGTTTCGCAGGCTCCGGCAGACCTGCGCCAGACAATACAGGGTGCCTTCGACAGTTTGAAAATCACCACGCAGGGCAATGAAGTGCAGGTCACAACTAGCATCCCGACCTCCGGTATTTCGGCGATGACGGGCAAGTTCTAAAGACCGCGAAATCTCCGTCAGGCAACAAAAAAGAAAGGCCGCTTCTCAATGGAGAGAAGCGGCCTTTTCCCTTTGTCATCGAATCGTTATCCGGGAATTGTTATCTGGCAGCGGGCGGGCGCGATGATGGCGGCGCGCGGCGGACGGGCGGCGGCGCGGCGGCGGGCGTATCTGTATCTGCCATTTTCGCAAGCACATCATCGTAAATTTTGATTTGCCCATCACGTTGCAGACGCTCTTGCGCGGCAGCCGTGTAGTCGCTGAAGATTTGTGTGCGGCGTTCGGAGAGGGCTGTCTGCGTCAATTTTTCGCGCTGCTTGGAAAACTCCGCGAGGTCTGCTTCGGTGCGCTTTGTTGCCGCGACGACAACCCAATTATCGCCGATCTTGATGGGAGTTTTATCGACTTCTCCCGCCTTCAAATTGTAGATGGCTTCGTCTGCGGCGGCGCTCGTTCCGGCCTGTCCGAGCGGCTGGCCGAGTTTGTAATCCTTCGCTTCCTGCGCGTCGAGTCCGAGACGCGCGGCGGCGATTTTCAAATCTCCCGCCGAGTTGGAATTTGCCGCCAACTCGCGCGCCGTTTGATCCAACTGCGCTTTGGCGCGCTCCACTCGCGCGGACTGCAAGACCTTTTCCTTTACTTCATCGAAGTCTGGAATGCGCGGCTCTTTTTTATCGACAAGCTGCGGCACAGCGAAGCCGTTTTTGATGCTGGTGCGCTCGCCTATGTCGCCGGCGTTGTTGAGCGATGCAATCGCCTGCTCGAACTGCTGCGAGTTGCCGATATTCGGCACGTCGTCGCCGGGTTTGACGTAACCTGTTTCGCGCATCATGTCGGCGGGCTTCATGTTGGCATCGGCTGCCGATTCCTGCGCGACTTTTGAAACGTCCTTTGTTTCCTTTAAGCGATTGGCGGCGCGTTCCGCTAACTGCGCGGCGGCGGCGTAGGCGCGGCGATTGCGCAGTGAAACGATTAGTTCTTGCTTGGCGTCCTCAAAGGATTTCGGAACCGCGTCGCCGCGTCGCAGAACATAATAAGCGTTGCCGTATTTAATCGAATCTGTCGTTTGTCCGGGCTGTAAGTCTAAAGCTTTTTGGTAAGGATCGTCCGGCTTGTTCGGATTCTTTTTAACGACGCCCGCGACTGTGCCGCCGTTTTTCGCTGTTGCAGGGTCTTCGGAATTTCCCTTGGCGAGTTCGGCGAAGGCTTCTTCGGTGGCGGTTCCGCTCGCGCCGCGCGCTTGTTGCGAGAGAGAGTCGGCCTTTGCCTTAACGGTCGCATCGAGATCGGGACGCGCGACTTTCAAAACGATTTGCTGGACGCGCACGCCCGCCTGTTTGTTTTCCGGCGCGAGCTTTTCGTATTCGCCGCGTAATTCCTCATCGGGTATCTGCAATTTCTCGCCGACTTTGGCTTGGTCTATAAAAAGATAGCGAATCTTTTTTTGCGGTTCGAGAATGCGGTAATCCGTTTTGTGCTGATCGTAAAAGGCGCGCAAGTCTTCATCGGAAAGTTGAATTTTCCCTGCGAGTTTGTCGGCGGCGATTGGCACGTAAGCGACATCGAAAGTCGTGTTCTTGCGTTTGTAATCGTCCTGTACTTCTTCGTCGGAGATATGCACGCCAGCCGTGATGAAGGCCTGCAATTTGTCCGCAGAAAGCTGGCGGCGAACTTCATTTTCGTAAGCCGCGATGTCGCCGTAGCGCGATGTGACGGCTTGCTTATAGCGTTCAAAGGCAGCGGCGTTTTTCGAGGCATCGGGAAATTGTTTGCGAATCGAATCGGCGACTTCCGCATCCGAAGCAGCGAGGCCGAGGCGCGAGGCTTCCTGCGCAATCACGCGCTGGCGAACGAGGCCGTCGAGCATCTTGCGGTCGCCGCCGAGCTGCGCGAGGCTGATCTGCCCGCCGAACATTTGCTGATAGCTTTCCTTGAGCGCAGAGAGTTCGCCGACCGTGACTTTATCGCTGCCGACTGTGGCGAGAACTTCCGTGCTGGTGGCGGGCGCGAGCGCCGCAGAGTTTCGTCCCGGCGCGTAGAAAAGCACGAGGCTGACCGCCATTAAAATGACGAACCCGACGATGAGGATATTGCGTGTGCGTTCGAGACGCCCTAACTGTTTAAGCATTCCAGATTGACCTTCCGCGAGAGCGTTGGATGAGCCGTCGGATAATTGATCGGGCGCGCAGTCGTTTGAGAATGCTGACGGGCATTCGATATATGCGCGCGCTCCGGCTCTTATTTGTAAACGACGGATTGTAACGGAGAGGCGCTTCCGCCCGCAACCTCGCTCGCGCGCCCGCATCGCAAATCCGACACGCGTGCGATTGCCTTTCACGTTTGCGGCGCGCCCATTTCGCTTCGAGTTTCCGTATTGCGAGAGCGGAAGTGGTTTGTTATATCTTAACGCATGGAATATTCGATCTGGGCGTGGATCGGCTTCGCCGTCTTTGTCCTGTCTATGCTGGGCATTGATTTAGGGCTGTTCAATCGCAAATCGCACGCCATCGGTTACAAGGAAGCGGGCATCTGGAGCGCGGTCTGGGTCACGCTGGCGCTTCTTTTCGCGTGCGGCGTGTGGTGGTTTCTGGGACAGGTAAAGGCGCTGGAGTTTGTCGCGGGCTATCTCGTCGAACTCTCCCTGTCGGTTGATAATCTGTTTGTTTTTCTGCTGGTCTTTTCCTACTTCAAAGTCCCTACGAAGTATCAGCACAGAGTTCTATTCTGGGGCGTGCTCGGCGCGCTCGTCATGCGCATCTTGATGATTCTCATCGGCGCGGCGCTCATTGATCGCTTTCACTGGATCATCTACGTCTTCGGCGCGTTCCTTGTCTACACGGGCTTTAAGATGCTATGGCAGGACGAAAAGGAAGTGAACCCGGAAGATAATCTGGCGGTGCGCGTCGTCTCGCGCTTTGTTCCCATCACGCGCCACTATGAGAAGGACAAATTCTTCACGCGCGACGAAGCGGGACGGCGCACAGGCACGCTGCTGCTGCTTGTGCTGGTGATCGTCGAAGTAACGGATTTGGTTTTCGCGGTGGATTCTATTCCGGCGATCTTCGGCATCACGACCGACCGCTTTATCGTTTACACCTCGAACGTCTTTGCGATTTTAGGCTTGCGCTCGCTCTACTTTCTGCTGGCGGGCGTCGTCGAAAAGTTCCATTACCTCAAAATCGGCCTCGCGCTCGTCCTCGCCTTTATCGGCGCGAAGATGCTTTTGACCGCCGTCCACATAGACATTCCCATCGGCATCTCGCTCGGCGTCGTCGCAATTGTGCTTGCCGCTTCCATCCTTCTCTCACTTCTCTGGCCGAAGGCGGCGGTGATTAAGCTCAAAGAACAATAGAGTAAAAGCTCACCTCCAACTTACTGCAAACAAGCGGCACGCGGCTATTGACAGCCTTTAATAACGAGCGTATATATTTGCCTATTACTGTTCGATTCGTGTTAGCAAGAGCCTCATTCCTCAACGAATCCGTCTCCTGTTAATCTTTCTTTCAAAACATATCACTTAGGCTATCCAGAAGGAGTTTCGTATGCAAAGCCGTAAGAAATCAATCCTAATTTCTCTTATCGTCTTGTCTGTCGCAATGGTGACGGCAATGGCAGCACTGAATAACAGAACCCAGAATGGTTCGCCTGCACAGAGTAAGGCCATTGATGAGTCGGTACCGGTTGCGGATGCCGTAGCTCCCGAACCGACTGATCCAAAAAAGCAAAAATTACGAAAGGCGCGGGGTAAAAGGCACAATGGGAATTTTGATAATCCTCAAGATGCTGCAACCTTTAGGATAACCGAAAACAGTCAGTCAGGTTATGGTGGATTCTCCAGCCATGCGCCAGCTGAACCGGCTCTGCCTGCTTCGCAGAGTGACACCATCGTTATAGGTGAAGTAACGGACGCACACGCTTATTTATCCGACGACAAAACATCGGTTTATTCTGAATTTGCCGTTCGCGTTGAGGAGGCGCTTAAGTATAACTCTGCCGTGCCTTTCAATATGGGCGACTCGATAGATATAACGCGCGGGGGTGGCGCGGTTCGCTTTCCGTCGGGCAAAGTTTACTTCACGCTCTTTCGTGGAAAGCCGTTTCCACGCAAAGGACGCCGCTACTTGTTTTTCCTTAAGTCCGACGAAGCAGGACAAAGTTTCTCGATCATTACCGGATACGAGTTGCGTGCAGGCCGCGTCCATCCTCTGGACGGTTACGACAAGGCGATACCAGTCCCTTATCAGCTTGCTGCTCATCAAAAATATGAAGGAATGGACGAAGCGGCGTTTCTGAATGAAGTTAGGGAAGCCATCACGCGCGCCTCGCTTAACACATCTGGAAGCGGGAGGTGAAAGCAATGAAACATCTCACCGGAATATCGCCGCTTAAACTTTCGGCGTTGCTCATCTGCTGTTCACTATTTTCGCTGATAGCTTATTCGGTAATCAGCGTTCATGCGCAGCAACAAACTTCCTGTTTACCGGGCAACACTCCGTCAACCAGCCCGCGCGGACAGCTAGACGCTTGGGCGCAAAACTCCGTCGTCACAGTCAGGATAAATTCCGCGAACTTCACCCTTCAGCAGTTTAACAGCTGCATTCTGCCGGTATTCCAGAATTTCAATAATGCAAGAATCGGCAATCATTCCGGTGTGCAGTTTCAAGTTAACTACGGTTCAGCACAGGCTGCTTCTGTTAACCCGACAACGGGTAGGTCTGTCAATACTTCCGGCGTTGCCAATGGTTTGCAAGTTAACGGATTTACAGACCCGGCTGTGTTAGGTGACACTGCTCCGGGAGACAACGGCACGAATCGTAACAGCGCCGTTATTCGGATTAACACGAATATCACCGATTGCACTGCCATACAGATGGATTTAGCGCACGAGCTAGGCCACACCTTTGGATTAGACCATTGCGGCGGCACTCAAGGAGATTGTCTAAGCCAAGGTGTGTCGATAGAGAATCGAGGCGTATGCGCACAGGGCGGCGGCCCGCCAGACATTAACGGCAATCCGACATGCGCCCTCGCCGACTTTAACAATAATACTTATGGTCGCACCAGCCCTTCATCTTGCGATAATGACACGATAAACCAAGAACCAACTTACTGCCCACATGACGCGGTAGCGTGCGAAGGCAACGGCGGGACGTGGGATTGCGCGACGAACACTTGCGTCTTTCCGACGCCAACACCTATACCAGTACCGCCTTTTGGTGGCAGCGGCGGTTGCGACCCGCAAGCCAGACAAGACTGCAACAATATGGAAACTTGGCGCTACAACGAAACGACATGCGAATGCTTCTGTAGCCATTTGTACGGATGTTTCACGCCCATCATTGTCGATGTAGCAGATAACGGATTTGCTTTGACAGATGCGGCGGCGGGCGTCAACTTCGATCTCAATACTGACGGCACAAGAGAAGGATTGTCATGGACAAAGGCAAACTCGGATGACGCATGGCTCGCGCTTGACCGAAATGGTAACGGCACAATTGATAATGGTGCGGAACTCTTCGGCAACTTCACACCACAACCCGAACCACCTGCGGGCACACAACGCAACGGCTTTCTCGCTTTGGCTGAGTACGATAAGGTAGAAAATGGTGGCAACTCTGACGGTGTGATAGATGCGAGAGACGCCATCTTCTCTGAGCTAAGATTGTGGCAAGACACGAATCACAACGGCATTTCCGAAGCCAATGAGTTGCACACATTGCCGGAATTGAAGGTTGAATCCGTTTCGCTCAACTACAAAGAGTCGAAGCGCACGGACGAGTACGGGAATCGGTTCCGTTACAGAGCGAAGGTGGATGATGCGAAGCATTCGAATGTTGGCAGATGGGCATGGGATGTGTTCCTCCAAACTGCTCCGTAACCGACATGGATTATCTGTCAAGAGAAAAGGCTGCTCCGAAAGGGGGCGGCCTTATTCTTTAGGTATGATCGGAAGTGAAGAGGCGCGAAAAGCTGCTTGAATCGCCGCGCGCTTATGTGTTAATTTTTAATTGGATAGCGACGCATAACCGCTCGCTGTCTAGAGCGTGTTATGAACTATGAATTAAGAAACCGCAAGATAGCGGGCTGTTCGCGTGTATGACAACAATGACTATGCTGCCGGACTGTGGTCTATTCTATTACCGAATGGCAAAGCCAGCAGTTTACAAGCAAAATCGCTGTTTGTCGCTTACAAAAGTTCATAACAGGCTCTAGCGGTAAGTGCAAAGAGCATTCACTCCTTCACACGAACGCGGCGCAGCGAACGGCAAGCCCTGCCCGCGCCGACGCAGTTTTCAACGATCTTTCGTTCCTCAATTTTAAGCCAGTTCTCGACGATGCAAAATAAACCGACGCGCTTTGATATGGAGTGGTGGATTGTTCCGAAGCGGATTATCTATCTCGGCATCGCACTTCTCGCACTCGTGTGCGTGGCGGCTGGCGCTGGCCTCTACGTCTGGAAATACGGCAATCCTTTGAACCGCGTCGGCACGCAGGCGCAGGCTCCCGACGGCGCGCGTTTCGTTTCCTTCGAGGGCGATGTGCGCGTCGTGCGCGCCACCACGCGCGAAACCGTCGCCGCCGGTTCCCAGACACAGCTTTATCCGGGCGACACCGTGCAGACCGGAACAGACGGGCGCGCGCGCATCGGCCTCGCCGACGGTTCGATGCTCGTCGTGCGCCCGAACACGACTTCGACTTTGCGCGCCAACACCGTCGCCACCAACGAAGGCCAGAAAACTAATGTCCGCGTTGCCGTCGATAGCGGGCAGATCAGCTATCGCACAGAGCAGCAGACGGACGGCGGCACGAATATTGTCGAAACCAAACAAACGGAAAACAAAATTGCCGCGCAAACCGGCGCGAGCTTCGCCGTCAACCCGGACAAGACGGAAGAGATTCGCGTCGGCGAAGGAACGCTCGAAACGACCACGCGCGACGGCGGCAAAACAACACTGCGCGGCGGCGAATATGTTGCCGTTAATCCATCGGGCAACTTTGCGAAGCGCGAACGCCTGCTCGATATTCCCGCTCCGCTCGAGCCGCGCGATTTAGCGAAAATTCTTGTCGGTACAGGCGGCGCAGCCGATGTCGCTTTGCGCTGGCAGCGTCCCGCTTCAGGGCTGGCGGCGCATTACCGCGTCGAAGTGGCGACCTCGCCTTTCTTTGTTCCGGCGGGCAAGGTTTTCGAGCGCGATCAGCTCGTCGCCACCGGCCTCAACGCGAGCGATTTGCGTTCCGGCGTTTATTTCTGGCGCGTGCGCGCAACCGCCGCATCGGGTCAAACAAGCGATTGGAGCGAGCCGCAAAAGTTTGTTGTCGCGCCAAACGGCACAGGCCAGCAAGTGCTGGTTTCCAATTGGTCAACGGAGCACATCGGCGGCCAGATTTATCTCGCGCGCGGGCGCGCCGAGCCGGGAACTACCGTTCGCATCAACGGGCGCGAAGCCATTGTCGCGGGCGACGCTGCCTTTCAATTACAGATCACGGCTCCCGAAGCGGCGCGCGATGTTTTGGTGGAAGCACGCGATCCGCAGGGCAACAAAAACCAGTACCGTTTTCCACTGAATGCAACGCACTGAATTTCCTGTAAGCGTGTTTGATGCACTTATGACAAAGCGTGTGATTCTTTTAACCGACGGCGCGGGAGCAACTGCGGCGCTCGTCGAAATCTTACATGAAGCGAAAGTCGTCGCCGAGCTACACGACAAACGCCAGCATCAACAGCATCGCAATGCCGACAACGACGCAGGCTCTACCGCCGCTTTGCCGCTGCTCGCCGTGCTTTATGAAGTGACCGCGCAGACGACTTCGATGCAGCTTCACGGCGTGATGACGCTCGCCGCGAATGTCTGGCCCGGCGCGCCGCTCATCGCCTGCCGTTATCGCGCGCAGGATGAAGCACGGCATCCCAAACGAATGCTCGATGCGGCGGCGCTCAAACGCTTGGGCTTCCGCGCGGTTGCCGACGAGCCGACACAGGTTCCGGCGATTTTGCGCGACTTGGAAGAACGCGGCACAACCGCCGAACTGCCCTCACTGCGCGAATTCTTCGACACGCTGCCCGAGCCGAACGCGTTTTTGCTGCCGGGCAATCTCAACAAAAACCACTTACGCGCGGCGTCCGAAGTAATGGCCTCGCTCCATTTTGCCAGCGATCAAAAAGCGGCGGCGCAAACCGCTCTGGTCGGCCTCGCGCAGCTTGTTCAGGCAGACCGCTGGACGATTTATCTTTCCGGCGAAACGAATGGCGGCGCGGACGCTTCTGCGCTCGAACCACTCGCCGCGCGCGGCGTCTTGCCGAGCGAACGGGCGGCGATTCCCGTCGATGATTGGCGGCGGCGTTTAATGGGCGATGCGCTCGCGCTCAACGGCGCGGAATCGCAAGCCGCGCGCCGCGCCGCAGTGATTGCCGAAGTTGTAAAAAAGACGGAGAACGGGCGGCGCATTATCGCCGTTCCGCTCGTCTGCGGTGAACAACTGTTGGGCGTGCTCGAAGCCGCGCGCGAGGGCGTGGCGGCAAAGTCGTTCACGCAAAAAGAGTCCGTGCTGCTTCAATCGCTCGCGCTGCCACTCGCCTGCGCGCTCGCCAATGCCGTCCGCATCGCCGAAGCCGAAAGGCTTTCGCAAACAGACGATCTGACGAAGCTTCACAACGCGCGTTATCTACGTCAGTTTCTTTTAACCGAAGTCAGGCGCGCGCGCCGCTATAACTCGAATCTCTCGGCGATCTTTCTCGATCTGGATGATTTTAAGCGCATCAACGACGCGAACGGTCATCTCGTCGGCTCGCATGTATTAATGGAAACGGCGGCGGTGATTCTCACCTGCATACGCGATACGGATGCTGTGGCGCGCTACGGCGGCGATGAATTCGTGGTGATCCTGCCGGAGACGGGCATAGAGCAGGCGGCGCGCGTCGCCGAGCGCATCCGCGAGCGCATCGCGCAGCACGAGTTTACGGGCGGGCGGCGCTTGAGTTTGCATTTAACGGCGAGTTTCGGCGTCGCCGCGTTTCCCGAAAACGCCCAATCGCCGCAGCAGTTGATTGCCGCCGCAGACACGGCGATGTACGAAGCGAAGGCTGCCCGCAAAAATTGTATTCGCACCGCAACGGAATTTTCGACGCTCCCCGAAAACGAAAAAGTAATTTCTTCATAGCATAACAAGCACTCTTCGGTGTATCTTAATCTGTTAGCTCTTGCTCGGCGCAAAGCTTTCCGGGTGGCGAACGTCTATGACCTCTGCGGGATGTTTATCACGCGAGAAAAAGGAGGCTGCCGCGCGACGTTTGCTTCCCCCGAACAAATTTATTTTCAACGAATTTCATTTTGCAGATTACGGACATCATATTAAATGGCACTTAAATCCATTTTCAGCCTTTTCTCCAGCGACCTCGCCATCGATCTCGGCACAGCCAACACGCTCGTCTACGCCAAAGGGCGCGGCATCGTCGTGTCGGAGCCGAGCATCGTGGCAATCAACAAAGTCACCAACGCCGTCGAAGCCGTCGGGCGCGATGCGAAGGAAATGCTCGGGCGCACGCCCGGCAACATCGTCGCTATTCGCCCGATGAAGGACGGCGTCATCGCCAATTTTGAAGTCACTGAAAAAATGCTTCAGCACTTCATACGCAAAGCGCACAACGGCAAGACATGGGTCAGCCCGCGCGTCGTCATCGGCATTCCGTCGGAGATTACGCAGGTCGAGCGCCGCGCCGTCGAAGACAGCGCGTATCGCGCGAAGGCTTCGGAAGTTTACCTTGTCGAAGAAGCGATGGCGGCGGCTATCGGCGCGGGGCTTCCGATCACGGAACCGCACGGCAACATGATCGTGGATGTCGGCGGCGGCACAACAGACATCGCCGTGATTTCCCTGTCCGGCATCGTTTACTCGCGCGCCGTCCGCGTCGCCGGAAACGAAATGGACGAAGCGATCACGCAGTACATCAAACGCAAATACAATCTGCTCATCGGCGAGCGCACCGCCGAAGCGATCAAGTGCGAACTCGGCTCGGCGTTTCCGCTCGACGAACCGCTCTCGATGGAAGTTCGCGGGCGCAATCTGATCGAAGGCATTCCGAAAACCATCACGATTTCCGACGAAGAAATCCGCGAATCGCTCGCCGATTCCGTCGCCACGATTGTCAACGCCGTCCGTGTCGCACTCGAAAGAACGCCGCCGGAATTATCCGCAGACATTGTCGAGCGCGGCATCGTGCTGACGGGCGGCGGCGCGCTGCTCAAAAACCTTGATCGCCGCCTCTCGATTGAAACGGGATTGCCCGTCTCCGTCGCCGACGATCCGCTTTCATCCGTCGTGCTCGGCACAGGCAAAATGCTTTCAGACTTCAATCTTCTGAAACGCGTCAAATGGGACAACACGCTCGTCAGCGGAACATGAAAAACGAGATGTCAGATGCTGGTGCTGTGCAATGAAAGTTATTTGAGTTGCCTCCAGCTTTAGCCGGGGGATAACAGGCCGAGAAAGATTATGGCTTTAGCCAAACCTTTCGGCTAAAGCCAATCAATCTGTTGTCAACCTTATCAACTAGCTGAAGCCAGTGGCAATTTATAAAGTCTAAGAACCAAAATTACACAGTAACAAGTAGAAACACGCTTTGACTAATATCTAACATCCGACATTTAACATCTAATTTCAATGGCAACGATTCGCACACAGAAGGAGATACGCCAGCGCGCGCCGCTGTTGTTGATCGGCTTGCTTTTCGCTTTTCTCGTGATGATGTCGATTGATGCGCGCGAGAATGGAGACATGAGCAAGCAGCGCGTCGTGCGCGCGTGGGTACAGGCGCTCGCTTCGCCCTTCGAGCGTGTTACGACGGGCGCGGGCAGCGCCGGAGTCGGCGTGTTTCAGAAAATCGGCAATCTGCGCACGGCCATCGCTGAAAACGATGCTTTGAAACAACGCGTCGAGACGATGGACATAGAGTTGCATAAATCGAGGGCGGCGATTGACGAGAATGAGCGGCTGAAGAGTTTGCTCGATCTCAAGGAACAGAACCAGTACGGAATTGTTCCGGCGCGTGTGATTGCGCGCGATCCGTCGGCTTGGTTCGACACGGTCATCATCAATCGCGGCTCGTCTTCGGGCTTGCAGCCGAACATGCCCGTGGTGACGCCGGGCGGCATCGTCGGGCGCATTGTCGCAACAAGCCCATGGACGGCGCAGGTGCGGCTTATTACAGATGAAAAATCGGGCGCGGGCGCAGTCGTCGGGCAACTGGGGCAATCGAGCGCGCTCGGCTCCATCAAAGGCTTGGGCGAAAACGGTCTTGTCGAAATGCGTTACGTTTCAGGATTGGAAACGGTCAACGAAGGCGACTACGTGGTAACGACAGGGCAGGACGGCATTTATCCGCCGGGCTTGAATGTCGGCACAGTCGTGCAGTTGACGCACGGCTCCGCGACGCAGCCGCACATCATTCGCATTAAACCCGGCGCGCGGCTCAACTCGCTCGAAGAAGTGGCCGCGCTTTTGTATCACCCGCCGCAGCGCGAGCCGATGACACAAGCCTTGCCGAATGCCGACAAAGGAAAGAAGAAGTAATTTGCAATTCGCAATTGCAGATTTCTCGGAGGTTTCGAGAGCTTGCGTCAACTGAAAATTGCGGTAGTCCTCGGGCTGGCGATTATCCTACAAGCATCTTTGCCCGCGGTCTGGCGTCCCTTCAAGGACTACTTTGATTTGCCGCTCATCGTCGTTGTTTACTTCGCGTTGCAGCGCGACGCTTTGCAGGCGTTGACCATCGGCGCAATCGCGGGACTCGCAACGGACGCTTTAAGCGGCGGGCTGCTCGGCGCGGGCGGCTTCTCGAAGACTTTAACGGCGTATGTCGTGGCGAGCCTCGCAACGCGCATTATGCTCGACAACCCGCTGCTCCGAATTCCCGTCTTAGCAGGCGCGGCGTTACTTGATTCCCTTGTATATGTGTTCCTACAACGCTTGCTTGACCAGCCGTCGCTCGTGCCTTTTGCGCAAGTCGCGGCCTTCAAAATCATCGGCACGACCATTATCGGCACCGTCGCGTTGTATGTCATCGACGGATTTTTAAGCGAACGCGCGCTGCAACGCAAACAATTCGCCTTTCGCCGCCGCGTCGCCCGCCGCAGCACGGGAATGCTGCGAAGAAGAAGATGAGGGAACAGTTTTCAGTCGGCAGTTTTAAGCGAAGAATAAAAACCGCTGCTGCTTTCTGCCCGCTGTCTTAACTGAAAACTTAAAACTGAAAACCGGAAACTGATTAACATGAAATTCGAGGATGAATCGCAAAATTTGCGTGCGCGCCTGCGCATTATGCAAGTCGTCGTGATGCTGGTGCTCGCGGTGCTGGGCGTGCGGCTTTATGTGCTGCAAGTCGTCAAGGGCGCGCGCTATGCGGAGCTTGCCGAGAATCAGCGCGAACGATTGCTGCCGATCCCCGCGCCGCGCGGCGTGATCTTTGACCGCAACGGCACACTGCTTGTCGATTCGCGCCCGATCTACAACGTGATTCTCTCACGCGAGGATGTAAAGGGAAAGGACTTGAATTCGCTCGCCGCGTCGCTCGCCGCCGGATTGGGACTCGATGCGGACATTCTGCGCGACCGTTTCGAGGAAATAAAACTACAGCCCGCCTTTGAATCCATCCCGATCAAGCAGAACGCGACGCAGGCCGACATCGCTTTTGTCGAATCACACGAACTCGAATTTCCCGAACTGCGCATCGAACAGCAACCGCAGCGGCGCTACCCGGAAAACGGCACGCTCGCGCATGTCTTGGGTTACGTCGGCGAGATTAGCCCCGACCAATTAAAGCAGCCGCGCTACAAGGATAAAAACCACAAGCCCGGCGACATCATCGGCAAGGAAGGCATCGAGTCTGTTTACGATGACTACTTGCGCGGGCGCGACGGCTATCGCAAAGTGCTCGTCGATAATCGCGGCCATATTCAAAAGGAACTCGACGTTGTCCAGCCGCAGCCCGGTCAGGATTTGGTCATTACAATCGACCTCGATCTGCAACTTACGGCAGAGGAACAACTGCGCAACTCGCCGACAAAGCGCGGCGTGATCGTTGCGATGAACCCGAACAACGGCGAGCTTCTCGCAATGGCTTCGTATCCGACGTTCGATCCGAACCTTTTTTCGCAGAACGGCACGACGAAGGAAGGACGCGCGGCAATCGCGGCGTTGTTCAAAGACCCGAAGACGCCTTTGACGAACCGCGCGATTCGCGGGCGCTATCCTCCCGGCTCGACTTGGAAGATTCCCATGGCGGTGGCGGGACTTCAACAGGGCGCAATCACTTTGCAGAATTCGCATCTGCTCTGCGGCGGCGGCATCACCGTCGGCAACAAATTCACGCGCTGCATGGGCAATCACGGCTCGCCGGAATTGCGCGCGGCAATTACGCAATCCTGCGACGGCTATTTCTACCGGCTCGGCCTCAAGATGGGACTCGACGGCATTATGAAAATGGTCGATGAGTTCGACATTAACAAACGCACGGGCGTCGATCTGCCGCATGAGTTAGTAAGTTGGACGCCGTCGCGCGAATTCAAAAAACGCTTTAATCCGAAGGCATCGGAGTGGGGCGACATCGACACGGTCTATGCTTCGTTCGGTCAGGTTTACGACTACGCGACGCCGATTGCGATGTTGCGCGCGGTGGCTGGCATAGGCGTCGGCGGCAAGCTGTACATACCGCATCTTTTGAAGGAAGTGCATGAAGTGAGCGCCGTCGGCGATCCGGCGCAACCGGATTATCGCGCGGCAAGACCGGCGCGCGTGTTTGATCGTCCCGATCCGAAAATCGTTCCGATTCCTGAAGCGCAGCATCATCTCGTTGTCGAAGGCATGTGGGGCGTCGTGAATAACGGCGGCACGGCGGCGCGCATTAAAATGCCGAACTTCGACATCGCGGGCAAGACGGGCACGGCGCAAGTCGTCGGACTCGGCAAAGACACCGGCGCAAACAAAGATCACTCTTGGTTCGTGTCCTACGCGCCCGCTTACAAGCCGGAAATCGCCTGCATCGGATTAATCGAAAACGTCGGCTTCGGCGGAACCTACGCGGCTCCGGCGGTGCGCGCCGTCTACGATACCTACTATCGCAAAACGCGCGGCGAAAATGCCAACGCACAGCCGCAACAACAAATCGCGCGAAGGTAAAAGCAGGAGACAGAAGTCAGAATAAAAACAGAAAGCAAGCCTGTGGTGGCTACGGCTACCGCTCTTAACACCTCTTCATTCTGACTTCCGAGTACTGTTTTTGACTCCTGACTTCTGCTATTGAGCTTTATGTCTGCAATTCTGGAACGACGCAATTTTCGTGACTTCGATTGGCTGCTGGCGCTTCTAGCCATCTCAATCGTCGGCTTCGGCTCGTGGCAGATTCACAATGCGCTGCCGACGCAGGATTTGTGGCTGAAGCAATTAATCGGCCTCGCTATTGCGCTCGTGGCGATGCTGGCGGTATCGTTCACGGACTACCGCAAGCTGATGAACTTCGCTCCGGCCTTTTATATCTTCGGCCTCGTGCTGCTCGTCGCTGTGCTTATTCCCGGCATCGGATTAAAAATCAACGGGCAGCGCTGCTGGATCAAGCTTCCCGGACTCGGACAGTTTCAACCTTCGGAGTTCGTCAAGATCACGACGGCGATGATGCTCGCGCGCTATTTCGGCAAGCCGCGCCAGACGACTTTGCAATGGAAGGAAATGATTGTCGGCTGCGTGATTCTCGCCGCGCCCCTCCTCCTCATTATGTTGGAGCCGGACACAGGCACGGCGCTCACATATTTTCCGCTGCTCGCCGTTGTACTTTTTCTTTCTTCGATGCGTATGTGGATTGTCGTCGCCTCGATTGTTTTAACTGTCGCGATGCTGCCCGTCGGCTATACGGTCGGCGTCAAAACAGGATTGCTGCACGGCTATAAACTAGAGCGCATCAACGCGATTCTCGATCCTGAAAACGCGGACAAGCGCGGCTTCGGCTATAACACATGGCAATCTATTTTGACGGTCGGCAAAGGCGGGCTGACGGGTTCGCATGGTTCAAGCGAATATTCGCAAAGCAGTTTGAAATTTTTGCCCGAGCCGCAAACGGATTTTATCTATGCAGTGACTTCGGAATCGACGGGATTCGTCGGCGCGTTTCTGCTTTTAGCGGCCTACGCTGTGCTACTGACGAAAATGATTTTCGGCGCGCGGAATTCGCGTGACCGCACGGGAATGCTGGTGATAATGGCGAGCGTCGGCGGATTGATCTTTCAGATTTTCATCAACGCGGGAATGGCGCTCGGCATCATGCCCGTGATCGGCGTGCCGCTGCCTTTGATGAGCGCAGGGTTGGCATCCTTAATCGCCACGTTTATCGCCATCGGTTTTGCAATCAGCGTGCAGCTTCGCCGCTACGTCAATTAAACTGGGTTGCTGGTTATCAATTGCCACTAGCTTTAGCTAGTGGATCACAGTTAGCTAGAGAATCGGCTTTAGCCGAAGGAGTTCGGCTAAAGCCGAAAGAGTAAGAACTCGCACCACTAGCTAAAGCTAGTGGCAACTCATTGAAATCAAAATTCGATAACTAGCAACTCGGGTTAATTAGCAAAAGGCGCGGGCGTCGTCTTCGGTAATTTGACGGGCTTTGCGCGCGTGCTTCTCATTTATGTTAGCTCTCGGTTATACTCTTCCGGCTTGCCCGGCCTGCCTGAAGCGTTGAAAATTTCCGGCGCGGCGCACCATCCTGTACACGACAGAAGCATTTGTTTTATTTCGGACACGGGAAAACCACAAGTACAATTTGTGCGACGATCAGGCGAGCGCGAAATTATTTTTCCGATAAGATGTTTTAATTTCTTCTAGCTGTCCGGTTAATTGCTTGCTCTCTCGCAGCAAGACGACGGACGGCGTCATCGCAAGCTTTCCAAACGCTCGACCAATAGGCCAGAGCGCGGCGGCGGGTTTTTGAGCGCAAGAGTTTTAATCACCGGCGCTCCCTGCTTAGTTGCCATATTGCTACGGAGTTTTAATTTGATAAGGCGAGCCTTTCCTCGCGCAAATAAGTTGTTGACGACTCTCGCCAATAAACACTTGCGCGTATTTTATTCAACGGCCTTTGAACGGGCGGTTGCCACACATCGCACGGCTGATTCAGCCGCTCACTCTCTATTCTTCAACGGCGAGCGCCAGCATAAGCAACAGCAATTACTGATACCCGCCGCCCCTTGCGCTAATTGGCGCGCCACTCGTTCGCAAGCTTGCAAACGGGCAGGACGCGCGCTCGCAGCGTTCCACAACTTTCAAACGACCGCCGCCGCCACGAAACCTTCCCAGAAGGTTTGTCGCCGCGCGCCTTCGAGCGACAAGCAATTATCGACATCAGCGCAGGCAGCGCATGTCGTGCATACCGCTCATCGCGCGCCGCGTTGTTTTACGCCGCGCGGCGTCGTCGTTGCAGGAGATATTTTTCAAGAACATGGCAAAAGAATTAATCGTCAGCCTTAACGGGCGCGAAAAAAAGATCGCAATTATCGAGAACGACCAGGTTACGGAGTTCTACATCGAGCGCGGCGAAGAAAATCAAGGCATCGTCGGCAACATTTATAAAGGCCGCGTGATGCGCGTGCTGCCCGGAATGCAATCGGCCTTCGTTGACATCGGCCTCGAACGCGATGCGTTTCTTTACGTCTCGGACTTCTTCGACGAAGAAGAAGAATTCGAGCGAATCGTCGTCGATAAACAAAAAAGCGGCACAACCGGCGCAGAGGCGACGCGCGCCGCAGCCGAGCGCATAGAGCAAGCGCGCGTCGAACGCGAACAGCGCATCGAAGCCACGCAAGACAGCGTCGAGCCGATGTTCGACACGAAATCTTCCGCCGACGAACCAAACGCCGACGCGACATCCGCAGACACCGAAGAACCTTTCACCGAAGAATCTTCCGTTGCGGATCGACTTGCCGACAATGTTGTTGCGCCGCGATTGAACGAACCTCAGCAGCAAACGTCTCAACAGGAATCCGAAGCAGATTCTATGCGGCGACGCGGACGGCGCAATCGACGGCGCGGCCAAAATCAAGACAATCGTTTTCCCGATAAGGAATCCGGCGAACCCGCCCGCACAAGCGCCGCCGCGTCTTCCGCACTGGCAGACATTCAAACTCCGTTCGTCGCCGCCGACAATGATTTTCAACGCGTCATAGACGACGAAGCGGCAGCCGCCGAAGAAGGCTCCATGCTTAAGGACGCGCGGCTTCAAGAGCGTCTCACGGATCAGATTCGCGCCGTCGAATTCGATATGGAGACAACGCAAACGGCCGAAGTCGGTTCACTGTTCGCAAATTCCCCCGCACACTCCGACGCATCCTTCCAGCGCATCGACGATGGCGACGGCGACGGCACAGAGCAGGACGCGCAGCCAACCGGCTTCGTACAGCAAACAGTCGCCGCGCACGTCAAAGCGTTCGTCGATGAAATCGCAGAAGAAACCGTGAGCAGTCAAACGCACTCCTTCGAGCGCGTCAGCGACGACGAAAAAAGCGTCGAAGCATTAGCACCCACTATGGTTAGAGAGACGCCCGAAACAACACTACCGTTCCCATCGGGCAACGAAGAACAGCCCGCCGCCGGAACACGCGGCAAGCGCACGCGACGCGGCAGCACAGCCAAGAGCAGTGCCGCTATGCCCGCATCATTACCCGCCGTAGAAACGAACGCCGCCGTTGAAGAAGCGCCCGCCACAGCGAAACGCACGCGCGGCGCAAAAGCGACGGCAGCCAAAACCTCTGCGAAGAAATCCGCCGCTACTACCGGCACAGGCAAGACCGCATCCACCAAGGGAAGTTCGCGCCGCACGTCCAAAACCGTCGCTGAAGCAAAAGAAGGCTTGTCTGAGGATGCCGAAGCAAGCATCTCGACGCGTCCATCGCGCGGAGAATTTGCGACGCGGCGCGGCGGGCGCAGGCGCAGGCGTCCCAATGACAAACCGGAATCGCAGGATGGAAGCACTGAAGCGAATCAAATTGACGGCAATTCAAACGGCGACGCGGAACTCATCACCGAAGCGATTCACGCCGAGCCGATTCACGCCGAACCAATCGTTGAAAAGCCGGATTCATCTGCTATCGCAACTACTCCTGCAGTAACCGCTCCCGCGACGGCGGCTCCCGCAGCGCGCGCTTCCAACACGCGCGATCAAGCGCGTCGCAACGACCGTCCCGAACGCACACAACGCGATGAGCGACACGCAGGCGGCGGGCGCGGCGGACAACAGCAGCGCGGCGGCGGTGATTCACGCGGCGAAGGCGGCCAGCAGCAGCAGCGTCGCGGCGGCAACAGCAGGCCAGCACAACCGATGATTACTGACCTACTGCGTGAAGGTCAGGAAGTTCTCGTTCAAATCGCCAAGGAACCCATCGCCAAAAAAGGCGCGCGCATCACATCGCACATCGCGCTGCCGGGACGCTTTCTCGTTTACATGCCGACAGTCGAGCACGTCGGCGTCTCGCGCAAAATCGAATCCGATTCCGAGCGCGTGCGCCTGCGCAAACTAATCGCCGCTATTCGCAACGAAGAAGACGTGCCGTCCGGCGGCTTCATCGTTCGCACGGCAGGCATCGGCATCAGCGAAGCGGATTTGCGCGACGACGCGCGCTACCTCGTTCGCACATGGCTCGACATACGCAAGGACGCCGAGAAAACCAAAGCGGCGACCGTCGTTCATCAGGACTTAGACCTTGTGCAGCGCATCCTGCGCGATCAACTCTCCGACGACTTCACGGCGATCCGCGTCGATTCCGAAGAGGAATACTTGCGCATCGTCGAATTCGTCAATCGTATTCAGCCGCGCATGGTCAAGCGTGTCAAACTACACACGCGCGAAGAGCCGATTCTCGAAGCCTACGGCGTGCAGGCCGAAGTCGATAAAGCCATCAAGCCGCGCGTCTGGCTGCGAAGCGGCGGCTATCTCGTCATCAATCAAACCGAAGCGCTTGTCGCCATTGACGTTAATACTGGAAAATTCGTCGGGCGCGGAGGCTCGCGTCTCGAAGACACGATCACGAAAACCAACCTCGAAGCCGTCGAAGAAATCGTTCGACAAATTCGACTGCGCGACCTCGGCGGCATCATCGTGCTCGACCTCATCGACATGGAAGACCGCCGCAATCGCAATCGCGTGATGCAAACTTTGCAGGAAGCATTACAGGACGACAAATCGCCGACGAAGGTTCTCTCCTTCAACGATTTCGGCCTCGTCATTATGACCCGCAAGCGCGTCAAGCAATCGCTCGAACGAACGCTCTGCGCGCCATGCCCTTACTGCACAGGCGCAGGCTTAGTTAAATCGCCGCAGACCATCTGCTACGAAATCCTCGAAGAATCGCGCCGCCTCGCCAAAGGCATGGGCGACGACGGCATCAAACAAACCATGCTCCGCATCAACCCGGAAGTCGCACGCGCCCTCCGCTCAACCGAACGCGACGTGCTCACCGAAATCGAAGATTATTTAGGAGCCGTTGACATCACCAGCGACGCACACATCCACCAAGAGCAATTCGACTTCGCATTTGTTTAGAAGCCATCCCGAATAATAGAGGCCAGCAGCCGCGAGTTGCTGGCCTCTATTATTTAGGTCATTCAAATTTAACAGCTTGGCTTTCTAATTCAGGTATGACTAAAACAGTTATCAAGGATGAACGTTTAATTATAGATTTGAAGTTACTCATTTAGGAGGCTATGTTGGATCCATTCTATCTATTTGAGAAGCTAACATCACGCACAGCCACTGTTATAAGTATAATCCTTTGTGTGCTCGTCTTCGGCTCACTTGGAGGCTATCTCGCTTATAATTATTGGCAAGGTTTTTCCAGAGAGCAGACACTAGCTACAAAGGGAATTACAACGACAGCAGTGCTTGACAAGAAGTACATAGAAGTCACGCGTAGATTAAACAACATCAAGACGGAAAAAAGGTACGACGTAATCTACAAGTTCAATGTAAATGGAAAAGCCTATGAAGGTAAGAGTAGTTTGAAGTCAGTACCAACTGAAGAAGCAGCAAAGGTAATCTTCGACCCGAACGACCCGACCAATAATAGATTAGAGGGAAGTAGAGAAACGGTAGACGACATTAGTGGATTCATTGGGACGCTCATCGTAGGGCTTGTAATGATTGCGATACTCAAAGCTGCGTCAACAAAGAAGAATACTCGAACGTAACACAGGCTTCAAACTTGAAGAACTTCAATTATTCTTTTTCTTATTACTCGGCGTTTGGTTGCTTCTCGATTCTGAAAACACTTGCCTCGATAAGTGTTGAGATTTACTATCCTGCTTATGAATTATCAGAACATTATTACAATCGAACCCGGTAAGCGCGGCGGCAAGCCTTGTATCAGAGGAATGCGAATCACAGTTTACGACGTGCTGGAATATCTTGCTTCGGGCATGACGCAACAGGAAGTTCTCGATGATTTTCCTTATTTGACGGAAGAAGATATTCGCGCCTGTTTTGCTTATGCCGCTGATCGTGAAAAACGCTTGATGGTCGTCGAAGCGTGAAACTTCTTTTTGACCATAATCTTTCGCCGCGTCTCGTCAAACTTCTGGCTGACATCTATCCAGACTCGAATCATGTCTATCCTCTCGGCCTCGACCAAGTTTCCGATAAAGAGATTTGGGAATACGCGCGGCGCGAAAGTTTTTTGATCGTGACAAAGGATGCCGATTTCAGCGACTTGTGTATGCTGCTCGGCTTTCCGCCGAAAATAATCTGGATACGTCGCGGGAATTGTCAGACCTCTGCTATTGAGACAATGCTCCGGCATCATCACGAAGACGTTGAAACTCTCGATAAAGATATTATGGGCGTGTTGACGCTGTTCTAAGCGGTGCAAGCGGACAAGCTATTCGACATGCTCTCTCGATAGCGAGGCTTAGTTCTGGCGTGGATGGCTTTCAGTCTAAATGTTTCGGCGGGCATAAAGGTCATAATGTGTGGAGGTCGAACTTATGAATAACGTTTCAATACCGGCTCATTTTGATGGTGAGCGCATTCTTTTGGACGAGCCGTTCGAGTTAGAGCCGAACACAAAGTTAATAATCACCGTGCTGCCGAAATCCGATGCTGAACATGATTCATGGCTGCGTCTTTCCGGTAAGAAATTGGAAGAGGCGTATGGCGAAGACGAGCCGAAGTATTCATTGGATTTAATCAAAGAGGCGAAATATCTCGCCAAGTAAGCCGCCCGTCGTTTTCCCTTTCGCGCTTGTCTATACAAATCAGGTTGGAGGTTGCGTGCTCGCCGTTGCTCACTTTCAGAGTCAATCAGCAATCATTACAGTCAATTCACGAAGCGGCGCGGAGTCGCTTGCGTCCGTTTGCAGCGATTCGTCGCGGTTGACGCGGGCGTAGAGGATGTCGCGTTGTTGTGGTGTAAAGCCTGCTTCGCGTATGAGGTAGCGGAGCATTTTTTCGTCGGCTTGATTGTGCGCGCCGGCGGCGGAGACGACGTTTTCTTCGATCATCGTCGATCCCATATCGTTAGCGCCGAAGCGTAGTGCGACTTGGCCGAGGCGAAGTCCTTGCGTGAGCCAAGAGGATTGAAAATTTTCGATGTTGTCGAGGAAGAGGCGCGAGACGGCGAGCATTTTCAAATAATCAACGCCCGTCGGCTCGTCTTTGATGCGGCGTCCCAAGGCAGTGTTTTCGCGTTGGAACGTCCAGGGGATAAAGGCTGTGAAGCCGCCTGTTTCGTCTTGCAGATTTCGTATGCGTTCGAGGTGGCGGACGCGGTGAACTATGCGGTCGCCGATGCCGAACATCATCGTCGCAGTCGAGCGCAAGCCGACTTTGTGAGCGGCACGCATTACACCCAACCATTCCTCTGTAGTGCATTTTGTGGAGACGCGCTTGCGTACTTCGTCGTCGAGGATTTCGCCGCCGCCGCCGGGCAAGCTGTAGAGGCCTGCATCCTTGAGGCGCGCGAGCACGTCTTCGTAGGAAAGCTTCGAGATGAGATGTATGTTGTGAATCTCCGGCGGCGAAAAGCAATGTAGCTGCACTTGCGGGTAACGCCTGTGCAATTCACGCAGAAGATTTTCGTACCACTCGATGCTGTAATCCGGGTGCAGCCCGCCTTGCATCAAAACGCCTGTGCCGCCGAGACGGATCATTTCGTCGATGCGCTCGCCGATCTGATCGACGGTTTGCACGTAAGTATCGGGCGCGCCGGGACGACGATAAAAGGCGCAGAAGGTACACACGACGTTGCAGACGTTCGTGTAATTGATGTTGCGGTCAATGATGTACGTGACGACATCATCCGTGTGCCAACGCTTACGAATCTCGTCGGCGACAAAACCGATGCGCGCAATGTCGTGCGATTCGAGCAGCGCCGTGCAATCGTCTGTTGTCAGTCGCTCATAGGCCAGTGCGCGGTCGAGTATGGATTGAATGACTTTTATTTCTCTCACCTTGATTCTCGAAAAAGCGTCGATTAACCGCTCTCAAATCCCAGAACATTAAGCGTGGCGGCAGATGTCTATAATAACGCTTCGACTGGTTTATGCGCTATGCGGGCAAGCGGTTTTTCGCATGAGAACGCCGGGAAATTATTTTGCGGCGGCGGGCAGGCGCACGGTGAACGTAGTGCCTTTGCCGACTTCGCTGCGCACTTCGATGTCGCCGCCGTGACGCCGCACGATGGCGTAGCAGGTAGCGAGGCCGAGTCCCGTGCCGCGCTCGCCTTTGGTGGTAAAGAGCGGGCGAAAAAGTTTCTCCATCGCTTCCGCAGTGATGCCCTCGCCCGTATCGCTGACGGCGACAACGCAGCGCCCGCTGCCGTCGCGCGCAAGACGGCTCTCGACACGAATACGGCCTTCGCCTGAAACGGCGTCAACGGCGTTGCGCAAAAGATTCGTGAAGACTTCGCGCAACTCGCTCGCGCTGGCGCGGACGGGCGCAAGATTCGCCGCGAGATCGTCCTCAAACTCGATTCGCGCACGGCGTTCCGCCAGCGCCTCGCGCGCGTAATCTTCCGTCCAAGTAATCGAATCACGAACGATTTCGTTTAAGTCAATGAGCGTCGAGGCGGGCGTCGTTTCGGGTTGCTGGCGCGCGCTCTCGCGTATGCGCCGCACTATTTCTACGCCGTCATCGCTCGCCTTCAAAATTCTTTCGGCGCGCGTGCGCAACGCATCGCCTTCGGGCAAGCGCATTAATAGTAGCTCGGCGTTGCCGCGCACGACCGTCAGCAGATTATTAAAATTGTGAGCCACGCCCGCCGCGACTTCGCCGACTTCGCGCAAGCGTTCGGCGCGAACGAGATGTTCACGCAAGCGGCTTTCTTCCGTAACGTCACTAACTGAAATCAGGCACAGCAGCGCGCCTTCGTTTTCAAAGCTCGTGAGAGATATTTCTACTTCGCGCGGGCGGTCTGGAAACGGAAAGCGGAAGTGGAAATTGGTGACTGTCCCTTCGCCGTGCATCGTTTCGCGAAAGCGCCCGTAGAATTCCTGTACCTGTGTGCAGGGCGCGACTTCCGTGAAAAAGTTTTTGCCGATCACGTCCTCTTTCTTGCGACACGCAATCTGTTCTTCGCGCGCATTGTAGTAAAGAATCACTCCGTCGCCGTTGACGACGATGATGCCGTAAGGCAGTAGATCGAGCGTCGCAAAGTTTATCTGCGAAGCATCCTGCGGAAGCGAAATTTTGACTTGTGACATTGCCTGACCCCTGTGAAATTAATCCGTCCGCGTGCCAATGAAGTTCAAATGAATTTCAGCGGACGAATGTCTGGAATGAGTTTATGCTTGTGCGCGAGAGTATAGAAGAGATCGAGACCGGCGCGCATCTCCCCGTCAAGATTGAATGAAATGTTTTCAAGCAGGTAAGAACGAAGTTCGGCGGGCGAAAGATCGAGTTCGCGTTGATAGTGAGAAACGATTTCTTCGACGCGTTCCAAGCCTTCATCGCGCGCACCGCTGAAATCAGTATCGCGCAAAATTCGCCCGGAATCAACTGCACGCGCCATCCACATGGCGAAGACAAAGCCGAGGCCTGTATGCTCGCGCCATAGCTCCGCTAAATCATATACGAAAAGCCCTTCGCGCGGAAAGACCATTGCCGGATCGCCGATCAGCAAAGCCGCGTCGCAGTCTTCGAGCATACGCCGCACATCCGGCGATTGCTCGATGACTTTCGGCGCGTGCTGAAGAAACTCGCGGAAAATCACCTGCACGAGCGCGGCGGAAGTGCGCGATGAAGTGTCGAGCGCAATTGTTCGCACATCCTTTAATTCTTTGCCGCGCGTCGCAATAACAACGCTGCGGACGCGCGAGGAAGCGCCGACGCAAACGCCCGGCACGACCATCAAATCATCTATGCGCTGATATTCGATGACAGGCACGAGCGCCGCATCGACCTTGCCGCGCGCAAGCAGTTCGGCGCAACGCGCGGGAGCGGCGTCGGTGATAAGCTCTACGGCGCGGCGGCGCGTGCCGTGCTGAAAACTCCATATCAGCGGAGCCGTGTTCAAATAACTCGATGCCGCAATGCGCGGCAGTCGCGGCGCATCAGATTGTTTCCCGATTCCCTGTTTCATGCTTTTTAAGCCGCGCCTTCAAGCAACAACGCTTGCCTTTACCATGCTAATGCACACAGGCGCGCGGCGGCAAGAAACCATGTCACGGAAAACCCATCCCGACTTAAAAGCAGCGCACGACTTTATATGCGTTGACAGTTCTCGCGGGCGGCAAGTACCATACGCCGCAATCTGAACGCCGCTTGCAAACGCAAATTTTCATGCCTATCTATGACATCAGCGCGCCGATTTCGATGACCCGAACGCCTGTTTATCCGGGCGATCCGGGCATCGAAATAAGCCAATCATCGGCAATCGCAAAAGGCGATCCGGCTAACGTCTCGTTGCTGCACTTCGGCGCGCATACGGCGACGCACGTCGATGCGCCTTCGCATTTTATCGAAGGCGGAATGAAGATAGACGCGCTGCCGCTCGAAACACTGGTCGGCGCGGCGCGCGTGATTGAAATTCCCGTAGAAGCGCAGGCGATCACCGTCGAACACGTTTCATCGCAAAAATTGAACAATGCGACGCGCGTGCTTTTCAAAACACGCAACAGCGCCTTCTGGTCGAGCGACTCCAAAGAATTTCGTGAAGACTTTGCTTACATCGCGCCGGACGCGGCACGCGCGCTCGTCGATCAAAACGTGCAACTCGTCGGCATCGATTATCTTTCAGTTGAAGAGTTCAAATCCGAACGCTTCGAGACGCACATGGCGCTGCTCGAAAATAATGTCGTCATCATCGAAGGACTCGATCTGCGCGAAATCGCGGCGGGCGATTACGAATTGATATGCCTGCCGCTGAAGATTGCGAGCGGCACAGGCGACGGCGCTCCGGCACGCGCGATTTTGAGAACGCATGATTAATTCACTCACAAATTGCCCGAGCATTTCTTCATCAGGCACAAGGATTAAAATGACTTCCGAGCGTCAACACAAATTCGCGGCAGAGCGTGTGCGCATGAGCGAGCATTCGATTCCTGAATTGATTGAACTATTATCCAGCGCAAACTTGCGCACGCGCTTTCTCGCCGAAATGTGCCTGCGCGATGCGACTTCCACTTGACTCAGTTTCCGGCCTGCGGCGCAGGTCATTGAGCGCGAACGCGCGATAGCGGAATGGCGCACATGGTGGCAAGAGCATTCCGCGATTTTCAAAAAGCGCTGGCAGACTCCGGCGAAAGATTGATTGATATAACGTCTATGGCTTCTCCCGAAAACCAAAACGCTGTGCCGAACGATACGCCGAATGATGCGAATTACCGCGAGCGCGTTTACGAAATCGTGCGCCGCATTCCCGCAGGACAGGTAATGACTTACGGGCAAATCGCGGAACTGCTCGGCGAAGGCTACACGCCGCGCACAGTCGGCTTCGTCATGCACGCCGCCGACGAAGCGACGACGCCTTGGCAGCGCGTTATCAATTCGCAGGGCGCTTGCTCGACCGGGCGCGTTATCCTGCCGCCAGACAAACAACAGCGAATGCTCGAAGCCGAAGGTATTTTGTTCGACGCGCGCGGGCGTTGCGATCTGAACCGCTATCGCTGGACGCCGCAGGAAACATTTGACACGGCGGAGCAGGAACGCGACGACGGACAGGCGAATCTTTTCGGTGAATAATTTCGATGAGTAAATTTTCCATTAAGCGACCGTTTTTCTTGCAGGAGACACTTCGATGAACAACGATCCTTCCGCGCCGCGCGCGCCCTACAACGTAACCCCGCCGCGCTATTCCGTTTCGCACCACATGGTGACAACCGCGTTCGAGTTGCCGAACTTTCGCGTCACGCAAAACTTGGGAATCGTGCGCGGCATCGTCGTTCGCTCGCGCAACGTCGTCGCAAACTTAGGCGCGGCGCTGCAAACACTCGTCGGCGGCAACATCACCGTCTGGACGCGCCTGTGCGAGCAAACGCGCTCTGAGGCTTTCGATTTGATGATTCAGCACGCGACGGAACTCGGCGCGAATGCCATTGTCGGCGCGCGCTACGACGCGACGGAAGTAATGCAGGGCGCAACCGAAGTGCTCGCCTACGGAACCGCCGTCATCGTCGAACCGACGGACGCAAGCGGTTCGTACCGCTCGTGAGCACAATCGAGCTTTCAGAAGCGCAATTCGCACGCATACGCGAACAATTCGAGCAAGTTCTCTTCGCGCGCCTTCTTGATTTACGACTTGGCGACGTCGCACGCGGCACGGCGACGTTGCGCATCGTTGTGCGCGACGAATTGAAGCAGAACAAAGGCTTGCTGCACGGCGGCGTGATCGCTTCGCTCATAGATACTGCCGCCGCTTTCGCCGCCCTGACGGTACTCGAAGAATCAGAACAGGCCGCGACAATCGACTTAACGATTCACTATCTACGCCCCGTCACGACCGGCCAAATCAACGCCCGCGCGACTGTGCTGCGCGCCGGACGCCGCATCATCTTTCTCAACGCCGAAGTTTTCGATGAATCGCAAACACTTGTCGCAACAGCCGTTACGATATTCGCGCGGCTGTCTTGAAAGCAAAATTTGCTTTGTTACGACGGGCGTGAAATTAAAGTGGACAAAATTGTTGTTACATGCCAAAATGTGTTTGTCTTAATTGCCCTCCGACTTATGAGGGTCGTCATTGCTTCAAAGAATCTTCCCGTCTCGCTCGCTTCAAACGCAGTTTGTTTCTATTCGTTCCTCACCGCTAACGCACATGCACTCTCTTTATCACGCACTGCTCGTTCAACACCCCCGCCAGCTTACTTCCGTTCGTTGCGCAGAGCAGACCATTGCCCAACTTCATCGTTATTTTGAAGACGTGGTGCTCGAAAATAATCTGGCGGCGCTGATGGTCGAAAGCCTGCCGATGGTCGCCGAACGCTCTATGCGCGATCTTGCGCGAGTGCGCGAAATCGGGCGCGCGGCTCGCAAGGCATTCTTTTTCGTTTCGCCCGGCGACGCGCTCAACGATCTGCCTTTGCGCACCAACGATCAAGACCGTGAACCGATACTCCTTAAACGAAGCGAGCAGGATAAAGGCTACGAGCGTTTCGTCGTGATTGCGGACGCGCGCTTTTCCGCTTTGCTGGCATCTGTCCGCGACACGGATGAGGACGGCACGGAGGGCGGCGGCGACGCAGTAATATGGACGTTCGAGCCGGACATAGTTTATTCCGCGCTCGAATATTTAATGGCGCGCGTGACAGCCGAGCGCCCGTTTCAAGCCACGGCCTTCGCCAACGCCGTGCAGACTTCGATGCCGAAGGCGACCTCGCTTCAATTGACCGTTTCCGTGACGACAAAGCTCGCGCGTCTTTTGCAGGAACAAGCGGGGCGCGAAATTGCCATCAACCGCATTGCCACTGCTATCCGAAGTTCCCTCGAACTCGACAGCATTCTGCAAACGACCGTCAACGAAGTCGGGCGCGCGCTCAACGCTCAACACTGCGCGCTGCGCGTCACGGGTGAAGCGAACAAGCAGCTCACCAACTGTTATTTCCGCGACGGCAAGGAAGACAACGACAACGGCGCGGAAGAAGCAGAGTTGATGGGCGACCTCGAAGCTTATAATGTTCGTCTCGCAGGGCGTTTCAAAAACTATGTGCTCGACGGGCGCGAAAGCACAGGCACGGAAGCGCAGCAGATTCGCCCGCTCGCCGTTGTGCCGCTCATCTACCACGAACGCTTTATGGGCGTCTTGCTCGTGCGCTCCGACGATTCGACGCGCATCTGGCAGGAAAACGAAGTGCTGCTGATGCGCACCGTCGCCGATCAGGTCACGGTTGCCGTCAACCACGCGCGTCTCTTCGGTCAAATGCAGCAGCAGGCTTTGACGGACGGCTTGACGGGCTGCTTCAACCGCCGTTCCTTCGAGATGCAGTTAGAGCGCGATTTGCATCTGGCGACGCGTATGCGCCAGCCCGTATCGCTTATCATGCTCGACATAGACCACTTCAAGCGCGTCAACGATAATTTCGGGCATGATGCGGGCGACATCGCCTTGCGCACGCTCGCCGAGTGTATGCGCGAAGAATTGCGCGGCGTAGACACGGCGGCGCGCTACGGCGGCGAAGAGTTCGCTGTGATTCTGCCGCAGGCAAGCATCGAAGGCGCGCACGCCGTCGCCGAACGCTTGCGCGCGCGCATCGAAAAAACAGAAGTTCCCGGCGTCGGGTACATCACGGCATCCTTCGGCGTCGCCACGTTTCCGCTGCACGCCACCTCGCGCGACCAACTCGTGACAACCGCAGACCGCGCGCTTTACACAGCCAAACACTCCGGGCGCAACCGCGTCGCCGTTCCCGCCGAAGCTGAAACCGAGCTAACCGACGACATGTACGACATCAGCGAAATGCTCAATGGCGCGAATGATGTGCAAGCCGCGCAAGCCGCTCATAGCCTGCCGCTCGCGTAAAAAGCCGCCACACGAAAGTAAATATTAAAAGAGCAGGGAGCGAAGAAAGCACTTGAGCCTACTTCGCTCCCTGCTCTTTTTGCTTCATACTTTCGCCACGTTTCCGCTGTACACTTCAACACAATCATTACAGACAACGCTCGCGGGTGGCATCTGCGCTCGAAATCGCGCATGATGCGTGTTTGCTTGCGGCACTTCCCGCTCGAGTTTTGCGCGGCATAGATTTGTCTGTCGCCATCGTCGCTGTTGAAGCGGCAGCCCGCTGATTGATTCATTTATGCACGATCTACGAAATTTCGCGCGCTACTTTCGCCCCTACAAAAAATCCCTTGTCATAGGTGTTCTTTGCATTCTCGCTTCTGTGACAATCGGGCTGCTCGTTCCGCTTATCGTCGGGAATGCGATAGACGAACTGCGCAAGGATTTGACGTGGTGGAAGCTAACGCGTTATGCGCTCGCCACATTCGGGCTTAGTTTGGTGAGCGGCATTTTCCTTTTTCTGCAACGGCGTATTTTAATCGGCATGTCGCGCGACGTGGAATACGATCTACGGCAAGACTTCTACGCGCATCTCGTCGATCAACCGCTTTCCTTTTATCAAAACAATCGCACTGGCGATTTAATGGCGCGCGCGACGAACGATCTCGCCGCCGTGCGCCAACTCGCCGGGCCGATGATTATGTACACGCTGCAAACCGTGTTCATCGTCGTCTTCGTGTTGCCGCTGATGTTCAGAATCAGCGTGCGTCTCACGCTATTACTTCTAGTGACGATGCCGCTCGTGTCCCTGACCGTAAAATATTTCGGGCAGCAGGTACACATTCGCTTCGAGAAGATTCAGGATTTCTTTGCGCAGATTTCCGCGCGCGCGCAGGAAAATTTTACGGGCGTGCGAGTCGTTCGCGCCTACGCGCAGGAACGAGCAGAGATTAAAGCCTTCGAGGATTTGAACAGGCAGTATGTCGAGCGCAACTTAAGTCTCGTCCGCATCGACGCGGTGATGCGCCCGCTGATGCAATTTCTGATCGGTCTAGGCTTTGTCTTGATTATCTGGTACGGCGCGCCTCTCGCTGTGCGCGGCGAAATCACTGTCGGCGAGTTCACGGCTTTTAATCTTTATCTGGCGCGGCTCGTTTGGCCTCTCATCGCGCTCGGCTACGTCGTCAATCTTTACCAGCGCGGCACGGCGAGCCTCAAACGCTTGAACGTCATCTTCGCCGTCGAGCCAGCCATTCAAGACGCGCCCGAAGCCAAACCGCAACCGCTAATCAAAGGACAAATAGAGTTTCGCAATTTGACGTTTCGCTACAACGAACAAGATGAACCCGTGCTGCGCGACATCAATCTTTTGATCGAAGCGGGACAGAGCGTCGCCTTCGTCGGGCGCACGGGCAGCGGCAAATCCACTTTGATGAATTTCATTCCGCGCCTTCTGGAAGCGCCGCCCGAAACGCTTTTCATTGACGACATCGAAGCGCGCGATTACACGCTCGCGCAGTTGCGTTCCTCAATCGGCTATGTGCCGCAGGAAACTTTTCTTTACAGCAAAAGGCTCGCGGCGAACATCGCCTTCGGCGTCGAAAAGCCGGAGCGCGCAGACATCGAATGGGCGGCGGAAATCGCTGGCCTCAGTAACGACATCAGCGGCTTTCCGAACGGCTTCGAGACGATGGTCGGCGAACGCGGGCTGACGCTTTCCGGCGGCCAAAAGCAGCGCACGGCGATTGCCCGCGCCGTCATGCGCCAACCCAAAATCTTGATCCTAGACGACGCGCTTTCATCAGTTGACACTTTCACGGAAGAAAAAATTTTAGGGCAACTGCGCGGCGTAATGCGCGACCGCACAAGCCTGATCGTCTCGCACCGCATCTCTACCGTCCGCGACGCAGACTTAATTTGCGTGCTCGATCACGGGCGCATTATCGAACAAGGCACGCACGACGAACTACTCGCGCGCGAGGGCGAATACGCAGATTTATACGAGCGCCAATTGCTTGAAGAAGAACTTGCGGCAAGCTAACTCAATTTGCGATTGCGGAGTTGCGATTTACGATTGAAGAAATTGTAAGTGAAGATTCAAGCTTCGAGTTCTTAAACTGAATTCTAAAAGTTCTTAAGCTGAACTGAAATCGCAAATCCGCAATCGCAAATCCAAAATCGAATTATGTCCACTGCTGTCCAAAAATTTCATGAAGAAGAAGCCATCGGTAAAACGTATGACCTACGCATTGCGCGCAGGCTCCTGCGTTATTTGAAGCCGTACATGCGCTCGCTTTATCTCGCGCTCTCTTTTACATTGACGCTGAATCTGCTCGGCATTTTGCAGCCGAAGTTTACGCAGTATGCGATTGACTGGTACATCATTCCGCGACAAACGAACGGATTGAATTTGTTCGTGCTCGTTTACATTGCGGTGCGCCTGACGGTTTTCATTCTTTCCTATTTTCAAGCGGTGCTCCTTAATTCCGTCGGGCAGCATGTGATGTACGATCTGCGCGCGGAGCTTTACGATAAATTGCAGCATCAGGAAGTCGCCTACTATGACCGCAATCCGGTGGGGCGCATTATGACCAGGCTCACGTCGGATGTTGACGCGCTCAATGAGATGTTTACGTCGGGCGTGACGGATGTGCTCGGCGATGTGGTGATGATCTTTGCGATCATCGGCATCATGCTGTGGATGGATTGGCAATTAACCCTTGTCACGCTCATCACCGTGCCGCTTCTGTTTGCCGCAACGACGTGGTTTCGCAAACATGCGCGGCGCGGCTACGATCAAGTGCGCACACGCATCGCGCGCATCAACGCATTTTTACAGGAACATTTTTCGGGCGCGCAGACCGTGCAGATTTTCAACGCGGAGAAGCGCTCGCTCGAAGAGTTCCACACGATCAACGACGATCACCGCAGAGCCAACATAGAAACGATTTTTTATTACTCGGTGTTTTTCCCCCTTGTAGATTTAATCGGCGCGCTCGGCATCTCGCTTATCATTTGGTACGGCGGCTGGCGCGTGATGCACAACACGCCCATCCACACAGTTCTATCACTCGGCGCGCTCGTCGCTTTCATACAATATTCGCAGCAACTGTTTCAGCCGATCCGCGACATCTCCGATAAATATAACGTGCTGCAGGCGGCGGTTGTCGCCTCTCATCGTATCTTCAAAACTCTCGATTTGCCGATCACGATCAAGACGCCTGAACAGCCGAAGAAAACAGGGCGCGCACAAGGGCGCATCGAATTTGAAAACGTCTGGTTCGCTTATAACGACGAAGAGTGGGTGCTCAAAGATGTTTCGTTTGCGGTTGAATCCGGCCAATCGACAGCCTTTGTCGGACACACGGGATCAGGCAAAACAACGATCACGAATCTATTGATGCGCTTTTACGATGTGCAGAAAGGGCGGATTTTGCTGGACGGCGTTGACGTGCGCGAATGGGATTTAGAGTCCTTGCGCGAAAATTTCGCAGTCGTTTTGCAGGACGTGTTTCTCTTTAGCGGCACAATCGAAAGCAACATTCGTTTGGGACGCGCCGCCATCACAGACGAGCAAGTGCGCTGGGCGGCAAGCGAAGTCCACGTCGATGAATTTATCGAGCGCCTTCACGACGGCTATAAAACGGAAGTGCGCGAACGCGGCGCAGGATTGTCCGTCGGACAAAAACAATTAATTTCGTTTGCGCGCGCGCTCGCCTTTAATCCGGCGCTGCTTATCTTGGATGAAGCAACGAGTTCGATTGACACGGAGACGGAGCAACTCATACAACAAGCCATCGAACGCGTGATGCGCGGGCGTACATCACTCGTCGTCGCGCACAGGCTCTCGACGATTCAGCGCGCAGACCGCATCATCGTTTTGCATCACGGTGAAATACGCGAGCAAGGGTCGCATCAGGAACTCTTAACGGCGCGCGGCCTTTACTGGCGGCTCTATAAATTGCAGTACGCAGACAAATCAACAAACGAACAAGATAATATAGAATTGCCTGACAAGCGTTTGCAGTACGGCGATTAAATTCACGCGACGCAACGGCAAGTCTTCTCACGCTCTCTGTGCCGCGCTCTTATTTCTGTGTGGTAGGTAAATTGAATTTCGCGTCATCAACCGGCACGTTGAATTTCACTTCCGTGTACTTCAGCACTGAAGCTTCAAAGCCATCGAGTTGTGCGCTGCGCCTGATGAAAGGAATTTTGACGCCGCTTACTTCCCTGTAATCCTCATAGTCCGTCGCTTCCGGGATCATGCCGATTATCGTCTCCGTATACGCGACGCGGCGCAGAAGGAGTCCCGTCTGCGCGTCGAAGTACAAACGCTCAATTCGATTGTCAACGGTTCGCCCGGCGACCACATACGCTTCGCGATTATTGATTTTTTCTTTTCCCACAACACGCATTCGCGCGAACTGCTCTTTGAGTTTCCAATCGCTGTAGAAATCCGCGCGGCGTTTTAACTGCATAAGCGCAGCGCCGTTCAACTCGCGAGTTTCTTTGCCGCTTGCCACCCAACCCGTCGTGCCGTTGTAGCCTTGAAGCATTGCACCTCTTGGAGTGGGGATAGTCGCAAACATTTTATTCGGCGCGGACATATAAATTTCCAGCGGCGAAGTCGGTAATTGGTGTTCGCTGTAAGTTCCCTTGGCGAACTGCGTCTTGAAATTTTCGATGGCACGCTTGCTGCCCACGGCTTCCGCGTATTTATTCAATATCACATCGCTTGTCGGCAACTCACCGGATGCGCCACGCTCTGCATTCGCAGTTGCGGCGGGGTTTGCTGTCACGGCGTTCGGCTTTTGGTCTTCTGCGGCAATGCTTATCGGAGGAAGGTTGATCGGGTCTGTGCTTCCTCTGTGACAGGTGTAGCAACTGACCTGCGTTCTTCCGCCGAAAGCGATCTTATTGGATTCAACCGTCAATTGAATCATGCGGCGCGTGAATTGTTTGGCAGGCTTATCATCGCTTTCCCAGTTCCATTTGCCGTCCGCCGTTCGCACATGGCAATGATCGCACTTTACGCCGAGCGACGCCTTCATAAAATTCATCGTCGCATAAAGCTGCGAAGCGGGCAGTCCTTTGAGCGACTGAATGTTTTTGAACACTTGCTCGGCAGGCTTTTCAGCACCCGATTTCGGCGGCGTCGGGACACTGCCGGACGGCGTAACCTGCGAGGCGGCGAGCAGAATGGAAGAACGCATTTCGTTATCAATCTGCGAGTGAGCCGAAAACTTTTGTGCTGTATTGCTCTTAACAAAAGATAACTCACTGCCATCTATATTATGTGCAACGGCTCTTGCTTTTACACCCATCCCATCGGCGACGATAAAACCGAGCAGCACCCCTAACGCCACGCCCGTGAAGCCATACAACACTTTTCTTTCAATCATCCCGATTCTCCTCCGGCAGTATCTACGCTTATGTGGTTCGGATTATAGCAGAACTTTTTTTCCGCAATCTTATAAGATAAAAATGCCCATCAATGCACTTTGCAGTACGTTCAATGGGCGTTCAAGATATCGCTGTTAAATTATTTCGTGGGACTACCGTGTTCCTTGGATTACCCGATGGTAATTAAATTGTCCTTATCGTGCTCCTCAAGATTCTTGAGCTGTGTTTCTATTCCCAAGTGGTCAGCCCTAAGAGTCAACATATCCTTGCCGAGTACGTCCATCTTTCTCTCAAGACTCGCTAGATGTTGGTTAGCTTCCATTATCTCTTTCAAGGCGCGTTCCCAGATCGGCTTCGTGTCAAACATGCGCCGCTCGACGTTAGACTCTACAGACTCAAGGCGAGTGCCAATCTCTTCCAGCTTTGCCAGTACGCGCTCCTGAAAAGTGCGGGATTCACTTATGTCTTTTGTAATATCTTCGCTCACGAATCCTCTCCCTTTCCCATGTCAGCTTTGATTGCTTTCGTCACTTGCGTAGCCCCTTGTCCCGATAAAGTATAAGTATTCCCATCGCACATATAGATTATTACTTGATTTTCACTTTCTAGTATTTCAAGTCGGGTTATATTATCTCCGTTAATTATGGTAAGAGTCTTGTTGTCCGCATTGATTATATTAAAGACCCTGTTAAAGATTTTGTGCGCCACGTCCTACCTCCCGCTCTCCTAAGCTATTTTAACATAGACAATTTACTTTAACGCTTAATCTTTATCTTCCGAAGTTTTTGCGGGAAGCAGACGATTTTGGAAAAGTAAGTAGGCGTCGCCTAACTACCGCTGCGGGACTTCATCGGCACAAGCGTGTTGACGGAATTGTAAATCTGCAGATAGGTCTGCGTTTCGCGCGGAATCAGCGAGCGCCATGACGCGCCGCCGCGTTGTATGTATGAGCCTAGACGCGCCGGGTTCGAGTTGTAACCGGCGGCAAGAAGCTCGGGGAATGTGGCGATCTTTGTCGATAGCGCATATGTGATGTCAGGATTAAAGGCCATGTCGTTCCAAGTATCCTGCATGTAAAGCAGCATCGCTTCGAGCGCGTTGCCGTGATTGCGCATTCCCGCGACAAAATCAGGATTGAGGCCGACGCCCGGGTGCCTTTGGCGTTCCATCTGGTAAGTCGCGGGAATCATCTGCACCATGCCGCCCGCTCCGGCAAAGCTGACAGAGTAGCGGTAGGTATCCAGTTCATTCAAAGCGTAAAGCGAATAGATTTCGTCAAAGAGCGTCGAGCGGCCTTCCGTGCGAAAGCGGTCGTGATCCGTGTGTTCGACGATGCACAATCTTTCGGCGACATCGACGATGTTCGGCGCGATGACGACGCCGCGATTGAGCAAACGTTTTGCCGCCGCGTCGAGCATCGTGTGAACATAGCTTTGGCCTGCTTTGACGAGTTCGGGCGAAAGCAGCGTCGGATGCGCGGAAGTGTAATAAGCCATTTCGCGGAACACACCATTGCGCTCAATCGGATATTCGACGATGAGCGGCACGAGCGCGCGGTTGTTGTTATCTGAAACAGTGACGGCGGTGTTGACTCCGTTGGCGCGCAGCACGCGCAGGCGAAGCGGCGTGCCGAGCGAAGAAATCAAACCGGCTTCGGCTCCGCGCGTCAGAAATGTTTGCTTGGAAACATAGAGCAAATGTATCTGCGATGAACCGGGATCGAGCACGGCAAGCGTCACGCTATAAAGCGAAGGAGTCGCGGGCATCGCCGTCAGCATGGGGCGCGATTTAAGGAGACGCTGGGCTTCTGTTTGGCGCGCGCGAAGCTTATTGACGGAAAGCGGATGCGCAAGCGTCAGCGGGATAACGGGCGCAGTAATCGGTACGCCAAGCGAAGGCACCGTAATCGTCTGTGCAGCGCCAGCGGCGGGCGGCACGGCGTCGGAAGCAGACGGAAAGTTTGAAGCGGGAGCGTTCGTGTTCGGAGATGCGGGTTTCGTTGAAGCCGCCGGAGCAATTGCGGCAGGCGTCGGTTGCGGAGAAGCAGCCGTAGTCGGGCTTGGTTGTTGCGACTGCGTTGGCTGTGATTGCTGCGCCGCGCCTGCCCTGGGTGTTGAGGGCGATGCAACAGGAGCAGCAGCGGTGCGTGGGCGCGTTTCCTGCGGGGCGGCTGTCGAAGGCGGATAAAAAGTTCCTTGCGCAAACACGGGCAACGCGCTCAAAGCGACAATTATGAACGACCACACAGCCTGTTTCTTTATCATTGATTTTGGACTCCGCAAAACGATTCGCCCGTTGCAGGCAAACTCTCGAGAGATAAGATTCCGACGCGAGGCTTTCGGTTGTCGGCGCTTATTCCCGGCACGCTTTTTCGGCACGCGGCGAAGCCTTCAGAATTCCCGCAGGCTGCCCGCCAGCGCTCCGACGGCAGACGCCGCCAACGCTTCCAACGCGCCGTTTGTTTGCCGCAAACGAAAGCGCGTGGCGATTAAATGTCCGGCGTTCAAACCGAGGCTGCGATCAAGCTCATACAGCTCGTTCGCTAATTGTTTCTGCGACACTCTTTCAAAGGCGTGATGAAGTTCGGCGACGGCGCGCTCCATGCCTTCAACTGAAATCAACTCGAAACCGCTTCCCTCCTGTGCGCGCCGACGCACTCCGTCACGAAGACGCACACGCCCGTCGTCGTGAATTTTCCCTGTCGTAATGACGACAAGATGCGCGGCTTCCGTTTCCATTTGCCTGTCGAGCACGCGGCGCGCGAAGGCGTTCGTCAATTCGCCGTCACGAAGCGCGAAGAGAAACAATTCATGGCAGACGTTCGCCATCATGTAGGATTCGCCTTCGCCGTCGGAAGCGCCGGCGGCCACGTTAGCATCCGGCACGCCCGCTTCGCGCAACGATGCACGAAGCCGCGCCGTCAGCCATGAACCGTCTTCGAGAAGGGTGCGCGCGAGTTCCGTCGGAGCGATGAGTTCTTCCGCCTTTTCGTCGGCCAGACTCTTGCCGCATTCGCTGCAAGTGGCATTGCTCGACAACACGATGGCAAGCGTTTCCGGCGAAGGCAAGCGAAACAGAGCGCGCTCCTTTTGTCGGCAACTAACAAGCACTTCATGGCGAAGCAATCCTGCCTCGCGCAAGCTGTCTATAATCGGCATGGACGCCCATTCGCCCGCGCCGCCATTCACCAGCAGTTCTTTAATGCTGCCGTCGGCGTGCTTTTCCCGTATGCGTCGCAAAGCGCGGCGCGCCTCCGCATCGTTCAATAATTCGAGCGCGCGTGCATTGTCTTGCGTAGAGGATTGACGCTTGTTGCCGGTGTCCTTCACAGGCGCAGCAGCATTGTCATCCTTGCGCGCGGCGGCAAATCTATCGAACGAAGCTTGCGCATTTTCTTCCGCAGGCAAAAGACGCTGATGCCACTCGACGGCATCGCTCTCCACACCATTCTCTGCGTCGTCGTCATTGGTGCTGGCGCTTGTTTTCCATTGCAGCGCAGTCATCACATTGCGGCAAAAGGCTTCGAGCTTGCGCTCAGGCTCCTGCGTCTCTGCCTCGTAAATAATGCCCGCGCGCATTCCCGCTTCGTCGTTCGTCGCGTCGTTGAAAATCAGAAAAAGCGCGAAGTCTTCCAGACAAAATATATCTCCGTCAATATAAGGCGCGTCGCCTTCCGCGTTTGTCCATGCGCTGACGATGCGCTCCATATCTGCGGCGCGCTCCGGCCCCAGCAGCGCCGTATCGTAGCAATTCAGGCGCGTCGAACGAATCAGCGGCACAAGCCCCTTTTCCTGCAACCTATTCATTAACTCTAGACGCACCGCCGCTTCGACTCGCCCGTTTGAAATTCGGCTCTCGACGTACAACATACGTTGCAATTTCCTCCTGATTTCGATGTATCTATGCTATCACGCGGCGCTTTAATATTTCCACCTTTCCTTAACACAGAATGATGCAAATTGACCGCTTGTGTTCTATATCAGGGCGAAACACCGTCTCAAGAATCTCAAATCAAGCTGTATTATTATCGACTTCGCACTCTTATCGTTCGCTATTTTTCCGCCGCCGGTGATTCGTCACAAAACGGTCACATTGCTTCTTGTAATCTTTATAACACATTTGCAATACTACGTTTGTTGGTACTTAGTGCCTACCCCCCGATCAAAGCAATAATCTAAAAGAAATTAAGAATTAAAAACGAGAGGTAAGTTCCCTGCATGTCCAATAAAAAGCTGTTCCCCTGTGCGAATTTGATGTTCGCTCTTATGCTCGGATTCTCCGCCGTAACAGTCAACGCGCAAACCGCAGATAGCCGCCCACGTCTCGCCAGCGCCTCCACCAACTTCGATCCGACCGGAATCTCCCGATTAGAAAACGATGTCTTCATCGTCTCGCTCGCCGAAGCCAAACCGCCCGCCATCGCCGCACCAACAACTACAGACATTAAATCGCTGACTTCGCTTGTTGCGCCGCGCGCCGCGCGTTTCAATCAATTATTGCTGACCGCGATAGACGCGCGACTCGGCGCGCCTTACGTTTACGGCTCGTCGGGGCCGAACGTGTTCGATTGTTCGGGCTTTGTCTGGAGCGCCTTTCAATCGGCGGGCATCCAATTTGAACGCACCAGCGCGCGCAGTTTGTGGTCAGAGTTCGCGCCTGTCAATAAAAGCGAAGAGCACAAATTCGGCACGCTCGTTTTCTTCAACAATCAAACGCACATCGGCATCGTCGCTGAAGACGGCGAAGGCTTTTACCACGCCTCCTGCAGCCACGGCGTGACCTATTCGCCATTCAAAGGATACTGGGAAAACCGCATTGATGGCTTTCGCCGCGCGCCCGTCCCGGAACAAAACTTAGCGGAATAAATCGCCGCCCAATTACATCGAGCTTACGACAGACACAAGGCCGACGTTGGAAACATATCAACGTCGGCCTCAAATTTTTCAACACGCTTTTTAACGCGTCTATTCTCAACGATTATTTGAGCGCTCCCGACACAAAGCCCGCGCGGTGATCCGGCTCGCGCGCTTCCCATACGACGGTAATCTTATCAATCGCCACATAACACACTCCGTCTTCATCCTTCAAGTGCAACACGCCGCCTTCGACTTTGAATACTTCGCCGCGCAAGCTCGACGCGCTGCCGCAAAAAATATCTACGCGCTGCCCGATCAACTTCGATAAAATTTCCTGCATCGCTACTAAACCTCACACGCAACATAAGACTGAAAAACAGTTCCGATAAAACCACGCGCCATATGAAAGAGGGCGTGAACACCATCCGCACGAACACATAACACGAATGCGTGCGCGGCTACCGTTCTTCATTCTGACTTCTGACTCCTGACTTCTGCCTTCCGTCCACTGACTTCCGCGCGCTACGCTTTCTTTCCGGCGTCCACTGCCACACTTGCTCGCCGTCTTTTCCGTCCGCCATCTCGTCCTTCTGCTCGACCTTTTTTGGATGCCAATCCGCAAACGTGATTTGAAACAGCGGCAGCACATTTTTGTCATCCTGCTGCTTGCTTTCAAACTTCAGGACATCGTAATAAACGCAGCGCGGCCTGTCCGGGTATTCGCGGCACACAGCGGGGCGCGCATGATAAATCGAGCAGCCGCGCGTTTCACGGTCAAGGAACATGCACGCTTTATCGAAGAGCGTGTCCTTCGTGCGGCGCAGCACGCGCTCGCCTTGATACATGCGCGTGTAACGCTTCGTCGCTTGCTCGAACGACACGGCGAAATATTTGGCGAGACGCGTAATGTCGCGCTTCTTGACGCCGATGCGCTCGTACAATGAACAGCAAAAGGCCGGACACTTCGTGCAATCGAAATGGACGCGCGGCTGATCGTCCTTAATTGTTTTCACCGAATCTTTCTTTGCCATTGATCTTTCGTTTTCCCGATCTACCGTCGCTTCGATTTTTTGTACTCGCTCATCAGCAAATCCATAAACTCCCCGCGCCTGTCATACAAACGCTTCGGCTCGCGCCCCTCGTGCCGCGCCAGCGCATAGGCTGTAATGAGCGGCAGCGCCACCGTCGAATCAACATAACACACAACCGCATCCGGCAAACGATCAGGATCAATTTTCCCCCACGACACTGCTTCGCCGGGCGTCGCGCCCGAATTGTGAACGACGATTCCGTTCGCCACAAAGTTATGCGTCTTTTTCACTTTCATGTCATAGACGGGAACGATGATTCCCGTCGGCTCGACGAAAACGACTTTGTGATTATCAATGTAGCGTTGCTTTATTTCTTCACGACTGATGCCGAACATTTTCAAACGGCGGTCAAGCGTTCGCCAATCAACTTGTAAAAGCTCACAAGCTTTGCCGATCTTTCCGCCCGATTCAATCAAAGCGCTTCTGACAATTTCTTCGTTCAATTCATGCTTAAAGCGCGGGTTATTTCCAAGCCTTATTCTCTCTCGATGAACTTCCCTTTCCGCTTCCGAAAGATTTCCCCAACGCTTTGAACAATCGTTTCTAAAAAATTCACGGCGGCGGGTTTGCTCGTCTTCAGGTAATTGACTGAACCATTCGCGCGCTCTTTGACGGCGATATTCTTTTGATTCGGGCGAAGCGCTGGAAAACTCGCGGCGTTTCGTTTCCCGGTAGGCTTCGAGGTTTTCGGCGGTCATGCGTTGACGATTAAGCTCTCTGAACCGTTCCCTTTCCTGCTCTGATTTTCTTTGCCATTCAAATTTCCGGTGATGCGTAGCATGTGCGCGGCAATCTTCCGCCGCTAAATTATCAAAGTTATTATTCAAATGGTTATGGTCTACATGATGCGAAACTTCATTCGGCTCCAACTTCCTGCCAAGCGCGAATTCCAACAGATAGCGATGTTCGGGAATTGTCTTGCCCGTGCCCAAGCCGATCTGACGATAGCCGTGCGTCGAATAAGAAGAATTGAAAGCCTTCAAACTTTCGCCATTCCTCAAAGCTTTGAGCGGCCTATACGAGCCGCCCGTCAGCATCACCAAATGTTCGGGCGTCGCTAAAATTTCATCTTCGATGTATTTGTCTTTGCGCTGTCCGCTAAACCAGCCGTAACGCAAACGCCAGACTTCTTTTTCGCCTGTTTTCCAAACCTGCTCGACTTCCGAAAGCGTGATTTTCTTTGTTTCGTGGTCGAAGGAATAAACATAAAAACCGGACTCGCCGACGAGTTTTTCAATCGGCACGCCCTTCGGATAAACGCTTAAATCTCGCGGTGTGTCAATCAGAGTTCCTTCGGCAACGCACAAGCCGCCCGTGTCGGGCCGGGCATCTGTGACCTGCAAAAAGAAATCGTGCCCACGTTCGTCAATGCCTAATACTTCCTGTATCTGCGGCTCTGTTTGCAGCATAAAATTCTTCGGGCTGCCACCGCCTAAAATAAATGCCGCGTGGCGTCCGCCGTGTTTTTTGCCTTTGTCGCCCAGCCCGTGAACCGCGCCGCGCTTTGCCGCCAAGACAATCGCCGCCGTTTCATTAACGTCGAGCGACGGATCGAACGCAAGAAGATTTCCCTGCAAAGCCTTCGCCGCGACGTTCATGCCGATGGAGGAATCGCCCGGCGACGAAGTATAGATCGGCACCGCATATTCATAAGCGCACGCCAACAGCGATTTGTTTTCTAGCCCTAGCTTGCGCTCGCGCTCGCGCACGTATTTGCCGCACAGATAATGAAACTCTGCGGTTGACATCGTTCTTTGAAACTCATCGGTTTCGATCAGGCGGCGAAAGAATTCGTCCGTGTCGAGCAACACGGAGTAATCGAAAAAGATGTCGTAGATGCGCACGACTTCTTCATCGCGCAGCACGATGTCGGAAGTCTGCGCGTTGCCCTGATGCAGCGAAAGCCCGATGCCGAAATGCGTGTCGTGATAAAGGTTCGCGCCCGTCGAAACGATCCAATCAATGAACCCTGCCTGAATCAAAGGAATCAGCGCAGAGATGCCCAAGCCCGCAGGCGTCAGCGCGCCCGTCAAAGTTACGCCGACGGTCACATCATCTTCGAGCATCTTCTGCGTGAAAAGCTGACACGCCTCGCGCAGTCGCGCGCCGTTGTAAGCGACAAACGCCTCGTCGATCAAATCCGCGAGCGCGATGTCCTTCGTGATCGGCGCGGGATCAATCCGCCGCCCCTGCAAAAACTTGCTTTTCTTTTTCACCATTGTTCAACTACCGCTCAGCCAAACCCACAAGTTGCAATAGGCAGTACATTCCCCAGAAAGCTGAAGGGAAGACTGCAATGAGTAATGAAAACCCAATTCCTAGCTTTAGCAGGATAGGGCCGATACTCCTTTTCTCCGACCATATAAAACTCAAACAAATTTCAACGACCCAACCAGCCGTGTAGCAGATATTTATAGCAATCGGTGCGAGAATTAAACCAATAGGCTCAACAGCATCTTCGCTCGGCTCTAATTTATCCAACTGACCTGACTGGGCAAAAAAGATGTAGAACAATAATAGGCTGCAAATTCCGACAGAGCCAACAATTATATTGTAAGGGATGCGACGCTTCTCCCACCAAATAATAATATCGCCTGCTGATCGCTCCTCATCGGGAACAGAAAAGAACCAAGCCCAAAACTTGCGTATGTGATTCATGTTTGGCAACGACTCAATTTACATTTATCACTGCGCCTAAATAGTTTGTGAATCACTCAGCTTGCGCTTCTTCGGGCGCGCGTCTTAAACGCAAGCGATTGATGCGGCGTTCGTCTGCGTCGAGGACTTCGACATCGAGGCCGTGAAAGTTGAGGTGTTCGCCCGCGCGCGGAACGCGGCCTGATTCGCTGGTGACGAGTCCGGCGATGGTCGTGAAATCGTCATCTTCGATCTCTATGTCGAAGAGGCGTTCGATCTTGCCGATTTCAATTGAGCCGGGCATCTCGTAATAGCCGCCGCCCGCTTCGATGATCTCCACAATCTCGTCCGTCTCCGTGTCTTCGTCTTCGATTTCGCCGACGATTTCTTCGAGAATATCCTCGACGGTGACAAGCCCCGCCACGCCGCCGTATTCGTCAATCACCATCGCAAGCTGCACGCGCGCCTTTTGCATCTCCGTAAGCAGTTCGGAAACATGTTTGGTTTCAGGCACAAAATAAGCCGGACGAAGAAGCGGCGCGATAGTGTCGCACGCCGCGTCTTCCGACCAGCATTGCAACAAATCGCGCACGTAAACGATGCCTTCGACGTTATCAATCTGCTCGCGGTAAACGGGCAAGCGTGAATACTTGGATTCGACAATCAGATCGCGCGCTTCTCTCACGGTTGCCGTCGCAGAAAGTGCGACAATCTCCGTGCGCGGCGTCATCACTTCATTAACAGTCGTGTCGCCGAATTCGACTATGGAATGAATTAGCTCGCCTTCTTCCTCTTCTAAAATTCCTTCCTTCTCGCCGACATCAATGAGCGCTTGAAGATGATCCGTGTCGTCTTCTTCACTATCGTCCGCGCCCGCTTCGATGCGGTTTTCCGTCGGACGAAAGCGATCCGAAAGTCTGTGCCAAGGAACGGCCAGATACGTGATGATGCGGTAGAAGGGTTGGAAGACGGGAAGAATCGAAAGCAGCGTTTTATCCGGGTTGCGCAGGCTGATAAGGCGCGGGATAAATTGCCTGCAAACAAACGCGAGCGCGATGCTGAAGACGAACGCGATCAAAATAAAATGTGTAAATCCGAGACGGCTGACGACAGACGCAATCAGCACGGAAACGGCGACGAGCAGTATTTGATTCGCCGCCGAGATCGTATAGCGAAAGCGCGGGCGATCCTCTAAAACCTCTCTCAGAAACGTCGTCGCCGGAGCCGCAGGCTGTTCTTCCGCTTCGGCGTTGAGCCTGCGCAACCCAACATCGCTTAATTGACCGAACGCAAGGTCAACCGTCGCCAGAAAAGCCAACGCGACGAGCAGCAGAACAGTGATCCCTATTTCGATTTCCATGTTGAAACTTTTGAGCCGGGCGGGATTAAAGGCTTAAGCGGCGGCGCAGTTTAAGTTCGAGACGATTCATCTCGCCGTTGTCCGTTTCGTGGTCATGCCCGCACAAATGCAGCAGGCCATGCAGAATGAGTTGCGCGATTTCATCTTCAAGACGCAAGCCGTGTTCGGCGGCCTGCTTTTCCGCGCGCTCCATAGAGATGACCACGTCGCCCAGCAATGCGCCCGTCTGTTTCTCAAATGACTCCTGCCCCGCCGGAAACGATAGCACATCCGTCGTCCCGCGTTTACCGCGCCAGCGCCGATTGAGTTCGCGCATCACACGGTCTGAAACAAAAGCAATCGTCACACCCGCGCCGTTCGCCGACGCAACCTTCAACGCCTTCGCCGCAAACGCCCGCCAACGCTCGCCATCAACCGGCAACCTGCGCTGGCGATTCACAACCTCAATCATCATCCCGCCTCAAGCATTCTGCCCTTCACCCGCCTGCGCCGGAGGCAAATACAAACTATTCAACATCGCCTTCTTTTCATCCGGCGGCATAGTAGCTAAGGCAAAACAATCTCGCAGTATTTGTGTAGCGTTAATGTAACCTGCCAATCGCGCTTCTTCATTTTTTGTTAGACCCCACTCATGCCCGATATCCCTGTGTTTTACCATTAAAGTTCGCATCTTATCAGCAAAGATATGCCACCGTGTTACATCTGCTCTATTCTTCGGAGGATGTAGTTTAGCCAGCTCCGTTTCAAACTCACTTAAGCCTAACTTTTTCGCACGGCTATAAGCGTAGCGAATGCTACTGGTAAGAGGAGGATAGCGCCGATAGCGAACAAGCTGAAGAGCATAAGCAACGTCAAGGTCTAGTAAGTAATAAGGGTTATGATCAAGTGCATGATCGAGAACACGAACACGGTCATGATCATCGCTTATATAAAGACTTAAGAACAAATAACACTGCCTTACTAGCCAAGAATCTGCTTGAATCGAAGATGACTTTTTATCCACCCATGTCAACAATGCCCGCAGATTATCACCATCGCGGGCCAACTCATCAACGCCACGCTGGAAAGTCATCATAAAATGGCTAGCATCCGGCAATAGGCTTGTCGTCAGTAGGAAGACTTCACGCCAACGTAAGTCCGTGCAATGCTCCTTAACTAGATTCGTCAATGTACCTTTCGCCGCATTATCAGCAATGTATTTCGCCGTAAAGTATTCCTGAAAAGTCAGGTGCGAGAAGGAATAAATTTTGTGGGCGCGTTCGACAAAGAGGCCGTGTTGATCTTCAATCGCTTTGAGAATTGTTCCCCCGTCCGTCGCTTCATTCGTGTCGTGCGGCGGAACATTTTTAACGTAATTCGTGATGAGTCTTTCCAAATCCTTTTGCGGGATGAAATACTCGTTTCGTTCAAACGTCTCCGCCGCAATGCGCGCCAGCATGTTCTCTTTATGTCCCAACGACAGCTTGCGATAAACTTCGTCGCGCTTAATCCGGCGCGACGTGTCCCATTTCTTTAATAACGCATCCAACGCGTCCTCGTAAATTTCCACACGCCGTTGCGGAAAAGTCAGCCTCTCGTTGAAAGCCAGACAAAGCAGCGTCAAAAGCAGCGGCGTGCGCGCCAGATCACGCAAGCCTTTGTTGTCATCCCGCGCAAACTCCGTCAGAAATCTATCGCGGGTTTCTTCGTCCTTCTCGCCTTCGTTATTGCGAAACCAATTGCCGACGAACGTTTCAATCTGTTTCTCCGTAAAGTCGGCAATCTCCACATAAGTGAAATGCTGAAAAGAATAATCGTTGGCGGCGATGCGGCAAGTAATCAGACATTGCGTTTGGTCATACTTCTCGATGAAATTGTTCATCCGGCGGGTTTGCTCATCTCTTTGCCCGCTCTCTTGATTGACTTCATCGAGGCCGTCGAACAACACAATCGCGCTGCCTGATTTTAACAACTCCTCGACAAAGGGCTGGGCTGCGGGAAAGTTACAGATGTCGAAACGCTCCGTGATAAACGGCAACAACTCCGCGCCGGAATCCGCCCATTGTTTGAGGGAAACGAAGACGGGGACTTTATTAATGTTTTGTTCGGCGGCTTGTAAGGCGATGTATTTGAGAAAGGTTGTTTTGCCCGCGCCCGGTTTGCCCAAGACGAAGAGATTGCCTTTTTCCCTGACCAATCTCAGGCCGTTGATTCGCTTCGCATCGGGCGGCGCAGACGGGTCGGCGGACATTCTTTTTAAGTTTTCAATGTCGAAGCGATTAAAGGCGGTGGGCTTATCCAGCATGTACGCATCCGTGAAAATATCATCGAGCGGCACAGGCTCTGCCATGCCCATGATCTGCATCACGCCGTAGTGCTTTTTGACTTGCTCCCGATATTCTTCCGCCGCATCGTTCCACTTAAACTTATCCCAACCGCCTTTGACAGCGCCCGCGGTTTTATCCGCGACGGTCTTGCCGTGCTTGTCCCAGACCCATGCGCCAGCCGCGATAACAAGTGGAGGAATCGGCATGTCAGATATTGTTTTTGTTCGTGTGCGCTTCGTAAGCCTTGATAATCATTTGCACGAGGCGGTGGCGCACCACGTCTTTGTCCGTGAAGTAAACAAACTCGATGCCTTCGACGCCTTCGAGCACGCGCTCTGCTTCGACGAGGCCGCTGCGTTTTCCCGTCGGCAAATCGATCTGCGTCACGTCGCCCGTAATCACGGCTTTCGAGCCGAAGCCGATGCGCGTCAGAAACATCTTCATCTGCTCGCTCGTCGTATTCTGCGCTTCATCTAAAATAACAAAAGCATCCGCGAGCGTGTTATGCGTCAAAATAAAATCGTCTGTGACATAAAGCGAATCCGGGGCAGCAACGCTAATGCACTGCGTTTCGGCTGCGCCGACAAGCTCTATATTTTTGATGAAACGACGGGGACGCCCGCCGCCGTGCGCGCGATAAATTTCGGCTTTGCGTTTGAGGCGGAACGGCTCTAAACCTGCGGGCAAACGGATGTCCAGAATAAAAGCGTCGTGGCGATAGCCGACTTCGCGCCCGTTGGCGAAACCGGGTTTGCGTCCCGCCGCTTTTCGCCTGCGCCAGTAAGCCACGCCGCCGAGCGAGCGCGCCAGAAACAGCGCATCGTTTTTCAAACGCTCCGAAGTGGTCGTGTATTGAATACGGCAAGTTCGATTCGGCTGCGTGACGGGGCCGCCGTCCGCGTCTAACAAGCCCTGCAAAACAGCCAGGCGGACTTCCACGCTGTTGTAAAGATAAAGTTCAGGAACAAACTTCGTCGCCGAGTATGTGCCGCACAAGTTTAATTCGCGTAAGGCTTCGGTTAAAGGATTGCGAATCACTTGCGAGAAATGGCCGCCTTTGCCTGCCAAAGGATTTGTGATTACATAATCCACTTTGGATTTGCGCCGGAAAGAAAGGTTCATGTCGCCCAGAGCAAGTTCGAGCGAAGAAACCAGTTCGACATCGGAAGTGCAGAAACTCGGCGAAGTTTTGCCCGTGATGCAGCCGTCGCCAAGCAGCAAACCCAATGAGTACGGATCGAGCGCAACTTCTTTGTAAGGCCATGCAATCGGCGCTGACAACAGAGGCAATTCGTAGCGGTATTGATGAAAAGACCGCAAGCTGTTTTCCATTTCCTGCGTCTGCAAAACGCGCAAAGGCTTATCGCGGCGTTTGTCTGAGCTAGTGCGCACCGCCCACAAATGTTCGGCGCAGGCGAGCGTGCTCGAATTATCCGTCATCGTTACGCGATAAATATCTTTCCTGCCCTGCGGAAAAACGCCGACGACTTTAACCGGTCTTCCGTCCGAACCGATAACCTCGTCGCCGGTTTCAATGTCGCCCATCTTTCGCCAGCCCGTCGGCGTTAGAAGTTTGCTGTCCAACGTTTGCGCTCTTCCGCGCATGAAAGCGAGCGGCGCGACTTCGATGACGCGCTTTTCCAGAAGCTTCGTGACGCGTTCATACTCGATTAAATCAAACAGCGCATCGTAGAGCGGCCTTAAATAAGGATCGACCTTCTCCTGCAAATCGCCCGGCAAGAATCCGAGTTTCTCGCCTGCTTCCACCGCTGGGCGCGCCAAGATAATGCGATTGACCTGCTTCTGCATCAAAGCTTGCACGGCCATCGCAACAGCCAAATAAGTTTTGCCCGTGCCAGCCACGCCAACGCCGAAGACGACATCTTTGTTCTGGATGGCTTCGATGTAGCGGCGCTGGTTGGCGGATTTCGGCGCGACCTGTTTTTTGCCTGCAGGAGAGAAGCGCGCCTTCGTGAAATAGTCGCGCAGGGAATAAGCGCGGTCTTCGGCGATTTGCGCGAAAGCTTCGCGTAGTTCTTTGTCCGTGAAGGTTTTGCCTTCGGAGAACAGGCTGGCGAAGTCTTCTAAAATTCGCTCGACGGTTTCGACATCCTTCGGGTCACCGTCAACCGACAAGTCTTGCCCGCGCGCGTTGACGCGCACGTCCAAAAGCGATTCGAGATATTTGATGTTTTGGTCGTGGACGCCGAACAGCGTTTCCAGACCTCTGGGCGGAAGTTCGATCTTCTTCAAAAGGTAAAACAATCTCCTTGTGATGG
>JAABUK010000199.1_pt1 | contig 144470 bp, 115 predicted proteins | sample 5559141 | NCBI WGS metagenome assembly JAABUK01 (sample SAMN10711869, study PRJNA513367) | rock metagenome | isolation source: Antarctica rocks | place: Antarctica: Victoria Land, Pudding Butte nord | collected 2016-01-03
CCCGCAAACGACCCGGGCGCGGCGACTCGACAACACCCACCGGCACCGAGTACACCTGACACCGCAGGGCTCCACGTGGGGAATTCCGTGACCAACACCCCTGGGGAATTGCGTGAACAGCGACACCTCCGTGGCATCGGTGACCAACGATGCACCCGCCCTGCTCGCGGGCGCCGGTGCGATGTACGTCCTGGGTCGCGTCCTGATCTACGGTCGCACCGGCTGGCTTGTTCCGGCGTTGATCACCGGTGCGGTGGTTTCGATGAAAGTCATCAGCGGGCTCGCCCTGATAGCCGTTGCCATCGTGCTTCTGATCGTCGCGCTCCGACGTGGGCGCGCAAACGGCTTTCGCAGGGCCCGTCCGGTGCTGATCGTGTCCGGTGCGATGTTCCTTGTCATCGGTTCGGTGTACAAGATCTGGGCAGTTGTCCAAGCAGGTAGAGCCTTGCCCGACTATCTGAGTCCGATTCGAAATGCCAACACCCAGCCGATTTCGGGCCGCCTGCCCTTCGATGACTGGCTGCCCACGCTTGTCGGTGGGTTTCGACTCGGTCGCGACTACTACCTCGCACCGCCCGTTGACAGCGCCCAGATCTTGGCCTGGGCGATCCTTGCCGGCGTGATCCTGTCGGCGGTTGCCTTTGTCGCCGTCAGCAAATTCGCCCATGGAAGGGCCGAATGGTTCTTGGGTGTTGCCGTCATCGTCGGGAGCATGATCTACCCGCTCATCGTGCAGGTCAATGTTTATGCATCCAGTTCCGGCACCAGGTTCTTCACCGCCCCCGGTAGCCGCTACGCCAATTCGCTGATTCCGCTCGCGGTCGGTCTGGCCGCCGTTCTGGCATCACATTTTCGACTGCGACGGACCGCAATCGCCACGGTCGCGCTGGGTCTGCTGATCGTTGTGACGTCCTCTTTCGGGATCGGCTGAGTCCCGCGCGGCGAGAGCTTCGGCGAAGACTGCCGCGATGCCGGCATAGCCCAGATCGTTGGGGTGGAAATGATCGGCGGCCAATTTGCCCTTCCAACCGGAGGTGCGCGGCCCTCGAAGCTCCGCGATCACCAGGCCGGAATCGCGGACCGCTGCAGCAAGGAGCGCGTTGGCCATGGCTGCTGCCCTGGACGGATTGGGCAGGGTCGCGACCACCGAACCTCGCGGCAGTTCTGCCAGCAATCGCCCGAATGCAGCCGGGAAGGCCTTCCGATGGCGAGGCCGGATCAGATCGTTCGACCCGATCAGCACGGTGACCAGTTCAGGCCGTCGACCCAACGCAGCCAGGGCGGGCAGTTGACGGTCGAGTACATCGCCGACCCTGGCGCCACTGCTGGCCAGGTTGATCAGCCGGCCCGGGATTTCGCTGCCACCGGAGGTCTGGAGTTGACCGACCCAGCCGCGGTCGTAGTCGGAGGCCCCGACTCCCTGCGTCATGGAGTCCCCCAGCGCAACCCAGAGCGGACCGTCGGCGGCCAGCGCGCTCAGATTGGCCTGCCCCCACCGAGCCGCATACGGCTCGACCTGATCCTGCACGTCACGCACTCTTCGGAGCAGGTGCGAGAGTGCACGAAGAACGGGTCCGGGCGGGCGGCCGCTCAGATTCGAGTACTCGAAATCCGGGCCCGGCATCATGTGGGACCGACAGCGGTCCGGCCTTCAAGTGGCGGCCCGCCGATCGCCCCGTCGCCCGGGCTCGAAGACGAGGGCTTCCACATCGCCCCCGGGCGCAGAAACGTGGTTTCCAGCGCGGCCGCCGGGCCTGGACGGGCGAACAGAAAACCCTGGGCTGTCGGGCAACCCAGTCTGCGCAAGGTCGCGGCCTGCTCCTCCCGTTCCACGCCCTCAGCGGTGACGCCGAGCCCGAGATTGCGGCCGAGGTCCAGGAGGGCGCGCAGGAACCGTTCCGCGTCGGCGTCGCGATCGATGTTCGCCACAAAGGAAATATCGATTTTCAGCGCGTCGAGCGGAATCTGCTGCAGGTGCAGCAGGGACGAATAACCGGTACCGAAATCGTCGAGGGACAGCGAGCATCCGATTCGGCGCAGCTGTGCGCAGACCGTTCGCGCGGTGGTCAGGTCTTCCAACAGCGCGTCCTCGGTGATCTCCAGAACCAGCTGCGCCGGGCGGACGGCGTGCCGGCCGAGTACGGAGGCAACCCGGGTCGGAAAATTCAGGTCGACGATGAGCTGCGGCGGTATGTTGACGCCTGTCTGGAGGCCTCGATCGCCGTACAGCTTGGTCCAGGCGGCCAACTGGGCGCAGGCCTGCTCCAGCATGGAATCGGTCAGGTCGGTCAGCAGGCCGGCGCGGCCGGCCAGGGGCACGAATTGAACCGGTGAGATCTGGACGCCGTCGTGACGCCACCGTGCCAACGTCTCGACGCCCGTCATTCTGCCGTCGTTCAGATCGATGATCGGCTGGTACACGGCGGTGACGGCGCCGGCCCGCAGCGCCAGCCGGAGCGGTTCACGTAATTGCAGGTCAACTGCGGCCGGCAGGATCATGGCGGAGTGGTACAGCGCCAGCTGACCCTTACCTGCTCGTTTGGCCGAGTACATTGCGACGTCCGCTCGCGCCAGTAGCTCATCGAGGCTCGGTATCGGTGCGGTGCCGTCGAGATTGGTCACCCCGACGCTGACGCCCACGTTGATCCTCGAGTCGTCGACCGCGAAAGGTTCTCGCATCGCATCGACGATCCGAGCTGCGACCGCCGCCGGGTCGTGGCCGTCCTCCAGCAGGATCGCGAACTCGTCACCGCCGAACCGCGCCAGGATGTCGCCGTCGCGAAGCGCCCTGCGGAAGCGTCGAGCGACACTGGTCAACACCTGGTCGCCGGCTCCGTGGCCCAGGGTGTCGTTGACCGCTTTGAAGTCGTCGAGATCGCAGAACAGCAATCCCAACGGGCGCAGATCCCGTCGGTGCACCATCAGCGCCTGCGCCACCCGGTCGGTGAACAGTGCCCGGTTGGCCAGGCCGGTCAGCTGATCCGCGTAGGCCTGCGTCACCAGCTGCTTCTCCCGGGCGGCGACCACGTCCAGCAGGCTGCGGTTCTCCCGCAGGGTGAGGTACTGACGAACCAGAACAGCCACCAGCGAGATCGCCACGGCCGTCGGCTCCACCCCGGTCAGCCGTCGGCCGGCGATGACGCCGATACCGATTCCGGCCACGGCCAGCGCCAACGGCACGTACGGCAACATCGTCGCCCCAGCGGGATGGTTCTCCGGCGGTCGCGTTCCTTCGAGCCGACTCCGGGTGAGTATTCGGCCGCCGATGTCGGCGGCGAAGGCCAGGAACAGGAAGGCGGCCACCCATCCCAGTTCGGCCAGCCCGGACGGGGCCTCCTTCAGATTCGCAAAGCCGATGTCGGCCAGCGCCATCGTCGAAACCCCGCCGGCCAGCAGCAACAACGGCACCCGCTGAGCGCTCGGGCGCGAAACGCTGTAGAACGCCAGCGCGATGATCAGGATGTCGCCGACCGGGTAGGCGATCTTGACCAGCGTCGTGACTGGGCCGTCGGTCGGTTCGGCCCAGTTGGTCGTGCTCAGGATGAGGGTCAGGGCGAACAACGACGACAGCGACGCAATACCGTCCAGCGCCGATCGGAAGCGACCACCGGCGCCCCCCACCAGCGGAAAGAGCAACAGGCCGGCCAGCGCACCAACCGGAAAAAGGAGGAAGCCGGCGTCGGCGAGGCTGGGGAAGGGGGGGTTTCCGGAACCGCCGAACTCCAGAACGATGAATATGGCCTGCCCGGCCATCCAGCCGGCGCAACCGAAGGAGATGGCCGCCCAGCTCTGGCGCATTTGGCCGACGGTCGTCCGGGATGTACGCCAGCAGGCGAAGCAGGCTGCGCCGGCAGCGACCAGCTGCGCGAAGTCTCCGGTCAGCTGACCCCCGTCGAACCGGAAAGCCACCGGTGCTGCGGTGATGATCAGCAACAGCAGGCCGGCCATCAGCGCCGAGCCGGGTGGCCGACCGCCGGCGCTGCCACGGCGGATCCGGGTCGTAGCCGCAGTTGCGCTGCCGTCGGGCCGTCGGCATGAGCGTGGTGCCGCTGAGCACAGAACCGATGAGGACCGGCTCCTCGCGCTTCACCATGCCGGATCCCGTCAGATCTTGAGCAGCCGCCGGAGCCACCGATCGTGCCAGTGAACTCGGAGCAGGTGGAGGACCCCTTCCCGATGATCGTAGCGAACAGATGATCTTAGGGATCGGATGGTCCAGCGAACAGGGAATCCAGGGAGTCGGGCAAGCAGCCAACCGCTGTTGGTTCCACCCGACGGATTCCCCCTCATGCCGCCTTCCCGACTGCCGGCCGGAATCAGCAGATGGACAGGTTGTTGGCCACTTCGGTGACACCGGGCGCGGACCAGCAGACCTGCTAGGAACGATGTCGCTCGGCGAGACTGCCCACGCTGCCGCTGAGAGTGATGACGCCGCGGGTGTCGGTAGCGACGGTGATGTGCTCTCCGTCGAGCTGCGCGTTGCGGACGAGGGCGGCGACGATGTCGGCCTGGATACCGACCGCGAGGACGCCCGGTCGAATCGTCATCGCGTTCTCTACGCGGCGCACACCGGGAATGTAGTTGACCGCCCGGCAGGCGGCTTCGCGTTCGTATTGCCAGGTCACTTCTCCAGAAAGAGTGATGGTGTGGTCGGTCACCGAAACCTGCACCGTGCCGGGGACATTCACGGCGCGTTGGATTGCCTCACCGGCGTCGCGGGCGATGTCTGAGTCCGTGCTTTCGGCGAACGGCCCGCGGACTGTCAGCTCCTGGGCGATCGCGGTCACTCCCCTAACCGAAAGGGCGGCTTGCCAGCCAGCAGGACTTCCGGATAGGTGCTCACCGTTCCGGTCAACGTCACCGCACCACCGTCGACCGAAACCCCGATGTGTGCGCTGTCAACGCTGGGAAGCCATTGCAGCTCGTCGGTGACGGCGGATTTCAGTTCAGCGTCTGTCCTGTGCTCAGTTTGAGTCATCTCTGGATTGTCGCCGTAAGGCTCTCCCGGTGGTAGAGCCGAAAGGCCCGAGCAGGGTTATCCGGACGGTTGTCCGATCTGACTCGCGGCGGCGAGCGGCTCGGGTAACGGCACCGACCAGACCAGACGCGTACCACACCCATGAAGGTCTTGTACCTGCAGCGTTCCCCCCAACTCGGCAGCTCGCTCGGCGAGATTGTGCAAGCCGCTGCGGGCGACCGTCTCGGCGATGCCGACACCGTCGTCGGTGACGTCGACCACCAGATCGTCCTCGACCGAGATGGTGACGGTCAGTTGATCCGCGTGTGCGTGACGAATCGCGTTGCTGACCGCCTCACGGACGACTGCTTCCGCGTGCTGGGCCAGCGCCGCCGGCACGACGTCCAGCGGGCCCGTCATTCGAATGGCCGTCCGCAGCCGCACGTCGGCGCTCAATTCGGTCACGGCCTTCTTCACGGCGGCGCGGAGGGTGGGGCCGCCTGACGAGTCCGCGTGCAGATCGAAGATGGCGGTGCGGATCTCCTGGATCACTTCCTGCAGTTGGTCGATGTGTTCGACGATGCGGCTGGTGATCTCGGGGAACTCTGATCGACGCCGAGTGCTCTGCATGGACAGGCCGATCGCGAACAACCGCTGGATGACGTGGTCGTGCAGATCCCTGGCGATGCGGTCGCGGTCGGCCAGCACTTCAAGCCGGCGCCGGGCAGCCTGACTTTCGGCGTACTGGAGCGCCAGCGCAGCCTGATCGGCGAAGGAGGCGACCACCTGAAGCTGCGACTCATCGAAAGAAGCTGCTCCGGACGTCCGGACCGCCAACAGCACACCCGCGATGGACCCGCTGGTTCGCAGGGGCAGCGCCAACGCCGCCCCGAAATCGATGCCAAGCCCCGACGCCAGATCCAGTGCCAGCCGGTCGACGTTGCGGGGAACGTGATCGGTGAACACCGCCCCGGTGGTGGTGCCGGAGACCGGGATCTTCAGCCCGGTGATGGACTCCGCACCCATTCCGACGCAGACGGCGACCCGGAGTTCGGTGACGCCGGCGGGTGGGTCGACGGAACCGTCCGGCAGCGCGATGAGGGTGTAGTCCGCAGCGGTCAATTCCATGGCCCGCACGGCGATCAATCGCAGCGCCTCGACCGGGTCGGCGCCACCGAGCAGTTCCACGGTGATCTCGCCGGAGGCTTCCAGCCATCGCTGTCGCCGGCGCACCTCTTCGTACAACCGGGCGTTGTCGATCGCGATGCCGGCGGCGGCGGCCAGTGCGTGCACCACGACCTCGTCGTCATCGTTGAACGGTTGCCCGTCCAGTTTCTCCGTCAGATACAGCCGTCCGAACACCTCACCGCGGGCCCGGATCGGCACTCCCAGGAATGTTGTCATCGCAGGGTGGTGGGGAGGTAGTCCGGTTGACGCCGGATGCTGCGACAGGTTCTCCAGTCGCAGCGGCGCGGCCTCTTCGATGACGACGCCCAGAACTCCGTGCCCGGTCGGCAGCGGGCCGATCAGCTCCCGGTCGGCGTCGTCGATACCGGCGAAGACGAACTGACCGAGCATTCCGCCTTCGTCCAGAACGCCCAGCGCTCCGTATCGTGCCCCCACCAGATGGGTTGCGGCGCGGACGATCTGCCGCAGAGTGGCATCGAGTTCGAGTCCGGCCGACACCGCCAGGACCGCTTCCAGCAGCGCATCCATCCGGCTGCGGCTGATGTCCACGATGTTCTCGATCCCGGTCCTGACCTCGGTCAGCAACTGCTGCAGCCGCGCCTCTAACAACGTCCGCGGCGCGTCGACCGGTGCGGTCGGTCGGCCTGGCTCCCCGCTCGCAGTGGCGATCACGACTCATGGTGACACGTGCCTGGTAGCGCAACCAGCACGTGTCGATGTCGTCGTCGGTTCCCGAGCGAACCTTTGCCTTACCCGCAGGGGACGTTCGGCCCTAGGAAGTTGCCGAGCCCCGACGGCACAGTGGGATGGGGTCAGTGCTGTGGCCGAGGAGATGGCGCCACGGAGCGCAGCGAGGGAGGTGTCGTCGATGGATACGTCGGTCCAACCTGTAGGAGTAATGCCTGCAGAACAGGTCGACGCCGCGCTCGCGGCCGCGGCGACTGCGACGTCGCTGTACGACAGCGTGCCCTGGAGCTTCCGCTGCACCAGCACCGGCATCGAACTGCACGCGGAGCGCACCCAGGATCACCCCGGGGTCGACCCTTTCCCGCGGCGGCTGCGGGTGGCATGCGGCGCGGCGTTGCTCAACCTCCGGGTCGCGGTTCGGGCGCTGGGGGTGACTGCTTCCGTCCGCCTGCTGCCGGATCCGGCGCAACCCGATTGGCTGGCTGTGCTGCATCCGCTGCAGCGGAGCCCCGCAACCTCGGCCGAACTGACCGTGGCGCAGCCGCTCGTGTCGGGCTTCATCGCTCCGGCCCGCTTGAGAGCAGCGACGGTGGCCGACCCTGCCCGCAATGCCCTTCGTCAGGCCGCAAGGATGGAACAGGCCTGGCTGGCGACGATTGACGCGACCCAACTGTCGCAATTCAATGTGCTCGCAGCTCATCCGCAGCCTGCTATGCAGAATGGGACAGCGCCAGTTTCCCAGCCGGCGAGCGAGGGGTTCGAGCCGAACCAATTGGTGGCGGTGATCGGCACCTTCGGCGATCTCCCGCTTGCTCAACTGCAGGCCGGACAGAGTATGCAACGTGCCCTGCTGACCGCAATCAACTTGGGTCTGCAGCCGAGCCTGGAGCCGCAGGTGGGAGAGTCCCCGGCGGGCCGGCAACAGCTCCGGCAGCTGATAGGCGGAGCGCTCTGGCCACAGATGGTTCTTCGTCTGCACCATCTCTCGCCCGCACCAGCCCGGAACACCGCCTGACGGAATTGTTCTCGCTGTCCGACGACCGGTCGGTGCCCTACTCCGACCGGTAACGCCGGTCCCGGATCTCGGTGACGAGAACGGCGGCTTGGGTCCGACGCTCCATGCCCAACTTTCCGAGCAGACGAGACACGTAGTTCTTCACCGTCTTCTCCGACAGGAACATTCGTTCGGCGATCTGGCGGTTCGTCAGCCCTTCGCCGATCAGGTCGAGAACAGCGCGCTCCTGCTCGGTCAGGTCCGCCAGAGGTCCGGGTTCTTCCGATCCGGCGCGGAGTCTTTCCATCAGGGCGGCCGCCGCACGGTTGTCCAGCAGCGAGCGGCCGGCGCCGACGGTACGAATTGCCGAGACCAGGTCCAGGCCCTTGATGTCCTTGATCACGTAGCCGGCAGCTCCGGCCAGAATCGCGTCCATCATCGCCTGTTCATCGGTGAAGGAGGTGAGCATCAGACAGTTCAAGTCCGGCAGCTGTGATTTCAATTCACGGCACAGCTCGACTCCATTCCCGTCGGGCAGGCGAATATCGAGAACGGCTACGTCCGGGCGCAGGGCGGGAATTCGTGCCAGCGCCTCCGAAACCAGGGATGCCTGACCGATGACCAGTAGGTCTTCTTCCTCGTTCAACAGGTCGGCGACTCCTCGCCGCACCATTTCGTGGTCGTCGACCAGGAAAACCGTCAGCACCGGACAATCACGCCCTCTCGTGGTCTCGCGCCTTCCCGCCGTTGCCGGGTCAGCTCGGCGACTTCAGCGTACGTGTGACGCAAGGGCGTGAAGGACGGCTGGCAGGGCTCTCTAGGACGGTTTCGTCCTCACCTCGGAGGGTCGAAGCCGAGACGATATCCGACGCCTGGACGATATCGGCGCTTCCAAAGTCAGCGCAGGAAGTGGAGTCTGGCCGCAGGCGACCGGGTGGCCCACCAGTGCCCCAGTCCCCACGTCGACGCCGTGCCAAGTGCCGCGACCACGACCAGACCGATGGCGAAAACCAGGTGGTAGTCCAAGAACGGATTGGAGGAGCCGGAGGGCTTGCCCTCGGAAGTGTATTGCGCCATCGGCCATTCTGCGGCCCACATGAGCACGAGCAGGATCGTTCCAGCCACCGCAGTCGGGCGCAGCGCGACGCCGGCGATCAGCGCGACGCCGATGCCGAGCAACCCGAGCATGAACAGCCAATCAGCCCACGGGGCACCCGCAATGGAGCGGAAAAATGATTGGAATGGTCCGACCTCGACATGACCCAGGAAACCATTGGTGGGCGAGCCCCCATGAATCCAGGATTTCGCGCCCGGGGTCGAATAACCCAGGCCCAGCAGCTTGTCGAGAAACGGCCACAAGAAAATGAATCCGAGTGCGATTCGCAGCACGTCAACGGCGCGGTGAGTCGATCGGAGCGGAATGGGTGAGCGTCATGCGGGTTTCCTTCTTCTCGAAGAGGCTGAGCCCGCGTACTTTTCCTGCGACGCGTCCTACGTTGCTCCAGCACGGTCACGAAGGGAACGGACCGTTCTGACCACCATCTGCCTCACTCGGTGCTCTCGATAGAGCCGAAAGTCCTCGACAGTTCGGGCCGATGGCCGGACGCAGCTCGATGCCGGCTCCGAAGGTTCGCGGTCACGGGTATTTCGGCCCTATTCGGCTGCCGCCAGAGCACCTACCGTTGGTATAGGGCGAGGCCGCAGTGCGCGGACGAAAACAATGGCCCGAGGGAGCACCGTGATGGTCACAAATACCGAGGAACTCGTTGTCGTGGGAATCGACGGCAGCGCGGAAAGTCTGGCGGCGCTCCGATGGGCGTTGAAAGAGGGGGTCCGACTCGAGATCCCGGTGGAGGTCGTTCACTGTTACCTACCCCAGACCCTGACCGATTTCGGCTTCAGTACCCCCCACGAACTGCACACCGGATCGGCCATCATGGTCGACAACGAGGTGGGAGCAGCCCTCAAGGACATGTCGCAGCAGCCCGAGGTTCGGCGTTGCTCGCTGGCTGGGAGCCCGGCGAAGGTGCTGCTGGAGCGGGCGAAGACGGCCTCGTTGCTGGTCCTGGGTGTGCATGGAAAGACCGTGCTGCGGGATCTGATTCTGGGGAAGGTGGCTCGGACCTGCCTTCGCCAGTCGCCGTGCCCGGTGGTCGTGGTAGGTCTTGACGAGAGCGCCGTTCGGCACGAGACCCCGTCGCCGGTTGCTGCCGCCAACGGGTGACTGTCGCTGCCGGATGACCTTTGCTGTCGGGTAACTGTCGCTGTGGGGTGACCTTCGCTGTCGGGTGACCTTCGCTGTCGGGTGACCTTCGCCGTCCGGAAACCTTTGTGTCCGGGGGCGTCGTAGACGACCGACCGACGTCCACCCCTGTTGCGGACCACTCGTCATGGTGGGACCGATTCTTCACTGCCGCCTCAGGGCCTACCGATCGTCTGCCGAAAGCATCGGCGATCGTCCGGCCTGGGTTCAGCATTCGGTCGGTCGGCTCGAAGAGCACGACGACGCCAATATTAGATGTCCGGCCAGTTGCTATTGGTCCTGGAGGCTGGTCAACGTGATCGGGTTCGGGAGCGTTCAGTCGGGCCGCCGACAACGTCCCGCCCGGATGGGACCAGCGACGCCCCGCCCGGACGAGATCAGCGACGGTCCTGCCCGAACAGGACCGAACAAGTCCCGACCGGGCAGGGCCTTCGCAACCTAGTCGCGTCCCGGCCAGGTCCAGTTCGAGATGGCTGGATCGTCTTCGCCGTGCTCACGGGTGTACGCGCGGGCGGCCAGCCGGGCATCGGCCATCTGCTGACGCAGAATCGCGGCCCTGCTGCCCAGGCTCGGAACGCGATCGATGACATCCATCACCAGCTGGAACCGGTCCAGGTCGTTGAGCATGACCATGTCGAACGGCGTGGTGGTGGTTCCCTCTTCCTTGTAGCCGCGGACATGCATGTTGCGGTGGTTGTTGCGACGGTAGGTCAGTCGATGGATCAGCGACGGATAGCCGTGGTAAGCGAAGATGACCGGCTTGTCGGAGGTGAACAAGGCGTCGAAGTCGCGATCGGAAAGGCCGTGCGGGTGTTCCGTATCCGGTTCCAGCCGCATCAGGTCGACCACGTTGACCACGCGAACCTTCAACTCGGGCAACCGGGTCCGCAATATGTCGGCCGCCGCCACCGTCTCCAGGGTGGGCACATCGCCGGCGCAGGCCAGCACCACGTCGGGCTCGCGCTCGGTATTACCGGCCCACGGCCAGATCCCGAGTCCGCGCGTGCAGTGCGCGATCGCTTCGTCCATCGTCAGATAGGTCAGTTCGGGATTCTTGCCGGCGACGATGACGTTCACGTAGTGACGACTCCGGAGGCAGTGATCTGCCACCGACAGCAACGAGTTGGTGTCCGGCGGCAGGTAGACCCGGACGATTTCGGCCTTCTTGTTGACCACATGATCGATGAATCCCGGGTCCTGGTGCGACAGCCCGTTGTGGTCCTGGCGCCAGACGTGTGAGGAGAGCACATAGTTCAGCGACGCGATCGGGGCTCGCCACGGAATGTGCCTGGTGGTCTTGAGCCATTTGGCGTGCTGGTTGAACATCGAATCGACGATGTGGATGAAGGCCTCATAGCAGTTGAACAACCCATGCCGCCCGGTCAGCAGATAGCCCTCGAGCCACCCCTGGCACAGATGCTCGGACAGCACCTCCATCACCCGGCCGTCCGGCGCGAGATGGTCGTCACCGTCGATGGTCTCGGCATCCCAGGCACGGTCGGTGGTCTGGAAGACGGCTTGCAGCCGGTTCGACGCGGTCTCGTCCGGACCCATGATGCGGAAATTATCCGGATTGCGCGCGATGACGTCGCGGAGGAATTCGCCCAGCCTCGCGGTCGCCGCGCTGGTGGTGGTCGCTGGATTGTCGACGGAAACGGCGTAGTCGCGGAAGTCCGGCATCACCAGATCACGCAGCAGTAGGCCGCCGTTCGCGTGCGGATTGGCGCTCATTCGGCGGCCGCCCAGCGGCGCCAACGCCTGCAGCTCGGGAATCAGCGTTCCGGTGGCGCCGAAAAGGTCCTCCGGGTGGTAGCTGCGCATCCACTCTTCGAGCATGGCGCGGTGGGCGGAATTGGTGCGGGTCTCGGCCAGCGGAACCTGATGTGCCCGGAAGGTTCCCTCCACCTTCACGCCGTCCACCTCCTTGGGACCGGTCCAGCCCTTCGGCGTGCGCAGCACGATCATCGGCCACAACGGCCTGTCGACGCCGCGCGCCGTTGCGGCATCGTTCCTGGCGCGCTGCTGGATGCCGGCGACGTCGTCCATCACCTCGTCCAGGGTTGCGGCCAGCTGCCGGTGCACATCGGCCGGATCGGATCCGGTGACGAAGTGCGGCGCATACCCGTAGCCGCGCATCAGTTCTGCTAATTCTGATTCCGGTATCCGGGCCAGTACGGTCGGATTGGCGATCTTGTAGCCGTTGAGGTGGAGCACCGGCAGGACCGCTCCGTCCGTCACCGGGTTGAGGAACTTGTTGCTGTGCCAACTGGCCGCCAGTGGCCCCGTTTCGGCTTCTCCGTCGCCGACCACACACAGCACCACCAGATCGGGGTTGTCCAGGGCGGCCCCGTAGGCGTGCACCAGGGCGTAGCCGAGTTCGCCGCCCTCGTGGATGGATCCGGGTGTTTCCGGTGCGACGTGACTCGGGATGCCGCCGGGGAAGGAGAACTGGCGGAACAATGCCCGTACCCCGTCCTCGTCCTGGCCGATGCCGGAATACACCTCGCTGTAGGTGCCCTCCAGGTAGGCGTTCGCGACCAGACCAGGACCGCCGTGGCCGGGTCCGGTGACATAGAGCGCATTGAGGTCGCGGTTCTTGATCACGCGATTCATGTGGGCGTACAACAGGTTCAGTCCGGGCGTGGTGCCCCAGTGCCCGAGGAGTCGCGGCTTGACATGCTCGGCCAGCAACGGTTCCCGCAGCAGCGGGTTGTCCAGCAGATAGATCTGCCCGACCGACAGGTAGTTGGCGGCGCGCCAGTATCGGTCGATCAGATCGAGCTCCGCGGGATCGATCGATCCGGCCGGTTTCAGATTGGTGTCGACTTCGACGCTGCTGTTCACGTGAACGTCCTCCAGGAGTACAGCCGAAATTCGCGCAGTGCAGCACGGGCTCCGGCCGTTTCGTCGGTGATGGTGGGGTTCTTCAAGTGTGGATGCTGCCCTGCGGTCCTGGGATCCAGATAGAGGCAAAGGTCCCGACGTCTTGGGAAACGGAGGACGAATTTCTGGCGCCGCGGCTCCGGGGCATCGTGACCGATCTACAGCGGTGACCGGCGGTCGGTGCGGGGACTCGTGCGGGCAAGATGCACATCGCTGGATCAGGGTGTCACAGCGGATTCGCCGGCGGAGCAGATGCCGGTTTCGCGCGGAGAGCAGGAACGTAGTAGATCCGGGGTCGACTACCACTTCGGATCTACTACGTTCCTGATCTTCTCGCTGCCGCCCAGCGAGCCGCTTGACGGAAGTTCCGTCGACAACCGGCGCTGGAGCCCCGGCCAGGTCGATCTCCGCGATCGTGCCCGACGGCTGCGGACGCCGCATGCTTCCCAGCGAAGCGACCATTGATCCATGACAATCATCGAACATCCGAAGAGGATCTTCCCGCGGTCCGGTCCTTCGCCGACCGGACCGCGAACCGCCGCCCCGGATTCCCCGGTCGACGATGTCGCTTGCGGCGAATTCGAGTCGCCGACCGGACCGCGAACCGCCGCCCCGGATTCCCCGGCCGACGATGTCGTTTCCGGCGAATTCGAGTTCCCGGTACCGGTGTCAGCACTACCGGTGTCAACACTGCGACACGCTGCTCGGGTGGCACTGCACCGGACCCGGCGGCTGACCGTGCTCGGTGCGGTGCCGGTGGTCGGACTGTTGGTGATGCCCTGGTTGTGGCCGCTGCACATGGCCATCGTCGGATTGACGGCGGGCAACATTCGGCAGACACCCGATGCGTCGTTGTCGTTCTACGACGGCTCCCCGGCCGCGCGGTACCGCTCCGCAGTCCTGGTGGCCCTTCTAGCGGCCGGATCCTGGCTCGCCCTTCTGTCCGGCACATGGTGCGTCATCGCCGGAGTCGGTCAACCGGCTGTGGCCACGATGATCCTGGTGGCGACGGTGCTACCGGCCGTGGCGGAATTGTTGGCCCTGATTTCGTTCGCCGCACTCAACCCGGAGTGGATCACGATCAAGCGGGCGCAGGCGCGGCGCACCGATGGCCGCACGACTTACGTTCTCACTTCGCTGGTTTCGCGCCAGGACGGCCACGATTTCGCCGCCGTCCTGATGGCGCTCACCTATCCCGGGTGGTCAGCGGCCGACGCCGTGGTCATCGGATATCCGGCGGACAAGAGCTTGATCAGTTACTACGTACGACTGGGTGCTCGGCGCGAGCGGTCGGCCGATTCCGGCGTTCCACACGCTCGGCGACAGATCAGCTTCGACTGCCGACGCCCGCTACGCATGCGCACCCGGTAACGCCCGACGGCGCGCACAGCATGGTCAGCCACTGCGCAATCGCGGCGGCGATGGGCGAATCCGCACGGCGCGGATCGTGGCCGCCCGGCAACCACATCTGGGTCACCTTTCCTGGGATGCGGTGGAGGTGTTCGGCGAACTCGTCCGGCGAACCGAAGGGATCGTTGTCGCCGGACACGAAGAGGACGGGAACATCGATGTCCGGGAAATGGTCGGTCCGGAGCTTGGTGGGTTGGCCGGGCGGATGCAGTGGGTAGCTCAGCAGCACCAAACCGGCGGCCGGCAGGCCTTGGGCGACCGCCATCGAGCACATCCGGCCGCCGTAGGAGCGTCCACCCAGCACCAGTTGCTCGGGACCGATGTGCCGCTGGGCAGCGAAAACGGCTGATTGCTCCACCAGGTGGGCGATCGCGACCGGCGCCCGGTCCGGCGCGCGTCGACCCGCCTTCCGGTAGGGAAAGTCCAGGCGCAGGCACGGCAGCGGCGCCAGCTGCTCCTCGATGGCCAGCAGGGTGTGGTGATCACGGCCGGCGCCGGCGCCGGGAGTCAGCAGCAGAGCCGCGGGAGCTATGCGCCGGCCGGTCATCCGGGCAACCCTACGCAGCTCCGGGGACGCCGAAAGGCCCCGGCGGAAGTACATCCACCGGGGCCTTTCGGTACTGCTTTTGCAGGATCTTCGGTCGTTGCCCGGGTCAGGGCAGCGTCCGAATCAGCTGGTGGGGCTCAGAACGTTGTCGATCAGGTACACGGTGGCGTTCTTGGTCTTGACGTTGCCGCAGATCACGTTGGCGCCGTTGACCTTCAGGTTGTTTCCAGAGCCGGTGACGGTCACCGAGCCGCCCTCGACGGTCTTGTGGGTGCCGGCGATCTTGCTGGCATCGAGCTGCCCGGCGACCACGTGGTAGGTCAGGATCTTGGTGAGCAGGGCACCGTCGGTGGTGAGCTTGCCCATGGTGGCGGCGTCGACCTTCTTGAACGCGGAATCGACCGGGGCGAAGACGGTGAACTCGCCACTGTTGAGGGTGTTGACCAGGTTGACCTTGGGGTTGACCTTGCCGGAGACGGCGGCGACCAGCGTGGTCAGCAGCGGGTTGTTCGAAGCGGCCGCGGCGACTGGGTCGGCGGCCATGCCACCGACGGAGCCGGCGCCGGCAGGAACTGCCTTGGCGTAGGCGGCGCAACCGGGGCCGACCAGTGCGGCGCCGGAGGTGGTGGCGCCGGAGGTCATGGCTCCGGAGGTCATGGCTCCGGAGGTCATGGCACCGGAGGTCATGGCGCCGGAGGTCATGGCACCGGAGGTCATCGCGCCGGAGGTCATGGCGCCGGACGTCACGGCGCCATCAGCCGGCGGGGTGAGGACGGTGTCGATCAGGTAGACCGTGGCGTTCTTGGTCTTGACGTTGCCGCAGATGACAGCCGAGGTGCCGTTGATCTTGATGTTGTCGCCGGATCCGGTGACCTCGACCGATCCACCTTCGACGGTCTTGTGGGTGCCGATCACAGCCTTGGCGTCGAGCTGGCCGGGGATGACGTGGTAGGTCAGGATCTTGGTGAGCAGCGCGCTGTCGGTGGCCAGCTTGCCCATGGTGGCGGCGTCAATCTTCTTGAATGCGGTGTCGACCGGGGCGAAGACCGTGAACTCGCCGCTGTTGAGGGTGTTGACCAGGTTGACCTTGGGGTTGACCTTGCCGGAGACGGCGGCGACCAAGGTCTTGAGCAGCGGGTTGTTCGAAGCGGCGGTGGCGACCGGGTCGGCGGCCATGCCGCCGACGGAGCCGGCGCCGGTGGGAACTGCCTTGGCGTAACCGGCACAGCCGGCTCCGACCAGAGCCGTTGCCGCTCCGCCACCGGAGGTCATGGCGCCGGAGGACATGGCGCCGGAGGACATCGCACCCGAGGTCATGGCGCCCGAGGACATCGGCGCAGAGCCGGACGGGGCAGCTGCCGACGATGCGGAACTCGACGAGTTGGACGTGGCCGGGCTGGCGGCGGGAGTGCTGCTGGAACCGCAGGCCACCAGGGCCAGGGCCAGACCACCGGCAGCGGTGAGAACCGCGAGGCGCTTGACGATCATGGGGAATTCTCCTTCTAGTTCGGATCTGAGGTACGGATTCGGTCGTTGAGGCAGGCTTCGAGGTGTCGATGAGAGACATGGCGAGTCAAACCAAGGGAGTGGATGTCGGCACGCAGGCCCCCGGAGCCGCGTGCACGAAGGGCGTCCGGGTGGGTATTCCGGACGATAAGCCGTGTGCCGCAGAACGTTTCGCTCACGCTTTGCGGCTGTCGGGCCCTTTTGGCCCGACCTGAGTTCTTCGGGGGCCTCACCCAGACGGATTGGTCGAATTCAGAGCGTTATCGGACCGAGACAACGGCGTCGTGAAATCCACGATCTATCGCCTTCCACGCGTGGCATTCCCGAAGATGGCCCGGCTGCCTGTCAGGATGAGAAAATGTCCACCCATCTGAACCGGCGTACGGCGCTGGTGGTGGCCGGCCAGGGCATGGCCGCACTGCTGCTGGCGGCCTGCGGTCAGATCCCGACCGAGTCGTCGTCCACGTCCGGCGTCTCGCGATCCGCCGCACCGACGGGAGCGTCGCCGACCGCCGGTCGGGTTCAGGTCACGGTGCCGGAGATGGGGTCCAGCGGGGCCGGCGCGACGACATCGGTCGCCACCCGAACCCGACTTCCGATCACGCCGGTGGCTTCGGCGAGTCGGGCGACCACATTGCACCCCACAACGGAATCGACAACGGCGGCAGAAATAACGACGCAGACAGTGCCTGCGTCGTCGATCACCGCCTCATCGACTCGCGCCACCGCAACCACGCCGACCACCACCGCGGCGACGTCGACCACACCACACCCGACGGCGCCGAGGACCACCTACTCCACCCCATCGGCCGCAACCTCGTCGAGCGGATCCACCTCCGAGTCCTCGACGTCGTCCCGGGCGAAGCTGACTCCAACGTCGACCTCGACCAGGAGGCGAGTTGCCGCGGGTGGGCTGGCAGGCAAGGTCGTCGTCATCGACCCGGGCCACAACGGAGCCAACGGACAGCATCCGGAGATCATCAATCAGCGCGTCGACGGCGGTTACGGCCAACGAAATGCCTGCAATACCACCGGTACCGAAACCAACGACGGATACACCGAACACCGCTTCGCCTGGAACGTCGCGACCTACCTCCGGCCGTTGCTCGAGGCGGCCGGCGTCCAGGTGCTGTTGACCCGTTCCAATGACGAGGGTGTCGGCCCGTGCACCGACAAGCGGGCTGCTTTCGAAAACGACTCGCAGGCCGATGCAGTGGTGTCCATCCATGGAGACGGCGCCGCGGCCGAGGTACGCGGGTTCTACCTGACCACGGCCGCCCGGCCACCCGCGGGAAGGACAATCGCCGCCGCCTCGATCCGGCTGGCCACCTGTATCGCGCAGGCTGCCATCGACGAAGGTTTTCCACCGTCGAACACCCTTGGCAGCAGAGGTATCTGGACCCGCGACGATCTGACCGGTCTCAATCGCTCTACCCGCCCGAAGACGCTGATCGAGTGCGGAAACATGCGCAACGCCACCGAGGCCGCGTTGATGTCATCCAGCGCCGGCCAACGGCGGTACGCCCAGGCTTTGGCGCAGGGCGTCTTCGCATTTCTGAAGGGATAGCCCCGACAATTCCCGGATAATGATCGTCGGATTACCCCAGCACCCCGCCTCGTCCACGAGAATGCGAACCCGAATCCTTTTTCGCCACAGCGATTCAGCATCAGGCGCAACACGATTCAGCATCAGGCGCAATACGTGCGCCTTTCCGGTGGCTCGGACAGGAATAGCTGCTTGGCGGATCAGCGCCGTCTGCTCGCGCAGCCGGCACAGAGCCCGAACAGCTCGACCTGGTGGTCGAGATCGACGTAGCCGTACTCCTCTGCTACAGCACGCGCCCACTTCTCCACGCCGGGGGCGGCGACTTCCTGGGTGAGGCCGCACGCCCGGCAGACGAGATGGTGATGGTGTGTCGGCTGCGCGCACTGTCGGTACAGCACTTCGCCGCTCTCGTTCCGAACCGCGTCGAGGTCACCGGCTCCGGCCATGTCCTGCAACGCCCGGTAGACGGTGGCCAGCCCGACGGACGAACCTGAGGTGCGCAGCGCGGCATGCAGATCCTGGGCGGAGACGAATTCGTCGGTGCCGGCCAGCAACTCGGCGATGACGGTGCGCTGAGATGTGTTGCGGCGCTGCGTCACCACCATGCTGGCACCACGGTCCACCTCTGATCGCCGGGAGCGGGCTGCGGCGAGCCCGCTCATTCGGCTCCAGACTACCGGCCGGTTCTGACGACTCGATTGCCGTGCGGTGCGAAGGGGGTGAGGTGCCGAGGTGTGCGGTGCCGAGTCGTGGAGTGCCGAGTGTGGGATGCCGAGTGTGGACTGCCGACGAATGCGGTGCCCACGCATGCGGTGATGAAGGTGCGCGGTGACGGCGCGCGGTGTCGGCGTGCGGTGACGGCGTGCGGTGACGAACGCAGCGGCGCCCGACCCTCACCCGGAGTTCATGCTCGTCGTCCTAGAGTGAGCGTCGGCCCGATAGGGGCCAGTTTTGGAGAAGCTGCCTGGTATTCGAAGTTGAACGGCAGAGGGAACACAAGGGGAGGGCGCGGTGGAAATTCGGCCGGTGAAGCGGGGGATTACGGTTCGCTCGCGGGCGATTCTCGGCGCGTCGATTGCCGGGATCGCGCTGCTCGCTGCCTGCACCTCGAACGCGGCCGCGCCAAGCGACTCACCTCCGGCGGCGTCGGACAGCCCGACCAGCAGCGCCGCGTCCAGTACCGAACATCCGGCCGGCAGCCCGGAGGTCACCTCCCTCGTGAGCTCCGCGGTCAGCAGTGCCGCGAGTCCGCCGGCCAGCACCGCCGCGCTCTCCGCGTCGCGCACCGTTCCGACCAGTCGGACGACCAGTCAGATGAGCAGTCAGACGACCAGTCGGACGACAAGCCTGACGATCGGGACGCGCTCGCTACCACGGTCGACGGTCGCTGTGAGGTCCCCGACCGCGCACTCCCGTCCGCGGGTCACGGTGACCGTGACCAGGACCCACGCCGATGTGACCGTGACGGCAGGGCCACCGAAGTCCACAGCGGAGCCGGCCGCCATCTCCGGAGAATGCCCCTATCTCGGCGCGAGCGTGGTCTCGATGATCACCGGGCAACACCACGGCGATACCCGGCTCGTCGATCTCGTGCCGCAGCCGATGTGCCTGTTCTTCCGGTCCGACGGTGGGTGGATGGGCAGCGTGCGAGTGATTCGGGCGGCGAACCCGCAGGCCGCCGCGGCCGCGGTGAATCAGCACGTTCCGATCGCAGAGTCGCAACCCGCATCGAGCCCACCGGGTTGGGTCGGCGGTTCGACGACCAAGGGTGGAATGACCCAGGACGCCGACGCGAAGTCGGTGTACGGCGTTGCAAAGGGCACCATCGCGGTGATCGCCGAAGAGAACGAGTCGCCGTCGATCAAGGCGCGACTGATGGCCACCTGCGCGATCTACCAGCTGAAACTCGAGAGCGGCCAACCGCCGAGCGTGTGTGTGCCGCAGGGCTGAGGTGGGGCTGAGGTGGGTCGGTGGGAGCGCCGTCCACCGGTCACTGTCGTGCTGCCGTGGCAGGATGGGGCTTGTGAGTAACCTCTACGCAACTTTGCACACCAACCGTGGTGACATCCGCATCCAGCTCCTTCCGGACGCGGCGCCCAAGACGGTCGCCAACTTCGTCGGCCTCGCCGACGGCACCGGCAAGTACAGCGACAAGAACGCCTCCGGCGGCGCCACCGGCCCGTTCTACGACTCGGCGGTCTTCCACCGGATCATCAGCGGATTCATGATCCAGGGCGGCGATCCGACGGGAACCGGTCGCGGCGGCCCCGGCTACGAGTTCGGTGATGAGTTCTTCTCGGGCCTCGCCTTCAACAAGCCGTATCTGCTGGCCATGGCGAACGCCGGCCCCGGCACCAACGGTTCGCAGTTCTTCCTCACCCTCGGTAAGACCCCGCACCTGACCAACAAGCACACCATCTTCGGGGAGGTGGCCGACGCCGACTCCCGCGCGGTGGTGGACGCCATCGGATCCACCGCCACCGACCGATTTGATCGACCGACCGAGGACGTGGTGATCAACTCGATCACCATCGAGAACGCCGACCAGGCCTGACGGTCCGAGATTTCGTCTGCGCCAGGGCCGCGTCGGGAACGGCGCGGCCCGGTGGATTGGTGAGCCCGTGACGATGCCTTCCCCGTATGCAGCGCCGCCCGGCCAGGTCTGCACATTCCATCCGGACCGGCCGACCGGGTTGCACTGCACCAGGTGTGGCCGACCCGCCTGTCCGGAGTGCCTGACGCCCGCCAGCGTCGGATTCCAGTGCCGGGTGTGCGTGGCCGAGGGACGCGCGGCGCAGCGCGAGCCGCGCACCGTCACCGGCGCGCGGATCGGTGAACAACCGATCGTCACCTACGCGTTGATCGCCGTCAACGTGGCGATCTTCCTGGTCACGGCCGTGCAGGCGAAGTCAGGTGTCGAACTGGGCGGGTCCAGGATCTTCCAGCAGGCGGTGTTGTCCCCGACCTTGGTGGCCTCCGGTCAATGGTGGCGGCTCATCAGTAGCGGGTTCCTGCATCTTTCGGTCATCCATATCGGGCTGAACATGCTGTCCCTGTATTTCCTCGGCGTTCCCGCGGAACGAATGCTCGGCCGGGCCCGATTCGGCGTCGTTTATCTGATGTCGCTCCTCGGCGGCTCGATAGCCGTCATGCTGTTCACCGATCAACTGTCGACAGAGGCCGGCGCATCCGGTGCGATCTTCGGCCTGATGGGCGCCCTGGTCGTCGTCTTCAGGCGTTTCAAATACGACTTGCGTCAGCTCGTCATCGTGTTGGCGATCAACCTGTACCTGAGTTTCCAGCTCAGCGGAATCTCCTGGCAGGCGCATCTGGGCGGCCTGCTCGTGGGCGCCGCGGTCACAGCCGCGATGGTCTACCCACCCGCGCGATTGCGCACCCGGGTCCAAATCGGCACCGTCGTGGGTCTGGTGATCGTCATGGCGGTTCTGCTCATCGTCCGAGATGGCCAGATTGCACTGCGCTGTACCGACCTGACCACCACCGAATTCGCCGGCTGTCAGCAGGTGGGTTGACATTGCATTGACGTTGACACTGCATTGACGCCGGATGGGCTGACACAGCTCAGAGTGCCGGGTGCCAAAGGCGCCGGAGTTCGGTGGCCACCTCGGCAGGATCGGCGCCCAGTTCGGTCTTGCCGAAAAGGATCAGCCCGTCGTCGTCGAGATCGAGTTCCAGCGACGTCGAGGCCAGCCCCCGTCGTCGTCGCGTCGGAGCACCGATGGCGACGACCTGGTCCCAGCGAACCCGTCTCGATCCGCCAGGCCCGCGAATGGTGAGTCCGGCGGAATCGGCGGTGAGCCGACGCCGCATGGTAATCAGCACGGCTGCGGCAAGCGCGGAGAGGAACACGCCGGCACCGGCGACCACCTGGTCGCGCGGAGAGCCGGCGAACACCAGCCAGGCGGCCAACGCGACAGTTCCGCAGCCAAGGGCGACGATCAGCGACGTCCGCACGCCCCACACTGCCGGCCCCGTGTCGGTCACGGCTTCAAACCGGCGATCGGTGCACCTGTCCACAGCAGTTGTCCACATTGGGGATGAATCACAAGCGTGTTGTTCGGTCGGTGTGAGCGCAGAAAGCCGGCGACCGGTAGGTCAACGCCAGCGCATCGTCATCAACAGCCCGGCGACCATCAGACCGAAGCCGATGGCGAAGTTCCAGTTCCCCAACGAGGCCAGAAAACCGATGTGTTGTCCCCAGAGATAGTTGACGACCAGCCAGAGGAGCCCGAGCACCATCAAGCCGAGCATGATCCCGATGTAGACCGGCCCGGACGGACCGGAGACCTGAACCCTGGCCGTCGTATAGGCGGTCGAGTTCGCCTGCGCCGACGAACTTGCGGAGGCGGTGGCGACCTTCTTGCGGACCTTCGACTTTGGCACGGAGTTCCTCGCTGCTCAGGGGGATGGTGCGCCGCTGCGAGCTTGCGCAGTCCGGCAGCTGGCTTTCCTTCTGCCCGAGCGCACCTGCTGCATACGGCCGGGGACGATGCTGTCGCTGATCGACTCGACCGACAGGCGAGACGACGACAACTGGCTGTAGTTCGGCTGACGACCCCGGGTTACCGGGACCGTACACGTCGACGCCTAGCCTACGTGGTCAGGGGCGTTGATCAGGAATGTCGACTGAGAACCTGCCGCGAAGCCACCAGCCGTTGAGCGGGGTGTACGCAGCAACCGAGGCGATTGGAAGGTGGTGCGGTGTTCAACGGTCGACCAACGCCTCGGGTCCGCTCGCGCAAACCTGCGGAAACCGACAGATCAGCGGGCAACACCGCTTCACCCGGGCAATCCGCCCGGCCGTGGCGGGTGGCTGGCGTGGCGGTGTGCCTGCTGGCGGGCGCGCTGATGGGCACGGCAAGGTCGTACTCGCACGGTCACACCGTCCGGAACCGCTCGGTGGATCTGTCGGTCCTCGTTCAGGGGGCGGGGCAGCGGGTTACCGCGGCGAACGCCGAGGCCGCAGCCGTCCAGCAGCACATCGACGCACTCGCTGGGTCCGACGTATCGCCGCGGGTGGCGACCGTACGGGCAGCGGCCGCACAACTTCGCGTGGCGGCCGGGCTGACGTCCGTCCATGGACCCGCCCTGCGCGTTTCGATGTCGGACGCCCAACGGAACATCGACGGCAGCTATCCCGACGCGGTGGCTCCCGACGATCTGGTGGTCCACCAGCAGGATGTCCAGTCGGTGGTCAACGCGATGTGGGCGGGCGGCGCAGAGGCGATGACGATCATGGATCAGCGGGTCGTCACGACGTCCGCGGTGCGTTGCATCGGCAACACCCTGCTCCTGCAGGGCCGCACGTATTCGCCGCCGTTCGTGATCACTGCCATCGGGGACGCCCCCCGCATGGTGCAGTCGCTCGGAGCGGAGCCGGGTGTGGCTCTGTTCCAGACGTATGTCGAGAAGTTCCGGCTCGGTTTCACGATCGACCCGGTGAACGACGTGACACTTCCGGCATATGCGGGTCTTCTCCGCATGACGGGCGCACATCAGGAGACGAAATGACCGATGGCCGACGGCCTGAAGACGCCGATCACGCCGCGGCGGACAAGATCCGGGCGCCCCGCGATGTCGCTCTGATCGTCGCGCGAGGAATCGGCCAGACGCTGATCACGGTCGGCCTGGTCGTCCTGTTGTTCGTGGTCTACGAGGTCTACGTCACCGACCTGTTCGGTCATCAGAAGCAGCAGAGCGCGACTGCTGCGCTGGACGAACGCTGGAAGGACTCCGGCAGCGGGAGAACTGCCGGGCAGACGGTCGCCGGACCCACATCCGCGAGCCCGAGTGCGCGCGCAGCCGGGACCACCGGGGAAGGCGGGAGCACCAGCAGCAAGAGCGGCCCGGCGGGAACCAGAGTCGTCGTCGTCGACGACCCTGCGAAGATGGTCACAGATCCGTCCACTCGGAAACGCAACTACGAAGCCATCGACGGTCAGGGCTTCGCCAAGATCTTCATTCCGACGTTCGGTGCGGATTACGCGTTCACGATCATCCAGGGAACCACGACGGACGATCTCTACGCCGGGCCCGGTCACTACCAGAACACCCAGTTCCCGGGCGAGCCCGGCAATTTTTCGGTGGCGGGACACCGGGTCTCGAAGGGCTCGCCGTTCAACGAGCTGGGCCTGCTCTCCTCGTGTGACGCGATGGTGGTCGAGACGCAGAGCGACTGGTTCGTCTACCGGGTGATGCCGATGGACAACGAGATCGCGAACTGGGCCTCGACCAAGCGTGCCCATTGCGCCGGAGTCTCGGCGCAGTCGGGGCAGTACGCCCGTACCTTCGGCAGGGAGATCACGGATCCGTCCGACTACGCTCAGGTGCTGCCCGTACCGCATGTGCAGTCGCAGGCCGTACCGGCCGACGCGGAGCGGTTGATGACGCTGACCACCTGCCACCCGCAATTCTCCGACGCGCAACGGATGATCATTCACGGTGTGCTGGTGAAGAGCTACAAGAGGGCAACCGGATTCGTGCCGCCCGAGCTGAACGAGAGCTGACATGTACATCTGGATCTGGAGACACCTACCCGGGCCCGTCGCGGTCAAACTCCTGGAGACACTGATGCTGTTCCTGGCAATCGTCGCATTGCTGTTCTTCGTGATCTTCCCGTGGCTGGAGCCGTACCTGCCGTTCGACCAGGTAACCACCAACAACTGATTACGTGCTGGTCGCCCGATCTGGAAAGCTGGCCGGGTGACGCGCATCCTGGTGGTCGACAACTACGACTCGTTCGTCTACAACCTGGTCCAGTACCTGCAGCAACTCGGTGCGGACTGCGTCGTGAGACGCAACGACCAGATCACCACCGAGGAGGCGGGCGAGCTCGGCCTCGACGGTGTGTTGCTCTCTCCCGGCCCCGGCGTTCCGGCCGACGCGGGGGTCACCGAGGAGCTGGTGCGGTGGGGCGCCGGCCGGATGCCGGTGTTGGGTGTGTGCCTCGGCCACCAGGCGATCGCCGAGGTCTTCGGCGGGGTCGTCGGCCGAGCTCAGGAGTTGTTGCACGGCCGGACCTCCACGGTGACCCACGATGACCAAGGCGTGCTGGGGGGTTTGCCCGACCCCTTCACCGCCACCCGCTACCACTCACTGGCCGTCGTCGAGGGAACGGTGCCGTCCGAACTCGAAGTGACCGCCAGAACGACCGAAGGCGTGATCATGGGGCTCCGGCATCGCGAGTACGCCATCGAGGGCGTCCAGTTCCACCCGGAGTCGGTGCTGACCCAGGGCGGCCACCGCATGCTCGCCAACTGGTTGACGATCTGCGGTGACCTGACTGCGCAACGGCTGGTGCCGCCCCTGGAAGAAGGTGTCGAGCAGCTCCGTCTTCGCGTCGCGTCGCCCCGTGCCTCCGATTCCGCCACGCAGGCCACGGCTCATCTGTCCTGACGAGCTCACCGGGGTAGCTGTGCTGACGAGATCGCCGGGCAACCGCAGGCGGTCGCGCCCGCGCCGCGGCGGCCGACCTTCCGACGGATCGGCCGCCGCGGCCAAGCGGGTCGGCCGATCAGCCGGCGTAGAGGTTGAACTCCGACATGGACCACCAGGAGTTGTTGGAGCCGGTCTGCACGATCCGCACCCAGCGCGCCGTCTGGTTGGCGAACCGGGAGGTCACGACCGCAGCGGAGCCGCTGCCCGTGGTGACGTCGGTCCACGTCGCACCGTCACCGGACGTCTGAACGGTGAAGCTGCGGGCGTAGTCCAGCGTGCTGCCGCCGGAGTCCATGGTGACCTGGTCGAACGTCCGTGCCGAACCGAGGTCGAGGGTGAACGTCTGCCCGTTGGTCATCGCCGTGCCGCTGGAGAACCGCGTTGCGCTGTTGCCGTCGAGGGCGTTGGCCGGCACGTCGCCGCTGCTGGGATTCGCGGCGGCGACCCATCCGGTACGCGCCAACGCGATCGGCGTGCCTGCCGGCGGTGTTGTTGTCGTGGTGCCTGCGGTGAGCACGTCTAGTTCGGCGATCGACCACCAGGACGACGACGAGCCGGTCTGGACGAGCCGCAGGTAGCGGGCCGTCTGGGCGGCGAACGACACGGTCACCTTGGCGGAGGTTCCGGTGGCGGAGGTCACCGGCGTCCATGATGTGCCGTCGGTGGAGACCTGCACGGTCACACCGCGGGGGTAGTCGCCGGTGCTGCCACCCGCGTCGACCGTCACCTGGTCGAATTTCTGGGCGCTGCCCAGGTCGAGGGTGAACGTCTGACCGTTGGTCATGGAGGCGCCGGTGCTCCACCGTGTCGCGGTGTTCTGGTCGATGGCCCGTGCCGGCACGTCGGCGCCGGCCGACGACGATGCCGAGGCGATCCAGCCGGTGCGGTTCAGCGGCGTCTCACCGGCCGGCGGGGGAGTGGTGGTATTCCCCTGACCGAACACCAACCAGTTGAGATTGACGAAGTCGGCCGTCCCTGCGGACACGAACTTCAGGAACACCGTGTGCTTGCCGGTGGTCGAAGCCAGCGCCGCGTCGACCGACGCCCAGTTCTGCCATCCGCCGGTGCCGTTGACCGCAATCGTTGCGGCAGCGGGGTTGGTCAGCGCGTCGAGGTGCACCTCGATGGTGCCAGCGGGGGTGCCCGCGACTCCGGAAGCAACCCGCGCCGTGACGCTCGAACCCGCCGTCGCACCGAAGTCGACGTTGTCGAAACGCAAGCTCGCACCGTTGTTGATGTAGCCGACGTCCTGGCCGCCACCGTTGTCCGTGGTCGTCTCGAGGCTCGTGCTGCCCGTCTGTGCGTCGTAGTTCTCGGCCTGGATGGTGGTGTAGGCACTTCGGGCCGGCGCGGTGGTGCCGTTGAGCGTCACGCTGCCGGTCAGGCGGATGTCACGCGAGGACGCGCCGACCGAGATGGTTTGCGCGCCGGCCGGAGTCGTCCAGCCGCTGGTTCCCCAGTATTGGAACGCACGTGCCGGAAGCGTCAGGTTGACCGTGGCGGACGCGCCTGCGGCGAGTGAGACCTTGCTGAAGCCCTTCAGCGACTTCGGTGGCTCGCCGACACCGGCCGGCGCGCTGACATAGACCTGCGGTACCTCCGCGCCGGTGCGCGTGCCGGTGTTGGTCACCCGAAACGACACCGCGACGTTGCCGGCGCCGTCGGGCTGTCCGACGGTCAGACCGCTGTAGCCGAATGTGGTGTAGGACAGGCCGAAGCCGAAGGGGAACAGCGGTGCGACACTGCGGGAGTCGTACGACCGGTAGCCGACGTCGACCCCTTCGGAGTACTGCACCTGGCCGTTGGTGCCGGGCCACTGCGCCGCCGTGTTGGCGGGTACGTCACCCAGGTTGGTGGGGAAGGTGACCGGCAGCTTGCCGGACGGGTTGATGTCGCCGAAGAGCAGCGCGGCGATCGCGTTGCCGTTCTCCTGGCCGGGATACCACGCCTCGAGAACGCCCTTGACGTTGTTGACCCATGGCATCGTGACCGCGGAGCCGGTGTTGAGCACGACGATGGTGTTGGGGTTGGCCGCAGCGACGGCGCTGACGAGATTGTTCTGCGTCGCCCCCAGATCGATGTCGCCGGTGTCAGAACCCTCTGACTGCCACTTGTTGACGAAGACGATCGCGACGTTGGCGGCCTTGGCGCCGGCAACCGCTGAGGTCTGGTCGTTGGTGTAGTAGTTCACCGTCGCACCGCCTGCTCGCGCCTTGATGCCGTCGTAGGGAGCTACGTGGTAGCTCGAGTTGACGCCCGCGCTGCCACCGCCCTGGTACAGGGCGCCGGAGCCGGCATCGTCGCCGATGACGGCGATGGTGCCGCTGTTGGACAGCGGCAGGATCGAGCTGTTCTTCAGCAGCACGCTGCCCTGGGCTGCGACCTGCTTCGCGGTCTCGTTGTGTGCGGCGCTGGTGACGGCCGAGCCCTTGTTGCCGGTCTGCGTCTTGTCGAACAGGCCGAACGTGAACATCTGGGTGAGGATGCGGCGCACGTGGTCATCGATCGTGGCGACCGAGACCTGACCGTTGGCGACGGCGTTCTTGAGCGCGTCGCCGTAGTACAGGTTGGTGTCGGGCATCTCCATGTCAAGGCCGTTGTTGGCAGAGGCGACGGTCGAGTGCGTCGCGCCCCAGTCAGCGGTGATGAATCCCTGAAATCCCATGTCGCGCTTGAGGATTTCATTCTGGGTGTGGTTGTTCTCGCAGGCGAACTGGCCGTTGATCACCGAGTAGGAGCACATCACCGACGCGACGTGCGCCTGGTTGATGGCCGTCTCGAACGCGGGGGTGTAGATCTCCCGCAGCGCCCGCTCGGAGACCTGCACGTTGTCCGCGGTGGAGTTGCGGTTGGTCTCCTGGTTGTAGGCCGCGTAGTGCTTGATCTGAGCCAGCGGGCCCTGCGCCTGGATGCCGTTGATGTCGGCGGCGGCGATCTGGCCGGTGAGGTAGGGATCCTCGCCGAACGACTCGAAGGCGCGTCCCCACCTGGGGTCACGCACGATGTTGACCGTTGGGCCGAGCACCACGTTGACGCCCTTGCCCCAGTGTTCCTGGCCGAGAACCGTGCCGTAGTCGCGCGTCAGCGCGGTGTCCCACGACGCAGCGGCGGCGACCGGTGCGGGGAGCTGGGTCACGCCGGTCACTCCGTCGCCGACTCCGAGCGGACCGTCCTGCAGGTGCAGCGCTGGCAGGGTCCCACCGGAGAAGCTGGTGGGCGTGCAGCCGGCGTACTGGCAGTTGGCCTGGTTGTGCAGCATGTTGATCTTGTCGTCGAGCGTCATTGCGCCCAGCAGCACAGCGGCGCGCTGCGCGGGGCTCTGGGTGGTGTCCATCCACGAGGCGGTGGCGGCCTGGACGGGTGCGAGCGTCAGACCTGAGAACACCGCGATCATCCCGGCGAGAAGGGCGACGCCTACGCCGGAGCGGCGACGGGTTCCGATGGCGTGCCGGGTGGAGCTGCTGAGCCGTATGCGCATGCGCAAGTCTCCTCGGTCGTGCGGGCGACAACGTCGACATTGACGGCGATGCTGCTCGGCGGGTGGCGGGTGGCGGGTGGCGGGTGCGGTGGCAAGTCGGGGGTCCGGTGCAAGGCAGAACGCGCGGAACACCCGGGCTGCTGCGCGAGCGTAGGTACCGTTTCAAGCCGCGTCAAGAGCACGCGCCGTGCGGGGAGAGCGCTTTCCCAGTCGGCGTAGCCTACTTCGGCAAGAGTGCGGTGGTGGCCGGCCGCGGCGGTTCGACGACCCGCTGATCGGGCCGGATCAACGCCCTCGATACTTCCGGGCGCTCTGTCCGCGTCGACCAGCGTCGCCGCGACCGACAGCAACGGAACTACCTCCACCGGAGAGCCCGTCGAGGGGCTCGGCTCCAATGGTGATGCCACGAAGGCCGCCTGTTTCATCGAACCGGCACGTCCGCGTCAATGACACGGAACCCTGTTCGGGCTCGGCGCCAATCCCATCCCCTGGGCGTGAGCTGCCGTCGACTTCGGGGGTCAGGGGGCACATGGTGACCGGCCCGAGATCGGTGAGACGGCCGGTGTCCGAGGTCGAGTTTCAAAGGGGAGATGCCGGGTCGGGGGAGGGGCAACAGCTTGGCCGCGGCGGCATCGCATCCCCCACCGACTGCGGCGCCGAGTACCCAGCCGGCAAGTACATCGGTCGTCCAGTGGGCGGACAAATAGATCATGCAGACGCCGACGAGACCTACGCCGACGGTCAGAACTACGCCGAGCAGTCGGATGCCTCGACATCCCGCACGCCGCGCAACCAGAAACAGAGCAAGAGCGGCCGCGGCCGTGACTGCGCCATCGGTCGAAGGCATCGAATACCCGCTGACGTGTACGAGTGCTGATCCCGCCGGTGGACGAGGTCGTCTGATCAGTTGTTTGAGCAACCCGGAAACACCGAACGCCAGCACGATTCCGGTGCCGACGATCAAGGCACCGAACCAAAGCCGTCGGAAGACGACGAAGGCGAACGCGGCCACTACGACGAAGCCCAGAACCAGAACATTGGTCCCGACCTTCAGGGCGCTGCTCGCCAGCCAATTCATCCAGCCCATGCGATGAGCGGTCACCCAGTCCGCAATGGCGAGATCAGAACTGTTCAAGGTCGGCGCGATCCAGCTGAACGACAGCGTTCGTGCTGCGCGCAAGCGTCAGCCAGCTCCGGTGCAATCTGCAAAGAATCGCTCCTTCGAGTAGGCATGTTCGAGCGGTGACATCTGGCAGACGTGCGGGGCCGATCCACATCACGAGCCCTTCATCCGCGATATGAAAATGTTGCGACCCACACGTCGGTGAGCCACCCGACGATCGCCTCGCAAGCGATTCGAACGAAGAGGACACCAGCCATCGCAGATCACGGAGTAACAGGACGGACCAGACTCCTGGTTTCGGGAATCACCGGGATCGGCGTGGGCGTCGGAGTCTCCGTCCCTGGGACGTGGCGATACGGAACCCTGCTGGGCTGGATCGCCGGCGCCGCCGTCTTCGTCGGTTGGATGTGGATATCGATCTGGCCCATGGACGATACTAGGACCGCCGCACACGCCCGCCGGGAGAATCCCGGACAGGCGCTGACAGATGTCACCATGCTCGGCGCCGCAGTCGCAAGTCTGCTGGCAGTCGGTCTGCTACTCGCAGACGGCACCGGGAACAAGACGGTGGAGGCGGCCCTGACGATTCTGGCGGTCGCGCTGGCATGGGCGGTCGTACACACCGTGTTCACCACCCGCTACGGACGGCTCTATTACGATCAGACAGCGGGCGGCGGCATCGACTTCAACCAGGACAAGCCTCCCCGGTACTCGGACTTCGCGTACCTGTCGTTCACCATCGGCATGACATTCCAGGTCTCGGACACAGACCTGAAGACCACCGTCATCAGGGCCACTGCCCTTCGGCACGCGTTGCTGTCCTATCTGTTCGGCGCGGTCATCATCGCCAGCACCATCAACCTCGTGGCCGGCCTCTCGAAATAGGCGCGGTATCCGTCATCGGCCAGTGGTTGGGATTGCCGATGACGCAGCAGTTCGCGGCGCAGGGTCTGATCACGGACCGATGAGTGCGTCGGCGCCATGGTGCAGCAGTGGGCCGAGCAAAGTCGCGTCGCTGCGGCGGGGGGAAAGGAGGACGGAGTGCTTGACGAGGGGTTCAGCGCTGGTGGGAACGGGTTGCATGAAGAATGCGAAAACCCCGCCCGGCGATTGAAAATCGACCGTCAGGCGGGGTCTCGCGGTGAAGAACTACTTCGAGACGGCTGAGCCCAGAGTCACTGTCGCGGTCTTGGTAGCGGTTCCGCGGACGTAGGTGATAACGACCTGGGAGCCTGGTTTGGCCGACCGGATCGTTGCGATCAAGGCGTCGGCAGAGCCGACTGTGCTGCTGCCGATCTTGGTGACCACATCGCCGGCCAACAAGCCGGCACCAGCGGCGCCCCCACCGGCAGTGACCGAAGCGATCTTTGCGCCGACGCTGAGACCGGCCCGTGCCGCCGCGGTCGGGTTGGCCGACTTGCTGTCGGGGGCATCACCAACGGACGCGCCGAGAACGGCATGGGTGGCATGCCCGTTGTTGATGATTTCCTGCGCGATCCGATAAGCCTGGTCGATCGGGATGGCGAACCCGACTCCGATCGAGCCCGACTGACCAGAGCCACTGGACAACGACGCGATCGCAGAGTTGATACCGATGACCTTGCCCGACATGTCCACCAGAGCGCCACCGGAGTTGCCGGGGTTGATCGCGGCGTCGGTCTGGATGGCGTTGAGAACCGTGTCCTGGGTCGTGCTCTGCTGCGACGAACCGCCGGTCGGATCCTGCGGTTGCTGTTCGGCTGCCGTCCGGACGGGCCGGTTCAGCGCGGAGATGATCCCGCTGGTCACCGTCGCGGACAGGCCGAGCGGAGAGCCCACCGCCACCACCTGTTCACCGACCTTGACGTTCGCCGAGGAGCCGAGCGCGGCCTTCGTCAGGCCCGAGACACCCGAGGCCTGGAGCACAGCCAGATCGTCGGTGGCATCCGAACCGACCACCTTGGCCGAGGCGGTGGCACCGTCGTTGAACCTGACGGTCAATTCGGTCGCCCCGGCGATGACGTGATTGTTCGTCAGGATCAGACCATCCGAAGTCAGGATGACACCGGATCCCTCCGCTGACTGCGAACTGGAAAGGGACAGGATCGACACCACCGACGGCAGAAGCTTACCGGCGACCGATTCCACGTTGCTGGCAGCGACGGGTTGGGCATCGGAGACCACCGGTGAGGACTGCTGCTGGGTGAGTGAACTGTCGGCCACGGCATTCTGGCGCGCGGTCTCGGACCCCCACCATCCGGCACCGAAGCAGCCGGCGAGGACGAGCAGCGCCACCATGGCGGCGACGAGAGCTCGAGTAACGCCGCTCCTGGACTTCGCGGTACGCACAGCGCTCACGGTGCTCGCAGAACCCATGGAGGCATCGCCGGGTCGAGACGGCCCCGTCGGTGCGAGCTGCTCAGGGCGTCCGTAGGCCGGGTAACTCGCAGTGCCGCCGAACTGAGGCGGCTGAGCCCCCGGGATCTGCCCGAAGTGCGGAGCTGCCTGGTACGAACCAGTTCCGTAGTTGGTGCTCGAATCCGGCCCATAGAGCGCCGGCGACGACGGCGACGCCCAGGCATCTGTGGACAGGGCACCGCTGGGCCGCGGCTGCCACACCGGCGGTGGTACTTCGCCGAGCGGGCCGGTGTTCGGTGAGTCGTCGCTGCCGGGGGCAGCCAGCGGCTGACGGTACTCGCCGGTGTTGTAATGAGCGGCGGGATACTGCTGCGGCTGCGGCTCGCGCGGGGTGCTGTCGGTTGGTCCGGGTCCAGCCTCGTCGAACGTGCCGGCGTCCTGGCTGCGGGGGAGGTCTTCGCTGGTCATGAACACAACGTTGGTCGCATGACGTGTGGAACACCTGAGTGCGACTTGAACTCCGGAGCTGAAAACCTGTCAAGTCGCTGTGAGATTTCCCGGTTCGTTCCGATTCGACCATCCCGATTCAAGCCGCGGCGTCGAGCGGATCCTCAGCCGCGACGGCGAGTCGTTGTCACCGTCGCACCGTTACCGCCAGGCGGCGGAACGGTCGTCTGCCCCGGGGGCGCCTTCGACGAGCTGGTCGGCGTCACCGGCGGCGTCACCGGTGGTGCCGTGGTGGGTGGTGCCGTGGTGGGAGTCGTAGCTGGTGTTGTGCTGGGAGTCGTGGTGGGGATCGTCGTAGGGGTCGGGGTGGGCGTCGGAGTGATCACCACCGGCGGCGGGAACGCGCCCCAGCCGGTCACCACGATCGGCGTGTCGAAATCGATGGCCGCACCGGTGCTCCCTGGCGCCAGGGAGATGAAGGTGAAAGCACTGCCGGGCGTCGGTGCTACCGGCGCGCCGGGCGCCGTGGTCACCGTGCTGAAACCCAGACCGTTCAGTTGACTGACCACGTCTGCGGTCGGCGTCTGGTCGGGAACGAAGTTGTTCGGAATCAGCAGCTGGAGCTTCGAGTACACGACGATCTTGATCCGCGTCGATTTGGGCGCGACAGCGGCGGGCGCCGGGGTCTGCGGCGCGGTGTCAACCTGCTGGTCGGGGTGGGTGGCGTCGGGCGCCGTCTTCGCCGGTTGACCGGGAATCCGCCCGATCACCGTTAGATCCTGGGTCTGTGATTTGGCCTGGTCGAAGCCGGCCACACCCGTCGTCCAACCCGCGCTGGACAGGCGCTGCGCTGCCTCGTCCGGCGTCAGGTTCGCCAGATTCGGCATCTTGAACAGCTTGTTGTTGGAGACCTGCAATGGAATGACGGTGCCCTGCTGAACGCTCTGGCCGGCTTTGATGCCCGGTCCGAGCTTGAGTACCTTGTCCGCCGGCTCGACGCCGTCGATCTCCCGCTTGACCGGGTTCAGCTTGAGCGCCTTCAGTTTCTGCACGGCCTGGTCGTAGGACTTGCCGATCAGATCGGTCGGGATCAGCGCGTAGAGCGGACCCGAGCCGACCTGCGCGCGCACGGTGCTTTTCGGCTTCACCATCGTGCCGGCGACCGGATCGGTCAGCAGAACGAGGCCATTGTCTGCGGGAAGCGACGACTTGAAATTCTGGCCGTACAGGAGGTTCAGATGTGCCAGCGCGGCTTTCGCCTGGTCCGGCGTCATCCTGGTCAGATCCGGAACGGAAACCTGCGAGATGCCCTTACTGATCTGGAGATCGACCGGCTGGCCCTTTCGAATGGGTGTGCCGTTGCTGGGATCTTGCTTGGTCACCGTTCCGCTGGGCATCGGCGACTCGACCGGGGATTCCTTGCCGACGATGAGTCCGGCAGCCACGATCGTCTTCTCGGCCTGCGTCTTGGAAAGGTTCTCCACGCTCGGAGTCGCGATCGGCGGCGGTGGCGGTGTCCCTCCGGTCACCCGCAGGGTCAGATAGATCGCACCGGCCAGCAGGGCCAGGCACAGGACACCGATCCCGACGAAACCCCACACCTTCTTCGACTGGTCCGGTTCCTTCTCCTCTTCCCAGAGATCGTCGGCGATCGGCCGGCGGGGGGGCGCCAGCAACGACGGACCGGCGGCGGCTGCAACGCCGACCCGCACCGGAGCCGCGCGCATCATCAGGGTCCGCTCATCGTCACTCAGCACCGGCGTGGCCAGTACGGCCTGGCCGGACAACGCCCTGACCAGGTCGGAGCGCATCTCGGCGGCGGTCTGATACCGGTTGAGCGGGTTCTTGTTCAGGGCCTTGAGGACTATCGAGTCGAGCTCCTTCGGCAAGCCGGGTTTGACCTCGCTCGGAGCCTTCGGATCTTCTCGGACGTGCTGGTAGGCAACGGCGACGGGGGAGTCGCCGGTGAACGGGGGCGCGCCGACCAGCAGTTCGAACAGGACGCAGCCGGTGGCGTAGACATCGGAACGGGCGTCCACCGCTTCGCCGCGGGCCTGTTCCGGGGACAGGTACTGAGCGGTGCCGATGACGGCGGCGGTGGCTGTCATCGTGGCCTGACCGTCGGCGACCGCTCTGGCGATGCCGAAATCCATCACCTTGACAGCGCCGGCCCTGGTCAGCATCACGTTGGCCGGCTTGATGTCGCGGTGCACAATGCCGTGACGATGCGAGAAATCCAGCGCCGCACACACATCGGCGACGATCTCCATCGCACGCCTGGGTACCAGGGAGCCCTCGCGCTTGAGCAGGTCGCGCAGGGTTTCACCGTCGACGTACTCCATCACGATGTACGGGATGGTGCCGGTTTCGCCTTGCGTCTCGCCGGTGTCGTAGACCGCGACGATCGCGGGGTGGTTCAGGGAGGCGGCATTCTGCGCCTCGCGGCGGAAACGGGTCTGAAAAGATGGGTCACGCGCCAGGTCGGCGCGCAGCACCTTGATGGCCACGTCCCGGCCCAGCCGCAGGTCGCGACCCCGGTGAACCTCGGACATCCCGCCGAAGCCGAGGGTGTCGCCGACCTGGTACCGGTCGCCGAACAAGTGTCCCGTCATCGCCGTCCTTCATCCTCATCTCGGTTGGCCCGTGGTACGGACCACTCCCGCTGCACCACCCGCCGCCGCATCAGCCATGCCGCAATGTGGACGTTGTCCTGCTGCGGCATGAACAGTGTCCCACCCGATCGCCGGCTGCCCCGGCATCGGCGACTTCGAGGCCGTCGAAGCGGCACACCAACGGGGCATGCCGCCATGGCGCGCCATCAGATCGACGCGCGAACAGCTCCTTGGTTGCGTGCGACGCGCGATCGTCCTACCCGCCCGACCTGCCCCACGTGCTGCGCAGCGGCACGCGTCGAGGCCGGCGATGCTGAACTCCCCCTCGACGGTTCGCCACTGCTCCCGGCCGCCGAGGTACGGGCCAGGACGATTGCACCCACCGTCACTGCGATGAGCAGCACGATTACCGCGAGAAGCACCGCCAGCGAAGTATGGCGATTCACCGGCGCCGGGTAGTCGGCCTGGGCACGGTTCCGCTGCGGTGCAACCGCAGCTCGGACGGCAGGTGCGTAGGCCGGCACTCCCGAACTGCCGGTACCGGAGCTGACTCCTGGTACCGGTACCGGAAGTCCTGGGATGGGTACGGGGGTGCTCGGATGCCCCGGTCGGCCGGCGTTGGGCGCGACCACCGGGCTTGAACCGGACGACCTCGAACCAGACGACATCGGGCCGGACGACATCGGGCCGGACGCCCTCGGACCGACGATGGCCTTGGATCCGAATCGGGTGGAGCCGCCGGTGGCGACCGACGGGAATGCTCCGGTTGCCGGCCCGAACGCAGATCGGGCGCCATTGCGAGCGACCGCGACCGCGTTGGCCACCGATCCGCCGTCGGGAAATCTCCGCGCCGGATCCTTGGCGAGCATCCGCATCACCAGAGCCGCCACCGGCGGCGGAATGTCCGCAGGAAGCGGCCGCGGCTCGTCCCGGACGTGCGCCATGGCCACGGCGACCGGATGCTCCCCGTTGAACGGCCGGACGCCCGCCAGGCATTCGTAAGCCACCACCCCGAGCGCGTAGACATCGGAAGGCGGGAACGACTCGTTGCCGGTCGCCTGCTCCGGCGAGAGGTACTGGGCGGTGCCCATCACCATGCCACCCCTGGTCACCGGAACTTGATGTGCCACTTTGGCGATGCCGAAGTCGGTGATCTTCACCTGGCCGGTCGGAGTGATCAGGATGTTGCCCGGCTTGATGTCCCGATGGACCAGGGCTCTGGCATGCGCGGCCTGCAGAGCACGCCCGGACTGCTCGACGACGTCGAGGGTACGTGGCACCGACAGCCGCGGGGATCGGCTCAGAACAGCCGACAACGGTTCTCCCACGACCAATTCCATGACCAGGAAGGCGGTGTCGCGCGGACCGCCGACGATCGACGCGACCTCGCCGTAGTCGTACACCGCCGCGATGCCGGAATGGTTCAGGGATGCGGTGATGCGGGCCTCGGCGCGGAAGCGGTCGACGAACTCCGGATCGCTGGTCAACTCGGATTTCAGGATCTTGACCGCAATGCCGCGGGCCAGCCTGGTGTCGTCCGCGGCCCAGACCTCACCCATGCCACCGACGGCGATGCGATGGGTCAGTCGATAGCGGTCGGAGAGCAGCAGTCCCGGCGTCAGGCCCATGCCGGCCCTTCGGAGGCGATCGGGGTGAGACCGAAGGCGCTCGAGCGGCCCGGCGCGCGGGTCACTGGCCGGTCAGGGCGGCGCTGATCACGGCGTGCCCGATCGGGCCGGCCACGGCCCCGCCGGTCGCGTCGAGGCCGCGGTCGCCGCCGTTCTCGACCAGAACGGCGACCGCGACCTGCGGATCCTCAGCCGGAGCGAAGGCGACATACCACGCGTGCGGCGGCGTCTGCTTGGGGTCCGTACCGTGCTCTGCGGTCCCGGTCTTCGAGGCGATCACGATGCCCGTGAAAGGATCGCCGCCGATCATGTCCTTCTCGGACTGGATCATCATGTCGCGAATCTGATCGGCGACCGGTGCCGGTATCGACTGGCCGACCGTCGTCGGAGCGGTGTGGTTGATCACCGACAGGTCCGGCTTGGTCGTCCTGCTGACCAGGTACGGCGCCATCCGCTTCCCGTGGTTGGCGACGGTCGCCCCGATGATTGCGTTCTCCATCGGTGTCAGCACGACGTCCCGCTGCCCGATGCTGCTCTGCCCGACGGCAGCCTTGTCGGCCATCGGTCCGAGTTGCGATTTGACCACAGGTATTCCGACGTCGAAGCCGGTCGGACCGATCCCCAACGCGGCGGCCTGGGCCCGAATGGGGTCGGCACCCAGGGCGATACCCAGGGAAGCGAACGCCGTGTTGCAGGAATGAGCCAGGGCCTCGGTCAGCGAGACGTCCGCACCACCACCGTTGCCGCAGGTCTCACCGCCGAAGTTCGACAAGGTAGCGCCGCCGCTGTCGGGCAACGTCATCTTGGACACGCCGGTCACCAGGGAGTTCGGGGTGTACCCCTTCTGCAGGGCCGCGCCGGCCACCACCAGCTTGAAGGTGGAGCCCGGCGGGTAGACGGCCGAGGTCGCGCGGTTGAGCCGCGGCGACGGCCTCGCCGAGTTGATCCGCTTCGACTCCGCCTTCTGCACCGTCTCGGAATGGCTCGACAACGGCGACGGGTCGTACGACGGGTAGGTCGCCAATGCCAGGATCGCGCCGGTACTGGGCCGGATGGCCACCACGGCGCCGACGAAGTTCTTGTTCTTCAGTCCGTTGTAGGCCGCCTGCTGCACCGCGTCGACGATGGAGAGTTGGACATTTCCGCCGCGCGGCTCCCGTCCGGTCAACAGATCGGTGAACCGGTTGCCGATCAGCTGGTCGGAGTCGCCGGACAGAATGGTGTTCTGGGAGAGCTCGATACCGGTGGCGCCGTACAGGGACGAGAAGTAGCCGGTGACGTCCCCGTACATCGCGCCCAGCGGATATCTGCGCTGGTACTTGAAGTTGTCGGTGCTGTCAACGGACTGGGCCAGCACTGTGCCCTTGGCCGTGGTGATCTGTCCGCGCGGCTTGGTGTACGCCTGCTGGGAGGTCCGTTGATTGTTCGGATCTGCCCGGTACGCGGACGCCTTGACCACCTGGATGTAGGTGATGTTGGCCAGCAGCAAGACGATCAGGATGGTGATCACCATGCCGACCCGTCGAAGTGGCCGCTTCACGAGTCCACCCTGGCGACCGGGACGAGCTCGGTGTTGGCCTCCAGCAGCGGCACCTTCTGCTGCGGTTTCGGGGCCGGCGGACGGCGGGAGGAATCGGAGATGCGGATCAGCAGCGCCAGGATGATGTAGTTGGCCAGCAGCGATGACCCGCCGTAGGACAGGAAAGGCGTGGTCAGGCCGGTCAGCGGGATCAGCCGGGTGACGCCGCCGACGACGATGAACATCTGGAACACCAGCGTGAATGCCAGCCCGCCGGCCAGCAGCGAACCGAATCGGTCCCGAACGGCGATGGCGGCGCGCAGGCCCCGGCCGCCGATCAACAGGTAGCAGACCAAGATCGCCGAGAGCCCGACGAGGCCGAGTTCCTCCCCGAGCGCCGCACTGATGAAGTCGGTCGATGCGAACGGCACGATGTCGGGTCGACCGGCGCCGAGGCCGGTTCCGAAGATGCCGCCGGTGCCCAGCCCGAACAACGACTGCACCAACTGGTAGCCGGTGTTCTGCGGGTCCGCGAACGGATGCAGCCAGATGTCGACGCGGACCCTGACGTGGGCGAACAGCTTGTACGCCACGAACGCCCCGCCGGCGAAGCCGATCAGCCCGATGATCAACCAGGACACCCGCGAGGTCGCGATGTAGACCATGATCAGCAGCACCCCGAAGATCAGGAGTGACGTACCGAGGTCGTTGCCACGGACGAGTACGGCCAGACAGATCAGCAGCGCCAGCAGCAGCGGGCCGAGGTCCCGGGCCCTTGGCAGCACCAGTCCGAAGACTTTCTTTCCGGCGCTCGCGAGCAGGTTCTGCTTGGAGGCCAGGAACGCCGCCGTGAAGATGATCAGCGCGATCTTCGCGAACTCGCTCGGCTGGATCGAGAACACTCCCGGAATCTTGATCCAGATCTGCGCACCGTTGACCGCCGAATATCTGACGGGCAGCACACCCGGCAGCGCGAGGAAGACCAAGCCCAGGAGCAGCAGCGTGTACGAGTACTTGGCCAGCACGGTGTGGTCGCGGACGATCATCAGCACGGCGAGGAACAGCACGAGGGCGATTCCGGTCCAGAGCAGCTGGGCCGGCGCCTGCAGCGCGGGCGCCTTGTTGCCGTTGGCCGCCGCCTTGATCGCCGCGGCCAGGTCGAGCCGATAGATCATCACCAGTCCGAGTCCGTTGAGCAGTGCCACGAGTGGCAGCAGCACCGGATCGGCGTACGGCGCGAAGTGTCTGGTCATCAGGTGCGCCAGCGTCAACGCGACCAGATATCCGCCGCCGTAGTAGGCCAGCCTCATCGACAACCCGCGGCTCTGATTCAACTCCACGATGACGAGAGCGGAGCTGACCAGAATGGCCGCGAAGATCAGCATCCACAGCTCCGCTCCGCGTCCGGTCGGCCGGGAACGGAACGCGCGGCCGCCGCCGTTCGGTGCGAAGCCGGCCGAGCGGGTCGAGCGGCTCACGAGACCGGCCGACAGGTGACGCCCGGCTGGGCGGCCGGGCTCACCAGTGGAGTACCGCTGGACGCGGATGAACTGACCTGCGGCGAAGCGCTCGTGACAGTGGTCAGGATGGTCACCGTTGGGATGGAGACCGTCGGCGCCGGCTTTCCCGACGTCGACGATTTCGCCGCGGGGAGCGATCTTCGCGTGGTGGGGATGGGGGTCGATTTCGCCGGCGTCGGCCGCACCACGGTCGTCGCGGTGGTCGCCCTGCCTGCGGTGGTCCGGCCGGCAGTGGCCCGGCCTGCGGTGGTCCGGCCGGCAGTGGCCCGGCCTGCGGTGGTCCTGCCCGCGGTGGTCCGGCCTGCGGTGGACTTCGGTGGCGTGGTGGATCGGGCCGGCGCGCTGCGGGTCGAACCGGGCGCCACAGCTCCGAATGGCCCGGGTGCTCGCAGCCGTTGGCCGGCGCTGGTAGCACTGGTGACCCGCGGCTCGAAGGGATTGACCGTCACCGTCACCCTGGTGGTGACCGGGATGGGCGTCCCGCCGGTGGAAGTCACTCGCGCGGTGGAAGTCGCTCGCGCGGTGGCAGTGGCTCGGGCGGTCCGTCCTGCTGTTGCGGTCGCTCTGGTGGTCCGCGCGCCGGTGGTAGGGCTCCCCGCCGGGTCGATCGGCGGCGCGTTGACGGTCGAGGATGCGAGGCGGCTGCGGCCGGTCTGGACCGAACTGGCCGGCGACGACGAAGAGCCGGACCGGACCGCCGTAGCCGGCACAGCGCTCACCGAACCATCGGTCGTCGAACAGGGCGGAAGCTGTTGCGAGGTCAACCGATTCATCACCCCTCGGGCGTCGGCCAGGGTACTCACCGGGATGCCCGCACTCACCTGGTCGCGGGCTGCCTGGACGAGGTCGTCCACCTTGAGTGGGGTGCAGGACGCGGGCGTCGGGCCGCACGAGTTCTCCTCGACCGAGGCGAAGCGCCAGCCCAGGAGCGACCCGTTCACACCCTTGAACACGGCAACCTGCTGACTGTCCTCGCCGACGTAGTACTTCGTGCTTGCCCACAGGTAGGACCCACTCAGAGCCACGCCGACCAGCACCAGCAGCGCGAGCGCGAACGCCGCGTAGCGATGCCAGCGACGGCGGGGCGCTCCAAACGCCGGGCCGCTGTTGCCACCTCGGCCGGCCGACTGGCTTCCCGAAGCTGCGCCGGCCCTTTCGGCCTCGGTCATATCCGGGTTGGTCGTATCCGGGTCGTCGAATCGGGCATCGGGAAGTTCGGCATCGTCGCCGAATTCGTCGTCGCCGTAGCGTCCTTCCGAGTCCGGCTGCGCGTCCAGGTCGTCGTCGGCCGGCGCGTATTCCGGCTTCGCAGCTGCCTCTTCCGGAATGGGCGGCAGGGGAACCCGGGGCATCTTCTGGGTCAGGTGAATCGCCTGGATCGGGCCGGTGGCCTCGGGGTCCAATCCACCGGCCGGACCGCCGTACGACGCCGGTCCGCCGGTTTCGGTCACGTCCGCGACGATGACCGTGACGTTGTCGGGGCCACCGCCGACCAGCGCGAGCTGGATCAGCGTGTCGGCGACTCCATCCGGCTCGGGGCCGCTGAGGGCGTCGGCGATCGACTCCGGCGATACCACGTCAGAAAGCCCGTCGCTGCAGATCAGGAAGCGATCGCCCGGCGAGATCTCGCGAAGCGTGATGGATGGGTCCATCTCGGTGCCGTTGAGGGCCCGGAGCAGCAGCGAGCGTTGGGGATGGTGCGCCGCCTCGTCGGCGGTGATCCGCCCGTCGTCGACCAGCGACTGGACGAACGTGTCGTCGTGGCTGATCTGGTGGAGCACGCCGTTGCGGTACAGATAGGCCCGCGAGTCGCCGACGTGCGCAAGTGCAACCACAGGACCGTCGAAGAGCAAGGCGGTAAGGGTGGTGCCCATCCCGTCGAATTCAGGATTCTGCTCGACCATCTCGGCGATTGCGGCATTGCCGTGCCGGGTTGCGTCCGTCAGCGGATGGACCATGTCGCTGCCCAGCGGCAGCTCGTCGAGGTCGACGAAGGCGGCCACCACCAGGCGCGAGGCCACATCACCGGCCGCGTGGCCGCCCATGCCGTCGGCGATCACCAGCAGTCGATCGCCGGCGAACACCGAATCCTGGTTGTTGGCGCGCAGCAAACCGCGGTCGGTGCGCGCTGCATACCGGAGCACGTGGGTCATGGGCGCAACTCGATCACAGTGCGGCCGATCCGAATGGGCACGCCGACCGGTACTGGCGTCGGCGCTGTGATGCGGCTGCGGTCGAGGTAGGTGCCGTTGGTCGAGCCGAGGTCCTCCACTGCATACCCGTGACCCTGCGTGACGATCCGGGCATGCCGGGTTGACGCGTAGTCGTCGTCGAGAACGAGCGTCGAGTCCTCGGCGCGCCCGATCAGGATCGGGCCGGAACCCAGGCGCAACCGGGTACCGGCGAGCGACCCGGCCGTCACGACCAGAATCGACGGCACCATCGAGGAGGAAGCTGCGGGGGCGGGCCGGCGCGCGTCCCGCCGTGTCCCGCGAACCGGGGCTGCTCCGGAGCGAGGGTCGGACGCCAGCTTGAGATCCGATCGGACCACTCTGATCGCAGCCAGCACGAAGAGCCAGAGCAGGATCAGGAATCCCACTCTGGTCAGCTGGAGGATCAGTGCAGGCATGGCTGTCCGCTTGTTACCTGTGGGTGTTGAACACGACAGTGGAATGACCGACCCTGACGACGTCGCCGTCGGCGAGCTGCCAGGTCTGGACGGTGGATCCGTTCACCGAGGTTCCGTTGGTCGATCCCAGATCATGCATCACTGCTACCTGTCCGTCGAAGTAGATGTCGACATGCCGGCGGGAGACGGACGTATCAGGCAGGCGGAACGACGCGTCCTGCCCGCGTCCGATGATGTTGGAGCCGCGCTGCAACTGATAGTTGCGGTGCGAACCGTCGTCGACGCTCAAGACGGCCTGCACATCGACCGGGGCCGCCTGCTGCTCCTGATAACCGGCCGGGGCGCCGTAGCCCTGGTCGTACTGGGGTTGACCGTACTGGGGTTGGTCGTACTGGGGTTGGCCGTACTGGGGCTGACCGTACTGGGGCTGACCGTACTGCGGTTGGTCGTACTGGGGCTGGCCGTACTGCGGTTGACCGTACTGGGGTTGGTCGTACGCGCGCTGGTCGTACTGCGGGCCTGGCGGCTGACCTTGCTGTTGGCCGTAGCCGGGTTGCGGATAGCCGGGTTGCGGATATCCGGCGGGCGCACCGTAGCCCTGCCCGTAATCCTGCGCCAGCTGGCCGTACGGGTTGAAAGCCGCGGCGCCGTACTGGCCGTAGCCGGGCGGAGGTTGTTGACCTTGAGGTGGCTGACCGTACTGCCCCTGCCCGGGTTGCGGTTGGCCGTAAGCCGGGTCATAGGCTTGCTGCGCTGCCGACGGTGGATACGGTTGCTGCCCATGAGGGGGCTGTCCGTACCCGGACTGGCCCGCCTGAGCAGGCGGACCATGCTGCCCGTACTCGCCCTGTTGTCCGTAGCCCGGGGGAACCGGCTGTTGGCTCGAGGCGGGGTGTGGCTGCTGACTGTTTCCCTGCTCTCCGGACGGCTGACCCCAACCGGCCGGAGGTTGTCCGTAGCCGCCTGGTGGGACCCATCCCTGCTGCTCAGCCGGCCGAACCTGATCTTGGGGGCCACTGGGCGGCTGGTCGGCCGGCGGCCTGCCGGCGTCGTCGGACTGCTGAGTCATGGATCGCACTCCTGCGCTTCGGTGGGCTGTACGCCGATCGACGTCGGGGTCGACGAGCGAGCTGATGCGGAATTGTCCGGTGTGCAGAGCGTCGGATGCCTCCATTGTGACGGCAACGTCGCCGAAGGTCTGCCAGCCCTGCTCGTCCAAATACTCCCTGATCATGCCGGACAGGGCTGATGCGACGCGATCCTCGTCCTGGCCGACGCCGTCGTGGTCGGTGGGACCGAGTCGAACCGTATATCTGTTGGGAGCGATGGTGCGGCCGCCCTGGTGCTGCAGATGTGAGGCGGCTTCGGCTTGCAGCGCGTCGGCGACCTCGGTCGGATGCACCGAACCGCCGAACAGGCGCGCGAAGGTACCGGCCACCGCACCTTGCAGCTTCCGCTCGAAACTCTGGATGACGCCCATGGCCACACCTCCTTCCGCTCGTATCCGTGGTTGCGTTCGTCCGCTTCGTCCGCTTCGTCCGCTTCGGTCGGTGACGCCCGGCGCCGGCGGTCGCTGCGCCTGGCTGTCGCAACCATCCGATCGTAATGGTGCGAACTAATGGACGTTCGATGGTTCGGAAGGTTCCGGTTCTCGAGGTCCTGCCGCACTCTTCCCGCCGACAAGGAAGCCAGGTGCTGGCCGATGTGACCCGGTCGCGTTCTGGCAGGTGTTCATCGGTCCGCTCGGAGGTGTCGGCCGACTGACGCTGCGTGTTAATCTCAACCGGTTGCTCGGGCGAGTGGCGAAATGGCAGACGCGCACGGTTCAGGTCCGTGTCCTGGAAACGGGGTGGGGGTTCAACTCCCCCCTCGCCCACTTAGGGTGGTTCAGGTAACCACCCGCATTACGTTCGGAAAACCCTGTCACGGCTTCGGCCGGGCAGGGTTTTCTGCTGTTCGGGGTCGTCTGCGGCCGGTCGGCCGGGTGTCGGGTGGGCCGGGGGGCGCAAGTCGGGGCGGTGAACAGCAAAACGCCCGCCAAGGTGACCTTGGTGGGCGTTTTCGGGTAGGGCTGATCGCCCTGGGTTCAGGTGGTGTTTGCGGTGGTCATGCCGTGACCTCGGTGTAGGTGTCGCCGGGGTCGGCGGGCGGGTCGTCGGGTGGTGGTGCGACGCCGATGTCGTCGTAGGTGTGGGTGCGTCGCCGGGGTCGGGTCTTTTTCGCGTTGATGCCAGGGCCGTCGCCGAGGTCCGTTTCGCCGAGGGCGACGGCCCACGGGTCGGGGATGCAGCGGACGGCATGCCAGGTCCGGAGGATCATCACGTTCGCCCCGGCGAACGCGAAGGCGAACAGCAGCGTGTTCTTGATGGTCCCGAACACGCGGGTGAAGCCGCGCCGCAAGCTCATGCGGTGCGTTTTGATTTCGGCGTTGGTCGATTCGATCGCGGACCGTCGGTAGTAGGCAGCAGCCCAGTCGGTGGTTCCCCAGGCGTGGGTTTGCCGTTCGCGGGGGGACATTTCGGGGCTGACGGTGACGGTTTTGCCGCAGGCGCACGGCTCGCCTATGACGCAGGTGGTGGTGGGGCGGTCGTAGGGCAGGCGCATCGACTTGGGGACGTTGGGGCAGCGGACATGCCCGGCGAGCGCCGGACCTTTGAACCGCTGGTAGCCGTCGGTGTCCCGCTTGGACATGGCGGTGAACGCGTATGCCTTACGCCGGTCAAACGCCGCTCGAGCCGCCGCTTTCTCTTCGGGCTTCGGAAACTTCGGCGGCGGGGCGATGACCTTCATGTTGTCGGGGATGCACTGGGGGTAGATGGTTCCGTCGATCCAGAGAGTGCCGAGGATTGGGCCGGGGTGCTGCCCGCGCTGCAGGGGGTGGAAGTCGGCCCACACATCAATGGACCGCTTCCAGAGCGGTAGGACGAACGTTTCGGGTTTGCAGAAGGTGTAGCCCCGGTCGGCGCACAGCTCCGTGACCTCACGGCCGGTCGCTATGAGCGCGTCGACTGTGCGGACTCCGGCGGGGCCTCGATGTGTCCCGGCGGGGGTCAAAGTCATCGCCATCACGACGTGGGGGACGTCGCCGCCGCCCACTTTGCGGATCGGCGTTGCGAGGTGAAGTTCGTAGCCCACGTATACATCGCCGGGCCTGCCGTTGTGTCCGGTCCGGTAGCCGTCTCGTGCGTCAAGGTCCATCGAGTTCTGCGGCATTTTGTCGTGCCCCCACCTCGGCCATCCCTCTTCGTTTTCTGGTTTGTCGGGGGCGATCACTGTGCCCTCGGGGATCTCCGTACCGGCGGTGCTGATCGACTTTTTGTTCGCCCAGGACTGGCGGCGGGCTGGCGTTTCGTAGTCGGTGCCGTCAACGGCGTAGCTGGACGGCGGGACGAACGTCGGCGGGAGGGACGCGGCGATGAGACGGTCAGCGAACACTTGCGCCGTCAGCATGTCGTCGGTGCCGGGGACGGGAAGGCCACCGTTTTTGAACGCTTTCCCGACCCGGTCGAACGCCTCCCACAGCATCGGGTAGGTGACGTCGTTGAGCTTCAACTCCCATCGTTGCGACGGGGTGAGATGCGAAGCGGTTTCGACAGCGTCCGTGAGGATCATCGAGTCGCCGTTGAAGGCGTGCATCAGCAGGCAGACCATCATCGCGCGGGCGGTGAACTCGCGGGGACGGCCGGTCACCGCGTGCAGCGTGTGTTCAACGATTGGCAGCAGCTCCGACTGGTCCACGACGGCGTTGGCGCGCCGCCACCGCGCCGCCAAGGACAGCCGTTTCCACGTGGCGCGGTTCGCTGGAACCTTCGGGGCGGTCATTCCGTCACCCCGGACAGCCGACGGAACACGGAAGCCTCGTCCATGTCGGGGAGGAACGGCAGGAAGTCCTCCAAGTGCTGCACGACGTTCAGGCCGCTGGCGCGGGCGAACTCTTTGATCGGCACCCCGGCGGTGAGAAGCCCGGCCATCCAGGACGAGCGGAGTCGGGGTGTTTCAAGGCGTGGCATCGACGGCGGCACCTCAATGGCTCGCATGAGGTTGTAGGCGCGGTTCGCGGCCGTGCTGAAACTGCCGATGAGCGGTTCGTCGGCAACCTCGGACGCCAGTTGCAGCAGACGGTCGCCCCACGCAGCGACGCTTGGCACCGTGCGTGCGCGGGGTCCGCCGATCTGGACGGCGACGACGCCGTGCCGTTCGATGATGTCGTTCCCGGTGATCGTGAGGTGTTCCGACGCTGACACGCCAACACCCAAGCCGAGCGCCACCATGGCACGGGCGGCGCGATCTCGGCTTTCGGTCTTTTGGCTCGTCGCCACTTCCCACCACCGGCCGAGTTCGGCCGCTGAGTACGGGCGTGCGTAGTAGCTGCGACGCAGCTTCGGTGGCTGCGGCGTCCATGGCGTTTTGGTGGTGACGGCGATGGACACGGCCCGCAGCGCCGATCGTCGGGTTGAACGGCTCCGCTCGTTCAGGTCGGGGATGCCGGTAGCGATGAACCGTTCCACGGTGTCCGGGTGCAGTAACACCTCGGGGTCAAGTGGAACGCCGTGGATGCGTGCCCAAATTACGAGTCGGGTGAGTCCTTTCATGGTGTGCTGCACGGTGCCGCGTGAGGTGAAGCCAGATTTGGTGGTCAGGTCGCGGACGATCGGACCGATGTGCTGATCCCAGTCTTCGGGGGACACACCGTTGGGGCGGTACGCGGCGATGAGCTCCGCGCCGTCCTTCACGACGACACCGCCCCGAAGGGTGACCGGGTAGTCCATGACTGCGTCTCCAGGTGGGCAGGCCGAACACGACGTCCGGGCGGGGAGTTCCACACCTGGAGCGTCACCGTCGCCGTGCCGATCCGTGCCGTGGGTGTTTCGGTGTGTGGGCACGCCGAATAGACCTCACGGGAGGTTCGGTTCAGAACGGGAACATGGCTCGCTGTGTGGAACGGGCAATCCCCACCATGCCATGAGATGCGTGCCTCAGCAAGCCCTCGCCCTACAATCCGGGAGTGTCCAACACCCCTCGTGACGCACCCAAGAAATACCTGGTCGACAAAGGCGACAACTTCCTCACCGGCCCGCTGCGTGACGACGCACCCCCCGGAGCGCGCGCCGCCCAGGCCATCGCCCAAGGAATCGACGCAGCCCTCCGGGCCAACGGCCGAAGTCTGCGCGCCGTCGCCGCCGAAGCCGGGACAACCCACACCACCCTCCGCCGCACCATGCTCGGCGAAACATCCCCCGACGTAGACACCATCGCCAACCTGCAAGCCGTGCTCGGTGTCCGCCTCTGGCCGCGCGCCGACTGACGGGACGCAAAACGGTCGCGGCGAGGCAACCGCGCACAACGAAAAAACGGACCTGGACATGACGGAGTCGTGCCCCTCTCAACTAGATCAATCACCGCTCGGTGCGGTGGAACTAGTTGAGCAGACGCTATTTTTTGGGGGCAGGGTTTTCCCTGCCCCCGGTTAGTTTCCGCAGGTCAGGTGGGTCGGTCGCAACCGGGCGCGGATGCCAATTGTCATCGAACCGCATCTCGAAAATCTCGCGCATGACGTCGGGGAAGCTACCCAAAGTCCTGAAGATCGAGAACAACACGTCGATACGGATCGCCGATTTTCCCTGCTCCATCTGGCTGATCGTCCACGGCGAAACACCGACCTTCTCCGCCAGCTCCGGCTGCGAGATGCCCTCACCGATCCGCATGTCGCGGACCATCACCCCGATGGTCAACAGGAAGCGGTGACGTTCCTCAGCCAGCTCCGGGGACACAATCGCTGCATTACGTTCGCTCGGCACCCCACCACCGTACGAGAACACGATGTGCCCCACGACCGCCGCCCCTTGGATGGAAGGGGGCGTATGCGTCAAGCGACCTTCGAGCTGGTCGGACTAGACGGAGTGAGGTGCCGTTGTGGCTCACACGCAGCTCGTACCGCCCACGAACTCGCAACACGGGTGGTCTTCGGGGTGGCGGCACACCGCGAACGGCCACGTCCAGCCGGTGCCACCACACGTCCATCCCAGCTCAAGCGGAGCGGGCCGGTCCGAACCTCACCTGGTCACGGATTTTGGATCTGGAACCATCTCTACGAATCGGGAGAAGAGCACTGTCTGCCTATCTAATTCGGTGGTGCAGGTCTGCGCCGCACCGAACGCTCGGTCTACTACGTAATCCACGTCAAAATGCGCTTTGGTTAGATCAGCTGTAAGAGCGCCCGGCTCGTACATCTTTGCCAGGGACATCCCTGACGCGTCACGTGCCAGTTGCAGGTTTTTGGCTGCGTCGATGATCTCCTGCCGCACGTGCGGAGCCACCTTCGGTAGCGGCAGGTTATTCCAAACGATCGTGTTGGAGAAGCGCAGCCGCGACTCAAGTCTTCCGCCGACCGTGGATTGCCAGATCATAAACATTGACGACGAGATGATCCCTAAAAGGAAACTAGTCGGATCTGTGGCCGTGAAGACAAGGTTGCTGGCAATCACCTCTGCCGGAACTCTACGGACCGCGAAATACGGCCGTTTTTCGCTGCATACGCTTGGGATCACGATGTATGGCAGGGTGTACAGCGCAGGGCGTTGGCCGAAAAGGTGTGGCGTTCTCGCCATTTGACGGGTACTGCTCGCTGTGCTGTCAAGACGGAACTCCCGTACAGCCGAAACCCTGTCGGCGAGGAGTTTGCTGCGTTGAAGGTCAGCGGCATCCAGGTCGGTCAGCCATAAACACCATCGCGGCTTATCGTGCAGCGCCTCTTCCGAACCCATGTACGGCCGCACGTACTTGGCTGCTATTGGGTCTGCCATGACCTCCTTATATTGACTGGCTTCGACAATGAGGTTCCCGTCATCACGCGGCATGTTGCCGAAGGTTACTTGAGGCAGGTCTGGCGACAGCGGTATCGTACGTTTGCGTGCGAATATTTTGGGTCCGTCGATCAGGTACCCGTTGATGGAGGCGGCGGTCCGTTCCTGTCGACCTACCGGCAAGCTGGAATCGAACAACCGTGGATGGTCCGGGTTCCTTGCGAATCCGATGATGACGCAGTGCACGGCCGCCTTCCCTGCGGCCTCGGACGTCCACGGGAACGTACGGTGCGCAAACTTGATGTCCCAGCCACGATCAAAAATTTGCCCGAACAGATGCGGCACTGGGTCGCCTTGAGTGATCGAATTGGTCGTGACGAATGCCCAGAGACCCGGTCCAGATCCGAAGAAACGGAGAGCTTTCGCGTGCCAGCCGGTGACGTAGTCCAGTCGGCTGATGTCGTCCGTTCCCCAAGCGGACCGAAGCTCCTGCGCCTGTTCTAGTGTCCGGGTTGCGTGCCCGAGGAAGGGCGGGTTTCCGGCGATAATGACGTGCTCGTTCGGCGGTAGTACTGACGTCCAGTCAACCGTAAGGGCGTTTCCGACGCGGATGCTCGCTTGCTGCTGGATCGGGAGCCGTTGAGGTGCCTCACCAAATCGTTCTTTAAGCTTGAGGTCGCACTGGCGGTTGATCAGAAACATGGCTGTCTCGGCGATGCGGGCAGGCCATTCGTCTATTTCGATTCCATAGAAGTGATCCAAAGAGACCCGGAGAGATAAGGTCGGCTCGAACTCGAGCTGGTCCTCTGTTTTGGATTGCAGGTCTTTTAGGCGTTCCATGATCTGCAGTTCGAGGTCGCGCAGCTCGCGGTAGGCAACGATGATGAAGTTGCCGCAGCCACATGCGGGATCCATGAATCGAATGTCGCCCAGCCTATCCCAGAGTTTCCGCAAAGCTTTCTTAGTTGTTGCCTTTTCTAGGCCGGCGCGAATGTCATCTAAGAATAGCGGATTAAGAGTCTTTAGGATATTCTCTTCAGAGGTGTAGTGCTCACCGAGCGCTCTCCGAGTGGCGGCATCGCGGACGGATTGAAACATGGATCCGAAGATTGCGGGGCTGATGGTGGACCAGTCGACTACACAAGCATTAGGTATTGCCGTACGGAAGTCGCCACCTACCGGTGGCAAGGTGATCACCTCTCGAAAGATCCCGCCATTGACGTACGGCAAAACCGCCGCAGTAGCCCCGGCAGGATCGTTGAGCCCGTCAAAAAGGTTTTGCAACAGGGGCTGGAGATCCTGACCAGAAGACGCAGTGTGTTGTAAAAGGTAATTCTGGAATCCGTCTGTTTGCCACATTTCCGTGTCATCACCGAACAATAGGAACAGTATTCGCGCCAACGTCACCGAAATCTCATGGTCTTTGCGCTTTGGATTGAACGCAGCGGGATACGCCTTGTCCATTGCGGCGTACATGGTCGCCATCAGCTGTGAAGCTTGCTTAGTCTCGTTCTGCTGTTCGACGTCGAACGCCTTGCGTAAACGAGTCAGCACTTCAGTGGCGACGAGAACCGTGTCAGTGGGGAGCTGGATCGCCGCGAGTCGATACGCGAACCCAGAGTCCGGCGCGCCGGTGCGGTGACGATGCCGGGCTAGCCGGGTGCTGGTCAGATGTCCTCGTACATGGCGCACTGGCCAACGCCACACTTGTTGGTCGGCGTGCGCGCCGGTGCCGTTGCCGTGGAAGATGACCAGCCTGTCGGTGGAACCCTTGGACAAGAGTCGGTCGATCTCTGCTTCTGCTTTCGCGCCCGGCATTCCGTCATAGACCCAGACTCGGATGCCTTTGTAGGTGCTGACGTTTGTGACTGTCACCGTTTGGTTGTCGGAAAGCGTTAGGTCGAGCGGAGGCAGGTCGGGTCCGCCCCAGCGAAGATGTTTGCGAAAAAGATCGTCGTAGCGATGTTGCTCGGCGAGTTGCACTAGTAGATCGGTCATTGGTGGTCCTTAACTCCGATTGAGCAGACTAGCCGGACCTCGTCGGAGTCGCTGGTCTGGACTACAAGCCGGTCATCCTCGTACAGCAGGTTGATCAGGTCGGCTAGGTCTTCGAGGGCGTATCGGTTACTTCGGGCTTGTGTGAGCCGCATCCGGGCGTGTTCGGTGAGCGGGCGGCTCTGTAGCGCGTTGAGGGCGGTTTCGGCGGGTAGCGCGGCTAAGGTTCCGGCCAGCCGTTCCCACGCCCATTTTCGGATGCCTTTGAGGTTGCCAGCGGTGATTGCCTCGACTGCAAGTGTGCCTCGCACCAGCGCGGTTTGCCGCTCGAAGTGATCGGGCCGAGGCTCGGCGGTGGGAGTGTCAACTTCGGCGCGGAAGATGCGCATCGCTTCCAGTGGGGTGAGTAGCTGCTCGGCTTCGACACCGTTTGCGTCGGTGTAGGACGAAGCGAAAGCGTCCGTGCCGGAGGTTGTGCTCACGTAGCAGGCGACAGACCCCCGGTTTTCGCTGACGTACTGGTCTCGGCTGCTCCCGACAAGATCAGGTAGGGCTAGAGCCCGTCTTGCAATCTGCGGGTGCTTCTCTAGGGCGTTGGACCAGACCAGCCAGGCTTCGCTAACGGCATCGGCCTCACCGTCCGCTTCTGCGTCGGCATCGTCGCTGATGCGGCCGTTGTAGAGGTCATCGAGGATTTTGATTTCGTCGGCACCTCCGAAGAACGCCTCGTCGGATCCGAAAGCGGCAGCGGCGGCACCCAACCGGGCGCGGATACGGGTGCGCAGTTTGATCTGGTCCTCAACCTTCCGGTGGCTGATGAGGTAGATGTCGACGGTGTCGGATCGTTGACCGATGCGGTCGACGCGGCCCGCGCGTTGGATGACCCTGATGATCGCCCACGGTAGGTCGTAGTTGACGATGACGTGGCTGTCCTGCAAATTCTGGCCTTCAGATAGCACGTCGGTGGCGATGAGCACGTCTATCCGGTCGTCGGCGCTCAGGTCCGGCGGTGGTTCGTCCGGCAGAGTGTTCGATCGTGGGGAAAACCGTTTCGCCATCGCAGCGGGGTCCGCTGTGTCTCCTGTAGCCACTCCCACGTGTTCGATGCCAGCATCGCGCAGGGTCGCCCCGACATATTCGGCGGTGTCCTTGTATTCGGTGAAAACCAGAACCTTGTCGTCGGCGTGGGTGGTCCGCAGCAGGTCGATAAGGGCGTTGATTTTCGAGTCGCGGGCCGGATCCCAGCTGCCGAAACGTTCCAACATGAAGGTGATGCTGGCGTTGTCGGCAAGCAGGTTGGCCCGCAGCTCGGGACTGAAGATTGTCGAGTTGATCCACTTCGCCTTGGGCGGGAGGGAGTCGCGGAGCTGCTGGTATCGGCCCGCAACGCTTCCGTGAGTGGCGGTTCCGTCGTCAATGTCCTCGTCGGTGACTGCTACCTGCCGGTCGTTGAAGGTGCCGAGGGGGAGCGGCAGTTTTTCTTCGATGGCATGCAGGAACAGTTCGTTGCGAGCCCGTTGCCGTTGCAAAGACACGATGAACGAGTGGCCGGATGACGAGAGCCGCTTATACATGCCCGTGCGGACGAACCCGGACACTTGCCCCCGCCCGGATCGAATGTCCGCGAGGATTTTGCGGTCGCTATCGGTGTGCAGCTTTTTCGGGTCGTCGTAGTCGGCTAGCCGGTAGCGGGGCAGGGCCAGTTCCTTGATGGCATCCAGCGTCTGCTCGTCCTCCATGAGGCGCGCCGGATCGTCGTCGGCGAAGGTGTGCCAGAGCGGCTTAGGTCGGCGTTCGGGGAAGAAGAATCGGGTGCCGTCGGCGAAGGTCAAGTACGGGCGTTCCACGGTCGTTCCGTCGGGCAGCGTGACGGTCTCGGTTTTGGCCGTCTTCTTGACGAATGACCTGGTGCGGCGCACCAGATGATCGCTCATCAGACGACGCCAATCGTCGGGGTCGTCCGAAAGCCGGAACGCGGCCAGGGTGGTGATCTTCCCGTCCACCTTGTCGATCAATGTCGGGTTCGCCTTCAAGGCGGCGACCGGTGCGATGCCCAGGTCGTCGTCGTCACCGACGTAGAGCGCGATCTGGTTTGCGACGTCCTCAAAGGCAAGGTTGAACGGGGTCGCCGTCAGCAGCAGCACCTTGGAGGCGTTCCGGTGGATGTAGTCGGAGATGGCCTGGTAGGCGATGGTGCCGTTGTTGCGGAGGTTATGCGACTCGTCGCAGATCACCAGGTTGAACCTGCGCAGCTCCGGCAGCACACTGGTCACCATCGAGTAGGGCACGACGCGCCCGGAGACCTGATACCGCTCCAGATGTTCGGTCCACATCTTCTCGAGATTTTTCGGGCACAACACGAGCGTTGTGTAGTCCTCGGCGGCTTCCAACATCAACGCCGTAGCCACGGCTGTAAGCGTCTTCCCCAACCCGACGACATCGCCGAGCATGGTGCCGCCCCGGCGGACGATTCTCCGCGCCAACGTGCCCACGGCGGTTTCCTGGTACCCCAGGAGCAGCTTGCGCATCGACGCTGGCAGCACATAACCCATGCCGTCGCGGGCATCTTGTGACAGGGCGTGGCATACCTTCAGGTACACCTCGAAGGGGGTCGGTTGAGCACCCGCCCATGAGTCTTCGATGATCTGGATGATCTCGGCGGACACGTCCAGCGAAAACACGTCGGTCCAGCGGTCCTCGAACCACGTAGCCAACTTGGCGGTGGCATCGGAGTCCTGCACGTCCAAGTTGAGTTCGAGGTTGGTCCGTAGTCCGGCGCGGGTGAGGTTGGACGAGCCGACGTACGCCCATCGGGAAGCGTGCGTCTTGCCGGGCGCGTGAAAAATGTATGTCTTGCCGTGCAGCGGCTTCTCGGTGAAGACCTTCATCTGGACGGTGCCGTCGGTCAGCTGCGCTTTGAGCGTCTGAAGGGTCTTCTGTCCTGCGGCGGTCGCCAACCCGCGCATGAGCTGGGTCCGCAGGTGCGCGACCAGCTGGGCACGTCGCGCCAGAGCCTTCGGGTTGTCGTTGATGTCGGACCCGTACGGCGCGGGTTGAACCTGTTGCTGCAAATCGGCCAGGATCGCAACCGAATCTGCCGGGGCCATCATCCCGACGAGGACCCGCGCCACAGGCTTCGTGGCGTCGATCTTGGCGTCGACCACATCGGCCAGCTCAGCCCAGCCACGTAGGTCCAGGTAACCGGTTGCGATGTCGACGCGGTCGTAGTCCTTCAAGGAAGCCCGGAGGGTCGGCGATAGCCGTCCCTCGTCTGACAGGTTGTCAAATAGGTTAGGCATTGACCGTTTACCCCCAGCATCGCAACGACTCGGACAATCCGTACGGCTCAAGCAGATGATGCCTTATCAGCCGACCTATGTCGGCGCGGCGCATGCTGGCGGCGGACGGTCTTTCCGGCCCAGGTCCGGGCCGGTGAGCTCGACCGGTCCGAAACGGACATTGTCTCGTTCCGGACCGCCCATCCGACGATCCGTAGACCACACCATGAACCATCCGGCAAAGCTGCCGGGAGGGACACCTGGCCTTCGGCGGGACTCCACGAATGCGCCGCAGTGAGCTTCAACCCAGCCCAGTAGTCCCGCGTCTCGAAAGCGCACGCCGGACGCCGGCAGGTCTGCCGTCGGTGTCCACCGGTACGGTGTGCGCACCTGCACCTGCACAGTTCGAACTTCGGAGGCGGAAGTGAACTTTTTGCAGTTCGACCTGGGAAGCGTCGAAGCGGGAGCGACTGTCGTCGTGGCGCTCGATAAGCAGGCGAACGTCCGACTGATGAATCAACCGTCCTGAACTGCAAGAACAATGACTGTCGGCGGCGGTGGCTACCGTCGAACACGTCGCGACCTTCGGCCAACGGGCTGATTTGACCGGCAGGGTATCGTAGCATAAGGGTTGGTAGCCCGACCACGCGAGGAGGCAGAGATGGCAGAGCAAGTGCGAAACAGAACCGCAGTGCAAGAGAATTTTCACCACGATATCGACGTGTTGGATACCGTGGCATATCTATTGTACAAGGACGCGTCACGCGAAGAGCCGGACGTGACTCCTTTAAAGCTGCAGAAGATTCTGTATATTGCCCAGGCTAATTATCTGGCCGCCACAAATTTCCGCCTGTTCGATGAGCCAGTGGAGGCGTTCGAGAATGGCCCAGTGGTACATCGCATAACCAAGCTATATTTTGGCCGACAAATCATAGTGGCACGAGATGAAGAAGTATCAGACTGGGAAAATATAGACACGCGTCTCCCGGAAGACATTCGCGACTTTCTGGATCGAGTCTGGGATCAATGCAAGGATCTTTCTGCCTCCGCTCTATGGAGTCGCGCACACGTAGAGTCTCCTTGGCTGGACTCATATGTTAAAGATAGCTACAGAACTGTAATCCCAGACGAATTGATGGCAACCTTCTACAGCGAACACATCGAGGCAGATAAGCGCATATTGCATTCGGCTGTGGTCCTAATTCCGAAAGACTTTCTCGATGACGCAGCGGAGGACGACCTGGAGCTTGATTGTTTGCGATCGTTCTTTGCCGCGTGAGTGCGGCCCCATGGGTGCGCATTGTGCCCTTGGCGGTAACGCATGCAATTGACGGATTCGCAAGCGGACTACCCTCGGTTGACGATTGGTTTCACGAGAAGGCGCTCCGCTCAATGCATTTGGTGTCGACACACATCTGCGAAACGGCGAACGGCTCAGTGGTGGGCTTTTTTGCCCTCAGAACGATAATCGTCGCCACGCAAGGGATGCCTAATTCGTTGAAAGGAAATACCCACGACGGTCAATCCACTGCGATCTTACTTGCACAAATGGGCCTTGACAAGGAGCACCAAGGTGGAAACGGTAGAAATCTACTGATGGCCGCTTTCCGTGAAGCAGCCAAGGCTAACAGTGCAAGCCGTGTTGGATTGTTTGTTGTGGACGCCGCGACAAACCGGTTGGTGGGCTTTTATCAGAAAGCTGGCATGAAACATATTCCAAACACGTATAGGTTAGTGCTTAAAATCAGCGTTGTAGAAAAGCTCGTTAGTGGCTTCCAAGACTAGAGGGTGCCGATGTTGGTGAACCACTGAACGCTAGGCACCCGCACAACACCCCTGCCTTCGTGATCGACGCACGCGCCAGGAGCCTCGTTGGAGCAGGCTGAGCAGCAGTTCCGCGCGGCCGCGTTGATCGACTTCGTCAGTCGCGCCTTGAACCTGTTTTACGGACTGTCGCAGGCCGGGAGGGCAATCGCTGCGGCGAGCGCGGCCCTTCCGAACGGCGGCTGGCGGTTGAACGGGCATGGCCTCAAACTTCCGGGCCTCTATGCCGTCAAGCCGGATCTCGCATCCATCGTCGTGAAGTCAGATCGAAAGGTGGCGGCGATGCGCCACTACCTGAGTCGATACCCGGCACTCGCGGACTTCATCGTGACGACGCCGACCGGCGGTGCCCAAGGCTGGCCGATGCCGAACATGGGACTGGCACTGAGGTGGGCGAAACCAGACGACGTGACCACCGGTCACGTCCTGGACGGGCGGCTCACCACCTACCGAGGGTCGAAGCTGGCGTATCCGACGTTGGAGGGCGCGACCCAAACGGTGCATCCGCTGATGGCGTGGTGGATGGTGCTGTTTTCGCTGTCGATGCTCACCCGGTACCAGCCCGACGTGTGGACGCAGATGATCGACGTGAACCGATCACCGCAGGCCACGGCCATCGAACACGTGCTGGAGACCGCCCTGGAAGCCGTGCCCGACCTCATTAACGAGGCGATCGACCGCGTTCAGCGGACGTAGCCGTCCGCGAGCCGCCACGACTGTCGATCGGCCACGATGATCCGCCGGGACTGGTTCCTCTGCATCAACGATCAGGTTCCGTTTGGCCCTGGCTCATGCGGGTGTTCGTCTCTTATTTGAGCGTGGCAGTGAACACCGCTGGGGACACCGAGAGCTTGTACGGGTGCACCATCTGGTCGTCGAATACGGAGAACGCAGTCATTTTGGTTCCCAGCGACGCAGTAAGACTTGTGGCCGTGACGGGGACTAGAAAGGTTGCTATACCTGACGGTTTGTCGGGCAGCGTGTTGGTCACCGTCTTGTAGACCTTCTTGGTCGTGTCAGTCAGTGACCAAGCGGAATAGTTCATCTTGAATACAGACCCGTTCACTGGAATCTGGTCGGCGACGGCAACTTGAACCCACATTTCCCCATCCGGTGCCCATCCCTTCTCCGGGCTGTACGCGGTGAACATCACCGTCGACGCGGTCAACCCGTAGCTCGCCGTCACTGGGTCTACGCCGCCGTTGCTGGCCGTGTACTGCCACGTTTTCGTTGAGACTGGGCTGGTGGCGTTGACGGCGACCTGCCGGTTCGTTTGGTAGTAGACGGCGGCAACCGGGTCGGCTACCCGAGAAGCTGTGTCGACGGTCATGGTCTGGTTGTGCCCGGCCGCACCCACCCTGAGCGAGGTGGTTGCGCCGTCCGCGACGGAGGTGACGAACGTGGCCGGGCCGGTAACCGTCGAAGGATTAGCGCCGGGTCGTGTCGTGACGAAGCCAACCTGCGCCGTGATGTCGGTGGTCGTCCCGCCGTTGCTGAAGGCCACTGTCCCGTCGGGCACCGTCGTGTCTGCTGCGGCGGGGGCGTCAAGGCTGGGCCACCCCGGAGTGGCCTTGACGGTGAACACGAGGAAGTGGTGCCCTTCCGCCGGAACGTAAGTCTTGGACGAGTCCGGCGGTGTGCCGGTGATGACGTTCCCCGATGCGACGCTGACGTCGGCAACGCGCCCGACCTGCGTGACCGTCACCGTACCCGCCGGAGTCGTGACGAAGTTTTTCGTCGGGTCGGGAGTGACCGAGTCGGTCATCGCTATTCCAGAGGCGCTGTACGTGGCGAGCAGCGCAGGGTCGGCGATCGACTTCTTCGCTGGTGCCGCACTCGATCCTGGTGCCGCGACCGACCCAGGCGCGGACCCGGACACGATCGACCCTGGTGCGGACGCGGCGCCGGACGCGCTTGCGGTTGTGTTTGATGTAGTCAGATTGGGTGCGGGTATGGGCTGGTTGCTGGAGCAGCCCGCCAACACTACGGCGGCGGAAAGTGTGAACGCTCCGGCTCGAAATAGGGGGCTGTGTGGACGTTTCCGGGCAGATTTGGGCATGGCGGTCTCCAGGTTGGTCGGAAAGGGGTGTTGGGGAGTAAGGCTCAATCCGGGCGTGGCTATGCCCCGCCGGATTGGAGGTGCGGATCTAGTGGCGGGTCGCGGTGATCACCATCGGCGAATTTTCGGCGTCTTGCCCGGTCATCGTGAGGGTCGTTCCGTCCCACGACACCGGCATCTGCACGCTGAACTGGTGGGCGACCCACCCGATCGTCTGATTGAACGACCCGCCGACGGTTTCGGGCATGCCCGTTCCGGAGCACTGACCGTTGGTGTCGTCCATGCCTGCCTGTACAACGCTGAGCGTTGACCCGGCCAAGCTCCACGTGCCCGAGCTTCGGGTCGGCAGGGCAGCCGCGTCCGCCGTCCATGTTCCGTCAGCGACAGTGACGGCACCGGTCTTGCCTTTCGTGGTGACTTGCCAGGTGCCTTTGGCGAACGCCGCCAACGTCGCGGCGGCGGGACTTGTACTTCCGCATCCGGTGAGCAGCCCGACCGCCGCGACGAATACGCCGATCGTTCCGTAGCGCAGCGCGGTTCGTCGTCCGACGACCGCCGAAAATTGGGTGAAACCGCTGGTCATGAAGGCCCCCTGGGTTGTTCGGCAAGTGGATTTGTGGCCCCCCGACGGGCCGACGCCAGCAGCATAGCCTGCAAAGGCAACACAAAGGCCGCGTTCTGTCAATCCAATCGCTTGGACTGCGGTGAACGCTTTCGGCGCCTAGGCACGACGGGTGCCGATCGACTACACCCCGCCCCCGCCGCCACCGGACTTGGATGCCCTCCGCGCCGAACTTGACCGACTCCGGCAGGCACAGGGGTTGACGTGGGAGCAGCTCGCCGACCGGGCGGGCATCGCCCGCCAGACCATCTTCAACGTCCGAGGGCAAACCGAAGGCAGCATCACCACCTGGTTTCAAATCGCATGGGCGCTCAACGTCCCGATCGGGGACCTGCTCGCGCATCTCGGCGGACACCCGGCGGAACAAGTAGCGACCTGTTGACCTCACGGGCGACGTCGCCCCTCGGCGTCCGACAGCTGGGACCACCTCCCTCTCTGTTCCAAAATCGGGGATGTCCGGTCGTCCCGCCACCGTTCGTCGGTACCTGCCCTGCGCGGAGGTATCGGCGTCGGTCCCACCAGTCCCTCCCGTGCGGAGACAATCCCGGCATGCGAGGGACTTGCTGGCCAGGGGGTGCCGTGGCGGCACCCGTTGTCAGGGGTCCCGTCTACGGTCGACCGCACAGCGCCAACCAGGCGGGCAACGCAGCCCCACTACAGAGGAAAGGTCACCCGCATGAGCCAGTCCGCGTTTTGCAGCTTCCACTTCGACAAGAACCACGGGCGGCTCGGCAACCGGGCGACAATCCGAATCAGCCGCGACCAGTAGCACCCCCCGGCAACTCCCACTGAGGAATAGTTCCGAGATGAACCAACCGCACTCGACCACGAAGAGGCGAAATGGCCGACTACACGCTCGCTCCGTATAGGTTCACCGCTCACCGCGAAGGTGATGCCAACGTGCAGCTGCGAATGAATGACATAGGTGCGGGCTCCTCGGCAGCCGCCGCGATCGCGGGATGCCTCGCCGGACTCGCCTCTGAGGGTGCTGCCCGCGACCGGGCTGACAACACGGACAAATCTCTGACAGTCACTAGCTGTAGGCGACTTGACCATCACGTAACCGCACTTTGCGAGCTGGGATCCAAAGGGCTCCGGAGCGTGATCACGCTGAAGGCGACCGGCACGCGCGAGACTCGTTCCCCCGGTGACGTCGAAGACTTCAAGCTCCGAGCGGTGTTCATGGCGGACCCATCAGCTAGAGCAGGGCTGTTCCTGTGTGAACGGCAAGGCCAATACTCCGCCGCAGGTCACCTCATGGGACTATTGAAACGAGGCATTCAAAACCGGATACCGAACACGATCGTCAACTTCGAGCCGGTCCACCAAGCCGGTGCCCTGCAAGCGCTCCTCGATCAACAGGACGTCCTCGAAGCCGGATTCAAGGGTTTCGTTCAGAGCAGCGAGCCCGGTGCCCCGCCCGCTGCGATCGGGTTGCGGGCTGCTATCAGGCTCAGCGCTCGCGGCAAACAGCGTGGTCGGCTCGGGAGGCTGGGGAGCTTGTTGGGTCGTGATCCGCGCGAGGTGGCGTCGGTCTTCGGTATCAACGTCGCCGCCCTGGACCAACTCAGCGCGACCGCGCAGATCGCCAAGCCGGACGGATCTGGAGTCCTCACCATCGCGCTCGAAGACGGGCGATTCGGCTCACTGACATACCCGGTCGAGCGAGTTGGATCGTCCCGACCGACCCGCGCTGCCATCTACCAGACAGCGAACACAATCGTCAATGACGTCGCAGACGTGCTAGAGCTTGGACACCTGACGCCCCTAGACCGCCAGAACGACAAAACGTCGCCGATCACCGAATCGGAATTGTGGGAGGTGCCCGCAGATGAAGTACATGCCGACCGATCTGATATCAGCTCACTGGAAGACCTTGGGTGATGCGCGGAAGCCCCCCAAGCTGCGGGTGATGGCAACTGACCTCGCCGTTCAGTACGCACTACCTGTCGTTTTCGGGGTTTGTGTTGCCCTTTGGGCACCCGACCAACTCGTTGTCGGAGTTTTGTTCAGCGCGGTCGCCATCTTCACCGGTCTGGTCTTTAATCTCACCTTCAACGTCACGGACAAAGCGATCGACATTCGCCGCGACGAAGTCAGGAACAACGATGCCAACCTCATCACGCTCGTAGATACGCTCCGATCAAACCTCAACTACACCAGCCTCGTCGGGATCACCTTGACCCTCGGACTCGGCGGTGCGTCGATGTTCGCAACGGACGGAGAGCTTTCCCGAGGTGTAGTCGCCGTCTTCGGGGCCATGCTCGCGCACCTACTGATTTTATGCCTTGTCGTCCTACGCCGGTTCGTACTCCTGCATGACCAGCTGCGGTCATGACGGTGCCCGGAGCCACCCAAAGTCCTCAGCCGTCCTGCCACCTGGATGTTCGGCTTCCGAATCGGATTCGCTGAGGCTCTGCCTCCGATGCGGCTGCGGAAATGCCTCCTCGGCCTGAGGCGTGTTGTTTCGGTCACATCTTAGTCTGGTGTTTCTGTCGCTGCGGTGTAGCAAACGGAGTTTGATTAGTTATTCGGTTGTGCATTTTCTGACCGCTTTAGGGACACGGTAACCGCAGGCGAGAGAGCGGAACGCGCAAATTGTTAGCGACGAGACGAAGCCATACCTTCGCCGAGTCGGGCCTCTGAGCTGCAGGGACAGCTCTGCGCGGCGCACGCCGGGATGGTTGACATCGTCCTTGGCGGCGTGCAAGAAATAGACCTCTCGCCCACAATCCGCCATTCCTGGTCGGCAGGGCTGTATCAGAGGAGGTAACCCGTGGGTCATTCCACACGACGACGAAAACACTGCACCACTCGAAAACGGCCAACGCGAAAGGCCCCCGCCCGTCTGACAGGACGGAACAGGGGCCACATCGAAAGCCGCAAAACGGCTGTCCAAACGCAATCGCAGCTTCAGGGTAACCAAGTCTTGAGGGATATAGCAAGTCGCGCATGGCGATTCGCGATCTCACCCACGACTCAAAGCTGGGTTCGAATGGTCATCAACATCATTTTGGTGAGGTGGAAACTCGACTCCTGGTGAAAACGTAGGTTGGGCGGGCACTCTAAGTGCCCGCCCAACCGGGCACGATTCAGTATTACGCTTGGGCTCGGCGACCATCTCCGGGTTTGGGGGCCGCGGTTGCCACGACTGTCTCATGGCAACCGCCGCGCGGGCGTCCCTGGGGACGGTGTAGCAACTATCACTTAACTCGCAATGGTCACTCAGGTGGCGTACTAGCCGTGCCCGGTCTCTGTCGTCACCGACAATTGCTCCGTCGGCGCGGACGCACCGCACCCTGCATGACTCCGAAACGGCGTGCCGCCATTCCGCACTACGTCAGCGACCGTGCAGTCCTCCGGTTGTACGTGAACATCCCACCTTGATGAGTGGGAGGCCCGGCCGTGCTGGACGATGGTCAGGCGTCGACTAGAGATCGTCGCTGGTGCAGCACTGGTTTCGAAGGTCAGTGATCAGTGGATCGTCGCTATATGGCTCGTAGCCAGCGCCTATTGTTTTATTGCCTTCTTGATCACGACTCGGATGAGCAACAAATCGAAGAAGTTGATTGAGGGTCACCTGAAGCGCCGCTCTTGGGCTCAACTGCTGACCATTGATCCCTTGACGAAATAGATCATCGCAGATGGAGTAGGTCTCCGAGCGCGCGGACATCCCCAATCAGCAACGTGATGGTTGAGGACCACAGACCGATTCCAATGCAAGGTGGTGCCACCGCACTGCCGAACATCTCGATACTGTGGCGGGACGACGCCCCTTTGGCGGAGTGCACCTGTAAGTCAGCCGCCGTATTGCCCAGGGTTTGCCGTGCGGGTGTTGACCCACTTCTGCACCAAATCGCGGCACCCTGCCAGTTCCAGTGCCTGCGGAACGGCAACGCTTGAGCCGGTCGGAGCGGCCACCTCGGTCACGATCAGAGCAGTGTTGATAGGCAGTGGACTCGACACAGCATGGCCTGCTGCGTCCGTGGTGAAGCTTGCACCCACTGGGGTGCCCGTCCCATCGGTCACCTGGAATGTCGCGGACGCCAACGACGCTAACGGATCCGGCGTCCCGACATTGTCGGTGACCGTCAACTTGATGTGGACTTGGGCTGTGTCCACGGCTACCGGGTCGAACATCCCAGCACCCAGGAACCGATCATCATGCGGAACGGCGAAATAGGTACCGCCCTTGATGAACGTGGTCAACGCAGCAGCCGAGTTGAACAGGGCGTCGACGCCGCTGCCAACTTGAGGGAAAGATGGATTCAGCATCCACCGGCCGAGCATGGTGTTGAACGTGTCCATGCTGGTCTGATACGACACGAACTGCAGGCCCTCAGAGATCGCGCCACCTACTGTGGCCTCGATGTACGGCGTGCCGCGACGAAAGATGCGAACGGGGTCGTTGGCTGCGTCTCCTGGCGCTGCCTTCCGAATGTGCGCGTTGAGCGCGGGTGGGGCGGCTGGTGCGGAGGTAAGCGGCGGTTCGGTCCGGGGATCGGTTCCGACGGGCAGGTCGACGCGGGATCCATCAGCCCGCCGACCAACAACTGTCGCTTGTGCGTCTTCGGTTAGAGCGTTCCACGTGCCGACGTTCTGCTGGATCTTGACGTAGGCGAGGTATGAGCCTCCATGGGCCCAAACGGGCTCATCCGGTTGGTCGCATCCGATGAACGCGACTGCCTCCCTGTCGGCTGTCGGGATATTTCGGAGTCCGTCGCGCTGGCCGAAGGTCTCGCGGCCATCCTTCCGCTGATACCCCCGCTCGATGTGGAACGTCACCGACGACGAGATAGCGCTCAACGACCGCAGGAAGTCGGCGACAGTTGCATCATTGAGCGCGAACACGTAAAACAGAATGTCGTGCGGTTCAGGTGGCACCAACGCTGGCAATGGTGCGCCCAAGTCGACGGGCCGCATGGCAACGAGCCCTGTCTTGTCGAATAGGCTTGCGCCGACCGCCGTCGTACAAGTGGCAGAGGGTCCGTCGTCGGCGGGAGCGACGAGCGTGTTCACAGCCGCCGTGGCGGCGACGAGCCAGGGCTGCACCTCCTGCCCAGTCGGCAGATCACAAAAGATCAACCATGACTCAGATTGACCGTTGCGACTCACGTCGTCAGGAAGTACGCCGTTTGCTTTGCCAGTCATGTATGTCCCCCAAAGTGCGGCTGCAGTGCCGCGAGGTAAGTGTTGCATCCCACCGCAGCCCTCGGGATGGTAACGGGGAGATGTGTTGATCGCCGTCGCCGTCAACGCAGCGGCCATGCGGACGATCGTGGCCTTCAGGCAACCAAGATGGCCCCGGCGGTCCTCCCTGTTCGGCCCAGGATCCGGCGACGAGGTACCTGACGCGGCGCTACTCATACCGGACTTGCTCTCACCCGCGAAGCGCGAGCCCGCTGCCCATGCGCCGCAGACCAACCAACGCGGGCGACCATTTCAATTGGCAGCTTGGGAATCAGAGGTCTCTTAGGGTCAGGAAATTGGCGGGTAAGCGTTCCAGAATCGCCACCCCACGAATGGTTGCTGGTCCGAACACCCCTCGGGTCTACGCTCCCCGCGATCCAACGTACGGCAGGTACCTATCCAGGAATGCCTGAGCCAAGTCCGTCCAGCCCGCGAGGGGAACGTCGCCGTCGAGCATGTCGAGGGCGTAGCTGATGTCCTCCGGGTCGGCTGGGTCCCAGTCGTCCTGCCGGGGATAGATGGTCAGCCGTCGTCCGGCATCCCAAAACAGCACCCATGTCTTCTTCGCTTCATCGGCCCTGGTCATCACCCGAACTCCGTCCGAACCGTGCGACAGGTCCGTCTGCACCTGCGGGAACCGGGACGTATAGATCCACGACCTCCACGCGCCAGTGAAGGCCAGGTCGGCTGTGGCCTTGTTGAACGGCAGGTCTGGGTGCCCCAGGACGACCAGGCCTAGGGCCATACCTTCGGACACGGAGTTGCGCTGCCGGGTCGGTGTGAGGGTCACGGTCCCACCATGACATCGGCGATCTGCTGAGCGATATCTTCGATCGAGTGGCTTGACGTGTTGAGCGCGACCTTGTCCGCCAGTGATGGGCTATATCTGCGTAGGTCGTCGGCTGTGAGGTCATGCCAGATAGGGAGCATAGACTGCTCACCGGCGACGTTGCGGGTGACGATCCCGCCGAGCTCGTGGTTGGTCCAGCCCTTCGAGAAGAACGCTTCCGACAGGACGATGACCGCGAACCGGGATGAGCGGATGCCTTGGTCGATCTTCCGGCGCAGGCTGTCACCGATCCGCAGTTCCGCCTCATCCAGCCACACGGAGACGCCGAGAGCTTTCAGCGCTTCCCGGAGTGGTCGGGCAACGGATCCCTTGTCTTCGCTGGCGTGGGAGAGGAACACGTCCCAGGTTTGCCCGCCGAGAACGTCACAGGCGGGTTCTTCGGGCTCACGAACAGCGACTCGGCTTGCTGGGTTCGACTGGGCCGTGCGGATCTCCGGGAGCAGACCTTGCGGCGACGGCTGCACCGCAACGCTCGCTCGGACCGTTGCCGGTAAACCTCCGGTGTCCACGACGGCGAGCCAACGCCCGCTGCTCGGCACCGCGATACGAACGGGTGAACGGGTCGCTCCGCCACCGAAGAACGTGTGACGCCTACCGGCTCGGAAGTTGCCGAACTGGCTTTGGTCCATCAGCCGAACGTTCGCCTGCTTGTCGAGCGTCACGATCACCGTCGCACCAGCCTTGACGCTTCCCAAGTCGAACTGCAGAAAATTCACTGCCGCCTCCGTAGTCCGACCTGCTCAGTTGCCGGTAAGCGAACCGTACGGATGGACACCGACAACGCGCCCGGCCTAGAGCACCGAAACACGGGCGCTGGGAACGGTAAACCATCACCGCAGGTAGGGGGAGTCGTAGTAGAATCGTGATGGCGGGACCATGCAATCCCAGTGCGGATGTCGGTGGCAGGTGGTGTGATCTGTATACGCCCGGCGTGCCCGGTGGAATCTTTGAGCTGGGTCGCCGTGTTGGCTACATCAGCGGAGCGTGACGGGCATGCTCAAACAGCCGCGCCGAAGCCGTCTGTCGCAGGCCAGGCCCCTTGCGCCGAGGCCGTAGGATCGCACAAGAGAGACAAAGAGGAGGTCGAAGGATGCATACCAAAGCAATCGCTGATTGGTTCCTTGGACATCAAACTACGACCAACCCGACCCCAACTGTCACGAACATGAAGCTCCAGAAGCTCGTCTACTTGGCCGAAAGTTGCTTCGGGTCGCTGTACAACACGTCGTTGATAGACGACTCCATCCAAGCCTGGGATCACGGCCCGGCAGTCAAGCGGTTGTACGGCATCTTCAAGAGCAGCGGCAGTGACCCGATTCCCGTCCCGTCGGAGACGCCAGACCTGCCCGACGACGTGGTCGAGGTGCTGGAATCCGTCTGGGAGACCTTCGGCAGCATGACCGCATGGCAACTGCGCAAGCTCACCCACGAAGTCGGACCGTACGAGGATCACTACCAGAAGGACGCCAGAAACATCGACATCCCTCTGTCTGAGGTACACGCCGCGTGGCCGGACTTCATCGAGGTTGGAGCCGCCACGCACCACAAGGTGCCGTCATCGGTTGTCCGTCGAATGAAGCAGCTGGCCGCAACCGCTAAAGTCCCGGAGACCGTCGCCGTCGACGTAGATCAGCTGATGGCTGACTATCACGCGTTCGCACCGAGTCGCTAGCGTCCAAAGTTGGGCCGGATAACCCACTAGGTTCTCTGGAATGACCGCACGGGCTGGATGCATCTACTGGGTTGCAGACGCGTTGGTGAAGATGCCACCCGAGAACAACCGCACCGACCACCCCCGCCGACCGGTGCTGGTTGTGTCCGGTCTGACCGGTAACTCGGAGGAAGCGTGGCCGATCGTCATGATCTGCCCAATATCTTCCGGCCCCAAGGCCAGCGCACACGACATCCGACTCACTGCAGGGTTCGGCGGACTCACGGCAAAAAGCTGGGTTCGAGTCACCCTCGCACAGCCCCTACTGAAGAGCGATTTGACGGACTGCTTGTCACTGAACGGCATACCCCAAGCGACCCTGCAGGACGTACACGCCGCGATCTTCAGCTACCTGGAGCCGTTACCGTGACACCTTGATGCACTGCCCCCTGACCTGGCCCTGTGCCAACTCGGGGGCTTAGCCTGTGCTGACCATCCGCGCAGGTCAGCGAGTTAGCAGGTCAACGGGTTACCTGAACAACCCACTTACTTACTTACTTAGGGTAGTTCATCTAACTACCCGTTGTATGTTTGGAAAACCCTGTCGCGGCTTCGGTCGGGCAGGGTTTTCTGCTGTCCGGGTCTGCACACGGCAAGTTCTCCGGGTGTCGGCTGGGCCGAGGGCTAGCTATGTCGGCGGGGAGGTCGCGGGCGGCGCCCAGTTCGTCCGTCAGGAGAGGTTGTCCGAGGCCGCTGCCAGATTAGCGAGCAGGTTTGTGAAAGTTGGGTTGCCTTCGGCGGCTTCCAGCGCGTTCACCCATTGCCGGCTGACCCCCACGCGCCCAGCGAGCTCGGCTCGGGTCAACCCGCGCTCGCGTCGGCGCTGCTCGACCACGGAAGCCAGCTCTCGCTGTGAGCGCACACAAACCCCGCCGTGATGTCATCCAATTATGACACAGCCGATTGAGTCAACTATACCTGACATGCTACCGAGATGTCAGGTATAGCGGATAAAGCCCGCTCGGCCACTGTCATGGCTTTCGACAACGGTTCGTCGATGACGGGCAACGGCCGTCCCTGCCGTACGGCGGCGTAAGAAGATCGCCACGTCGGCAGGAACCCGCGGTCGTTCGCTGGAAGCATCTCGTACCCGATGTGTGGTCCGCCCAGGCCGGTCCACCTCGGAAGAGGATGGTCGGCTTTTGGTGTGCTGGGGCGGTCTGGCGGCTGGTTGGGTGCAGCAGCAGGGCTCAACTCAGCCTGGTCGGATTCGCCCGCCGGCCGCTTCGGCGGGCGAAGTCGTCAAGGGACCCCAACACATCGTCGGCCTTCCAGTGGATGCCCCGCTGGTAGGCGGTGAAACTGGATACGATTCCGGCGTCCTTCAGGACCGTCATGTGCCGGTCGGCGTGCTTGGATGCGATGCCGAGTTCGTACTGCAAGACCTTGGTGTTGATGATCGGCTGGCGCAGCAGCAAATCCATGACGCGCCAGACGGCGGAGTCGCTGCGGGCCTTGACTGCTGCCTTCCAATTGGCGCGCAGGTCCAGAAGGTCGTGAACCAGCTGCTGTGCGTTGTTGATCGCTCTGAACGCGGCGTCCGCGGTCACGGTGATGATCGGTTCCGGATTGCCGGCGCGGTAGTCGGTCAGACTTTGGTAGTAGGAATCGACCTCGGCAAGGAGGCCGGAGGAGACCGGCACCGTGACGTTGCATGTGAGGCCCTTCGCCCTGAGCATCGAGTGCATCAGGGCCCTTCCAGTGCGACCGTTCCCGTCCGGGAACGGGTGCAAGGTCTCGAACTGGGCGTGAGCTATGGCAACCTGCTCCAGAACAGGGATGTCGGTGCGGTTGATGTAAGCCATCAGGTCGTCCATCGCATCTTGCAACCTACGGTGATCCGGGGCCACATAGTCGGCACCGATGGGACTCGCGCCCCGCCTGCCGATCCAGACAGCTTCGGTTCGGAATTTGCCGGCGATATCCGGATCGTGGTCCCGGAGCAGAGCTTCGTGCATCTTCAGGACGGCGTCGACGTCGAGGTTGTCTGCCAGGTCGACTGCTGCCCGCATGGCTCGGGTGTTGGTCGCGATCAGGCTGGCGTTGTCTTTGCTGCAGTCTCCGAGCTCGGCCATGGCGATGCTTCGAGCCGATGCGGAAAGGTTCTCGATCTGCGATGAGGCCACGGATTCGGTCCGGAGCAGGACGGATGAGAACGGCGCGATCTCACTGCCGAGCTCGGCATCGAACCGAACAATTGCGGTCGAGGCATCTTCCGCCGCAGCCGAAACCGCCCGTCGCGGCGCGAACTCGAGCTCGGCGATGGCGGCCGGTACAGCAGACTGGTAAGTCGCACCGATCGCAGCCTGATCGCGTCGACTTTGGACGCCCCACATCGGCAATCGAGGTTCCCAGATCTGAGGCTCCAGCCCGATGGCCGGCCAGGCCGAGTTCTCCGGGGGCAGCCGGGTGGATGCTTCTCGGTGGTGCTGCGGTGCCACCTGGCCGGCGGGTGGCAGACCGCGAGAGTTTCGTGATTGCTGGGTCACAATTGGAAGTTACACCCACTTAGGGTAGTAAGTGGGTGTGTGCAGGGACCAGGCGTCCGGCCTGGTTCGGGAAGACCAGGCCGACAACCAACACGGCCTGGCCGCCGACGACGGAGAGCGGCCATCGACTAGCCGGGGTTCGACGAGGCATTGAGGGTGACGCCGGCTGCCTGGAGCGAGGACCTCGCGACTTCGAGGGCAGTGGTTTGCGCCGGCAGGGTCGCGGAGCATTCAGCAGGCCGGGGAGGGTCTTTCGGCACTGGCGACGGCACGGCGGCAGGCCAGATGATGACGGGGTACGCATCTTCGTACCGACCGGCACAGTGCCGGGGGTAGAAGTGCGTCCTGTCGAACAAGTGGGAGGCTCCATGTCGTCATCGTTGTTGCAAGACCGTTCTTCGTTGTTGTCGGACAGCTCCGCGCAGGTGGTGAACGCCACGGCCGCAGTAGTGGCCGAGCATGCGGAGCAGATCACGGCACGCTTCTATCCCCGGATGTTCGCCGACCGTCCGGAGCTGTTGCGACTGTTCAACAAGGGCAATCAGGCCACCGGTGAGCAGTCGAGGGCGTTGGCTGCGTCGGTGGTCGCCTATGCCGTGCAGCTGATCGATCCCGACGCCCCGTCGTTCCACCACGTCATGCAGAGAATCGCCTACAAGCACATCTCGCTGGGCATCAAGCCGGAGCAGTACACCATCGTCGGGCACCACCTGTTGGCCGCGGTCGCCGAAGTCCTGGGCGATGCGGTCACTCCACAGGTCGCGCAGGCATGGGACGAGGTGTATTGGTTGTTCGCCACCCAACTGATCGCCGAAGAGGCGAGGCTGTACCAGCAGGCCGGGGTGGATGCATCGCACCCGCTACGTCCGTACCGGGTGATGCGGCGCATCGAAGAAACTCACGACGTCGTTTCGCTCATCCTGGAACCCGCCGACGGCGGTGACCTTCCGGCGATCAACCCGGGGCAGTACGTCTCGGTGTTCGCCGATCTACCCGACGGCGCGCGGCAGCCCCGGCAGTACACCGTGTCCTCCGCGCTCGGGCCGCGGCTGCAGATCACCGTGCGTCGCGTCACAGGTGTGAACGGCGCTCCGGACGGGCAGGTCTCCACCTTTTTGCACGATGACGTCCAGCCCGGTGATCTGTTGGATGTCAGCGCGCCCGCCGGTGATTTCGTCGTGCAACCGACAGAGGGACCGTTGCTGTTGGCCAGCGCCGGCGCCGGCATCACTACCGTCCTGCCCATCGTGGAGCACATCGCCCGCACCCAGCCGGAGCGGAAGGTGATCGTGGCGCACGCCGACCGCACCGCGCAGGATCACGCGCTCCGGGAAACCGTCTTGCACGTAGGACGCCAGCTCGACGATTTCACCGCCTACACCTGGTACGAGACCGTCGATCCCACCGATCGCCGCGCCCGAACGGGCCTGATGGACCTGTCAGAGGTTCCGCTGCCGGATGACATCCAGGTTTTCACGTGCGGACCGTTGCCGTTCATGCGGCACGTCCGATCCAGCCTGCTGACTCGCGGGGTCCCGGCCACCCGGATCCGCTACGAGGTGTTCGGCCCCGATCTGTGGGATGCGCAAATCCCCGCTTCGGAGTCGGCCGCGACCTAGGAGCGCCGATGTGGCCACCCAAGGATGTGGCCACCCAAGACGCGTCGCCGCTCGGACCCGAAGGAGCACCCTGGAATGTGTAGCTACTGCGGATGCCGGAACATCCCGTTGATCCGACTGCTGACCCGACAGCACGAAGACATCACCAACCACACCACCGCGCTACGAGAGGCCGCCCGGAGCAATGATCGACCGGCGGCGGCAGGGGCCGCTCTGGTGCTGGCTGAGCAGCTGAACCCGCACACTCATCTGGAGGAACGAGGCCTGTTCGCCGAGATGCGCAAGGACGACATGTTCACCGAGCACATCGATTCACTGTGTGCCGAACAGAGGTCCTCGACAGCGAACTGGCTGTGGTCGCAGCGGGTGATCTGTCCCGCGTCGAGCCGTTGCTCACGCTTCTGGCCAACCACATCGACCGAGAGGAGAACGGCCTGTTCCCGGCCGCGCTTACCTTCCTGGACAACGAACAGTGGGACGACCTGCAGGAGACCGGAACGGTCGACGCCAGCGCGCCGACCGGGAGTCCTCATGCGCACGCCCCCGGCGCGGCGGGCTGACCTTCCCTCGCGGCTGTCCTTGCGCGCCGGCGGCCGCTATGATCACAGCGGCCTTGGCAACCGATGCGTCGCGGCAGCTCCAAAGGCTGAACCGGTCAGCCGAGTCGGGCCGATGCCCACAAGATTTTCGCAGGTCAGAGGTTGAGAGACGCTCTGCATGAACACCGTTCGAGAGTTCGGAAACGTACTCCTGCGCAGTTCTGGTTGAGACAGACGGAAGAAGGCCCGGGCTCGCGCTCGGGCCTCTTTTCGTCCAGCCCGAACGGTTGGGTGTCGGTCGGATCGTCACCTGTCGCGTCGGAGATGGCCTGGACAGCTCTAGAACAGAAACCCAGTTCCCGATGACTCCGACTCCCGGGCTGAAACCGCTGTCACCGCTGGAACCAGCGGCAGCGACGGTCGCGGCGCTACCGGGGCCCCGGTGGCGGCCGCCCCGACAGGCCACCGACCCGACTCGACGGCATTCCCGCCCGAGAGTTGCGCCGCGCGGGCGCCGCGGCCGGCCAGCTCGTCGGCCCGCACATTGAGGGGATGGACGGTCTCGTCACGCAGGTGCGCCTTCACCTTGACGAAACGGACCGGCGCGCCACGGTCGTCGATCAGCTGGTGAATCTCGCGGATGATGGCGAGATTGGCGATGGGCCCGGTCTTGCGGACGTAGCCCGCCCGCTGCCAGCTCGACTTCCACGTGGAGGAACAACCGATGGCGTAGGCGGAGTCGGATTGGATCTCGACCGGCTGAGTGCGGTAGTCCCGCAGCACCGTCAGGATCGCCATCAGTTCACCGATCTGATTCGTTCCGGCCGGCCGACCGCCGAACGAGTACGCGCCGTCCTGGCAGATGTAGGCCCAACCGGTGGGCCCGTCGGGGTTGCGAAGGCATGAGCCGTCGGTGCCGAAGGTCAGAATCTGGTCGCTGCTCATGACGATGAGGTTGCCACAGCCGAGGGGCGAATCAGCAGCTGGAAACGTAGGAAGGCTGCCGGATGCGGCTCAACTCTTCTTCAACAGCACCACAACGCCAGCCTGCCCGATCTGCTGGTAACCGTGGCCACGCGCATCCTGCAGCCAAGCCCGCTGACCGTCGTCGCCGAGCGGAAACCCCACGCCGGCTGTCTCGGACACGATGTACTGCGGCTGTGAGACCGCGAGCGGAGTGCGGCCGATCAACGTGACCTGATCCCGCGAGGTGAGCTGCGGCGCAAGCCGATTCGAGGCGGCCACCGTGACATCGTTCGGGATCTGTGCCAGCAATTGGCGGGTCGAAGCCGTGCCGGCATCGGTGCGCCAGAGGCCGGCCGTGAAAGCGGGCGCGAACCCGTTCTGCGGGATCAGATAGGCCGTGATCAGCGCGCTTCCGATCAGTATCCAGGGCAATCCCGGCGGCCGCCGTCGAAGCACGTCGACGAACGCGGCGAAGACGATCGGCATCAGGATGAGGCTGTAGTGGTACCCGACGCCCCAGTAGGCGGTGTCGGTCGCGAGGAACCTCCAGAACAGTGTCGGCACCGCCAGAATGAGGATCGGCGACCGTAGTGCGAGAAAGACCGTCGGTGCGAGAAGGAAGACCAGGGTAAGGATCTTGATGTCTGGCGCCAGCAGCGTCGTCACCTGGTGAACCACAGACGTGCCGAATTTCGACGACTTCACATTGTGCCCCAGCGGATTCACCGCGGGAATGATCACCAACACGGCCAGCATCGACGCCAGGCCACCGCCCAGGGTGGTGAGCAGGCCCAGCAATCGGCGGCCGCGCCATGCGACCAGCAAACCGAGCAAAGCCACCGTCAATCCGAGATCTTCCTTGACCAGCACCAACGGCGCGGCCCACAGCACGGCCTGGAGAAGGCGGCCCTCGCCGAAAGCCACCACCGCAAAGGAGATCAAGGGCGCCGCAAACGCGACCTCGTGGAAATCGAAGGTGACGGCATTGGCAACGCCGAAGCTGAATCCGTAACCGAACCCGACGACCAACGACGCCCCGAGGCCCACGGATCGGTAGGCCCATCTCATCAACGGCACCACGCCCACAGCGATCAGCACCGATTGTCCGGCAAGCAGCGTGATCGGCGATTCGAACAGGCGATGAAACGGCGCCAGCAGCGCGAGCACCGGCGAGAAGTGATCGCCGAAGACGTTGAAGTGCGGACCCTGGATCGAGTTGTACGGCAGGCCCCAATGGGAGTACGACCGGACCACCTGGTCATAGATGCCCAGGTCATAGGCGCTGGTCAGCAGCTCGACATGGCGTCGGATCGAGGCCGCGGCGTAGAACGCGGCCAGTAACCCGGCGACGACCCACGGCAGCCAGCTGGATGGGTTGGACAGTCCGGCTGCGGTCAGCGGCCCGCGAACCGCTGACCTGGTGGCGATCGGAGCCGCCGTAGCGGCGGGGCGCCGTGGTCCGGGGTCAGTGCCGCGGTCAGCCGGGGCAGCGGTGTGGGCAATCGTCTCGGTGTCAGCGGGACTCAGCGCGGACGCCTCGGACATGACCCTCCCTGCTGCCGGCCGGCGCTGCGCCGAACGGACTTCAGGTTATCCGTCCCGGCGTTGGGCCAAGGACACCCGCGCATCGCATCGAACAGCGTGTATAGAAGCCGCAATTTATCGTGGCAGACGACAGCACTCGACCGGACGCCACTGCTGCACCACGTGGACGCGTGCGATCAATTGGGGAATTGGCGGATCAACTCGCGCGCCATCGGCCACGCGCCTGCCGATGTGTTGGAGATGACGGTGAAGGTCCGGTGGCTGGTGGGGTCGTGGTGGCTGCGGAACGATACGCCTGCATCGCTGCCATCGATGATCGCTGTTGGGGTGGTGGCGTGAAGCCACACGCCGAGTCCGTATCTGCGCGGATCCGTGCGGGAAGGCGCCAGACTGCGCGGTCGCAGCACTTCCGTGCTTGCGAGCTTGTGAGCCGATACCGGCGGATAGCCGTTGTCGTGCAGATCGCCGGCCTGGTCCAGGTAGTCGCCGATTCCAGACCGATGGCTCAAGAGATGCTCCACGGTCACGTCGTCGTCGATCATCGGTAGGTCCCGGCCAAGCAGAGATCTGGCGGTTGTGGACAACGCAATGGCCCCGTCGGAGAGCAGAGTCATCACTGCCAATGCCGTGAGGAGTTTCGAGCCACTGCCAACTGCGTCTGGGTGGTCATCGGGATTTGATGTGCGTGATCGGCGTACCCGACGCCCGGTCGATCTCGACGGTGTCGACGGGGTCGACGCGTACCACTCCACAGAAGCCGGTCTGTTCGGCCAGTCCGTCGAGGGCCGCTGCCAACATGGCCGCAAGAGTAGGCGCACGCCAGCTGACGGCTCCACCTTCATCCTGACAACCGCATCCGGTTGGCGGCCGGCTGCCCGGCGGCGCCGAGCAGCGGCCGCGTCGTGAATTGGGCCAGAACCGCCAGGAGCGCCCCTCGCGAGCTAGGCGGACCACCAGGCTCTGCCCGACAGCGACGCGCGCCGGGGATCGTAGCTCCCGGTATCCCGCACCTTGGTGCATCGCGTGCACGCCTGATAGCCCTGTGCTTCCCGGCGCCCAAGCGTCTCGGGATTGGGATCAGGGAAGTCGACGAACTGATGCAGGCCCAGTTTGCACAACCGGTGGACGTCCACGATCACCTCACCCTGGTTGTGGCCCCTGCCTTCGACGGTACGCCGCGAGGCCGGACGATGAGAGTCGTTCGAATCTAATATTCGCAGGTGAAGGTGCTGGACCTTTCGCCGCATCGCCGCGGGAGTTTCGTTGCCGGTGCGAACGGCTACCGTCGGGATATGGAATTCAGATATCTCGGTAACTCAGGACTCAAGATCTCGGAAATCACCTACGGCAACTGGCTGACCCACGGTTCCCAGGTCGAGAACGACATCGCCACCGAATGCGTACGGGCGGCGCTCGACGCAGGAATCACCAGTTTCGACACCGCCGATGCCTATGCCAATGGCAAGGCCGAGACGGTGCTGGGAGCGGCGCTCAACGGCGAGCGGCGGGAGTCGCTCGAGCTCTTCACGAAGGTGTACTGGACCACAGGGCCGGGTGGTCCCAACGACTCCGGGTTGTCCCGCAAGCACATCGCGGAGTCGATCAACGCCTCCCTCCGCCGCCTGCAGACCGATTACGTCGATCTCTACCAGGCCCACCGGTTCGACACCGAGACGCCGCTGGAAGAGACCATGCAGGCCTTCGCCCAGGTGGTCCGACAGGGCAAGGCGCTCTACATCGGCGTCAGTGAGTGGACCGCCGAACAGCTCCGCGCCGGGCACGCGCTGGCGGAAGATCTTGGTATTCAACTCATCTCCAGTCAACCGCAGTACTCGATGCTGTGGCGCGTGATCGAGGACGAGGTCGTTCCCACCAGCGAAGAACTCGGCGTCTCGCAGATCGTCTGGTCGCCCATCGCCCAGGGCGTGCTCACCGGCAAGTACCTGCCGGGACAGCCACCGCCCGAGGGCTCGCGGGCCACCGATGAGAAGGGCGGCGCGAACATGATCAAGCGATTCATGAACGACGACGTCCTGTCCCGGGTGCAGAAGTTGGAGCCCATCGCTGCGGAACTCGGCGTGACGATGGCGCAATTGGCGGTGGCCTGGGTGTTGGCCAACGACAACGTCGCTGCCGCCATCGTCGGCGCCTCACGTCCGGAGCAGGTGCACGAAAATGTGAAGGCCGCGGGTGTGAAGCTCTCCGGCGAGGTGCTCAAGCGGATCGACGTCGCGCTCGGCGACATCGTCGAGCGCGACGCGGGCATGACGAGCAAGACCGCTCCGCAGAAGCGCCCCACCTGAGCGCGGCGTCGACAAGCTTCCGGAATAGATTTGGTGGGTGGTCGGTTTCTCCGGTCACCCACCTGCCGGATCGATCAGGGAGAGACCGAAAAATGCCCAGAGCAATCAGCTACAGCGAATACGGCGACGCCGACGTTCTCACGCCGATCGAGGTGCCGTTGATCGATCCAGAGCCTGGTCGGCTGCGGGTCAAGGTGCACGCGGTCGGCGTCAATCCGATGGACTGGAAATTGCGCCGCGGTTATCTTGCGGGCGGAAAGCCGCTGGCCGAGCCGACCCTGACCGGCCTCGAATTCGCCGGCGTGGTCGACGCGGTGGGCGAGGGAGTTGATGGCTTCACCGTCGGGGATCGCGTCGCCGGTGGGGTGTCGGGGGCCTCCGCGGAGTACGTGGTGGTCGCTTCTACAGATGTGGTCCAGCTACCGGACTCCATCGACTTCGTGACCGGTGCGGCGATCAAAGTGATTGGTACCACCGCGATTCGGGTGCTGACTCTGGCGAATGTGCGGGAGGGACAGACTCTGCTGCTGCATGCGGCGACCGGCGGCGTCGGAATCTTCACCACCCAACTGGCGAGGGCACGGGAGGCGACGGTCATCGGCACCACCAGTGCGAAGAACAGCGACTACCTGGCCTCGCTGGGCGCCATTCCGGTGCTCTACGGCGACGGCTGGGAGGACCGGGTGCGCGAGGTGGCCACCGGTCCGATCGACGCCGTGATCGACGCGGCCGGGACCGGCGTGATCGAGGGTTCCCTCGGCTTGGTCGTCCCTGGCGGCCCCGTCATCACGATTGCCGACTTCTCGGCCAGCGGCCCCGGAGTCGTCATCACCGACGGAAGTGAACCCGGCTTCGAAGACTCGCTCCGGGAAGCCGTCAAGGCGGTCGAGCACGGCACCGTGACGATTCCGATCGAGAAGACGTTTCCGTTGGAACAGGCCGCCGACGCCCATCGCCTCTCCGAAGCCGGGCATGTGCGCGGCAAGATCGTGCTGACACTCGACTGATCCGGGGTCTGATCAGCGGCAGGGCTTGGACTACCGTCTCCGGCATGGCTGAAAGCGCGGAGTTGGCACCGGACCGGACACAGCAGGACACCTGGGACGTGGTGGTGGTCGGGGGTGGTCCGCCCGGCGAGAACGTCGCTCAGTACGCCATCCAGGGCAGCGACCGAACGGCCGTGATCGTGGAGAAAGAACTGGTCGGCGGCGAATGCTCGTACTGGGCGTGCATGCCCAGCAAGGCGTTACTGCGTCCACTGTCCGTGCTGGAAAACGCGCGCAACCTGCCGGGCGTGAAGAGCGTCGTGGGCGACAGCAAGGTAGACGTGGCTGCCGTGCTCGCGCGCCGCGACGAGTTCGTGCACAATCACGACGATTCCTCCCAGGTGAGCTGGGCAGGCGGCGTTGGGATCGATGTGGTGCGCGGGCACGGACGATTGGCAGGACCGAAGACCGTCGAGGTGACGGCCGCCGACGGTTCGGTGCGGACGATTCACGCGCGGCTCGCAGTGGTGCTGGGAACCGGGACCACCGCATCGGTTCCGCCGACGCCGGGGCTGCGGGAGGCGCTGCCCTGGACGTCCCGTGACGTGACAAACCTGCACGAGATCCCGCGTCGCGTCGCGGTGATCGGCGGCGGCGTCGTCGCCTGCGAGGCCGCCACCTGGCTGCGCGGCCTTGGTGTCGAGGAGCTGACCATGCTTTCCCGTGGACCGGCATTACTGGAACGCAATGAGGACTTCGCCGGTGACCTGGTCGCCACGGTGATGCGCGAGCACGATGTTTCGGTTCACCTGAGCGTCAGCGTCGACAACGTCGCGCGCACAGATCCGAAGGCGACCGGAGAGGGCAAGGTACACGGCGGCGAGGCGACCGTTACCTTCGACGGCACCTCGATCACGGTCGACGAGATCGTCGTTGCGACCGGCCGAACGCCTGCCAGCCGTGAGCTGGGCCTGGAATCCATTTCCTGCGGCGCCAGCACGCTTGCATCCGCTGCGGCCGACAATCACGGGTTCGTCAAGGTCGACGACCATCTCACGGTGGAAGGGGTCGACGGTGAATGGCTCTATGCCATCGGCGATCTCACCGGCCGGGCGCTGCTCACGCACATGGGCAAGTACCAGGCCCGCATCTGCGGCGCCGTCATCGCGGCGCGCGTTGCCGGAACGTCGGTCGACGTTCCGTTCTGCACAGATCTGGCCGACAACGGCATCGTTCCACAGGTCACGTTCACCGATCCGGAGATCGCCTCGGTCGGCCTCACGGAGGCGCAGGCCCGCGAGAAGGGTTTGCAGGTCAGAGGTGTCGAATTCGACCTGGCGGCCCTGGCAGGCACCTCCCTGATGCGCGACAACTATCGGGGGAGGGCGAAGCTGGTCGTCGACGAGTCGTCCCGGACGCTGGTCGGAGCCACGTTCGTCGGATACGACGTCTCCGACCTGCTGCATGCCGCCACGGTGGCGATGGTCGGAAAGGTCACCGTCGACCAGCTGTGGCATGCGGTGCCCTCGTATCCGACCGCCAGCGAGATCTGGCTACGCCTGCTGGAAACCTACTTCAACCCGTCCTGATTCGGGCCCGTCTGAGAGGTCACCGGGCCGAACGAGGTTCGGCCCGGCGACCTCTGAGCACAGTGCAGGTCGGGGCTCTGGTGAGCAGAGTGCAGGTCCGGCTCTGGTGAGCAGACACCGGTGAGGGGTCTGCGTCAGCCCCGAGGCGTGTGAGCGGCCGGAACCACTTCGCCGGGCAGCGGCGGACCGGGCGGCGTGCCGTTTCCGAACGGGCGGCCGCCGAGCGACTCGCGGCCGTGCGGCTCGAGCCAATTGGCCAGATCGGGTCCGGCCGGCACGATCTGGGTCGGGTTGATATCGATGTGCACCATGTAATAGTGCTTCTTGATGTGGTCGAAGTCGGTGGTGTCGCCGAATCCGGGTGTCTGGAAGAGATCGCGGGCGTAGGCCCACAGCACCGGCATCTCGCTCAGCTTCTGCCGGTTGCACTTGAAATGACCGTGATAGACGGCATCGAAGCGGGCCAGCGTGGTGAACAGCCGTACGTCCGCTTCGGTGATGCTGTCGCCCACCAGGAATCGTCGGTGGGTCAACCGTTCGGTCAACCAATCCAACCGGGCGAACAATCGGTCGTAGGCCCGCTGGTACGACTCCTGACTGCCGGCAAAGCCGCAGCGATACACCCCGTTGTTGACGTCACGGAATACCAGGTCGGCAACCTCGTCGATTTCGGCTCGAAGGTTTTCGGGATACAGATCCGGTGCACCGGCCCGGTGGTATTGCTTCCACTGGGTCGAGAAATCGAGAGTCATCTGCGGATAGTCGTTGGTGACCACCTGGCCGGTCGTGACGTCGACGATCGCCGGCACGGTGATGCCACGCGAATAGTCGGGAAAGCGGGCGAAGTAGGCGTCCTGGATCCGTTCGATCCCGAGCACCGGATCGACGCCGCCGGGATCGAGATCGAAGGTCCAACTCCTGCTGTCGTGGGTCGGGCCGCAGATGCCCATGGACAGCACGTTCTCCAGGCCTAGTAGGCGCCGCACGATGATCGAGCGGTTCGCCCACGGGCAGGCGCGCGACACGACCAACCGATACCGGTCGGCCTCCACCGGGAAGCCGTCCTCGCCCTTTTCGGTGATGCGGGTGGTGATGTAATTCGTGTCCCGGTTGAATTCCTGGCCCCCGGACACATAAGCACCCTTGGTGCTGTGCGCTGCCGCTTCATCGCCCTGTGCTGCCATTCCTGCAGTGTATTCGGGCTGCGCCTGCTCGGTTTCGGTGATGCAGGTGCGGCGAGGTCAGACCTCGCTCCGCCAGCTGAAGGAGGGCTCGAACCCCAGCAGCCGGCGAGCCTTGTCGATGGACAACAGGGTTTCGTGCTCGGCCAGTTCCTTCCTGACCTCGACGTCCGGAAACACCTGTGACGCAAGCGACTCGCTCGACTGCGACATCACGGTGTCGGCGTTGGCGATGACGAAGATCTCCCGTCCGATGATGTCTGCCGTCAACGCCAGGCGTACGGCCTGGGCGCCGTCCCGCGCGTCGATGTATCCCCAGGCGTTCCAGGCCCGCTGGTTCGGATCTGCGTCGAAGGTGGGAAACTGCGCGTAATCTTCTCGGTTCATGACGTTGGAGAATCGCAGCCCGATCATGCACAGCGTTGGATCCCACCGGCAGAACTGCAGCGCCATCTCCTCCTCCAACGTCTTCGCCAAGGAGTACGAGGACTCCGGCCGCGGGTGATACTCCTCGTCGACCGGAAGGTACGGCGGCGCATTTCGCGAACTCATCGGCAACCCGAGAACTGTCTCGCTGGAGGCCCACACCACCCGCTTGATGCCTACCGCCTTGGCGGCAGCGAAGACGTGGTGCGTGCTCAGAATGTTGTTCTGAAAGGTTGCCGCGTTGGTCGTCAGGCCCGGCGCCGGGATGGCGGCAAGGTGAACGACGGCATCGACCCGGTCGTACCGATCCTCGATCGCGTTCAACGCTTCGAAGGTCTGGCCGTAGTCGGTGAAATCGACCTTGACGAACATGACTGCGGGATCCGGGGAAGGTGCCCGGTCGAGGTTGACAACCTGATATCCGTGGTCGAGCAGATCGGAAACCACTGCGCGGCCGAGCTTCCCGCTGCCACCGGTGACGGCGATCCGTTGCATGCTGACTCCCTCGTCTCGATCGGTGCCCTGGACGTTCACCAGCCCTGAGAACGGTGCCCGTCGAGTCCTTCCTACACCTTCGCCACCCCGGAGCCGGGCACGGTGGCCCCCGCTACGGCATTCGGTACGGTGCGGTGAACGCTATTTGCAAGGGAGTGCACAGGTATGACCTCGATCGACCCAGTTCGCGTGCAGGACGATCTCTTACGACACGTCAACGGCCAATGGCTGCGGCGCGACAACATTCCGCCCGACCAGTCCACCTACGGCGCTTTCCAGGAAATGCGGGACACCTCCGAGGCGATCTGCCGAGAAATCGCCGAGGCCGCCGCGGCCGAACCCGGCCCGGTCGGCTCGCCGCGCCAGCTGATCGGTGACCTGTACGCCAGCTTTCTGGACGAAGAACTGGTCGAAAGCAGGGGCAGCGAGCCGGCCTGGCAGCAATTGCGCTTGTTGGAGCCGGTGCACAGCGTCGACGCGTTCGCCGAACTGTTGGGTCGATTGCAGCGCGAGGGCGTGTCAGGCCTCTTCGGTTTCGGTGCCGACACCGATCCGGACGCTCCGGATCGGTACACGATGGTTTTCTTCCAGGGTGGTCTCGGGCTTCCCGACGAGTCGTACTACCACCAGGATCAGTACGCCGAGATCAGGGCCGCGTATCGCGAGCACGTGATCAGAATCCTGACGCTCAGCGCAGTTCCGGATGCGCAGCGGTGCGCCGATTCGGCGATCGCTCTAGAAACCGAACTGTCCAGGGCGCACTGGGACCGGGTGCGTAGCCGTGATCGCTCGCTGACGCACAATCCGATGGAGCGGGATGGCTTGGACGAGCTGCTGTCGGCCGAGCTGTGGTCATCGTGGTTGGTGGGCCTCTCGGCGGCGTCGACGTTGCTCGACCATGTCGTCGTGATGCAACCGCCGTTCTTCATCTCGGCCGGCGCACTGTTGACGCTCGACCGATTGCCGCAGTGGAAGGACTGGTTGACCTGGAAGGTGGTGCACAGCGCGGCACCGATGTCGGCTCGGGCCATCGTCGAGGAGAACTTCGACTTCTACGGCCGCACTCTGTCCGGTACACCAGAATTGCGTCCTCGCTGGAAGCGGGGCGTCAGCATGGTCGAATCCGCCGTCGGCGAGGTGCTGGGCCGAATCTACGTCGAACGAACCTTTCCGCCAGCGGCAAAACTGCGGATGGATCAACTCGTCGACTACCTGCTTCAGGCCTACCGGCGAAATATCTCGGAATTGGCGTGGATGAGTGCGGGAACGAAACAGCAGGCGCTGGAAAAGCTTTCGGCTTTCACGCCAAAAGTAGGATATCCGCCGAGGTTTCGGGACTACGCGGGGCTGGTGATCTCTCGAACGGACCTCGCCGGAAATCAGCGGCGCGCGGCCGCGATGGAACTGGACCGGGATCTGGCCAAGATCGGCTCGCCTGTCGACCGGGACGAGTGGTTCATGACGCCGCAGACGGTGAATGCCTATTACAACCCGGGAATGAACGAGATCGTTTTCCCGGCGGCGATTCTGCATCCGCCGTTCTTCGACCCCGAAGCCGACGATGCCACGAATTTCGGCGCGATCGGGGCCGTCATCGGGCACGAAATAGGGCATGGTTTCGACGACCAGGGCTCGAAGTACGACGGCACCGGCGCCTTGACCGACTGGTGGACGCCGGCCGATCGAGAAGCCTTCGACGCGCTGACCGGCAAGCTGGTCGACCAGTACGACGGACTGTCGCCAGAGGGGGCCGACGGCCAGCGAGTTCACGGGGCGCTGACCATCGGGGAGAACATCGGTGACCTGGGTGGTCTGGGTATCGCCTATCAGGCCTGGTTGCTCTCGCTCGAGGGCCGGGCGCCGCAGACCATCGACGGTGAGACCGGCGCGCAACGCCTGTTCCTGAACTGGGCCAGAGCCTGGCGGGCCCAATCGCGCCCGGCGGAAACGCTACGGCGGCTTGCCATCGACCCGCACTCGCCGCCGGAGTTCCGCTGCAATCAGGTGGTGCGCAACCTCGACGAGTTCTACGACGCCTTCGGTGTCACCGAGTCGGACGCGATGTGGCTGGACCCCTCGGAGCGCGTCCGGATCTGGTAGCAGCTGGCCCGGACTAGAACGCAGCTGGCGCCCCCCACTTGGGACGGCTGGGGGCGTTGCTGTCGGGCGGCGCGGTGTCGGGATGAGGCCGGTTCGCCCGGTGTCGTGGCCGCGGTGTCGGGACGAGGCCCGGGCCTGGTTCGCGCGGGTTGTGCCCATCTCGCGCTGGTTGCCGCCCGCGCGGATCGCCGGGAAGCCACGCGGCTAGGGCCGACGAGGCCCGGGCCTGGTTCGCGCGGGTTGTGCCCATCTCACGCTGGTTGCAGCCCGCGCGGATCGCCGGGAAGCCACGCGGCTAGGGCCGACGAGGCCCGGGCCTGGTTCGCGCGGGTTGTGCCCATCTCACGCTGGTTGCAGCCAGCGCGGATCGCCGGGAAGCCGCGCGGCTTGGGCCGACGAGGCCCCGGGGTTGCGCAGGATTCGGGGGAATGGACCGATCGCGGTTGTGCCTGAGCTCTCGGAGGGGTATCAGCAGAGTATGAGCACCGAACACTCCTCAGGCGCCGTCGCCGGCTCAGGGCCGGCCGACGTCGGTAGCGCCCCCATCGGCGCGGCAACCGGCTCCGGCAACCCTTCTCCGTCGGTCGGCAGCGCACCGGCCATCAAGGCGTGGCACGAATTCCGGCCGGGGGACGAGCCGCCCGCCCGCCATCAGCGCTATCGGAAGGTCGCCGCCCGAACACTTTCCAAGGCGTGGGGCGACTCCCTGTTCGGACTGAGTTCCCAGGCCGCGTTCTGGTGCGCGCTGTCAACGGCGCCCATGCTGCTGGCCCTGCTGGGGCTCATCGGGTTGACTGCTCCGCTGTTCGGCGCAGCCACTCTGGACAGCGTCCACGTCGGCATCGACCGTTTCCTGCACGGAGTCTTCAACCCGGAGGTGGCGAACAATCTGGTCGGCGACACCGTCAACACGATCTTGAAAAGCCCGCGCGGGGACGTCATCTCGGTGGGTCTGCTGATCAGCCTGTGGGCCGGATCGTCGGCGATCTCGGCGTTGGTGGAGGCCATCACCATCGCCTATCGGCAGCACGAGTACCGGCATCCGGCGATCGAGCGCGTGTTCGCCCTCGGCGTCTACCTCGTCGCTCTGCTCTTCGGAATCATTTTGCTGCCACTGTTGGCCATTGGTCCCGACCTGTTGGTCAAATGGGCGCCGGCCCGCTGGCAGGCGACCGTACGGACCGTCGTGTTCATCAGCTACTACCCGGTGACAGCCGTGCTGCTCATCCTGCTCCTGGCGACCTTGTACAAGGTGGCGCCCAAGCGACGACACCCGTGGAGGCGAGGGCTACCTGGAGCGTTGCTCGCGGCGGTGGTCTTCCTGATCGCCAGCTTCGGTCTTCGGCTCTACCTGTCCTACGTCTACTCGCACGGGCTGACCTACGGCGCGTTGGCGACACCCATCACGTTCCTGCTCTTCTACTACTTCGCCTCGATGGCGATCATCCTGGGCGCGCAATTCAACAACGCCCTGTTGGAGCACTATCCGCTCAAGTCAGCCCGGACGAAGCGGCAGACCGGGGCTTCCGGTCGAGCCGACCAACCAGTTCTGACGAGTCCGCAGAACGAGTCTCCTGCGGGATGACGCGTCGGTCAGCCTCCTTCGGGAAGTCACCCGCCGACGTACAACCGACTCAGCGGCGGTGGCGGCCGATTACCGTACGCCGAGAAAATAACAGGAACGCGCACCCAGCGGTGAGCAACAGCACCGCAAGCTCCAGCAAAGGCCCGGTCTGTGAACCGGTAGCGGCCAAGACCGTTCCGGTGCCGCCACGGCCATTGTTTTCAGGTCCGCTGTTCATTGCATCGCCGACGTAGGTGAACGGCAAGGCGCCGGAGGTGCCGGCGGGGGTGGTGACCGCGACGGTGACCGGGCCGGCCGGGTGCGCGGGGGTGGTGAACGTCAGCGAGGTGGGGCTTTTCACGGTGACGTCGGCGGCTGGGATGGTGACTCCGCCGATGGTGACGGTGGTCTTCCCGGGCTGGAATCCGGTGCCGGTGACGGTGACTGTGGTGCCGCCGGTGGTGGGGCCCTGCGGCGGGGTCAAACCAGTAGCCGTCGGCGCAACTGCCGGCGGCACATATTTGTACGGCAGGGTGCCCGAGGTGCCGGCTGGGGGTGGTGACTGTGACCGAAACCGGGCCGGCGGGGCGCGCCGGCGTGGTGAACGTCAGCGAGGTGGGGCTTTTCACGGTGACGTCGGCGGCTGGGATGGTGACTCCGCCGATGGTGACGCTGGTTTCGCCGGGCTGGAATCCGGTGCCGGTGATGTTGACCGTGGTGCCGCCGGTGGTGGGGCCCTGCGGCGGGGTCAAACCAGAAGCTGTCGGGGCAACCGCCGGCGGCAGATTGCAGGTAGCGCTGCCGGCGGTAAGGGTCCCCAGATCAACATTGACCGGGACTCCAGCGGCGGTGCCGGTGAGGGTGAACGTGATGCTCAGCGCGGTGGCGCTGGCGGTGGGGGCGGTGACCTGCTCGATGCGGGTGCGCACCCTTGCATGCAGCCTGGCCTTGGGGACGCCGCGGACGGCGACCCTGGCGGTCAGGATGGTTGTGGCATTGACCTGAGTGGTGATGACGGTGCCGAACACCGACAGGCCGGCGACGACGGTGGCAGCGGTGCACCGTTAACGGCGTGGCCGAACGTAACGGCGGGGCCGAACGAGTAGAGCGCATCCATTCCCGCTGCCACCACAGCTGTCGAAACGCGTATTCCCGACGGTGGATCAGGGATGCTGGACGCCGATAGCGGTCAACGCTTCGGTCAGGATGCGCATCATCGACAGCGAATCGTCGTGGGGCATCACCGGGCTCTCGATCTCCCCGGCCCGAACTCTGGTCTGCACTTCGCGCAGTTGTGGGACGTACCCCGATCCCTCGATCTGGGTGGTGAACACCTCGGGCTCGGAATCTTGGCGGTACAGCGTCATTCGGGTGGGAGCCAGTGCATTGGCATCGATCTCCACTCGGGCATCGGTCCCCACGACCGAGGCCGTGTTCGGGCCGTCGGCCAGCAGGGTGCACGTTCCGATCCCGGCCACGCCGCCGGGATATCGGAACATCATCGTCGCGCTGTCGTCGACGCCGTCGGACGTTCTGGAGCCGCAGACGTCGACCGAAACCGGGTTCCCCAGAAGAGACTGGATCAGCGAGACCGGATAGGGCCCGAGATCCAACAACGCCCCGCCGCCCAGGGCAGGGTCGTAGAGCCGATGGGTGGGGTCGTAGTCGAACTGGAAACTGAAATCGTTCACCACTCGGCGTAGTTTGCCGAGGGCCCCCCCGCTCACCAGCTCGCGGAGCTTGACGTGCAGCGGATTGAACCGGGACCACACAGCCTCCATCAGGAAGGTGCTGTGCTCGCGTGCTGCGGCGACCATTGCCTGCGCATCATCAAGGCGCACGGCCAGTGCCTTTTCGGCCAACACGGCAGTTCCCGATTGGAGCGCCGGAATCGTCGACTCGGCGTGCAGGGCATGCGGTGTCGCCACGTACAGGATGTCGATCCCCGGCAGCATGTCTGAAAGGCGGTCGAAGACCTCGAGTTCAGGGCGACTGTGCCCAGCAGGCACAGTGAGCGCACCCGCATACCCTGCACCTCGTTCCGCAGAGCGGGAGCAGACGGCCACCAGTCGGGCGTCCGGAAGCAGCAGCAGGTCGGACATCACGGTTCGCGCGATACCGCCGGTGCCGATCACGCCCCATCGGAGAGGGCGGTCCGGTTCCGGTCGGTAGGCGGCCGGCAGCGCCTGCATTCTTGGCATAGTTCAGCTCCTGGGCAGCGTCGAGACGGTCGGACTGACGGTTCCGCGTCCCAACACCTGCTCCTCGGTCAGGGACGTATAGGAATCCGATCGACCGAACCGCATCTTCTTGGTGTGTTCCAGGGTGTCCTCGATCAACATTCGATTGGTCCGGATCAGGTCGGCCGTGATTCCGATGATGATGGACAGGAATCCGACGATCAGGGAAACCGCGCCGACCACGATCGACTGCAGGTGCTCACCTGTGTTGCCCGCGATTCTGAGAATTCCATAGCGAGCGAAGAAAAACGCACCCAGAGCGCCGAAGACTGCGGCGAAGAAAGAAAAGATTGCATACGGCTTGTACATGATGTACGAACGGATGATTGCACCGGCCGATTTCATCATGTGCTCGCGCATCGAGCCGAACAGGCGTGATTCCCGGGTTTTCGGATTGGTCCGCACCGGAACACTGGCAATCTTCAGTTTCTTGTTGCCCGCCTGGATGATCGTTTCCATGCAGTAGGAAAACCTGGTGATGGTGTTCAACAACATGAGGCTGTCGCGGGAGTAGGCGCGGAATCCACTCGCGGCATCGGGCAGCTCCGTGCCGGCGGCGCGGTTGACCACACCGCTGCCGAACCGTTGCAGCAGGACTTTCGCCTTCGAGAAGTGTTCGACGAGATGCACCTGGCGGTCGGCGATGACGATTTCCGCTTCGCCGCGGATGATCGGCTGGACAAGATCCCCGATGCGCTCCTGCGGGTATTGATTGTCACCGTCGGTGTTGACGACGATGTCGGCGCCGAGTTCCAGCGCCCGCTGCACGCCGTCGTGGAACGACCTGCCCAGGCCGCGGTTGCGGGCATGCCGAACGAAATGTGTCACGCCGTGCGCCTTGGCTACCTCGACGGTCCGATCGGTCGAACCGTCATCGATGATGAGGACCAGGATTTCGGCGACCCCTGGAATCTGCTTCGGGATCGTGGACAGGACCAGCCCGAGGGTGTCCTCCTCGTTGAGGCAGGGCACCTGCACGACCAGGCGAATGCCGGGCGCGGAGTCAGCTGCAGCAACGATCGGCGCAACTTCCGACGGCTCGGCCGGCACCTGGACGGAGTCCACGACCGCGGGCCAACGCTCGACAGGGCCGGCGATCGATGGCGAATTGGTCGCGCTCATTCATACTCCTGGTCTGTCGCAGACGACCCGCAGTGCCAGTCGGATGGCCTCCGACCGCACGACAGAATCCGACGACGTGCTAGCGGCCTGTCACGCCGGGGATCCGTGCCTTGGATCAACGGCGTGCTGTACACCCCAGAGTAATCTGCCGGCGTCGTGCGCTCGGCGGTCAGCGACTCGTCGGTGGTCAACGCCACGCTGGTGGCTGAACGACGACCCCGGTCGAGCGTTGATTCCACTGTGGCCGCCAGCCCTCACCTGCTCGGTGTCGTCGTAGAACTGGCTCGGCATCTTCACGCGACTGGGCAGCTGAGGTGACGGACGGCGAGCGAACGCCGGTTTCAACATCTGACCTGGCACCTTGGGCCGACGGGGCTGGTCATTCTGCCGGCGACGGGTTGACCGCAGTGCTTCCGGCGGCGGTCGCAGCGACGTCAATCCCACCGCGTTCTCCGCGCCGGTCACCGTACGAGGGCATTCGTCGCGGTCACCGGTATTCCGGTGAAGTTGGTCGATGACAGCCCCGGTCTGCTGCGGACCAAGATCGCGTCGTAGAAGAGGAATCCGCAATCGGGCCTGCTCTGGGTGGACGGTGTGGTGTTGATCTACAACTGCACCCGCCTGGCTGGAACACCGACGGTGACAAGGTCAACGTAACCGCCGTTATACTTGGTTTGATTTCGACCGGCCTGGCGCGGAAGCGCAGACGGTGACAGGCGAAGGGATACCGAGTGAGTGGATCGGCACTGTTCATCGCCGTCTTCCTGGCGTGTGTGGTGGAAGCGGTGGAAGCGTTGACCATCATCCTGGCGGCCGGTACAGCCCGCGACTGGCGCTCGGCCATCATCGGACTGCTCGCCGGGCTGGTGGTGCTGGGCGTGATCGTCGCGGGGCTTGGGCCCGCGGTGTCGTCGATACCGCTGGGAGCCCTGCGGCTGTTCGTCGGCGGGCTGCTGCTGGTGTTCGGTCTGCAGTGGCTGCGCAAGGCGATCCTCCGGGCCAGCGGCCACAAGGCGCTGCATGACGAAGCGGAGATCTACCGCCGCGAACTGGCCGAAGCGCAGGCTGCCACCGCTTCCCGACGCGGATTCGTCCACGACTGGTACGCCTTCACGCTTTCATTCAAAGGCGTTGTGCTGGAGGGATTGGAAGTGGTGTTCATCGCGCTGACCTTCGGCAGCAACCAGCACAACATCCCGTTGGCCGCCCTCGCAGCGGTAACGGCCGTCCTGGCCGTCACCGCACTCGGCTTCGCCATCCGCGCGCCGCTGGCCCGGGTCCCGGAGAACAGCATGAAATTCGTCGTGGGGATCATGCTCACCGCCTTCGGGACTTTCTGGGGCACCGAGGGCGCTGGAGCGCACTGGCCCGGTGCCGACGCCGCACTGCTCGTCCTCATTCCGGCGATCGCGGTGTTCGCGCTGGCGTTGGTGGCCCTGTTCCGCCGGAGCGCCTCCCAACCCGCTCGACCCGCAGGCTCAGCCACAGCGTCCGCCACCCCGTCAGGGCAGATCTCATGAAGCAACTCAAGGCATTCGGCGCATTCTGGTACGACTTCGTCATCGGCGACGACTGGAGAGTCGCTCTCGGTGTTGCGCTCGCCCTCGCCGGCACGTTCCTGCTCACCCGGGCCACCACCATTCCGATGTGGTGGCTCGTGCCCGTGGTAGTGGTGATTCTGTTGCCCGTCAGCATTCGCCGGACGACGCGCCGCGCGCCCTGACCCCTACCCGCGTCCGCTGCGTCTGCTCCGGACCCCCGCGCGAACCAGGCCGCGACCTCGTCGGCCGCGGCCGCAGCCGCGAACCCAACCGCAGCCGCGAGGCCGAGCCCGACAACAACCGCAGCCGCGAACCCGACCGCAGCCGCGAGGCCGAGCCCGACCACAGCCGCGCGGCTTTCAGGCGATCCGCGCGGGTTGCAACCAGCGCGAGTTGGCCACAACGCGCGCGAACCGGACTCGGCCTGGTTCCGACGCCCCGCTCTCGCCGCCTTGGTCGGTCGCGACCCGCGGCCCGCGGCCTCGACCACAGCCGCGCGGCTTTCAGGCGATCGGCGCGGGTTGCAACCGGCGCGAGTTGGACAGAACGCGCGCGAACCGGGCTCGGCCTGGTCCCAAACGCGGGCCCGGCCACGCCCCCCCCCACCACGACCGGACCCCCGCGACCACGACCCGAACCGAGGGGCAAAGCTCAGCCGCCTTCGCCCTCTTCCAGGTAGACCCGCGCCGCGTAGGCCTCCAATGCTCGCTCGCATCCTTCTAACGCTTCCAGCGCCGCCTGTCGTTTCGGAGCGCCGAACACGTCGCGCTCCTGCACCTTTCCGCACCAATTGCGCAGCTTGACTAATTCGACCTCGTTTTCCTCCAATTCACCGAAGGTGAAATGTGCCGCCGTGTATTCCTTGTCCAAGCCGGCGTGAAAATCAACGCACTTGTCGAGGATTTCCTCGTACTCGCCGTTCCGGGCGGCCTGGAACAGGGCAGCCACGTCCTGCCCACCCACCAACGCGGTACACGAGAGCAGCACAGCACTACCCTGCATCTCACCGATCTCGTGCCGCAGTCGCCGCAACGCCCGCTCCGCAGCCTCCCCCGCGGGCAACGCCGCAGCCGAATTCTGCAGGTACACCGCCCCCAACAGCTTCAATCTCCGCCACACCGCCGCGCGCAGCCGAGTCGGCTCCGACGGAATTCGGTACACCAGGAGCAACCAGACTCCCGAGGATCCCTCGTCCTGCGGTCCCGCGACGATCTCATCGGCAGCATCACTCACAACCGACATTCTGCCGCGTACTGCTCGACCCAGGGGACAACGACCAATGCAGCGGCCCCGACGTCCGGAATCATTTGCCCGGTGAGCCTGCAGACCGCAAGTGCGCGACAGTCGGGTCCCATGGAGACCGACGACGACGTCGTCCGCTGATGCCCGCCTGCTGACCTACCGTAGCCGCCGGCCGGGTCGTCGACGCCCCCTTCGCGGCGCCCGAAGGAGCCGGTGTGAGTACCGGGGTCGAGTTCGCCCTACCGGAGTCCGTCGATCGGCCGGGCCGAAACCTCCGCCGGCGGGCGGCCCCTATCGGTGGCTGCTCGCGAATCGGGTTCCGCCGATCGGGCCGGACATCGGGACGCCCGAGGATTTCGTCGCTGCCAGTCGACGGAAAGCCACGCCCGCCCACAGTTCTGGTGAAAGATGATGCGACTGAGGTGCACCGGCTCAGCTGTTGATGCCGGTGCTCTCCACGCCCTGGACGATGAATCGTTGAAGACCGATGAAAAGCACCATGATCGGCAGGATCGAGAACGTCGCGGCGATGAAGAGTTCGTGCAGATTGATGGTCTGCGCGGTCAGGAACGTCGACAGCGCGATCTGCACCGTCCAGGAATTGGCGTCCTGACCGATCACCAACGGCCACAGAAAAGCATTCCAGCTGCCGATGAAAGTGATCGTCGAGACGGCGGCGAAGAAGGCAAGCGAATTGGGCACCACGATCCGGAAGAACGTGCCCGGATAACCGAGTCCGTCGACGCGACCGGCGTCCTCGAGTTCCCGCGGGAAATTGACGAAATACTGCCGGAACAGGAACACGATGAGTGCCTGGAACAGGCCCGGCACGATCAGCCCCTGCAACGACGAGACCCAACCCAGGCTCGACACCATGACGAAGGTCGGAACGAAAGTCACGGCGGCGGGAATCAACAGGGTGGCGACGATGAAACCGAGTACCACCCCGGCATAGCGGAACGGAATGCGCGCCAAGCCATAACCGGCGAGCGCGCCGATCAGGATGGATCCGGTCGTCTGCAGGACGGAGACCAGAAGAGAGAAGTAAAGGCTGTGCAACATCGGCACCGTCGGGTCGTCGAACAGCTCCGAGATGTTCGACCACTGCAACTGGCTGGGCAGAAGTTTCCACCGGGGCGACGTGATATCGGCATTGGTCGAAAGCCCGTTGCGGATCAGCAGGTAGAACGGCACCAGGAAGATGCCGGCGCCCAAGAACAGCACGACGTAGCGAGCGGTGGTGGCCGCCTGCTCCGCCGTACTGCGCGGACGTCGACCTCGCCGGGGAAGGGTCGGTTGCCGCGTTGCAGTTTCGGTGCTGCTCACTCGTCACCCCCTCGGCCGAGTCCGAGCAGCCGTCCCTGGATGAGCGTGAAGATCGCGATGACCAGCGCCAGGATGAGGGCGCCGGCGCTTCCGTGTCCGAAGTCCTGGCCTCGGCCGAGCGCCACGTAGTACAGGTAGACCAACGGCGGCCGCGCGTAGGGCGGATAGGACCCGTTGTTCGACAACAGGTTGTAGAACTCGTCGAACGATTGGAAGGCGTTGATCAGCAGCAACACCAGTACCGCGACTGCCGAGGTTCTCAGTTGCGGAAAAGTGATGTATCGGAACGTCTGCCATCCCGGCCGTGCGCCGTCGACGGCCGCGGCCTCGTACAGGATCGTCGGAATTCTTTGCAGGCCGGCCAGGAACAAGATCATGTAGAAGCCGAGCTGCAGCCAGAGCCGGAGGCTGACCAGAACCAGCCAATACCAGGGCGGGTGGGTCACCGAGAGCCAGGAGACCGGGTTCAGGCCCAACGCCCGCAGGATGGAGTTCATCAGACCGAAGCGCACGCCCGAGAAGATGCTCATCTTCCAGATGAGCGAGGCCACCACGTACGAACACGCGGTCGGCAGGAAGAAGACCGACCGGAAGAAGGCCTTGGCGAACCTGGTCCGGTGCACCAGCAACGCCAGCCCTAGGGCCCCGGCGAACGTCGTCGGCACGATGAACAGCGCGAACAGGATGAACGTCCCCAGGCTCGACAGGAACGCCGGATCCGACAGCATGTCGGTGAAGTTGGAGAAACCGACGAAGGTCGTCGGGGTCACCGTGTTGCGGGCATCGAAGAAGCTGAGATACACGCTCCACAGGATCGGGATGTAGACGAAGATTCCGAGCCCGAGCACGAACGGCCCGACGAACACCCAGAACCACAGATTCCGGTTCTGCGGGCCGGCAAGGCGTCGACCCGCACTCTGCCGGGGCGCCCGGATCGCCGCGTTCGTCGGGGCCGTCGCGCTCAACGCATGGCTACTTCTGCACTCGGGCGAGTTCGGCGGTGACCGTCTTCTGCAGCTTGGCCAGTTCCGCGACCGGGTCGGCGCCGTTCTTGATGATGTTGTTCAGCGCGTCGCTGTAGGCGGTCGTGTCGGCGGAGGTCCACAACAGTGGCGTCTGCGCCTTTCCGTACTTCTGGGTGATCGCCACCGCGTCGGCCGCCACGCCCGACTTGAGCTTGTTGGCTTTGGCCGCGACGCTCTGACGGGCCGGAATGTGGAATCCGAAGCTCTGGGCGAAATCGAGTTGGTCGGCTGTGTTGTCCACCCACAGATACTTCACGAAGGCCTTGGCGGCCTCGGGGTTCTTCGACTTCGCGCTCACCGCCGAGCCGTAGGCGCCGATCGGAACCGACGGTGCTCCGATTGCAGAGCTGAATTTCGGCCAGGGCAGCACGCCGAAGTCGGCGCCCAGTTCCTTCTGCAGCACCGGGAAGGTCCACAGCCCGGTCCACTGCATGGCCGTCAGCCCCTGGGTGATCGCCGACGGATCCGACCAGTCGGTCGGAGCGCCCAGCAGGAGCGACCCGCTGCCGAACAGCGTGTGCAGCCCGGCCAGGGCCTTCGGTAGGTTCGGATTGCCGAATCCAGACTTGTTGTCGCTGGTCAGGTAGTCAGAACCGACCGACCACAGGGCGGGACCACCCATCACGCCGGCGCCGCCGTCGTTGCCTAGGAACAGACCCTTCACGTCCGAGGTGGTCAGCTTCTTGGCGGCTGCAACCAGTTCGTCGAAGGTGGTCGGCGGTTTGACCCCCGCCTTGCTCAACATGCTCTTCCGATAGACCAGCAGTTGCATGTCGATGACCTGCGGCACCGCATACAGCTTGCCCTTGTACGTCATCCGCTTCACCAGGGACTGGGTGAAATCGCTCGCCGCGCTTCCCAGCACGCCGTCCAGGGCTACGACCTGGCCGCCCTGGATCTGATCGATGTTGGGTCCGTTGCCGAATTCGAAGACGTCCGGTCCGGCCGCGGTGAGCAGGGACGACGAGACCTTCGTGTCGTAGTCGCCGGGCACCCACTGCACGCTGACCTTCGCGCCGGTGTAGTTGGCCGCGTACTTCTCGACAGCCTGCTGGGTACCAGCCTCGCCGTACTGGTGATACCACTGCGCCAGCGTGGCGTTGCCGCCAGGAGAGGCGGCCGAGGTGGACGCCGCAGCGCCCGAGGAACCGGGGGTCGACGAGGCGACGGCACCGGATGATGCGGCGGCGCTGGACGATCCGCCGGCGGCGGGGGCCGCTGACGACGAAACACCGACGCTACTGCTGTCGGAGCGGCCGTTGTTCGAACCACAGGCGGCCAGGGCACCCGCCATCAGGACGCCGCCCGAGATGTTGAAGAACCGGCGCCGGTTGAGCGGTGCTGCGGTCCACAGATGCGGCTGATCGATCATGGGGCCTCCGAACGTGGCAGAAACGAATTGCGCTGCTGGGCGGCGTCGGTTGACTGAGCCGTCCAGGCAGCTACCGAGCTTAGACGTCAGAATCGTACGTTCGTCGGTGGTTCGGCGGCGTCTGGGTGGTCAGTGTGATGGTCCGGGCGTGCCAGGAAGTTGTTGAGGTCGGTGGTGGTGGACTCCCTCCTGCATTGTTGGGCTGGTCGGCTGTCGTGGGTTTCGAGGTCTGCCAGGCGTGGGTGAGGACGCCGTTGTCGGTGAAGTCGTTGGGCGAGAAGACTTCTTCGAACGCGATGCTGATGACCACATCACCGAAGCGACTCCTGTCCGACCCTGGGCCGTCCCGGACGTTCCGGCATCGACAGGCGGGGCGCACTTCCTTGCCCGGCGTACGCAGGGTCGGAGAACACGACGGCCCGCCGGGCAATCCCGGCGGGCCGTCGTGTCGTTCTGGTGGTCGGTTCGCAATCTGGAGCGGTCAGGTCACTCGGTGTCCGAGCTCGGGATGTAGGCGCCGGGGACCTGCGCCGGGGCGTAGATCTTCGGGTCGTGCGGGTAGGGCTTGGTGAACCCGTTGGTCCGGTACCAGGTGTAGCGGTTCATCTGCTCCGGGTCGGCGTAGTCCGGCACCGCCCTGTCGCCGGTGAAGCGCTGGCTCTTGGCCCACGCTGCCCACTGCGCAGCGATGCCCTGCTGCGCAGCTGGTACGGACGGCGTCGCCGCCAGCTTCGCGGCCGTCCCGTTCGTGCCGACGGTGTCCGTGCCGCAGGCCGGTGCGGGGCTCACGCCCTCGGTGAGCGGCACCTGGTTTTTCACCGCGGTGAAGGGCGTGTAGTCGGGCTTGTTGGTGAAAGCGCCGGACATGGGTGTGGCGGCGGCGAGCTTCTGGTTCAGCGGTTGCGCGCCGAGGATCTGCTCGATGGTGCGGACCATGGTGATCTGGGTGTAGTAGGTGCTGTCGACGACACCGCGTTTGGCGTAGGGGCTGATGATCTGGATCGGTGCCCGGTGCCCGTCGACGTGGTCGGCGCCGTTCTGGCTGTCGTCCTCGAGCACGAAGATCGCGGAGTCCTTCCAGTAGGGGCTGTGGGAGATCTCCTGGACGATCTTGCCGACCGCGAGGTCGTTGTCGGCGACCTGCGCCTGCGGGTCGGGGGTGCCGCCGGTGTGGTCGCTGGACAGCCAGAACATGTTCAGGTTCGCGGGACCGTTCTTCTCGAAGTCCTGCTTCCAGATGTTGTAGCGGTACAGGTCGGGGATGTTGGTGTCGAACTTCGGGTAGTCGTGATTGGTGATCGCGTTGAGCGACGGGATCGGGGACTCGGTGTCCTGCTTGATCGACGGGTCGGTCAGCTGGGCGGGGTTCCCGCCCTTGTCGACGTTCGTGGCGGCGCAGTAGTACTTCTGCCAGGTGGCGTCGGCCGGCTTGGTCTCGAACTGGGTGAATTCGCCGAAGTTGCGCACGCTGGCGCCCGCGTCCTCGGCGGCCGTCCAGAGGAAGCCTGAACGCTGGTGACCCAGGACGTCGTCCTCGGTGTCGTAGCTGCGCAGGTACTCGGCCGCGGAGGACTCGGTGTACTCCGGGTTGTCGCCCTGCATCACCCAGTTGTGACCCTCCGCGGAGTTGGTGCCGGTGTCGTAGGTGTTGTCGTAGAGCCCGAACTGGTCGGCGAGCGCGTGCTGGTTCGGCGTCACCTTCGCACCGAACTGCGCGAGCGTGCGGTCACCGTTGCCCTTGGCGACGTCCCCGAACACCTGGTCGTAGCTGCGGTTCTCCTTCACCAGCAGGAACACGTGCTTGATCGTGGACGGGTCGCCGACCCGGGTCGGCACCGCGACGGGAGCCTTGGCCTTACCCTTCGCCTGTGCGACGTCTTTGGTGGTCCAACCGTTTTGGGCGAACACCGTGGCGGTGTCCTTCGCGATCTGCCGGTCGGTGGGCAACGTGAACTTCGTCAGCGACCCGGTGGTGCTGTGGGTGCCGTGTCCCGTCGCCGGCACGGTGCCCGGGCCCTTGGCGAAGGTCAGCTCCGGGCCTCGGGCGTCGATGCCACGCGTGTTGGTGACCACGACCTGGCCGCCGGCCACCGTGACGTCTTCGGGGTAGTAGTCGGTGGGCAGCAGGCCGAGGTAGCTCACCGGGTCCTGCGGCGCGCCGGAGTACTTGTAGACGGCGACTGCGTTCGCCCGTCCCAATGTCACCAGCAGGTGGCCCTTGGTGAGGGTAATGCCGGTCGGCTCGTAGCCGACGGTCGACTTCGACCACGGCTGGGTGGCGATGGTCTGGACGACCTTGTCCTTGGCGGTGTTGACCACCGAGACGGTGTCGCTGTTCGTGTTGGCCACGAACAGCGTTTTACCGCTGACGTAGAGCGCGGTCGGGTGCAGCCCGACCGCGATCGACCTCACGCTTGCCGTCATCGACGAGATGTCGATGACGCTGAGGGTTCCGGTGGTCGAGGTGCCGTAGTACGCATCGGCGGGCACCTGGGTGCCGTAGGAGTTGATCGTCGTCTCGCCCGGCTTGGCGAGCCGGCCGCCCTCGTTGCTCACGTACAGCTTGGTGCCGACGAAGGCGAGTTCACGCGGGGCGATGCCGACGTTCCAGGTGTGTCGCACTGCGCCGGTGACCGGGTCGAGGGCGACGACGGTGTTCTGCCCGTTGACCGGGACGTAGAGGGCGGTGCCGTCGGGCGAGTAGACCGCCTTGCCCGGCAGCGGCGCCGCGCCGTTCACCGTGGGCAGGGTCACGGTCACCGGCGCGCCCAGCGTGCCGTCGGCCTGGACGGGAAAACGAGTGAGGCCGTTGGCCTGCGGCAGCCACAGCGTCTTGCCGTCGGGTGACCACGCCGGCCCGCCCTGGCCGACGGTGCCGTCCTTGATCAACTGGTTGGCGAAGGTCGCCGAGCCGACGGTATAGACGAGGCGGTAATCCTTGAGGTCGAACATCTGCAGGACAACGCTCTTGTCGGTGCTCGTGACGGCCAGGTAGCGCCCGTCCGGGCTGGGTGTCGACGCCATGAACTTGCCGAACTTGGTGAACAGGCGATCGCCGAGCGGCTTGATGACCTGGTCGGCGGATACCTGCAGCCCGTCCTTGTACTGGGTGCCGACCTGGCGGTGTCCGAACTGCGTGGTGGCGCTGTAGGCGGCGCCCGCACCGGCGATGAGGATCGCGGTGGTGCTGATGGCGACGATCCGTGAGCGGCGGCCGAGGCGGCGCCGCGCTGATGAACGCCTTTGTCGTGTGACCTGCATTTGTCAACCCTTCGGTGTAGCGGTGAACAGATCGACGGAGCCGTCGAACTGCCATAGCGGATTCGGCGCGTCGCCCGTCGGGGTCCGCACCTGGAAGAATCCGTTGACCGACTGGGGACCGTCCCCGTCGGCGACGTAGCGCCCGTCGGGCGTGACGTCGAGTTGGTAGATCGCCGAGCCGACGGCTGTGGCGCCGGGAATGTGCCAGCTGACGACGCAACGCCAGTCGTTCCCGGGGCCGGCGTCCTCGACGAGGTCGCCGCCCTTGTCGCACGACGCGCTGGTGCGCAGCTGCGCCTCGGGAACGTCCGGGCGGGCGAGCTCCCCGGTCTGCAGCCGGTAGAGGTGGGCGTAGGACGTGGCGAGGGACCGTTCGAGCTTCGGTCGGTCGATGCCGGAGCCCGACGCGGGGGTGACCGCGGCGAACACGGCGACGGTGACGGCCACCAGCACGACCAGCGGCCCCAGGGCCAGCGCGACCACGCGCGGCCCCGCTCCGTCGTAGGCCGGGTCGGTGAAGTCGCGGCGCAGGAACAACACGTAGGCAAGGACCGCGGCGAGCAGGGCCCAGACCAGGTCGACGACCACCCCGGCGACGATGGGCCCGGTCTGTGCCGGATCGGTGAACAACCCGCGCCACGCCAGGAAAGACCAGCTGGGCAGGGCGACGCGGACGAGGACGGGCAGCGGCAGCAACTGGGCAAGGGCCAGAATGAACGCGAGTATGACGGGGGTCAGCAGGCCCATTGGCGAGCGCCCGAACAGAACCGAGCCGAGCAGCCCGATGGCGGAGAAGGCGAGGGTCGGTGCCAGCACGACGACCCACGCCAGCAGCACCGACACCGCGGCGGAACCCGGTGCCAGCACGTGGCCGTCCAGCCCGACCAAGGGCCGGTCGCCGACTGCTGCGAGCCCGCCGACGACACTGGACGCCGCGAGGCCAACGACCAGCGCCAGCACCACCGTCAGGCTGGCCAGCGCTTTGGCGAGGAAGATCCGTCGCGGGGAGCGCACCGCCACCAGTAGGTGCCGCCAGGTGCCCTGCCGGTCCTCCGCGGCGAACACGTCGCCGGCGACCAAGGAGGTCAGCAGCGGCAGCAGCCAGCTGCATGCGAAGCCCAGCACCACCAACGACCCGGCCCACCCGGTCTGCCCCATCCAGCGCCCGAAGACGGTGTCGGATGGCAATGAGGTCGCTTTGCTGATGACGGCCACCACCAGACCAGGGCCGAGCCAGCAGACAAGGGCGACCAGGCGCAGCCGCCACTGCGCCAGCAGCTTGACCAGCTCGAAGCGGTAGGCCCGCCACAGCGGAGCGGGTGCGGTGTCGAACTGCGAAGGCGTCGCCGTCGGCTCGCCCAGGGTTGTGGTGGAAGCAGTCACCGGTTCATCCCGTCCTCGACCCGGTCGTCATCGGCCCCGACCAGGGCGAGGTAGGCGGCCTCGAGCGGTGACACGACTGGGGCGAGCTCGCGCACGGCCACTCCAGCGCCGACGAGTCGGGCGACGAGGTCGTCGAGCGAGGCGACAGATCCCCGAACGAGCAGGGCCTGGGCGTCCTGGCGCTGCAGCAGGTCGTCGTCGGGTAGCACGCGGACCCCCCGAGTGTCGTCGGCGAGGCGTCGGGCGGCAGCGGCGTCGGACGTACGCAGCCGGTAGTCGATCTCTCCGGTCTCCGCGGCCAACTTGCTCACGGGCCCGGAGAACACGACCCGGCCGCCGGCCAGCAGACTGACCTCGGTGCACAGCGCGGTGAGGTCATCCATGCGGTGGCTGGACAATACGACCGTCGCGCCCTCGGCCGTGAGGCGAGCAAGCACGCGGTGAACGTGGCGGGTACCGGCGACGTCGAGGCCGTTGGCCGGTTCGTCGAGCACGAGCAGGCGCGGGCGGGTCAGCAGGGCGGCGGCGAGCCCGAGGCGCTGGCGCATGCCGAGGGAGAAGCCGCGCACGCGGTCGTCGGCGACGTCGGTCAGGCCGACCGTGTCGAGGGCGTCGTCGACCGCGGGCTTGCGGTCACCGCACAGCGAAGCCAGGGCTACGAGGTTCTGCCGGGCGGTCAGCGCGGGATACAGGCCCGGCCCGTCGACGAAACCCGCGACGCCGTCGGGGAGCGCGAGCGCGCGGCGCACCGGCCGGCCGAGCACCTCGAGCGTTCCGCTGTCGGCCACGGCCAGGCCCAACAGCAGACCCAGCAGTGTCGTCTTGCCGGCGCCGTTCGGGCCGACGAGGCCGTGCACGTGGCCCTCGGCGATGTCGATGTCGACGCCGTCCAGTGCGATGACAGCACCGAAGGACTTGACGATCCCGCGCGCACGCACGGCGGCCCCTCGCTGCATTCGCACTCCTCGATGTCGGTTCCGGCACCAGACACGCTAGGGAGGCTCTGTGAAGCAGTGGAATCGTCAGAGAAATAGCGGATGAACGCTACGCAATGGTTTGGTGCCGTTCGATCGGGTGGAGCGTCGAACAGGATGTCGGCCCGCCGGATGTGACCACCTGCTTCAGTGCAAAGAGCCGCTGCACCGCAGTGGGTCTGCGGTGCAGCGGCTCTCATCGACGTCGTGCAGGGGTGGCGCGGGGGATGTCAGGTCCTGGTGCCGAACACCGGGTCCAGGAACAGTTTCGGGTTGTGTCCGCGGTGGTCGTCGAAATCGAACAGCTTGCTCAGTGATCCGGCGATGTGGTCGGCGGAGCCGGCGATCTGCGGGAGATGCCAGTTCGTTTCCACGAATTTCAGGATGGAACTTTGATCGGTGAGGGTGTGGTCGACGTAGTTGTGCTTGGCCCAGGAGGAGATCACCAGCAGCGGGAGGCGGGGGCCGTAGCCGCAGCGTCCGTTCTGGCCGGCCAACGGCTTCTTCGCCGCTGAACCACAGAGGCCGGCGCCGGTGAGGAAATCCTGCGGTCCTGGCGGGGTGGCGACCGCGGAGGTGTTGGACGGGTTGTGCACGCCGCTATAGACGTGGTCATACCAGCCGTCGGAGTCGTCGTAGGCGATGACCACCGCGGTGCTCGACCAGTCCGGGGTGTGCTGCAGGGCGTTGATCTCGGTGGTGATGAACTGCTGCTCATCCAGCGGGTCCGAGTACCCGGCGTGCCCGTCCTGGTACCCGGGGGCTTTGAGGAAACTCACCGCCGGCAGGTGGTCCGGGGTCAGGTAGCCGTGGGAGATCGCTCCGACGAGGGAGTCGAAATCGCTGGTGTCGTACTGGTGATTCGCGGTGTTGAACTGCGGCACCCCGGCCACGGTGGTCTGGGTGTCGGTGCCGATCGCCCCGAGGGAGGCCGGCGCGAGGTGGTGCGGGTTCGCGGTGCTCGGGTAGTACTGGAACGGCTCGTGGTGCGGGATGTAGTCGTCCTTGTTCCCGTAGTTGCTGGCACCCGGGACGGTGCCGCCGGTGCCGCCGATCGCAGCGCCCACCGGATGGACCGCGTTGCACAGCCCCTGATCCGATGCCGGGGCGACTGCGTATTTGCCCTTGAATTGATCGGGGGTGAACACGCTGCTCGGCTGAGCACCGGCGGTTGCGGTGGCGTAGGTGGTGGTGGGGCGGAAGCCGCCCTGGAACCAGCCCCAGCTCAGATGGGCGGCGTTGAGGTTGTCTCCGACATTTTTGCCGGTCATCGTCACTGCGTCGCGGGTGGAGCAGTCGTCGTAGTAGGGCTGGGCGTCGGAGATCAGCGAGGCCCCGCCTTTGCCGTCGGGCACGGTGTCTCCGTTGCTGGCCGCGCCGTTGATCATCACACCGACACCGCCGGTGTTACCGGCCGCGAGGTTGATCGCTCCGGGCGAGGACGGCCCGAAGGTGGTGCCCAAAGAGTTGTCGCTCATCGCGTACTGCTGGGCGTAGTTCCACAGCCCGGTGACGGTGTTGCCGTCGTAGTAGTCCATCACGTCATTTGCGTTGCAGGCCTGCCCGGTGCCGCTCTTGCCGGTGGCGGTACCGACGGTGGTGACGAACCGGTCCATTTTGCCGCCGTCGAAGGCCTTCTGTTCGGCGTTGTAGTTATGGTCCTGATCGCAGGTCAGGACGTCGTTGATGGTCGCCGGGTTCAGGCGCCGCGGGTTGACCTGGTTGCCGTTGGCATCGACGTTGGGATTGTTGGTCAGCAGGTTGCCTTTGCCGCCCACACCGCGGGTGTTGGCCAGCCCGTCGACCTTCGGAGTCCGCCTGGAAGGGTGAAAGGCCTGGCCGGAGGTGTTGGAGGCGTGGGGGTAGGTGCCGAAGTAGTGGTCGAAGGACACGTTCTCCTGGTAGATGACCACCACGTGTTTGATCGGGGTGCTCGTCGTGCCGGTGCGGTGCGCCGGGGTGGGCGCAGCGTGTCCTGGGGAGGCTGCACTCGCGGTGAGGGCTGGGGCTGCGGCTCCCGCTGCGCTGATCCCGGATGTGGCCAGGATGAGCGCGGCCCCCAGAACGCCGGCGCTGCCTGCGGTGGTGCGGAATCTGGACAATTGGTCCTCCGAAGTTGTGGATAGGCATGAAGGGTGCTGGTGCCGGACTGGGATGGAACAAGGTGACCATGTGCCCAGAACATCTACCTCGGAAGGGCTGTCACCGCCATCGGACGGCCGATGAGTGAACAGACGCCAGACCCGGAATACGGTAGGTCACTTCGGTCGGAACTGCTCGTCGGCCACCAGGCAGGATGAACCTAGGTCACGTCTTGGACCGGCAGGTGACCCGAAGATGAACACCACCGGAAATCGTCCTGCTGTTCCTTGCGTGCAGGGGACGTAGGCGGTGGAGTGCGCAGATTGCCGATGCTGTTCCGAAACGGATGGACGAGTGAGAACTCGCCACGCACTTTGCTCGTAGCCATGTCACCGACGACGAGACGCCGCCCGGCGGGTTGCGTCGGCCTTTCACTGCCGAATACCTCTCGGACGGACAGACCGCCCGATATCCTGACCCGGCAAGCCCCGGTGAGCCGCAGGAGGTCGAACCGATTCCCACCACGCTGCAGAAAGCGGACGATGAGCGTCGAGAACCTGATCAGCTCGTACGGGTACTACGCCGTCTTCCTCATCATCGGGCTGGAGAGCGTCGGAATTCCGCTTCCGGGAGAGACTGCGCTGATCGCCGCCGCCATCGTCGCGGCGACCACCGGCCAGCTCAACATCTGGGCCGTCTTCGCGGCAGCCGTGGCCGGAGCGATCATCGGTGACAACGTCGGCTACTGGATCGGCAGCAGAGGCGGCTACAAGCTGGCCCGTAAGTACGGGCCGAAGATTCGATTGGACGAGCGCAAACTGAAGGTCGGTCGCTACGTATTCGATCGTCATGGTGGAAAGGTCGTCTTCTTCGGCCGGTTCGTCTCCGTACTCCGGACCTTCGCTGCCTTTCTCGCCGGAACGCTACGGATGTCGTGGTCGCGATTCCTGCTCTACAACGCGCTCGGCGGCGTCGTCTGGGCCGCCATCTACTCCTTCGGGTTCTTCGCCGCCGGCAACACCCTCAAGCGACTCTCCGGGCCCTTCAACTACGCCGCGATCGCCATCGCCGTCGTGGTGATCGTCGCTGTCTTCCTGGTGGTCAGACGGCAGACGGAGTTGCTTGCGGACAAGGCCGAAGCCGCCTACCCCGGTCCGCTGGAGTAGCCCGGATCACTGGAGTAGCCCGGATCAGTTGTCGAGCAGCAGCTGCAGCACGGAACCCATTTCGGCGACCAGCTCGGCCTGGCTGAGCGCGGCGACGGGAGCCAGCGCCAGGACGTACCGGCAGAGCGCCATCCCCAGGACGTAGGCAGCGATCCGGCCGGCGCACCGCGACACCCGCGCCGGCGGGCCGTCGACCGCAGTTCCCACCCAGACTGCGACCTGGTCGGCGAAGATCGTCCGAACCCGCTCCGCGACGGCAGGGGACGTCGCGGCAGAACGGACCAGGATGCGCAACGTTCCGCCGGACGGCTGGCCCTCCCAGAGCTCCACGAAGCGCTCCGCGAGTCCGATGCCAAGGCGGGTCGGATCGATGATTGGCGGCAGGGCGAGATCGACGTCGACGGCCGCGGCGAACAGACTCTCCTTGTTGCCGTAGTACCGCATGACCATCGCCGGATCGGCGCCGGCTCTGGCCGCGACCGCGCGAATGGTGGTCCGATCGAATCCGAGCGTGCCGAATTCATCCCGCGCGGCGGCGAGGATCGCCTCGCGGGCGGGACGCGAACGTTCCGTGAAGGTCACGCCTGAATTATCGCCCGACCGGTGTGTTGACCGCGGTCGACCTTGCGCGTCGGCTCGTCAGGGCCGCAGCTTGGTCCAGGTGATGCCGTCCGCCGAGAAGTCGCTGGTGGTGCCGTTGTCGGTTAGGTAACCGGCTCGACCCCTATCGATCCATCCGGATGCCGGACAGGAGGCTTGCCCGAAGCTCTTGCCGCCGTCCGTTGACAACCAACCCCGTTGCGGCTGCGCCTCGTCACAGATCACCAGTTGGCGGCCGGAGGCTATGCCCACTCCGAGGGCGCTGCGGGGTTGCTGTGCGCCGGTTGCGACCCAGGGGCGCAGCCAGGTTCTGCCGTTGTCATCGCTGCGGTAGATCCCCAGCAAGCCATTCTTGACCTCGGGTAGCTCTCCGATGGCCAGGGCCCACAATCGACCGCCGGCCGCGGTGATCTGGCTGAGAAAAAGTGCCCGGCCCGGCATGTCGGGCAGCCGCGACGTGTGCCAGGTCCGCCCTCGATCCCGGCTGACGGCGACCGCGGGCTTCCCTAGATCGGTCCCGCTCACCCACCACGCGCCGTCCGGAAGCGGCGCCGAGTTGGCCTTGGCGACCACGATGTCCGGTTGGTGCGCCAGTCTCACCAGCCTGCCGTCGGCGGGTCGCCGCACGGTGAGGACAACCGTCAGGCACGGATCGGTTCCGCCGGTCGGACACCCCGCGATCAGATCGCCGCCATCCGGAATCGATTCGGCGGTGCCGTTGACGCCGTTGGGTACGGCGGTCCAGGTCGCGCCGCCGTCGGCCGAGTGAAAGCCGTAGTCGTCCTTCCTGTCCTGGCCGACGGCTTGCAGATACAGCGAGCTGGGGCCGAGCGCCGTCAGCCCCAGAGTGACAGCGGGATCATCGGTCGCAGCGGGATACCTGGCCGGTAGCGGGCGCTCGATCCAATGCTGCCCGTCCTGGGTGACCCGTAGCGTGCTGCTGCACACCGACCCCTGGCTGTCGCAGGTCTGCAGGAGCGCGAAACCATGGGTGGCATCGGCCATCTGCACCGAGGTCAGGTTGCGAACGGTGGCCGGCGCAGCGGTGCTCGGGGATGTTTTCGTCGGGGTCAGGGTCAAGGCGTTGATCCCGGCGTTCGCGCTGGTGGCGGCACTGCTCGACGCCGCAGCGGGAGACGCCGGGCGGGTATTCGCCCGGTTGTTCGACTTCGCGATCAGGGAACCGGTCGTGACCACGGCTACCAATACCGCGATAACGAGCGCGGCGCCGATACTCCGGTTTCGTGCGGAGGTGTGGGCGGTAGTGCGGGCGCGGGAGGTCGGGCTCAGGGCAGGTCGACTGATGCGGGCGGCCAGATCGGCGCGCAGGCCCTCGAGGCGATCGTCCAAGTCGGTCATGGCCGTGCCTGCCCTTCTCCGGCGGGTCGGAGCTCCTGTTGTGGGTTCCGTACTTCGGGCGGTAGCACCAATTTTTCGGCCAGTGCGGTTCGGCCGCGGGACAACCTCGACTTCACCGTTCCGACAGGTACGCCGGTGCGGGCCGCGACCTCATCGAGTGGCAGGTCGGCAACGTGGTGCAGGAAGACCGCCTCTCGTTGGACGTCCGGCAGGGCGCGGATGGCGCGGTAGAGGTCCGCGTTCTCGGTGCGTACGTCGACGAGTGCTGCGGTATCGGTGTCGTTGTTCCCGGGGGGCGGGTCCCGGCGCATCAGGCGGTGGAACATCGCGCGGCGACGCCAGCGTCGCCGCGCCAGGTTGATCGCGACGGCGCACACCCAGGCCTCCGCGTTGTCGGCCGCCCGTACGGTGCTCTGCTTGGCGTAGGCATTGGCGAAAGCCTCCTGGACGATTTCTTCGGCTTCGGCGATGTCCCGGCTGTTGGCCAGGGTGATCAGAACCAGGCGGGCGTACGAAGCGGCGTAGAGGCTCTCGAACCAGTCCTGGTCATCCGGCGCCATGCCCACCTCCTGATACAACACCTGCTGACACGAGCCTGCTCATCTCTACGAGTCACGAGCGGACGACAAGGTTCCAGCTGGGCGGCGATCGATCAGTGTCGGCGATTCAGTGGCTGCCGATATCGTCAACGTGCGTTGGCAATCCTTGAAACAAGGGGTAACGTCAAAGTCAACGCGCGTTGACTTTGGAGGCAGGAATGAACCTGGAATCGGCTCAGCAACGTTCGGCTCGGCACCGTTCGGCACCGCATCGATCGGCGCCGCATCGATCAACCCCGCACCGTTCGGGCCGGCGCCTGTCGACGACGGTGTTGATCGTCGGCGCCGGCCCCACCGGGCTCGCCCTGGCGGCAACGCTGGCGCATCTGTCCGTGGACGCGGTGATCATCGACCGTTCGCCCCAGGGAGCCAACACGTCAAGGGCTGCGGTCGTGCACGCCCGGACCCTGGACGTGCTCGAACCGCTCGGGCTGGCCGACCCGCTGATCGCCCGTGGTCTCGTCGTACCGACGTTCGGCATTCGCCACCGTGATCGCACCCTGATGACGATCGACTTCGGTCGGATCAGCTCACCCCACCGGTATGCGCTGATGGTGCCGCAGAGCACGACGGAAGCGGTGCTGGCGAACCATCTGCCCCCGCAACGAGCGGTGCTGCGCGGCCGCTCGATCGATTCGGTGACCCAGGACGGGGCTGACGTGCGGTCGGTTCTGATCGACGCGGAGGGGGCGCGGACGGAGATCGACTCCCGATGGGTGGTCGGCTGCGACGGAATGCACTCCAAGGTCCGCGAGCTGGCGGGCATCGGGTTCACCGGCGGTCAGTACGCCGAGAGCTTCCTGCTCGCCGACGTGCGGATGGACTGGCCCATACCCCGCTCCGAGGTTGAACTGCTGCTAGCTCCGGAGGGGCTGGTGGTGGTGGCGCCGCTTCCCGAGGACAGATTCCGGATCGTTGCCACCGTCCCCGCGGACATCGGGGGCGATCCCGATCTCCCCACCATCCAGCGGCTTCTGGACAAACGTGGCCCGCGGCGCTCGGCCGCCGCGGTTCACGAGGTGGTGTGGGCGTCCAGATTCACCGTGCACCATCGTCTGGCCGTCGGCTACCGGCAGGGCAACGTCTTCCTGGCCGGCGACGCCGCGCATGTGCACAGCCCGGCCGGGGGCCAGGGCATGAACCTGGGAATCCAGGATGCGGTGGACCTCGGCCGAACACTGGCGGCGGTCGAATCAGGGCAGTCGTCCGGAGAATGGGCGAACCTCGATGGCTACCAGGCGCGCCGCCGCCCGCAGGCAGAGCGGGTGGTCCGATTGACCGACCGGATGACGAAGGCGGCGACCGCGCGGCGCGCTCCGACCCGAGCAATTCGAAACCTTCTCATCGGCGCCGCTGGTCGGATTCCGGCCGTGCCGCTGGCGTTGGCCGAGGAGCTCTCCGGTGCGGCTCTCAACCGGCGATGAAACGGCTCAGGCGTTGTGGACGGACCGCTCGTGCGCGAGCAGTTCGGAGAAGGTGAACGTGCCAGTGTGGGGATCGTCCCGGCCGTCCATGTAGAGCCGCTTGACGGCGACCAGCAGTCCGTCGGCGAGCGTATTGCGGAAGTCGTCGCGTACCAAGCGGTCCCGCTCGGCGCCGTTCGACAGATAGCCCAGCTCCACCTGCACGGCCGGCATCCTGGTCAGTCGCAGGATCTCCCAGGTGCGGTGGTGGACGCGGCAGTCGGTCATCTGGGTGCGGGCCACCAACTCCCGCTGGACCAATTCGGCCAGCGTTTCGCCGACGGTCGAGGTGGCGCCGGAGTCGGTACCGAAATGGAAGGTGGCGATGCCGCTGGCGCGTTCCGAGACGCTGCCGTCGATGTGCAGGCTGAGCATCAGATCGGCGTTCACCTCGTTCGCGAGTCCGGCGCGCTCGTCCGCGGTCGGGTTCTGGTGCGCGCTCCTGGTCAGGAATGTCTCCATCCCCGTCGCCAGCATCCGGCTCTCGAGCCGCCGCGCGATGTCGAAGGTGAGATCGGCGCCGCGCACCGACCCGTTGACCCAGCCAAGGTCGTCTCCGCCGTGGGCCGGATCGATGACGATCCGCTTGCCGTGCAATCGCGGTCCGGACTGGCGCAGGTGCTGGGATTCACGCAGGAAGAATGGCCGACCGCCGGTGACCATCCGGCTGATCCGAGTGAGTTCGCGGTAGGTGTCTGCGCCGAAGACGCCGTCCTCCGGAAGACCGCGGTGCTTCTGGAAGTCGCGGACGCAGCTGTCGGTCAGTGGGCCGAACACGCCGTCGGGTCGGCCGGTGTTGTAGCCCATTTCGGCGAGGCGCACCTGCAATGCGGTGACGTCGTCCCCGCTCATCACCGCGGTGAGCATGTACGCGAGGGTGCGGTCGCCCAGGGTCCACCGGGCATCGGTCAGCGCGCGCACCGTGGCCGGACCGACGATGCCGTCCGTGATCAGACCGCGTTCCTGCTGGAACTGGCGAATGGCCGCGTCGACGTCGTTGTCGAATTCCACGTCGGCCGGGCTCACATTCGGATCGAGAACGGCGAGTTTCTGCAAGGAAGCCAGCGCGCTCCGGACGGCTGCGACTGCCGGCCCGCGGTCACCTCGTCGCAACAGCATGCCTCGCCCCATCTCTGCCTCGATCGTTCACGATCGCTGTCGGTGTCTGTCGGTGTCTGTCGGCATCGCTCGGTGGCCCCGACGCTGGGCCTCGACCGTCACCGGGACGGTCGAAGTCCGACCGATCATTGCCGGGGGCGCCCACCATTGTGCAACGGCTGCAGGCACCGCGTTGACACAGCGCTCCCACGCGGTTGACGCAGCGCCCCCACGCGGTTGACGCAGCGCCCCCATGCGGAACGAAAAGGACCGGACGCCTGTACAGGCGTCCGGTCCTTGGAGAACAGCCGTCGATCAGGCCAGGATGTCGGCGAACTCGGCCAGCAGGGCCGCCTTCGGCTTCGCGCCGACGATCTGCTTCACCGGCTTTCCACCCTGGAACACCAGCATCGTCGGGATGGACAGGATCTGGTACTGCTGGGCGATCTGGGGATTCGCGTCGATGTCGAGCTTGGCGATGGTGACCTTGTCCCCGTGCTTGTTTGAGATCTCCTCGAGAATCGGGGCGACCATCCGGCACGGACCGCACCAGTCGGCCCAGAAATCGACGATGACGGGCTTGTCGGACTGCAGGACGTCGACATCGAAGCTCGCGTCGGTAACCTTCTTGGTGGCCATGACAACCTCAATCTGTTGTTCGGAAGTGGCGCCGGTGCTCGGCAGGAGCCGGCCGGCTGGAAACGGCGACCTCAGACGCCGACGGAGACCGATGCCTGATCGGCGGGTTCTGGATCGGTGACATCGGCCAGGTGGTGGGTAGACAGGAAATGCTGGGTGTCCAGTGCGGCCGAGCAGCCCGAACCGGCAGCGGTGATCGCCTGCCGATACGTGTGATCGACGAGGTCGCCGCAGGCGAAGACCCCGGGCAGACTGGTCGAGGTGGACCGACCGGCGCCGATGTCGCCGCCGGTCAGGACGTAGCCTTCGCCGTCGGTGTCGACGACTCCGGTGAACAGCTCCGACCTCGGGTCGTGGCCGATGGCGACGAACATCCCGGTGACGGCGAGCTCGCGGGTCTCACCGGTCGGCAGGTCCGTCAGAGTGACTCCGGAAACCGTGGATTCGCCATGGACGGCCGTGACGGCCGAATTCAGCGCCCACCGGATCTTCGGGTTGGCCCGCGCCCGGTCGAGCATGATCGGACTGGCCCGGAAATCTTCCCGACGATGCACGATGGTGACCGACCGGGCGAACTTCGTCAGGAAGGTGGCCTCCTCCATCGCCGAGTCGCCGCCGCCGACCACCACGATGTCGTGATCCCGGAAGAAGAAGCCGTCGCAGGTTGCGCAGGCGGACACACCACGACCGATCAGTCGGTGCTCATCAGGAAGGCCTAGGTAGCGCGCCGCGGACCCGGTGGCCAGCACCACGGAATAGGCCCGGAAGACGTCCCCGTCGACGGTCACCGACTTGACCGATCCGGCCAGGTCCACCGCCTCGACATCGGAGCTGCGCAGATCGGCGCCGAATCGCTCGGCCTGCTCGCGCATCTTGTCCATCAGCTCCGGGCCCAGGATTCCCTCGGCGAAGCCGGGAAAGTTCTCGACCTCGGTGGTCGTCATCAGTGCACCGCCACGGTTGAAACCCTCGAAAACCAGCGGCTTGAGATCGGCCCGCGCGAGGTAGAGCGCGGCCGTATAACCGGCCGGCCCGGATCCGATCACGATCACGTCGTGAATGGTCTCCTCGCGAGTCTGCGACTCCGATCCGTCCAGGACACCGAGGGCACCGGCCACACTGGAAACACCTACGACGTCAGACACGAAAATCCCTTCGAACAGCTCCACCGGACGACGAGAATCGACCTCATCTGCGTTCCGGCCAGGCGTGCTCACCGGCGGATACCCGGTCGCACAGTCGGTAGAACAACACCCTACCGATCGGCATTCCCAACGATTGCCCACCGATTGCCAGATCGTGCGCCGGGCGCTCAGTGCTCATTGCTCAGTGCTCAGAGCCAGGGTGCTCGGTGCTCGGTGCTCGGTGCTCGGTGCTCGGTGCTCGGTGCCCGGTGCCCGGTGCCCGTGGCCACGCGCCGTGAGCTGCCTCGGCGTCGAGGCGGGTCAGCGTGCGACAGTTTCGGAAACGAGGAACGCCTTCGCGCCTGTTCCGCACGAGAGTCCGACGACGACGATCCGGGCGTGCGCCGGGCCGGCGGCGACCGCGATCGCCGACGCCGGCTTTCCCTCGAAGTCGACCCGCGATACCCCGAGCACGTTCTTGCTGACGATCTTGTTGGCGGCCAGGCAGCCGGCGAACGTTCCCGGGTCGGCGAGCGGACCGGTGCGTTTGCCGGTGATCAACGGATAGGCGTCCTGGAACCGGCCGGGCGTCAACTCGAGCGCGCTGCCCCCGCTCGGAGCGGGAGCACCCACACCGTTCGAGAAGGGCGACGGTGCTGCGACCGAGGAGGACGGCGCTGCGACCGACGAGTGGGCCGCCGCCGCGGCGTCGGTACTCCGGTGCGAGTTCGCGATGGAGCTGAAGCTCACCGTCCCGATGGCCACCACGGCTGCCGCCGCAGCCAGTCCACCGAGCAGGCGATTGCGGCGGGATCGGCCCGCCAACGGAACGACGTTGCTGGCGGGGCCGGGTTCCGGTCCCGGTGCTGGCGGATGCGGGGGTGCCGGCGGGTGCGGGAGGGCGGACGGGCGCCGGGGCTGGACCGGCACGGAATGCTGCGAGGTTTGCGGACGAACGATGTGGGAGGGCGGCTGCGGAACAGGTGGTGGCGCCGACATCGCAAGCCCGAACTGACCTGACGCTGAACGTCCGGCGTTGCTCTGGACCCGCGGAGGAGGCCGTTGAGCGGGCGGTCCGGTCGGTGCGGCGCGCTGTCGGGCCACGGAACGTGCGCGGCTCTCCTCGGCGATGGCGGCATCGAGACGGCGCGCGAACCGCTCGGGCATGGGCAACGGCGGTAGTAGCGATAGTCGGTCCACCGTGAAGTCCAGAGCGGTCAGCACCGTCAGAGCCTCCGGATCGTTCCCGATCTGCTGCCGGAGATCGGCCGCGACGTCGGGCGGATAGGCGCCGGAGTGCAGGGCGGCCAGCGCATCGTCACTCCAGGGCGGCCCGGCGGGGTGGGCCGGGAATTCGGGGTCGATGGTCATGTCTTGGCTGTTCCTCCGATCTTCGATGGACCATCCGGATCCGCCGGAAACCTCGCATCGTTTCCGGCGGTCGTCGACGCACCATCGGAGGATCCGACGCGGCGCGGGCCGTCCGGGTTCCGCAGATGACCAAGCAGTACCGCCAAATTGGCGCGGCCTCTGGCGCAGCGGCTCTTGATCGTGCCTTCGGCTACTCCGAGAGCCAGCGCGGCGTCGGTGACCGAATATCCCTCGACGTCCACCAGGACGATCGCGGCGCGTTGATCGACGGGCAGGACGCCGAGCGCCTGCTCGATGTCCATCGCGAGCTCACGATCGGCGTACGGATCACCCGGCACGACCGGTTCGCCTGGGCCCTCGTCGGGCAGTTGGACAGTGGGCCGCACCTGCCGACGACGGATCCGGTCCAGGCAGGCGTTCACCACGATGCGGTGCAGCCAGGTGGTGACGGCCGACTCTGCCCGGAACCGTTTGGCGGCCCGAAAAGCGGAGAGGAAGGCGTCCTGCACCGCATCGGCCGCCTCCTCCGGATCCCGCAGGGTACGCAGCGCCACCGCCCACATCCGGTCCCGGTGCCGGGTCACCAGTTCGCCGAAGGCACCCGGATCACCCGCAGTGTGCGCAGCCAGCAGCTCGGTGTCGCTGCGTCCGGAATCCAGGGCTGGCACGGGGCGAGCCTATCCGCCTGCGGTGCGGGCGCGAACGTCCGCGAACCGGGTCGGCGGGACGATGGTCGCCCGCTCAACCATTGCGACCCGCGTAATCAGCGCCCAGACCGGTCCGGTCCGCAACCGGCGGCGCGGCGGGAGGAGTCAGGACTCAAGGAGTGCCGGACACGGAGATTTCGTTGATCACCGATCTGAATTTCGACCCGTCGGCCGCGGTGTGGACCACGAAGACGACCAGGTACTGGGACTTCGGCGCGTTGACCAGCGCAATGGTCACCGATCCCGGCGCGCCGGGAGCAGCTGCCGCGATGTGCCCCTGAGCCAGCGCGGTGGTCTGCTCGTACGACGGCTCCTGCGCCGTGGAGGAACGGATCTCGATCGTGGTGTCGGGCGATTCGGACGACACCGTCACCGACGCCGGTTTGATGGGAGCATCGAAGGCCAGCATCAAGCCGACGCCGGGCTTGAGAGTCGGGAACTGCTGCTTGTAGACGAACGTGGACCACCCGGTCTGGGGATTCCCGTCGAAGGCCTGGGCCGCCTGATCGGGATTGTCCTTGACGCCGTCGCCGCCCGGGTCGTACACCGTCGCCTGGCCGATCTTCTGAACGGTGGCCGGCGGCGCGGCCGGCGGCGACGTAGTGGTGGCCGTCGTCGGCGAGGCGGTCGTGGAGGCTCCCGACGTCGCTGTGGTCCGGGTCTTGGAGGGAGTCGGCTTCGGGCGGGTTGCGGTGGGCCTGGTGGTGGGGACGGGCGCGACGGTGAGCTTCTGAACGGTGTTGACCGTCGGTCCCGCCACGCTGGCCAGCACCTGCTTGGAAAGACTGGCCACCACGATGATGATCAGCGCAGAGAACGCCAGGATCATCGCCGCGGCGATACCCAGCTTCACCCGGCGCTCGCGGACCAGTCGCCGCTCGCTCGGGTTCAGCGCGGGTCGGACCGGCTCGTCTGCACGGACCGCGTGCACAGGTGCGACCTCCGGCTGACGGAGCAGGCTGGAGATCGCCCCGACGGCATGGATACCGTCGGCGTCCTCGGGATGCAGGGCTCGCTCGGCCAGTGCGGACAGCGCGGTCGGCACCCCGCTTCGCAGCTCGTGCGCCGGTACCTCGCGGCCACGTCTGGTGGGCGCCTGGATCAGCACGCCGGAGCTGGTCGCGCCGAACCTGCCGGTGGCATCGTTCATGCTTCCGGCACCGGCGGAGATCGGCCAGGCGCCGGTCAGCATCAGGTAGAGCAGGCCGCCGACCGCCCGGATGTCCTGGTCAGGGGTGGCACTGCCGTGCGCGATGACGTGCGACAACCGGACCTGGCCGTCGAAATTGACCCGTACCAGCGACGGATTGATGGCACCGAGTGCGATGCCGTTGCGATGCGCCTCTGCCACCGCCTCGGCGACCTTCGCCGTGATCGACGTCGCGACGTCGGGCTCGAGCGGCCCGCCGGCCACCAGATCCGTCAGGGTGGCGCCATCCACCCATTGCCCCACCACGTACGACTGGCCCTGCTCGGTTCCGACGTCGAGGGTCTGCGGCAGTCCGATGTGGTGCAGTCGGCCGACCCGGAGCGTTCTTGCCACCGTCGCCGACGTCGCGTTCGTATCGGGCAGCAGGGTGACCGCCATGTCCCGCGGCAGCACCGTGTCCTTGGCGCGCCAGAACCGGTTGCCGGCATCGTCGGTGGCGACCAGGCTGACCAGTCGGTACCGGCTGCCGATCGTGGCGCCCGGCGCCAGCTCGACCACCGGCTGCCCGCCGGTCGGCGCACTTCCGGTCTGTCCGGTTTTCAGGTGTACGGTTCGGTCCCCGTCGGACAAACCACCGGGCGATGGAGCGTTGGGATCCTCGGCGTTCTCGCGGGGACCGCCCGCGCTGGGGTGCGTCACTCGCTCGGTAACCTGCTTTCTGCTGATCGAACTGCGGGGGCTGATCGAACTGTTGGGGCTCGTCGAACTGCGGGGGCGGATAGAACTGCGGGAGGAATCGTTAGATCCTCCCATCCCGGCAGGTGTGGTTGCCGTGACCGGTTCGGAGGCTGTCGCCGGGGTCACGATCGTGGCACCACCAGCAGCAGGATTGCGGCCGAGCAGACGAAGGACGCGATTGCGCAGCGGGGCCAGTTCTTCGACCCGCAGCGCGGTCGTGTAAATGGTGATGACCACCAATCCGACGAGGCCGCCGACGATCAGGGATTTGACCGCGTCGAGCCAGGTGGTCGAATTCAGGCCCACCGCGTAGTACACCGCTGCCAGCGCAGCGCCGGCTCCGAATGCGGAGGCGATCAGCATCTTGCCGATCGTCCGCAGGGTACGGGTGGTGCCCATCCGACCGAACCTGGCGCGCAGCCAGAGCTCGCCGACCACAGCGCCGACGAGATACGAAGCGGCAGTCGCCAACGCGAGGCCGGGAATGATCCATCGTGGCGCCAGCATCGAGCTGGCCAGTAGCAGCGGCACCCGCACCGCGACCATGATCCCGTTGATGATCGTCGGGGTCCGCCCGTCCTGCATCGCATAGAAGACGCGCATCTGCACCAGCGTCATGGCCAGCGGAACCAGCCCGATGGCCATTCCGGCAACCGTCAGGCCGATCTGCTGGGCGCCGTCGAAGGTGACCTGACCGTGCCGGAAGAGCACCACCGACACGCTCGTGCCGAGCACGATGAGCCCGGCCGAAACCGGTAGCAGCGCCACCGCCGAGAGCCGATTGGCCAGCGACACGTCGTCCTTGACCTCGTCCAGCTTTCCCTCGGCGGCGTGCCTGCTGAGCCGGGGCATGATCGCCGTCAGGACGGCGACGCCGAGAATTCCGTATGGCATCTGAAACAGCAGAGCCGCGTAGCTGAAGGTGGTGTAACCGCTCTTGCTGGCGAAGGCGTTGGTCGCCACGCGGGTGGTCACCACCACGCCGACCTGCGAAGTCAGCACATAGACGACTGCCCAGCCGACCAGGCCGCCGGCCGTGGTCAGGCGAGGATCCCATCCCCAGCGCCATCGGAACCGGAAGCCGGATCTGCGCAGCGAGGGAATCATCACCACTGCCTGCAGGACAATGCCCGCGGTGGTGCCCAGGCCCAGGATCAGCAGGTCGCGCGGGGGCAGCCCGTTCACCAGGCTGCCCTTGCCGTGGGTGTCGAGATAGAGGAACGCTGCCACGACGATGACGACGACGTTGTTCAGCACCGGCGCCCAGGCGTTGGCCGCGAAGCTCTCCTTCGTGTTCAGGATTGCGCCGAACAGAGCGGCGATTCCGTAGAAGAAGATCTGCGGCAGCAGCAATCGGCCCAGCTGCGTGGTCAGCTCGACGACCCGGCGGTCGCCGGCCGCGCTCCCGCTGTACAGCTGGGCGAGCAGCGGTGCGCAGAAGATGGAGGCGACGGTGGCGATCAGCAGCCCCACGACGGCAATGGTGAGCAGTCGCTGCGTGTACTCCTGGCCCCCGTCTGCGTCCGATCGCTGCGCTCTGGTGAGCAACGGGATGGCGACCGAGGTGAGCACACCGCCGATCAGGAGCTCGAAGACGATGTTGGGGAGCGTGTTCGCGATCGTGTAGGCGTTGCTGGTGATGCTCAGGCCGAGCGCCGTCAGCATCACGGCCTTGGACGCCAGACCGGTGAGCCGGCTGACGACAGTGGCAATGGCCATCAGCGCGCCGGCCCGCACCACCCCGGCTGTCGTCGCGGTCTTCAGGACGGCCGGTGGGACGTCGGCGGCCGCAGTTGCCGGCGCGCCGGCAGGTCCGGGCGGGGGGTATCGGTGTCCCGACACCGGGTCCCTGTCGGCCGGATAGTGCCGGCCCGGATACTTCTGGTCCGGTAGGTCCGGCTGGTCCGGCGCGGAACTGTCGTGCGCCGGCTGGTGGATCACCGTTGCGGCTTCGCGGACGTCCCCCCGGACGGCCTCGTCGGTGATCCGCTGGATCAGCATGGTGGCGTCCTCGACGGCCGGGAACATGGCGCCGGGGGGCGCACCGATCCATGGCGTCGCGTTCTGCCGAACCGGGCCGTGCACCTGACGACCGGGTTGGCCGTACCGATTCGACCGCGTTCCCGCAGGCGCGTCCAGCCCGGATTGATTCAGCCGGGATTGGTCCTGCCGGGCCTGGTCCTGGCGAGGGGTCTGCACCTGTTCGGCCTGCTGCCGGACCAGCGCCGCTCGTCGATGTTCTTCACGCCTGGCCTGGTCACGTTTGGCCTGTTCGCGTTGGGCTTGTTCGCGTTCGGCGAGTTCCTGGCGCGCTCTGGCGCGTTGGGCCTGGAGGAACCAGTCCGGCGGTGGCGGCGATCCGGGCGGTCGGGGTCCGGTCACCGCCCGCTCATCCCTCGGTCGGTGCTGTGTCCGTCGGTGCCTGGATCCTCGGTGCCTGGATGTCCGGTACCTGGATGTCCGGTGCCTGGATGTCCAGTACCTGGATGTTCGGTGAGTGGGTTGTCGGCGCCTGGTTCGTCGGCGGGGTAGCCGTTCGGCGTTGTCCTGCCGGCGACCTCGTCGGGTTGATTCGCGGCGGCCAGGATCGAGTCGGGCTCCGGTTCGGCGGTGTTGCGACCGGTGGCTCTCGTTCCCCTTGTATCGCTGTCCTTCGTATCGCTGTCGGGACCGGCGGACCCGCTGCGGCGGACGGCGCCACGGACTCGCTGCACGATCCGCAAGACGACCATCAGGAGCAGGATGGCGCCGCCCACCGCGATCAGGACGATGGTCAGCGTGCCGTACGCCGACGACTTGACGGTGATGACCGTGTCCGCCCGCCATTTCGAGCCGTCCGCCGCCAGCAGCACCGCGTGCACCGGGAACCTTCCGGCCTTGACGGTGCTGGTGTCGATCTTGAACTGGTGCGACGCCCCGGCCGGGATGCTGAACACGCCCGGGTCGGTAGCCGTCATCCCGAACGTACTGCCGCCGCGGATCACCACCTGCAGCTTCGCGACGTACGGCAGGTCGTTGCGAACCGTGATCAACAGCGGAGCCGTCGACGCGGCGAGGGTGTAGACGGTGTCGCCCACGATCGACACCCGGTCCCGGAGGTGGTCGAGAGTGGCTCCGCAGGTGGTGAGAATGCTCTGCGCGATCGCGTCGTCGGATCGCAGGGCGGTCGACCGGGTGGAGTCCAGCGCCGAGGACAACTCGTCCAGCAGGTCCGCCGGCTGCGGCGCGCGTGTCCCCTTGCCCTGGGTGAGACTCGCGCGCATGGTGGCGATGCGGTCGGCCGTCTGCTGCACGCTGCCCAGGTATTGCGGATTCAGCTCGACCTTCAATGCCGCCGACGGGTATCCGACCGATGCCGAACGGTGGGCGCCGACGGCTATCGAGGGCAACGATGCTCCGCTCAATATGCCGCCGGCTCGCAGGGTGCGGAAAAGGTCGCCGACGACCCTCAGGCCGCCCGCGTTGGCGGTCCAACGGTTGTCCGGAGCAATGATCAGCGCAGTGGCCGTGCCGTCGAAACTGCCGCCGGCCAGCAGCGCAGCCAGGTTGTTCAGGCGTACCGCCACCCCCGCCGACGTGCCCTTGCTCAAGGCGTCTTCGACGTTTCGTCCGACGGTCGCGTCGGTGATCACCGCGTGGACCACTGCGCCGCCGCGGACCGACTCGTCCACGGCGGCAGCAGCGAGCGGACTGCCGACGAAATGCAGCGTGCTGGGTGCAAGAACCGCTTCGGACAGCCCTCTGGAGGACAGAAAGGCCAGCGTCGCATCGTCGACGAGACCGCCCGGCGGGCGCGCCATGGTGGTGATCAGACCCGGCTCGCCGGGCCCGGCAGTCGCGCGCATCTGCAGGATCCGGCCGGCGACCGTCCGGCCCGTGGTGATCAGCGACGCCAACGTGTCCGTCATACCTGCGCGGATCATCGCGACGCTGTCCGGATCGGAGTACGGCAGCACGAGCACCTGGCGACCGGCCAGCACCGAGCGCAGCCTGGTCAGGAAGGTCAGCGCTACCTGCTGGCCGACCCCCGGCGTGGTGCTGGGGACGGGATCGGTGACGGGTGCCGTCGAGCCCGTCGGGCTCGACGCGGTGGCTGGCGCTGCCGCTGGTCGGGGCGCACCGGAGGCAGCCGACGGCAGGGCCTGGGCGCCCGACCCGACCGGCCCTGGAAACCTGACGGAAGTCGGCCCTGTCGGACCGGAGGTTGCCGGAACCGCCGCGGAGGTGGGCGTCAACGGTGGTTGCGCGGTGCCCGGAACGCTCACCACTCGATATCCGACGGACATTCGGTCGACCTCGTCCAGCAGGGCTGGGTCGACGAGCACCGTGGTCGGTGCGGCCCGAGGATCAGTCGTGCTCAGCTGCTCGACGAGTTCGTAGAGCCGTCCACCCGGCGCCAATTCCTTCGCCAGAACGTCGTCGAGGAAGATTCCACCCACACCCAGGTGCGGCGAATCGACCAGGGGCCACAGCATGTTGACCGGAACGGCCGGATGGTCGGGGACCTTGGTTCCGGCTGCTCCGGCTGCTCCGGCTGGTCCGGCTGGTCCGGCTGGTCCGGCTGGTCCGGCTGGTCCGGTGGTCCCGGCAGGGTTGGTCGCGGCCGGGACGATCGGTCTCGTCGGCGGTGCCAGGACGGTGGCCAGCAGATGCAGCTCGCCGACCCGTTCGTACTGGGTGCGGCCCTGCTGACCGATGTCACCGGTGACCTTGATCATCAGCGGGAACACGCCCCGGGCACGCAGTGCGAGGCCGTCGTCGGTGCTGATCGCGACGGTCGCCACGAATCGGACACGCGCGCCCGGAGCGACGTCGGCGCTGTGGTCGGCGGCAGCCGAGGACCCGAAAACCTTGAAGTTCTGGCCGACGACGGTCCCTTGCCGACTGGGTCGAGCGATGGCCGTCCTGATCGCTGCGACTCCGTTCAGCGCGTCGCCACGCTGGAACACGCAGCGGAGGTCGTACAGCGTGACCTTGCTGATGTTGGTCGCAATGCCGGTCACGGTCAGCACCTGACCGCCGGTGGCGGTGATCACGCTCGGCGTCACTCCGGAGATGACGAACTGCAGATAGCCGGCGAATGGGTATTGCGGGTCGATCGGGGGCGACGTGCTCGTCGGCGATTTCACCGCGGGTGCCGCAGTCGGCCCCGTCGCCCCGACGGCGGCAGCGACTGGAGGGGCTGGAGCGGCTGTGTCAGGTGTAGCCGCGTCAGGAATTGCCGCGGCGGGAGCTGCGGCAGGAGCTGCGGCGGCGTCGCGTCCTGGGCCGGCAGGTTGGGCCGCTGACATCTCGGGTGCCAGCAGGATAGCCAGCGCCAGCACGACTGCGGCGGCTGCTCTGGGCGCGAGGCGTCTCACGCGCTGTCTGCGAGCAGCTGCGCTGCGCGTTCGGCGAGCCTCCGCTCGCCGGCGTAGGCCAACCTGACGGGCATCTGATCCATCGGCACCCAGGCCACTTCCGTCACTTCCACATCGGCGTCGGAGAGTTCACCCGCCACCGCTTCCATCAGGAAATGGTGCACCCGCTTGTGGATGCGCTTGCCCTCGGCGGTGAACGTGTATTCCACGCTGCCGAGCCGGGCGGTGATGCGGCCGGAGATGCCGGTCTCTTCGGCGACCTCGCGCACTGCGGCCTGTTCGGTCGTTTCGCCCGCCTCGACGTGCCCTTTCGGTAACGACCACCGCAGTCGGCCACGTCGGTCCAGACGCCCGATCAGAGCGCCGGCAGGCACGCCATTCTTCGTTCGGATCACGAGTCCGCCCGCCGAAGTCTCGTCCGCCCTACGCCGCCGTGGAGCGTGCGCAGGGGTGGGGGGCATGTGTCCAATGGTAGTAGCCCCGATGTCCCTCAGGCATCCGGCTGACCCGCCCGTCGTCGTTTTGCTGTGCGGAAATTTTGCTCCGTCGCTGGTCAGAGCTGCGTGCGTCAGAGGATGGCCGTCGGGCCGGAAGTCAGCACCGCGGGCTCGGCGTGCGCCGTAGACTGAGCCGCCGTGCCTACCGCAGATCAACCCGACCCCAGCGACGAGGGTTCTGTCCCGCCGGATTCGACGACCGGTGGGCTGTCGGCGTTGCAGCGCGTCGCCGTGCTGGAGCTGCTTCGGATATTTCCGGTCGCCGATGAACTGGGCAAGCGGTTCGCCAGAGCCGGACATCAATTGCATCTGGTCGGCGGCTCCGTCCGCGACGCGCTGCTGGGTCGCCTCGGCAATGATCTGGACTTCACCACCGACGCTCGGCCCGAGGCGATCCTGGCATTGGTCAGCGGCTGGGCGGAGGCGACCTGGGAGACCGGCATCACCTTCGGCACGGTCGGCGTCGTCAAGAAGGGTCTCCGGCTGGAGATCACCACGTTCCGCGCTGACCTCTACGACGGGACCTCGCGTAATCCGGTGGTCACCTTCGGCGACACTCTGGAGGGTGACCTGCTGCGCCGGGATTTCGCCGTCAACGCGATGGCGGTCTCCCTTCCCGACCACCGCTTCACCGACCCGTTCGGTGGCCTGGATCAATTGGCCGCCAGGGTGATCGACACTCCCGGTACTCCGGAACAATCCTTTCGCGACGACCCGTTGCGCATGATGAGGTGCGCCAGGTTCGCCGCCCAGCTGTCATTCACGCCGACCGACCGGGTGGTGTCCGCGATGACGTCGATGGCCGGCGAGCTGCGCCGGATCACGGTGGAGCGAGTCGCCGCGGAGTTGTCGAAACTGCTGCTCGCCGAGGATCCGCGGGCCGGCCTCATCCTGCTGACCGAGACGGGCCTCGCGGCCGTCGTCCTGCCGGAACTGCCTGCGCTGATGCTGGAGCGCGACGAACACCACCAGCACAAAGACGTCTACGAGCATTCGCTGACGGTGCTGGAGAAGGCAATCGCCCTGGAGGAAGCCGGTCCCGATCTGACGCTGCGGATGGCTGCGTTGCTGCACGACATCGGCAAGCCGGCGACGCGGCGGTTCGTCGAGGGCGGCGGCGTGAGCTTCCATCATCACGAAGTGGTGGGCTGCAAACTGGTTCGCAAACGAATGCGAGCCTTGAAGTTCCCCAAGCAGCTCACCGACGACGTCGCCGACCTGACGTTCCTGCATCTACGGTTCCACGGCTACGGCGAAGGGCGATGGACCGATTCGGCCGTACGCCGCTATGTCACCGACGCCGGTCCGTTGTTGCCGAAGCTGAACAAGTTGGTGCGGGCGGACTGCACCACCCGGAATCGGCGGCGTCAGCTCGCGCTGCAGCGTTCCTACGACGACCTGGAGTCGCGGATCACGGCGCTGGCCGCTGCGGAAGATCTGGCCAGAGTGCGACCGGACATCGATGGCAACGCCATCATGGAACTGCTCGGTGTTGCCCCGGGCCCGATCGTCGGCCGGGCCTGGGCGCACCTGAAGGAGCTGCGGATGGAGCACGGTCCGATGGACCGGGACGCGGCGGAAGCTGCACTGTTCCGGTGGGCGCGGGCGGAAGGGCTACTGCCCGAGTAGCAGCCGAACGTTCGATCGCACCCAGGGTGCCGAGTAATAAGGTGCGCGGAAATACTATGCTAAGGAAATAAACTGCGGAAAATACCTCAGCGCGGCCCGCGGGCCGCGCTGAACTTCTGCGCGTACATGGCGTCGTCGGCACGTGAGAGCAGGGTCCGTGGGTCCTCACCGGACTCGCTGACGGTCACGCCCACGCTCATCGAAACGGTCAGCAGGTGCTCACCCCACCCGATCGGCTCGGCGACGCACAGTGGGCCGACGGCCAGCAGTCGGTCGATCGCGGCGGCTCGGCCATCGATCGTCCGATCGGCGTGACGTCCGTAGACGTCAGCCGCCACGGCGACCGAGTAGACCAGGACGAACTCGTCGCCGGACAGCCGACCAACCACGCACCCGGGCGGGGCATGGTCCTGCAGTCGTCGTGCGAGCGCGGCCAGCACATGATCGCCGGCCGCGTGGCCGTGCGTGTCGTTGATCGTCTTGAAGCTGTCGATATCCAGGAACGCCAGCAGCAGCACGCGACCTGCGTCCATCCACTGGGCAACCAGATCCAGGATCGCGCCCCGGCGCTGCAGTCCGGTCAGCTCGTCGTGCTCCGCCCGGTGCCGCCAGCGGTGGGCGTCGGACAGCACCGGATTGACCAGGTCTATGCAAGCCACGAAGCACCGGTCGCCATCGAGAACGGCCATTCCCACATGGGTCCAGCAAGTCAGGCTCTGCCCGTCACCGGAGATGACGCGGCGCAGGGCACTGATCGGCCTGGCGTCGACCCATTGCGCGTCCGACAGCTCACGGGCGCTCTGCAGCGCGGACGGCCGGTCCGGAGGAGGCAGGAAATCTCGAACAGACTGTCCCTGGATGTCGGACGAAGGCAATCGGAGCAGAGCGACGCAGTCGTCATTCGCCGCGATCAGTTCATAGGAGGTGGTGAAAGCCACGGCTGCCATCGGAATCGCTTGCAGGGTCTCCCGTACTCTGATTACTCCCTGGGTCTGGGTCCCTCCGGCCTGCGATTGGACACCGCGCCGCTGCACCGGAATGCCAGGCGTCGGGGTCACAAATATGAACATAATCTGACAAGAAGGGGACCGGGTCGCACGAACGGGTGGAAGGACACTCTCACCAGGGTGATCTTGCCCTTTCGCCACTGGCCCGGCTCACCGGGAGTGCCTGAATGCGGATGTGGCCGATGGATGCGCCCGCCAACTCCCGCGAGGCGCGATCCAGATCGGACCACGAGAACCCGGACAGCGGTGACCTGCTGTCACCGCGAGCAGGTGGCCGATCACCCGGAAGAAGGTTTCAGTGCCTGGGTGCGCTGCCGTTGCCCGCGACCGGCGAATCCGCATCTACGGTGGGAGGAACGGCGGGGTGTCGCGGTGCTCGTACTGCTGCCGGCATGCGAGCCGGCCGCGCCGGAACCGATGGGTCGTGTTCGTCCAGCGAAACGACATGGGGGCGGTGGGATGTTCAGCAGACTGTCGTTGTGGAAATGGGTGCTCGCAGCAGGGGTCGGCATAGTGACCGGCTATTACCTGATCCCGGGCGACCCATTGAAGGACCTTGCCTATTCGGCAGTAGGTGCGGGTGCCACGGTCGCGATCGTGATCGGAGTTCGGTTGCATCGGCCAACGGCCGCACGCGGTTGGTACCTGGTGGCTTCGGCGAATCTGTGTTTCGTTCTCGGCGACATCGTTCTCAACCTCTACGACGGGCTGTGGCATACGGAGCCGCCGTTCCCATCGGCCGACGTCGTCTACCTGGCCGGGTACCCCCTGCTGTTCACCGGACTGGTGCGGATCATGCGGCCGCACGGCATGGCCGGCTCCAGAGACGGTTTGCTCGATGCAGCAATCGTGTCCGTCGGGGCGCTGGGCCTCACCTGGCATTTCCTGATGGGTCCCACCCTGCATGCAACGGCGTTGTCGGCAGGCTCCAGGGGCGGTTCCGGGTTCAGCCCGGCGAAGTTGGTCACCATGCTCTATCCGGCCATGGACCTCGGAATTCTCACGGTGGTGGTCGCGGCGGTTCTGCTCGGGAGCGCACGGCGCGCCGCTGATCAACTGCTGCTGGCCGCAGTCGTGCTGATCTTGATTGCGGACTTCTGGTATGACCTGGATACGCTGCACGGCTCGTACGGGGCGGGCAGCGCCGTCAATGCCGCCTTCCTGTTGAACTATGTGCTGATGGGCGCCGCTGCCCTTCATCCCAGTGTGGGCACGACACATTCCGCTGCGGGTACGACAGTTGGCGGCGACCCAGCCATGGCGCATTCGGAACGACGATGGTGGGTGCCGCTCGTTGCGGGAGCGGCGCTGATCAGTCCGGTGATCATGCTCGTCAACGGCATTGCCGGCTTGCCGGTGGATCTACCTGTCCTGGCGGGCACGTGCTTGTTGGTCTTTGTCCTGGTCTCGCTTCGCGTCTACTGGTTGTTCGGCAGGGTCACCCGGCAGAACGCGCTGCTGCAGCACCGAAGTCAGTCCCTGCGCTGGGCGTTGGCCGCTCAGGAAATGCTCGAGGACGATCTGCAGCACCAGGCCTTCCACGATTCGCTCACCGGTCTGCCCAACCGGGCGCTGCTACAGGATCGTCTCGAACAGGCACTTCGCACCGCCCAGTTGCACCAACCGGTTGCCCTGTGCTTCTGCGACCTCGACAATTTCAAGGGGGTCAACGACACGCTCGGGCATCCGATCGGGGACGAATTGCTCGTGGTGGTGGCGAAACGCTTGACCTCTGTCGTCCGGGGGCTGGCAACCGTCGCCCGCCTCGGAGGCGACGAATTCGCCGTTCTCTTGGAAGATGCAGATCAGCTCGGTGCAGCGAATGCGTTGGCAGAGCGCATTGTTTCGGTGCTGCGGGAACCGATTCGGATTGCCGAGCACCGAATTGTGTTGTCGGCCAGTGTCGGAGTCGTGCTGGCCGGTCCGGACACCACCACCGAGCAGATGATGAGTGAGGCCGACGCCGCGATGTACGAGGCGAAGGCGACCGGAAAGGATCGGGTAGCCGTCTTCGAAACGTGCATGCGCTCCCGCATGGTGGAAAGAATGGCGATGGTGAATGGTTTTCAGGGCGGCCTGAGTCGGTCGGAATTCTTTCTGGAGTACCAGCCGCAATTCTTGCTGGCCGACAACCGATTGACCGGTTTCGAAGCTCTGGTCCGTTGGCAGCACCCGACTCTCGGCCTGATCGGACCGGGACGGTTCGTGGCCGTCGCCGAGGAGACCAAATTCATTCTTCCCCTCGGATCATGGATCCTGGCAGCGGCCTGCCGGGAGGCCGCCCGCTGGCCGGCCGTCGACGACGTCGGATTGACAGTGGCCGTCAACCTTTCCGGTTGGCAGCTCCAGGATCGGCAACTGTTGCCGACCGTGCTCGATGCACTTCGATCCAGCGGGCTGCCGGGCGAACGGCTGGTTCTGGAGGTCACCGAAAGTGTGCTGTTGGCCGACACTACTCAAACCGCGCAGGTGTTGCGAGAACTCCGTGGCTTCGGAATCCGGGTGGCCATCGACGATTTCGGGACGGGATATTCCTCCCTGAGTCAGCTTCGGCAATTGCCCGTCGATATTCTGAAGATCGACAAATCATTCATCGACCCGCTTTTCGACCCGACGAACCAGGGGGATGCCTTCGTATCGACCATCGTCAGGCTGGCGAGGGAATTGAAATTGAGCACTGTCGCGGAGGGCATCGAGCATCCGATCCAACGGGCGACCCTCATCCGCCTGGGCTGCCAGGACGGCCAGGGCTACCTGATGTCGGTTCCGCTTTGCGCGCAGCGCGCTATCGAGTTCATCGCGCGGAACAGCGCTCAACTCGAGCTCCGGCGGCTCGAGACCAACGAGGTCGACACCGCCGATCCGCGCGTTGCGTTGCCCTACCGGGCGTCCCGGGCCGGGATGGCCTGACTTCGGGTCGGGCGCGCGGCGAGCAGTCGCATTGCCAGGCCGTATCCGGCGGCGGCCACCAGGCAGATGACGGCCACCAGGACGACGAGCAGGCGGCTGTGCCCATTCGTCGGTACCAGGGCTGCACCCACCTCGAAACCCAGCACGTAGAAGATATTCGTCAAGGTGTCGTAGAGCGCGAAGACCCGCCCGATGTGCGCGTCGTCGCTGTCGGACTGCACCACGGTGTCCGCGCAGATCTTCGACGATTGATAGGTGAATGCCAATACCAACGCCGTCACCATGGTGCCGAGCTGGGTGAATTGCGTCGCCGCGCCGAGCACCACTACGGCCGACGCAAGCAGCAGGCTGACCAGATAGCGGGTCCGGCCCAACCAACGGACCATCGGCGCGGTCGCCACGGCGCCGAGGAAGAGGCCGGCGCCGGCCACTCCCAGCACCTCCAGAACGCCGGGCAGTCCGGCGCGGAAGATGCCGTGCTGCCGGGTGAAGTAGTGCTGGAACAGCAGCACCACCACCAGGGTCGACATGCCGACGGAGCAGCGCACCACCATCACCATCAGGATGTTCACCCCGACCGTCCGGCGCTTGACGGCGTGTTTGAACCCGGCGGCAAATCCCTGCAGTACGGCCCTGATCGGCTCGGGCGGCTCGTCGGTGTCGTCCGGTCCGAGAGCTGCCCGGGCGAAGCGCCGAACCACCCACGCAGCGGCGAGATAGAACAGCAGCACCGATGCTGTTGCGATCGCCGTCGGGCCCGCCCCTCGGCCGATGACCGAGCGCAACAGCAACGAGAACCCGGCCCCGACCAGGGTTGCGATGGAGCCCACCGTGCTGGTCAGGGAGTTCGCCCCCACCAGAGAATCGGTCGCGACTACGTGCGGCAGCGACGCGGACATGCCCGAGCCGATGAATCGCCCGGATCCGGTGACGATCAGGGCCAGAACGAACTGGACCCACAGCGGCGTGCCGAACGCGAGCAGAATCGCCACCGTGGCGATCAGCGCGGCACGGGCAAGATTGGCCCACAACAGCACCTGCCGTCGGCTCCAGCGGTCCAGCAGTGCGCCGGCGAACGGCCCGACGATCGAGTAGGGCAGCAGCAGTACGGCGAATCCGGCGGCGATGGCGCCCGGGCTTGATCGCTGCGACGGGTCGAACAACACCGCGCCGGCCAGCGCCCCCTGGAATGCGCCGTCGCCGAATGCGACCAGGAGCCGAACGCGGACCAGCCGTCGCAAGCCCGGCAGGGCGAGCAACGGCCACAGCCCGCGGGCCGACGGTGCCTGCGGATGCAGCGCCACCTCGGCCACCGGAACCGACCCGCCGGGCGATTTCGGCTCGGCAGGCGGCATTGGCGGTCGAGTCACACCTGGAACGTTACGCAAGGCGGCGGGAGCCGGTGAGCGCAGTGGCGCTCGTTCATTCGTCCGGGTGGGATCGACCGGAGCTGATGCAGCCTGGGGATGGATGGATGGATGGATGGATGGATGGATGGTGCCGCTTCCTCGCCGGGGGCCGCTCGGCGTCAAGCGTCCAACGTTTCGCATCCAACGTCCGGCGTCCCGGGTCCGACGTCCCGGCGGACACGGTTTGTCACGATTATGCGGCTGGATGCCCGGCCGGTGCTCCGGACACGGAATGATGGGCAGCGATGAGCAACGCCGAACGGCCGGACGATTCAACCTCCGGCGACGAGAAGGGCGGCCGGACGAGCGGTCCGCGCCGCCGTGCTGCACGCGTCCACCAGCCCGCCGCCGGTATGCTGCTGGTCGCCACCTCGCAGTTGCGGGATCCGCACTTCCGCCGCAGCGTGATCTATCTGCTGGCCCACGGCGAGGAGGGTTCTGCCGGCCTGGTGTTGAACCGCCGCACCGAAACCGCCGTCCACTCCGTACTGCCGGACTGGGCCTCGCACGTCGCGCGACCGCAGGCCGTCTATGCCGGCGGCCCGGTGCAGCCGGCCGGCGCCATGTGTCTGGGCGTCGGCCGGGGCGGCCATTTCCCCGGCCCTGGGTCGGGCCTGGTGCGGGTCGCCGGGCGGGTGGTGCTGGTCGATCTGGATTCCGAACCGGCCGAGGCAGCCACCACGCTCAGCGGCGTGCGAATCTTTGCGGGGCATGCGGGTTGGGGAGACGGCCAGTTGAAAGCCGAGATCGCCGAGGGCGCCTGGTTCGTGGTGCCGGGGCGCGACGAGGACGTGCTGACCGGTCCGATGGTCGACCTGTACTTCCACGCGCTCAAACGCCAGGGTTTCCCGCTGGCATGGGAGGCCTACCGGCCGGCCGAGCTGGAACGCAACTGACCCATGGGTCGTACCCGTTCACGCGGGTTCGGCGCCAGGGCACGCCAGCGGCGACCTGGGTGTGCCGAGGCCGAACCCGGTTCGCGCGGGTTGGCCCGAGGTTGCGCTGCGTCCCGCTGGGTGTGCCGGGGCCGAACCCGGTTCGGGCGGGTTGGCCCGAGGTTGCGCTGCGTCCCGCTGGGTGTGCCGGGGCCGAACCCGGTTCGGGCGGGTTGGCCCGAGGTTGTGCTGCGTCCCGCTGGGTGTGCCGAGGACGAACCCGGTTCGCGCGGGTTGTGTCCTGCTCGCGCCGGTTGCAACCCGCGCGAATCGGTCGAAACCCGCGCGGTTGCGGCTGCGAGGCCCGCTGCAGGCCGCAGACATCGTCGGCCGGGCCGTCCGCTGGGGCATCCCGCAGCGTTTCGAGCCGCGTCCGCGGAGCACGGCAGACCTCACCGGCTCACCATGCCGTCGTCCGTGTCGAAGACAGGCTTCACCGGACGGAGCGGGCAGCAGCCACCTCGTTCTTCAATTCGTCGAGGTCGGCTCGGGAGTGGTAGCGTCCGGCCCGGACCACGGCCGCGACGGTGTGCAGATTGTCGACGCCATCGAGGGGATTGGCGTCCAGCAGGACCAGATCTGCATTCTTCCCGGCTTCGACGGTGCCCATGGTGGAGGTCGTCCCGAGAAATTCGGCACCGTCGAGCGTTGCCATCTGGAGCACCCGCAGCGGCGACAATCCTGCTGCGCCGAGCTGGTCGAACTCCTGATGCAGTGAGAAGCCGGGTATCTCCCAGGCTGCGCCGCTCACGTCGCTTCCGGCGATCATCTTCACGCCGGCCTCGTCGAAGAGCTTCGTCAGGCGCAGCTGAAGCGCATAATTCGCGCGAAATATGGCGCGCGCAGCGGCCGGCAGCTCCAAGAACTTGCTGGTCACCTTGCGCCATTGTTTGATCGTGTCTTCGGACATGTAGCGAAGGTTCGGATCATTCGAGTATTCCGGCGCGTCGGCGAATTGCTGCGTGCGCACCCGAATGAGTGTCGGCGATTGCCACGTTCCGTCCGCCACGAAGTGCGCAGCCAGCGCCAGAACACGTTCTTCGCTGAAGGTACTGTCTGCGCGTCCGAGCGCCTGAACGTCCGCCGGATCGGCTCGGGCCAGGGGATTGACGACGAGCTTTTTGATCATCACAGCCATGAGCTTGTCCATGAACGGAAATCTGAACGGCGGGAGCTTCATTTCTGGCTTCTTGGCCAGCATTTCCTGCACACCCGATTCGTCCGTGGAAGTGGCAGCGAGAATTGCGGCGCCCGGCCCGAGGTGCTCGATCGACTTCATCCCGCCTTTGGAGGCAGCGACTACATCGATCCCGGTGGGAAGGTGTCCGACAATCGGAATGCCGAGGCGCCTGGCCTCGACTTGGGCAGCGAAGAACGAGGCATGCTTGACCATCCCGACTTTGATGAAGTCCGCACCGGCCTCCTGTTGGCCGCGCACGGTGGCGATCGCAGCTGCCTCCGTGCCTGCGTTCACCGGCGTCGGGATTGAACCGGGCATGGCCAGCAGGCCGGGTGAGGCGTCAGGAAGCACAAGCGTTCCTGTTTCGCGTCGCTTCAGCAGCCGGTCCGAGCCTGACATCTGCCGAAACCCGGTGACGCCGTTGGCCAGCATGAGGGCGAGTCCACCCGACGGGTCCTTCTCCTCGAGAGAGTGGACGTGCAGGTCGAGGAATCCGGGCACCACGAACTTGCCGCTACCATCGATGACTCTCGTCGATTCGTTCCCGGCCGAATTGTCGACAGCTTTGATGGCACCGATGCTGTTCCCTTCGACCAGTACGTCCATATCCGCTGTCAGAGAGCCATCCCGTGTGTTGACGACGGTCACGCCCCGAAGGACGAAACGCTCGCGCGCTTTCGAAGGTTGGCCGAGGGTCGAAGAGGTCATGTGCACTTCCTGCCATTGGGGTTGTTGTTTCTGCCGATGCGCGGTCGTGCGCGGTCGTCGAATTGTACGGCCGCTCTCCGGCGGCCGGAGCCGCCGGTCGGAATTCTGGAGAATGCGAGATCAGCGCCATTTCCCGGGCGGCACACGAATTCATTGCGAATGGAGCCAATGCCGGCAATGGTGCTGGTGAGGACGTCTCCTGGTTGGAGGTAGATGTTGCGGGCCATGCCGACGCCCGCCGGAGTACCGGAAAAATCAGGTCACCCGGCGCCAGCGTCACCACCTGCGAGAGGTCGGCGATGATGCGGCTCACCCGGGAAGGTCAGGTCGGCTGTCGTTCCGTCCTGCACGGTCCAGCTCCCGCCGTGGCCCGAGGCGGTGAGCCCGTCCAGAACTGCGCCGATCGGCAGAGCGTCGGGATCGTCGGGATCGTCGAGTTCGTCGAGCGCGGAGTGGGTCGGGGACCAATCGGTTGGCGCTCGCCTCGCCGATGTCCAGCGCCTGCTGGTTCCGGAGGAGCACGGCTCTGCCGGCGAGATCATTTACGCGCATGTCACTTTGCCGCAGCCAGCGGCAGGGGCACGCCGTCGGTGAGGCCCGGCTCGGCCTCGATCCGCGCCGGCCAAGGGTCGGGGAACGTCAGTTCCACCCGGGGGTTGGCCGGTAAGTATTTCCCGGCACGGGCATTGGTGTGTATTTGCGCCGCGGTGAGCCCGGCCGCTCGCGCATCGACGAATTTCTCGGGATCGAACTGCGGCCCGACCTGATCTTCGGAGAATTCCTGCGACGCCCACATCCATTCCTTGGACATCGTCCAGTCGTTGAACGTGTCGACCTGGATCTCGACGCCGTTCCCGTCGGGGTCCGCGTAATACATGGAAATGGTCATGCCGTGATCGAGGCAGATGACCGGAAGTATGCCGAGGTCGCGCAGCCGCAGGTAATTGTCCAACCACTGGTCGAAGGTGGCGTACTCGAACGCGGTGTGGTGCAGTCCGGCGCTATGCGGTTTGTCGGCCGGCGGATGCGTACCGGGCAGGCGGAGCAGCGCAATGCGGTGGTTGGCCTCGTCGTTGGTCAGCCAGGCGGCGTGTTCGGCGTAATACACGGGCTGCAGCCCGCACACGGCCTCGTAGAACTCGACCATCGCGTCTACGTCTACGTCCATCGTCATGAAGGTCGCGTGGTGAAGCTTCGGGACGGTGATGGGGCGCGGCTTGGGAGTTCGGAAATACTCCTGTGCTCGATTGCCATGAAGGCTCTTCCTCTCCGTTGAGTAATGAACATCGCGTAATGAACATCGCGTAATGAACATCGCGTAGTGAACATCGCGTAGTGAACATCGGGTGACATGCGTTCCGTGATGAGCGTGGTGTTCGTCGTTCGTGCTTTTCGAACCGTGGTGACGGCGCCGGTCAGCTGATGTCGACCGTGCGCCGCCCGGCGCCTGCATCGGTGAAGTCGGAGTTCACCAGAATGGCCTCGGTGCGGTCCAGGTGGTGGTGGAAGAGCGTGACGGCACGGTCGGCGTCATGAGCCGGCGCGGCGTCCAGCAGGGCCTGATGGACGAGTCCGCCATTGAGGATGTCGGAGCGGAGTTGCTCGTCGACGCTCACCGGCCAGGATTTCGCTGCCCGCCCGCTTCGCCATGGTCGAATGCTAACACTGTATGCAATTATCGATTCTGCTTGCCACCCGATAACTTGACCCTGAGGATGGGTGGTATTCACCATCGAGAATTACCGGACGGAGTGGTCCCGATGTCTTCGCAGGTGGTCGACCCGCAGCAGTTTCGCGATCTGATGGCCGGTGTCTGCGCGCCGGTCACGGTGGTCACGACCACGATCGACGGCGTGCCGCACGGCGCGACGGTGAGTTCGTTCGCGTCGCTTTCGCTGGATCCACCGCTGATCAGTGTCGCGTTCGATCGCGGTTCTGCTCAGCTGGCCAGGATCCAGCAGGCCGGCCGGTTCGGGGTGAATCTGTTGGGGCTGGCCCAGGATGACCTGGCCATGGTCTTCGCCCGTCGCAGCCAGAACCGGTTCGAGGGAGTGGACTGGCACCGCAGCGCCGGCCTGCCCCGGTTGACCGAGACCGCCGGGTGGATCGAATGCGAGCTGTACCGGAGCGTCGAGGGCGGCGACCACCTACTGCTGTTCGGGCTGGTCGTCAACGCCAGTTCGCGCGCTCTGCCGCCGCTGGTCTATGCCCACCGCACTTTCGGCACGCACTCGAAATACGCCGAACGGCCACGGCATCCGATTACCGACCACATCGCCGCGTTCTCCTGGTAGGCCGCAGCCCAGCCCGCACCCCTTGGCCCACACCGAACAGCAGCAGAGCACCGCGTAGAGAACCCGTGACCCACGGTGCCAGATCCCCGTTACCGCCGTCCTGCACTCACCGCCGAGAAGGAGACACCCGATGTCCAGCAGCACCGAAACCCGCACTCCCGCAGCGATTCCCGACGCCGCCGAGTTGGTCGCCCGGATCAAGGAACTGCAACCGGTGTTGCGCAAGAACGCCGCGCAAGGGGAGCAGGACCGCCGTGTGGTCCAGGACAGCATTGAAGCCCTCACCGAGGGCGGAATGTTCAAGATTGCCGTCCCGAGGCGTTACGGCGGTTACGAAACCAGCATGCGGACCATGCTGGACGTATCCGCCGCCGTTGCCGAGGCCGACGGTGGCACCGCGTGGGTGGTGACGCTGACCAACGTCTGCGCGTGGTTCGTTGGCCTTTTCCCCCAGCAGGCGCAGGACGACGTGTTCGGCGCCAATCCCGAGGCCAAGGTCTCCGGGGTCCTCGCTCCGACCGGCACCTCCCGCAAGGTCGACGGCGGCTGGCGGGTCACCGGCCGCTGGTACTACAACTCCGGCTCACTGCACGCGGACTGGGCCGGGGTGGGGATTCCGGTGACGAATGAGGCGGGGGAGGTCGTCGACCAGGGATTGGTGCTGATCCCGACGAACGAGATGACGCTGGAGGACACCTGGTTCGTCGCCGGAATGCGGGCCAGCGGCAGCAACTGCCTGATCGCCGAGGATGTCTTCGTCCCGGAGCACCGGATGTTGTCCGTGCCGGCGGCCATCGGCGGGAGCTACCCGAGCGAGTTGACCGAACAGGAATCGCTGTACCGGTCCGCCTTCGTGCCGATCCTGGCGTTGGTACTCATCGGCCCGCAGCTCGGCATGGGCCGCGCGGCACTGGACATCGTGACGTCGAAGGCCGCGAAGAAGCCGATCTCGTACACGTTCTACGAGGCCCAGGCCGATTCGGTCGGCTTCCAACTGCAGATCGCCGAGGCGGCCCTGATGATCGACACCGCGACCCTGCACGCGTACCGAGCGGCCGAGGACATCGACCAGGCTGCAGCCCGCGGCGAGTACCCGGACTTTCTGACCTGCGCCCGGATCCGGGCCGACACCGGTCTGGTGGCGGACAAGATCACCAGGGCGATCGACATCCTGCTGTCCGCGCATGGCGCCGGCAGCTTCGCCGATGTCAATCCGCTGCAGCGGATCTGGCGCGACTCCGCGGTCGCCGCCCGACACGCGGTCGTCTCTCCGATGATCAGCTACGAGGTCTACGGCAAAGCGCTGCTGGGACGCGAGGACCACATCACCCCTCTCGTCTAGCGCTCGTCCAGCGCTCGCCCAGCGCGGAAGATCGCCAACCCGATAAGAGCGCCCGTGGATGAGTTCCGCGGCTGTGCCGGCGCCGTCAGCTTTCCCCGGTTGGCCCGTGTTCCCCGAATCTGGGGGATGCCGCATGTCTGTTGCAGCAGCTGACGGTTCTCGTCGGCGGCGTGGAAGCTCTCTATTCCCACCTATTTGCAGGGAGCCTGATCGTGGCTGATTTCATCGATGTTCATGCCCATTTCTTGCCCAATTTCTACGTCGCGGCCGCCAGAGCCGCCGGCCATGAGGTGCCGGACGGAATGCCCGCATGGCCGCCATGGAGCGTCGATGCGCATCTGGCGATGATGGACGCCCAGGGCATCGGCACCTCGATGTTGTCCATCTCCTCGCCGGGCGTGCATTTCGGAAGTGACGTCGCAGCAACGCAGCTGGCTCGACGGGTCAACGACTACGGTGCGGGGTTGGTCGCCGATCGGTCGGACCGATTCGGGCATTTCGCCGCACTGCCGTTGCCGAACGTTGACGACGCGCTCGCCGAACTGGCCAGGGCCCTGGACGAACTCGGCAGCGACGGGCTCGCGGTGGAGACCAACACCGACGGCATCTATCTCGGAGCAGCCCGCTACGAGCCGCTGTGGGCGGAGGCCGATCGACGGGGAGCGGCGATCTTCGTGCACCCGACCTCGCCGCCGGGCTGGGAGAAGATTGCCCTGGGGCGCCCGCGGCCGATGCTCGAATTTCTCTTCGACTCCGCCCGCACGGCCAGTGATCTGCTGTTCGCCGGCGTTCTCGAGCGGTACCGGAACATTCGATGGATCTTCACCCACGGCGCGGGAGTGCTGCCGCTCGTCGCGGATCGGATCGAGTTGTTCCGCACCGCTTTTCTTGGTGACCGTGATTCCAACGGCTCCAGCACCCGGGAACTGCTCTCCGGGCTGTGGTATGACCTCGCCGGAACCCCGTTCCCGGGTCAGGTTCCCGCTCTGGTCGGTGCCTTCGGGAGTTCAAAGTTGTTGTACGGCAGCGACTTCTGCTTTACTCCTGCCGCGGCGGTCGCCCAGCAGATCCGGACCGTCGTTTCCGCCGATCTTCCGGGTGGCGGCCCCGGATGGAAAGAGCTGACCCGCAGCAACGCGCTCGGTCTGTTCCCGAGACTTGCCACGTAATGACATTGCTCCCCCGACCGGACGCCTGATCTCGGCGGAGCCAGACCAGCTGCGCCGACCTTCACCCGAACTCCGACGATCACCTGAACTCCAACCATGGGTGGATCTGCGGCAGGCTTTCCGCAACTACGGTTGAGCCGTGCGCCCGGCCCTGTACCGATGGTTGGAGCAGCATCGGTGGGCCGGTGACGGAATCCTGGCGGTGTTGCTGCTGATCGTCCTTTCCGTCAATCTTTTCGGAACCGTTCCCTACTTCCGGGACGGCGGCGTCGGCGGCTGGGTGTTGGGGCTGAGTTGGGTGCCACTGCTCGTGCGTCGCACTCTTCCCGAGATCGCCCTGGTCACCAGTTGCGCCCTGCTGCTGCTCAATCTTCGGTTCCTCGGAACTCCGACACCTGCGGTGTTGCTGGTGCCGGTGATGGTTCATGCCGCGGTGGTGTATTGCCATCGAAAGGTCTGGGCCCGAGCAGCTCTGGGATTGGGGCTGATCGGCTCCGTACTCGGTCCCCTCCGATGGGGCTATTACAATTCCGAAGGTTCATTGCGGTCGGAAACCTTTGTGCTGGCGATGGCGGTCGGTTTCTGTGGGATCACGGTCATCGCCGCGTTCGTCCTCGGCGAGCGGCGGCGCGACCGGCAGGATCACCAGGCCGAGCAACTCCGTGCGCTCACCGAACGAACCCATCTGCTGGCGGCGGAAAGGGACCAGAGAGCCAGTATCGCCGCGGCTGCTGAGCGCGCCAGGATTGCCCGGGAGCTGCACGACATCGTGGCCCATTCGCTTTCCGTGGTGATCGTGCAAGCCGACGGGGCCGCCGCCGCCGTGGCCAACCATCCGGAACTGGCGCAGTCCGTGCTCGGAACGATCGCGGAGACCAGTCGTGAGGCACTCGCCGAAATGCGTCAGCTGGTCGGAGTTCTGCGGACCGACCCGGCCGGCCCCGAGTGGGACGGATACGTTCCGGCCCAAGGGCTCGCTGACCTGCCGGCGTTGGTCGAGCAGGTCCGCCAGGCCGGTGCCGAGGTCCGGCTGACCATCGAAGGGCAGCCGCAACCGGTGCCGGCCGGGCTGGCCCTCACCGTGTACCGACTGGTCCAGGAGGCGTTGACCAACGTGCTCAAGCATGCTGGGCCTTCCGCGCAGGCGCAGGTCATTCTCACTCACAGCGTCGACTTCCTGGCGATCGCCGTCGTCGATCGTGGTCGCGGATCCGCACTGTCGAGCGGCGAGAACGGCGGCGGACACGGATTACTGGGCATGCGGGAGCGGGTGTCCTTGCAGGGCGGGCAGCTCATCGCCGGCCCACAGTCCGGCGGCGGGTTCCGAGTGGCGGCGTCGTTCCCCGTGAATCGCACCTCGATGTGGGGCAGGGCATGACGATCAGGGTCTTCGTGGTGGACGATCAGGCGCTCGTACGCTCGGGCTTCACGATGTTGCTGTCGGCGTCGCCTGACATCACCGTGGTCGGGGAAGCGGCGGACGGAGCCGCCGCGGTCGCCGCGCTCACCGGCCCCGGACCCGCGGATGCGGTCCGCGCCGACGTCGTTCTGATGGACATCCGGATGCCCGTGATGGACGGGGTGGAGGCCACCAGGCGATTGCTGGCTGAACCGGAACCGCGGCCGCATGTGTTGGTGCTGACGACATTCGACTCTGACGAATACGTCTTCGCCGCGCTCGGTGCCGGCGCCTCCGGATTCTTGCTGAAGGACGCCAGACCCGAGGAGTTGCTCGGCGCCATCCGTGCGGTCGCCGCCGGCGATGCCGTCATTGCGCCGTCGGCGACGCGCCGACTACTGGCCCACATCGCGCCGAGTCTGACCTCGGCCCCACCCGCCTCGGACCGGCCGTTGGCCCAGCTGACTACCCGGGAGACAGAGGTTCTTCGTCAGGTCGCCCGCGGCCTCACGAACGGTGAGATTGCGGCCGGTCTGTTCATGGCGGAGTCGACCGTGAAGACCCACATCGGCAGCCTGCTGGCAAAACTCGGCCGCCGCGACCGGGTCGGACTGGTGTTGCTCGCGTTCCGCGCGGGCCTCGTCGGCCCCGCCGACCGGCCGTTCTGAGGCCGGCTTACCCGATGCTGCCGTTCTAGAAGCTGTCGACGATCCGGCCGACGCCGACTAGGTCCACAGGACCAGTACTGGGTCCACCCCGGGTCTGGGACTGCCTCGGGTATGCAGGTTCTACGCTCCGATGCCCGACGCGCAGAACGTTCCTACTGTTCTTCCTGTCCGACGATCAGGAAGGTCAGAAATGCTCAGCACGCCAGTTCAATCAACCACCTACGCCGCCCGAAGTGTTGCCCTGCACAAGGTGTACGGACAAGGGCCCAATTCGGTCCGTGCCCTCGACGGCATCAGCGCCGATTTCCCCAGGGGCACCTTCACCGCCGTGATGGGGCCGTCCGGGTCCGGCAAATCGACACTCATGCACTGCCTCGCCGGGCTGGACTCCGTGACCGCCGGAAAAGTCTTCATCGGTGATACCGACATCACCGGAATATCCGACAATCAGTTGACTCGAATCCGTCGGGACCGGGTCGGATTTGTCTTCCAATCGTTCAACCTGCTGCCCACTCTCACTGCCCGGCAGAACATCGTCCTGCCAATGGACCTTGCGGGCCGGCGGGTCGACGAGCAGCGTTTCGCCGCCTTGGTCAAATCGCTGGGGCTGACCGACCGCCTCACTCATCGGCCCAGCGAGCTGTCCGGTGGCCAGCAGCAGCGGGTGGCCACCGCCAGGGCGTTGATCACCCTTCCCGACGTGGTGTTCGCCGATGAGCCCACGGGGTCCCTCGACTCGAAGACGGGGGCGGCGCTGTTGGCCAATCTGCGGCTGTGTGTCCGGGAGGCGGGGCAGACGGTCGTGCTGGTGACGCACGATCCGATGGCCGCGTCGTACGCCGATCGGATCCTGCTGCTCGCCGACGGGCGGTTGGCCGGCGAGCTCGACCAGCCGACGCCGGATTCCGTGCTCACCGCGATTCGCGCGCTGGCGTCATGATTGTCCGCTCCGCGTTCGCCGAACTGCGCGCCCACCCCGGCCGGTTCGCCGCGGTATGCCTGGCCATCGTGCTCGGTGTGGCCTTCGCCGCAGCGACGCTGGTTTTCACCGACAGTTTCGACACCGCACTGGGCCGCTCACTGGCCGCTGACGTCAGCAAGGTGGATGTAGTCGTCACCGACACCTCTGAGCAATATCCGCTGGATCTCAAGAAGATTGCGGCAGTGCCCGGCGTGCAACAGGTGGAGCCTTCCGTCCAGACTTTCGTAGCGTTCAGCAGCGAATCCGCCCGGGGTGATCTGAAGATGACCAATATTCCGGAGAATGCGGCTGCTCGCTGGTATTCATTGTCGGCCGGTCGCTGGCCTGCCGCGGATTCGGAAATGGCAGTAGACCTCGGCACCGCTGCGCGCAATTCCTGGACGGTGGGTAGCAGGGTCACCCTGGGCACGCCGCTACGAACGCAGGATTTCACCGTGACGGCAATCCTGGACACCAGCATTTCGCCGTTGGCGGATTCCAGCAATTCCGGATACGCCGGGCTCGGTACCGTGCGATTGCTGGATGGTTCGCCGGTAACGACCGCCAATGTGGTTGTCGCTGAGGGCATCTCGGCCGAACAGGTCGCTTCGAGCATCCAGTCGACGCTGGGCGCCACGGTGACCGCACGCACGGCGGCCGGCGTTGCGGTGGACGCGATCCAGCACCTGGGTGGCAATACTGAAGTGCTCACCGTGGTGCTGCTGGCGTTCGTGGCCCTTGCCGGCCTGGTGGCGGCCATGGTGGTGGCCAACACATTCACCATTCTGATCACCCAGCGTCGTCGGCAGATCGCGCTGCTGCGGTGCATCGGCGCAACCGGGCCGCAGGTCCGCCGGGCGGCGCTCACCGAGGCCGCGTTGGTGGCGGTCGCCGGATCGCTGCTCGGTATTGCGGTCGGCGTCGGTATGGGGCGGATCGTCTGCGCTGTCGTCGGCATCGCGGCAGCGGACTTCACGGTCGATTTCTCGGCGATGGCGGTTGCTGCACTGGCCGGGATCGTCGTGACGGTGATCTCCGCCCTGGCACCGACCGCCCGCACGATGCGCATCGCGCCGATGGCGGCACTGCGTCCGGTCGACAGTTCCGAGCGCGTCCGCGCAGTGAGCCGCTGGCGGATCGCGGCCGGTTTGACGCTGCTCCTGGGCGGTGGTGCCCTGATGAGCGGCGGGGTCTACGCAAAGAGCCTGGGGTTCGCGATGGGCGGTGGCGCGTTGACCGCCGTAGGAGTGTTGGTGCTGTTGCGGGTGGTGCTGCCGCGGGTGCTCGCCGGTCTCTCCGGGGTGGGCGGAATGTTCGGTGCCAATTCTTGCCGGCGTACTGGCTTCAGTACTTCCTGGCCGTAGCGCGGCCAGGACCACACCCGTCCAGGCGTTGGTCGAGGTCTGATCGAGCCCGACGCACCCTGCAACGCAGCAGCCAGGTTGGGCTCAGTTGGTCTGGACGGCCGCGTCGATCGGAGCGGCTGTTCTGGTCAGACCCGAACAGCCCCCGCTCCCGCAGGCACAACCGCCGCACGAGGCCGCGTTGTTGGGCCGACGAGCGGGAACCGGCAGAGCTCGAGCGGCCTTCTCGCCCAGCACCCCGCCGGCGATGAGCAGTACCAGCACTGCGGCAACCGCGAATACACCGATGACGACGGTCAGGACCGACGGCAGGGGGAGCGCGACCACCACAACTGCCAGGAGCAGGGCCAGGATTGCGGCGCCGGCGACCACCGGCGCCGCCACCCTGTTCGCAACGACGAAGGCCTCATCGCTGCTGGCGGCGGCGGTGGAGTGCAGACCCAGTCTGCCTTTTCGGCTCAGTGTCCCCGTCCAACCACGCGCTGCGGTGACGGCTCCCAGGACAGCCAGGATCAGTAGCAGCGCGGCGGCCGGAAGCGTGAAGGCAGCGGGGGCGTTGGACACGCTGCCGATGGTAGTTGACCGCTGACCCGCACGCCTGATTCCCGTTTGTGGCCCGATCTGGTCGCTCCACGGCCACCACGGGCCGCAACCGGCTGTCGCGCGCCAGCGGAGTAGGATCTTCACCCATGGCAGCCCTGTTGCTTTCTGTGCCGCGCTGATCCTTCGAGTCCGGTCACCACCCCGGACCCGACGGCGAGCAGCGCGGCGATCCCTCCTGGGTTCAGGAGGGTTTTTTTGTGCCGCGACGGCAGAACCGTCGGCAGCGGTGGTGGCGTGACTCGTTCGGCGAACGAGGTCCGATGGCAAGAGGAGAGATGGACGCGATGAGCGAGCAGACCGGAACGATTTCTGTCGAGCAAGATGGTTCGGCGCCACCGTTTCGGTACAGCGCCACCCTGGCACGCCAGATCGAATCCCGCTGGCAGGACCGCTGGGAGGCCGAGGGCACGTTCAACGCGCCGAATCCGAGTGGTCCACTGGCTCCCGCCGATCCAGCCACCCTGCCGACCGACAAGCTGTACGTCCTTGACATGTTTCCCTACCCCTCCGGGGCCGGCCTGCACGTCGGCCATCCGCTGGGCTACATCGGCACGGATGTACTGGGTCGGTTCGAGCGGATGCGCGGCCGAAACGTTCTGCACACCATCGGGTACGACTCGTTCGGTCTACCTGCGGAGCAATATGCCGTGCGCACAGGGACCCACCCGCGCGCGACGACCGAAACGAATGTCGAGGGCTATCGCGCGCAGCTGCGCCGACTGGGATTCGGGCACGATCAACGCCGCAGCGTTGCCACCACCGATGTCGAGTTCTATCGCTGGACACAATGGATCTTTTTGCAGCTGTTCAAGTCCTACTACAACACTGCCGCGGAGAAAGCGCGGCCGATCGAAGAACTGGTTGCCGAGTTCGCATCGGGTGTACGTCCGGTACCCGGCGGCGAGAACTGGTCGTCGCTGACGTCCACCCGGCAGCAGACCATCCTGGCCGACTATCGCCTCGCCTACATTTCGTCCGCGCCGGTCAACTGGTGTCCGGGTCTGGGCACCGTGTTGTCGAACGAGGAGATCACACCCGCCGGGAATTCGGAGATCGGCAATTTCCCGGTCTTCCGCCGGAACCTGCGCCAATGGATGATGCGCATCACCGCCTACGGCGACCGGCTGATCGCCGATCTTGACCGGTTGGACTGGCCGGAATCGGTCAAGGCGATGCAGCGCAACTGGATCGGCCGCTCCGTGGGTGCGCGGGTTGGTTTTCCGGTACAGGGGCAACCGGAGAAGATCGAGGTCTACACCACCCGGCCGGACACCCTCTTCGGAGCAACGTACGTCGTACTGGCGCCGGAGCACCCGCTGGTCGACAGCATTGCCGCCGCAGCCTGGCCGGCGGGCACCAACCCATTGTGGACCGGTGACGCCGCAAGCCCGGCAGACGCTATTGCGCAGTACCGGGCACTGGCCGCTCGTAAATCGGACCTGGATCGGCAGGAGACGAAGGACAAGACCGGCGTCTTCACCGGGGCTTTCGCTACGAACATCGCGAACGGGGCCGCGCTACCGATCTTCGTCGCCGACTACGTCCTGATGGGATATGGCACCGGCGCCATCATGGCGGTGCCGGGTCAGGACCAACGCGACATCGAATTCGCGGCGAGGTTTGCGCTGCCGGTGATCCGCACCGTGCAGCCGCCCGAGGGATTCCCGGCCGATGAGGCGTTCACCGGCTCCGGCCCGGCGATCAACAGTTCCAACAGCGAGATCTCGCTGGACGGCCTGGATATCGCGGAAGCCAAGAATGCGATGCTCGACTGGCTGTCCGACAAGGGCTTCGGCAACGCGGAGGTGCAATATCGTTTGCGTGACTGGCTTTTCAGTCGGCAGCGGTACTGGGGGGAGCCATTCCCCATCGTCTACGACGAGGATGATCTGCCGATCGCGCTGCCGGAGGAAATGCTGCCGCTGGCGTTGCCGGAGATCGCGAACTACGCCCCCGCGTCCTTCGATCCGATGGACGCCGATTCCACGCCGGTGCCTCCGCTGGGTCGGGCTACTGAATGGGCGAGCGTCGATCTGGATCTGGGTGAGGGGGTCAAGACCTACCGCCGCGAGCTCAACGTCATGCCGCAGTGGGCCGGCTCCTGTTGGTACGAGCTGCGTTACCTCGATCCGACCAATACCAAGGTCTTCGTTGATCCTGGCGTCGAGAAGTATTGGATGGGCAAGGATCCGGGCCGTCCGGATGACACCGGCGGGGTCGACCTGTACGTCGGCGGTGTGGAACACGCTGTGCTGCACCTGCTGTACGCACGGTTCTGGCACAAGGTGCTCTTCGACCTGGGTCACGTATCCAGTGAGGAACCGTTCCGCAAGCTGTTCAACCAGGGCTACATCCAGGCCTACGCCTACACCGACGAACGCGGAACCTACGTTCCCGCAGAAGATGTCGTCATCTCCCCGGACGGCACGTCGTTCAGCTACCAGGGCAAGCCGGTGAACCGCGAATACGGGAAGATGGGCAAGCGGCTGTTGAACGTGGTGACACCGGACGAGATGTGCGACCGGTACGGCGCCGACACCTTCCGGATGTACGAGATGGGCATGGGGCCGTTGGACATCTCCAGGCCTTGGCAGACCAGGGATGTCGTCGGATCGCAGCGGTATCTGCAGCGGCTCTGGCGTGCGGTGTTGTCCGAAGACACCGGGGCCAGCGTCGTCGTGGACGACGAGCCGGATGCCGAGACCGCAAAGTTGTTGCACCGCACCATCGACGGTGTGACGAGCGACTACGCGGCGATGTCGTACAACACCGCCATCGCGAAGCTGATCGTGCTGACCAACCATCTGACGAAATCGACCGCTCCGACCCCTCGGGTGGTGGCCGAGGCACTGGTGCAGATGACGGCGCCATTGGCGCCGCACATCAGCGAGGAGCTGTGGAGCCGGCTCGGCCATTCGGAGTCGCTGGCACACGGGCCGTTTCCGACGGCCGATCCGGCCCTGCTGGTCGCGGAGCAGATCGAATATCCGATCCAGGTCAAGGGAAAGGTTCGATCTCGCATCTCCGTGCCTGCGGACGCCACCCCGGCGGACGTGGAAGCTGCCGCAATGGCGGACGAGAAGATCCTCGAGCTGCTGGCCGGCGGAACCCCGAGGAAGGTCGTCGTCGTCCCGGGCAAGATGGTCTCCATCGTTCCCTGACCCAAGGGAAGGCGACAGTGTCGACGCAGGAAAGGAACGATCCACGTGCGGATTGCTGTGAGCCAGTTCGAGCCGGGTTCCGACCCGGCTGCAAATGCCGCGCACCTGGTTGCTGTCGCCGAGCGGGCGGCGGCGGACGGAGCATCGCTGCTGCTGGGCCCAGAGGGCTCGGTCGTCGACTTCCTCACCGACCCGACGGCGCCTGCCCGGGCGGCAGAGCCGCTCGACGGGTCCTTTGCGACGACCCTGGCGAACGCCTCGCAAAAACACCAGATCGTCATCGCGACTGGAACTTTCGTACCCGACCCGAAATCAGGGCGGGTGCACAACACGCTGCTGGTAGCAAGGGACGGCGTCATCACCGACGCCTATCGCAAGGTCCACCTGTACGACGCCTTCGCCTTCAGCGAGAGCGATTCCACCGTGCCCGGCGACCAGCCGCCGCCGATTCTCCAGATCGGCGGTGTGGCAGTCGGTCTGGCCACCTGCTATGACCTGCGATTCCCAGAGTTGTTCCGGGTGCTGCAGGATGGCGGCGCCGAGGTGCTGGCCATCGCGTCGGCGTGGGTACGGGGGCCGCTGAAAGAGGAGCACTGGTTGACCCTGCTGCGGGCCAGGGCGATCGAGAACACCTGCTACGTGGTGGCCGCCGACCAGATGGGGCGGGCGGCGATCGGCCGATCCGCGGCCTTCGATCCGTTCGGGGTGCCGTTGCTGGATCTCGGCACCGCCCAGCCCGGTTACGGGGTGGTGGAGATCAGTGTCGAGCGGGTGCGCGAGGTCCGAAAGGTACTCCCCTGCAATGCCAACCGACGATTTCGGGTTGACCCGGCCCCGACAACGCTGAGCGGTGGCAAGGCATGACGTTCGACATCGTGCGGCTGTAAATGCGAATCGGACCGCTCGAGGAGGAAGCGCTCGGGGCGGACGTGCGACCCGTCGGCGATCGAGTCGGTCCACCGCCGTGAAGTGACAGCACGGGCTCTCCGGCTGCCGCGGGATCGCCGTCTAGAACGAGCGCAACCCAGACCCGGCGATGCCTTGTCTGCTATCGGTGTGGCCTGCGGCCAGGGGTTCATCGGCACCGTGGATGATGGTCGCTGTCTACTACGCCGTGAATGAGTGGAGTGAGTCGTGACCGTTCGTCGAACCCGCTGGGCCACCGGGGGGTTGGCGGCTGTGTTCGTTCTCCTCGCCGGGTGCACCAGCGGCCCGGGCCCCGCCCGTCCTGCTCCGGTGGGTTCTGCCTCTGCCGGGTCGGGGGCGCCGACCGCATCAACCGGTGCTCACCCGCAATCGCCGACCTCGACGCCAGCTTCGTCGCCTACGACAGCTTCGTCGCCTGCGGCAACGCCGAAGTCGAGGATCCGCTTGCTGTCACCGAAGCGGGCCCTGTCGGGACCGTCTCGATCGACAGACTTGCCAG
>JAABUK010000200.1_pt1 | contig 143733 bp, 98 predicted proteins | sample 5559141 | NCBI WGS metagenome assembly JAABUK01 (sample SAMN10711869, study PRJNA513367) | rock metagenome | isolation source: Antarctica rocks | place: Antarctica: Victoria Land, Pudding Butte nord | collected 2016-01-03
GCCAGCAAATTTTGATGCCCGGAATCGATCGATTCAGGCGAAATCCTCGCGGGGGTGTGCGTAGGCCATGCGCCAGGGCATGCGCCAGGGGTTTAGGGGTGCGACAGTGACAGTTATAGGGGTGCGATAGCGATAGGACCATGGCCATGAATGGAATGCGCTATGGCCATGAATGGAATGGGGCCATGGCCATGAATGGAATAGGGCCATGGCCATGAACAGGGGCCATGGACGGGGGTCAAAGTTGGTGGCGCACCCCTAATTTAGCGCCTATTAGTGGCCGTTTTAGGCTTGCTCGGTATGCGCCCGAGTGGCCCTAGGCCCCTTAGCTGCATGCCTCGGGCGTACCTCGAGTCGGTAGATGGGTGTCGCGTTTAAGGCTCCCGGGGCGCCCGTCGAGCGCCCTGAGCCACGATCGAGCCACTTTTCGTTTTGCCGACGTATTATATCTTCTCGTTTTACGAGAAGTCTGGCTTTAATATTAAATACGTTATTTATAAAGTCGTCTAGTTAATTACTATTAGAGCTACCGGAGTTCTTAAATAATTAAAGCCTCTAAAGTCGTCTTTATCGACTATTTACTAGTAAAGTCGTCTTCGAAAACGATAAATTATCCTTAATAATATTAAAGTCGAATTTATTAACGACGATCTTCTTTTTAATTTAAAAGTAGCGAGTTTTTTAGAGGATATTCCCCTTTTATTTCGATAATAAGATAATTTAAACTAGTTTTTATTAAAGGGTATACCGGTGCCTTTACGTTATTTAGGATAATTATACTATAGGTATTACCCTACGATATAGGATATTTTAAAAAAATCCTTTTAAGAATAAAAAGTACGTTATTTTAAATAATACTTTTATTAAATATTAATAATAACGATATATCTAGACGATTATATAAGATCTTTAAAACTTCGTAAATAAAGACGCCTTCTAGGCGTTATATACTATCTTTAATATTAAAAAAAAAACGAATCGTCGACGAATTTAGACCGAGTTAATTAAGACGATCTATAAAAAACGAAAGATACTTAACGAGGAAGATACTAGGAAAGCGAGAATAAAGTATTAAAACGAGTAATAAACGATATATTTCTTATATATAAAGAGTAGTAAAATAAAGATAATAACGAAGTCCCCGGATATTACGCGTAAATATCGATAATTATAACGGCGACCGATAGTATAGGATAGGAATTTAGATAATCTTATAAAAGATTTAATAAAAATAAAAGATATTTAAATAGATCCTTAATTAAGACCTTTATCTTAATTATATTTCTCGTAATATCCTATCTATATTCGTATTTAGATTACGATCTTTCGAGAAAAATAATTTATAAGGATTTTATAATTAAATTATTTTAAAAACCGACGATTATAGCCTAGATTAATAATTATACTATAAAAATTTCGCTCGGCCTACGGCCGATTTTTCTAAGTCTTTAGACTGTCGCTTTATATTTAAGAAAATAATTATAGGGATTATTATAAGGGTTCCCCCGTAAAAAAGAAATTAATTTCGCGAATATAAAGCGATAATCTAAAAAGGACCCGCTGGTCTAAAGATTTAATTTATTTTATCGAAAAATCAACCTTTAGCTTTTACCGAGGATTCTCTTTAAGATTATTATTTTATATAATAATATAAAGCTTTTATAATATAAATAACGATAATTAAGAGCCTTAATCGTATTATATTATTATTATATTTATGATTTATAGAAGCTATTATAGAACTATTATTTTATTATCTTTATATACGATGTTTAACCCTTTCCTCGGGGTGTTACCTCTACTTCGTTATATTTACCGGTGGTTTAATAGCCTGCGCACGTCTTTCTCGTGGTTCGCGTTTACGCGGGCGGGGCCAAGCTCGGTGGCGGCTTGGCCCCGACGCTAGACCGGGGGCCCAAGCGAGGACTGTCGCTCCGGCAGGGTGAAAGGGACATTCTTTTTGGAGGGGTCCGAATTGGATTCGAACTCGGGCTCAGTGCCAAGCCATTTAGCGGTATTATATCGCGGGTTTCAGGGCAAAATTACCGGATGACTCGAAATCGGCCCGCCCAGCCCACATCGAATCCAAATTCCAACTTCGCCATACAACCACTCACTTCACAAAACTCTTCAACAACACATTGCCATACTCAGGATACTCCTCGTCTCTCTGCTAGACAAGGCTACGTTCATGAAGCGATAGGTTCATGGTTCCCACTACTAATTCTTAGGATTCCATGTCGAGCGCATAATCGAAGGACAGCAAAACCCTGAGATCTATTGAGTTACACCCGCGGTTCAATGAACACCATTTAGAGACTCAATTTTCTATATCACGGTGCCATGATATACCTAGCACTATAGCAGGACAGTATTCGCCGGCATTAACATGTCGACACCAACGCCAATTAAGAAGCCGAGGCCTCCACGAGCGCCAGTGGTGAGACTGGATAGTTTCATGAATCCAACGCCACGTCCAAGTCCTCGATCGAAAAAGGAGGTTTCCGAGGATTGTCCTAACCCAGAATGTCAGGCGAAGAACAGCGGCCAAATGGAGGATGGCAAGAACATTTGCGAACAATGCGGTACTGTCATTTCAGAAGGCAACTTGGTCTCGGAAGTTACTTATGGACTGGCGACTGGTGGTGCACACGTAGTGCATGGCTTTCACGTTGCTGCGGATGCAGCTGTCTCGAAAGGTGGGGCCACATATGGTGATGGGCAGAGGAGAGCGGATAGTCGACAGCAGACGGAGACCCATGGTAAGCTCCACTTTGCGCCCAGGATCATGGCGAACTGACATTTAATCCAGGGAGAAAATATATCAACGAAATTGGTGTGGCTTTAAATATGCAGGCTCATCTCAGAGATTTCGGGATGAATGTATTCAAAATATGTATTGGTGGGTTCATTCAAGGTCGCAGGATCAGAAGCGTTGCTGCAGTCGCCCTGTACGTTGGGTGTCGGAGCAAACCAGAAGCTAACCAATACATGCTCATTGATTTTGCTGATATACTCCAGGTAAGCTCGATATCTAGCGTTCTTACAGGTGTGACGCTGACATTGCGAGTAGCTTGATGTTTTTGGCCTTGGGCACGTCTACAAGGAAATGCTCAAGCACATGGAGATACAAGGGGTTGGTGCGGTCATCCAACCAATCAACCCAGAAGATCTCGTTCTTCGTTTTGCGCAGAGTCTTGAGTTCGGCAACGAAACCATGAAAGTTGCGAAGGATACTGTTCGTTTAGTCCAACGTATGAATCGTGACTGGATGACCCCTGGTCGGAGGCCAGCAGGTGTTTGCGGGGCCGCACTGATCATAGCTGCCCGTATGAACAACTTTCGCCGTTCCGTTCGAGAAGTGGCATGTGTGGTCAAAGTTCAGGAACAGACGATTTTCAATCGGCTTGATGAGTTCAAGGCCACCGAAAGTAGCGGGCTGACCGTTGACGAGTTCCGTACCATTACTCTTGAGCGTGAGGCCGATCCACCGATTTGGACCGAACAACACAGCCCCAAGGAGAAGAAGAAGCGTGGTCGAAAACGAAACCATCTCTTATTTGACGATGATGGAGACAATGATATGCCTACAGTTATCTCGTCTCGAGCGTCGTCCCTTTCTCCATCTAAAAACACCAAGCAATTGGCTACCCCCACGAACAGGCAACAGGCGCAGATCGACAGCCAGAACATGCCCCCACCACCTATACCTATTGATCCAAATCTAGAAGCATCTCCACTGTCACGTCCTACCAGCGAACCAGCAGCAGAAAGCTCAGGAGCGACGCCAGAGACCCTGGGCGCAGCAGTCTCATCTAACTCACAGGCTCCAGCAAGTGGAAATTCAACAGGCAAAGCAACTTCCAAGCACCCAGCGAAACCAAGACGTGGTCGAAAACCAAAGAATACAACAAAACCTCCAGACTCTCAAGCCACAGGAGAGTCCGCTCTCCCAGCCGACCTCACAGCAGCTCTCACAGATCCCATGAACCGTGACCACGCCAATGCCCTCTCCGCAGCCCTTAAATCCGCCTCCGACGCGCCCTTACCGCCAATAATCCAGCAAGAGCCATCCAAACCACGAGCCCCAATCCATAACTCACAAGAAATATCCGACTCCGAATTCGCTGACGACCCAGAAGTATCCGACTGCCTCCTCACCCCCCAAGAAGTCGCTATCAAAACTCGCATCTGGACCCACGAAAACCGGGACTATATCCGCGCTCAGTCCGCAAAGCTTCTAAAGCAGCAGCTTGCAGAAGCGAACGGCACTGCTCGCGTCATCGTCCGGCGCCGACGGAGGAAGAAGCGAATGGGTGATATGACGGCTTATGGACTCGGGTCGGACGAGGAGGGTAGGCCTGTCGCTGGAAGCCCGGAGGAGGCAGTCATGAATATGATGAACCGGAGAGCATTCAGTAAGAAGATCAATTACGGCATCAGTAAGGGTCTCTACACCTTTAGCGAGAGTAGCGGAAGTCGCAGGGGCAGTACTGCGTCCTCGATGGTCGGAAGTCCTGGGAGTGGCGTGATTATGTCTGGGACGCTGCAGGTTACGTCGCCTGGTGGGACTACGAAGGCTGTGGAGAGCCCAATCGGAAAGGGCACGGAGGCGGATGGAGATGGGGATGAAGAGAGTGTGGTCAGCGCGCATGATTTGAATGAACAGCAGAAGGAGCTGCGTAGTGTTGTTGCGGAGTTGGAGGAAGAGGGTATTGAGGATGATGAGGAGGAGGAAGAAGAAGACGATGGGGGTCCTAGGAACATGTACGATAACGATGGGGATGGGGACGATTATGGCTCTGACTAAGGTGGCGACGTATCTTAGACGACAAAAAAGATGGAAAATAGCATGCAACATGGCTTTTGTTGTTAGAGTTATGCTTGCATTCAGGACTTGATAGACAAATGAAGAGCTTCCAAGAAGGGCTACAGCATTCTCTGGCCACGTGGAAAATGATTTCAATGTCCTCTGAAGCATGATATCTTTTGAAAAGCAAATACCAATAAAGATGCGCTTTTCCTAAAGAAAACATGCACTCTGAACTCAATGGAAGTAATGCGATTTGACCGCTGATATGATGCTAGTGTTGAAGAGGGGAGAAAGCTACATTGGGACCTAAATGGACATATCAGGATTGATCTATAACAAGATGTTGAGCTTAGCAGCCATGATTCTGCTCGGAGAAAATTATGAAGAGTGCTGTTGAACATCCAATGTAGCGTTGCATGAAGCGTTTGAGCGCTAATCCTGGTCTTCGCGGGAGAGAGGATCGCGAACAAACACACCCTTTCTCTGCGGTAAGAATTGGATATCGACGCACTCTTTAGCTGCCTCAAATTGCCTAGTTGATTTGGTTAGAGGTAAAATGTGGTGGGTTGTCAGCCTTGTGGTATGGGATAATGTGTAAGCCATACTGATATGAGTCTGGCTACGGTCTTGAGGGCAATCCCTCACCATATTGCTGTCGAATTAACACCATGGACACTGACATCTTCCTCGAAAATCTCCGCTATATGTCAATGGACTCGGAGTATTCTTAATGGTTCCACTACGGAATAGGATGGAAGTACATATGGGCAAGTTGAACCTGTCAACTGTCTTCCAGAAGCACGCTTTCTCGGCTTCAGCAGCGGAAGCTAATCATATACAAGGCTGGCAATGATAGATTACCGAGACAGCAGCGCAAGGAAATTCTCCATTCTTGTTCCTACGAGATAGAACCAATGCCCTTCCGTTGCTATTCGCTACAAACATCAGTGCCTTTCCAATTTCAAAGCCTCCTCGTAGCAGACCTAACGAATGCTCATAAGTCAAGATATAATAACAACAGCTTTCATCTCAGTCTTGAGATAATTACTGGTAGACGCTAAATTCATTGTCTCTCCTCCGTCACACCTCAGAGATCAGGAATCCCTCCACCCATTGAATAAGTCTTGAACTAGAACAAATCATAACGAACAGAAAACCATGGAAACAACAAACGAGCAGTAGCGCAACACCACCGCAGCCCCCCTTGATATCTCAGCACCGGTGTCAATGAAAGTGATCCCGCAGACGCCATGCTCGAATTGAAGACTCTTCAATCTTCCATGTAATATGGTCAGACCAAGATGCGGGAGGTGCGTCTGGTGGAAAATGTCATGCCACTACATATGAGTTGGAGAGTGAGAGATGTTGGTGAGGGGTCTTGATCAAACTATACTTGTATCGGATTTAGAAATATGTCGTTTAGTGAAACTCGCGTCAACTATTGAAATTGGAGAGCAACATACCTCAATAGGTTGTAGATCTTCGGCCTGGTGCTCGCGAGGTGGGCCTCATATTCTGCATATTGATCTGAATAGCAACGTTCCATCTCAATAACATAGAGGTTGTGAGGTATGAGAGAAGATGACTTGGTTCCTCAACGGAATCTTCTTGCCTGACACCGCTATCCTCAATCTAGCCCTCTCGGTAACAAGCAGCGGAAGAAATAATTACTAATAAGGCTTCCCTGTTACACTTTGTTCCGATCACGAAAACGAATTCCAAACATGCCCAGCACCATGTGTTATACACTTTCATACTCAAAGCATGAATCAGACGTCTTTTCGCCTCTGTCTACTATATATCCCGACATTTTTCCCATCTAACGCTCGCGTGATGAAAGAGCTAAGCACCCCCACGAAGGTTCAGAGGACCTTATCAACAACTCCGAGGGCATCTTCAAGACTGCCTCCCTATCCTGTGCCTACAAATCGCAGAACCCTTTCATTCGCCATGTCTCAAAGTTTCAACGCTGACGCAACCGATGAGGAGCCCAGCTCAAAAATGTGTCAGAATGAATGGGAAGCTGGCGAGGCAGGAAGTGAGCAGCAGGGTCACACCGCGGATACAGCTATCCATTTCCTATCGTTGAGAAAGTTCTTAGATACGATATGTTCGCGTTGCAGAACCCAGAATGTCAAAAATTGATGCGATATGGGTAGGCCGAGGTGTGGGAGGTGTTTCAGAAGACGAAAATCTTGTATCTATCAGCGATTCAAGAGAGGAGCAGCCCACTTGAAGGGCAGGTTCCTCCATTGCATGCTAGAGCTATGGGAAGAAGATTCATTCGGTGGTGGGGCTGACAAGGGGTGTCTGGACTCGTTGATTGAGCGGCGCTGTGATACATCAGCTGGCTATCTAGCAAATAAGACGTAGTTTAATTAATAGTCTGAGCTATGACGCAAGGTTTCTGGGTCGTGAGAGAGGTCATTTCGCTCATTTATTCCAGGGGCAATAGAACAAATCTGGCAAACATCGCAGCAGTGGAAAGATGTTTATACCCATCACCTAAGCAAATTCACTTTGATCTTGGCAATTCATAGAGTAGACAAGGCGAATTGTTAGGGTTTGCTTGAGCGGTAGCAATCGCGTTTATCAAATAGTAGAGCAGTTACGCAGACTTTTATCCGTGACTTAAGGCGTAACGAGAGAATTTTGAGGAGGTAATGGAATATACGAAAGACATTTGGAAGAGTCATTTGAGTTGGCTCAACGTATTCATACAAGCCTTTTGAAATAGTCGAAATCATCTTTGACCATTGGAATGAGCAAGAATGATATTTTCGACAGGCACGAAGAGCAAAAAAGGTTACGATTGATAATCAAAGAAAGTGGGCAACGTGTGAATGGAGAAACTCGATGAGCAGACAAGGACATATTTGGTAGTTCAGTCGAGGAGGCAAAGCGTGCCTCAAGTCACTAAAAGAGTGAACGAGAACGATTTTCGCACTCCGAATGAGCAGGCGAGATGTTCGCCAACGGAAACCGGTCGAATTGAGAAAGAAAGCATTGGGCCTGTGAATTGAGCAGGCAACCTGCGTGCTGAGGAACTTGAAGAGCAGAAACCATGTCGTAGTCTATGCAAGGAAAGTCTTGGATGATTGTAGACAGGCTTAGGGTCAAAACAAATGGCAGACTAAACGCAATTGCAGTCAATATATGTAAGTGCCTAGGACATCTCATCTTGAGCGCCAACAAGTCAAATCTCAGCTCTTCTAGGTCCATAAGCTGCAATATTTGGGCTCTGCAGCCCTCGCAACTGCAACTTCTTTCCACAACTAGCCTTGTAGATGCCCTAGTATAGCTCCCGTCAGCCCTACCCGGGCAAGGTCAATATCAACTTCCGGTCACAAATATAGATCTGCTTCCACTCTTCCGGCTTCTATTGTGGCATTTGCACGGCGTAGAAGGCAAGATATTGGCTCATAGTGAGTGACAAGTCGGCAATTTGCAAGTTCCGAGCGTATGCATATTTCTATCTCCTTGTATGAAAACCCAGCCCTCCTGGCCATTCTCTTTGCGGCTGCACTTTCTTGATGTTATTTTCATGTAAGTTCCTATGAGAAAGCCTCGTCAATATGCCTAGGAAGAGCCTCTTTTGTGAAAGGCCCGAGGATGTAATAATCTGATCATTCCTTCAGACAACTCTTGAACGTAGCTTTTTGCGTCTAGCCTAGTGCGAACTGCTCGGGGAGGATGTGGTTAAGACCACACAGTATAACCTTTGCGTCGATGCCCTTCTTGCTGGACAGGAGTGTCTGGCAGGCGGCTGCTGTAGAGGAGCCATCGTCAGTCAATCAATCTCGGCTAGGGGTTCAAAAAAGGCTCTAAGAAAAGGCCCATATTCCCTAGCTAGTAAAATATAAACAAAAATAGTGCGGGCAACATGACTTTGGCTGCAGGTGGAAGGTCATCATATGTTGGTGGCCAGAAGTGCGGTTGGCCTGAGCAGCAGATAAGGCAGTCGAGCTTCGGAGAGAGTTGCTAAACAACAAACCACAACTCAGCTCGAACTCTTGAAAGATCAGGTCTTTGCTCTTCTGTACATGCTTGGTGGTATTCGGGCTCTGCGAGCCTGGCAGCTACTGCTTTTTTTGGCGCTAAAGACTGCGGCCTTAATTTTCCGCGCACTAATGCCGCCAAGGTATTTCCCAGAGCCCTCTACTTCTTTTTTAAACACGGTTTGGTCATGTTGTTCACGTGGCGCTCTATCTCATCGTCAGGATAGTATTTACTTTCATACTCTCTTATTTGCGAGGCACTCAACACCATGCCATCCCCTTCTGCCTTTGATGGCGACACGGCTCGCACAGAGCAGGAGACAGAGCGACGAAAAATTATGCGTATTATACAGATGGAGGCCTTAGGTACGGCTCGAGTCCAACGTATCATAACAGACGAATACTGGGGGCCTAGAGCACGTTCAGTAACATCTTCTTACCTTCACCGTGATACTACACCATCTCCTCCCATTGTCAAGAAAGAGCCTATATCGGAGAAAGAGAGGATCATGGCTTTGGATTGTGAGTTATGGACGCATCTTTCGCGGCTCATATACTTGCTCACGTTCGTTACAGCAATCACGGACCCTCTTGCCAACGACTGCTTCCTCGACGTGGATGAAGAGTGGTCGGCCGTGAAGCGTGACAAAGCTCGTCGAGCTAGGTACTTCGCCGAAAAACTCAAGAAGGACACACAAGCAGTAGCTATCACTGTCAAGACTGCTGGCAGTGAGCTTCCGGCGCTTACCTTGGAGGAAGCGAAGCAGACATCGTCTCTTTCGACCTGGGCACTCGAAAAGGACCATGCGTCTGACAAGGAGGAGATGGAGCGACAATGTGCCTTGCTCTACATGCATTTGGAACGCCCTATTGCATACTATGCGCGCGGACGCAACGGGTTTGCGACCGACTGCGCAGCGATTAAAGTGCCGTACATGCAACCTATCTTCTCACCGTGCGAAATCGGAATCAAAACCAACTCACCTGAGAAGCTAAGCTACTCCCCACCTTCCAGCCTCGGTGCAAAGTTGAATATGGAGGCTGAGGAAGAAGATTATGTCTTGCTTCCTAACGTGGTGCGTTACCAAGGCTTAAAAGATGAGGAGGAGTACGACATGGTGGACGATTTCTGATTGGTAGGTAACACGGTCCCTCCTAGCTACAGCAGCTAAATTTGAATCAGTTGTCGAGCGACTCTGACGACGATGCTCCGTGTGCATGCGATAACATTCTGCATACTTTTTTATGCTACGACGGCCTTTCCATCGTGCTAGTGGGAAGCGACGGAGGACAGCCATGGGTGGATGGGGGCGAATCATTATGCCTAGAGCCAGACTACCATACATGCGTTCTACTTATTGCAGCAATGATAAGAGGTAATGCCACTCTCCAGACCTTTCATTACAGCTTTTCGCCGCACGTCTGGAGGTATTCTGTGCTCAAAAGCGGTGCACTACCCTCTGTTGACCAGCAATAGCAGCAAGGCTGTAGCCGTCCTCGCTATCACTCTGGGGTAAGCTACTCCATTAGACAATGCTATCTGCGAAACCCAGCTCATCGGCAATGGAAAGTGAGCATGATCTTGGGCTTCTAAGCATGGCCTTGTCGAAGTTAATAGCTGTAAGGCAGTATGGAACGGTTCTTGGAACGACTCCTAGCCAAAATAGCTTAGTAGAAGGGCAGCTCATGGTAATCTTGGGTCCTGTTGCTAGCAAAATAGGGCTTTTTATCCATGCACATCGGCCCAAATCGGCAGACAATAGCAAGCGGGATCAACATGTAAGGTTACCTTCCCACAAACACATCCCACCAAACGTCAACATCTACAATCACACTCACCAAAAATACACTTCCTACCTCAAATTCAATATGCAAACCAGCAGCATGACCTCCGCTACACAGCAATCCACCCCGCAAGCCAGCAGCACCACCACCCCCACCACCACCACCACCACCGACGTCGACATAATCTACGCCTTCCTCTACTCCGCCTGCACCGGCGAGGAGCCCAAGGACTACGAGGAGGGCGACCACATCCACATCACCTCCAGCAACTCCCCTCCCCTCGCCGACGGTCGCGTCCCCTGCACCGCCGAGTTCCACTGGCGCGATTTCAGTGGTAATTTCGAATGCAACTTCCACCCTGCCACCGGTGCGCTTACTGATTTCGTTGTCGTGGAGGGTTCGATGGGAGGCGGGATGGAGGATGTGAAGGAGGTGGAGATTGAGATGTGTGGCGAGGATGATAATGAGAACGCATTTTTGGTTGTGAGGATGGAATTTGGGTATAGTGCCTGTGGCCTGGAGGAGGGGCAGACGTATGGGAAGAAGGTGCTTGAGGGGGAGGAGTTGGGGCAGGAGTGGGATTTGGGGTGGGACGAGAGGGAGAGGTTGGGGTTGGAGTTGGAGGATGAGGCTGAGGATGAGGACGAGGACGACGAAGAGGACAATGATTACTGAGCACATACAGCTGTGCAGGGAGCATCAGTCGTTATGATTCAGCCTGCATTGTGGACTGGTGTAATAGGAGAGGCGCTTGCAGGTTACGACATTTTACATGATCGATGAAAGAGGGATGTGGCTTGCACAATACGATACATGAGCTACCTTAGAAATGACTGATTCTCCTTTCGCGCTGCGCTTGGCTTCCTTTCTCCTTTCCAGTGTCTGGGATAATCATGCCTTATCGCCCAAGAGCCTGGAGCTGAAGGTCTGATATCCCCGTGCCTGCCGAAGCTAGGAGGCGTAGGTTTATTTCCGCCCTTGCACTGACGTTCCAATTTTCATGAGCTGACTGAACTGGAGACATACATTCTCCCTGAACCCCGGAGATGTTTGTACTTATCGTAACTATGATCTCCATCACAGCACTACCCACACATGAAGCACGTAGCTGCTCGACAACAAGACATGTCTTGCTTTTCGCATATAGCATTGGGTGCACAGCAGAAGGGCTTCAACTCCTTTCTGAATGGTTCTACCAGTCCCTAAGGAAGCCCGTTCACAGGATCAGGAACTCGACCCCAACTCCCAAATCTCCCAGCAGAGAAAAGTTCCCGCTGCAACTGGCCGTATGGGTGGTCGCCCTTTGTGCGAGGGCTCTACTAACAATATAGGTATCTGAGGAGAGGTCCCTTTATCGCCCTGTAATCCAGAGGTGAGTTTCCTCTTTCTCTCTGGGCACCTGAGCTGGAAATCAACTGCGCTTCCATGCTGGAGATGTATTGTTTGGCGTTTGTGCTCGAGCTAGGAGCGCGCTATCTCCTTGAGGTGCGAATGTTGAATATGCCTACGTCCTAGCGTGGGATTTCCACCAGTCTGTGCGTTAGGGTACACTTGAGCCTGGACTGTTTGTGCCAATAAATACGACTTGCACCGAAGCTAGCGCGACGGTAGCTGCAAAGATTTCCACCCTTTTCGCAGATGTAAAGATAGCCAAACAGGCGGTAAATATAGCCGAAAAGATCATGATCAGACCCAGCCGTATCGGCGTACGATGAACGTAATACAAGGCGAATATCGAAGCCGGTGGAAGCAAGGAGGAGAGTATGATGCTAATTGTATGCGCTGCATCATTGATCTTTGAGTCGCGGTACTCAAATAGCGAAGTACTTTCATCCCGACTCTTGAAACGATGTCCAATACGCTTGTGGAATCCAGGCACTATAGACTCGGTGAACCAGCTTGTAAAGACATCTCCATCTGTCTTACGCCTTGAAAGTGCGACCAGGTCGTCGTCTTCATTCCAGGCACTTGTTTCCGGAAGTGGTAGAAACATTCCACCGAAGTCTGGGTCTTGATACCATTCGCGCAAAACTCGCAGGTCGTGTTTGTTTGCTTTAGGTAGCTGGTGTAGTTGGGAGTGTTGGAGGAGTGCGTCATCTGTGGATGCGTCAGTCTACCAGTCTCGATATCCTGGTGGGGGATGAATAGCTCACATACTATACTCCTTCAACTTCTCCCGTATTTCTAGCACCTTCTTCCATTGTTTGCCTCCTGCAGCATCGCCAGGAGCATTCTTCATTGCAGTGACATCGTGCTTGAATACTCGGTACTGCTCGTCGTCGGACAGACTGTCCGCAACGACCAGCCTCTTCAACTCGTCTTCAAGGTTGATGAGCTCAGACTGTAAGTAGAGAAGATTCTGCGCATTGAGAGTCGCGAAGCGACGGTATATAGCAAGACCATCATTATTCCCTAGGAGCTCTGCCAGAGAGGAGTAGCTGCGCTGCGGCCATTGGGAAGTTCGATGCGTAGGCTTCTCGTCTCCGTTCATTGGCGTGAACCCAACAAGCGACTTCTGTTTTCTCGGCTGCACTATCAATGTTCTAGCTGATCTCAATCAATGTATTGGCTTAGAAGCCTACGAGTAGTTGCCAATGTACGACCTATGCTCGCCTAGTCTGTGTGTACTCGTAGGTGGATCTTCCGCTGTTCGACGGCGATCTTCAGCCCTCACAAACCCCACCAATGCAGGCCTAAAATTGCAGCCTGAGTGGGCGCTTGGATACTGACCGCCATTGGGGCCCCTGCCCTGGAGCCTTGCTAGTCGCGCAGTAGCATGCCTCTGGGATACATCGCCACGGCACATCAGCTCAGGCAAATTGACAAAGCAGAGCCTGGTTGCGTCGCCTCTGAGGTTGGATATCTCTACGTATAAATAATCATAACCTACTGCTCATGAGATACACTTGAGCTGTACCTTTGAAAATTCTGCTTTCTTTCCCTGTCTATCTGCTGCTACTGACGACTAGAAACAAAATGCCCCGCTATCAGAACTACCAGCAAGACGACGAATTTGATGACGACCAAGAACCCGCCCGAAGCGGCCAGCAGCAGGTCGATAACGACGACGACAATGACAACGACAATAACAGCCAAGGAGTACAGGAACAGCAGGATGACGACGACAACAATATTGGCGATCAGCGAGCCCTTAGGGTTAGAAATGCCACAAAAGGATAAAGGCGAGGATGCAACGCTCGTTCGAACAGTAAGCAACGAAGGAGCTGACGCTAAGCGTCTACAGACTGGAAAGCAAAGGCAATTGCTTTCCAGCAGCAAAGGGCCGCGGAGCAGAAAGCTGCTTATGAAGCTAATATCAAGGCCCAGGAAGCAGCGGCGCCAAAGGCTCATAAGAAGGGTCTTTTTGGTTGGCACAAGTGATTGAGTACAAGAAATAGCCATAGGATACCATATAACAAGAAGCAATCATTCCGGACTCTTCACACTGTTAGCAACATCGTGTGCCATCCAAGCACTCCCAACACGAGTGACTACTTCAGCCTCTAATTTAGCAATCCGCCTTTCTTCACACCTCCACCGGCCTAATCCATGTTCCCTTGCGACATTGTTGAAAAGACATAAAAGGGTTCGACGATAGGCTTGTGAGCATGTCCTCACGAATGGGGTCCCAATTCTAAGCACCGCATGTGGAAGAACCAATCTGAGCTCTACTCATTCTCCCAATGTGAAGAACATAATACAAAATTCATTGCCTTGTGTTTTGTACAACTGAATGCGTTCCCGAGAGTATGGCATTGAAGTCATACATTTCAAAATAAGTAATTGAAGAATTGGCTTACATGGAATAGAAGTTGCGTCGAAACTTCCGACCAGACTGGTTTGCGGTACCCTCCATTACCACTTCCAAGAATGGTTTTACGATAGAGAAGCCAATCGCGCTGGGCTCACGCCCGGGAGAATATCTACGACGCTGCCTCAATCCTCATGCGAACACGGCAGTCAAACTTTTGGTATCTTTTGAGGACGAGGAGCACAATTATTACATTACGCTCATTGCTTTCATTCAGCTTATAGTAAAACAGCAAAAGTCCCATACAACTTTCTTCTCCTTCATCGCTTTCAACGCTTTCGCTCATAGCAAGAACATTATTCTCACTTGGCCATGGAACAGCAAGCATCAATACCCCCTCCTCTCGATCAAACCATCGGGCGACAACCTTCAGCTCCCTCAATCCTCAAACCCGTTGATCCTCACCGAACAGAATTTAATCAACGAAACTTCCAAGATGTCAATCCTCCCAGTTACAGTCGATCGGTCGCGAGCCCCCCTCTACACACGCCAACACGATACAAGGATTTCGAACCGCCAGCTGCAGACATCATCATCAGATACAGATTCGTCTGGGTTGCTGATGCCATAGGAAAGGTCGCCGGAAATGGCGGAAGCGACAGCTTCTTTCGCGTCATGAAAACTCCGCACGCCGAAACTTTTGGCAATAAAGGCATTACCATTGCCATCTCACCTTCCCCTTTGCTCGGTCGTGAACATCCCTGCATAGTAGATGTCCGCTGTAAAAGTCTTCGCCTTCTTTTCACCTGCCGCTATGACCCTGACGCCAAGGACTTTTCACATTTTGTATTCACGAGAGACGAGAAGGGGTTCGAAGAGAATGGGCTCAATGCACACACGCAGAATGTGGCATTTACAACATGTAGCATCTCCATGGCGAAAAACCACATAAACCAGCCTATCGAAGTCTGCGATGAAAACGGGAACAAGTTCCTGTTCATGATGCTGGATGTCGGCCTGGATGAGAACGGCCGAAGGACTGGGTCTTGGTATTACGCGAAGCGAGTACTGGACGATCAACCTTGGGAAAATTGTGCGATGATGATGTGCGAGAAGAAGAGCCTGCCTTGGCTGATGACTAACGTCGAGGAGCGGCTCGCTGGCCAGGAAAGTAATGGGAGTGATGGATGATGGGGAGGATGGGCGATGAGTTGGTTGCAAGTGGTCAAGCATACGAGTGCGCTGCTAAGCTTCCGCAACGATACCCTAAAATGATGCTATACTTCTAGGATACGTTGTTTCGGGGCAATGTTCTTAAAGTATACAAGCGGAAGAGCCATGAGAAGACGCTATCGATTTTATGCACAAGTGCATCCTTCACCAAAGTCCCCCAACTGAGATCTGTCGCACAAGTGAAGTTGATTATGACTTATGTAGAACATCCTCGAGAAGCGCACAAACATCCACCCTCACATTACCCATACTATTAAACTCTATCAAACAAGCACCGCAAACCTCCCAAGTCTCGCAACCATTAATCGCGCCCGCAGCGCCAGGTCTTCCTTGCCGACTCTTCCAACCATGAAGTCCACCATCAAACCAAAATTGAGAGCCTCAATCCAGGTCCACTCCGCCTCTCCCTCCGCTCCGCTTCCTTTCCTCTTCCTCGAACCCGTTCCTCCATCAATGTTATAGTACACATTGATGGCCTCCGCCCGTCCACTTAGCTCTGATGGAAGAACTGATGATGCGATTTCAATCCAGGATTACCAGCCTTGCTGATCCTGGAGGCTGGTATGTACTCGTACACAATGGCGCGGTTGCCGTATGCATAGCTACGATGCGCGCTGGAGAGAACATGAGAACTCGCTTTAAATGACGATGCGGTTCGAGCGATGAGAATTATTTGATGTTGATTTAGAGGTGGAAGTGGGAGGGGTCAACATGAGCGAGAATGTGAATTATTGACCATTGTTTTCAATGAGGGGAAAGATGAAGTTCGCTACGAGTAAAAAGCTAACCAGACTAATACTGATGCTCTTTTTCTCGGATATCTTTGGGCTAATGCAATCGAGACCGCAAAAAGCGGTAGAGTCTATTACAGAATCTCTACCTACTCGAAGTAATCTTACAAAAGCCGTTTCTCTAGCCATCGCTTCCGTTCGATCTGAAGGAAGCACATAGCTCGACATAGCGATGAGTAAGATCAAGAACAGGCTGTGGCAGACTGCTAGCCTGTACAATGCTGCGGACTTTCATCGCCCCTTCGCTCTCGATGAGTTTCCGTACTGTGCGAAGCAGAGCTGGTGAGAACTACACAGGAGGCTGTCAGCACTCCAATCTGGAAACTGAGATAGACAAGAGATAGCAGACATACCTCAGAGTACCAGCGATACTGCCACGCCACCAGTCTAATAACCGCCTGCAAGACCTCCCCTACTCTCCCTTGTCCCTCATACATCCTCAATACCCCACTCATAGCTTTGGGACTGAACCGCACCCGCAAACAAGACTGGTACGCCTCTACTGCTTCGGGGGAGTGATGCAGTCGCTCGGCTAGCTCACCTAGGATCTCCCACTCCTCGGCCGATTTCCGATATTCCCCAGTCGATTCTTCCGACTTCGCTTTTGCCATGTCGGTGCGCCAGATGGTGTAGATGCGAAGGTCTTCGTAGAGGACCATGAAGAGGTTGTCGAGCCAGCGCTCACAGAGACGTTTGTTGTGGAATTGGGTGTAGTTTGAGTTTTGAGAGGGTGAGGGCTATGGATTGTTAGCTTCTTGACTGATATAGAGAAACACGAGAGACTTACATCCTCATTTCCGGCTTTGACCTCTTCCGAGGTTATTGTGTGGTTGGGCTTTTCTATCGAATCATCTGCAGCTAGAGTGGCACTGCTGGGCGCTCCATTACTTTGATCAGTCACCGCTGTCGTTGCGGTCGAGGGTCTTGCTTCATCGTCTTCCTCATATGCGCCGTCCGGTGCAGGTGTGGCGCCGTTTACTCGAGGACTTGGAGAGTGTAGTGCAACTGTGCTGGCATTCTGGCTCGCTGTAGGCTGTTGACTGCCAGCCGTCTGTTTCTCACTGCGATATTCCTCTTCCATTACAAACACTTGGCTTCGTATCTTAAGCAACTGATCCCACCCAATCTTCGCTGTTATCTCTGTGAGAAGGCTGTAAGCTTTGAGAAAGGTACCTTTGTAGCCCGCAGCATGTAGCTTTCGTAACGATGGATGTACCAGCTCGCTGTCGTATCCTTGCGAACTCTCGTCAATCTCATCGAGCATGCTTTCGGGCAACACTGGAAGCATCACGCGAGCTGGCTCTGGCATTCGAGGCGCATCCTTGTCTTGATATGTAAACATTGGACATGAGTTCAGCGTCAGCAGAGCGAGGTCCCATTGCTCCAGACCAACGTATATCTCTGCCAATTTTGCCCAGGTGCCGAACTCGCTTGGTGCAGCTGTCACGCTTCGCTTTGCGCACTCCAGAGCCCAGTCTAGCCGGCCTTTACTTTGACAAAACCCAGACTGGCAGTCGAGAAGAGAGTAGTCCATGGGTATTTCGGATATCGCATCATGCAGTAATTTGACGGCTTGCACTTCTTCGTCTGCAGATATCAAAACGCGAGCAAGGAGCGACGAGACTTCAATGTCGCGCGTTCGTAATTTTTCAAACAGGTTTATCCCGGAAGTATATCTTCCTGTAGTGTGTATGTAGTCGAGAAGGCCGGTAGTGAGGTGGTTGGAAACAACATTTGGTACCTGTATTTCAGGTTCTGAGCCCAGCTGTGACCCTGTGCCAGAGTCAGCCTCATGTGCACACGGCATACCGGTTCTCACCAACCTTTGAAGAAGAGCCTCTCGGCAGCGTCAAGGAATTTGTGCTCCACTTCAGTGCTTGTTATAGGATCGAATCTTCGCACCCCGATGATCTTTTTTATGCTGTCTCCGCTGCCATCGTCTGCATAGGAGTATGCCCGGAGGACTGCGCAGAGAAAGGTCTCTAGCCATAAGCCTTCCGATGCGACGCGCTTATCGCCCCGTTCGTCAATGCAATAGCTTTCCACTCCGCCTGGTATTTTGACCTCCACCCGCATGTCCAGATGTGAGAACGCATTGTAGCAGCTGCTAGCATTAGCCCCAATTCCCATGGGTTGATTTTGGTCATCGCCTACCAATATAGGCCCGAGACGACTTTGTGTGTCTTATCGTTGGGTGAATAAACAAGGGTATTGACGTATGCTGCTAGACTAGCTGAAGAAGAAGCGTCTACACCAGTGACATGATGATAGACTCCACTCTGGCACAAGGTAGTAGTTAAATTTCTGAGTTATACATCGATTACTAGCGCCTACCTGGCGCCCTCCAGACTTCGATTGTTTGATCAGGTGTACCAGATCTGGAGGTCCTAACTCGCGTATCGTTTGCAATGCCTCGTTTCGGGCTTCGACCGCTGATTCTATTTCCTCTTCAACAATTCTAGAAAGACATAGTCAGCTAACATTCGTTCCTGAAGCTTCAATGGCAGGTATGATATGTATCCTTACTCAGGAACAGCAGGGACGACCATTGCACGTCGTCAATTGGCAGCTTGCAGCTGCCTCCAACAGCGGAGAAGGCTGTTGCCGCCGTAGTCGAACCTTAGCGGGCAGGCGCAACGCAAGCCAACACAAGATTTGTTGAAGTCTCTTCTGGATGTTTGAAAGCGCAGGTGGCCTAGCTTGCCTTCACCAGCAGAACTGAAGATATTCAAAAGTGAAGCGCGAAGCTGCTCATTGGTGGAAATGTCGCATTAAGCTGTCCGGGAGCTAAACGCGGATCAGTCTTGGCATCTACATGGTGTTCTGTACTTTACCAACCATGCATCGCGACTTCTGTTTCTGATTGCCAACACAAAATAGATTCAATAAATGCAACAAGGCCTGCTTGAAAGTCCACATATGCAATGTCTGACGTAGCAAAGCTTCGCTAGGTATGCTTGATACATGGCGAGGACAGAGCTAGATCATCACGACTTGCAGTGATGTAAACCGGACGCCTCGCAAACATGGTATGCTCTCAAAAAGGTTTCCCCAAATACGTCGAACCAAAGCGCCGTACCTGACCATCCTACAGAGCAGCTTCGTCCCGCTGAACGTTGAGATCGAATCAGAGAGCGAGGATGAGATCGATGATAGTAAAGAAATTCAGGTATGTTCTTCAAGTGTTATCCTATTTTTTGCTGCTATTGCCGACCCTAAACTATCAGTAGATTGAGGAGGCTCTAAAGTTATATCAAAACGCCCTGAAATCACATTCGCAGGGCCCAGAATTCTACGATGAAGCAGAAAGTGCTTACAATGAGTTGTTTCGTTCTGAGATTTTCACTTATCCTGAATCTCTGTCCGAAGCCCAACGCATTGAGCAGTATGGAGACGAAGAGGATTCAGGGGAAGACTTTGATGACGCCTTGGCTACTACACTACCTGCTCCAGCTATAGGCACCGATGGAGCTCCTAGTTCCCTTCCACAAATACTGTACCTTGCTTATAAGAATCATGGTCAATTTCTTTTGGACCGGTTAAAGGACAGCCTGTCTCGTTTGGAAGGAGGAATTCGATCTGACGATCTTCACCACTCTCCCAAAGACGTCTCGAAGGCAGCGTCTTCAAGTTTGAGACTTTTCGCTGAGGCACTTGACCGAGATGACACAGATCTGGAGTTGTGGCGCCGAACTTCCAGGATCGGTGGCTACTTGGGCAGTCGGCGTATTGCGAGGTTCTGCTTGGAGGCTGTTCTTGATACTGACGAAAGCGGACCTGAGCCTGTCGGACTCGAGGAGTGCTTTGCAACGGAGCAGTTGAAGCCGTTGCTGGCGTCTCTAGAAGATCGGCTCTCTCAATCCCAGCTTCTGACTCCGACTAGTAATCGGAAGGCCTTCATTAACTCGCTGAAAAAGCATATTGATCCCTGCCCATATCTTCCCTTTTTGGTATCAGGTCCAACGATTGGGAGCAGTGCCACCATTGCGAGGCAGCAGAGAGTGAAAGTCCCAGTGAGAACATGGGCAAGTTGCGGCAGGGCTATTCTGTTTCAGCTCGGTCAAGAGGCCCAAGGTATCATTGACCCAGATGCCGGAGCGAGCTATGCACTTTCTTTATCACCCAGGCAATCCGAAACGTTCCGCACGACTGCACCAAAGAACAGTATGAGTCGTGACCTTCTCCCTGATCTCATGCCACCCCCAGCTGTGACTGCGGAAAACTTCGTCGAGTCAGTGCCGAAGTCATCGGACCCAACGAATAGTGTGGAAAGACTCCCTGATCCTACAAAACAAAGCCAAAGACTCCTTGACGAGTCTGATGGGCAGAGTTTTGAACAAACCCTCGAAAGCCCAACTAAAACTGAAGGCTCGGCAACTGCTCCGGCCGAAAATCCAGATGGGTACGAAGCCAGAATGCCCGAGACCGCTCAAGCAACGAAACCAGTGTCCCTTCCCACGCGAAAGCGATCCTCAGAAACAGCCGAGTTGCCCGACTCCACAGACGTAGGTCGGTCCAGAAGCAAGCGGATCAAAGCCAGAGGATCGATAGATCCCGACTCCTTGAAAGATAGTACAGCAGAGGATTGGGCAAGATGGTACGAACAACAGCTTCAGATATATTATCATGCCGATGACACGGTTTTCGAAGCTGTTGGGGTGCTACTCTCCAAGCTTGGTTCCAACCGCGTTAGCAATTTGCAATCCCTCAGAGCCATCGTCTCGAAACAATCCATGACCGGGGTCGTCGATAAGACTAGACAACTTTTAGAGCCCAGTGATGTAGCACTTCGAGACTTACAGATAGCTCTTGATGGCTGGGATTATGGACGGAGCAAGGCTTTTCTGAACGGACATGATTCTAAAGATCTTGCTGGGGGTATTAGCGGCGCACAGAGTCCTAGCTTTACCGCCTTTTTGGAGCACTCTAACAAAGATGGTCAAAAACCCTCTTATCTACCTGTATTATCAGATGATCGTGGCTTAGATCGATTCGCAGACCACATCGCTGATGGATGGATTAGTATCGAGCAGCTCTCTTACCGATGGATTGAACAACTCCTTGGGCACTTCGAGCTACTTGACCAAGGCATGCAGCCTGAGGAAGATATCAAGTCATCATACGAAACTTTCCTCTGGCCGGAAGCACTCAAAGAGACAGTTGTGCAGGTCCTGGTCAGCCAGGACGAATTCATCTACAAGCAGCTGGGAGCCGAAGTCGAAGTGCTCGAGCAGCACGCCGGGGAATTGGACTCGTTTTCCTATGTATGGTCCAAGAGCCGGTGCATGCAGCTCGTGCAAGTCATTTTTGAACTACATCTGGACGTGTATGGACTCATTACCACTCCTAGTAGCCAGGTTGACATGAATACACGCCTCCAACAGCGTGACCGCCTTGGCCGGTGGTTTGCATTTTCGAGCAAATTATTGAACCAGTGGTCTCAGCCTGGGTACAACGCTGACGGTAACGCCCATGCGCACGGATGGGGCTTATCAGATCGGCTATGCATCAGATTTTTGTGGGCTTCTGTTGTGTGTAACAGTCTCATGGAGCCAGCTGCGCGTGAGAATACAATACTATGCTACCGAGATCTGACCAACATGCTCGGTATACTTGAGCGTGAAATACTGAAAAAGAGAGTGATCATCGAGCTGCCTAACAACGCGATGTTGCCAGAGATCTCTATCGATATCGCCGAAAGGGAGATCTCGAGATTGACTACTATGGATTTCTTTATGGGCATCTTCAAATTAGAGAACAATGATCCTCTCACGATTATCGAAAGCCTCGAGCCATTGCTCGAACTGTCAGTGAATCACATGAATCGGACTCATCGTACTGCTTCCATTCCCGATATTCAAATGAACACGGGTGCTGAAGCCGAGCCAACCTCGCCTGGAGATCGGGCCTCAGATAGCCTGCCTGAGAATGCTCTGGATCCGAAGATGTTACAAGCATTACATTTCCTGGAGCAAGGGAGCTTACCCTTAAGACTTTTTCTCTGGCAGAAGCTACGAGATGCCTATCGCTCAATCGGCTACCCACCTCAGGTCTTATCATGCGATCTTCGGATATTAGCACTCATTGTCAATCACCTAAGCTCCCCGTCTTACATCGAAAGTACAGACGAAAGTCGCCGGGATTCCCTTGTTCGCTGGTTGCATCGTATCGACGACCATATGACACGGATACTGGGCACGGCAATATCCAAGGCTGAGGCGTTCGAATGTGTAGACGGCGATCATGTTTGTGCTGCGCTGGAGTCTCTAGCGTCTCTGCAAAAGATCTTACACGTCTTCGCGTCATGGGAAGACACAATCAGAGTCGGAAAGACGCCGCAGCCGGCTCCAGTAGGCAGTGCCGCCACAAGAGGGCTCGCGCGGTCGACTGACAAGTTTCGCGATATGATCGTCAAGACGTGGACCTTTCAATACCTACTTCAGAAGGAAGCGATGAAGCAGTACGCAGAGCTCTTCAAGACTCCAGACGAGGATATGATCAAGAACTTGGAGAACATGCATCAGGCTCTGGGTTTGCGATGTTATTGCCACTTAGCGAATAAGAGCTTCCTCAAGCTGATGAAAATAGAACTCGAGAGGTGTAGGAATGCGGAAAATTGGGAGACTGATATGGCTCAACTCGTATTCGACCTCTACGGCGTCAAAATATCTTCAAATGCTATGGAATTGCAGGATCACTTCTGCCCATCAGAAGAGCTTGACCGCGGCACAGCTCTTGAGATTTTAGATCTCGTCATGATCCAGGTTCATCGAAAAGACCTCAAGGATCTCCTTAAGAGTGATCTCAGATCTACTGTTGAAAAAATGCAGATGGTCATCAGGACACCAAAATTGTCAGTCTCGACTTCTAGAACCTTCAACAATCGGCTTGCAATTAACTACCTCAAATCACCGATCAACCCCTACGACTTGTATCGATCGTTACGCGGCATTGGTGGTCTCCCTGGTATAGTGGTAGACGACGACAGCTCTGATGTAGCCGCCAAAGGCTGGTATTTTTTGCTAGGCCAGATGTCGTTGACCAAATTCACGTCCCAGAAGCGGACCGCCGCAGGGTCAACCGAAGATTTGGACATTGCTAGAACCTTCTTTAGACACGACCTCGAATTTAACACAGACAGATGGGAGAGTTGGTATAGGCTCGCCAAGGTCTATGATGCTACGATCGATGAAGACGCCACATGGAGTGCGGAAAAGCTCGACAACCACATGGACGATCTCGCAGTCTTACAGCGAAAGGCCATTCACTGCTACTCTATGGCTCTTGCCGTTGCAACAAGATGTGCTGTGACAAGCGTTAATGAAACAGAAAAAATTGTTGAGCTTTGTGCAGACTATGGAGCGCGATTATATGCCTCAAGCCGGGAACCCTTCTCTATGAAGGCATTCAGTCTGGATGACTTCATGAGGCATTACAACTCTAGAACTGTTGGTATGTACCAGGGTCTTCCTTTCCAGACCTTGCAATTATACCCAGCTTGGAAGCTAGCGAGTACTTTGCTTCGTAGAGCCGTTATTAGGAAACCTCAGAATTGGGTGTAAGTAATCATTGATATGAGATAGAGACGACATGCTGAACTGTTTATTCAGGACGTCCTTCAAACTTGGGAAGGTTCTGTGGAAGATGCACAATTGTGGCGACGATGTGCGGGGAAAGGCGAAGCGCATCTCCTATCAACTTGCTATTGATGCATTCGTACGAGCCGTCGAGGCTTGTCCAGAGAAGCGCGATGCCAGACACCCGGAAAAGGATCCCATCCTTGAGCCGCATTACAAGCTGGTCTCGGTTGTTCACAAGCTTGTCCGTTCGAAGCGGATCTCAGTAAGTCGTCTGAATTTATGTGTCTGAATGATATTTTGACTATGTAACATAGACAGAGGAAGGCTGCCGCATCCTCAAGGCAACATCTTACTCCCGGAAGACGCCAGAGGTCACTGAAGACGAGGACTGGGAAGCTTACATGCTTCAGATTCTCAAAGCCCTTAGATCTGCGGACAAGGCAAATTGGCATCATCGTATGGTAGCAAGGGTGAGTCTCGTCACTACACACCCTAGAAGCGCCCGCTGACTGTTCACCAGGCCGCTCACACTATCTACGATAATGACCCGAATGATCCGCGAGCAATATTAGGTGCTAAGTACGAGTTCAACCAGCAGATCTTCACCAAGACAATGGCAATTCAGGTCTGGAAGCCAGATAATGAGCGACCAGGAAGGCACTTCGTCTACACCTCTCGTTATGTCAGATTCTTTACGCGTCTTCTATATCAATTGAACGACAAGACTAGCATGGAGGCACTGGCTCGACGCATTCGTAAGAAATCAGGCGACTTTGTGAATCACAGCGGAGTATGGGAAGAAGTCTGCCGAGCGTATCTTATGGTGGGGGTAGAATCAGCTCTACACGCTTAGTACAGAATGCTCATTTTCTACTTTCTAGCTCCTACGCCACCAACCGAATTGCAACATACCTGAAGGCTATTCAGAGTTGATGTTCCAAGGCATGCACCCTGATACCTACGCAGCCCGCGCCACTCGCCTAGAGACCTGGATGCACTCACAAATGACAAGCCCTCCGGTCGTTGACATCTTACGCGAAGCTATTGAGCTTAAAAAGCTGAACAATAACTTATTCAAATCGACTCTCTTCGAAGACTTGATCAGAGATATCTACGCCCACCTTTACGACTCTGTAGTCCCCGATGTCATCGCTCAAGACGCCGTCGAAGAGAATAGGGTTCGCATGAGCGTCGATACTATCCTCACTAACCCGACCCCCAGCGTGGAGACACCACCCGTTGACCTCTCAGCGGCACAAGCAGAGCAACAAAAATCAAGAGCCAAGTGGCTCACTCAAAGAGAACTTGTCCGCAGAGCAGAAGCTATCGCTGCTAAGCCTGCGCCTACTGTACCAGCGAAGGTGCTGAAAGCCCTAGCTCCGGCTCCGATATCACCAAAGGAGCACGGCAAACCTACAGGGCAACCAGGAAGTACACCTGCACTAGCTGTCGTCATCGACTTGGACAAAGATGTTCCGAGCAGTGTACCAGGCAGTGTGCACGATAGTGCCGATGACGAGAGTGAGCTGAGCGAAGTTGACGAAGAAGTCGTTGAGAGCAAGATTACAGATGCTGCGGGTGAACGGCCGCCTTTGTTTCCGAATCTGCTAGGACCTAAGACGGAAGACGTAGGTGACGAGGATATGGGGGGTGTGACTGGGGATGAGACAATTGATGATGGCGAGAACGGGGGCCAGCATGGGGAAGTGGTAGATGTCCCAGAGGCGCAGGCGAAGGAGAGCGGTGTCCCGCAGGGTAATTGGTAGTGGAAGAGCAGGAAGGGCGATACCCGGCTTGCGGTTTCGAGGGATCGATACCGAACGACCAGAGGGTAGTGATCAGCATGCATTGATCGACTTCTTACCCTTATTCGATCAAACGAGACCAGTCTTAATTCCTTCTAGAGCACGATAAGGCAAAGGGACTGAGACATGCATGGTATTCCTGCGCGGTTTGGAAGACCTGATGCTTATGACGTAGAGCCAAACGTATCTCTGCTATATGTAGCTAGAATCTCGTATTGGTATCAACAGAGACCACTTCTGGACCAGCATTAATGACGTTGACGTTGAGCCATGCTTTGATCGCATTGTGGACGCAAACAAGACAGAGGACTGAGACCCCTTCAGTAGAGCTACACCTGCTTCAAACCAGCATACTGGGATCCTTTCTCCGCCGCGTACCCTCACTTCTCACAACATTTTAATTTCTCATCTTCTCCTCCACAATCCTCCCCACAATCTTCTCCAGCACCCCACCCCCTCCCTCGTTTCCACCCCCACTCTCCAATCCCTCAAAATACCCTCTAACGCTCTTCTCTACATACTTCCCCACCATATCCACCTCCACATTAACGCCCTCCCCTGCCTTCTTCGCAGCCATCACAACCCGCTCTTGTGTGTATGCTATCAGCATTACTTCCCACCAATTTTCCTCATCATTGACAGTGGTGACAGTCAAACTCGCCCCATCAAGCGTCACATACCCCTTCTCCACCACATACCTCAGCACATCTCTCTCACGTGGTTGCAGACGGAATGTGAGGGCGTTTCCGTCAGGGGTTACGCTGAGGATGGCGGCGATGGTGTCGACGTGGCCTTGGACGAAATGACCGCCCATGCGGGTTGTGGCTGATACTGCTCTTTCCAGGTTCACATTTGATCTCTCTTTCAAGCTCCCTAAGTTCGTTCGGCGTAAGGTTTCTGGACTAACGCCGACTTTGAAGGAGTCATTGGTGAAGGATGTGACTGTGAGGCATGTTCCTATGAATATTGCATATGAGTACGAGAGTTTGGATATGGTGGAGAGGGGTAGGATGATGGGGGGATTTTATGGGGACGGCGTACCATTGATGCTTATACTATCGCCCAGATGGGCATCTGTGAGGATTTCTGCACAATCGCCAATGGTCAGGGAGGTACCTCCGCCGCCAGCTGAGGAGTCGTCATGTTTCTCGAGGGTCGTGACGGCTGGCTGGGTTAGAGACTTTAGCTTGAGATCGAGGCGGACGTGGAGAAAGTGGAGGAGTGAAAGTGAGGGGGGGCTTACTGCCTATCACTTCGACTATGCCCGTGAACATCGTGAGTAGACTATTTCAGTTCGGATATTGGGAGGAATTGGCGATCACAAGAATGAAATGGAAAGACGTTGAATAGATATGAAGGTGGGCGAATGGTGATGATATCTACCACACGGATTTAAGCCCTAGGGCCGATATACTAGGATCTTTTGGGCAAGTCAGGTTGCCATTCTCTGTGTATGTCAAGGAATGTGACCTCGAATATGCCTCAACCTAATGTATCCGGCGCCGCGGTACAAATGTCTTTTGGATTATTCTCACCTTTTCTGTGTACCAATCACCTAAAAGTGTCGATTCATTATGTTTCGAATTCGAGCATCCCTGCAGCAATATTTGCTGAACTACAGCCTTACCAGACGGAGGTCAAACATGGACACAGGTCCAGGCCCCCTGTTAACTCCATCCCACTTGCGAGCATGCATCTTCTGACCTTTCACCCCGAAACATCGACGGCTGCCTAGCGCTTTTGATACGCAGGAAGAATTGATCTGGATGAATCCTCATCGCCAGCAATCATTACCCACCGACTGAACCATTTCTTATTCAATAGTCTTATTCAAAATCGCAGAAGCTTTAGCTCTCATTGGGCTGGTACCTTCCATCACAACCTTTGTTGATACTGCTGAAAAGACCGTCTCGAGGCTCAGAGCCTTTTACGACAGTGGCCGCGGGCTACCCAAAGTGTATGCTAATGTGAAGAACCAGCTAGTGGTGATGGTTCCAGTAGGTGAGGAGATGAATGATGAGCATGCCAAGGGTCTGATACTTCCTAATAGAGCTGTTGGGCTAAAATCGGTGCTTGAGACCTGTATTGAACAGACGACCGAACTCAACGTCATTCTAGATGATGTATTGCCAGCGTCGATTGATTCTAAGCTTTTGCGGAGTAAAAAGGCCATACGGAGCCTTCAGCGCGAAAAAGAGATTGTCGCAATTGAGTCATTACTGGAGAGCTGCAAGGCTACATTCTCGTACGCCATCCTGTGAGTCTTCAATCGCGACCAGAACCTTCATGGCTTGATAGGCGCTGCGATATCCCCGTCATCTCTGTTCTGCACTTTGTTGGGAGAAGAAATATACTACAGCAGATCGACAAGATCTTTGAATTTGGGTAAGTCATAAGTACTGTGTGACTTGAATCAGAGACTTTCCTGGCTACGGCGTTGATGCTCCTCTTTTGTACTTGAACTGACTAGTCCTAATAAGAATACTAGCTCGATCTCTCATGAAGTGCTTGAAACGCCTCGAAGAGCAGTCCTACTTGGTATGGGAGGCCAAGGCAAAACGCAAAGCGCACTCAACTATTGTCGGCAAGCCTTCCAAGACGGGACTTTCGATACAATTTTGTGGATCGATGCCACCAGTGTCGCACGTGCACAGCATGCAATTGAGTCGATAGTCCCCAAAGCGAATTTTTCCACTTCGAGTGGCGCTCCCAAGACGCCCGAAGCCAATTTGTCAACGTTCAAAGATACTTTAGCATCTCGTTCGAAACCTTGTCTGTTATTATATAATTACTACGACTCTCCGAAAGAGTTCATGAGCATAGGCAACATGTTCCCCAAAGGTGCCCGTATCTCTATCCTCATAACGAGTCACCATAGCGCCTCGCTACCACTCGGAACACCAATCTATGTGGTTGATATGGAACCGGCCGAGGTAGAAGACCTACTGCTGATCTCATCAGGTTTGATTAGACAAGAATCGGAATCAGAAACACTAAGAAGCATTGTCGAAAGACTGGGCTGTCTCCCACTCGCCCTGGATCAAGCCGGAGCCTATATCAGAGCGCGACATCTACCTTTGGACACTTTTGAGAAGCACTATATCGAGAGGCGTGAGCAGATATTAAAATACACGCCTGAGCTTTTCGACTACAGGAAGAAGCTCCCATCAGAGGCCGAAGAATCTGTGCTTTCTGCTTTCACGACCTGGGAAATATCCTTGGAACAATTGGGTAAAGATCGACCGCACATCGAGCAATTATTGACTCTCGGGGCTTCCTTGTACCATAAACACATATTCGAGGGTCTATTCAAGGCTCGGTGCTCCCCTGGATTCGAAACCCTCGAGGACATCCCAAATGATTGGATACAGTGCATGCTCACAATCCCGTATGGGACCCTATCGCTTTCAAGACATTCTCGCAGAACTCAATGGTCTCTCGCTGGTGCAAGGCTTCCGCATCGAGAATGATGAAATCGTCTTCGCTCTACATCCTCTAATCAAAGACTGGCTTCGGACAAGGATTCCTCAAAAAGAGCAGGATCTTCTGAGTATCGAAGCTGCTGATACCGTGGTACGCTACTATCTCCAGCGCCGTGAGAGTTGGATGTCAGAGCCGCACGACCAGAATTACGAAAGTGACGTCTCACGTGTGCAATCTCAGATAGGTGGAGTGACCGCGGGCGTACACGAGATAAGAGAACGCTTAATGGGATTCTATGACGCTCAATCTGGACCAGCAACAGCCCTGAAAGCAAGCCGATACAGCCAAGACTTAACAATAAAAGTCTCTAGTGTCAAATTGGAGTTGGATGCTCGACTGACAAGGTACTACTTAGGATGTTATAATAAAGAAACGGAGTATTTCACCAGAAAGGACTAACAAAGTATGTCTTTCATCAGTCTAAGACGTCCAGGGGATAATGCTTGAGACCACTATCCGGTAGGCGCACATGAGGCGATTTGTTGGACATTTACTGGAAATGAAGCAGGAGGTTCTGCTGAAAGGTCTCCGAATCAAGATGTTTTCGCCGGCAAGGTTTGTCGCTAGAGCGGCCCTTGACGGATTTTGATCAGAATGGTCGAGATTCGCTAGGAGATTCAAGGATCTGTGGGATGTTCGTTGGTTGGGCCTCAAGACCTAATTGCATATTGTGCTAGCATCATGGGTTTTCTCTTGGGGTTTCATGGGATATCTGGATTTTCCATAGATGAGTTCCCGGGTCACTCTTGTTTGGAATTCCAATAGACCAATAAATGCCCCTTTGTTTCATATCAACCCCAAAGTCCAATACTTCTCGTGCTTCAGTTGTCGCTACATGGCCAATGATAGACGGATCTTTCGCGTAGGACTAATTCTAAGAAGGACAAAAGGCATACTGCCTCGACTGCCTATTCATTTGACCGCGGCTATGAACCTAGACGATGAACCAGTCCCACAAGACCGCTATCGAGAAAAAAATATGCATGATGGAGATGCAATTGTTGATGACTTTGCAAGTACAGGAACGGTGGAACGTTGATGAGACCGCGGGATCCTTTCCGCGTTGAGTGCCGAGGTATTTGTGGGGAATCGTCGACGATGTCTGCTTAGTGTCGGTTTGCTTTTATCTCTCCTATTTCCTAAGTACCATTTTTCTAAAAAAAGTAGCTAGGCGAGATGGCATCTTCTAGCTCTGTTTTGAGGCTTGCAAGACCCATAAGAGCTCAATCGCGGCTCAATGGCTCCATATGCTCGAAATGCCGGCGGCTCGCAACGGCAGCAGAGACGCCTTCACCAACCTTGCCATTGGCAGGCATTCGAGTGCTGGATATGACCAGAGTACTAGCTGGAGTACGAGGACGATTCTATTGATTACATGATTTATAGCTGACGGTTTTCAGCCATACTGTACGCAAATTCTGGGAGATCTCGGGTAGGCCTTGTCATGTCCAGTATGCTGCTCTTCCCAAGAGGTTGGCTTTTATGCGCATGACTCTAGAGGCTGATGGAGATCCTGAATCCCAGAGCAGAAATTATCAAAATAGAGCATCCTATACGTGGTGACGATACTCGAGCATGGGGTCCACCATATGCAAAACATATCAAAGGGGACAAGATGGGCAGTCCCGGAGAAAGTGCATATTTCCTATCTGTGAGCTACGCAGGAAAATGAGAAGTAATCTTTCCAGCTAAACATCAACAGGTCAATCGCAACAAAAAGTCCATCGGCCTCTCCTTCGCCTCCCACTCCGGCATCTCAATCCTCCACAAACTCGTCAAAGACTGCGACGTCCTCGTAGAAAACTACCTCCCCGACACCCTACAAAAATACGAAATGGACTACAAGACTGTCTCCGAACTAAATCCGTCCCTCATCTACGCCAGCATCACTGGCTACGGCCAAACAGGCCCATACCGCAGACGTGCAGGCTACGACGTCATGGTAGAAGCAGAGATGGGGCTCATGCACATAACAGGCTCTCGAGATGGTCCTCCCGTGAAAGTTGGAGTTGCGGTGACGGATCTGACGACTGGGCTGTATACTAGTAATTCGATTATGGCTGCGCTGTTAGGCAGAGCGAGGACGGGAAAGGGCCAGCACATCGATGTGGCGCTGAGTGATTGCCAAGTTGCTACGTTGGCGAACATGGCGAGCTCGGCGTTGATAAGCGGACAGCCTGACTCGGGGAGGTGGGGGACTGCACATCCTAGCATCGTCCCATATAAGGGATTCAAGACTAAGGATGGCGATATTCTGCTTGGCGGTGGAAATGATAGGCTTTTTGGTGTGCTGTGCGATAAGCTTGGAAAGCCCGAGTGGGTCAAACATGGGGACTACAGTACGAATAGTGCCAGGGTAAAGAACAGAGTTGCACTGGAAGCGTTGATCGAGACAGAGACGTTGAAGAAATCCACGGCTGAGTGGTTGGAGGTGCTGGATGAGAGTGGGATGCCATATGCGGCTATCAACGATATCCAAGCGACTTTGAAGCACGAGCACGGTAAGGTTTCCCCGCGGCTTTTCAATCACATACCTACTGATACTGTTCCTTTAGTACTTGCCCGCAACATGGTCAAAGAAGTCGAACATCCCACTTGTGGCCCAATGAAGCTTGTCAACACGCCTGTCAAATACTCGTACTCGGAACCGAGCATAAGGATGCCGCCGCCACTGCTGGGGCAGCATACCGATGAGATTTTGAGTAGTATTGTGGGTATGGATGATGCTGAAATTAAGGCATTGAGAGATGAGGGAGTCGTTACTTAGAGCCTGCAATGATAGAGCAGACTACAACCCATCGGGTGATGGTAGTGTACCTAGGGTTATTTGAGGCGAAGCCTTTGAACTGCATGTTTAATGCCCACTCGTCTAATGAGAAGCATATCTGGAGCAGCCTTTTCAAAGAAATCTGGTATTATGGATCATTGGATCTCGATACACACTTCCTTCGCTCATGATGCATGCTGTGTATCCGTAAAAATCAATAATGGGACCATGTCCCAGTCACAGCACCCGCAATATGCCGAAAAGGCATCGATGTTCGTAACTGAATGCATGTAGAAAAATCCTCCTTCGTAGAAATCCATAATGGGACCATGTCCCAGTCACAGCACCCGCAATATGCCGAAAAGGCATCGATGTTCGTGATTGAATGAAATGCATGGAGAAAAACCCTCCTCAATGTCTACGAGTCCCACCCCGCCATCGTGATGTCGTCCATGTGTATCCCCCTTCCACCGCCCATCTTCTCAGTATTCGTCTGACTCAAGCAAGGTCTGAGATTAAATCAGTAGCCGTACAAGTAGTAATCTCGCCTCATAGGAACCATACCACTAAGCTTCTTGTACTTATCCGCGCTAAATGCCATGGCGGTTGGCTGAGGAAACCAGGTGCAAGGGATGCCAGCTTTCTGGCACTCATGGCAGTGTGGCTTGGTTTCGTCACACTTGTATTTACGAACACGGCAGGGGATGCACCCTAGAGCGAATGTCAGCCTTCGAGTATGATATCAAACGCTATTTAAAATTTACCGGCCAAACTTCTAGGCCCTCTCGGCTTTCTCGGCTTTCCATTCTTCTTGAGCTTCGCCACATTCTTGGTTGCGGTCTTGCCTGAGGTCTTGCTTCCAGACTTGGTTGTAGTCTTAGTCGTAGTCTTGGTTGTAGTCTGGGTTGTAGTCTGGGTTGTGGTCTGGGTTGGCTCCTTGGTGCTTGATTCTGGTGCCTCCTTTACCACTGCACCTGCAGCAAGGTCTAACAGCACATTGGCTGCCCATGCATCACATAGCTCATCAGATGTGCGGTCTGGGAAGAGCTGAACATCAATATTGTCAGGGGAAGAAGGGTTAACCGCCTGAAAACGGGCTGACTCCTCGGCGGACCATGGTGCAGACATAATGGTATCGAGCTTCTTCGAATAATTAGTGTGCAGTATAGCAAAGCCTAAGCATCTTCTTACCTGAGAATGAGGATGCTGCTACTGTTGATACTTGAGCTGCTTGTTCTTGCGGGCGGGCGTCGTTGTTGGTAGGTGGTTGTGACTTGAAGATGTTTGAAAACTCACAAGCCCAGACAAAGAACCAGAGTGTGGTTGCGAGGATTGCCGACGAGCGTTGGAGATGATTGCTATGAGGACGACGATGTTGCTACTGTTGATGGTTGAGCTTCTTGGTCTTGCTGGCGGCGTTGTTGCTGACAAGTGGTGGAGATTTGAAAAACAATTCAAAACGCGCACAAACCCAAGCAAAGATTTAAAAACCGGCCGGCCCAAACAAACTATTGTAGCCAGTCCGTCCGGAGTTATTATACCAAGACCCTTGATTCCAACCTATAATTTGCCTAGACAGCAGGAACATCTACGCTTTGATACTAGAGCTAAGATGCCAGACGTTCTAGGTAATGGGTCTATAAAAATATTAGAATCTTGGAGCATTGAACGCAATCACAAAGTGCTTACCTGATACCACGCTCATGCTCCGACACCAATAGCAACCGCACCACCTCCTCCAAGTGCACTATTTGGCATGCCCCCAGACCAAGTCATCCCGCCAGGCCCTTCCCAGCCATGACTTCCCTTCCACGAATGGCTATAAGTGACAATATCCTCATCAATCAACAACGCCAGATCATCATCCTCCGGCGGTAGAACGATACCATTACCTGCTTTTGGATAAGGAAGAGGCTCTGGTTCGACATAGACCTCATAGTACTCCTCTTCTTCTTGGGATACAATCCCAGGGCGTAGAGGTAATGGCTCCACTATCACTGGGATCGGCGCTGGGGGTGGTCTGAAGACAGGCAAATCTGCATGCAGATGGTTTGCATGCAATAACAGACTGATCAACTCACTTTTCTCTAAGCTCTGGAAATAGGTCCGTTTCTCAGCAAGCGTCATCCCATGCCACGAAGCCACTTTCCCAGCCACATGCTCCCTCTCCAACTTTACATTTTCACATTCAAAGCACATCCACTCCTTATCCTCGATTTGGACAACTGAGGGTGTGATAGGCCGGTTGTGGCAGAACTGATGCCAAGGCGTATTACACCCATCGCAAAAAACAATTTGATTCGAATTCGGTGAGTGCCCGCGGCCGCAGTTGATGCAAACAGCCGCTTCACCTGCTTTCCGCCGTTTCTTCGCCGCTTTGATGGCTGGGGGTGTCTCTGCGCCTCCATTTGCAGTGTTAAATGATCGCCTTTTTGCGGCGGGCTTTTCGATGTCGATGACGGTGGGCGAGAAGGTTTTGGCTTGCGTGATACGCCGGCCTGAACTGGTCATTTCCAGAGGGTTGAATTCTTCAGAGGCATCGGTATCGTCGAGAGAGTCTTCGTCGTCAGAGCCTCGCTTGCGCTTCTTTTTACGTGCGATGTGGCCGAGGAGACCGGCGGCGCTATTGCCTGCTCTGCTACCTCTTGGTCTTCCGCCGCGATTTACTTTGGTGGTACCGCGAGTGGATGGGGTTGCGGGACTGAGCGTTGATGCGTCGCTTTTTCGAGGTCTACCACCGCGGTCCATGGCTGAAGCTTTTTTGCTACCTCGAGGTCGCCCGCCTTTGTTTTTGGGTTTCACAACTGGAACTTCCATTCGTACGCCTGCTGCTGTGGCAGCTTCTTCTGTGATGCCGTTCTCACCTTCTTCGATCTTCACTATTGGTCTCCGCCCACCTCTACCTCTCCGCCCACCAGTCTTCACTCCACCTCTCTTCAATTTAGTCACAGGCGTAGGAGTAGGCGCGGCTGCTAGGTTCTGACTCGTAATCATCCCGCTGAGGACCGATTCCCGTGCCGCTTCCCACTCCGGCGTATCTTGTAATTGACTTGCTGAGAACTCCGCATTTTGGCTTGGCAAAACGTTCCGTGATGGGACGGTGCGCTGCGCTTGCGCGGAGGCGTTATTGCTCGCTGCTGCTACTGTTTCAGACAGTTGGCTTTCTAATTGGGCTGCTGTGGAGGCATAGCTGTGCGTCCACGGTGTGCTGAGGGTCGAGCTGTTGACTTGAGATTCGGGTTGGTGGGGGGTGTCGGAGAAGTTGGAGAGACTGTGGTTCCGCCGGGAGGAGGGAGATCGGATCCAATCTGATTCTTCTGTTGTAGAACTCATTGGGGAGGGTAGGACAGGCAACGACCTTCCATATAGTATATGTAGAGGGAATTATAAAGCGCTCAATGCCGTTTGACGGTCGTCTGGATTTTGGTTTGGAAAGCAAATAGAAACTTGCTCCAACGCATTAGTGAGCGGATTCATCAGTAGAGTCAAGGATAACCTGACTGTGGGTCCTTGTAACTGTTGACGTATATTCTGAGACTTCTGAATTTGTTGTAATATATAAATATCCGGTATTGGTTGTTGTTAATATTGCAAGACCGGATACTTTTCCTAGTTATAGCGCTAGTTATAGCGGGCAGATCCCGCAGCTAACGGCGTGCCAAAGTCTACACTACCTAGTCTCATAGAGCTACACAAGTTCCCTTTCACAGACACCCCCAGCGGCCTCTTTCAATCGTGCTCACAATTGCATTCCGCCACATTATACCGCATTAGAGCTACGGTAGCTATTTACGAGAGTGCAGGTATCCCTGACGGTGCAAGCGCTTTGTCTATGTTTTCTCTACAAGTGTCGGCTCACGCAAATGCCTACCTTATTATCTTCGAACAGTCTCCTGAGTTTCTCTGCCTACGTGATCTGAATCCTACCCTCTTTCCCGCAAGGAAGGAGAGAAGATGTAACGGTACGGTTGTTTTCAAAACTGGGTTGAGACCAATGCCTATGCAGCGGGAGAAGCTGCCTACTCACTATTTCGCCTAAACTATAACTGGTCTTTCTTTGTGTCATGAAGAATGGTCCATTTATGAACAGCGCATTATTCAACACAGTGGTGTCCGAAGAGTTTCGCAGTGAGATATATCACCTCTTTGTGTCTATTTGAGACCCGAATTTGTCCACGCCTTAAATACTTTTCTCCAACCTCCCAGTCCCTTGCCATATTCCTCATAAGTACCCTGTTCCTAAAAGTCCCGAATCCATTCAAGTGAAAAAACATTGGCCATATCGACCACCACTCCGCCTCTCCCGACACCAGACCTGACGGAATCTACTTCCCCTCTATGTCGGAGACTTGACTTGATGATGAATCCTCTCTAACGTGTTCATCCTCGTCGATAGATATCAGCATGAATTTCCTCTACAAAGTCACAGCATGCATCGTCCCAAACTCAACATACGGGGTTAGAAATCCCGATGACTCCCTATGTATCCAAGGCCCAGCGATCCATGGTAACAGTACCAGTAGCTCTACCTATGCAGATGATCCCGACGGCATGTTCAACCAGTCCCATGAAAGCATGCATAGCAGGATTCCCTGCTTAGCAGACTTCAACTGGGGAACATTCCCGGCACAATATACGTGTTCTTATGAGAGGGAAACGGATCTGTTCTGCGATTTCGAAATCAATGAAAACAGTTCTGGCAAGGTCACTAAGGACGAAAATCACCGCAACACCAATACTCATCTAGAGAGCGAATTGAGTTTGAAGATTGAAAAGAAGGAGACTAGCAGAAAATGATAATAAGTGGGGAAAATATGAGAGTGGTAGTGGTAGAGGACGACAACGGATATGTGTATCTAAAGGCGAATATAACTAGTGAGCGTAGAGGTAATAAGCAAACATGGATCTTAACCTCAAGAAGGTTTTGCAGGGAAAGTATTGAATTTTGACGGACGATGGGAGGCTTGGCCTTGGCTTGATGGATGAAGATCAGAGCAGAATAAAAGTGTACGTGCCAGGGAGCAGACTGGCGATGGTCTGACGAAGACAGAGATTATGAAGCTCGGAAGGAGCATGACACATGCCATTCTGTAATATCTTCTGAAAAGCATTGCAGGAGGACGACTCAGTGCTGAGCTGGACAGAACGAAAACAATGCTTGCACGAAAATCCACTTGGGCATTTCCCTCTTGTTGTAATAGTAATGCAATACCCACGGACGCCACCTGAGCCCGGCTTGTGTGTACTAATATTTTAAACATAGACTCCGATGTTAAAGCAGAACAACCGAATTGAAAATCTCATGCGGATGCAGGGTATCCAATAGGCAGGAGCTACGAAACGCTTTTGTATTCAGTCAATCATAACAGTCGATCGATGAGAAACCACTAAATCCCATCACATGATGGTACATTTTGTCATTCCATACTTCCTTTATTGCCCACCATGTGTCTGCATTCTGGCTAGGCTGTGGCCGTATGCGCAAACCATTGCCATCGTGATAATGCAAGACATAAGACCCAACATCTGATCGCTTCCTTCTCAATATTGATCTAAGAGTTAGCATTGCCTGCCTAAAAGGCTAGCAAGGGTCATCAGGTATCTTGATTTTGTCAATTGTCTTCCGCTACCCAGATTCTTGCCTTCTCGGTCTTCCCTGCGGAAGGTAATCATAAACAAGGCTGGCAATTATAACTCGCCAGCCGAAGAAAATCACATTTATCACAACATAATTCTCTATTTCGTGCTTTCGGGTGCACAACCCAACATACTCCCGATCGCATCTGCTATAAAGAGCACCGTCGTTCTCATTAGTACCCTCTCCTTGACAAAACCGCCTAGCACCAGGAATACTCTAAGTACATCATCAATAATTTCAAACGCACTACCACCAGCTTCCCCCCCAACATTTTACACACAAGCCCCACTACTACAATGTCCCAAGAATCACGGAACCCATCACTCGAAAGCAAATAATCACGTGAAGCTTGCCAAAACAGACCCGAAATCGTCGAGGCCGCAAATGAACATCAAAGCGCCACGGAAGCGTTTCCCGACCCAATAACATTGAAACTACCTCCACAGCGAGCATGTGAGGCTTGCAGGTATCGAGATGCATACTGCGACATGGCGAGGCCGCGATGTGAGAGATGCGTTCGCATTGGGTATTCGGCTTGCTATTATCACTGAATAATAGGGTGACGGCGCTTTTTGAGGGGCGTTTGATGACTTCTTACTCTGAGCTATTTGATGAGCAGATAAAATGGCCAGTGATGGGGTAGACAAGGCACATTTTGATCATTTGCTTGAGTGATGGCGGGATCTGTTGGCAAAGGCTAGAGATGATAACGTAGGGTCACACCAACCACTTCAGTGGTAAGAAGAAATTTCTAGTCAGTAATAAGGCCTACCAAACGACTTTTGAAACGTTGATCAAGTGGAGAGTGCATATTTTGATTAGCTCAATGAGTAAGCATTGCTGAGTGGACAAGGCCTGATTGCGCGAGTCGAATGAGTAGATAAGACAGTGTGGTTTGGGGTGCAATTAACGCGGTGCGTATGTCGGCGGGCGAGTAGGAGGAAAACATCTAACAAGATTATTGAGCAGGAAAGACGTCACCAACGTAGCCCGTTTGAATGAATAAGGCGTGGCGCAACGAAGTGCACGAATCAATGAACATATTCGGCTGGCGATACTAGGCAGAGCGAGTATATTTCACCAAGCTAGGAGGTTATTCAGGAATGGCAGATTTTCCATCACAAATGCTCAGAGGTCTTGTAAGTGGTAAGAATATGGCTTCAGGTCACTATATATTGCAAAGATTAATATAGGTATCCGAAATCCGAAGGACCATGCTAGCCTTAGCAGTAGCGGGCTGAACCGCTACCTATGCCTTCCAGAAGCCTCTCTCCTCTATTCCTAATATATCCAGCCATTCCGTGGCTCCAATGACGCCGTTAGGAGTCTCGTATAGAAGAAGATCTAGAACACAGATTCGTTGCGAAGAAGACATTCATCAAAAGAAGCCACCAGGAACCTTTGGTTCCCCACTCGCTGTTCTCTCACTCGGCATCCCACCACTCGTCCCAGCACCCGTCCTTATCCTCCTTTCCCTATCTGAATCACTCGGGCTCGAGACATCCGGCGACCTGGACGTCGCGGTCCTAGGTGTACTACCGAATCTGCCATTCCACCTATCGGCACCACTATCAAGCCGTTCCCGGCTTTCACCACTAGGCGAAGATACTTCTCCAGTGGTGTTCGTCCTCGCAGGTCTCTCTAATTGCTCAGTGAGCCGATCTCCTCGCCTGCGTTGAACGTCTCGGCTGCTTTCGCTCGTGGGTGAAGAGATGCTGGCGGCGCTGGCGGCGGACATTGGTGTGCCATATCTTGAAATAGGGTCTCCCCTTCTAAATGGGTCCCCGCCACCGCGTTGCCTTTCTCTGCTGCTTTCAGTTGTAGGGGAGGACACAGGTGAAGATACGTCATGTGCACTGGATGTTCTTGGCGTGCCTCTGGGCGGGCGTCGTCCGCTCCACACCCCGCCGCCGCCACTTCTTCGTTCAGCGTCGGAGCTTTCGGGGCCAGAGATTTCGCTGCTTTCAGAGTGGGGAAGGCTTGGGGTGGGTTTGTTTCGGCGGCTCCACGATGGGACTCTGCTTCTCCTATCTGTGGGTGGACCAAGTGGCGATGGGACGTCACTGCTTTCCGTATTTGGTGATGGAAGTTCGAAGAGGCCATGGGAACCGGCATACATCTCGATTGGTGCAAGATGGTCGCCCTCCATCTCGGATCGCAGGTGAGGTCTGCTAGCCTCCATCTCTACTCCGCCTTTCGTGCCTTCCATTTCTACACCTCCCCGACTGCCCGCCATCTCTGCAGTATTTTTATCGTATGCTGAGGCACCTTCTTTGCCCGCCAGTTCGACCTTCGATGAGCTGCTGTCCATCTCTTCGCCACGCTTGTCGGGTGCGTACAACTCTGTGATGGGATCTCTGCTTGTACCATCCATTTCGGGCTTGCCGCCGAACGGATCCAAGTCGTCCTTCTTTTCGGCTTCTTCCTTCTCCTTTCTGCTCTTGCGCTTCTTTCGTACACAGAACCATGTTAGTCCAGCGGCGAGGATGATGAGTACGACAGCCGCAACAGCTATGCCAATTATCGCCCCTGTAGAGACCTTGTTGGAGGTTTCGGGAACTTTCGTGAGCGGTGGTTTTGCGGTGCTGTTCGCTGCAGCAATGCTTTCGATTTGCGAAGGGGCGTTTTCAACCCATATATTTTGCGAAACGGAGAAATTGGAGAATTCATAATTGGTGATTAGGTACCTATCGTTGTTAGTATAAATTGATGGAGGAGTATAGGACACTTACGCTTCTTGGAGGAATGTTCGTCCAAGTGTGTATTGGGTATCATTGGCCGCTCGTCGGAGGGGGAAGTAGCTTTGGGTGGTATTGACAATTGGCGAACCGATTTCAAGGTCAAAAGCAGCATAAGGGAGCGTTATGTTCACTGTAGCACCGCCAGAGACATCGTTTCCAAGTTCGAAAGCAATGCTGGCATTTTGTGAGAGAAGCGCATTGTGGGTGGTATCGTTTACGAGATATCGATCTACCGTGTTATTGTACGTAATCCCGAAAGCGTCTTCGAAGAGCTTGCACGCATCCTGAGGTAACCAGATTTGGGGGACTGTGGCGTCAATAAAGGTAAAGATGCCTTCTTTGAGTAAAAGGGAATCCGTGTGTTTCGCATCACTGTAGCTGATCGATTGTATGCCTACAACCAAATCCCTCGAGATGTCGCCTGCGAATTGGAACTCGACATTATTATGCTCGAATTTCGAAGCATCATAGCCCCCTAGAATCAAGCTCCCATCAACTTTTTTAAAGCCTGCTGTTGGTCAGCTGGAATTGAAACTTCAGGAACTATAGAACTCATTCTTACGGTACTGCGCCCCGGCGGTGTATGCATAAGACAAGCTCGGTATCTGGCCAGTGGTTTTCAGTCTTGTCAGAAAACTAGGATGCGGATCATTGAATTGGGTGAAATTGGTAGGATGCGAAGTGACGCCAAAATAGCCCAGGTAGTAGTCCTTGGTAGCTAGTGCCGCAACCACGCTATTATTCAGACTTGGTAGACTTGATCCTGGTAGACCCAGCCCCAAAGTATCAAGCCCATAATCGCCATTGTCATAATTGTTAACGTAGTCGGGAAGATTTAATTCTAGCCCTACTGCAAATATGCCCTGATCTTGCCATGTGCTGGTTTTGTTCACGTTGACGAGGTCGCCTCGTAGTTGAGGGCAATTCGGCGTGTCTGATGGAAGGCATCCACCTTGTGTACTGTTGGCTGAAATCACCCATGTTTCTCCCAGCGCCGTTGAAACGAGGACGCGAGCGGGCTGTGGAGGAGTGCCAATGTGGATTTCGAAGGTTGACCAAGGACCGTCGTTGCCCTCCCTAAATGTTGGTACAGATGTCAGTGTGGTGTACGGAAGTGGGTGGCTATGTGAGACAACTCACCAGTGTTCGCTGGCCGGGACAACAACCGGAGCGGCTGCTGAGTTGTTTGCCATGCCCCTGCGGGATATAGCAGAGACAGATCGCAGAGAACGAAGGTACTTTTGAAAGGGCTACAACGCCTTTACAAAAGATCAATAACGACGGATGGTGTACTCAGTAGCAGACGCTGCGCGAACAACAATAATCCGCACCGCCATCAACGATCCCTCGATAATTTACAAAAGACACGAAAGAATTTGGGCCCCTTCATATTGCTACGGCTGAGGACTGCTGAGCCTCGAAGGATTCTCCGGCGTCGCATCGCGCCAATTCTCTTCCAATCTGGGCCAGTCATCAATAGGGGCGGTTAAAACAGCCGGATTGGCCAATAGCGTCCGGCGTTTGTTCTTCTCGTTGGAGTTTCAGATATCTTGAAACTTAGCGTGAAAAATCCTATGGATAAGACAAGGTGTGGGGCATAGCCACTATTGATGTGGCAGAGAAGGATCAGAAGTCGAGGTGGGAGTGTTAGTCTTGTGTTTCAACAGCTTGCCACTACAGTAGTTAGTCTACAATAGCATTGTAGACTTGGTCACAAATCTCTGAGACTTGGTGAGAGTTGTGTGCTATTCAGAGATCTCTAAGCGCTCTTGGCTATGAGAAAAGCCGTAATGCTGGATCTTTCTCCATCCTAAACGCCCGTTGACCATTTCATGCATGCATCGTAAACACTCCAGCCCACTGCCGTTCCACCAGACGCCCATCGATGCCCTTGCAAACACATCTCTATTGCTACTTCTTAGCATATTGCTTCGTCCACGCCTTCGCGGTCTTGATGAACTCTTTCTTGTTCTCTTTGTACTCTCTCGCAATGCCTCCCTCCACCGCGTCGTCGGGCTGAGGCTCCATGAGCAAGGCTTTTGCAAAGCTGAGCACAGCGTCGATCTTCGAGGATGGCTTCCATTCGTCTGCTCGTAGCATTCCTAGGCACATGCTGCCCTTGTCATCATTGGTAACGTTTGGGTGGTAGATTTTGGTCTTGAAGCTGAGGGTAGGAGGCTTGAATGGGTACTCGGTAGGGAGGCTGAGGGCGAGGGTGAAGACACCACCCTAGACGGTCGAGTCAACATTGAATAGTCTCAAGTAGGTGACAGCAAAGAATACTATAATGTACCTCGTAAGCAGAACCTTTAGGCCCGTCAATGAAGATCTGCCACTGATGCATGTCTGATTCGTTCGGGACGGTGATCCTCATGCCCTCCAAAGGGTTCCGCTGAAGCTCGGCATACTCCTGTGTAATGGTTTAGTGATGGAACTTGAGGTTACTTCATGCCGTGATTCACCTTTAAGATGCGCTTCTGTGCCATGTCTGCTAAGTAGCACAGGTGAGGTAATAGGTTGAGGGATGTTCAGGCGTGAGGGTGTTGGTGGCGAGGATCTTTTGAGTGGGGTGGATGTAGGGACGGGGAGAAAATCTTATCTGAATTAGCCACACGAGAAGCCAACCTCATTATTGGTCTTCTCTTGTGTCAGGTATGGTGATAGAAGAGTGACAGCGGAACTGACTTCCGCTGCTGCGCCAAGCTTAGATCCAAGAGTTGGAGATCGCACGGCATCAGACGGTCTTAGAAAAATATCGTTGACGACTACTCATTGACTACTCCTCCTAGACATATGTAAGTACAATTCAAGATTTTGTATTCCATGGAGCTGCTCTACTTTGTAAAAATTTATCAAAATTCTAGCAAGCAATGTTCTCCGTCCCAGACCGGATGATGCAGTTATATATACCCCGTTGAAACTTAGGAAGTAAGGAAAGGATCACGGCAATGCTGGAGAACTTTTCCAAATGACCTTACATTTTCCTACAGGGTTAGGTGATCTTACAAAACGACAAGAGATGGACCGGTCAAAAAACTCTTCTTTATGCCTCTTTATTGAAGAAGCCGGCGTTATCTCCTATATTCTATTAGCTCCTTTTCTTGACCTTTCGACACCTGTAGCTTCTTGCAGCCTAGATCTTCAACATCGTCCAGCGCAAATTAAGAAAAATTCCTGACATAATATTTCCCACAAACCATCACCACCTTTGTAAAGGTGCTCCACATCACCACGAGAGTCTGCCTCCGCAGCTCATGGCGACGTCCTTCTCGAGCCTTCCTCTCGAGCTTCAATCTAAGATAGCTAAGCTCTCGGTTCCAAAGGTCACATTCGAGTTCTTGGGCCACAGAGGGGCCTCACCCTGCAGATGGGCACAGAATCCCATGATACCTTTGCTTCAAGTCCTCTCACGCAATTTGCCTCTCGTGCGATACCGAGTTCTTCTAGAAGAGATCAACGCTCGCCTGTATTCAGCATGCGGCTTCGGCTTCGTGTCCAGTAACGTCCGGAAGCCAAAGGAGTATGTCGCCGCTTGTGTGGTTGCCAATGAGTTCTTTATGCGCATTGGACCTTGGAAAGTCGCTCTCATTCAGCAAATCTACTGTGACCTTGACTGGTGGAGAAAGGAAACGATAACTGATGATTTCTTCAATATGCTTGGTGCCATGCTCGTCAACCCCACAAGAAACGTTCAGGACATCGATTTCAATCTCGACTTCATAGCTAATAATCCACCAACTCGCTCCAGAAAAAAGGGTGTGAGAAGCAGCCAAGCACCGTGCTTCTCCCTTAGTGGCTTCATGAGCTTCACGCCCAACATTTTCGTTGTTCGGGCAGAGCCAAGAGCGCCCCGTTTCCAAACTCGTCTGAGGGAGTGGATACAGCAACGCCGGGTCTTTGGCATGCCTTTCGACCACCTTGTCCGTCTCCCGCTAGAATTGAGTACCGAGATCTACCGACGATACTTAGACCTCCCAACAAGCCACGTTGTTTGCCCTGAAACTCTGCCAAACCCTCGCCTTGATCTACTCCGGATTAGTCGTCAGATGACAATGGATCTACTTCCGGTGCTCTACGCGGGCTGCACCTTTGAATTCCACGCCACTTCAGAGTACCGGTTTCGACGAAACGAGAATTGCAGCGTGACTGACCAAGCCCCATGGGTCACTCGCTTCCTAGACGCACTTGATCCCGCAAACTCGAAATTCATCAGGAAGGCGATACTCATCAGGAAGGTGAAGATTGTACTCTTTGTGTACACCTCGGGTAAAAGTGGCTACGTTATCAACTATACGACATCGATAAGGGCCATCATCGATGATCTAGTCCTCCGCTGCTCTTTCCAAATCACCAATCTTTATGACACAATTCCGGTTGCCGAAATACCAATTTCGTCAGTCTTTTGGGACCCAGTCTCCCGTAGGCGCTGTTTTCAAATCAAGCTGCCGAGTGCCAGAAATTCGCAGCTGATCATCGAAATCCGAACAGATTGGAGGGCGGAGATCGATGGGTCGCTGGCGCACGCCACTCAGCTACAGGTTGCGCGAGAAGTCTACATCAATAGCGTTCGAGGTCAGCGCATCTGGATAGATGCGTTCGGGATGATTTTCCTGGGCTGATTCAGCTGGACCAATATTGCTCAAGACATTGGAAATCTTGGGCGGTATTACAAGCGCCTTGGACAATTGGAGACTGAATTTTAAGGCGGGCGCAAATCGGAGCCTCAGGTGTGTGACTACACTCAAGGTTGATCATTTACCAGGTTTTGTACTTGCTGGTAATGCCAAAGAACACCGAAAAGCTGTGTTCGTGGCTTCAATAGATTGAGCAATGAATCAGAATTAGTCTGTATATCCTGCCAGCCCAGTGTCATGCCGAATGCAGGGCTCGAGCGCGGGGAGAGCAAAGAACATACTAGATCCTGTGGACACGGAGATAGCATAGCTGAACCATGACCAGAGAGATTTCCATTGTGATAATCTATTCTCTCTGCAAAACAACCATGACACCCATAAGCCCCAACAACACCGTCTTCAACCACGGATGCTCTGAGAGAAGAATAGTCACATAGCCCACAAAAGGAACATAACCCTTAACGCTCCCAATGATATCCTCTGTCCTAGTCAGGTAATCCTGACCCCGAGCATACAATTCCGTATCATCAGCCAGGTTGTTATCTCCTTTCGTAAGCAGCTTCAATGGTTGGTCCCTATCCCTGTCATTAGCCCCCGTCTCTCCCTTCCCCCCAAAGAAAGGCAATAGCAAGCACTCACCCTCCCCCAAACCGCCGAACAACTCTATGCACAATCGGAATATCCTTGTCCTTCACATTGTAAACCACAATCTCCCCCACCTGTGTCTCCATCCCCCTATTCCAAAGAAACAACAAATCCCCCCTCTGAAACGCGGGCTCCATACTCCCAGACAGCACAACGACAATCGGTGAAGGGGAATCGGTGGCTACGCTGAGGCCTTTCCATAGCATAAACGCTGTGCTGAGAACGAGAGCGAAATTGAGGATTTGAGTGAGGAATTGCCGGGGCTGGAGGGAGGAGAGGGCGGAGAGCATTATGCTCGTGGTGGACAGCGGCAGAGAAGAGGATCGGTTTTGCCCTTGACCTTGTTGGTGATGATATTATCACCGTAGACCCCACCACGGAGTTGAGGAGCCTTCGCTCGGATTGTGAACAAATTAGCGACGAAGGCGATGTTGAGAAGAACAATGCAAACGTGGGTACTGTACCACGGCAAGACCAGGTGGACAATTGGCCGATGATTTAGGCGGAATCGCTCCGCGTTTTCTGGCGCGTTTTGTTTCTTTGCAGTCGGTTTCTCATTGCCAAGCGTTCCCTGGCCCTGCGCATCTGCCAATTCTCAGCTGCTACTCGTAGAGACATTGTCCCTGAGTGCTATTTTACGCAATGATAATGCTAACAACGATGATAACTGTATCTTAATAATGCTAATGGCGATGATGAAGAGAGAATGAATTTGAAATGAGACTACGAAGTTATACATCTTAGAATAGGCAATGCTCCTGCCAGACTCGTGGATGGAAGCCATTTCTTCCACCCAGACTGGCAGGCTCGACTCGACTCGACGTTCTGCCATAATGCTGCCCATTTGTCTCTTTGTACGACCATGCTTCTATTCGTATCCCCTTCTACGACATGCCAGTACCCTTCCCCGCCCCTACATTCTACCTGAACTCTTCTCGGTCGTTTTACGTCGTTCATCACTCTGGTTTCCTAGATTCCTTCCTGAATACCCCAGAACATAGCCTACACGACTGTGGCTTTGTTACATTCACTCATAGATCGGCTACGATGGCAGAGACTACGCCCCTACTACCTCATGCCAACAGGCCTCCTCATGATCACCCTATCTTCTTACGCGTTTGCCATTCGCCATGGCGTTTCATCACGCAGAAAGGTCTTTTCGCGGTCCGATTGACGCTTGCTGTGTATCTGACTATGGCATTGGTCTTGAGCATCTACTATGAATGCAAGTTCGCAGATAGAAATGCTAAGCTCTTTCCTTTCTATGCTAGCACTGTTAGCTTGGTCATCCAAATGTATTACTACTGGATTACTACGGTAAAATTCGTCCATTCCCAGATCCTAACATCTTTTAATATTGATAATGTCCACAGATATGGACATTCGAGCATCTTACGGGCCCGCGCAGTCGGTTACCACCCCACGAACAAGCCAAGGGAGCCTTTCTTGCCCACCTCCAAACAGCCTTCTCCCTTCCCACCTCAACAAGCAACACATCAAAGATAGCCTTGTCGATATTTTACACCGCAGCGGTCACTTTCCCCTTCGTAGTCACCACCGCCTATTGGCTATACCTGTTCCCTATTAGCGACTTCATCTCCAAGGCGCCATTCTGGCCTAGGTTCCTGCAGTACTTCCAGATCGCCAACAGCAGCATCATCAACTCTGTCATCGCTTTTCTCGAGATCATGGTGCTTAGCAGCGTGCGTAAGCAAAAGGTACAATCCCATCTCAACCGTAGGAAAGGTCTCTCGCTAATGTCCACAGCCACTTCCAACCCACACCTGGGGGATTATTGCTGCCTGCATCGTATATTTCTGGTGGGGCTTTATGGGTCGCTGCTTCACAGACCAGTATGTACACGAGCAATACTTCGATCCTGCAAGAGTGGGATGGAGAGCATTGGTGGGGACCTACTTCAACATCATCAACTTGGCAGTGAGTGTATTCTTGGCTCAACGCGGATTGCATGCTCGGAGGGAAAAGATGACTTGGAAGGCCGAGTGTGATCGTCGACGTTAGTTGCAGGAAATTTGGACTGAGTCTCGGCAGGTCAAGAAGGTTCAGTTACGATAGGTAATGATCCTTCGCGCCGGCCGCTGTTGCGTGATTCTTCAATCCGGCTCAATTGCACGCCATCTCTAGTCTAGTATGTACCGCTAATGAACTAACGAGCAAGACTTCCTTTTCGTCTCTATCAATGGCCATCATGCCGTCCCAATGACCACCGACTCGACTTGCCTGGCAGCCTTCCTGCGTGGATTTAAATCCAGCGAAGGCATGTTTTCCTCCACAGAAGAACAATTCAGAACTCAACTTGCCGATATGGACAATCGCCATTCACCGAAGTCCCGAAGTCCACTCCCAGGGTATCCACAAAAGTGGACAGGATACTTGTGCATGCTATTTCCTCCGCACTTTCCCACGAAAGCTAAGCAAGCCTACCAAATTGTGCATATCGCAAAACCCACAGACTAATATCCTTATCGAAGCCAAATATTGGGAAACTTGTTGCCGAACCTATGGGAGAGAATCCACACACTTGTGCATTCACTCCTGTGTCTTCTCTTCATCAAACCTGGCAGGCGCCGGTGCAGGTGCCGTGGTCTTCTCTCCGCCCCTCAAGTCTTTTCACTTGCTTAACCCCACAAACTCGCTCTGCTCAAACGCGGCTCACCTTCATCTCTTCCCAGAATTACATCACATTAAAGCTAGTCCTCTTGGGGTTCAGACCTCGAGTCTGTTCGGTCGCGACATCGATTTGCATGGTGACCTTTCATCCTTCTCTATCACCGAGACCCCAACATTCCCCTCACTTGCTTCTCGTCCTGATTCACGTAAGACAAACAGTCGCTTGATAGCTGCTAGCTAAGCAGCAGTAGTCTATCTCTCACGCCATTGCTTTACTATCCTCCATCCTTCATCATTCAACCCACTTCTATTTCTCGACATCATCACCGTGCATTCCTTGCTCACTCTTGGCTGAGCTGATTACCGCATTCTGGCCTCCACCAACCTCTACCCTACTTTCGCCTTTTTGACCAACTACCATTGCCAGCAACTCTTTCGCAGCGGAGGGCAGCAAGACTCTTACATTCTGCAGTCTCCTATCTACCTCGCAATGTTTTCCGCACTCAATAAATCTTCGGGTGCGTCTTCCAACGATCTTTTCGACCAATCAAATGGCCTTCAGAACTCGGCTCATGAAACGGTTGCTGGTGGTTTCTGGCTCATCAATAGGCTTGGTGAGGACTGGCCTGTCCTGGTCTGCGACGAGAATATCGTCCAGAATTTCTTCAACAAGGAGAAGGGCCGCCCTGAGAATGCTCTTCAAGAGAACGGCAAGTGGACCAAAGCGTATAAAATGGGCGGTATAGATGAAGAGAAGAGATGTTTTCCATGCGTCTTTCTCGGTAGCTATAAGCTGTAAGTCTTCTGCTCATTCGCCTCAACGTGCAATAGCTGATGCGTGTCCAATCGTCAAGCACATGGGCGCCCACGCGCAAGCTTCAACACATTGATCACGACTTGGGCGCAGCTATCGGAGCTTCCACCGATAATGCTGAGCTTTCCCGGGCCTGGAAAGATGCTGGCGAACGTTCCAAAGACGACGAGCCTCTCGAGCACTGTAGGAGGCGACTTCGCTGGCAGCAACAAGCTAGCCGTGAAAAATCTCACCAAGGTGTTCGCGATGCGGGCCCTCCTGGATCATTCAGCGGATGGAATCCCTCCAATTGGAAAGATGTCAATGGCAAGCCCTGCATATCCCCCGAGAAGCGCAAGCGTAAAGCCTCGCCAGAGTTTAAATACCCTCCTGGGTATGCCAGAGAAGATGTTGACGATGAAGAGAGCGCTGATCTCTTTTCAAGGCCTGGAGAGCCGAATATCAAGAGGGAACATAGTGCGTCGAACTCTTCTGCTGAGGTCGACGCCTTGTATGATGATCCCGACCCACCTGTGAGTCTGCATGGTGACCAGGGCTTCAAGAGGAGCAAGACGAATGCAAGTGGGCTTTTCACTGCACGTCCACCTCTTTCGACTCATTCTACGACGCCGCTTAGGGAGTGTTCCGCTGCTGTTGCGCGTGCCGCTGGGGCGATATCCAAGCATCGGGATAGCAAGACAGAAGATAGAGTCATCATCTACGTCGGCAACCCACACACCCAATTCGCCGCAAAACGCTCTCACCTAGACATCAGCCCTCTCCTCAGCAGCCTCATCGCCCGTCATCCCGACAATGGTTGGTATGTCATGTCACCTCTGCTATCCCAATTACACGCCGAAGATTTCTATCCCGTCGGCGAATACCTCACTCGTGGCGAGTACAACCCAAATATCCTCAACGACGGCACCGACTTCGTCCGACTCGAAGGCGCACTGAAGAGGGATGAGCTTGGCAATCAGGTCGTGCGCTGTGCTGTGATATACTCTACCGCCCAGGTACTCGAGTTGCCTGGTCTTCAAGACCTAGCTCTCCGCAAGCTGAAGGCTTTGGAGAATATGGAGACGCATCAGGCGATTGCGCTATTGACTGTGGTCGAGATGATTTTCGACAAGGCTAACGAGGATCTGCGCCAGTACCTCGTTCAATACATGGCTGATCACTATTGGGAACTCAACCTCGCAGAAACGGCTAAGATGGCGGAGATTATGAGGGGCAATAAAGAGCTGGTAGAGGGTATCTTTGGGCTGTTGAGTGGTAGGCCTAAAGTGAAGGCGAAGATTGAAGGTGATGCGAACGTGAAGGAGGAAGCCAAGGTGGTGAAGAAGGAAAAGGAAGACATCAATATCTTCGGTGAAGGAAAAGAGCCGAGTAATGCGGATGTGCTAGAACAAGAAGGCATCACTTCAAGCATTCTTGGCGACGACCTCGAATTGGAAGCAGCAAAGGGAAAAGAGGCGGAAATCAATACATCCGAACAGGGTACATTCAAGGACGGTATTGCTGCCCAGAAGGATGATACTACGAAAGATGATACAGCGATGGAAAGAACGACTCCAACGGAGGAAGAAATGATCAGGATGGCATTGAGGGAGTCTGATACGGAGGCAACTGAGGAGGGTTTGACGCAGCTTATGCAGGAGCAGTCTCAATTCTTCGAAGCCTATTATCCTGGTGCGAGGGCTTCGATGGAGTCCTGACAGTCCGGGGTCCGCAATCATTTTGCCTGCTGAGGGTGGTACCTTCATTCGAGGTGCAGCAGCCGCGTTTAGGAGACCAGTCATTGAACACATCATCTCAAAGCATGCATACCGCGGCGTCCTTTTTCCTGCAGGTTGAACTACAACCCTTCAGTGGCACATCCGTTCAGTGACAAGGCAATGGTTTCCAGAAACGGTTCGACGAGCATACGAACTGCGACGTCGTTATTTGACGACGTGATGCTCGGTTTCCAGCACATTCAGCATGCAAAATTCAGATAATAGCGTGCATTAGAACACACAGCATGCAATTCAACTCGACGATCTCAACTTCTCTCAGCCCTACCTTAGATTTTGACTGGAAAATCGTATTACACATGCCCTCCCAACCCCCTCTTCCTCTCCCCATCTTCCCAATACATATCTTCCAGAACTTTCGCCACCACATTGATCGTAACTCCCGTCTCAGCATGACTCAACATAATCCTATAAACCCCTGTCCACCCCGCCTCCGTCAACTGCAGCATTTTCTTCCCAAACAACTCCACCATCTCCCACGGAATAGGTTGTTCAGCACAATCAAGAAAAAGCTGAATATTGCCTACAATCGGATCCCCCCAATCAGCATACGGCATCAATCTCAGAATGAACCACGTACTTAGCGCTATTTGCAAGTGTTGCCGTGGAGGCGCGACGCGCCATACGCCTGCTGCGTTGGCGATTATGGTGCTGTAGAAGCGGACTAGATCGAAGGAGGCGAGCTGCACAGGGAGCGCGATGGCGTGCCAGGAGGTGTAGTATAGGTTCCAGCCGGCGCCGAGGTTGAGCAAGTTTTTGTAACCTCTTAGGGCGCGGGGGTTGTGGGTGTGTGCTATCGCGCGGTCTTGTGTGGGTGGGAGTGGGTTTGAGAAGGGAGGGCGGCGGGGAGTGAGGGCATTTTCTTGGGCTGGAGAAGGGGGCGATGAGGAGGGAGGGAAGGGTAAGAATGCGTGGTCGTGGGATGGAAGGGCGAGGCAGGTTGTTACGAGAGTAAGCAGGAAGACATAGAGGAGAGCTAGAAATGGTCGTCGACGACGACGAGGAACCATTTGAAAGTATAAAGTAGAGTGTGGCTATAATCTGATCCATCTGCAGGCATATCAGCGGGTCAGATAAGCAACTTTTTATCATTTTCCTGGAAGGCGGATATGCGCCTGTTCGGGAGATTTCGTGACAGCGGATGCGGGGCGCCTTTCCGCTGGCAGCGATTTTGGTGATCAGATGATGTTTCGCAGCATTTCCGCCAAATAATTTCTATGCTCTGTGCGAACATGTATCGTGTTCTTTGTGTTGCGAAGCCTATAGTCGCGGTTAGCAAGCTCAAACGTGGTCGGTGTCAAGTCTAATCATGAGACAACATGGCTTGAGGTGGCCAAATCTCTCAATTTCTGGGTGTTCTGATTATCATAAGTTTTCGACCGTCATAAGTACCGCTTCACAGCTTTTGTGACCACCCTCCGAAGAAATGTGGTCTTTGTCACTGCTCCACGACCGCCATCTACCTCCAAGCCCAACCGTGAAGAAGAGCTTGGAAGTAAGCTGACGTGCTTTGCCCTGCAAAGTGTTCTCTCGCCACCATCATTGTCTCTCCTCCTCAGCAAAACCAAAGCAACAAAAGAAATCTGCGATTCGAGAGTCGCAGTACTCTGTGATTTGTCTCAATGAGATTGGGAAAGTCGTTATGTGAAAAGATGAGTTGGAAATAAGTGGAATTGGTGCAAATCGTTAACCCGTGCTCTGCCTTCCGAAGATGGCGAAAGCTCGCAAGAGAGGCGTTGGTGTGTAGTTGATCAAATGTTGTAAGACATGCGGGGCAGATAGTCAGAAGACTGTCATCGTCGCAAACGGTTGGCCGACCTCGATAATTTGGCAAGAAGTGGAGATAAAGAGCGGTGTCGTAGGGGTAACGCCAAGCTCGCCAGCTTTTCCTCAGGGGAAATTCTCTCGATCTGGCAACGGCCTGTACGAGAAAGAAAGTGTCCCTTTCGTGTGCTTCCAATTTGACTTCGTTCGATCCCTAAACCTTATCGAAGGATATCTAGGTCATGCTTTCAGATGGTACGAGGAGATGACTTGTTGGTCACCTCGATTATATCATCCACATGGCTACACATCGCAACGAACAGATCGAAAAACCTAAGCATAAAGTGTCAGTGTGGGCCTACATAGCTTCATGGACGGCCGTCCTCACAATTTGCTTCCACCTAATTCCATCTCCATCTGCATGGTTCCGCTCCTCTTGAAGATCTTGCGACTCCTGATAATCAAAGCCAAGAAATGAGCGCGAAGGCGCGAGTCGCTGTCCGGTGTGTTCTCATACGCGTACCGAGCTGATCGAATGATCACTTCGACCTGGATGCCGGACTGGAGCCCCTGCTTGCGAAGAGCAAGACGCTTCAGTTCCTCCAGGCCGAATTTCTCGGCAGTGCAGTAGATGGCAGTGTCCTTGAGTAGGTCACCGCCCACAGCGGGGTTGAATATTGTAGACTCGACGGATCCGCGACCACCGAGTTTGTGGGGATCCTGGGCATCCTCGAGCTCCCAAGAGTTGTGACGCTTGTTGTGAAGCAGGCGTGGGTAGTAGTCTCCCTTGTAGAGGTATTCGAGGACGCAGGAAAAGATCTCAGGCACTCTGGAAAGATGGTTAGCAATCCCCTGGTTTGTTTCCATGTGATCTGTAGACCTACTCATCAGGCAGTGCCACCTTCTTTGCATGGGTCTCATAGAACTGGCCTTTAAGAGCAGCGGCGAAGAAGGGGCTCGAGCACAGTACATCCTCGTGGGCTGCGAATACACGCTGCTCAGGTCCCACCAACAAGGTGATGATGGGGCTGGTAAGCGTACTATTTTGACTCATCAGCCTCTCCTGCTCTCATGTAGGTTATTCTCGGAGCGCATCATCTCACCTCCCCACAGGCGGGCTGTTCAGGCTCTGCTGCATCTTCAACTTCGTATGCTCACGAAACGACTTCTTGCTCGACTTGGTCGCCTTGCCTGCCCGATCCTTCGAGTGGAAAGAGCGTCCGAACATCTTGATCGAGTCCGAGGGGTAGTATTGTCAAAAGTTGCAGCGCAAGCATCAAGTAAGAAGCGAAGGGCGATGGAAGAGAGATCTTGGTGAGTAGAGTTGAAATGAGCGTAACAGTGGGCTGCTTTATACTCGAATTGACAGTTTGACGCTTCCGCCCGCACGTTGCATGTGGGCGAGACCTTCGGAAGCCGTCGCAGGACCCTCCTCTTAGGTCTTCGATCGAGGGTTCGATCAAAGATCAAGAGGAATCCTGAGGCGACTCTGCGCACGAGAATCTGCTGGGAGATTACTCGTGGTGGTGTGTTCGGCCGGCTCTTAGGAGAAGCGTGAAGGAGGAACAGGTGGAGCGTCTCGGGAAAGTATTTGTAGGCATCGCGGCTGGGCACGTGACTCAGTCGCCTGTCAAGATTCACGTTGATTGGACAATGGGTTGGGGCTTGCAGGTTCCAACTCTTTCTATGCAAGTTTATCGAGACTTTGCTTCATCGAGTCCAGCGTCGGAATCATCGCTATTGTTGCCTTGCGGCCTGTTGTTTACATAAACAGACCAGGGAGTTATGCGGCGCTAAGGCCTTGGCACTAGTACATCGGCCAATTGAAGAGGGAGCATGAATTTTCATAAATGTATATCATACCTTCCTAGTAAGAAAAATTTGCGTTGCTGACGCCGAAAGCAATTAGTTGGAAGAAGGAACCCTGTACTATCAACGCCTTACTGCGAGCTACTACCAATGACTACCACTTTGTAACCCACCGCGTATTGATATCATTACACCGTCATTAGGCCCCTCCCTAACCCACCGGTCCTCGCGCAAATCCCCTTTCCTCGTCGCTAGCGACAGAACCTGCAGAAATTTCATCAGTCCAAAGCCTCCCACCCCGGTTTGAAGTATCATTTGCTTTCAATCTATGACTCTGCTCATCCAGCTCGTGGTAATTGTCTGATGGTTTCTTCGGGTAGGATATGTCCTTGCTACGATCACTTTGCTTGGTGTAGACGTTGTAGCTACCTTGGCTGCTCTTTTGCATCTTGGGAATGAAGTGGCGGAAGAATTGCGGGAGCATGGGCATGCAGCCGCAAATTATGCCGCTGCTGATTTCTCCAAGTCTGTTTTGTTTAGGATGGTAAGGATGGTTGAGGATGATTGTAGATACTTACGCCCAAAGTCCCTCATCTAGGATACCCCACGTTATGTCTTCGTCGCCAACGAATTGTGCGCTGGTCACTATGCGCATGACGCTGGAAATGCAAGCACTATTGAATTCAGATTAGTATCATCCCAAAGTTCTTTGGATCTTCGCTGAAAGCTAACAGACTTACAACAAAGCTGTTGCAAATACAGCAGAAACCCCCAACTTCTTCCTCTGCGACATTCGTAGCTGCCAGACGCAGATTATGGGGAGAAGTAAAAGCACTAGATCCGAAGCCGCGTTGATAGAGGCTGTGACTATATTGACGGTATCAATATTGACACAATGTCCCGGCAATAATGGATTCCAGAATTTCTCCCATGGGGTGCATTGGAAAATTCCTACGAACAATGTTGAAATGTAGAACGGGCCATTGAACCAGATCAGGAAATGACAGAGATAGTAAACGGCTCCTTGGTGTGCCGGTGCGAAAATGTGCAGTAATTGCAGTAGAATCGAAAGCTTGGTGAGCAGCATGACAGGGCTGTATAGGATTTCGAGCCAATTGACGATCTTTGTTCGAGCTCAGCCATGTGACCCTTCTCTGAGAAGAGCAGTCATAGAATTCGGACTTACCTGTAGGAAATGCATGACCTTGGGTGCAGGAACGTTCCATTGGTGGGTGAACCCGCCATAATGGATTACTTGAAGGCCAATAGATGCGTATGCAGTAAACCCTATCTGTGAGGCCTTCATTCAGCAACTTGGTAAATGGGAGGTAATGAGAGTACTAACGTATGCCAAGATTGATACGTCTAGAGTGGCTATGTCAGCATGTTTTAGAGAGCAGCGGAACAGGACTAGCTCACAGTCATCCCATCCCAGACCAATTTTGTTGATGGCATACTTCGTGTACGCTCGAATGAGGATAAACAGGGTAGCGACTGTAAATGTAATTGCCGTGGTGAACGTAACGAGATCTGCGCGGTTGTAAGGGTCGACGAAACTCGGAACAATGCCTGGTGGAGGAGGTAGCCCCGGGGATTTTGCCAATTCGGCAGCAAGCTCCGCTGCAGATGCCATAAATGGCGTATTAAGCGGTTCCAGGACGGCAGCAAGCGCTTCTATCGTGTAGCATCAAGTGGAGAATGATGTCGCTAGGTACAGAATCTGAACGCTGAATTCGCCGACCTCACCTCCACCAGTTTGCAGAAGTAAGACATTTCAGCAGCAAAGGGCGCGGACCATCAATTAAGAAGCTGACACTGACCCAAATATAAGAGAACATAACAAGCTTAACTGCATAATGCAACAACCCGTCAGCAATCCGCTTGGGAAATAGAGGATATCGGTGTTATACCACACCCTATCGAACAAACGCCAAAGTGACTTGGCCCCGCACTATGTGTGAGTGATCGAGTAGCAGGTGGATGTTAATTAGTGTCGCTAGAAGCGCACGTATGCATATGCCGGTTGAAGCGGCAGAGAGTCAGATTAGACTATTTTAAGATTCGTCATGGCCGAAATCCGGGGAAGTGAAAGAGTGAGGCACGTCTGGAATTCAGTTACTCCGTCTGAGCGTGGATCGCCGCACTCAATCATTGCGACGTGGAAAGTGAGCTGTTCCCTTGCTGCAGGTTTGCGGGTCGCATCGAGCGCGTACATACCGACCCAGTCATTGTAACCACTGGCGAAGTGATCGGAGGCATATTTAAATGGCTTCCTAGCTCGGTGTGCATCTTGGCAATTACGTTCGCGCTGTAGGGTTTCCGTGGGGCTTTTTGGAAGCGATGCAACAACACTGACCAAACGTCGGCCAACGACAACCGCGAGTCTCTTGAGGTCGCATCCATCTCCTAGTTGCCGGCGACAGAAATTGCATGGCCGAGAATCTGCTCCCCAGTGTTGTTTTGGCGTAGCAGGAATGGTCTGACCACTGGTTCTAGCGACTTCTTCCCCGCGCTAATCAAGCGCGCCCATGTGAGAACGCCCCAATTACAGGAGCCGAGAAGCGTTAGCAACGTCCATAGGTATGGTTCTTCTATGTGTTGATGTAGTTCATTAAGGAGTAGTAACTATGGCAGTTGCCAGCTATGTATTATCTCAAGGGGCTTGCCCTAGCCCTAAGCCAAGACCTGCTTAGTAAGCCAGGCTAACGGGGAATAGTAGTTACAATCCAACGCTCCCATTAACTACCTGACCGTTAGTAATACCACTATAACGACGTTATAATCTTATACTAGCTCCGACGCGAGCCCCAGTATAATATTAAAGGCCATAAACTTTATGGGGCCTAAGGGCTTCGTTAACCCATCCGTAATTATAGCCGCCGTCGGTATATAGTTAATCTAAAGTATACCTATCTCAGCGACCATTTCGCGAATAATATAATAATCAGAATTAATATATTTAGTAGTAAGGTAATTAATAGGGTTAATAGCTATTTTAATAGCTACCTAGTTATTAGCTATAAACTAAATAATTTCTATATCCTCCTAGATATATCTTATTTCTATTAATAGGGGTACTAGGAATTTCGACTCCATAATAATATTTGCCTTACCGACGTACTCTACTTCTACGGTTAACCTAGCGATAGTCTTTTAGCGTTTTATTAACTAGCTAATAAGTTTATTCTATAGGAAATAAACGTACCCTAAGGTAAAATACCTAGTATCTAGGTAGTCCCTTTAGGACGAATCTATAAATCTTATTAATAACTCTTTAATTCCTTCTTTAGGGCTATAGCGTAGTCCTAGCTTAATTATTCCAGCTAGGTAATTAATAATCCTTTTAAATATAGTATTATGGGTAGAAAGTAGTACCTTTAAATAACGACTATAGATACTAACTATATATACGATATCAGGGCGAGTTATAGTAATAAGCTATTATAAATACCCGATTAGTTTCTTAAACCCTTCTAAATCTTCTTTACTAACGACGTAGTCGTTAATAGTTATTTTTAGTTGAATTAACGGATCTATAGGAGTCTTCTACCTTTTATAGTACTTTATACTAAGCTTAGTTAATATTTTATTAATATAACTAGCCTGGTTCATATAAATAGTACGGTTTTAACGATTTCGTCTAATCTTTATATTAAGATAGTACGATATCTCGCCTAAATCCTTAATACGGAAACGCGTATTTAGTTATTCTTTTAGCTATTCTATTAGTACTACGGTCGAGGTAAGAATAAGTAGGTCGTTAATATAGAGACTAATCACGGAGCTATTCTTATAAACGAATACTGAGTGGTCCTTTTTAACCCGTATAAAACCGATAGTTTTAAAGAATTCTTTAAGAGTTATATATTACTCTCGGGGTACCTATTTAAGGCTATATAAAGCCTTCTTAAATAAGTAAACTACTTTACCTTTCCGGAAACTATAAGGTTACTCTATATAAATTATATTATTAAATAGGGCCTTTAGGAATACGGTAATAATATTAATATAGTGGATTTCTCGGTTAAATTTCGTACTAAATACTAGTAGTAATTTCTAAAACTATAATTTTAATACTCTTAAATACGTCTCGTTAAAGTTAACGCCTTCTATTTATCGGAATCCTTTTACGACCTAGCGCGCCTTATATCGAGTAATATTACTAGCTAAATCTATTTTAATAAATAAAACCTAGCGGCCTAGTAGAATCTTCCTACTATTAGGTACTAGTATTAAGTCTTAAGTCTATTAAACTTTATATGAATTAAGTTCTTCTTAGAGTACCGCTAGTTATTATTCTTTATCTAGGCTATTTAGAGCCTTATAAATAATTATAGGAACGTTAGGGATTAAATTAACATCTACTTTAATAACGCGTATAGCGAAACCTCGCCTAATATCCTATATTTTATTACCGACGCTCTTACTATATACTTTACTCTTAACGGGCCTAACCTTCTTCTAGGGGTTATTTATAGCGGCGTAGTTCTACGACTTCTTACGTATAGGACATAGGGTTATCTTATCTTTATTAGTAGAGGATTCTTTAACCTTATAGTTATCGTCCGATATTTTATCTTTATTTTCTAATAATTTATTTAAGAAGGTATACTACTCTTTTTCTTTATTCTCGCCTAATTATCTAGGATCGACGATTTTATCGAATATTATATAGGCTGAAACGATTATCTTCTTACCGTCCTATAGGCGGAATTTATTTATACCGTTATATCTAACAAAGTAGTACTTAACGCTTTTATTATCGAGCTTCTTTTTATTAAGATCCTTATTATAGTAGTATATAATATAGCCGAATATACGAAGGTATCCTATAAAGGGCCTATTACCTATTAACGCTTTATATAAAGTTATAGCATTTAGACTCCTAGTCGGGCTACGGTTATAATAGTATATAACTGTCTTAATAACTTTACCCTATAGGGTTCTCGGAAGCTTAGAGTTAAATAGAATACTTTTTATACGTTTAAATAACGTACGGATATATCGTTCTAACGCTCCATTTTAATTAGGGTTATATATAATAATAGGAATCTAATTAACTCTATATTTAGCGAATAACGCCTATATCCTTCTACCTATATTTTTATTAGTATTATTACCTTTAAGGTACTAAATAGGCCTTTTAGTATTCTTAGTATACTCGAAATAAGAGCCTATTATATTAGCTATATCTAACTTCTTCGTAAGTAGGTAAATGGTTAATTCGTTAATAATATTATCGAGTAGAATAAGTATATAACGCTTACCCTCTAGTATATATATAATTTAACTACCGCCGGCGATATCGGTATATATTAACTCGCCTTAATCGGTGGCTTTTTTTATCCGGTCGGATCGCCTAGGTATACGAATAATAATACGGTATTAATACCTTATAATATATAGTTTATACCTTTTAGTAGGTAGTTTTAGGGCCTGAAGCGATATAGCTTTTTAAATATCTATTCCTTCTAATAAATACGTTAGCCTTTTAACGTTATTTATATTTAAATAATAAAGCCTCCTATATTATTAAATCTATGATCCGGATTTAATTAAAGGACTAGTAACTATAGGAGGTAGAAGAAGAGGATTCGCCCTAGTCTTAAACGTAGTTAGGGATTTTCTTAAGTTAAGCGAGTATCTAGTCCCGATACAGGTTCTAGATAAATAAAGCTCCCCTTATTTATTCAGGATATCCATTCTTTTATTAGCTACCTAAAATTTATAGTTATTCCGCTCTAACGTTCCTAGCGATAGGAGATTATACTCTATATTAAGAACGTAATATATATTAACGAGATCTAGCTCCTTATAATCACCGTTAATAAACGGGTTAATACTAATAATATTAATATTATAAATCCTATACTAGGATCCGTCCCTAACTATTACGAATTTATATCGCTTCTCCTTATATATAGCCTTATTAAATAGGGAGAAGTCGTATATAATATAGATATCTACGGCTGAGTCTATCTAGAAGGTATCGTTTTTATTATCTAATATTTTAGCCTTATTTATATAGCTAGAAATAAATACTTTCTTAACCTTCTTAGCCTCGGCGGGCTTCTTACCTAAACCGTTAATACGGTTTTTAGCTAGGAGGTATTATTTACTCTCGTATACCTCCTAACCTTCCGGCCTTTTATCTTTATAAAGGTAGTAGTAATTTTCCGTAAAGTAATACCCTCTATAACCCTCGTAATTCTTTCTTTCCTTATACGGCTTACTATTAAATTTATTTTTTCGACGATCTCTATTATTTTTACCCTTCCTATAGCCAGGATTTATAAAATTATTCCTAGATCCTAATCTATAATTAGAAGTATTACGATTTCTACTCTTATTATTTCTATACTTATTCTACTTTCTTAGCGTTAACGCCTTTAAATCTTATCGGCGATTATTATATTCTAAGAGCTTATTAAATATATCGTTTAAAGTAAATATCGTTTTATCTCTTTTAACCAGACTCTATATATTAATAACGTATATATATAATTTAGGGTTAATTCCTACCCTAAAGTATAACGTTAGTATTTATTCGGGTAATAAAGTTCCTATATTAACGAGCCTCTTTTAATATATCTTTATATAGTTCCTATACTCTAATAAGGACTTAAAGTTATCCTAGTCTTTACGAGTAATTTAGCGTATATATAAATCGACGGTCTACGCGTTAGAATGCTCGAAAAGCTAGTAAAGAATATTTATCGCCTTAGTACTATTCGTAACGCCGGCGATATAGGTCTTTAGGTTCGGTTCTAGGTTAAATAGAATATGATTATATACCGTCTTATAGTTATCCTTTTATTCGTTTAGTTCCTCTTAATATTCCTTTTTAGCTACCCTATACTTTTTCTTCTCTTCCGGCGTAATAAATAGAGCTTTATATAATCTTCCTTTATTATCTCGGTATACTAGTATTCTAATTTACGGATCTAGGGCGATAGGACGTTAATATCTTTCTTTATCGATAATATACCCCTAGACTTTTTTAGCCCCTAGAACGGTAGTAATATCAACTTTTTATAACTCCTAATTACTTTTACCCCTTAATTTAAGGATCTTTATATTACTATTACCTCTTATTATACCTAAAAGTAATATGGATAAGGAGTAGTTAACATTAGGGATTTTAAGGATTTTACTCCTAAAGTAGCGGTATAAGAAACGTAAAATACTACTATTTCTTTAACGACTCTCTGGCTCGCCCTAGGAATACGCTAAATAAACTACGTAATAGGTACGTTATATACCGGGCTTATAACCCGTTAGTAACGTCTATAGGTATGGTTCTTTTATATATTAATATAATTTATTAAGGAGTAGTAACTATAGCAGTTACCAGCTATGTATTATCTCAAGGGGCTTGCCCTAGCCCTAAGCCAAGACCTGCTTAGTAAGCCAGGCTGACGGGGAATGGTAGTTGCAATCCAACGAGAAGCCAGAGTATCCGCCATCAATTTGAGTAGGCAAGAGCCGGAAGGCAAATAGTTTGCATCCCTTACGGATGTACGATATCAAACATCGAACAAGGCCAAAATCGACCTAGATTCGAACTTTTGAGCAAGCCCACATCGCGTTTGCTACGTCGAACAAGGCGCGCCATATCTGACATCCCATTTTAGACCATTTTTGCAAGTGCACGTGCATTTTGAAGGCATGCGGCCCCCGCTTCCGCAAGCAAGCCTGCAAAATCCTACTGGGAAAGGTGTTGGATTGGGTGCTCGAGGTGGTGGTGGTGGTGGTGGTGGTAGATCTTGTGGAGGTGGCTGCAGAGCAGCTGGCGGGCGTGGTATTGGAGTGTCGAACGGAGGGGGTGAGGAGGATGGAGCAGGAGGAGGGGTTGGTGGTGGAGGTAGAGGAGAAGGAGAAGGAGAAGAAGACGATGGCGGTGGCGGTGGTGGTGGTAGAGGAGTGGATGACAACGGCGGAGGCGGAGGCAGTGAAGTCGTGGCGACGAGCGTAGACGATATCTGAGAATTGGAAATACTGGCGCTTTGGCTGGTCGAGATATCTGTGATGATGACGCTAAATGCAGAGGACAGTGTCATAGAGCCAAATAATGGTCCATCGCTACCCCAAGCGAACGGGAAAGCTGGATTGAGAGTAGCAATGGGACAAGCTGGCGCAGAAGAGGTTGTAGTTCTCGTCATGCCACTTGTTCCGCAACCGCTTACTGTCTGGTAGCAAGACGTGCTACAACTTTGTAATATCGACTTTTGACTAGTTTCTGGTGGGCACAGTACGTTACAGTCGCTCACAATACTGGGTCTTGTGCAGGGTGATATTGTCGAGGACTGTAACGTTGTAGGAGGCTTCGACGTTGGATGCAGTGACGACACTGTCGATAGTGAAGGGTCTGATGGCTCAGGCTTGGGTTCATCCTTTGGCGGGCTCCCAGGCTCAGGATTGGCGAGTGAAGGCGGTTCCTGTGGGGAGGGAGGGTCTGATCCCGAGGGAGGCTTTGGCTGGGTATCAGGTTTTGGTGGACCCGGTGGTTGGTCTGGCTTCGGAAGACCAGGCAGCTTAGGAAGCGAAGGAAGCTTTGGGATAGCAGGAATAGATGGCGGATCAACTTTGGGGAGGCTAGGCGGATCCACATGTGGAAGACTCGGTGGCGAAGGAGGCGATGGAGGAGAGGGAAGTTTGGGTAGTGCGGGGATAGGTGGTGATTTTGGTTTTGGAAGACTAGGCGGATCGATTTTTGGAAGAACAGGCGCAAGAGGACTCGGAGGAGAAGGTGGAGGCGGGTCTGGTACTGGCTTTGGTAAAGCAGCTGCCGGAGGAGGCAGGAGGGCTGGAGGAAGTGGTGGTGGGGATGGTGATAACGGAGTGTTTGCTACCGTCTTGGGCAGCCCAATAGCCGGAGGAGGTGCAATGGGTGGTAAGATAGAAGTGGATGGGAGGGAGCTGGCAGGTAGAGAAGCCGACACCAGTGCTTTTGCGGTTAACGAGCTTCCAGAAGATGGAGGTCCTATTCCCGTAGCCTCACTCTCTCGCTCACCACTTGAACTAAGTAGACCCACCATATTTCCCGGGAGACTTGCCATGGGAGCGTTGGTGCTCGCAGTGGCCGTAGCACTTATAATACTCAGATTCCCAGGCAGGTCACCTTGAGTTCTTGAACTGGCCGGAGGGTTCTGAATCTTCTCCAGGGCCTTGGTCGCGACTTCTTCCTGAGTACCAGTCTGGGGGTTGCTATTCGCCAAAACGACCTCACTCATAAAGTCTGCAAATTCTGGGCTTCCTGAGCTGACAGATTGCGTAGTATGGCCACCTGAATATGACTGGGATAAGGTTGAGACCCATGATCCACTAGACGTTGGGGCGCGTGTCTGGAAAGACGACACACTTATGGCAGATGAAGCCGCTCTTTCGATTTTCTGGGCTTTTAAGATGCTTGCTGAGTTTGACGTGCTCCAGGGACTGACTTCAGATCGGTAGGCCAAGCCCACAAGAATATTACAAGTAGATATCAAGATCGGCCAAGTGACAAACATCATTTCCCACGATACTGATACAAGATTGGAGTAAGCTATCAATACGAGTGCGGAACAATATGGTATAAGCGAGATGAACAAATGACGAATGAGAAGAGCGTTTGCTTTTATGTATGGAAGCTTCAAAAGATTACAGCATGCGTGAGGACAAGGCAACTGATCATAATCTGGCCCCCTACACAGTCTCGAGGAACGGGACCTCTAGCAGTCGCTAAGCCGTTGCCTAGCGCATTGAGCCCATGGGTCCTTTGTTACACGTGGTCCCAATAGTGACTCACGGCTCGTGTTCTTGCGGCGTCGTGGTGTATCAGTATTGGAATATTTCATGCGTAGATGAGCAAGCCCAGTAGCCCCCACACTGAAGTAGTCGCAAACGTCCAGCTATCGGGGTTCGAAAGAGGAAGGTCGGCGGTTGAAAGGAGGTTTTGTTTGCTTTGCCGTAGGGCTGAAAGTTAGTTTCCAATCACATTTGATCTTCTCCCAACTTCAATCTCGAAAGATTCGGTTGAAACACATCGATCCTCCTGCTGCCTCCACAGCAGGATCTACAGTAGGAGCAGATCCTGAAGGAGGCGTGGAAGCCATTTCAGGTAGCATGCACAAACGCGGCGGCGGCTAGCCAAGGTGCATATGCGAAACATTATAAAACAAACATCGCCCCATTCCTAGGAAAGACAAAACGGCGCCCCAGACTAAGTTACCATATATGACATCTCCAACCCTCCACGAAGATGTCACAGAGCCCTGAAGTCGGTTTCTTTCATACGATGTATCACCATTGTCTGTCACGAATCATATCACTTTCCAGCCCCTCACTTCCTGCTGAGAGCCCCCCACCACCACTACCGTCATTACAGGATCAAATCCTTGATGCATGTACCAAAAGCGATGCGCCGAAGTTGCGCAACCTCCTTAGCACATGGGAAGACATGCTCATGAAACAAGCGGCGGGATCGGGCGGTGTTAAAGTCGTGCAATGCTTTCTAGATCGAGATCCGACCAACGACGGCCTCGATCAAAAGATGCTAGTCACCGCAGCTCAGTACGGCAATGTTAGTGTGTTCGAGTATCTCCTTCATAAGCGTCCATCGACCAAAGTCGATGACGATGTTCGCTCGTACGCACTTGAGGGAGGTGTCGGAATCTGGAAAGTCATCCTCGATCATAACCCCGACTTCATCAATTGGGACTTTGGAGAAAAGGGGGATCTGATCGCAATGACGGCATTGATGAACAATGTATCGTTGCTGGCCTACTTTCTCGATAAGGGCCTCGACCCAAACAGAAGCCAGTTCTTCCTTATACCAACGCTCAAAGCTGTCATCAATATGCCACACATCAAACGTGAGATCATCGATTTGCTTATCGAGTACGGGGCTACCATGGAAAAGTCAGAAAAGGCTCTCAACGAATGGCTGATGAGATGAGGAGCAGGTGATGAAGTTTGCTCTTACACTAGCCTGCATGGCATGCATTGGGTAGAAGCCACGCTATTAGTCTGCAAGACGAGTCAATAGCAGCTATGGGGTTTCATACAGACGGAACTATTATCTCGAACCAAGTAATGCAGCGCTTCGCGAGAGGCGACGAGCACACACACGTAAAGTGTTCCAAGAGAGGTCGCGTTTCGAGTATGAAGGAGCCTGCAGGGGACTGGCTCGGAATCGTGCCATGATCAGGTTCTAGAAAGCATCGTGTTCCAGATTTTGACGTGCCGTAATTTTAGCCATCTTCTGTCATGATGTCTGATTAGGCTGACTCAAAGATACCTGCTAGAGGGGGATGCGACGCTATTGATTCTGGCCTGTATCACCGGCCCCAGCGCGTAAAAGTTGGAATGAAGTCCGATACCGAGTGAAACAAGTAGCCACAAATGCACGTGCAGCCATGTCTTGCCATATCTGTGCATTAGCTAAGAGCCTGACTGCGTAAGTGTGGCACAGGAGAGCTGCATCCTATAACGAACCTTGGTAAATTCAATTTAATAGAGGTCGTGTTCGAGTGCGAGCGGATCATCTTGATCATCGAAGCAGTATGTGACAATCCACACCAATTATCGAGCACAAAACCCTCGAACACTGGACATTTAAAGCAAATTCAGCCAGTGTCCAGAAACACTGTCAGCACCAGCAGACTACGTTTCGGCCCATTCGATAACAATAGTCACATTCTTGTACTGTCGTTCTGCCGAAGTCCGCGCCCAGAAGTCCTGATTCGGCTTCGGGTTCGTTACAATGGTGTTTGCACGCAGCTCTTCGCAGCCACACCCTCTCGCCTGGAAAACATGCATGAGTTTATTGATCAGCCTGACCATCTACTTTGCTTCTGCCATACCTCAACAGGTACAAAGCTCCGACGCACAAGTTGAAACCTTCCCTCTTACTATTACCCTCCCTAGCGCTGAACATGCGAACGAGCCTGCTTCCATCTCTGGCATACATGGCAACCTCGTCAAACGTGGCCAATGCATTTCTAGTCGAACGAAGAACCCTAGCAATCCTGCTGTGGAACTGACGACTTGGCAATGCAGTCCTGAGACTCCCACGGTCGCCGAATGCATTGAGAAAATCCAAGAGATGGGAAACGTTGGCAACAAGGTCTCCGTCTTCTATACAGCATTAGATGGACGAGTCGGTTTGGTGAAATGCAAACAATACTTTGCGTGCCACCCAGAGCTTGGTCAGACAGTTTTATGGGACGATATTGTCGATCAAGGCTGGCTGGGCGCACAGGGATTTGCGATAGCTCAAGCGCAGCCTAATACGAATCCAGGCAGAGCTACCGATCCGTTCCAAAAGCGCTTGTCGCAAGCTTTTGGCGAGGCTTCCAAGGGTGACGCATATATCTGTATGCCTGAGGGTGTCTTCTCAGACGATGTCTTCGATCAGCGCTTCGCATGGGGTGGTTGGGAATATCCGGCGTTGACGAGGAACAGCGACATTACGAAGATCGTGCGTCTCGACCCGGATACGGAAAGCACAAGACAGATATGGACGCAAGGCGACCCGCCGACACAGAACCCCCCAAAAGGATGATGCATCAATGGGTTCTGGGGAGCAGAATCATTATATCAAAGGACTTGGAACATTATCTGTGTTCTTGAGGCATCGCGCTGTTTTGTGGGCTAATCCCTGTAGGCCCTTGGCCCCCAGAGAATTCCCCATTTGGCTTTGTATGGACCTGATCAATCTCAAAAGATATTGGTATTGATTAGAGAACTCCCAACCAATAGTGTGGAAATTTGGAGTCTATCGTTGTTCAAGCAGTAGTTATGTAATTTTGCGAGAAGATCTTCACTAGCGGTAATATATATCACACCCTAGTCTAGCGTGTAATCGAGAATCGCCAGCCCGGGACCTACTCCTTGCCCTGCCTACGTTCACCATCTTCCTCACACCTCACCATCAACTATTGTGTGCCGTGGGCGGGCAGATTCACGCCTCGATCTGAGTTGAGAGTCTCTGCGACTTTGTGATACATGAGCAACGCGCCACAAACGCTTTCCATCGATGCCGCTCGTTCTACCCTCCACACGAGCTAATACTACAGTCTACTTAGCCTCCCAAATGCGTCAGATTCATTGAAGATTGATCGAAAATCAATTTCCGAAAATCAGTTGTCAGCCAGGGCTGATGAGACTCAAAGAGCACTAAATTTGGTGTGGGTGCAAGACTGACTCGTTGGCTAAAAAAACATGCACGATCTAGCGGCGATCGCTAGCGTGCATAAGCCACAACAAAGACCAGTCTCTCGGAGCTGGTTTGTTCGCGACTGGTTGTTTCGAAATTGATTCTTTTAAAACTGGTTTTCTGGCACTCCGAAGATCGTTGGCGGTCTCAGGATGATTTAATGGCGATGACCCCGGATGATAGCTACAAAATTTTATGATCATTATTATGCTTCTTGCTGCTAGCTGATCTCGTTGCCCACAGTTTTATCTCCGATACTCAGAACGGCCTTGGTGGGATTCGGTCATCCTTCACCATTTCTTGGGCTTCAAACAATTCAGCCTTGTTAGTATTCTGGAGGATTTTGGCACAATGCCGTGCCTGCATGCTGCCCATAATCATTCATGGCCAACAACTGGTGTACTTGCGATCGAGAAATGTGAATCAATCTGTGCTTTTTGCAACTTTGAGAAGAAATACAAGCCGGTGGCTGCCCTGAGAAAGGCAAGTGGAATTTGGCCTCTGATTTTTCCCTCTACTGATAATAAAGCACAACATGTTTTGACGCATATCAAGAAGCGCTCTATGCCTATCACATTGAAACAGAGCACAGGAGGAAGGCCAAAGCGGTAGGTCTCACCCAGCTCACATTGCATGACGCTGAGTCCATCAAGTCGAGCAGTGATAGCTGGTTCTGTAAAAGACAGTCTGGCACGAGATGCTTCACCAGATGGGCCTGCGATAGCTTCCACGGTAACGACCCGGACGCAAACTACCTCTGAATCTCCTTTCACCAGCCTCCAAAATCACATGGGGCAAACATTCCAGGGTAAGGGAGATGTACCGTTGTAGCAACGCTCTCAATGAACGCTGACGAAAAAGAAAGATGATAACTGTCTACCCCCTATTTTTAAATGGCTTTGAAATACTGAATGTGATGCATGTTCTTGGTATTCGGGAGATGCATGGTGGGAGCTTTCTAGCAGATAATGCCAAGGCGCTAGGCCATAGCCAACCAATGGACAGATCGGAGTGGATATAGTGTAGAAATCAAGCTGCGTCAGCGGCCATTGGGCAGACCTGTCCTCCCTACTAGGCGTCGCCGTAGATCGAATCCTCATTGGTTTTCCTCGAAGGAGGCCACTCGCTGCCTATTAGTCGAAAATATTTTGGGCATCAAATACGAAGACGAGTTCCGTGACATAGGGATACGTATAGTTGATGCTGTGACCAATTACAAGCCTTTATCCGATGAGGTGAGTTGTTCAAACGGAACCTGCCCACCTTTTTTGATGCTGAATAAATGAGAAGGACAACATCATAACGCAAGGGATGGACTGGTTGTTTGCGACCGTGGAACGCCTACAACGCATTCGTCTAGTATTTGAGCAAGAAAACCCTCCATTCTGAGTTGAACGAGTATTCCTCTTATTGGAGAACAACGCGATACCTGCAGTAATTCTTGGGGCCTTCTTGACATTGTAGTACGAACATTCATTCCGAGCTAGATCCTGTCTGTCTCCTAAAGACACCCTCAACATCCTCTATTCAGCCCTGATCTTGCTCCTCATCAGAAGTGTCATACTATCCACCTTACGCTGCTCCACAAAGGACAACAGAATCAATAGCAACAACAAAGGCCATGAAGATTCTACGTATTTCTCTGGACTGGCTTGTCTACTATACCAACCATTGCTGTGGGCACTCAAGAACAAGTGCTTCTTTGACCTCGAAGGGCCAAGCGCATCCAATAGCATTGTCGAGAGGGCCGAGCAGTTGTCGCTACCGACTCATAATTCGGTGCATACACCTATCAGACAGCGCGTTCAACGATTCATTGACAGATTTTCTCGCTCTCCTCTTTCCTTTCCAGAAGCGACACAGACGACAGCGAACCCACTTAATCAACATCCTTCATCTCGCTCAGAGGACACGTCGCTGGAGAGACGGATTGATAACACGAACAAGACTTCGCTCGATCTGAATGACTTGGCCAACGCACCAGGAATTGAAATAGGAAACCCCCTTCTCTCAACAAGCCTCCAGTGGAAAGTCAGGCACTTTGCGGAGCTTGCAAGCAACAGTGGTCTTTATGTCGCTAACTGACTTGCTGCCTGGAAGATGGGAATACTCGATCGAGTGTCTTAGAGATGCAAGATGCAGCAGAAGGCGAGAATGACTTGCAACTTCAAGCCGTCCAGAATGACAACGTCGCTGCTGTTGAGCCGGAAGCGTGGGTAGGTTTGGAGACTCATGTTGGCAATGGAAGCGCTTAGGTATGACTAAGACATAGCGGACAAAAATCTCGGGAAAAAAGGACATGTTTGCAATCTAAGTAGACATAGGGTTTTAATCGTTTGGGAGCATGAAGACAATTGCAATGTTGACGTCAGCAATAGACGTTAGGACTACCTCCAAGCCAATTCGAAAAACAATTCTGAGAACTATTCTTTTCAAAGCGCAGTCGTAATACAAAGAAGACTGATAATATGACTCAATAAAGCTCCAACTGCATCGCCCATGCATTATTTTCCCTTTCTATACACAAAGATCCAATGAATTAAGATATCCCTCCAAAGACTCCGTTCCCCCAAAATGACCTATACACAGAATCTCACAATTTCGTAACCAACTTTCCCGCTCCCACAACCCCCGCCGCAAGCACCTGCACCAAAACATTCATGACCCAAAACACAGACTCAAAAATCCAATACAACAACTTCAACACTGCCCTCGTCGCCTTCGGCAAACTCTCATCATCCGTCGAAAACACCTGCTTCGGCGGCTGATGCTTCTCGCCCACCACTCCCTCCCCAGCCACACCGTCCGCACCAACAATAGACCGAGGCAGAGACTGCATTTCAATATCCTGCTCATATGCTGACGCTGCGTGTGTGGATCTTGCCGACTTGACAGATTTGGTAGATCGGAAGCCAGAGAGGCGGGAGTGTGTGCGTTGTTTTCGCAACGAGGTGCGGGAGTCACGGTGTGCGAGGATTGGTGGTGGGGGAAACGAAGGCACTTCGGGGAATTGGGAGATGGGTTCGGGACGGGGTGTTGCGCACGAGCGGTGGAGGTGGAGGAGCAGGGTAAGGAGGCAGGTCATGAGGGTGTCGAGGATGTAGAGGTTGGGAAGGGCGGTGATGGTGGAGGTGTGGAGGGTGAGGGTGAGGGTTTGGAGGGAGAGCTCGAGGAGGGGGGTGTTGGTTTCTGGGGCGTAGATGGTGATTCGCTTGGGGTTTGATGGCGTAGGGAAGATGGAGATGGAGAGGGTTGTGGCAGCTGAGTCGAGGAGAGTGGGGTGCATGAGGCAGTATTTGTCGCTGGCGTCGTCCCAGAGGAGCACGCTGGCTTCTTGCTCTTGTGCGCGGTGAATGGCTTCGGTCTGAAGTTCAGCGCTCGCTTGACGATCGAGCCTGTGCGCGACTGCCACATTGGACGACTGGTCGAGTGCCATCAGGCCAGCTAATTTGGGGAAGATCCGTGTGACAAGAGGGTCGATCGCCGCAGGCTGCCTCAGGACAGAGCTGTTCACTTGTATGGTCGGAGCTCGGTTCACGGGATGTATGCGAGAGACCGTAATGTTTGAATGCGACGTCTCTAGTGTGTAGACTGGTTCGGAGGTGGAGGAGTTGAACGTAATAACTTCTCGGCCATGTGTGAGGTCGTCGCTAGAGGATTTCTTAGCATGCTGTCAAACAGGGATCCGAGTGTACTTACCAGCTCAGCTCCAAGTTGAATGGTTCCGCAGCCTCTTCGCTAGGTGCTTGCCCATTGGCAATAGCCCACAGCTCAAGCAGCTCCTCTGGGCTCGAAAGTGCCGCATGGTCCTCCGCATTGTCCATATTCTGAAGCGGCGACTCTTTGATGCTCGCAGAATCACTCCTCACAATTTCAGCACTCCGTTTCGGCAAGTCTGAGACACTCCTATTACCCGCCTGACGATATGGATTATTTGACGACGATCCTGCCACGGCCATGGCCGCAGCCAGCCCCGGTACTGCCTCTTGATTAGGGTAATAGCTTTGACGAGTGAGTGGCCGACTGGGGTCGTATTTGGGAAACATCGAGCGCATGACGGGGGAAACGACTGCAGGAGAGGAGGCATTTTGGATAGAAGCGATGCTGTTGCTGCGAAGAAGTGTAGGTGTGTTCGTGCTGGAGTGCGGTAAGGGTATCTTAGCGGGTGAAGGCGCACGACTGTGTATCAGAGACGGGGACAGTGGACTCGGTGGGGTATCAGGCCGCTGCTCTTCCGCTACGTGCGCTTTCGGAAGTATGGTGAGAGGTGGTAGCTGCGGTTTTGGCCGAGGGGCGTCTTGCGCTGTATTGTGAGCCTCTTGCTGAGGGGAAATGGAAGTTGGTGGAGGTATCGATTCGGAGATCGAAGGGCGACCTTCACTGATATGGATTACGAATCCGTTCGTCTTGCCTGATGGCTGGCGCATCTCAAAATGTGGCAGGTCCGCTTGCGGTTTGGTCGTGTAGCCTTTGCGCACTGTGTTCTTCTTGCGTAGCGACGACATGGTAGGGAATAGCTGTAGAGCTCGTTCGGAAGACATGTTGTGAATTAGGTGAATATTCCTCGAATTGAGGGAAGCTGGTTTTTTCAAGGGAAAAGGGACAAAAGAATATACAGAAATGCAAGCGCTTCAAGAGCGACGTCTAGTTCTAGAAGAAAGATTGAATACAACAGCAGCGCAAAGTCAACCCACGCAGCCTAAGTCAACCAGCGCAATCCTTCCGCAGGACAAAGAGAAGCAGTCAGAATGGAAATCTTCATGACCTTGCCGATATTTACCAAAACATGCAACAGGCCGTGGACTGGCCCCACCATATTCATCAGGGTGCATCTCGCAGGCGCCAAGACCCATGTTTCTGTTCCTCATAGTCAGATCTATATATGCGTCTCACCAATCGCGACATTATTGCTGACACGGAATCGGTGATTAGAATGTTGCTAATGCAAGCTTTTCGGCGCGTATTTTTGGGTGAGTTGGGGTCGTCTGTGGTTGGCTAGAACAGCGACAGGGGTTGGTAGAGAGGATATTGGGCGCTTACCTCCTATCGAATGGAGTTGACTGTTGCAAACATCTCTGTATTTTCAAGTACTCATACTGGTCGACAGAAATCATCAAAGAAGTGAAGCTATATGGAGTGACATGGCACAATGCTTATCGATGTTAACGCAATCTAGTGTAGAGAGTACGACATCGTTGCTGGAAATCAGGTACGAATTATGCAGGTATCGAACGAAAATCCGAGATTTCCTTCATGTCCATACCCTCATCCCATATCGCGCTGACCTGTCCTTGCATGTCCTCTAACCGAACCGTCCTCTTCCCAAGCTATCAATCTGACCTGTGCCTCTAGGCCTGACCCTCTTCTATCCTTGCTGCCCATATCAATTTCGCCACTTGTTGCTATCGAAAGTCTGCTTGCCCATTGCCGCCACGAAGTCAGTCTCCTTCAAATACTTTTGGGGGTTAATGGGCTTCGTTTTGGTGGCCTCCCGACCACACTCTGGGCAACCACTCCAGGTCTCGCCTGAAAACGGATGTCCGAATTGGCAGGACTCTAAGTTTCCAACCACGTGCTTTGGCCACGTCCACCAAATATCTCTAGCTTTGTATAGATTGGGAGGCCGCTGACCACCGCCGACTACCGTTCTTACCGCGATGCAAGTGCTTATGAGTAGTCCTGCAGTATCTGGGAAAGTATGGCATAGAGTCCAACTTTTGCTCAACGAGGCATCGACATCATAGTCGCTGGGGGCGCCAAGCTCTCTGAGAACGAGGTGGAAACATGCTTGTACTAAACGCAACTCTGCTTCGAGTCGCTTTAGATTTTTCTCCTCGCATGCCGCAATGAGCCCCTTCAACGCTGCCACGTGGTGTTTTCCTTCATCGATCGTCATCTCTTCAATTGCGATAATCGTGAGCAACGTGTGATCGGACGGATTTGTCATACTCCTCAGGGCAATAATCATCCTCATGGCCTCCTCAAGGACTATCAGCCTGGCCCTAGAGAAGAGAGCTTCGAAGCGGAGGAACCAGGAGGAGTTCACATCAGTCTCGTTATCCGATGCCTCAACGCCTAAGAAAACAGGAAGACGAGCCATGTCATGCTCAAAAGGTCGAATCACGTCATCTGTAATGTATCAGCGATGAATTCCCAAATACGCTGTTCATAATGTACCTCTAAAGCTCTGGATCTGGTCTGTGATACCGGCAAGAGAACTGCCGCGGTAGCGGACCAAATCATCGTTCATTTTTCCGGTAAGTGGCCCTGACCTCAGGCCCCTCTTGAATGCCTCGTATGTAGCGTCCAGATTTGACTTGGCGTTATACATCTGATCCAAACTAGTATGCATTTTCCTGCTGAACTTTGCAAGTAGGCGATCAGTATTGTCTTTCATTTGAGACAGCTGAGTAAACAGCGAATATCGAGATACGTCTCCCAGACCCTTGCCGCACGAAGGACAAGAAGCTTTCATCCTCGGCCACTGATGTCTTAGGAGGACCTTTTCAACGCGACCGTTGCAGTCCATTTGGTAAATCGAAGACAGGCCAACATGGTCGTCTAAGATTTTCGCATCAAATTGATGACCACAAGGCAGAAATATCATGGTCTTAGAGGGCATGATGCCATTGATACATTGAGGGCAATCTTCCAGGCACTTCTCCCCACATAGACTTGGACATAAGTGGCCACAACGTAACAGCTGAGCGCATGGTTTATTACAAGGAAGCTGATCGCACGGCAAACAGCACATGGTGCTGCATGGGCTTCCATGAGGACACGCACGGTTGCAAGGTCGAACGCACGGATCGCAGATCTTGCTACATTCCCTGGGGCAACCACGATGCTGACATGATCGTTGGCATGGGGATAGACATGGAGGACATCCACCCACATGGCAGGAAGCTGCACAGCGATGGCCACACTTCAACTGCTTTGAGCAAGCTGTGATGCAACGTGAGTGTCCTTTATGGGTGGTGCAGGTAAAGCAGCTTCCTCCACATTGATGACCGCAATCTAGAATGTTGTTGCAATATTCTTTGCATTTGAGTGGTTCGTCTTTGGTGGAGCAGTGGCGGTCATGCCAGTGGCCGCAGGCCAGCTGAACAGAATCCAAGACCACTTCACATTTTACCTCCTCACCTGCCTGTATTTGTCCGCAGCTTCGGTGAGCTTCGTGACCGCAGGGCAATGCTACCGACTTTAATTTAACAGTGCATTCTCCACAGGCTACGCCGCAGGGTTTGGTACACTGGTGTCCACAAGCTTCGTGATGCTTCTTGCATGGCTCAAGACATGCTATGCGTGTGTGAAGTGATGGCGCGTGGGAAGTCAGCTTGCAAATGTGCCCGCAAGCCAATTCCATGCCACATGCGACCTTGCACTCTGGGATCTCAGACCATTGCTCAGGGGTCTGAATGTTGTGAATCTCGCCAATATGTCTCGGACAGGAGGCACGGAAGTACGGGCCAATCTTTCCTTTGGCATTCAACTCATCGGCAATCTGCTGCCACATTTCAACGCTTCGCATGAGGGATGAGTTGCCGACGATATAGAAACCATCTTTGGCGCGACTGCAGCCGACGTTGATGCGATTTGGTGTTCTCAAGAATCCGACGCGGCCTTCAAGGTTGCTTCGCACGGTGCTGAAGATGACGACCTTCGATTCCTCGCCCTGAAAGCTGTCGATGGTAGCCAGCTTCAGCATATTTCCAAGTCCGACTTCGATCTTAGCTCCCGCCTGAACATTCTCAGCTTCGATGAGACCTTCTTCGATGAGCTTCTCTCGGTCTTCTTCGCTAAGCCATAATGAGCATGTTGAACTTAGTCGCTGAGTCAATGCCGCAAGCTGACCGTTGTAAGGCGTTATGACTGTAATGTCTTTGAAGTCGTACTCATTCGTATTGACCAGATAATTTACCAATCCCGCAACCATCTCGACTTCGAATGTATTCGAAAAAGACTTTGCTTTGACGGATCGAGGATCGGGCTTGTCTTCCGGCGTTTGGTGATCGAACCACCATACCCTATCTGCTAAACCGGCAACTGGGGCTCGGTTGTGCGTAGACTTATGGTCTTCCAAGAAAGGGTAAAGGGTGGCGCGCATGATGTCTGCGATTTCCGGATGCATTCGCCGCTGCGTATTCAGACGTGACGTTGGGATGGGCTGTACACCAGCGGTCGATGGGAGCATCATCCGCTCCATTAGAGATTCATCAAGCCGGTAAGCTGCCCCCATCTCAGTCTCCAGAGATAGTGCCTGTTCAGTGACTTGTGGTCTCAGCTGTAAAGGATCTCCTATTGAGATTGCATGCTCGACAGACGGAAACAGTGTACATAGCGACTGCGCCTCCATGACTTCTCCAGCTTCTTCACATATTACGACTTGGAGTCCGAGCTTTTTCAGTGTGTCCCAATGCATCGCGCACGCAGTTGTAGTCATCCCGATGACATCCTGCTCACCAAGGCATCTTATATCGATGTCGCTCCTCGCCTGATATTTGCGCGAGACAGCCACTTGATGTCGACGATGAATTTCAGCTGTTCGATCGAGTATAGTGCGAGGATCGATCTCTTCTTTCCACTTCTGCAAGATTCGCTGTCGCTCGTTCATATTCAATGTCCAAATATCACCCTTGTCTGACGCCTTAGCAATTGTTGTAGCGTTCCTTTCTAATGTAGTCCAGACGCGCGTTAAAGCACATTCATCGTGAACTTCACCGTCGGTGGAGAACCTATCATTGCCCAGCATTGTACTAAAGTGCTCAAGTAAGCGATGAATGTCCTTAATATCCCCACCAGCACACCAATACTCGAAGGCGAACCCTCCCGCTTTGCGGGCGAGTCGAATATCTGACAGAGTCGACTCGTCGATTCTCTCCAGACCTGCAAAGCGGTCTAATACAGGTGGATATCTGGATCTTAAGAGATCGCGGACGGCGGGCCAGCTCAGAGACTCTGAATTGAGTGACTCGCACCAGCTAATCCCCTCAGTCGTGAGCCCTGGACACCATGATTAGCATTTGTAGTGACATTTTTTTAGAAAAGAAGGAACCAACCTTCGACCTGATGATGGGCTGATCGGGAGCTGGTCCTCTCGAACGTTGTTCGCTTCAGTCTACGCTGCAGTGCAGTGAGCTGGATTTCTTTGGTCCAATTCTCCTTGCTATTCGAGCCGATGCGCGCGAGCTTGGTTATCCCCGCTTTGCGCAGGTCTTCTAAGAAACTGTCGAGGGCGTGGTTGGTCATGCAGACTACCAAAATAGGTTTTCGCTTGATGTGGCCGCGTGAAGAAAGAAGGACTTTAGTCAGCGAGACTCCTAGAAAGCTGTACAGGGTCAGCAAATGCTAAAAGAGAGTGAACTCTGGTTGCGTACGTTTTCCCTGTTCCAGGCGGTCCCTGTGTGAAAGCCAAACCGCGACAAAGATTCTCGCACATCGCAGTAGCCTGGCCGCGATCGAGGGTGGTTTCGTTGCAGAGGCTATCAATATACCGGGTTTGAAATTCAGTATCGGCGAGAAGGTCGCATGGTTTGAGTGCCAGCGACGTTCTGTCACTGATTGTGCCTCTCTTACGAAGCGTGTCCACTTGAAAGCTGAATCCATCATTCGATGTATAGAGTGGAGGCGAAACGGTGGGGCTTGTGCCAGCCGTGGAAGGAGCGATGGAAGACAAGAAGGCGATTTCTTCGTCGCTGGCGTATTGACCCTGCAACTGCCTCAAAGTCCACGAGAAACCCGCGTACAAGGCCTTAGGAAACTCCACGAGTACGAAGCTCGCTCGCTTGAGACCTGTCTTGCGGTACAGCAGGTGTCTCACAGAATCGATGTCAGTGGTTTCTGCGAATGAAAGCACAACAGAAGCTAGGTCAATTAGCCAGATTCAATGGATAGGATCGAAGAGTAGTACCTCTCAGGTCGGTCTTGGTGAGAGGCTTCATCGCGTCTGTACTTTGACGCTGGTAAATTTCCATGAAGGTGACAGACAGTGCAGATACCTCATCCAGCCCAATCAGAGCGACAAGCATGCCCTCTTCTAGATGTGCAGAAGGTCCCATGCGGCGGCCTCGTAACGCCTTAGGACAGGCAAAACTCATTCGAAAGCAGACGCCTTTCTGATCGCTAAAGCTCACGTCTTCGAAGTTGAGATCTCGAAAAATGGAGTATCGGAAGCCCCGAGGCGTCACCAGACGGTCGTCGTAATCCTTGACTGGCGGTTGGCCAACCAGCTGGACCAGCCGCTGACTCGCATGGTAGCATGCGTCTGTGATCGCCTCGATGTTCTCATATCGCAGCAGTCGGAATTGCACATCGAGAAGCCTATCTTGGCCACAGGGAAGGTGGTGGTGTGCGTAAGGATCGTTTCTTGGCATATAGGGGCTTCTCATAGAAAGAATCTCGTCAGTGGTGGGTAGAATCCTGATGTCTTTGATGGAGATGTGGTCATTGTCATGTCGGGGGCCAAGCCTGGAGAGATCTCCTGGGCCATCGTCTTCGAACAAATGCTTCGTATGTAAACTCCTCCTCGAATCAAGAGATAAGTAATGTGGAGCAGTCTCGACTGGCGGTGCTTGCTGAGGAGTAACAGCAACCACGCAAATTTCATGGCTCTTCATACAGCTCTCTGAACGACGACAGAAGCCATCAATAAAGTCCTGGCAAAGAAAGAAGGGTGCAGCTGGCGAAAGTGCTGAAGCTTCGAGCTGCGCTGCTTTGATGCGGGTAGTCTGTGTCATTGCGCCGCGAGCTGCAAGTCTGGAAGGTCAGTGACACTACAACAATCAAAAGGAGGGGGGAAGGGGGTGACCTCGTCAGATGGTACTTACTAGTGGGGGAGCTAGTAGACAGAAGAAAATTGGAGAAGACGAAAGCTGTGTTCAAGTCTTCGAGAAACGCGTTGAATTGGCCGCGCGAAGGAGAATGAGTCTTCGTGGACTTGACGTGACACTAACGCTCAACGCGTGGTCAACGACCAATCAAAGCGACTTAGTCCACGCTAAGGTAGTGTCTTCACCGAGCACCAGCGTTCCAGGAGTAATGTGGATGTATCGTAAAGAAGGTGTGGACGTAGGCGGCAGGAGCCTTTATCTAGTGAATTGATTCAAGGTTTGCCCTCAAAACCGGCGTCACTCTGAACATCACTCTTCACGTCTATTGTGATATTCTCGCAGTATTCACCAAACTTATGAATAGCAAGCACCACCTCAGTCTTCGAGAATCGTGTGAAAGTCTGTGAGAGGGATCTTTTGCAAGTGCAAAGTTGATACTCATATGGGTGGCAAGTGCTCTTATCTTGACGTGTCCCCCACTCTTTTCATGTCTGTGTATTCGTACTCTCTGCTGGGAGATATGAAGTTGGTCATTTCTCTAGGATTGGATTCAATTCCACCATCTGTGGACGATACTGCAGGCTGCCAAGGGTCGTTCTCGGTTGGTGTGAACGTGAAATGAAAATCCGATAATCTCCATGGTTTTCATGCTATGTACGATAAATCTAGGCGTAAATGAGCTATGATTGTTTATTGATTTGAGTTCTGGGTCTTTGACCTCACTCAATTCATCCATAAAGCTGGTCGTCTTTCTAAGACGGCGTGTACATTCAATGTTTGTATGTCTGCCCTCATTTGCCGTTTTGTAACAATACACCCTCTTTCTCTGCATCTGCTTCTGGGTTGCATAGCATAGCAATTACTGTCTTGCCCTTCCTCGGCACTTCTAGAGTGTGTCCCTACTTACTTGGGATCTAGTACAAGAATTGCTCCGCCCAGTGATCCTTGAAGGCCTGATCTACTTGTATTCGCTTTCGAACAAGGCTGGCGAGTTGGCTTCGGGGAACGTCTTGTTTGATCGCGGGGAGGTTTCTGGCCATTTCGAGGTGTCGAATTGGAGAGATGGTGAATATGTTAAGCATTAGTCCCATGAAAAAGTCTTGCTCTTAAAGGAAGAGTGTGAACACTTCAGCAAGCGCAGAGCATGAGTAAGACTCTGTACTGAAAGTATTGGTGTAGAGCGGGACGCTCTATCGTGATTTACTCGACCAGTCTTGATAGTATCCCATTAATCCTTCATGATCAAGGCTACAGGGATGAATACAAAAGGATGTAGCTGATTTGGGCGATCTCTTGCATGTACTCTCGGCGAGCAGCATGCCATAAGTGAAATATATAAAGCCATGCAAAGCTGGTAGCTCAATCTTTGGGACAGTATCAATTCGTACATTGTTATCGAGTACTAGCAACGTAGTTTTCGCAAGTATTGTAGCATTGGTTTCTAGCTTATGCACGGTCCCTAATCAAAGCATCTGCAAGCAGGTGTTCTCTAACGCCGATATGCGGTGTACAGCTTGGTTTGATGGTACGCATGAGTGGGGACATCATGATTCTTTGATGGAAGAACATGAGCCGTGAACAAGCCTGATCGTCGTACATCCCACAATGCGCTAGAAGCTCCACATCCGGTAGCTTATCCAGCTCTCAGGTTATGCGGCTATATATTTGAGCTATGGTATGCGTTGCTGTTAAGCGTTGCTTCTAGGGGGAAGTGACTTTGTCAACGATGGCAGAGGTGGAAGGAGCGAAGGTTCCGTCGTGTAGAGAATCGGCAACTCTTTGCTTCAGTCGTCTTCGTTATAGTTGTAGTATTTGCGAGTACCTCGTCCACTGGAACGCGTGGGCTGCTGCACATTCCGTATCAGTCAATAATTTTCTAATAAGGTATTGTGCCTGATTACCTCAGGCTGCTCAGCGCGTTTTCCTACGCTAGCCGTAATCTTCTTATGGGTGCCCTTGCGACCGCCCTTGGGCTGCCGATTGCACGTCAGCCATCTAATTATCCTAATAGGGATGCTAGGCATTGTTACCTGAGGCTCTTCTTCACTTGTGGTCTTAGCGTTGTCTCCTGGGCCCCTAGCCATCTTCTTCTGACGCAGATTGCGGGCTTTCTTAGGCTGTTTGTTGCACGTCAGCCAAAAGGTCTAATGCCATAGATCTTTAGCCTTTTTACCTGAGGTTCCTCTTCATTTAGGTTCTCAGAGCGGTCTCCTCCATCATCTTTAATCTCCTTGAGAGGCCTCTTGCGGCTTCTCTTAGCCTGCTTATTACAATTTAGTCATTACAATCTATGAAAAGAGCGCGGAAAAGTATTACCTGGGGCTCCACCGTGGTTTCTGCATCGTTGCCAGTCTTCCTGTTCTTCTTGCTCTCAGCAGCGGCCTTTACATCTTCGCCAGTGTTTTCGGAAGGCTTCTCGCCGCCGCTATCACTCCCTTCGCTTGAGAGCGGCTCAACTTTTTGAATATGCCTAGAGGACTTCAACCCGAGTGCCTTCTTGAGAACATCGTAGTCTGATGATCCACGTGATGATATGCTGGTTACAGATGGAATTGGAGAAAGCGGCTTTACTTTTGGAGACCCATTCCATGGCTTGACGGTATAGGGAAGCTCAGGCTTGACATAGGGAAGCCCATCATTGTTGGCGTCAGCTTGAGCTCCAGAGGCAGGTCCTGTCGCTATTTCATTGTTGCCGTCTTCCTCCGGGATCGCCTTTGTCTCCCCGCGGGCCTTCCCAACAGGCTGGGCTTTCTCGATGGATTCGCTGTTGACTTCTTTCTCAATGGTCTTCTTCCCCCTCCCCCGAGTAGTCTTCGCAGGCTTGGGGTTGCTGTCTGACGCACCATTGAAGTCGTCGTCATCGAATTTCTTGCTCTTTCCTCGTGCATTCTTTACAGGCTCGTTGTCGCCCTCCGATTCACTGTGGGTATCTTCTTTCTTGACTTTGGTTGCCGCGTTCCGAGTAGCTTTGGACCTCTTTGGCGCAGGCTCATTCACTACAGCCTCTCCCTCAGACTCGCCATTGGCACGAGCTCGCTTCTTGATCGCTTCATTGTTGGGCTGGGCTTTGCTAGGGCTGGTACTCCCATCTTCCTCGGCATCCTTGGCGGCCTTCACAGTTGCTGTATTAGATGCTCGCCCGGTAACAGATAGCTCAGGATTCTATGGTGATCCACTTACTTTGGCCTCTTCTCTCTTCGCCTTCTTTGACGCGGGAGTACGAAATCCTTTCATACCTGGCCGATTCATTTCGACATCCTTGAAAAAGTCAGTACAATGACAGCACAATCGGGTCAGTAATGGTACCCCCATCCAATCGTCGTCAGCTACATGGCCATCCAACAAGGCGTTTTTGACCTTCTCTTGGAAGTCTTCGGGAAGTTCATCGTAGCCGTCCAGCTCCTTGGCATTACCGTCCGTGGTGGCTTTCAGGTGCTCTATCTGTACGGGTGTTACACAGCCCCTTGAAGCCAGTCAGTAGATGCAGACGAGGTGAATCAATGGTTCGGTGCCCTACCAGTGCTTGTATCGCCAGCTCTGATTTTCCATTATCTGAACGAAAGTACCAAAGCGCAGCTCGCCCTTCTGAATCTTGATGCCTTCTTTTTTACATTCGACATTCTGACATCCAGCACGCTTGTTGGGAGAGACCTCTGGAGAGAAGAGTTCCAATTAACAAAACGCCAACTCTAGGCCGCGAGTAGCGCGGTAACGCCTACACGCATCAAATAGAATCACTGAGGCAAGTAGAGAGCTTCTACTGAGCAATTATAACGGATAGGCTGAAAAATATGTCTTGCAAACGAAGCTTTCGCTACTCACCGATGCGGTACGACATGCTGGCACCTTGAACCTTGGTGTACCTAGTGAGGTTTCTTGGTGCTTCCACTGTAAAGAGTAATCTGACTTGCGTTAGCAGCTGTTGAAACCCGATATCCATGTGTTGCAAGTTTACACAACGTATCTTCAAAGTGGTTGCAGCAGGGATAATTATCAACAAGATTGTCTCAATGTTCCATCACAAGCTCTGTAGCTTCTTGCTTCTCGAATGTGGTGAAGAGCTTATGGTGTGGCTGGAGCGAAAGATGCGCTAGTGAACGCTAGATCTTCTCAGCCCTATCCAAGATAGAAAATGCAAGATCCGTCTTATCATTCTCGCATGGTTTGCTTCGAATATAAACTCTATTGCTTGACGCTCGTTCTTCTCTAGGAGGCGGAATTGTGAATGGAGGTCATCCTCCGTCCGCCTGAAGGTCCATTCAGATTAGATGAAGCCCGCTGATGTCCTTCCTTGCAGCTCAAGCAAGGCCAAGATAGACAATGCCCTCACACGCTCTACAAGGCTTTGTTCGGGCTTCCAATGTCACGAGGAATGCTACGTATTTACCAGCATTCTTAGTTCCAGCAACCACGGGAGTCCTTCCCTCTACCCCGCCACATTCCAGGCCACGTCGAAGAACATATCGAAGAAACGCCTCCATCAGGAGTCCAGACGCGGAACCTATCCACACCACTTCCACCCCTGGAAGTAGTAGGCATGATATGAGCTCAGGGCTAGAGCCTGTGATATCCTCTAAACACCGGAGAGAGCCAAGTGCATGGGCTGAACTTGTCGAGGCATACCTACCTCTGCATCTACGTCATGGAGGTCAGAACATTGTGGAAACTCTTACACAGTTCACCAATCTTCATTCGATAAACACACTACCGCTGCTACTGTCTAGAGCTAGGGAGTACGCAAAGGTTGACCTGTTGAGCTATCTGGGTGTATTCCAAGGAAGATGGGAAGCGGTGATGTGGTTAATCAAGGCTATGATGGAACATTATCCAGGGCTTCTGAAGAATGAGAAAGCGTCAAGGCAATTGCCAAGTCCCCTTTGGCCTATGGTTGGCCAAAGTCTAGATTCGATTACAGATAAAGTTATAGAGACAGCTTATCCGGAAAGATCGAGCGTGTCATTAGAAAATCTAATGCAGAACGAAAATTATGACCCACAAGGGACCCCTCTCACTTTGGGGAGACAAACCCTGGGCCAGGTATGGCAAAGTATTGGGACAATGATTCTACAGGCAGCAGATCGTTCAGCGGAAGATCCCAGCTACAGTATCATAATGTCTTATGTCTTTCAAATCTTAGCTCTTCTACATCGTATCGAGGCATTCCCAAGTTCAATCTACAATTACACTCCTTCCATGGATCAGACTGTCGTTCAAAGACCACCCACTCTCCATGTTCTCTCACGGCGAATCATGAGCACATTATCAGATCTTGAGTGGGGTCTACAGTGGCAAGAGGAGATCGCGAAGTACCAGAAGCTAGGCTATGACTTGGCTAAGGCCCCTATACCGCCCAAAATACGCGAATTTGGGCCGGAACTGTGGCTAGATCTTATCCTGTGGGCCTGCGTTGAAGGAGGCTGGATTGAGGAAGGGGCATGGATAGTGGCAGAGATGGAAAGGCGGAAGGGGAGCCCCAAGACACAATGGTCTGTTATGAGCTGGCAAGATGTATGTGCTTCTCAGGAGCCGCAGCTCGATTGGACATCTATGGTGAAGCGACAGATCGAACGAACCCGTTTGAATCAAGTGGGAGGCCTTGGCATTGCGACAGGCCCAGACTCTACCGTGCGCACAAAAGAGCGCACAGTTAGTCGTGAAGCCATCTTGGCTATAATGGATGGCTTGCTCAATACCCCATCATCTCAACCGAGCGCTCGGGGCTCCAGCCTAAGCAGTGTACAGCAAAGCATCATGGCTTGCAAAGGTTTGCTGGAACGCCACTATCCTCGACTTGACAGTAATTTTCTCAACGCTAATATTCTACGCATAATGGAATCTGCTGGTTTGGATATAAAGAATAAGCCCGGACTTCTTCAGAGGCTTTTGAGCATACGAGATCTCAAGTTAAAGGACTTATCAGCTAACACTAATACTCCGAACTCCCTCCAAGATTTCGACACAGACGATTCTGCAGCATTACTAGGTTTGTTGCACCGAAATCTAAACAGCTTCGCACAAGAGGACAATGTACAAGGGAGCCTCTCAACATTAAGGCAGATACAAGATCTTGTGGACCAGAAGCGAAACAATCGAATACAAGAATTCGCATCTGATCTCAAGGAGCGTATACGGCAAGTCGACGATGGTACAGACCTCTTTGTCAGCGATGAGAGCAGCATGTCTACAATTCATCCCCAAATTCCTGTAAGCGCCTTGGTTACCTTATTAGATCTGATCACCAATAGCAAGTTCTTCGATCTGGGAAAGTGGCTGCTATTCAATGATGATATTGATGGGGGCGCCCTTGATCCTGAGCTCTACTCCGACTCTAATCTGCAACCAGCTCTTCTCAGATTCGCAACCGCCACTGCGGACAACAACCTGCTCACCAGCATTCTTGAAAGGCTAGAGGCACCTCTTTCAGAGCCAATCCTCCACGCCCTTCTACGATGTCAGATCGCTCTTGGGAAATGGGAAGCAGTCGAGGACCTCTTGCGTCACTTTCAGAGGATGCCCGATATGGCCTGGGTACCAAGCGATGCAACGGCTATGGCCAGAGCAATATTGCAGATGGAGCACGGCCTCCCCGACCCCACAACTCAAGAAAGCATTGCGCGGGCCCGTGGACTCCTACAAAACATAGTTCATGGTCAATACAATACCACACAAGACCCGTCTCAGCTACCTGACTACTCGCAAATGAGACTAGCAAACCAGCTTGGACGAATAATCCAAAGAATACCGGGCAGTCTAAGCAGAATTACCACAAGTCAAATCAGTAACAATAAACGAGCAACCGCCAGCATCAGCGTCACACCGAACTCCTTCAATATACTCCTCGAGACTGTTGTGGACTACTACGGACCTAAAGCTGGTAAAGACCTTTGGGAGCAGTGGTGCCGAGAGCCTGGTGAAGCCAAGCTAGCTTCATACATACGCAAGTCAGGGGTGAATCTCGATTCCGATGAGAAAACCGAAGCCGTGGTGACCCCGACATTATATATGCTACGCAATATTTTACAACCAATTGTATTCACCAGGCAACGCCCCAAGCGTGCGCCAAACGGCGAGGCCGCCAGTGGTACCAATGACAGAGAAGCAGAGATGATGGTCAGTGTTCCGTTCCCTTCGACTTCGAATGCAGGAGCAGTCGCGAAAGAGCAGGGAGATCAAAGCATAATTGATTGGGGTATCAGTATGTTCAAGAAGTTTGGTCTCTCTGAAAAGGAGATCATTAGGGAGATACCAGGGGCTTTCTCTCCAAACCGCAAGGCAAAGCTTGGAGATATTCTAGAACAGTAAATAAATAAATCTCTACAAAGATCTTTGTTTTTCTGGATGTAGAGTACAGAGATCTCAAATACCTCAGAGTGCATAGAATTACAATAGACCATTGTTTCGCTCTAGTCCTTTTAGGGTAGACGCAAGCGGCCGACACGTTTTTCGGTGATTTTGTCGCGACTTGGCCTGCTAACCGCATTTCATCTTTCATAAACCACAGCCATCGCACAGAAACGCTCAGCTTCACCGTTCAGCTTCAGTATTACAGTATCGTCAAACTTATCATCTATGGGTCCATCCAAGCAGTCTACTTCAACACCGTTATCTTCCCAGAGCTTTTTGCCTGGCCCAGCAAGGAGCTTTGGACACATTGAGGCAAACACGATTATCGCAATTGAAGGCACCTCAGTGCTGTGGCTACTGGCGGGGGGTCCGCCTTGAATGGGGCGGACGGTAATCACAACACATAGGACTGAACACACAGTCGTCAGAGTTCATTGAGCCAAAGACTGTCAGAGTCATACTCACAGAATCTTGGCAGAAAAACGTCTGAACTCTACTCTCCGAAGACTTTCCGGATGGTTACGACATTGAAAACTCTCAACCGTATACACGATGACTACAGAGATGTTCGCATTCGACGCTGGAGACAGGCATTTCTCGAACGATCACATGGAGGAATTCTGGATTTCACCGACACCTACTTTTCTGCTTAGTGTGTCGGGGAATGGGGAAGGACGTGGACGAGGAATTGGGCGCTTCACTTCTGAGGTCGACGGCGTTGTGGACAAGAGGTCATCCGATTCCAACCCAAAGGCTTTGGCAGCAGCCATACTTGAGCAGGAGCCTCTGGAACCCATCCTGAGCGGCACGGGAACACCACCTATCCCAATTGCAATGACGACATCGGAAGCAAGGAGCGGGAGTAAAACAAGGGCTCAAGACATGATCACACCACGGCCTCTGCCGCAAGTAGGGAAAGCTGGGCGCAGAAGGAAGAAGGGACCAAAGAAGGGAGCAGTTGCCGCTTTGAGCACAGTACGAGGCTTCACACCTGCGACATCTGGCGATGAAGACTCCGATTGGTCGAACGAAGGCTTTCGCAGCAGCAGAGAGCTGAGCACTCATCGCTCCAGCATTGTTCTAAGGAAGGATTTCAGTCTTGATCGGTCCGAGGCTTCCAGGGTCGGAGATAGCCAGGAGATACGATCATCTTCACCTGGGCCTGGCTTGAGCGCGCTTTCGCAACAGCTGGAAGCGCTGGACTACGATTTACCATCTGGAAGACCTTCATTACTCAGACACAAGAGCAAGCTGAGCTCTGGCGGCCCTACTAGTGCAAGCGTGACATCAGGGACCAGTGGTGATGAGGACACAGCGGAAATGACCAGCTACGAAGTGGCTTTAGAGCACGATTTCATCAGCCCTGATGTATCGGAGAAAGAGAAACGCGATGCTCGCCAAGACGCTCTGTTCAATGGTGGGATGGTACGTAAGATGCAAGCGATAGACTTCGACCCTCTACGCTGTCTTGGAAAGGGCACCTACGGCACCGTCCTTCTAGTGAAGCAACAATGTACCGGCAAATTATACGCTCAGAAGCAATTTCGCAAGGCCTCTCTGAATGTACGGAAGAAGCTTGTGGAGCAGACCAAGACCGAGCGAAGCATCTTGGAGAGCATCAATCGCCATCCCTTCGTTGTGAAGCTCTACTACGCCTTCCAAGACCACGAGAAGCTCTACCTAATCCTCGAATATGCCCAAGGTGGAGAGCTCTTTGAGCGCCTACGCAACGAGAACATGTTACCCGAGGAGACCGCTGCTTTCTACATGGCCGAATTGGCCCTTGCTCTGGAACACCTGCATTTGACGGTCGGTGTTGTCTACCGCGATCTCAAGCCAGAGAATTGCCTCCTGGACTCTGAAGGGCATCTGCTTCTTACAGATTTCGGGCTCAGCAAAGTTGCCGTCGATGGCGAGCATAAATGTAGATCTATCACTGGCACATTCGAGTACATGGCGCCCGAAGTCATCGAGTCAAGGCCATACGGCACAGCCGTAGACTGGTGGTCTTTTGGCATTCTCGGCTACGAATTCTTAACAGGTGGCACGCCCTTCCGAGCGAACAACGATACGAAAATCGCCGAGAAGATTCTCAAAGCCAAGCCAACTCTACCCTATTACCTCAGCCCAGATGCAAAGGACCTCCTGACCCGCCTTCTGCGAAAGGAGTCAAAGAAGAGGCTGGGCGCTAATATGCCCAAGGACATGCAAACCATTAAGAAACACCGCTTCTTCCGTAAGATCGATTGGAAGAAGCTGGAGAAGCGGGAGGTGGACCCACCTTTCAAGCCTCTGATCACAGATCCAGAGCTAGCTGAGAACTTCTCTACTGAGTTTACCGATCTGGCTGTCAGTCCTGTGTCTCAGCAGCATCCGTGGGGCGAGGTGAAGAGTGAGCAAGACCCATTTGGTGGTTTCAGCTATGTGGGTAGTCGTAGCTTGCTGGAGTCTGATGGGTTCTTTTGACTTTCCAGTTCTATGGTTTGTGCGTTTTTGGGAGTCGCAAATCCGAGAACCTTATATGGCGGTCCGCTCATTTTGCGATCTAGGGCATGCAGAATAGGGGAGGGGGGCAAGCGGCGCTGGCTGTTTCAAGAAAAAAAATGACGAAGGGACTGACACCGGGAAGCTGGGGTTTCTCCCGCTGGTTGAACTACATTTATTGCTTGCATTGCATCTGAGAATTATTATTGTGTATTTCGGAGAGCTTATAGATCAGGGCTTGGATAGGCGTACAATGAAGTTTTCTGCCGTTGAGGCTAATGGTAAAAAGATAGAGCAAGAACTGTGCACAGAGAGTGGTTAGCGACCTTGAGAATATGGCAAAAATATGTTTGAGATAATGTCTAGTATCAGCCAAACTTCAATATCAAAGGTCCTCTTTACAGCTCCTCACCTTTTTTTCGAACTACTACTGGTGGCTCTTGGCCCAAGGAATCGGCGCATGACCCGACGCTAACTATCAGACAATGTCTGTAATCCCCCACATCGGCGAGGAGTCATCTACTGGCAGGGAACGTACAGATGTGTTTAGAATCACCAAAGACTTTGGACATAGCTATATGCCTGTCATGACTCATATGGAGGATAAAGTAGAAATTTTCACCCCTAAACCGTCCACTCGAACATCATTTTGAAAAGGTTATTTTACGTAGAGAGTTTGTATATAAAAGCTATTCAGATTACAATTTGGGGTGACTTTAGTCTGAGATACTTCTTATCATGTCGTGTAGCTGCTGAGATACAAGGGAGCTGGGCGGTTGTTGGGTACGCAAGATTGTTAGGTGAATTCTTCTACGGCACGTCCGTGATGCAATTAAGACCCGGCTTGCCCCAGCTCAATACGACATAATGGATCATTAGCTACTCCGTAGTTAGGATCATGTTCCATAATACGGGCTACGAGCGCCAGCTACTTCCACGTGGCTCGTTTACGTACTTTGGAGGCTCTGTGCATATGTCGGTCTGATTGACTCAATTTGCACTCCCAGGCTACTACTGCTTTGGTCTCAAAGTCGGTAACTTCCAAGCTGCACAATAGATACTATTACCACTCCGGGGCTCTTCATGACGTGCAGGGTGGGCGCCTTTGTATGCAGAATCTTCATCAAATCCAGTGATTTGCTGTTTCTATCCGAGATCCGGCCCCCCGCGAACTTCCAGATCCAGATCTCGAGGCCTGTTCAATGCTCAGTCCTTTCATCTTCCATGAAACGGAAAGGCTTTTCGTAGCCTGGTAGCCAACCATTACCCAGGGGTAGCGCGCGGCTTCATGCATGGTCTTATCGTTAGCGTTGCTCTCCCGCAGCTCCTTCCCACCTCAACGTCGACGACCGGATTCAGGGGTAACGGAGCATCAAGAAATGACGAGACGACACGGATTTGGCAGGCATATCACTCCACGTCCAAGGGGAGATTCGCGGACTGTAAATTGATAAGAGAAGGCCTTATGCAGAGCTCGAGCCTTCGGAAGGCTCTACTGCTCAGGTCCTTCCCAGTCTAAAGACTCCCAGTACTAAGAAACCCCTCTAGGCTCATTAATGGTACTGCGGGCACCAGTGACTTTTTTGATTGAGACACGGCCTCGAGCGGGAAAAGCACGCTAAAAAAATATGGCACGATGCACGAGAGCAAGGTTAATCTGACAATCCATGTTCGCCATACAGACCCTAGGAAGGCTGGGATCTCGACCAGCGTTTGTTGGTACCCACCACTACGCAAAAGCCTATACCTGACTACCTCGTCCTCTAACCGAGCCAATTTCCATCACTGGCAGCCCCGCAGCGGTCCGATAGGATGAAACAGTGACATGTTGGATAGGCAATATGGATCCCATCCAGGACTCCCCGGAGACTTATTGAGTAGTGATGTCGATCGCACAGGACTGGCCTTGGGGTTCTTTGCAGCAGTACTCAAGCGAGGTAGGCAATGTGAGGGGCAGATCAGGGAGGATGAAACGCATTCCCGATACAGAAAATATTTGGATATCAACATCCAGCCCAGCCCGTTCTTTTCTCTTTCCTCTTCACGACGCTCTCTATATTTCCTCACGCTCTTTACAGCAGTTGCACTGCCCTCACATTCTTTTTAAAAGCCATTATACATCTCGACCGTTGCCAGCAACGGTCCTTCCATTCATTCCACCATTCACCAGAAACATTCCCACAAAAGAAAGCTCAAAATGCATTACACACTCATTCTCCTCGCCTGCTCGAGCCTAGCCCTCGCAACACCCTACCACCACCACAAGGGTAAGTGGGAAGAACACGCCCATAAACCCTGCTCCTCGCTTGTTTCCCTTGGGGCAGAAGCCACCGCGGCCTCCAACTCCTCCTCGGCCGCACTCCCACTCCCCACGGAGCCAACAGCCGCCGGAGCCACTCCTGTCACCTCTTCTCTGGCAGAAGCAGGCACCGTATCCTCAGCTGTGTCGAGCGCAGCACCAGTTGCTGGCACTGGGTCGGGCTCCGGAAATGGAGGAGGCGAGGGGCCACCAACGGGCCAATCATCAAGCTTACCCTCTTCCCCAGCTTCTTCATCCGCCGCCGCTCCAGTCGTAGTCAAGTCATCCACCGCTGTTGCTGCCGTGCCAGTCAGCTCTGCCACCTCCCCAGCCACAGGCGGAAGCGGCATGATCGCAACCTTCACCTCGTACGCTCCATCCTCCAATCCCTCCACTCCCTCCATCCCACACTCAACCCCCAACTAACAAAAACCCCCCCCAGCTACGGCGAAGGCGACACCTTCGGCTCCCCCAACTGCAACACCGACACCACAGCCTGCGCCTTCTACAGCAACCCAGGCTTCAACGCCGCCGCGTCCCAAAACCTCTTCGGCGTCGGGCCCGGCGCCGGCAAAGGCCCTGCCTGCAGCACATGCTACAAGCTCACTGCCCAGACGGATCCTTACGGCGGGGACGCGCCGTTGGCCGTGAGCAACACCATCGTGGTCAAGATCAACAACCTATGCCCCATCGCTGGAAATCCGCTGTGCAACCAGACCGCTTTGACGGGGGCGCTGGGAACTACGAATCAATTTGGTGCGGCTGTGAACTTTGATCTTTGCAGAGATGATGGTGCGGCGGCGGCGCTTTTTAAGGGTGTTCCGAGTAATGTTGGGACGGCGAAGGGGATGGCGGTGGAGGTTAGTTGTGGTGAGTGGAGTGGCACGGCACTGATTTGACGAAGAGGTGGTTGGGTATGTGAGTGTGGAGAAGGGGAAAGGGTTGGGTTGGGTTGGGCTGGTGATGGATGGAGTGAGAGGGCATTGCATGGTGGTTCTGGAGGTGATTTCGATTCTTAGCTCTTTGTAAGAGCGTTTATTTTGGCGGGATGGGGTTGTTGTTGAGTGATGGTGAGGGGGTTGATGGGGATTGAGCGGGATGATTACATTCTCTAGCTAAGTAACATATCAGCATTGCATTACCAGTTTCATAACAAAACTTCATTCTGTACTAATTGAAACAAGTGGAGCAGGTCATCAACTCGTAACGTACACGGGACCTGCGCAAGACTGACAAGAGCGAATATAACCTCCCACTCAAAACCAACATTCCTACACATGACTTGGAAAATCAAAACCGAAACAGTACCACAGCAGAATACCGCTGTAATCACCACCTGAGTAGTTGAAATGTTTGTTCAAAACCTTCGTGTACGCACTACTAGAACCATCCCTCGAGACTGGTGATGGTTATGAAGCGCGAAGATTTCGATTCAAGTGACAGCATATTCAACATCCCTTGCAAGCCTTGCAAGCTGGCATGGCTCCGTCTAAATCTAAAAGAGGTATGACACCCTCCCTCGACAATTAATAATCTTTCAACATGAACCCCACATTTTCGTTCTCCACTATGTATCGGAACCCTCATACGCGACCGCAAACCATCTCCTGAACTGGTTCAGCGACCAGCGCTCATAACAAGAGATGAGGGTTGGGTATGGTTATCAATCGGTGGTTATGCTATGGGGTGGGTCATTGCTGGTATATTTCTTTTTTGGATGTGGGCTGTGGATGTTGTGACATATGTAGCTAGGGTGAATATTTGAGGAATGCCTGGGCTGGCCTGTGTGATCTTGTTGGAGCTGTGAGAGGGGGAGAGAGGGGGAAGGTAGAAGGGAAGTTGGCGATGTCGTGGTAGGAATAAGGGCTGTGGAGAGTGTGAGGGGAGGAGCAAGGTAAGCGTGGAGAGGAGTCGAGGATTTGGGTTGATAGCGCTTAAGATGGTTTTGTGAGCAATAGAATTTGGTGGCTCAGAATGAGCTTGAAGGCCTGATATTCTGCACTTTCAGTTGAGCGTTCCTGATGGGGAAATTCAAAATTGGCGAGTATTGACTGCCACTTGTATCGTTACCAAGCCAGATATATCCTAAAACTCCTCGCCGCCGTGTGCTCCAAAGGTAGCTTTTATACTCGTTGAGAGAAATGAAAATGGTCTTCAGCGCTTGATATAAGTGGCACTTTGGTCTTGGTGGCCTCAGAATACTCGGCTGAATAGACGTCTGATGTAGTACTCAAAACATGAGGATGGTTTGTGTGGACGATCTTAGTACTGGCATCTAAGACTGCGATATATCGTGGCACTAAACCTGATATGTATATATGTTGAGGCTGCTAGACGCGTAAAACGGGGAGGGATGGGATGGGAAGGGATGTGGATATTGGCACGAAAGCAAATGATAATGGGTGCTCAAATCGCATTCTCCCAATCTACCCCGTACGTATCTAAAACACAAGATCCTGCCCGATTGAGTTGCTCAGGCGCCTCAGATTCCTTAGCCAGCTTTATAGGCTTTGCAAGAGCGTGAAGGTGTAGTGTATGTGATGAGTTCGCAAGAGTTGCCATATGCATTGGTGAAATGGATCGAGCAGCGACCGTCGTGTTTTCAAGTGTTTAGTAGCGATACGTTCAGCAAAACCGGGCGGGTTTCAAATATTATTGAAGAAATCAATTACTGGAGAATGCTTGACTGGTGGGGCAGCCCGTCAGGATGTATGGTGAGGAGTGTACATTAATCGCCTGACCAAGAGGTGTCATGAGTTGAGTAATTGCCACCTTAGCGTGAGCCAGAGCCAAAAAAAAATCGTTGTCTCTACTAAAGCGGTCTTCTTGTCCATGCCGCCAAAACGCTGTTCGTGTGTGGGGTAAAAGAATGGAGCAGGCAGCGAGGAAGGGCAATGGAAACGCCGTTTGATCACTGAACGTTCAATGGCTGATGTTCGGAGCAACAGAGAAGGCAACAGAAAAGCTGTTGCAGGCGCAACTTGTAGAGCATAGACTGCATTGCTAATCAGCGCTATGAATCTTACCATTTCCCAGACCCATTTTGCGTTGCAAATGTGTGCAAGTAGGCAATTTGAGGCTCAGCGCGCCCGCTGCCTGCTATCGCAATGGACTAGCCCTTGCAGGAAGCCTCGACGACATGGTTTCTTCGCTTGAAAACATTACATCACATGTGTATGACCGCTAAAGGAATCGCTTGCTGCGGAAAATTAAGTAACGAGATTATGCAGAACCGAGAGGGTATCTCTGATTACTAGGTGATGGTGTAGCCACCATCCACACGGAGGTCGGCGCCCGTAACGTAGGCTGAGGCGTCAGAAAGGAGGTATGTGACTGCACCCATGAGATCTTCGGGCTGGCCCATCTTGCCCGTGGGAATGAGTGAAGTCCATTGCTTGTGGAGATCTGGGTTCTCCTTCATGATCTTCTCGGTCCTAAAGTCCATTAGCAGATTGCGGAGGGTAGTGAGACTTAGAAATCTTACAAAGCAGTAAGCATGTAGCCAGGGCTGATGACATTCACACGGATGCCAGCGTGTGCCCACTCAACAGCCAAGCTAGAAGCCAAATGCCTTACAGCAGCCTTGGCCGCATTATAAGGTGCCTGCGGCTGAGGCACATTGACAATGGCTCCAGACATAGAGCCAATCATCACCATCGAGCCCTTGGCCTTCCGGTCCAGCAGGTGACGAGCGACTTCGCAAGCGAAGAAGTATGTCCCATCGACGTCCACACCCCACAGCTTCTTCATCCTGTCTGGCGGGTATGCAATGGCGTCAAAATTCTCGGTGAAGCCAGCGGAGGTGACGAGGTGGTCGATCTTGCCATGATCCTTGACGATATCGGCGACGACGGACTTGACGGACTCGCTGTCTGAGACGTCGCAGTAATGGGCTGTAACCTTTGGCGCACTGGTATTGCATTAGCAAAGATCATGTCTAGAGGTGAAAGTACTTACTGCTCTGCCCCGGGATTCTCGTCACGGAAATGCTGCATGATGGCCTCGGCTTGTCGCGCACCCTCATCCTCTGTAGATGGTCAATAGAGCCTGGAATCCCCAACTGGCTTGCTTACTGTTGAGATCAACAATTGCGACATCAGCGCCCGAGATCACACAGGCCTGGCTCATCACCAAGCCCAAGCCCCTAGCTCCTCCAGTCACGACAGCGACGCGGTCTTCAAGCGTGAAGCTGGCAAGTGTCCGCTTGAAATGTAGTCCACCGCGACCTTGTACGGGCGCTGAGGGTGGGTGCTCAGCTTCATTTGGATGTGTAATTCGAATAGTGTTATCGGTACGCCCAAAAGAGCCTTCGTGGTCGTCGTGGGCTTCCAGAGCCCTGGAAGCGAGATTGGGTTGACGCTTATCCTCCTTGTAGAGCTTTGTACTGCAAGTGATCGGGCGGATGGAATTTATGGGTTTGTAGAGGTTGTTGGCTGTGATGCACGAGCAGGAGCTTGTGGCTGTGATGGCTCTGGAGGAGCGTGCGAGCACGCGGGTGGTATACATAATCGCTGGTCAAATGATAGATTAAATGGAAGTGAACCTGATGCAATTATTGATCAGGCTTCTTTTATTAGGTAGTGCTTTGTGCTGCGTGAGCTTTAAATTGTCGTTGCGCAGCGAATGTTATAGGATGACGACGCTGGTTGGTTGGTTGGTTGGTTTATTCATACACTGACCCGCCTTTCGGCATGCAGGGGAGTCTTGGCCCTAGGGCCTGGCTCGAAGCTAGATCTAATAGGCTTAGGCCGAACCCCTAGAGTCAAAAACAAACGAACCCCTAGGACAAACCCCTAGGGTACTGGTCTAGGGGTATAGCCACAGAAACTAGCGCGTCCGGCGCTAAGATTAAAATATAAATAAATATCAAGATATAAATAAACACGATATTCGTAAATCCTTAAAAAATCTAACTTCTAGTATATTATAATAATTTATAAACCGTAGTTCTAAAATTATTATAATATTAATATATTTATATCTTTACTTTAGAGAGTTAATATCGGCGTAATATAAAAATATATTTTAATAAAATCCTAGAGGTTACTAGTTATTTTAGAAAAGAGTCTCTTCGTAGAAATACTTTAAACTCTAATATTCTATAAATTACCGAAATCTATATTATATTAAAATATATTAAATTTTCTATTAAATTACTACGAATAATTAGTTATAATTCGTCGCTAAAAATATTATTACGTAATTTTATTTCCTATATTAACTCCCTCCCGATTTTAATTTTTTTATATTAACTCTTTATTTATTTTTATTAATTTATATTCTTTTATATAAATTTTATTTTACTTCTTTATATATTTTTATTACTATCTTTTTATATCTTAACGAATTTATATTAAATATATAAATACGCGCCCGCTTTTTTAATTTTAAAGTCTTAATCCTACGCGTCTTTTATCTTTTTATATATATTATTATATTTAGGTACCTATTTTTATTAAACTTTATATTAAAGATATATATTTAAATTTATTCTTAAAAGAATATTTCTACTTCTAGGCGTATTTTATAGGAGATTAATTTTAATATTTTTATTTTTATTTTTATTAAATAGTCTAAACGCGTTTATATTATTATTTTACGATTTTATATAACCTCCGCCCGAAACCCTATATATTTATAAATATACTCTTCTCGGTTTATATTTATCGTAAATCGAATATACTTTATTCTTTTTTATCGTTTATTCGTTTTTTTACCTCTATATATTAATCTACTTTTATATATTAATTTACTCTTTTTACACCGTTTTAATCTCTATTTTCCTCGTCTTCTTTACCGCGTTATACTAGTTTACGCGGTCTAATATTAAATTATACCGCGGAGATTTATTATTTAGGTATTATAACGGAGTAGTATATTTATTATTAAACTTTATATTAGATTATAGAAAGAAAATACGATTTATACCGCTTTATTATATATTATTCGAAAAATAATAATATTTTAAATATTTTTCTAAAGTCGTTATTACTCTTTAAAGATTTATTTAAAAGTAATACCCCCGAATCTAAATATTTCCTAGTTAATATTTATAGGTATAATACTATACTAGTATTTACCTCCTATATATATAATATAAATAATCGGTTTATTAATTAAATTAGTATTTAATTATTTATTATTTACGACGAGCTCTACTATTTATAAAATTCTTTATATATAATTACTAGCGGTCTTCTTTTCTTTATTTAATTATATTTCGTAAATCCTATCTAAATTATTATTATATATTTAACGTAAAACCTGGTTTTACGGTAATACTTTTTAAAAAGACTCGTTATTATATTATAAAATTACTCGAATCTCTTTATTATTATATATTAATTTATAAAGAAGTAGATCGAGGTTATTTAATTAAAAACCGATATTATACGGGTTATTTTAAACCCTCGTATATAATTAATTATAAAATAAGGTTTTAACCGCCGCCGTATTAATCTATTTATTATTAACGAGATTATAATATTTATACCGGACGAGTACAATACCCTTAAATACTACGATATTATAATAACCGAGCGTATCGTTACGGGTAAAGAGCCGCGTTTTTATTATATTTATTATACGAATACTATATACTTTCTTTTTTATTATATATTATTTTTTCTATATAATAACCTAGGTTAATATTAAGCCTTACGATTTCGTAATAATCGTAATATTTATATTATTACGCGGTACTCCTATTATATATAATTCCGGTATTATTTATTTTAATATACTAGGTAGTATAATTCTTTACTAAAAAATAAATATTTATTTTAATAATATATTATTAATAACTTTTCTATTATCGACTAGATTATTTTAGATTTCTATTATAATAACTAGAATATTATTCGTACTAACCTCTATAACGGTATTACGGATATATTAACCGGCGATTATAAAAATTTATAAAAAATAAATCGACGTATTATCCTCCTATTTAATTTCTCGGGTAGTAATCGGAATATAAATTAATTATATTAAGACTTTATAACTATTATATAATATTTTAAGAAATTTATTATATTCGTTATATTTATTATAAACCCTAATCAGTTTAAAATTACCGAGAGTATATTTCTTAAATAAATTATATTAAAGTATACGAAAATCGTTATACGAGTTTTTTATATAAAGATAAAGACCCTTCTTTAAAACTTTAAAGATTAATATAACTAATATAATAGAATTATATATACGATTAAATATTAGAAACGGGGTTTTTTATATATATATATTCTTTTATCTTTATACCGAGATAATACTTTCTTAAAATAATTCTGTATCGATAATTTAATTTATATAAAATTACTTTATCCCGCGATAAATCTTAACGGTATTTTATATATTATTATTAAGACGTAAATAATCTATCGATTTTACGGGGTTATTAATTTAATTATATTTTATATAAAGAATAAAAAGGGTCGTCGCGTTTATAAAAAGAAATTTCTTAAAGTATTCTAAAAAGATATCGTCGTATAAGATAATAATTATTTTATTTACCGCTAGTATTATAATCCGTATATTTAGGTAAAATATATATATAAATAAAATATCTAAATAAATAATAATTAGGTAGTTTTATATAATCCGTATTTAACTCGTAAATATAACGCGTATATTAACGTTAAGGTATACGCGTTTATTATAATTATTAAATATATTTATAAATACGTATATAAAGGTAATAATTGGATAATATTATAATTTTAGAATAATAAAGACGAGGTTATATAATACCTTAATGATCGTTATATCGGCTTTATATAAATAACGTAGTAATTATTCGAGTTCCGTAATTATTATAGAAATTCTTTTATAACGCGCCTTATTATTTATAAACTAAAGTAGGCGCCGATCTATTTTTCCGATATAAATCGCGAGGATTCTATATAGATATAAACTTTATTTAATATTACCGATAATACCTTAATCTATTTTTTACGGTATAATAATAAATATATAAACGGCCGTTACCTCTTATATTAAAATTTCCTAAAATATTATATTTATTATAATAAACGAGGCGAGTATCGATAAATACCGAGAAAAAGAAATTATATTATTAGTTATATATATTAATATAATCTTATATAAAGCGAGAAATATTATATACGCCTTTTATTTATAATTATCCGTAGGCCGCGTAGTTTCGACGATTTTTATATAATTAACGAATAACTCTACTCTTCTTTCCGCGTTATTTATATCGAGTTATAATTATTAGAAGACGACGGCGAATAAGTTAATTATTTTTAAAAAATTATTCGGTTTTCTATTAATATATCGTTACGTAGTCTTTTCGTAAATACGTTATTATATAGAGATATTATAGATCCGCTCGCGTTATAAAAATATTTCCGTATTAATATTTATAATAATTTACTTTATTATATCGCGTAATTTCTATTTATACCTCTTAATTTCATTAATTTATATCTAGATTATAAGTTTTTTTTAATTAATAATATATTACGTATTTACGATTTATTCTTTATATTCTTTACTTTTTTTATATCGTTTTTATCCTAGGCCGATAATATTTAATCCGGTCTTTTTACGGCCGAGTTAGATTATAATTATAACTATAAAACTATATTATAAAAGTAGAAAGTAGCGTAACTAAATACTAAATAATATTATATATTTAATAATATTACTATAATTATATTTATATTCTTTATAGATCTTTATTTCTTTTTATATAATTTTATTAAAATAAAGAAGACTTTCTTATACGAGTATTTATATTATTATTTTCGCGCGCGCGGTAAGATTATTTTATATATAGCGTCTACGGGTATTATAATTATATTATTATTAAACGGGAGGATTTCTTATTCCTATTTTAAAATCTTAATCGTATATACGTAGATTTCGATTTATATAATTCCTTTATAATCCGACCTTATTATATTATTACATCGTATTATATTAATTATTTAGGATAAAGTTCTTATATAATATAAAAATAATTTCTCGGCGGTTAATACGATATTATATAATATTTATAATAGCGAGTAACTCTTTAACGGGATTCTAACGATTTTAGGTAGAGATTTTATATAAATTATATTAATCGTTCTTTAAAGAAATTATACTACGTAGGTTAATATTAATATTCGTAACTCGTAGATCTAGCCTTCTTTAACTATATTATAACTATATCGGAATATACGAATCTATACCGGTTAAGATAATATAACTTTTATAAATTAAATTAATCGTATATTATATAATCCGAGGTTATATTATTTAATATTATTACCGCCGGTTATTATAAATATTTTTGAAAATATATAGGGATTTATCGATTAAGTTTTCCCCCCGTATAAATTTATTTAGGCTTATATTAATTTAAGTTTTTTTTAGAGTCGGGCGATCTTATACCCTCGAAATAATATAGTAAAGATATTTAATTAATAGATCCTTAAGGATATATATAAATTTATACGAGTTTTTTCGTTTTATAATTCTACTTTATATAATAAAGGAGCCGAGATAAATAAATTAAATATAGAGTTTTTATAAATCTTAAAACCTTCCGGGTTCCTTTAGTTTTAATTATCGTTTAAAATTAATACTCCGATTATATTATTACGGAATTTATATCCGTAGGAAGAAATATATAATAATATATAATTAATTATTACTCGATTATATAAAGATTATATCGAGGGCCGTATTCTCGGTAAAGTTTAGAACGATAGAATCCGGTTAATTCCTCGGGTTAAATTAATTAATAAGGAGGGTAATTATCCCTAGATATTAATACGTAAATAATTTCTTATTCGGCTTTATTTCGTAATAACTATTAATAAATCGTAAAGTTAATTATTATCCATTATAGGTATCGATTTATAAATATTTTATTTTAGTTATAAATAGCTTTATATCGTATTTTCCCGTACGAGGGATATATAGAAATTTATAATTCTATTTCTCCCCCGTATTAATAAATATACCGATAATATAGTCTTTCTCGAGGTAGTTTTATACAATAATATTCTATAAATTATATAAATATATAAATTTTAATTATTAAACTATATTTATTATAGATTTAAATCTTAATTCGAATATTTACTTTTTATTATATTATTTTATATAAACTCGAATTATTAATTATATATTTTTTTAGATCTAAATATTTTCTTAGAGTTTTTATTTATAAATTATATTTAAGAAAAAAAAAATAACGTTTTAATTTTAATTAAAATAATTTAATTAATTATATACTTTTATCTTTTTATTAATAATTAGAAACTATATTTATACGACTTTTCTTACATTTATATTTATAAATAATATTAATTATTAGCGATAATCTTTATTAATAATAAATAATATAAAGTATTTTTTAATAGATTTTATAATTTTAATTTATTAATCTTTAAATTATTATTTAATTCTAATTTTAAATACGAGGAATTTATAAATTTATTATAAATCTTATATATAATTTAAATAAAAATAAAAATATATAATAGAAATATTATAACTTAATATGAATTTAGATTTAAGATTTTAAGATTTATATATATAATAATAATTAAAATCTAATTAATAATAAATAAATAGAGAAACTTATTTATATTTTATATAATATTTATTTATTTATTTAGTATTTAATAATTTTAGTTAATAAATATAAATATAAATTATAATTTATATAATGAATTCGTTAATTTATATAAATTTTATTTTTATTAATATATATATAAATAATTATAATATTATATATATAATCTTTTATTAACTCTTAAATAGCGGAAAATATAATAAATTATTAATATATTAAAATATTCAAATATAATTATATATATAAAATTCTATATTTATTTTTTTATATAATACTATATTTTAGAATTTTAAAATATATTAAATATATTAATTATTATAATAAATATCTATATTAAAATTATATATAATCTTTTTATATTATAGTATTTATATATTTATTTGAATAATTATAAATATATATATATTTAGAGTTATTTTAGTAATTATATTCTAATTTATATATTTATAAATATTAAAATATAATTATACGTAGATATATTAAGATATAATATATATATTAAAATATTTCTAAAGATATTTATATTATAATATTTTTATAAAGAATTATTAATAAATAATATTTAGCTAAATAATTATTAATAAATATAAATAAGATTATTTAAATATATATAACAAGTTTTTATTATAAAGTCTTTGGATATATTTTTTCTACGGTTACGATTTAATATAAAGATTATACGGTTTAGAATAGATTCGATATAGAAGTTTAATTAATTATATTAATTAATACGAGAAGTAATAATTCTATAAATACCCGTATAGGGTTTATATTTTATTATATTAATTTTTACTACCCCTCGTTATCCTATTATACCTAATTCGTATAAATACGATCCGTTATCGTTTAGTATAAAGTCTTAAGGTTATAATACACGACCGTAATCTTTTCGTATAAATCGTATATATTAAGATCCTAAACTATACGCCTCGATATTTTAATCTACGTAGACTTCGGATTAATTATATTAATTAATACGACTCTATACTATAATATATATTTTCTTATTAAGAGGGTTTACTATTTTATATTTCTTTATTTTCTTAATCTCCTTTATATAGTATTAATAAGATTATTATATTAAATTATATTAAATAATACGAACTAGGAGTAAAAGAGTACTTTAACCCGTTATTAAAGTATATATAATTAATACATACTTTATTATAGTATTCGGATAGAGTTTTATAAATTTATATAATCTCGTTTCTTTTTATATAATAGGTATAACGGTCTTTATTTAGGTATATAATATTTATACGGGATTATAAAAAAACACTCTCGATATTAAACGAACGCGTAAAATTCTATATAGATTAGTATAGTTTTATCCCGAATTTATATAGTATAATAATAATATATACGATAGTCCTACTTTTACGTAAACCGATATTACGGATAACCTTTATATACGTAAAAATATAATATTATACGGGAGTATATAAATCGAGTACTCTCTCTTTAATCTTTAATACGTATTAATTCTTAACTTTATTATTCGGTAATATTTTACGTTTAAGATACTTTAATTCGTATAAATCCGTATCGAATTCGTTTTTATCTTCGGTATCGTTTATAGATATTATACCTACTATTACGGGCTAGGTACGAATACGTATAAAATATATATAAATTAATATAAATTAGTAGAGAATAAAATTAAAGTAAATATTTATTTATATAAAACTATACGGTTAATTAGGACTTAGCGCGGATAAAGATTTATTTATAATAAATAAAAAGGGGCTTTATAAATAAGGTATAAATTAATATAAAAAATTCTATATAAATTCTATATATATATACCCTAGGAATAATATAATTTAGAAGGTTTTTTTAAAGGGATTATAAATTATATAAATATTTATTCGGGGTTTTTTTATTTATTTTTTATTATATAACCCCGCGTATTTACTTCGTAAAACGTATATATCGTTACTAATATTTAGTAATTTTAGTGGATTTATAAAATTTAATATTACGTGACCTAGATCGTACTCCGTTATATATTACTCGTATTTATTCCTACTATCCTCGTAATCTCCTTACGGAGATAGCGACCCTCTAGTAAATTTATAGTATATAATCTTATTTTTATCTCTTTACCGCTATATTTATAACGGTCTCTAGGTATTAGGACGTAGTGTAGGTATATATTCAAATCTAGCGCGAATACTATATTTTAAGTACGAATAAACTTGAATTTAAATCTATAATATTAATTTAACCCGATAGTATTTATTTAGGGTTAGAAGATAACTAGTAATAGACCCTATTAGATAAGGAGGGCTTGGCCGATATAAAAGCGGGTCTTTATAATTGTCTTTCAAAAAGTAGTTTTGAACGTATAGGTTTTTCAGGATGACGACGCTGTAGGAGGTTAGTCCAGAGAAGCTCGAGGTAAAAGACGGTAGTCGGCGGGATACTCGTGTTTCTGCGGCCTCCTTTGGCGAAGTAAATCTGTAAGAGTGAGTCCTAATTATGAAATTGCATTCGCTGGAAAATACGATTGCTTGATCAAGTATCGAGAAGAGAGAATGTTGTTCTTTTTGGATAGACGCTCCCAATAAGTCGAGAACAATAAATTCTTAGCGCCTTTGTCTCCCGCTTGACTTGCTATTTCTAGCGGCTTTGGACTTTATAGTTGAGCTAATCTATAACTAATACGGCGGACGATAACTAAAGATAGGATAAAACTAAAAATCGAAAAATGAAAAACTAAAAAATAATCTACGGCCTTATCGCGTAGGCTTTAAAACTAGATAATCCGTTAACGATAATATAGTAATTATATAATAAACGTTTAGAATATAAATTAAATATAAGTATAAATTATTTTAAATCATTTTTTATATAAATATAAATTATTATTAAATTATTAATAAAAGTTATTTAATTTATTTAATTTTAGATATTTTTTAAATTACGATTCTCCAACTAATTTTAAAAAGTTATATAATAATATTTTAAATATATAATATTATTATAAATTATATATAGAGAGATTATTATTCCCGGTATTTAGACGATTTATTATATAATATCTTAAAATTAATTAAAGAACTAGAGTTTAATTAATATTTAAAATAAATTAAATATAATAATTTTTATCTAACTAGCTTTTAAAGATTATATAATAATATTTTAAAAATATAATATAATTTTAAATTATATATAAAAAGATTTTTTTTTTAATATATTAAAAATTTATTATATAATTACTTAAAATTAATTAGGGAATTATAGTTTAAAAAATACCTAAAATTAAATATTAATAAAGTTATATTTTATAAAGTAGTAATAATTAATTACTTCTATTTCGTTAAAGGCGAAATATTAAGGTAGGTAGACTTCGGTATCAAAGAACTAGTAAATAATATATTAAGGAACTAGTAAATAGTGCGCCAAGTTATAATTATAATAGTTATTATTAAATAAATAAAATTATCGCCCCGATAGTATACTTAAAGATATTCTATAAAATGGAAAAGATATTCGAAATCCTACTAAATCGGAATTATTATAATAAGATACTCTATTACTAGGGAATTCTATTATTAGGAAAATTTAATAAATTATTTATACGTAGCCTTATACTCTTCTATTAAAGTATTAGTATATTAAAATTATTTAATTAATATTTATTTATTATCTTTAGGCCGTAGTTCTTCTAGTGAATTAAATATTATATAATAATATTCTTTACCTTCCTAAACCGACGCTATCGCTTTCGTATTAATTTATATATTTTATACTCGTCTTCGTTATCGATAATAATAGGTTTAAGAAGTTCCGGATACTTTTTATAAAAATTAAAAAAAGAGACTATAATAGATTCTAGGTATATAATTAAAATAATATTATAAATAATTATAGTAAATAGTAGTTATAGGCGGTATATAAATCTTCCGATATATTTAATAACCTAGAAGGGACCGACGAATTATTATCTAGTTTTACACGAGAGAATATTAATTATTTAATATTTACGGTATAATTATAAATGTACTATATTATTAACCTCGAAGAATATCGGTTTATAACGGGAGTCGTAATATTTCTTTATCTAGATTAAAGTAAAGATAATAATATCCTAGGCGTTAATATATTTAGGGCGGTATATCGTAATAAGAAATACTTTAGGATATTCGATATTATAGAAAACTTCTATAGTAATTCTCGTAGTAAATAATTATACTTCCGTAGTAAAGAACTTTACGTCGCGGAAAGTTTCGGCGGGGGTATCCAAAAATCTAAAATTATTAAAATATAATAAATCGAGTAGTTTTCTAATTTTAAAACCGTATAGGATTTATATAGGCGTTAGACGTATATTATTATATTTAGTTAAATTATTTAGAGTCGTAGATAATTACGATAATACTACCGGCTATTTATTTATATTAACCGTAAATAGGAAGTAGCGGAGTATAATTTCGATAATTTTATTCAATTTTTTAAATTATCCGTCCGTTTATAAGTAATATATTATTAAATAAAATATATTAATTTTAAATTTAATTATAATTTACTTTTATAACTAATTAATAAATCGTCGGTCTCGGTTAGAGATAATAATTATAGGAAGACCCTAGTTTAATAATAAAAATCTAATTAATAACCGATTTATTTATTAAGACTCGCTCCAAGTTATTTAACCCGTAATAAAGATTACCGCCTTATTAAATTTATATATAATTAATATAATATAATCTTCTCCTATTATAGTCTTTAATAGTATTAGGATAAAATCGATAATAAGAGTATAAAAGAGTTTAATAAGAGAGTAGATCGGTTATAATAATTTATATAATTTATATTTTAATATCTAGTATAACTAATAATAAAGATAGTAGCGAAGATATTCATATAATTTTATTAATATATTGAATATATAAACGTTATTAGTAAATTTTTTATATATTCTAGTATAGCCCGGGTACTTTATATCGTTATATATTTTCTAGAAAATCTTATATTCTAGTAAAGTTAATAAGTATAGACGGAGAAAATTATATTCGATATTATTATAATAGAGTAGGCTATCGACTAATTTATATAATAATTTCGCGGCGTTATTTCTTAAAGTAGTATTCTTTTTTATTATAATAATAATCCTGGCCTAATATAGTTTCTTATATATATTATAAATATATACCTTAAATTCGTCGTTTACGGCGATAATATTAATTAGAAATATAATAGAGAGAGTATCTAGAATTAATTTATCGATTTTTAGTCGGTATAAGTAATTTACTAAATATAATAAAGTATCGGGTATTATATTAATTTTATTTAATTTATATCGTAATTTAATTCTAAATCTTTATAAATATTCCGATATATAAATTAACCTACGGTTTAGTTTTTTAATAAATATAGTATTTATCGATATTTAACGAATAATATTTATAGTAAATACGTAGTCGGTATAGATAATAGTAATAGTAGTACTACTAGTTATTTCGATAAAATAACGAATCTTTTTTACGATTTATACGATATTAGTTATTTTTAGTTCGGTAGGTTAATACCTAGTCTTAATTAAAATTAACTATTATAATAAGAAAAGAATAAATTATAGTATCTTTTATTTAAACGGAGTTTCGACGTTATTATTCTTAATATAATATATATATACGCCGAAGCCCTATTCTTTATTAGTATTTAAATCGACGAATAAAGGCCTTTTTCGGCGTAATATAATATTATAGAACTAATAAAGAGTTTTTATAAATACTCGTATATATTAATCTTTATTAGAGTAGGTATATCGAGTAGAGATTTCTTTATAATAACTTTACGAGTATTACCCCGTATATTTCTACCCTATATATTCCGATAATTCTATTAATTTAATAGTATCTTCCTATTTTAGAGTAATTTAACGACGATTATATAATATAGAATATATTATTTTAAGTAGTTTATTATTCTAAGGTATCGTTCTAAAGTTTATAATATATATAGGAATTAAAGATTCCGTAGTATAATAAATCTATCGTTTATTATCACTAGGCCTAAAGTATTAATATACTAGTTAAATAACTACGCCGACGGGTACCCTAAAAAAGACTTCTTTATAAAGAGATAAATATTTATCTTTAAAAATACCTAGAATACTAGTATTAAATACTCGATATACTCTAATAAGGACGTAGAAAAGATAATAATATTATCTACGTATACGCGGTAGAATTTTCGGTATAAATGTAAAATTCGGTTAATTATATACTAAATATAAACCGGCGAGTTATAGTATCTTATTATAAAAATATTAAATTTTTCCTAACTTCTATAAATAATTACTATTAGACGGTATTTATAATATTATTTTACCCATTACTAGTAGAAGAAAATAATAGCGTCGATAATTAAGATATATATAGTATTAATAAATAAAGCTAGGATTTCTATTTAAATAAATATAGGATACGCGTTAAATATAATAATTTTATTAAATACTTTAATATCGATTACTACGCGGTCTTTCGGCCCCGATATAATATTCTTCTAAACTATAAAATACGGGAAAGAGAAAGACGTTATTATAGAAATTTATTTTATTCTACTCTACTAGTATAATTCGTTAAAGACTTCGTTAATTACGTCTTTATCCCGTTTTCTTAACGAATATATACGAGTTTAACTAGCAGTATAAAGCTCCTTTTAATTATTAATTAAAAGAATTTCTATTTATTTAGACTCCGGGACGTTTATAATATTTCCTATATCTTTTTATAAATTAGGAAAGGAATCGACGATATCGGTAATTTTATTAACCGAGGAGTCGTCTCCGTAGATCGTAATACTAGTATAGTATAATATTTCTTAAAAATTCGGTGCTTTAACGGTATAATATTATATTATTATAAACTCCTTTATAGAAGGCTTCGTAATAAAAGAGAGATTCTAAATCGAGGACTTCGGCGTTATAAAAATATATAATATTATATCTAGGGTATTAACTAGTATAATCGAAATATTATTAATATTAGAAGTACTAGAGGCGGTAATTATATTAAATATAATTATTAAAATAAGGCTTACTTTAAAGTAAAACTTTATAGAATACTTCGAAGCGGAAATCTTTAACGGTCTTATTACTAGGCTAGTATAAAAAACGTCGACCTAGAAATATTTAATTACTTTATATTCTACTATCTTTCTAAATTTAATATACCTCCCTATTACTACCGGCGTAACTATATTATTCCGAATTATAATCCTATTTATATCGTAGTTAATAATATAGGTTAATACTATTAGGGTATTAAATTAAAATAATTTAAATAATAAATCCTAATTACCGGGAAGTTTTATCGATTTTACTTTTATAATTATATTTATATAAAATAATACCGTCTAACGAATTTTATTAATTATAAAAATATCCGTCCTAGTACTTTTTATAATTATAGAAACCGGAATTTATAACGAGTTATATAAGATAAAAATAGTAATATCTTTATTAATATTAATAATAATATTTTCAAACTTCATTATATTAATTCTAATAAATATATTCGTTAATAAGTCGTTTATAATATATAATTTACGAGTAATAAAAATAACCTTCCCGTCTTTACTAGGAATATATATAAAGATAATAACGAATTCGTTTATATTATATTTATTCGACCCTAGGCCACGTATTTTTATAGTAATTAATATTTTGTAGATTTCTATTTATAGGCCAAGTTCTATAAGTTTCCTTAAGAATTACTAATCTATAAAATTTATAGTATATTTAATATTAAAATAGAATTTATAGAGTTAATTATTTAGCTTCACGGAAATCTTAATCGTAATATATTAATAACTTCGGAATACGTAGCTACTAGTAAGTTTATTTATAAATATAAATTTAATAATCCGCTTCGGCGAGGCGGAAGATATACGTACTTTAATAATTATTAATACCGTAGTTATACTAGATTCTACTATAATAATATTATTAATAATTATATTTACTTTAAATTAATACTATCGGATATATTTATATAATTTATTACTAGAAAGGAACGATTATTTATATAATTAATAAATAATAATTTTAATCGTAGTAAAATACTTATCGACGAAAAACCTATTAACCGTTTCTTTATATTCTTGGCCGACGGTATCGTTATCTTATTTACTAATCTATATTATACCTTAATAGAAAGCGTCTTTATAATTATAAAAATCCACTATTTAATTTTCGTTATTAAGGTCTTCGGTTATATAGAAGTTTTTTATAAATTAATTTTCTACTAAACCGGCTCTAGAGCTTTACTAATTATTAATATAATAAACTTTCTATATAGTAGGTTTCCTAAAGGGATTTCTATTAAAACTTCTTTTTACTCCTAAATTTTAATCTTAAAATTTAAGAGGGAATATCTTTTACCTAGGTAACGAATTTAAACTTCTATTTATTATTTATAATTATTTTAAGAGAGGCGGTATATAGTTAGAATACTATTATTACTATTAGTTAATATTATTCTATTAAGGTTAAAAGGAATAAAAAGAAAATAACTTATATAAATTATTATTATAAGAAGTATTACCGCTCCCGAAAGTAATATTATTACTTTTATAAATATTCTTATATAAAGTTTTAAAGCCTTTTATAGGACGGTAAGGAATAAAAAGTTAATGAAAATTCTAATATTGATTATACTACTATTATTACGGTTAACGCTATCTATAATTATATTTAATACGGTTCTACGGAATTATTTATTTATTTAACTATTTATTAAATTTCCTAGTTATTATAACTTATTATTTAAACTTTCGATTATTTAGTTATATTAAAAAGGATTTAATAATCGATTAATTCATAAGACGCTAGATATGAATACGAAAATCTAAATCGATATTATTATAAATTATATTAAATTAAAACTTGAGTTTTAGAATATCGGTATCTTTAATAATTTATAATATCTTTTATACAAACTCTTTAAACTCGTATTTACTAGTAGTATTTTTAAAAGTATAAGTCTCTTATAGTAAAAAATTAATAATGATATTAAAGAGTTATTTAAAGCGCTTTACTAGTAGCGTTATTTATTTATCGATACCGGTACTTAAGGTAGTAATACGGTATTCCGTATTTAATAATATACTAGTTTATTAAATAAATAATATTCCTCGTAGATTAAATTATAGGTTAATATATACAACTTCGGCGCCTTTAATAAAAATAAACTATTTAGTATAATTAATAAAAAAATATATATCGCGGAAGTAAATATCCTTTCCTACGTATTTTATAAAAGTATTATTATAGGATAATTTACCGTCGTAATTAAAATTAAAGAATCTTATATTAATAATATTCTACTTCGATAAATTTATTATAATAAAGTTATTTCTTTAAAGACCTTATGAGTTTTGAGGACCTTAAAGTCTTTATAATTTTTATTAATTTAATTATACTACGACGACGAATCTAGTAGTTATAGATTTAATAATAACTTCGATAGCGCGGTTAATTATTCGTTGGATTATAATTTTATTTATAACGAAATATTATTCTTTTAATCCGATAAAGTTTCGGAAAATAGTCTCTTTTATTAAAATTACTTTTATAATCTATCCCGAGAGCGAGGATATCGATTTCGGTAGTAATAAAGAAAGTATATTCCCCGCTAATATAAGAATTTTAAATAATAAGCGAGTAACCTAAATTTTTATCTTAAACTATATTACGATTACTCGTAAAGCGATAATATTAATAATTTAATTATTCGGCTAGTTAAGTACTTTTATAAATTATAATCAAACTCGTTAAACTCTAGGATTATTATAAAGGGGCTAGGTAAACGGGAAATTCTAATTAACGAGGTAATTAATAATATAGCGAGTAATATTATCGATATTATTAGCGAAAAAATAGCCTAAGCGGGTAAATTCGTCGAGTTAGAATATTAAAATTATAATTTTACGACTAGCGATATTAGTAGATACTATAATAAATCTTTCTAAAAGTAGGTAGGCGGAGTTAAAATTATTAATTACTTCGGTATATTTATTAAAGGTTTCCGTAGGGTACTTTTTAATATAATAAAATTCCTATAAACGGAAGGTATTAATAAATAAATAATTCTTTTAATTAAATAAATTATCTACTCCTATAGTAAATATAACGAAATTAATTTAAATAATAATTACTTTTGAATTTAAAAGTAGAATTATTTTAATAATAAAGTACTTCGCTTAATTTATTATAAACGAACTAATTTTTACTTAATTTCTTTTAAAGATAAAGAACTTAGTACTTCTATAAATAAAATAATTATAAAATTACTAATATATAGGCTTTAAGAATAATAATATAGAGGATTAATATAAAGAGGAATTTAAAATAAAAGATTCGGATTCTATTAAAAATTCTTATTCGGGCCGAGGAGATAAGGTACGGCTTTGGACTAAATTAAGTAATAATAAGTAAATTTCTCTACTTCTAGTAAAATTAAATTTTAACGAATTTAACGGGAAGGTATAATAAAGTAGAATACTATATAAAAGAATAATAGAGTCGATTCGTTAAAATTAAATTCACTAATATAGTACCTAAATTTTAGGCGTAGTTATAATAATTATTTACGTAGTTAATATATTATAATAAAAGACTTCGGTAGTTATTTTAATTAACGAGTTATAATATCTTAAAATATAATATTCTTAATCGGAGTAATAGACCCTATATAATAAAACTAGCGTAGTACTATTTATATAATATAATACTAGGAGTTTCGGTAGGAGCGGTATTCTATCGTACCGAATTTAATAAATATATAAAGTAGAGTATAGAAAAAAAACGCTATCGAAATATATAATTCGACTACTAATATTACTATAATAATTATTAGATCGAAATATCTATTAAATAGTATATAATATTTAATAAAGTATATAAAAGTCGTTACTATTAATTAATAAAGTTATATTCTATGAAGTAATAATAATTAATTAATTCTACTTCGTTAAGGGCGAAATATTAAGGTATATCGGCATTATATCTTAAGTTATTTATAATTTACCTTATTTTTTATTTGATTTCCTTATATAATCGCCGAGTTAGGAATAATAGTATAAGGAGAGATTACCTTTTACGTAAATAAATAATCATTATTAATAAGAATCTTAATTAATAAACTTTATAATTTCGCTTTCTTAAGTTCTTATTTATTTTATACCCCTTTATACTCTAGGTAGTAATATCTTATTAATTTATTATACCGAGTAAATAATAAACCGCGGTTACTCGCCTAGATAAAAATAACCCTAGTAAAGCTACTAGCGATATATAATAAATCTTTAAACTATCGAGCGCGACGAAGTCGATAATTTTATTAAAGAGCGAGCCGATAATAGTATTATATTTATAAAGAAGAAGAACCCTTCGTATAAAATAAGAATTATCTTCGAAGACTAGAGTAAACCTATTAAATAGTTTAAAAACGAAGGTACCTATATAATATATAAGATTTATATAAACGAGAATAAAAATTAATCGTCTAGTATATATATCTAGATTAAGATTTTTATCGATAAAGAAGGGCCTACTCCCGATTACTCTTACGAAGAGTAATTATTTTATATTTAGGTATTCCGGCTAAACGCTATAAACGATATTTAAAACGAATTATTAGTTTATATATATCTTAAGGCTTTTATAGGTAAACCCGCCTAAGGTAACTTTATTAAATAAATATACCTCGATTATTATATTAAGTTACGAGAGGTCGGAGTAATTACCTATCGTATTATAAAGTAATTAATATATATAAAATTTTCGTTCCGCCTAGCGAAGGCGTAGACTAAAGGAATCCTATAAAAAACTAATAATTTAGGCGAGTTTTAATATATCTAAAATTAATTACTCGATATATTCATTAAATCCGAGAATAATATAATTAAGTTTACCGCTTTCTTTTCGACCTTAAAGGCGGATTTATTTTTTATTTTATATAGCGAAATATTATTTATATTTAATCTCGAGCGAGTATATATACTATATATTTATTAATTTAATAATTTGGCCGATACGAAATATAAAGTTTAGAAAGATTAAATTATACTAGTAGTAGATCGTCTAAAGGTTAATTTACCGTTTAATTTAATATATATTAATAATAACGAGTACTAGATTACCGAGGGTATATTTATTATTTATTAAAAGGAGAATAAGATAAAAAACGTTAAGAATTCTTAATTCTAAAAATATTAACTACGCGCCCTAATAGTTATATTAAAGGGTAATCGTATTTATATAAACCTCCTCTATCTACCCTCGAACTACGAATATCGTTTTTCGACGGAAGATAACTTCGTAATTAAATTTCCTATTAAAGAATAAATAGTAGTTATCCTATTAAGACTCTTTCCTTACGTTAGTTCGTTTAATTATATTATTATATTTAACCGCTTTTAAAAGTACGAAAAGAATAACTAGAGTAATTTAAAATTAAAGTCGGTCTTTAATTTAATAAACCCGTAAAATATATTACGCGAAAAGTTTAAGAAGTTTTATTTCGATACGGAGTTAATAATAATTAAAATCGTTCCTCTTTTATTCGATATTTTATATAAATTTAAACTGGCCGTTATTAAGATACTAAATCCCGTATATAAAGAAGATATAAATTATATCTATAACCCTCGATAATAACGATTTATTATCGGATAAAATTTATATACCTAGACCGTGGTTAATACTTTTTAGGGAATAGATTTTAAGGTTAAACTCGGATAATAAAGTATCGATCTAAATAAATTTTAGGTAGGTATATTAAAATATTTATTATATATACTTAACGGCCTCGGACTCTTAAAGGGACTATAAGGAACCGGGAAAATAAAACTCGATATAATTATTATTATATTATTTATATCGGCCGGTAAAAAGGTAAAGGTCCTAAACTTAATAAATAAAGTAGTAGACTCTTTTATTATAAAGCTAAATACCGAATTTACTCGGCTCGGTAAAAGAGGAATTAAAATTATAAAGAAATATATAATTCGTTTTTATTTATTTATAACCGAATAGGCCGTTATCTAAAACGAGAATTAACGATACGTAGTTTATAATATTAATAATTCATAATAATAACCTAACTCTTCGCTCCTTTAAAGTTAATACGATCGGCTCGCGGTAGTTATAATAAATAAAGTTAGAAAAATACCTTTTAATATTATAAACCGCCGTTATAAACTTTATAATACGAGTTTCGGTATTTTATTATTATAAATCGTAGGCCTTCTTAGTTAACTTAACCTAAATATTAATCCTACTCTTATTAATAATATTACCGTAGGCGGTAATAATACCCCTAAAGGTATATAACTAGACGATAATAAAATTATTAAAGGCGGCGAGTTATAAGGCGAGAGCGATCCTTAAATCGATATAATATAAATTAATAACGTTTTTTAACCCGATAAATCGTAAGGTAGTTAAGGATAAAAAGACTCGGATTATAATAATAACGATCTTATCGATTATAATAACGAAGATATTATCTTAATAAATAATATAAACTTCGAGGACTACGGGGGTAGAGCGGGGCCTATATTTAAAAATATAATCTTTTAAAAAGTTAAAGAGTTATAATAAATAATAAAAAAGAATATTAAACGTAAATTAAATAAAGCCGGGAATATAACCTACCGCTAAAAACTTTATAAATACTTTCGCGAGATATTCTATAAAGTTAAAAACGGCGATATATTCGATAGCGAGGAGGAATATTATATATTTAAAATACTCGAATCGTTACTTTTAGAGGATATTCTTACGAAGGACGTCGCTATTATTATTATAATCTTTATTAATTCGGGTTATATAATCCTAAAGAAGAATTTTAAAGGCGATTATATTATTATCTAAAAAATAAATAAAGTCGATAACGGGGAGCTCTTCGTTACCTTAATATAATATAAAACTATTATATACTTATTAAGAGACGATAAATAACTACCGCTTAAAGAGTAAAATATAAAGTATAATCCTTTCGCCAAATAAATAAATAAGAGTATATATAAATATTAGGTAATCCTAGGTTACCTTAAATACGACCTAATAAAATAATACCGAACTATTATAAATATTATTAATATTATCTTTAGAATTTAGTATAGAAACTTTATTATCTTTATAATAGATCCGGCTAGTCGCCTTAATACCGCTATAACTACCGAAGTATATAAAGATTTATTTAATACCCTTATAAACTTTATCTAGATTAATACCGACGGATAATATTATAAAATAAGTTTCTCTTAATCCGGTTAAAATAAACGGGAGTTATAATTTATTATAAAGCTCTACTAGTACTATATCTAAAAAGAAATTAAAACTAAAGATATCTTTATCCTCGTAGGCTATCTCGTATAAATTAATTTTACGAAACGAGCGCTAGCGTTTACTATAGGATTAGAAGATATAAATACTAGAACTATTAATAGTTATTAAGGCGAAGAGAAATTTATAATAATTCTTTATATAGTAGGATCCGAGAAGCTAGGCTTTATATCCTTTAATTTTTATTTCTTTATTAAGGTTTCTCGCGTAGGCGACGCCTTAACGATTATTATAAATTAAATAAGAATTTAATTATACGAGAAGAAGTATAAACGATTCTATTACGATTATCTACGAAGATTTCTAATAAAAATAAATACTTATATTAAATATAAAGAGGAGCTCCTAGTATTTAATTTTATTAAATATAACCACGATTTAAACTCGGACGATAAAAATTAAGATAAGGATTTATATATAGTAGACTAATCGGAGGAAGATCCTAATAATATTACGTATATAAAAGAAGGAACTAGAAATACCGAGGGATTTAATAATAATTAAGATACTACGGAAGTTTATAATATTTAGGACCCGATTATTTCGGGATCTAATATTAATATAAAGAATCCAACGACTCCTATTATCGATAATATATATAGTTAAGGAAGAGGCCGTAGTATAAGATATATAATAACCTCTAATATTAATAACGGTAATATATATAATTAAGGATCTAACGAGAATATAAAATTAAGTATTATATTAAACCTAAGGCTATTTAATTTACTATATTAAATACGAGTAGGGGTAGAAGGTTTAATAAACCTTTAAGAGTTTAAAGAACTAGCGAGTACCTATTATTATAAAATAAAATTATAAATTAATAGATCCTATAATTTATTAAAAACTTCTTTATTAATCTTTTTATAAGGGAGTAATTATAATACGTAAAACGCTCTTAATAATTTACTTACCCTAACTAGGTACGAGCTATTTATATAAAAAATATTAAAACCATAATAAGAATATTATATATACCGCGTTATTTCGGAATAGTACCCCTTATATATAGCCTAGAAAATAATACGTTATATCTACTTTTCTTTAATAAATAATAGAGTAGTTTAATCTTACCTTCCCTTTTATTTTAACGAATTTATTAACTACGAATAATACCCTAATTATAGAACGTATTATATACGATTAATAAATTATTATATATATATAATCGACCGCTCTTCCGGCTAGCCTTTATATATAAAGGGTACGGTAGCTATAATTATTAAATAAAGAGATCGAACCGAGTAAGGTAAATATAAATACCGACCGCGAGCGATTTTTATTTATAAATGTTATTTTTAATTAATTACGAGCCTTATTACTAGAACCTACGGTTACTATTAAGAGATATAGTTAAACTACGATTACGACCTTATTTATAAAGTTATAAGTAATATATTAAAGCTAGAAACTATATTACTTACCCTATACTATTAATATTAAGACTAGGATACCTCTACGTAAATATAAAAACTATAATAATAACGAATTTAACTTTATTTTAAAAAATTTAATAGAGCTTTACTTAAAGACTACTACGGAGGATAAAGACTAGGAATAAATAAAAGAAGATATTAAAGTATAATTAACGTCGAACTTTTTAATAGACTTTAAACCCTATATAACTAAGGTTATTAAAGACGAGTTTATTACTACTTTAATTTTAAAATACGAAGATAATACTCTAAAACTTTTTAATAATTTAAATAACGACGGTATTTAGAGTACCCTTTTTATTTTAATATAACGTATCGCCTATAATACGAGACGGTAACTAAAAGATACTAGCGAAAGATTATTATATAAATTAAGTTAATTATAATAATCTTTCTCGTCTCCTAGCGAGATATTAAACTAAACGCGGATAAAAAGCGCTATATTATTACCCGTTATATTAAAGTGGTAGACGAATTACGCGGCCGTATAAGAATTTAATCTACTAGACGTTAATTTTAGAATAAGGTATAATGATTTAGTAATTAGGTTTACTCTCGCGGATATTACTAGGTTAACCGACCCTCCGTTAAGTCTAAAAAAGATAATATTAAATATAATATTATTAATATTTATTATATATTTAAGCGAAGATCTAGGGCTAAATACTTCGTTATTATTAGAAATCTAGTTTAAGTATTAAGAAAGTAGATTTATAATTAAACTACTACGTCGGCAAATCGAAAACCGGCTCTAGCGGCTCGGGGTCATTAGGTAAGCTGCCTCGGGCGCCTAAAGTAAGCTCGGGGTGCCCGAGCGGCCCCGAGCGCCCGTCGAGCGCCCGCCGAGCACCCTTCGAGCGTTAAATCGCTCGACGGGCGCTCGACGGGCACCCGAGGCCGTTATAAGATAAGCGTCGGGCTCCCTATAAGCGTAATTTAAGCCCGGAGCTTCAGGGGCCCTAACCTTAGAAAATCACATGATTTACCACCTAAAATTTTCAAAAATCTTGATGTTCTATAATCGCCCCTATCGACGGTAGTGACCTCCCGGAACGACCCCCAACGCTAGCAAATTTTGATGCCCGGAATCGATCGATTCAGGCGAAATCCTCGCGGGGGTATGCGCAGGCCATGCGCCAGGGCATGCGCCAGGGGTTTAGGGGTACGACAGTAACAGTTATAGGGGTGCGACAGCGACAGGACCATGGCCATGAATGGAATACGCCATGGCCATGAATGGAATGGGGCCATGGCCATGAATGGAATAGGGCCATAGCCATGAACAGGGGCCATGGACGGGGGTCAAAGTTAGTGGCGCACCCCTAATTTAGCGCCCATTAGTGGCCGTTTTAGGCTTGCTCGGTGTGCGCCCGAGTGGCCCTAGGCCCCTTGGCTGTATGCCTCGGGCGTACCTCGAATCGGTAGATAGGTGTCGCGTTTAAGGCTCCCGGGGCGCCCGTCGAGCGCCCTAAGCCACGATCGAGCCACTTTTCGTTTTACCGACGTAAAAGACCGCTAACTCCGCGGAGTAATTAAGGAAGTTATTAATAACGAGAATACTAATCTTATATTTAAACTTATACTAGTAAATTAAGGATTAATTTAATAACTCCTTTTATTCTTAATAAAGACGGTAAAGTCTTAAAGTAAATAAATCTTTGTTCCGTTTCTCGATATTATTTACGGCGTACGATTAATATTAGGTAGTAGAAATAATAATAAAAGATAATTCCGAAGACGAGATCCGTAGCCTAAGGTAAGGAAAACGTAAATATAGAGTAAATATTATAGGTAAAGGCGGTAAATAAAAATAATTACTAAATAAATTACTAACGGATATTAATTAAATAATAGATTTATAAAGCGAGTTTAATAAATATCGAGAGTAGAAACGACCGAAAAGTAACCGTCCTAGTATACCGCGTATATTCCGGATTATTAAGAATAATAGTACCCGTCCTAGTATATACTCTAGGCTCCCGATTAAGGAAAATTAGCCTATTAATCCTAATATATACTTTAGGTCGGTTTTACGCGACGTTTCTTTTATTAAGACCCCGAACGATTTAATTAATCCTAAGACGAGTATAAATAAATAAACGATATAGTTTTTATAAACCCTTATTAATAACTTTAAGGGTAAAAATAACGGCGATCGAAATATAAAAAATAACGGAACCCTCATAACGCGCGATAATAAAAGAGTAAGTTAAATTATAATAAATAATTAACCCTTAGTAGATATAGTATAAATAATAATAATAACTCGACCGATCCCGCCTACGGTAGACGATTTATTTAAATAATTATAAAAAGGCTTTACGGATACTAAAACCGCGTATAATAAAAAAACGGCTAAACGCGTAGTTATTAATTAAACGTTTAAACTAATATTTATCCCGGAGTAAAACGAAGTAGAAGATATTTCGATTAAGGAAGAGGAAGATATTAAAAAGTTCTTAAAGAAAAGGGCGAAGGATAAATAAATTAACGACTAAATTTAAATACTAAAGTTAATAAATTAAATTAAGTTATCGAACGTATAGCCTATTAAAGTAACGGAATATATATACCGGAATAATAAAAAATAGGAGGACTACTACCTTCTTTTTAAATTAAATAATATTAAAGATTATAAAACCGGAAAAAAGATTTATATAAAAAGAATAATAATAGGTTTTGCCCTATTCTAAATACTCGGTATATTCGTTTTATTCGAAATAAAGGTTTTTTAAAACGAGGGATACCTCGTAGACATTATAGGGTTTAAAAAAGTAATATAATTAATCTTTATTAAACTTAAAACTAATAATTAACGAGGGGTTTAAATTTTATAGGCTCTCGGTATAACTTATTTAAACTATTTATTTATATTAAACCGTAAGGACGTAAAGAAAGTTAGGAAGGAAAAGAGATATAATTTATATTTTACGAAGGGAATAACGAAGGATCTTTAATTATTTAAAATATATTACCCGTCTAGGAACCCCTAAGAGATCTAATATATATATATCGATTCTAATATATTTAAAAAATTTATATCGAGTTACGGCCCTAACCTCTTCCTTCCCCTTATAAATTTATTATCCTACTAGTTAAATTTAATAAATACGTAGATAAAATAAAAGGATAAAGCTTTTAGGTAGGTATTACGGTAAACCTATAATAATCCTAAATTAAAAACCTATACCGTGAAATTAAATATATTAAATCGCGATCTTTTAATAAGATTAAAGTAAGTTCCCTATTTTAACGAAGATTATAATTTCTTAAAGATACTTTATTTTATATCTTTAACCTCGTTTCTTAATTAAATCGATAAAGTCTTAACGGATAAAATTCCTACGGTAAAAAAAAGAGGTAATAAAGTTAAAATATAAAAATAATAATTTTAATAAAAGGTAGAATAAGGTAAGATCGTAATAAATAAAGTATATACCGAGAATAACGAGACTATAGGGACGATTACTAAGATTTAAAAGATTAATAATATAATACCGGGTTAAAAACCTCGAAAAATCTTAATTAACGGGACTCCGTTCGAATTATTATTAAGGACGATAATAGGTTAAATAAATACGTTTATAAATAATAAATAAACTACGCTACCCCTTAAAAAAGATTACTCTCGCCTAAATAGGGCGCGTAAACGCCTAAAATATTATATAAAAAATAAATTTATTAAGATCAGTAAAAGGTATAAGAGCTTTATCCGGAGTATACGTAATAATAATAATATTAAAGACGAGTACGAGCAGTATAAGAAGATTATAATTATTATTATTTAAATACTTTAAATACGACGTACGCTAGATTTAATTTTTTTCGGGGAACCACTAGTTAAGTTTAAATTTAATTATTATTTCGATTACCTTTTAGGTTATTTATAACGGTACGAACCGTTACTAGAATATTACTTTAAGGAAATAAATTAAAGAGTTCGGTAAATTTATTATAATATTATACTCGCCTTTACGAGTTATAAAAAGAATATTATATTAAAAATTACGATATATTTATAACTCGCGGTCGTACGTCGCGTTAGAATTTTATTATTATTCCTTAAACTAGCTCTTTATAAAGATACGAAGGACCTTAAATTAACGGGTAATAAATTAAAAGATAATAATTAATTTAAATTAAAGAAAGAGAAACTTTATAAACTAAAATAAAAAAATTTAACCTTCGAAAAAAGTATTAATTAAATCGTTAGAGTAAATAACTATCTTAAAATATAAATACTAGATATTCTTAGAAATAAAATATAAAGAATTAATACGAAGATAGTTATTATAATTATATCCTTTATCTTAGCTTTTATTATTTATTAAATAAATATTTCTAACGGAATCTTATATTATAACGTAGGCCTTATCCTACGTTAAAAATATCGTATTAATAATTATATAAACGATCCGCTTAATATAAAAAAGATTTATCGCCTTAATCTACGGAGGTATACTTAAATTAAAATAAATTAAAATCATTAGACTCTTTTAGGAGGGTAAAGATAATACGAAAAATACGTCCTCGGAACCCGTATTTTAATTTTTAGTAGGATCTATTATATTCTTAAATATAAAGTAAATATTTACGGTCTTTAAATATATTATTATCTTTAACTCTAAATAACTAGTAAGCGCTAAGGACTAGGCTATATACCGTATTAATCGAATTAATTAAAATCGCGCGATATATACGATTAAGTTCGTAAATATAATTTCTAAGGTAGATATAATTATCTATAATAAATAAAGGGCTCGATAACGGATATATTAAATAATAAAAGACCTTATAGAGGAGTCGGAGAGCTATAAACTCCGCGAAGTCTTAGAGGAGTATATTTATAATAACGAAGACGAGTAGGACGAGTATAATTAATTATAAAAAAATAAATAACTTATTACTATAGAGGTATAACGAGAGGATAACGATATTTACGAAAAGAGATATTAAAAAGGTAGATTAACGGTATTAATAATTAGAAAGGGTTTAATAATATAGGGGAGATAAAATAATCGTAAATTCTATAAATTTAGAAAAATCTGGATATACTAAAATAATCTAATAATCCTATATTTAACGGTTACGGTCTTATTATTAATTCGGAGATATTAAAGATTAATACTTATATTCTTAAACCACTTAAGGTATTTTTTATAAAGAATTCTATAATTAAATTTACCTTTTCTAGTCGTTAGAATTTATATAGAAAGATATTTCTCCTTTTTAATATTTAGCCGTTAAAGTTTTAGGGTATTTATATCCTAAAGTTAAATAAAGATCGTCGAGCGCCTATAATTAATAAATAGGTAAATAATTTCAAGAAAAACTTTATAAAGCTTTATCGTGGATATAGCGGAAAAGTTAAGAATATTAACCCTCCCGTTATTAACGGCTATATTAATAACGGCGAGATTATTAATACGATATTTATAGCCGTTAGAAATTAAACGAAGATAAATCTTTAGATACTTCTAGTTATTCTTAATAATAAAAACGCCGATATCTATAATCGGATTAAACGTAACTACGATATCCGTTTCGGAGTTATATTATAATATATTTAAGCGAGTAATGTTATTAAGAACGCCCTTTAATATTATTTTAATATATTTATGAAATTTAATTATAAACTCGGGGGTATTACTTTTATAATTAAATCGAAGACTAAATACTTTAAGGAGCCGACGATAATTATCGGTATTAATATCTCTTATATAATACCCGGTAAAGAGTAAGTTTTTATAGTTATTATAATTATTTCTATCGATCGGACTACCTCTCGTTATATTATTACGGTCGAGACGAACGGCTCCCGTATTAAGATAATTACCTCTAATAATATTAATTTTATACTTCGTCCTTTAGTAGACTGGTAGTAGAAGAATATTAACGGGGGTAATCTACTTAAATACGTTTACTACTTCCGTAACGGTGTTTTTAAAAGTTAATTTAGTCTATTTTTAAAATATAAGGTTATTAATATAAAGTGTTTATTTACGGACTTAGGCTAGAATTATCCTAGTAATAAAATAAAATTTATTATTATAATTACCGAGAGGTATTATTATATTCGTTTCTTCTCTCCTATAAGTCCTATAGTTAATAAGAACGATAATTCTATACCTAATATAATTATTAATTATGATATTATTTACCCCTTCGAGAATAATATTTATCTTTACTCGTACGTAACTATCTAGGGTACTACTCGACCTATTTATTATTATATATTAATAGATAAGACTAATATTCTATTAGATCAATTCTAGGTAATATTTTATAAATACTACTACTAATACTAGTATATAACTACTCCCGTATCTCTTTATAAATTTAGTCCTGAATTTATAAGAATATATTAAACTAATAGAAGATAGTCCCCGTAGTTTATTATACTTATTTAGTAATTAAGCGTAGTAAGGTTTATATTAATATAATTACCGCCGAGAGGGCTGCGCTTTAAGAGGAGCGACGGAAATTAGGTAAAGAGACGTAATCCTATTTTAATAAGATAAAGTTATAGACCGAATAACCTAAACTCTAGCCAGTCGAGCCTTAAGACTAGATAAGTTTTGGTATATAGTATATTTAAGTTTATAAAGTCGTGTAAGAACGTTTATTAAATATTATAAATAATAAATACGTTTAATAAACGCGGCAGATTAATAATATTAGTATATAATATTTATATAAATACGCGAGTAAGTACGCGATTAATATTATTATATATTATATTTAACTCATAACTTGAACTATATAAATTAAATAACTAAATAAATTATTTACGGGCTTAAGCTAGCTTAATGCGTAATTTACTAGTAAATAATAATAAGATATTTAATAAACCTGCTCGGAGCTGCAGATAGCGGAATATACGGGTATTGTATTTGGAAAAAGCTTGTACGGTCTCCCGCTTTACCGATATAGGTAGATTTCAGTACTAAAAAACTAATAACTAGTATATTAAGGAACTAGTAAATAGTACGCTAAACTATAATTATAATATATATATAATAAAACTCCTATTTAATTAACTTTAAAATATTATATAATAAATTATCTTTAATATAAATTATATCGTAATCGATTATAAAGTATATCCGAGGATAATAATATAATTAATTTATATAATATAAATAATAAAGTTAAGAATTTATATTAATAATTCTTTATATAATTCTTTCTTCTTCTTCTTTCTTTCTTTTTATTATATATATTTATTCTTTAACTCTTTTTTATATAACTCTTTAATCTTATTATATAATAATTAATTATTATATAAATATCTTAAATAAATATAGTTATTTTTAATTAGTTTAATTACGCTAGCGATTATATTTATTTTAATATTATTAATTAAAATCTCGGCCCCTTTATATATTTTATATTAAATTAAATTATACTCGACTTTTTAAAACGAAATATCGCCGCTCGATCTTCAATTATAATAATAGCGCGAATTTATATAAATTATTTATTATATATTAACGCGATTTTAATATAAAATTATAAATATTTTTCTTTTATTATTTTTATTCTCCGCCGAGTAACTAGGCCTTATATAATATATTTTATACCGAGATAAATTAACTCTAGTAAAGGGAAGATATTTTTTAAATATTAATATTTACCCGATTATTTTAACGGGTTATATAATAATTATAAATAATAAAATTATACGGTTTATTATTTTATATATAATGTTATATTTAAAGCGCCGTCGGATAAATTATTATATAATAATAAAAATAAAGAGAGTAAAGAGTCGTAAAAAAATTATAAAAAATTCAAATCGAAATTAATAAATATTAAGAGTAATAAAGATATTATTATTAATTTATTAAATAGGGTAGTCTTTATAGTAGTTTTTATATAATAAATAATTTACTTTTTTTCAAGCCTCTAAAAAGTATACGGGCGGGTATAATAAAATATTTAAATAAAAATACGCGTAGGTATATTATTTAGACGGGCTTAATTATAATTTATATTTTTATATAATAATTAAAATTAATAAATTATACGAGTTAATAATACTTTAATAAATTATTTATATAATTAAAGCGAGAATAAATTAATATATATTTTATTTAATTAAATAATTCTAATTTATTTATTATATAAGAGGTTGAACTCTCGAAAAGTATTTTTTTAATTATTCAAATTTATTTACTATAAGAGAGGTTAAGTTTTTGAAAAAATATTTTCATAATTATTTAAATTTATTTATTATACGAGGGATTTAGTTCTTGAAGTATATTTCTCTAATTATCTAAATTTATTTATTATACGAGATATTAAATTTCCAAAATATATTACTACTTTATTTATTTTTATTTCCCTCGCTCTTTTTATTATTTTAAATTATAATTTTCTTTATTATTATTATACTATATTAAGGTTAGACCTTAGTAGTTAAGATTCGGGCTAAAGATTATATATATAATATATAATCTTTACGTTAGTCTTATTAGTTAATAACGTAATTAATAAGTTATTAATATTATAATTAAATACGTTATTATATAGCTAGTTAGTTACTCCTAGCTCCTAGAGTTTCTTAGAGATTAATTCTTTTATCGAGTAATAAAGATCTTTACTAAATTTATATATTTACTTTCATATTATTATATATACCCTAGGTACTATAATTTAATAATTATTTTCGTTTAATTTTTTATATAACTAGATAACGGAGTATTATTTATTTCTATATAATTAAATTAACGAGTATTCTTAATTATTAAATTATTAAATTACCGAGTACCTATTATTATACGAGTAGTAGGCGTAATTTTATTAACTTTTATATAAAAGATAATAAAAGTAGTTTTTATTTATTATAATATAAGTTTTAAAGTTTATTATAAAGTAGTATTAAAAAAGGATTTCTTACGTCGGTAAAATGAAAAATAACTCGATCGTGGTTTAGGGCGCTCGAGGGGCGCCCCGGGAGCCTCTAATATAATATTTATCTATAGGGTACCTTTTATTTCCAAGGTACCTTAATATTATTATATTTAATATTAGATCGCTATTACTACCCCGTCCGCTAATCTCCGTAATCTAGTACTATTCTATAGTAGTAGGAATTAGAGACGCGAGGAGTAAATAAATAAACTAATCTATAAAATTTAAATAAAAATAAAATATTACGACCGTCGCGTTCCTACCTTTTTATATACTTTATCGTCGTTAACTCTATCTCTCCCTCTCTTCCTCTTTCTTTACTAACGTCGCTACTATTTATATTATTATCGTTATAATCTTTTTCGAGTTTAATAATATCGTTATCGCCTATATTATTATCGCCCCCGTTATAAATTATACTCGGTTAATAAAACGCGCTTATTAAAATAAAAAACCTCTATTTACTATTCTTAATATATTTAATAATATTATAATTTAGCGATAACGTTTTTTCTACTTTATTATTAAATTTATTAAATAAAGCCGGGCGTAGTTTCTTTTATACTAGTTATATATTAATAATATAGAATACTAGTATTTAAAGAAGCCGAATTATAAAGAGTATATTTTAATAGAATATTATTAATATCTTTTTACCTTTAATATTATAAAGGAGAGATACTATAAAAATAAAAAAATATATAATAAATAATCGTATACTCTTAATATTTATAGGATAAAATTAAGATTAATTAAATATTACGACTCTTTTTACTCTAAAATACTAGACCCTTTCTTCCGCCGCGTCGAAATAATTCTATATAAAACTCGGGGTAGTAGCGATAACGATATTTATAAAAAATATAATTATATTCTCGATTATTTAGATTTAGTTAAAATTAATATTATTATTATAAATACTATTATCGTTAAATTAATTTAAAATTATTAAATTTATATAATTAAAAATAATCTAAAAGATATAAAGTTTATTATTAATCGTTATATTTTTATAAATACTAGCCGCTCCTATATTATATTAAATTATATTTATAATATTAATATTAATTAAAAGAGGGTAAATTCTAATATTAGAATTCGGGGTAGTAAATCTAAATAAATATAATAATAACGAAATTATTTATATAAAAAATAATAAACTAGTAATATTATTATTAATATTACGACGTAGTATAAATATAATAAAATAATCTTTTTTATTATTTTTTGGTAAATCTAGGTAAGAATTTTAGTTTATTATTTAATTATTATTTATATTAATATTTCCTAAAGTATTTATAAATCCTTATATATCGCGGTTACTTTATTTTTATAAATTCTATTTACAAAATTAAATATTTAGAGTAATTTTTATTTACGGTTATAATACGCGATAAAAGTAATATTTAAATTCTAAATATTAATTTCCTAAATAAATATAAAGATAATAATATTATAGTTATTATTTTAGAGTAAATTAAAAAATAATATTATTTTTATAAAGACTAAAATCTATATTATTTTTATATTCTATTTAATATTATTACCTTAAAATAATAAGCGGAATAAATAGTTATATTTAAAAAGTATAGATTTATTATTTATAAAGATATTTAGAAAGTTTTAATACTAAAATATTATAATAAAAATAAAAACGGCGTCGATATAAAATATCGTCTAGAATTATAAAAAGTTTTAGAAAATATTAAGAATAAATATTATAAATTAAAAAAGAAACTTTTATTCTCTACCCTCGAAATTAGAAATATTATTATATCCTTTTAAATTAATAACTTTAGTCTTATTATTATATTAATTAAATAAAAAATCGTTAATATAGTTATATCGGAGTTAATAATAAAAATTACGATAGTAATAACCATAATAACCGTAATTTTAATAATAATTAAGAAAGAGGAGGATTATATATAAAGATAAATCTATATATAAAAGTAGGATTATATATAAAAATAAAACTATATTTATAAGGATCTCTTAATAAAGAGGGAGTAAATAAAGGAAAAAAATTATATATAACCTCCGTTAATTAAAGATTATTCTAATTAACTACCTTAATATAAAGATATAAACGGCGAGGAGTATAAAAATATTAAAAGTAATAATAATATAATTTAATAAATAAATAAAGAGCGGGGATTATAATAAAGATAAATTAATAATAAAATAAATAATAAAGGCGTTAGGCCTAAAATTAGACGATAATTATATATAAATAATAATAATAAATAGCGATAATAATATAAATCTCATTTTATTTCTATATTAACTTTTATTTATATCGGAGTTTTTACTCTATAACGATAATATATCTTTATAACGATAATATACTTTTATAATTTTATAACGGAGTTCCTTATCACGGGGTAGACTTTAATAGGAGTATTATTATAAATATTTATTAAAACGGCGGGCTGAGCCCTATTACTAGCCTTATCGAGACTAGAGTAATATTAAGATTCTAGTATATTAGTACCAAATCCTTTATAGAATAATTAATATTTTATATATTATATATTATTATATTAACTCTTTATTAAATAATAGTAATAGTAATATTAACGTAGAACTATACCTCTTTTATATTAGTGAGAACGATTATTTTAATTATAAATAGTAAAATAATCTCTAAAACGGTTAATATACTCCTTATTAATTATTATATTCAAAATAATTTACTCTATATCGATAGCGAGTTTTATTTACGTTATATATATTTAATACTTCCGTATTATACCCTACTATCTTAAATAAATATTTTTAAACTCTTTATTAAATTATTAAAATAATTTATTCAATACCCTTTTTATTTAGAGTATTTATAATAAATATTAAACTAAATATTTGAAATATCTCTTTATTAATTCTCTTTTATTAATATATTTATTTATTTTAGTAAATTATTTATTAAATAAATTTCTAGCCTAGTAAATATATTACTAGTTATATCTTATATACTTCCGTTATAGAAAAATAATACTAATTTTTTAATATTAATTTTATATTATTCTCTTGATATTATTATTTTTAGTATTTATTATTAATTATTACTTTGGTTATTATCTTTAAAGAAACTTAATTAAACTTTATTATAATTAATTTTACTTTTTATTTATAAGAATTCTTATTATTAAATAAATATATTTTAAAATAAGTAAAAGTTATTTTTAATATTAAATAAATAGTTATCTAGATAATTATATAGTTTCTTAATCCTCTTATTAAAGTACCTCTTTAGTATTCGTTAAAGAGGGGCCGGAAAGCGAAGTAATTTAATAATAACCTTTTAGAATATATTAAATTTAATTAACCTATTATATAATTACTTTAAATTATAAATAAAATATTCGTAATATTATTTATTAATATCTTCTAAAGGGATATTAAAGAGCTTCGTTAATATTTATAAAAGAAATAATCTTTAAACGAATATAAAGACGAAGATAAAGAAATTATAACTTTTATCGATCGACTAGTTATAACTCCCGAATAAATAATAGAATTTATAAAATCTTTAGAGATTTAGGCCGTTATTAATAAATTAATAATTAAGATAAAGATAGGCCCGGTAAGACTTTAAGATTTAATAAAAAAGAATAATTTAATTAGTTAAAATAGTATTAATATTAGAGTAAGCGCCTAGAATAAATTAAAACTCGAAGAGATTAGATTCTTCGATTTTAAAAGTAATAAAAAGGATAATTTATTTATCTTAAGAAAATATATTATATATAAAAATATTTTTAATTTTAAGGATCGCGTTAACGATATAATTAAATAATATAATAAAGAGTAAATACGAAAGTTTTTATTTTTATATCTTAGAGGAGTAACCCTTAAATAATTCTCGAATAAATTAAATATTAATATTAAAGTATTAATACGTACCTTTGTTAACTTTAAATAAATAAATAATTTTATTAAATAATTTAAAATAAAGATATTAGAAACTATACGTAAATTTTATTTTAATAAATATAAATTTATTTAGATATATACTAGTAAAATACCTAGGTAGTATATAAATAGAATATTTAATTTAATTAAGGCCGCCGATATTCCTAGTATATATTAATAAATATTTATAATCTACGATTATATTAACTTTAATCTTAAGTCTTTTATTAATCCGCCTAAATTTAGTATTTTATTAAATAAATTCCTTAATTTATTTAATACTAAAGAAGAAGCTTAACTAGGAATAATATAAAGTAATAAAATAATTAAATCTTTACCGCCTCTTAAGTTAAAGGGTTTACTATAGAATTAATAAAATTATTAATAATTTAACTAGTTTCGGTTATAATAAAACTAGTTACTTTATATTATTTTTTATTAATTTATTAATCCGGCCTATTAAAATATATTAAATATCCTTTAAATATAATAATAACCTCGTTTAATTTAACCGTTACTTACTTAATTATAAATTATTAATAATAATACTAGGAATATACTTTTTCCTCCTAGAAATAAAAATCGTCCTAATTATTAACCGCGCTAAGAAAACCGCGGGCTTATAACTAGTAGTTATAATTTTAATTATTTCGGGTAATAATAAATAACCCTTAAATATATAATTATTTACTATAAAATCGAGGTATAAGAAAATTATTTTAAAAATAATAATATTATAGAGTTATAAATAAAAGAGTAATTTATATATAATATTAATTATATTAATAAATAAAGCTAGGATTAATAGTAAAACGATTATTATAATAAATAAAACAAAATAACTAGTTATTAAATAACTATTTTTAATTCGCCTAAATAAATCGAGTACTATATTTATAAAAAGTCGTTCTCTTCTAAAAACGTATTATATATATATTTTAGAAATTAAGATTTAGGTAGGAACCCTATTAAAGTCTTTTACCCTAAATATTTAATTATAAATATTATTTAGAAGAGTAAATAGTCTTTAATAATAAACGAGAATACGGAAACTTATTATTAAATTAAAACGAATAACGAATTACTAAAATAAAAGTCTATTATTAAATTAAACTACGACTCTTCTAAAAATACGGGAATAGGATAAATATTTAGGAGATACCGGTATACTAGTATTCGGGTCGGTCTAAACTTTAGAATTAAAATAAAAAAGAGTTATAAAGATACTAATTATAAAATAATTATCGCCGATTATAAATTTATAGTATACTTTCTTTTAAAAGCTAGAATCCGTACTATAATAACTTTACTCTAAATTACCGGTATTAATATTAACCGTTATATTATTTCTAAATATATCGTTACTTTTTTATATTTCTCTAGGAAAGATAAAAGTAGTAATAAAATAATAATCGAAACCGCCTCTAAGGAAATCTATATTATAGATAATTTTAAAATAAATATATTTATTAATATAAATATTATAGCCCCTAAAAGGATTAATATATTAATATTTTGTTAAATAACCCGTACTAGTAGTTATAATATAAAGTACCTTATCGACGTTTATTTAAAAAGTATAAATATAAACCGACCGGTATATATTATAAAAATAAGAGTTATCCCTTTATAAGTTATTATAATTATTAAAGTTTATAAATTTAATTTATTAGGACGAGATTTTTTTTTTAAACCGGTAGATACTAATTTATACTTTTTTACCGGAATCGTTAACGATAGAATAAAATTAATACTTATAAAGAATAAGACGGATAAGTACGTTAAAATCCCTAGGAATATAAAATTAGGTTAAATAGTCGAGGTTTAATTTAATAACTACTATAATATTATTATAAATAATAACGATATTCGTGAACTCGTTATACGAAGGCCTCTTTAAAAATATAAAGAAACTTTTATTAAAAATATTTTTAATAATATAATTATTATTAATACTAATTTATTATTTCTTAAATAATCTTTAAGGGAGTAAGATATAAAGAATCTAATTAATTCCCGATCTTTTATTTCGTTAAAAGAAGTAATTATTTTAATAAAAGATAATATCCTCTTAAATAATATTATTATTTATAAAAAATAAACGGAGCTAGTAAAAGTTATTAATTAATTTCTTATACTTCAAATAAAAGGAGGTTTTATTAATATTCTAAAAAACGAATAAATACGTATATTACTTCGTATCGACTAGGAAGATAAAGTATTTAAAATAATATATATTTATTTTATAAATAATAAGAGCCGGAAGATTATTAACGAAATCTTTAATAAGTTATATATTTAAGGACGGTTTAAATAGATAATATAAATTACTTTATTTAATTTTCTAATCTTCGTTATTTAGATTATAAAATTAGACGGTATTAAGAAGAGTTATATTATTATTAATATTCGAGGTTTAAATACTATAGTTATAATAGATATCTATTATTTATCTTTATAAAATAATCTAATTAACGCCGTTAAGGGTTATTATTAAATTATTATTATTAATATAGTTAATTTCTTTTATTAATAACGAGTATTACGCTGCGGAACAGGGAAGGGAATTTTGACTTTTTCGAAAATCGAGGAAGGGAATTCAAAAAATTAGGATAAATATTGGTACAAAAAAAATTCCCTTCCCCAAAGAAGGGAAGGGAATAGAGTCAAAAAGACCGATTCCCTTCCCTATTCCGTAGCGTAACGAGTATACCTTAGGAATAAATATAAATTTATAGTTATATTATACCGCGGCCAGGAGATTTTTAATATTATAATAATAAGATTTAAAAACTCGTTTACGTATATATAACGATCAATAAACCGGACCCTACGTATTTATAAAATATTCGCCCGAGTATATATCGATAATATTATAATAATCTTTTAAACTTTTAAGGATTATATTTAGTACCTATATATAATATTTTCTTTATTCGTTAGATTTAATATTTTAATTAACCTTAAGAAGGTATTTATTAGTTATTTATTAATTATACTACTTGGCTAGAAAGTTAACTCGTTCGGGTTATTAATTTTTAAAGAAAAATTTATAATTATTAAATAACTAATTTTCCTTTAAATATTAATAGTATTTAAAATATACCTAGGAATAACTAGTTAGTTAAAAGATCATATTAAAGATTATATTATTTTAACTAGATCTTTATAAAATAAGAAAATTACGTTATTAAATAGAGTACCCTCTATAAGTATTTAATAATAGGAATATATTAAGAAAACTAGTTTTAAATTACTTTCCCTATAAGAGATTCGTTTATTTAAAATTATTTAGAACACCTTTTCTAAACCCTCCTTTTTATACTACTACGATATTAAAAAGGAACTATTTATCGATTTTAATACTAATAAGAAATTCGGTTATAAAGTTATAATTTATTATATTATAAAAAAACAAAAAGGCCTTTATCCCGACCGGAAGTAAATTTAGTTTATTCTTTTCCTTAACCGACTTTTTAAGGATATAGAAATATACTATTAATCTACTAAAATGAAATTAGTAAAAATAATATAAATATTTATTAAAGTTAAATATATAATCGAATTAACTCTTAAGATAATTATTTATATTAATTATAAAACTATATTTAATATAACTAAATAAATAAATATAATTATCTTATTTATAATAAAAATTAATTTACGTATTATACGATATTAGTAACTCGGGAAACCCCGATTTTTACGTATTTTATACCGAAATTATATAAAATACTAGAAATACGTATCTATTTATATCGAGTATTCTAAATATATTATATAATTAAAATATAATTATATTATTAATTTTAGTATATTTAGTATCTAAAATATATTTATATAACTAATTTTAGTATAATTAATATTTAACGGGTAAATAATAATAAATAAATAATTCTTAATATTATTCTATAGTACTTTAAATATACTATTTATACTTTAAATAATTATAGTATTATTATTATAACTATTATCGCTAGCGCTTTTAATATCGTTATTATATTTTAATCTTTATATATATATTTTATTCTATCTACTCGTTATATTATAGGGGAGTTATAAATATCCTAAAATTTATTTATTAAGAAATTATTACTATTTATTCTCGTAAATTAATTTATACCTAGATCTAGGGCGCTATTATCTTTAGTTATAAAAATAATTTATTATATATATAATTTATCTTTTATTTATCGTCCAGGTTATTAACCTAGGTAGTTTATATTAAAATATTATACTTCTCCTTCCTTATAGTCTCGAGTATTATATTTTATATACGTGTATCGTCTATTATATAATCTTAACCCCGTTTTTTTTTATATTTTTTTCTGTTTTTTCTTTTTAAATTTTAACCTTTTTAAAAAACCTTTATATACAATAAAGAATTTAAATATATATAATATAAACTCGGTAGAATCTTTATTAATATTAAAGGAATTAATTTATTCGTTAAGTTTAATATCTTTAAATTTTTACGCGATAAAAATTAATAGTTATTATTTAATATATAGTATTAATATATATATATAATAAGTATAGTATTATAATATTATATTATTTCACGATTTATAAGGTTCTTTATACTACGTATATTATTACCCCGATTTTCTACTAATTTATTAAACGAAGTTATTTAAGTATCCGCCTAGATAATTATATTAATATTCGAGGAACAATAATAAATTATAAAAGGCTCTACCTCCTTTTATATTTTATTAAATATTATTTAATAAATTAGAATTTTTATTAATACCTCGTTTAATAGTTTAATTTTATTAAAATAAGAGAAATATTTATTTTTATAAAAATAAATAATTTATTTTTCCGAGATTTATTAATATTTTTTTCTTTCGTATTATCTTTTTTTATAATATTTATCTCGTTTTTTTATATATTATATTATTAAGGAGCCAGTGAATTTATAATAATTTTATTAATAATTAAGAGATAATTAAATATAATATAAAAACCTTTATAACTTATTAAATTATTAATTCTATCTTTCTTTTTATTTCTTAGTTAATTTTACCCGATAGAGTCTTTATTATTATACTTTACTATATAAAGATTTATTTCTTTTACGTCTCCTCTATTTAAATTTATAATTTTATATTATTTCTTATTAATATTAAAAGATATAAAGAAAAAAGTTAAGTTTAATTTACTTTCAATATATTCGCTTTTAAATTTAATTTATATTTACTTCCTTATTTTATATTCTTTAATTAATTAATTAATTAATTTATATATTTACTTTAGTAAAACTACTTTATTAATAAAAGAGTTCCGCGAATACTTTTTTAATAAGGTTATTAGTAGTTCCTATTAATTATTAAAGAAACCTCGTCGGTTAAAAATTTTAATTTATCGATAATTTATCTCCTCTTTTTACTAGTTAGTAGTTAATAATTATAATTATTTTAAAATATTATTTATCCCTTCTCTCCGTTTCCGTTTTATTTTAATTTTCCTAATTTTACTTATTTATTTTATAGGCTTATAGGCCGTTTTATTATATATTTATTAAATAATCGATACCTACCGCCCTCCGGCCGGCGGTTTCTTTCTTTTCTTCCTCTTCTTTATAAGTTTAGGTATATCGCTAGGTCCTAATAATAATCTAGATTATATTAATTATTCTTTAATAAAAGAGAATTAACCGAGCTACCTTATCCTTATTATTTACCGCGCGGTTATATATATATTTTAGGCCTAGGTTAATATCTTCTTAAAGTCGTATATATTTATTTATTTTATAACTCCGCTTTATCCCTAACTAGTTTCGGGTAAAATAATAATATATACTTTATATTCTATTTTCTTTATTTATACCGGTAGTTAACGCTACGGACTATAAATACTTTTATTCGGTATAGAAATTTATTTAGTCTAATTTTACTATATTTTAATTATATCGTTATAAAGTTTTTAGCCTTCTTTAACTAATTATAATAATTAAACCGGTTTTTAAATAAATCTCCCTTTTAAGCCGGGTTAATAATTTATATAAAAATTATTATTTTATAACTCTCTTATTTATTTAATTATTATTAACGAGCCTAGCTTTTCACCCTTTAATCGATAATCTTAATATTTTAATATTTTTTAATATTTTCGATTAAGTTTATCTAGTCTTTTCTCTTCTTTATAATTATAATTACTTTATATTATTCTTTAAATTCTAAAGCGCGAATTATCTAGGCTTCTTTCTTCGTCGTCGGTATTAAAGATATTTATTATTACCTCCCTTCCCTACACTAGAGTTTATTCTAAATCCGTATATTTCTTATAGTCGTAATTAAATAAGTCTCTCGATTTATTTAATATCGTATTACTAGGCGGTTTAATTAAAGGTCGATTAATATAATTATTAACTCGGTTTTAAATACTAAAACCGGAGTAATCTTAAATACTCCTAGGACTATCTTAGAGTAATTATTTTAGATAATTACTAGTTTCTTTATATATCTCTTTATAACCTTTATTATTTCCTTTAATTAATATTATATCGGAGTCGTAAATATTAATATCGGTCTAACTATTATATTATATATTATTTTATACTTCGCGAAGGTAGCGCCCTATATTAAACTAACTAGGTACTTTATAGCGCGGCTTTAATTAACCGCTTTAACCTCAATCTAGGCTAGGTATAATTCTTATAATCTTAAGACTTTAATACTCGCTTTAGGTTCGATAACTATATTTTTAAAATTTATTATTATTTTTATATTAAACTTCTTCGGCGTTCGAGATATATAGACTAGTTTATATTTCTAGGGGGTAAATAATACTTTATAAATAACTATTTATTTTAGGTAAATATTATAGGCCCGTTTTAAATTCGTATAATTCTTTTTTATACTCTCGTTATAAACGAGTAGGTAGACGTCGTCTACGAATCCTCCGACCTATACTAGTAGGTTTATTTTAATATATTCCTCGATTAATAATATATTAAAGAATAAAAAGAGTATTAGTAAAATAGGCGATTTTTATAAAATACCCGTTATTATTTCTTTTACTATACTCGTTCTTCCTTTAAATATTACGGATATAGTTTTATCCAATAAAAAACTTATTATCTAGTCGACGATTAGGCTCGGTATACCTTTTATCCGTAGGTTATATAATAATCTCTTATATAAGACGTTATCGAACGCTCCCGCTATATTTAATAATAGTAGGTTTACTATCTTTCTCCTCCCGTTCCTACTATAGTTCTATATAATATATATTATATCTATAAAGGTCTCTAGCGCGGTTTCTATTATTTATATTCTTTAATAATATAATAAATTATAATATAAATTATAATTATTATAATTCCCGTTAAAGGCCTAAATATATATTTAATATTATTACGAGTTCCTAGTTAATTTAGGTCCGATTAAAAAAATAATAAAACTATAACTTTTATTACTAGATCTCTAAAAATGCGCTAAAATAGTTTAGATTTATTAATAATTAATATTAAATCTTAATAAGGAAATATTAAGATTTATATTATTATTATTATTATATATTTATTTTTTATTCTTTATTTTAGTAGTAATTATCTCTTTAATATTTCGTCCTATTATAAAAAAAGTATAATATACTACTATAATTTATCGAACCCTTATTATTATTAAGACGCGGTAATTACCGATATAATCGAATAATTAATTTCGATTAATATATCTTTAGTTTAAATATAATAAATTAATACTTTTTAGGCCTCCGTTAAATTTAAAATTTTCTTTATTATTTTATCCTTTAGCCCGAGGGCCTTATTATATTTATTAATAATATTCCGTTAAAATTTCTAGATTAAAGTATTAACTTTGTTTTTTTTTATTAAAGTTTATTTATAAATTATATCCCGAGTCTTTATATTTTATAATGAGGGTTATTAATATTTTTTATTTTATATATTAAAGAACGGCCTTATAGTCTTAATATAATATTAATTTAATACGACGTCCTACGTCTACCTATAATAATAATGATTTATTTCTTAACTATAATATATTATAATTACGATAACGTTTTATTAAAGATTTATATAACGCGTTATTAAAAGACCTCGTATCTCTTAATCTATATATATAAGAGTTAGGGTAGGACGAGGACGAGGATATATAACGGCCGATAAATAATAAAGATTATAAAAAGATTAATTATATTATTTACTCTTATATAAAATATATATATATATATATAATATAGCTTTATTTAATCCGTTTAATCGAGATATATCGTCCGTTTTCCGTCGCTTCGGGGTAAAAAGCCTGATATTATTATTATCGGCCTCGGTATTAACCTCTTTACCTCCGTATATACTTTCTTCGTCCTTATTAATAATTAATATTAATTAATATATATTAAAAGAACTTATAATTAACGCGTTCTTAATATATATTATTACTCGTATATCGGAATAAATAAAATATTTATAATCGAGATTTATTTTAAAAGTATTAATATAATCTTTTATTAAAATTAGTTTTTAATTTTATCGAAAGAGTTATTATTATAAATTCTTTAACTAATTAAGGCCGTATTACGATATATAGGAGGTATAATTTAATTTAACTTTATTATTTAATATATTATTAAATCGTATATATATAGATTTAAGTATTATTCGGTAATATAAAGTATATCAATTAATCGAGATATAAAATAAATTTATTTTAATATATAAGAAAGAGAGTAGAACTATATATATAATAATAATAAATAAATACGCGTCGGATTAATTTTAACCCAGATTTAAATTAAATTTAAATTAAATCTAGATTAAATTTAAATTTAAATTAATCCGAATACCGAATTCGGGTTATATAATACTATAAATTATAAAAGTATAAAGGCGTTATAAATATAATTAAAAATAACGACCGTTTATTAAAACGAGTTTAATAAAGAGTAGACCGAGATAAATCCTATAAAAGATAGATTATAATATCTTTATTTATAAAATAAATACTTTTATTTCTATTAACGAAATATATACCGAAGGAGTATTAGATAATAAGGGTTAATTTAAGAATTTATTTTTTATCTTATTTAATTTTATAAAAGTAGTATTTTAAGAATTTTTATTTAATAAATCTCTTATTTAATTTAAAACCTTTAATTCTCTTTTTATTAATTATTATTAATCGAGTTTATACTTTAATTATAATTTATCTTTATATTATACTCATTACTCTCGTTATTATTATTAGTCGTTATATAGTTATAATACTACTATTAAATAAAAGCCCGGGGTATATATATTATTAAACGATATAATAAATATATTATTACGGACGGTGATTTTTTATAAATATATAGTTATTATATTTATTTTATAAATTAATTTATTACCCTAGTATTTTTTATTATAAAGTTAGGATTATAAATAATATTATATTAATTTTAATCGATAAAATTATTTTTATAATAATATCCTTCCTATTTAATAGGTATTATATATATATTCCGGATAATATTATATATTTCGAAGAGGCGATAATTATATAATTCTTAGGGTTTTTTTATTCTATTAATTAGAATATACTTTACTTCGAATATTCTATATATATCGTCGACTCTCCCGTTATTCTTTAATCGATATAAAGTAATTAACGTATTAATATATACCTTATATTTACCTTTATCGTTTAGTCGTTTATAGTCGTAAATATTAATAATTAATTTAAACCGGCCGATTATTATATAAAGAGTTTCTTATTTAATCTCGCTTTAACTTTATAAATAAATCGCTTCGTTATTAATTTAAATATAATTATTACGAGGTTTACCGGTAGAACGAAAATTAGAGGTATAATAAATTAATTTTTTTATAAACCGCCTTGAATTCCGGCTCTCCTTATTATTATAAATTTAATATATTAATAATCGATATATAAAAATATATATATCTCCTATTTAATTAAAATCCGTTTTTTATTTCCGTTAATCTTTAATAAAGCCCGGATTTTTATCCTATTTTTTACGACTCTCTTATACGAATATTATTATAATATTAATAAGATTTTTAGTATTAAAATAAAATGCCCTTGCTATCGTAATTATTAAATAATAATATTTAATATTTAATATTTATATATCGTAGTATAGCGGCGTATCTTTATTAAGAATAAATATATATTTATTTAAATCTAATTTCTCTCGATACGGCCGGGTATTCTATTATTTTATTTTATTATTAAGAATAATAATAGGTTTAATAAAAAGTATTATTATAACTTCTTATATAACCTTTATATTATAATATATAATATTATACCGTAGTAATTATATCTCGAATTTATTAATTTTATTTATCCGTAAAAACGGTTCTTTAAGGAGAAATTTATAAACCGCTTTTTTATAATAAATATCGAAGTTCTAGATACTCTTATATCTTCTAATATATTTAGTATAATATATTATCGCGTATAATTTTAATATATTAAAATACCGATTAATAAAGTCTTTTAAATCTAGGTCCGAAATATTATTTAAATAATATTTATAAAAGATTACCTTTAATTTATAAATATAATAAAGCGCGTATTATATATATTATAAAGTATCGTCGTTATAAGATATATATTAAGTAAATATAATAAAATTAAATATAGCCCGTATATAATATAAAGTAACCGGTACGCGTTTAATAAATAAAAGAGTAACGACGATTATTAATTATTATAATATCGTTTTTTATTTATTATTACTTTACTATTTTATTTTATTAAAGTTTTTAAATAATTTTAACTCTACGAAACTTAATACCTAACGAAAATAGTAATTTAATTTAATTTTTATTATTAATTATTTTAAAAATTTCTTCGGCCTAGTTACTCTTTTCTTTATTTATTTAATAATTATAAAAACTACGTAATCTTTAATCAAATCCCGAATTTAGTTATTTAATTTTATAATAATTCCTTTTAAAAGCTAGTATAATATATTTATAATAAAGATAATATAAATATTAATTAAATAATAACGTTAGGCGAAGTTCTTAATATTATAAATAATTATTAAATCTTTAATAAAATCGGGATCTCTCTTTTATACTTTTATTCTTCGACGTATATATTTATAAATTTACGATTTTTATATTTTAATTAACTCCCCTTATTTATTAAACGGGACTAAATATATTAAATATTAATAATTTTATTTTACCCTTATTATTAAGATTTATTTTAAATAATCGGCTATAAATAATATAATTATTAGATAATATCTTCGGGGTTAATTATCCGTATATATAATATCGATTCTTTATATTACTAGGTCTTTAATTATTTTAATTACTTTAATATATCGTTAAAACAAATAATAATAATTATATATATACTAAAGTATACGCCCTAGCGCGAGATAATAGATATTTAATTAAGTATAATTACCGAATTTCTTTTCGTTCTTAATACGAGGGATTAAATCTAGAAGAATTAAACTAGGTTATTTTTAGGCTTTATATATCGTATAATCGAGATTCCCGATAATTATATATATTAGTTAAAGAGAAAGATCGTTATAATATTAAATTATTATTATCTCGTCGGATAATAGTATAAAAGGGATAATAATACCTTTAATAAGAATTTATAATTATATTTTTTATTATTAAATATTAATATATATTTTATTAATTATTTTATTATTATTATCTTTCGTAATTTTTATAAATATATATACTAGATTATCTTTAAACGGTTTATAATTAAGGGAAAAATAGATAACTTTAATAATATTACGGTAATATAATTTAAAATATAAATAATTAAAATAATTAATCTCGTTAAATACACGGAGATTATCGAATATTTAATTATTATTATATATACTCTATTAAATATTATATTCTACTAGTTACCGATATTATTTTATATTACGGAAAATTACCTCCTCCTTTTAATTTACTTTAATTTTTATAGATTTAAAGTATGTATTAATACTCGTTTTAATTATATAGTATTCGGAAAATAAATAAATAATAATCTAATTAATTTTATTACCGAACGGGTAGTATATATCTTTTATTATTATTAATTATAAAGTATAGTTTCGTTAATATATTTAATATTACGCGCGGTTTAGTTTTATATATATTATTATAATAAAGCCGGCGTCTCGCTTTATAAAATTAATAAAAGATTCTATATAAAGAGAATTAAATATAGATAAAAGATTTTTAAAGGAGATAAATAATATAATCGCGGAGGAAGATATTATAACCGGTTTTAATATATTTATCGAAGTAAACGAGGGCCTAGATAAATTATTAATATATTTATATAAACTCCTAGGTAATAATATCTTTATTATTATTTTTATTAATTCTTAAATACTTAAAAGGCGGTTTATTTATATTATAATAAATAATATAGAATTTTATAAATTAATCCGTATCTAACCTATTACCGCTAGGCGCGAGTAACTCCTAGAATTAAAAAATTTCGTATTAAATAAATATAAAGCCCGTTTAATCTTTAATAGAATTAAAGATATTTATTAATTTCCTATATTTAAATTAAGGCTCTTTATATATATTTAGGTATTATAATAAACCTAAATAATTCTTCGCTTAAAAGAAATTATATTGATTATATTATAATCGTTTTATTACGTACTTCGCGTTATCTAGTATTAAAAGTAGAAAATTTAAGAAAAGAATATTTATGAAGAATATAATTTTATAAATTTATAAATAAAATTATTATTTTAAACTCGAATATATTTAAACTAAATTATTAAAATTTATTTAAAATTAGACTAGATCTAGGCTAGATTTGAACTAGATTTAAATTAAATTTAAATAAATCTTAACCCTAGATTATTTAAATAAGAAATTTATATTAAAATTTATATTTTATAAATATTAACGTTCTTTACCCTATACATTTATAATATTAATTCTTATTTAATTAAAATAATTACGCTAGCGATAATATTCGGGTTATAAACTTAATATATATTATAATAAAACTATTGAATTTAAATAAATAATATGGAAAGATTTTATTATAATAAATTTATATATAATTTTAATAGTTTTAATATAAATAATATTCGTTCTACGAGTAGAAAGGGTTAAGGAAATATATATAATTAATATTAAAAATAATAATTAAATAAATTATTAATTTTAGCGTAAAATTATAAAAGGTATAAAATATTAATATTCGAAATATTTATTTTAAAAGGATTTTCACGGAATTTAATTTATCAAAAATTATATTCGTAAATTTAATAATATAAAGATATATAAATCTCTTAAAACTCGACTAGATTAAAGATTTTATTATATAAATATTATATTATTTAAAATCGATCTTTTTTAATACTCTTTTATTTCTTTTTTATTAAATAATATATAAATATTATTTCTTAAAGTAAAGCCTTAAATATACCGGGTAAATCTCGGATAATTTAATATTCGCGTAATTTTATACTAGGAAACGAAATCTTAGGAATTATATTTATAAAAATTAGCGCCCGAGTTTTTAACTCGTAAATTTTAATTAAATCTAGGCCTAGATCTAAATATATTTATTATCTAATTTATTATACTTTATTAGAATTAATTATTATAATAATTATATATATTATTATACTCTTTTAATTATATAATTATTATTAAATCTATTTAGTTATTATTATTATAATATTATAGTAACCCCTTTTATTATTTAATTATAACGGAAAATTATTTAAAGATAATTAGATTTCTATATATATAAAAGGGGTATATACGTCGATTTATTATTATATTATTATTATTATATTATTATTATTATATTATTATTATTATATTATTATTATTATATTATTATTATTATATTATTATTATTATATTATTATTATTATATTATTATTATTATATTATTATTATTATATTAT